>BNJV01000499.1_pt1 | contig 215701 bp, 265 predicted proteins | sample 8540591 | NCBI WGS metagenome assembly BNJV01 (sample SAMD00202457, study PRJDB9452) | human saliva metagenome | host: Homo sapiens
AGCTGAAAAAGAACTAGTACAGTAGGAGTGGCTGCTGGATAGCTGTTCTTTTTCGGTAAAGATTCTCCACTATCATAATCAAAAGTTGTCCCCTGAAATGATGGTCAAAGCTAAGGGAGTTACAGTGGGAATTTCTACCATCTACTACTGGATTCATCATGAAAAATTGGGATTGAACAAACAGAGTCTCCTTTATCCTAGAAAAGGAAAAACTGTCAAGAAACAAGCTAGCTCTAACTTTAAACCTGCTGGTCAATCTATCGAACAGCGTCCCAAGGCTATCAATCTTCGATTGGAGAATGGGCATTATGAGATTGATACGGTTCTACTGACAAGAGCGAAAAACTACTGCTTGCTTATCTTGAAGGATCGAAGGAGCAGACATCAAATCATTCGATTAATTCCAAATAAAAGCGCTGAGTCGGTCAATCAGGCTCTAAAACTCATCTTAAAACCGCATCAAATTCTTTCCATCACGGCAGATAATGGAGCCGAATTCAACCGCTTGTCTGATGTTTTTTCTAAGGAACATATCTACTATGCACACCCCTATGCCTCTTGGGAAAGGGGAACCAATGAGAATCACAACAGGCTTATTCGTAGATGGTTGCCTAAAGGAATCAAGAAAACGACTCCTAAAGAAGTCGCTTTCATCGAGAATTGGATCAACAACTATCCTTAAAAATGCTTGGACTACAAATCTCCCAGAGAAGACTGCTTGCTGGCTAACTTGAACTTGAAATTTAGCTTTAAACTAATAATAGACTTTTTATCCCTAAAATTGATAAAATGGTTAGGAGAATAATAGAAAAAGGAAACTGTAAATCGCTATGATGAACATGCAAAACATGATGCGCCAAGCACAAAAACTTCAAAAACAAATGGAACAAAGTCAAGCAGAACTCGCTACTATGCAATTTGTTGGAAAAATCTGCTCAAGACCTTGTTCAAGCAACTTTAACTGGAGACAAAAAAAGGTGGTCAGCATTGACTTTAACCCAGCAGTTGTAGATCCAGAAGACCTAGAAACCTTGTCTGATATGACCGTTCAAGCCATCAATGCTGCTCTAGAACAAATCGACGAAACGACTAAGAAAAAACTAGGTGCTTTCGCTGGAAAATTACCATTCTAATCACCTACAGAAAAAGGAGGAAGGTTCACTTCTCCTTTTTTTCTCTGTTAGAAATCAAAGAATTCCGTAGCTTTTTTCAAAAGGAGATCGGTGTATTCTGGATCTTCCTGAGCTGCTGCTAAAGTCTCCTGTAGCATCTCCATGTCATCTGTAATCATCCCATCCACTGATAACTGTAACGATTTATCGAGTGCGTCAGAGCTATTGATGGTCCATACGTAAAGCTTTTGTTCCGTATACCAAAGTTTAGTGACAAAATATTCATCCAATGTTGAATACTCCATGGTATAGCCAGTTGCCTTGGTTTTTGGGGAAAATACTATTATAAGGCAAGATGAAATAAGCTGGAATAGTCGAATCATATTTCAAAACTTGGTCAATCACATGATAGTCTAGTGATTGCATCTGATGATCATACTGCTTGATAATAGGGCCATACTTCTCTAGAAAACGTTCCATCATTTGCGGACTGTCTTTTTTACTGGTTTTGATTTCAATCAACAATCTTTGATGAAGATCATTCGCGCGATTGAGATAGTCATCAAAACTAGATATCTTGGTTCGATAGCCATTTTCAGAAATATCTAACCCTTTCAACTCCTCCAAAGTCAAGTCTTGAGGACTGGCATTGATACCTGCTAAGTTCTTAAGATTGGCGTCATGCATCATCACAAACTGACCATCTTTGGTCTCCTGCACATCCATTTCAATCAAATCTGGTTTCAGTTGCGCTGTTTTTTCCAAAGACTGTACAGTGTTTTGTATACCATTTTTATTTGAAACGCCCCTATGTGAAATGACTAAAGGGGTATTTGTCACAGGAGCTTCCAGATAGATATAACCTTCTAGCGCAAAAAAGATACTAGCGCAGCCCATCACTCCCCATCTCATCAGATGGTCTTTTTTTCTTCTTGGCATAATCTCCAGTTCCTCACCTGTCAAAAAGGAGACAAACTTAACAAGGAAATAGGTCAACGCCATATAGTGGATGTTTTTTATCAGGACAAAGTTGATAACTCCAAGAATCAGTGATTCTTTCTGTGTTAAATTGTCAATTACAATCTGTCCCAATAGTAAGGGAGTCAAGAGGAGGAAGAAAAAGAGATAGGTTTTAATAATAATGAGTAGCAAGTTCCAAGCATAAAAGAGAACTTGTTTTTTCGTCTTTTGCAGACTAAATTTTACTCCTTCTCTCACAGTCTTCTTTTCAAAGAGAATCTTTGGGAGGACAAACATGAGTCGGACAGACACATAGAGCAAAAATCCAAGCAGATGCAAAAAAATCATCAAACCTACTAGCCAGTACTTGTCTTCCAGATAAGTTACGATAAAGTCTGGAATAACGATTTTATTTAAGTAATAAATTTTTAAAATTTTCCTGATGAAAGGAAAGAGCATGGCTACGTAGAAGAATACAAAGGCCATCTTACAGAAGCTCAAGCGTTTCATGAACAGAAAACTTTGCTGGAAAACTTTGCGACTGTACTCAATCAAGGTTCTCTTTTCATGGTAGAGAAGGTGACGCGCCCCAATAAAGAGGAGGCAAATCTGGAAATAGGCCACCAAAAGATTGATTACAATCAAGACGAGAAAGGCCAGACTGATTAAAGGAGAACTCGTGATAATGGCAAATATTATTGTAAGAAATAAACAAATAGCCCGTCTGGCTGAGTAAAAGACCAGCAAGAAAAGAATTGAGAGGTAACCACAGATATTCCACCATCATGAAAATTAAGAAAAAGAGGAAGAGAACTTTATCTAGGTTGAGGTAAATTTTCCTAAAACCTAGTTTTTTAGGTTTTTCAGGTTTCATAAGCACTCCTAGTCTAGAAATTGAGATAAGTCTAGCCCACCAAAGGGATTCATGGATAGATTACTCTGTTCTTCTAATAATAGTTTTCCTTCGTCAGACTCCAGAAAAGCTTCATAAACACGCGCTGTCATGCGGGCATCTTCTAAACTATTATGCGATTGACCTTTAAAGCCTAAAAAATTCGCAACAGTTTGCAGTTTGAGGTTAGCTATGCCGTGTAGGTCGGAACTACGACGTTTAAAAGCCTCATCATATAGGTCAACCTTATACTGGTCACGATAGTCCAAACCATGCTCCATGAGAATAGGCAAATCACTCTTGGCTGCATTGTAACCAACGATGGGTAATTCGCCAACAAAAGACTGAAAGTCCTGTAAAACTTGTTCTACTTTTGGCGCATCTTTCAAGGTTTCAGCTGTAATTCCTGTCAAACCATTGATAAAACTCTTTAAAGGCACGCTGGTATGGACATAAGAATCAAAGGCATCTATTTCATGACCATCTTGAAAACGAACTGCTGATACCTGAATTAAATGGGTAACCCCTTCGTGTTGATTGAATTCTAAGTCAAAGGCGATATAGTCTCTTAATTTTTCCATCTTTTACCTCAATTCCGACTTAATTTAAACTATAAATAAGAAAAGAAGCTATTAGGTTAGTGAATAACCCAAACAGCTTCTTTATTTTCCTCCAAACAGGCGAGCAAAAAAGCCTCTTTTGGTTGCTTGGACCTCTTCTTTTGCTTGGTCCAACTCTAGTTTCAAGCTTTCTTGATCCTTCATAGCTTGAAGAGTTAACTGTTGCTGTTGATCCAATTGTTTGTCCTTTTCAGCAATCTGGCGGTCTTTGATGCGCATCTGCTCATCTTTTTTTCTGCCAGCTGCTGGTCCTTGGCCTTGAGTTGCTCGTACAATCGAAGAATTTCAGCATTTTTCTCATCGACCAAGATTTCCATCAGTTCACGTTGTTTGACATCATCACTGACTGGTTCATCTTCAAAAATCGTTTTTTTATAGATTTCTTCTAGCTTGATTAAGCCACTTCGAGTAACTACTGTTACACCTTTGTCATTTTTTTTCGTGTCCTCTTCGGGAAGTTCTTTGACACGATTGTTGATTGCCTGACGAGATAGGCCTAAAACCTCTGCAATCTCACTGACGGTCATTTCAATACTCATAATATCCTCTGAAACGTTTTCTAGCTTTTCTTTATTTAAATCTTATCATAAGCTAGATAAACTGTCAAATTTCCGCTTAATCCAAGGTCTTTAAAAAGGCTAGTAAGACTTGGGCAGAACGACGTCCTGCTTCTATAATAAACTCATCAAATGAGATAGAGGCCTCGTGATTGGCATTGTCACTCATAGCGCGAATGACTAGGAAAGGTAGGTCAAGAGCCTGAGCCGCTTGAGCAATAGCCGCCCCTTCCATCTCCACTGCTAAAACTTCAGGAAAGTGAGATTTGATACTAGCAATCTTATCATCCCCAGCTATAAAGCTGTCCCCTGTAGCAATCAAGCCTAGGTGCCAAGTCTGTTCCAATTGAGATAAATTTCCTTGAATCCTAGTGATGAAGTTCTTATCGGATTCAAAGTAAAGGGGTTGACCAGCCATCTGACCATATGCATATCCAAAAGCAGTCACGTCCACATCATGATAGACAAGTTTATCCGCAATCACTACATCGCCAACGGCAATCCCTTCTGCAAGAGCACCTGCTGATCCTGTATTGATAATGGCTTCTACCTGAAAATGGTCAGCTAGAACAGCCACACTCATAGCCGACATGACCTTCCCAATCCCACTCTGAACTAGGACAACTTCTATCTTGCCAATAGTGCCAGTATAGTAGGTATTTCCCAAGACCTGGACTTCTTGAGTTTTGTCCAAATTCTGAGTCAGATGTAGGAGCTCTTCTGGCATGGCAGCAATGATTCCAATTTTCATTTCATATCCTTTCAATTACAAGAGTTTCATTGCCAACACTAACAAAATTAAGAGTAGAATGACTGCAAACAAGATGCGATTGAGGTTTGAATTAAAAACATTTCTCTTGGTATTCTCAATACGACGACTCTTATGAATCGTTGGCTCTACTTCGATCGTTAAGGTATCTTGACTAAAACCGTGGACTCTAGAACGTGAATTACCAAAATGTTGTGAAGCAGTTGGTAGGATCTTGGTTTCCTCATCATCTTGAAGAGGTGGTCCTGAGATTTTCTCACCGCGGTTGGCACGTTCAATCATTTCATCTGTTAATAAAGGTTTTCCCATGGGTTGCTCCTCTATTTCTTTTGTAGTTCCCAGTACTGGATCGCCATAATAGTCTTGGCATCACAGATATGACCTGACTGGATCAGGTTCTTGGCCTCCTCTAGACTCACTTCTAGAACTTCCAAGGTTTCATCATCGTCTTGTGGGCGAGGATTTTCCACCGTGACCAAATCACTAGCGAGGTAGAGTTTTAGTTTTTCGTTACAAAATCCAATCGCAGAATAGAAATCATACAACAGTTCTAACTTAGCCGTGTAGGCAACTTCTTCTTCCAATTCACGAAGTGCCGCTGCCATTGGATCCGCATTTTCACCAATTTCCAGTTTTCCAGCGGGAATTTCATAAGAAACAGCCTCGATAGCCTTTCGATATTGCTTAACGAGGACGATTTATCCTCAGCTGTCACGGCTAGTACACAAACAGCCCCATTGTGAAAAATCAAGTCACGTTGGGCAGTTCCCTTTCCTTCTGGTAATTCCACCTGGTCTTGTACTAGTTTGAAAATAGGACCTTGATAGATTTCTTTTCGACTAAGCGTTTTTTCTTCAAATTCCATGACAGACTCCTACTGGTTCTTCGGATGATGTGGTAAGCGTGTTGCGTACTCATCTTTGTTAACTTGTCGTCCACGACCGATAGCAATGGCATCCGCAGGTACATTCTTAGTAATGGTTGAACCAGCACCAACGAGAGAATTATCCCCAAGTTCTACAGGGGCGATGATAGTTGAATTTGAACCAACAAAGACATTGTTTCCAATCACAGTCTTGTACTTGTTTCCCGTCATAGTTTACTGTAATCGTACCTGCACCGAAGTTAACATGGCTACCTACTTCACAGTTTCCAATATAGGTCAAATGACCAGCCTTGGTATTTTCACCGATAGAAGATCCTTTTACTTCTACGAAGTTTCCAATATGAACTTGGGAAGCTAGGCTTGAACCTGGACGAATGTGGGCATAAGGACCGACAGTCACGCCGTCCGCCACACTACTTTCCTCAATCATAGAATTCGTAATCACAGCTCCAGCTCCAATAGTACTATTCACAATATAAGTTCCATTTGTTAAAACAGTCTCTGCCCCAATCTTCGTTTGACCCTTCAAGGTAACGTTGGCTTCGATTTGGACTTCAGGAGCAATCTCAACATCAACGTCAATATAAGTTGCTTCTGGATTGACAAAGCTGACACCATTCACCATGTGAGCGTGATTGATACGGCGACGCATCACTGCTTCCGCAGTCGCAAGAGCTACACGGTCATTTACCCCAAGACTTTCATCAAAGTCTTTCAAAGTATAGGCACCAACCTTCTCACCAGCTTCACGAAAAATACCAATCACATCGGTAATATAGTATTCTCCCTGAGCATTGTTGGTGTTGATGTTTTTAAGGGCTTCAAAAAGACGTTGGTTATCAAAAACGTAAGTTCCCGTATTGATTTCCTTGATTTGTTTTTCAAAATCTGTCGCATCTTTCTGCTCAACAATACGAAGAACTTCAGCGTTATCGTTGCGGACAATTCGACCGTATCCGAAAGGATTTGCCGCTTCAGCTGTCAGGATAGTCGCAACATTTTTGTGATTGATATGGAAATCCAAGAGATTTTTCAGGCTTTCACCTGTAATTAGAGGTGTATCCCCCGCGATAACCAAGGTGTGACCAGAGCAATTCTGAAGAATTGGCTCTGCCATCATGACAGCATGACCAGTTCCTAACTGTTCTGACTGGGTAACAAAGTCTGTCTGTCCAGCCAAGACTTGCTCAACTAACTCGGCTTTGTGTCCCACTACAGTAACTGTCTTTTCAGGTTGAATAGCACCAACACTACGAAAAACGTGTTCCAACATTGAAATTCCTGCTACTTTATGAAGTACCTTAGGAAGATCTGATTTCATGCGAGTACCTTTACCCGCTGCTAAGATAATGGCATAATTTGACATACTATTCTCTTTTCTGTAAAAAAATTCCCTTATATTATACCATATTTTTTTACTTTTTAAAGAACAAACAAACAGGTGCTTTCCTGAAAATCTCCCTACTTGTCTACATTTCTAAGTGGTTTCCTTTGATTTTTTTAAATTTTTTTACGATAAACTAAATAGGTATGAGAAAAACAGATTCATCCAACTATTATTTTTTTAGTTTATTTGGAATTTTTCATAGCGATTTTATTCCTCAACAAACCAAGTTTTTGAGGACCATCCTATCAAGACAAAAACCAAATGCTCTTCAGGTTGAAACACAGGCCTTGCATAATCTTGACAAACCCATTATCGACGTCTCTGGTTGGCAAAGGCCTGAGGAGATCAACTACGATACCTTATCTCAAAACATTTCTGGTGTTATCGTTCGCGTGCACAATGGGGCTCAGCATACTGAAGCAAATGATGCTGCCTTTATCAATGGTATCGATAAAGCCTATCAAAATCACATTGCAGAATTTCAAAAACGCAATGTCCCTGTGGGTGTTTATGCTTACGTTGCTGGAAAAAGTAAAGAAGATATGGAAAAGGCTGCTGAAGTCTTCTATAATGCTGCTTCTCCCTACAATCCTAGCTACTACTGGTTAGATGTTGAAGAAAAAACAATGTCTGATATGAATGAAGGTGTTGAAGCCTTTCGTGCCAAACTGGAATCTTTAGGTGCTAAAAACATCGGCATCTACATTGGGGTTTACTTCATGCAAGAGCACAGTATCAATACAGATAAGTTCACTGCTATTTGGATCCCTTCCTATGGAACTGACTCTGGTTATTTTGAAACTAAGCCAAATACTGATCTGGACTATGATCTCCACCAGTACACTTCTAAAGGAAGAATTGCTGGATTTGAACATCATTTGGACATCAATTTGATTTCTACAGCTAAAGAGAAGGAAGAGACCTTCAGAAAACTATTTTTGAGACCATAAGACAAGTGAAAATAACAAACTTTTTCACTTGTTTTTTCATTTTTTTCCCGTCTGTGTTATAATTGATAGCATAGAGAAGAATTTTACGAAATTGAGGATTTTATTATGTTTTCATGGATTGCACGAGTTATTAAAGGAATCGTCATTGCCTTAGGATTTATCTTGCCAGGTATTTCTGGAGGAGTTCTGGCTGCAATATTAGGTATCTACGAGCGAATGATCGGCTTCTAGCTCATCCTTTTAAGGATTTTAAATCAAATGTCCTTTACTTTATCCCAGTAGCTATTGGGATGTTGCTAGGTATTGGTTTGTTTTCTTATCCAATCGAATATTTGCTAGAAAATTACCAAGTCTATGTTTTATGGAGTTTTGCAGGAGCTATCATTGGTACAGTTCCTAGCCTCCTTAAAGAATCTACTCGGGAGTCTGATCGTGATAAGATTGACCTAGTCTGGTTCTGGGCTACCTTTATCATTTCTGGGTTGGGTCTTTACGCTCTCAATTTTGTCGTAGGATCACTCAGCGCAAGTTTTGCAAACTTCATCTTAGCGGGTGCTCTCTTAGCTCTGGGTGTCTTGGTTCCTGGTTTAAGTCCGTCAAATCTACTTTTGATTTTGGGACTGTACGCTCCAATGCTCACTGGTTTTAAGACCTTTGATTTATTTGGTACCTTCCTTCCTATCGGGATTGGTGCAGGAGCAACCCTCATCATTTTTTCAAAATTGATGGACCATGCCTTAAACAACTATCACTCCCGTGTTTATCACTTTATCATTGGGATTGTTCTATCAAGCACCCTCTTAATTTTGATTCCAAATGCTGGAAATGCTGAAAGTATCCAATACACTGGACTGTCTATTGTGAGCTATGTACTCGTTGCCTTCTTCTTTGCGCTTGGCATTTGGCTTGGTATCTGGATGAGTCAATTGGAGGATAAGTATAAATAATGGCAAGAAAGTCAAGATTAAAAAAACTTTGGTCGAGCAAATCTTGACCAAGGCTGGTATTGACCATACAGGCATTCAAATCAATGCACTTGAAGGAGAACTTCCTCCTGAATACGACAGAAACCAAATCTTTAAAACCTTGGCTCTTTTGGGAGACAAGACAGGACCGATTATTGGAATTGTTCCTATAACAGAACACCTCGCTGAGAAAAAATTAGCAAAGGTTTCTGGAAATAAAAAAGTGAGTATGATTCCACAGAAAGACTTAGAGAAAACGACAGGCTATATTCATGGGGCAAATAACCCCGTCGGCATTCGCCAAAAACACAATTATCCAATTTTTATTGATCAGACTGCTTGGGATTTGGACCAAATGATCGTCTCTGCTGGGGAAGTTGGACATAGTATCATCATACGTCCTCGAGACTTGGCCAGCTTTGTAAAAGCGAATTTTGCTGATATCTTGGAGGAAAGTAAGTAATGAAACTCTATTTTGTTCGTCATGGCCGCACCCTCTGGAATCTTGAAGGCCGTTTTCAAGGTGCTAGTGGGGACTCTCCCCTTCTTCCAGAATCCATTGACATCCTAAAGCAACTGGGTCAGTATCTCAAGGAAATACCTTTTGATACGATTTATTCAAGTGATTTACCCAGAGCGGTCAAATCTGCTGAAATTATCCAAAGTCAACTCCAGACGCCCTGTCCTTTAGAAAGTATTCCAGACCTACGTGAATGGCAACTTGGGAAACTTGAAGGTTTAAAAATCGCAACTCTCAATGCCATCTACCCTCAACAAATCAAGGCCTTTCGCTCCAATCTGGCTCAGTTTGATACGAGGATGTTTGAAGCCGAGTCTCTCTACAGCACGACTCAGCGTACTATTCAATTTATCAAATCTCTGAAAGAAAGTCCGGCTGAAAACATTCTAATCGTCGGTCATGGTGCAAATCTCACTGCTAGCCTACGTACACTTCTAGGTTATAAAGAGGCTCACCTTCGCAAAGATGGGGGCTTAGCCAATGCTAGCCTAACAATTTTTGGACACTGTGGATTTTGAATCCTTCACTCTCGAAAGATGGAATGACACTTCCTATCAGGAAAAATAATGGAACTTGATCCCACTGGTCAAGTTCTTTTTAGTTTTCAAAGAATATCCGTGAATTTCTTTGCTATTTATGATAAAATGGGAGTATCGCAAAAAATGACTCATCGTATCAAATTTTGAGTAAAACTAGGAGGATCCCATGTCTACAGAACATATGGAAGAACTAAATGACCAGCAGATCGTTCGCCGTGAAAAAATGGCTGCGCTCCGTGAACAAGGAATCGATCCCTTCGGAAAACGTTTTGAACGTACTGCTAACTCTCAAGAACTTAAAGATAAATTTGCAGAACTTGACAAAGAACAACTACATGAATTAAACGAAACTGCTACGATTGCAGGACGCTTGGTAACCAAACGTGGTAAAGGGAAGGTCGGCTTTGCCCATCTCCAAGACCGTGAAGGACAAATCCAGATTTACGTCCGTAAAGACGAAGTTGGTGAAGAAAACTACGAGATCTTCAAAAAGCAGACCTTGGTGACTTCCTTGGTGTCGAAGGTGAAGTGATGCGTACCGATATGGGTGAACTCTCTATCAAGGCTACACACATCACGCACTTGTCTAAAGCGCTTCGCCCTCTTCCTGAGAAATTCCACGGTTTGACTGACGTCGAAACCATCTACCGTAAACGATACCTTGACTTGATTTCTAATCGTGAAAGCTTCGAGCGTTTTGTCACTCGTTCAAAAATCATCTCTGAAATCCGTCGTTACCTTGACCAAAAAGGTTTCCTTGAAGTGGAAACACCTGTTCTCCATAACGAAGCTGGTGGCGCTGCTGCTCGTCCATTTATCACGCACCACAATGCCCAAAACATTGACATGGTGCTTCGTATCGCGACTGAGCTTCACTTAAAACGTCTTATCGTTGGTGGTATGGAGCGTGTCTATGAAATCGGCCGTATCTTCCGAAACGAAGGTATGGATGCTACTCATAACCCTGAGTTCACTTCTATCGAAGTTTACCAAGCTTATGCAGACTTCCAAGACATCATGGACTTGACTGAAGGAATTATCCAACACGCTGCTAAGTCAGTTAAGGGTGATGGCCCAGTCAACTACCAAGGAACTGAAATCAAAATCAACGAACCATTTAAACGTGTTCACATGGTGGATGCTATCAAAGAAATTACTGGTGTTGATTTCTGGCAAGACATGACTTTCGAGGAAGCAAAAGCTATTGCTGCTGAGAAGAAAGTTCCAGTTGAAAAACACTACACTGAAGTTGGTCACATTATCAACGCCTTCTTTGAAGAATTTGTCGAAGAGACTTTAATCCAACCAACCTTTGTCTATGGACATCCAGTAGCTGTATCACCACTCGCTAAGAAAAATCCTGAAGATGAACGCTTTACTGACCGCTTTGAACTCTTCATCATGACCAAGGAGTACGGTAATGCCTTCACCGAATTGAACGACCCAATCGATCAACTTAGCCGTTTTGAAGCTCAAGCTAAAGCCAAAGAACTTGGGGACGATGAAGCAACGGGTATTGACTATGATTACATCGAAGCACTTGAATACGGCATGCCGCCAACAGGTGGTTTGGGAATCGGTATTGACCGCCTCTGCATGCTCCTCACAGATACAACTACTATCCGTGATGTATTGCTTTTCCCAACAATGAAATAAACTCTTATCCTCTGCCTCTTGTCAGAGGATTTTTTTAATACTAAAAGAGACTGAGGTTCAAACCCAATCTCTTTTTCTTATTCTTGATTTTTCACCTGACTGGTTGCTACATCTTCTCCAAACCATTTTTGGCTGATTTCCTGGAACTTTCCTTCTTTGTATAGTTCAACAAAGGCTTGGTTCAAGGCTTCTAGCAACGTTTTATCAGCAGGTCTGACACCGACTGCAAAAAGCTTCGCTTTTCAAATCCAGCTGAAAAGACATTGTAGTCATTTAATATCCCTTCAGACTGGAGGTAGTAATTGGCATAGACACGGTCAATCAACAAGGCATCAATCCGATCATTTTTCAAATCAATCAAGGCTTCATTGAAACTTTGGTATTGATTGGCCTTCTGGTCTTTCACTCGATTCTTGAGTAATTCTGGTTGTCCTTCAAAAATCCAAATAGCCAGAAGATCCTGCCTGAGCTCCCAAAACCTTGTCATTCATATCTTTGACTGACTGGATGTTCTGAGATTTTTTAGAAACTAAAACTTGCTGATTTTCCATATAAGGAATGGTAAAAGCAACCTTCTCTTTCCGTTCATCTGTAGCTGTATAGCCATTCCAGATGGCATCAATAGTACCATTTTTGTAGTTCCGTTTCTTTCATATCCCAGTCGATGGGTTGAAATTTAATCTGAATTCCTAGCTTCTCAGAGACAGCTTGGGCTAAATCAATATCAAAACCTACATACTGGCCATTCTTCTCTTCAAACCCCATGGGAACAAAGGTATTGTCAAATCCAATGGTAATGCTCTCCTGCTTTTGATATTTGGACCAATTATCCTGATTTGGATCACTTGCCTTCTGAGTACAAGCCGTCAGGAAGAAGCTAAAGAACAGTGCAAGTACAAGGGCAATTTTTCTTTCTCTTCATAGGCACCTCCTACTCCTACTTTGGATCAACCTTAAGGATCTGATCAGCAATGTTTTTCCGCAAATTGAAGATCGTGGGTTACAACAATCTGGGTCATGCCACGCTCTTTTGTTTTTGAAGGATGAGTTTTTTTCCACTTCTAATCGTAACTCAGGATCTAAGGCTGATGTAGGCTCATCATATCCAATAATTTCGGGATCAATCATCATGGCACGCGCTAAGGCGACACGTTGCTTTTGTCCACCTGATAGCGAGAAAGGAAAGGCATCCGCATGGCCTGCTAGCCCAAGTTGTTCTAACAAACCGCGTGCCTTCTTCTCAGCAGCTTCCTTATCCATGTTCATCGCTTTTACGGGCGATAAAGTTAAGTTTTCGAGAACTGACAAATGTGGAAAGAGTTGAAAATCTTGGAAAACAAATCCTAGTAAGTTACGCTTTTCCAATTCATCTATAGCTAGGGATTCACCATTATAGTAGATTTCTCCAGAATCGATGGTCTCAAGCCCTGCTAACATACGTAACAAGGTAGTCTTTCCACCTCCTGATGGACCTACGATTGCGAGGATTTGCTTTTCAGGAATAGATAGACTGAAATTGGTTAAGATTTGTTTGCCACCAAAGGCTTTATTGATGTTTCGTAATTCTAACATAGCAATCCTCCTATCTGTAATAACTGTAATTCTTCTCAAGTTTCTTCGCTACAATGGTTACAAGACCAATCATAATCAAATAGATTGCTCCAGCTAAAAACATAGGAACGAGACTGGCATCTCGATTGGCTGCTGTCCGACTAGCTAAAATCAAATCTGAAATCCCAAGGGCATAGACCAGAGAAGTATCCTTTACCAAACTCATAATTTCGTTAAAGACACTTGGTAAGACAATCTTTGTCACCTGAGGAAGAATGATATAACGAACTGTATCAAAGGGGCTAAATTTTAACACTTTTGCAGCTTCGTACTGTCCTCGTGGTATAGTTTCAATTCCGCCACGAAAGATTTCTGCAAAGTAGGCAGCATAGTTGAGCACAAAGGCGATAACAGCCGCAGGAAGGCGATCCAAACGAATGCCAATGCTAGGGAGCACATAGTAGATAAAGATTAATTGCAAGAGCAAGGGAGTTCCTCGCATCACCCATATATAGAGATTAATCAGATAATGGAGGGGTTTCCAGTGGACTTGTAAAGCAAAGGCAATGACAATCCCTAAAGGAATAGAAAAGATTAAGACCAGAGCAAAGACTTGGAGAGTCATACTTGCACCGTTCAATAAACTTGGTAAAATCTCAAACATATAAGACATACTGCACCTCCTAAAAAAATAATTGTTCCTATTATAGCATAAATAAACAATTTATCAAGAGTTTTTTTGTAAAAAAATTCCATTTCTTTTTAAAAAAATAAAAACCGTATCCATCAAAATAACTAGATACAGTTTCGTTTTTATAGAATATTTTTTAAAGTGTTTCTAGGAGTTCTTGCATCTGAACATCATCTGGAATCAGTTTTAAATATGATTCGGCTTGTACTTTGGCATTTTCAAAATAACCCAATTCACGTAAGAGATAAGTATATTGCTCCAGAAACTCTGGGTTGTCCTTAAGGTCAGGCGACAGTTCTTGATAGAGTTCATAAGCCCTATCTAAATCCTCGATTTCCTGGTAAGAACGGGCAATCATCCACTTGGTAAGAAGGTTCTCAGGTTCTTGACTTTGAAGAGCGATAATATCCTCATACCGCTCTTGTTCCATATAAATGGTTGCGAGTCGAAGGAAAATTTCCTCAATGTCTTCTGCATCATCTTTGGCAGTAAGGAGGAACTGCTCCGCAGCGCTAGGATCATGCAATTCATACGAGAACTGGGAGGCAGCTAGTAAGAGCCGAGTTTCAAATGGATTTTTCTCCAAACCTTGTTTAGCGATACGAAGGGCCTCTTCCACCTGATGTTCCTTGTGCAAGGCTTGACTATAGCCATACTCATATCCTTCAAATTCGGGTGAAATGGTATCAATCTGCTTAAAGTAAAGAACAGCTTTTTGATACTCTTCCTGATCAAAGTATAAACTTGCTAACTCAAAAGCGGTTTGGTCATTGTATTCTAGTTCTAAAGCTTTTTCTAAGAATTCCGTTGCAGCTTCAAACTTGCCTAACTGAGCATAAGCGTAGCCAATTCGTTGGTAGGTTGATACACCTGTTTGTTCATAGATGGAGCGATTGTCTAATTGAGCGTAGCCCTGAATGGCCTCCTGATAATTTCCTAACTCACTATCCAACTCAGCCAAACCAAAAACTAATAAGGAATCATCTGAGTAGTTTAAGGCTTCCAGTAACTTTTCACGCGCTACATCTGTCAATCCTTCCAATTGATAGAGGTCTGCCTTCAAAGCCAAAGCCGATACATACCAGTCACTTTCAGGTGTGATTTCTTCTAAGTAGACAAAGGCTTCCTCAACATTGCCATCCTCACTAGCAATTGCAGCTAAGTTCAGATTCACTTCTGGAAATTCTGTAACGATATCTTGGTAAATTTCTTTTGCTTGAGGATAAAAGCCAATTCCCTCTAGATAGCTTGCTAGTTCGTAAAGAACTTCACTTGAATCTGTTTCGAGGGCTTTCTGAAAATACTGATCCGCCTTGGTTAAATCCTGTTCATCCAAAGCTTGGAGCATGCGTTGACTATTGTTCACTCTTGATTTCCTCTCCTTCTTCTTCATACAAACCGCTGACTTTTTTGTACCAGTTAAAGATAGCAGAAATGACCACCTTAGCGGAGGCATAGACAGGGATTCCCAGTAAAACTCCCCAAATACCAAACATAGAACCTGAAGTTAGGAGAACAAAGAGGACATTGATTGGATGGATATTTAGCTGACTACCTAAAATAAGTGGAGAAACGAAGCGACCTTCAATCGTTTGTTCTACGATAAAGACAATGACAACTTTCAATAGCATGACAGGTCCTGCTATTAAACCTAAAACAAGGGCAGGCAGCATGGCAAGGAAACTACCTAGATAAGGGACTAGATTTAGAATACCAGCCGTAATACCAAGAGTCACAGCATATCTGAGACCAATAATCTTAAAGAAGATAATAAACATGATAGCTACAATAATAGCTACAGTAACCTGTCCTCTAACATAGTTTGACAACTGTTTATTAACATCTGACAAAACTTGTCCGACAGGTTCTTTTAACTTGTTTGGGATAAATTTAGTTAGGTAATCTCTCAAGCCTTTCCCATCTCTCAATAGATAAAAGAGCATGAATGGTACAATAATAACCGCCACAATGACCTGGGAAACGCTACTGATAAAGGCACTGACCCAGTTAACGGCTTGAGAAGAGATTTTGCTCGCCCACATCGTCGCCTCACTAGAAACATTGGCAAGAACCTGCTCCAACTGCGGTCTATAATCATCTGGCAAGCGTTTGGTTACAAGATCATTGATCACCTTATCAGCATCTTCAAGATATGTCGGCACATTCTTTGCAAAGTTTAAGACTTGGCGTTGCAGATTTGGAATAGCAACTGCCAGCCCCCAAATGATAAAAAGTCCAATGATGACAAAAACAATACTGATAGCAAGAACACGATTGATCTTGTGCTTCTCCATCCAGTCAACAATCGGATTGAGGAGGTAATAAAGTAAACCGGATAGAATAACTGGCAACATGACAACCCCCAAGAAAGTCTAAAAACGGGTAAAAAAATAAAACTAATCTTACTTAGAATGAAAAATGTTTAGCCCCAGTAACAAGGTTACTAAAAAAATACAGTGATAGCTTTGTTATCTAAAAACCACTTGAAAAACCAAGATAGGCTAAAATGTTTCTCTTTATGTTCCATAAATACATCCTTTCTTTCATTCTCTCATTATACCATTTTTTTAATCTAAAAATAACTCTTATTAAAGTGCTTACATAAATAAGACTGATGCATCATGGTAGTTATTTTATGGTATAATGAACTTATCTTTATTAAGAGGTATGGACATGAAAGAAACTGTTTATTTTGGAACTTATACTCGTCGCTTATCTAAAGGGATATACAAGGCAGATTTTGATACAGAAACAGGCCGGCTTGCAAATCTTGAGCTTTTTGCTACTGAACCAAGTCCGACCTACCTTGCCTTTGACCAACAGCAACACTTATACAGCGTGGGGAGCAAGGATGACTTAGGTGGCATCGCTGCATACAAGACAGATGGCACTTTGCTAAATCATGTAGTTGAAGAAGGCGCTCCCCATTGTTATGTGGCAGTGGATGAAAAGCGTAGTCTCGTTTACGGAGCCAATTATCATAAAGGTCAAGTTCTAGTTTATAAGCGTCAAGCTGATGGTAGCCTCATCCAAACGGATCTGGAGCAGCATAGCGGACAAGGTCCTCATGAAAACCAAACTTCTCCACATGTACACTTTACGGATCTAACACCTGACCAGTATCTCGTCACATGTGATCTAGGTACTGATGAGGTGACGACCTATGATGTTAGCTCAGAAGGAAAACTAACTAAACTCTACACTTATCACAGCCAAGCCGGAGCAGGTGCTCGCCACATCGTTTTCCACCACCACTATAAGATTGCCTATCTCATCTGCGAACTTAATAGCACTATTGAGGTCTTGATTTATGATGGTGTTGGTGAATTTGAACGCATGCAAGTCATTTCAACCTTACCAGATGGATACAAGGACTTCAATGCTACTGCTGCTATTCGTCTTTCAAAAGATGGCAAATACCTCTATGCATCCAACCGTGGTCATGATTCCATTGCAGTCTATACAATCCTCGCTGATGGTAGCTTGGAATTATTAGAGATTGTACCAACACACGGACAAAATCCACGTGATTTCGACCTAACTCCTGATCAAGAGTTTCTCATTGCTGTTCACCAAGATTCTGATAATGCAACCGTCTTTAAGCGCAATCCTGAAACTGGCCGTCTTGCAGAACTTTCTAACGACTTCCAGGTTCCTGAAGCAGTCTGCATCCACTTTGCGAACTAAGATAATCAAAAAATGAACTTGAGATTCAAGTTCATTTTTTGATTATAGTTTATTTCCGACATTGATACGGTTAATGGCACGTTGAAGAGCAATCTTAGCGCGTCGTTCTTGGTCAATTAAGTGCTTGTCTTGAGCTTCTTCAATTTCACGTTCGGCGCGAAGTTTAGCACGTTCAGCACGGCTGATATCGATATCACGAGCACGCTCTGCCGAGTCGGCTACAATGGTAATGATGTCATTGGCAATCTCGATAATCCCACCGTTTACTGCAATCCAGTTCACATGAGTATCATCATCGATTCGCTTTACCTTTACTTCATCAACCGCTAAAACCGCAATCATATTTTCATGTCGTGGCAAGATCCCCATCTCACCATCCAGAGTTCGAACCGATACAAAGCTGGCATGGTGATCATAGACGAGGCCATCTGGTGTCACGATCTGGACAGTTAACTGAGCCATAGGTCACCTCTTAAAATCCCATTTTCTCTGCCTTAGCAATGACGTCTTCGATTGAACCAACTCCACGGAAGGCATCTTCTGGTAAATGGTCATGTTTTCCTTCAAGGATTTCCTTAAAGCCACGAACTGTTTCCGCTACTGGTACATACGAACCAGGTTGACCAGTAAATTGTTCCGCAACGTTGAAGTTTGTGACAAGAAGAACTGGATACGACGGGCACGTGCAACCAAGGTCTTTTCTTCATCTGACAACTCATCCATACCAAGGATGGCAATGATATCTTGCAACTCATGGTAACGTTGAAGGACGCGTTTTACTTCTGCAGCAACTGCATAGTGCTCTTCTCCAACGATTTCAGGAGCCAAGGCACGTGAGCTTGAAGCGAGCGGATCAACGGCTGGATAAATCCCCAATTGAACCAATTTACGTTCCAAGTTAGTAGTTGAATCCAAGTGAGCGAAGGCTGTTGCTGGCGCAGGGTCAGTATAGTCATCCGCAGGCACGTAGATAGCCTGGATAGAAGTTACAGAACCCTTCTTAGTTGATGTAATACGCTCTTGCAATTGCCCCATTTCCGTAGCAAGTGTTGGTTGGTAACCAACAGCTGATGGCATCCGACCCAAAAGGGCAGATACTTCCGAACCAGCCTGAGTGAAACGGAAGATATTATCGATAAAGAGAAGCACGTCTTGGCCTTCTACATCACGGAAGTATTCAGCGATTGTCAAACCAGTAAGGGCAACACGCATACGTGCTCCTGGTGGTTCATTCATTTGACCAAATACCATAGCTGTTTTCTCGATAACACCTGATTCTTTCATTTCCCAATAAAGGTCGTTCCCCTCACGAGTACGTTCCCCAACACCAGTAAATACCGAAATACCACCATGTTCTTGGGCAATATTGTGAATCAATTCTTGGATCAAGACAGTTTTACCAACTCCGGCACCACCGAAGAGTCCAACTTTACCACCTTTTAGGTAAGGAGCAAGAAGGTCGATAACCTTAATCCCTGTTTCCAAGATTTCAGAAGAGGTAGACAATTCATCAAAAGTTGGAGCTTTTTTATGAATTGGCTGACGCTCAGCGTCTTCAGTGAAAGGAGCATCCAAGTCAATCGTATCTCCCAAAACATTGAAGACACGTCCCAAAGTTTCTTTACCTACAGGAACAGAGATTGGACGACCTGTGTCCAAAACTTCCATTCCACGAGTTAAACCATCTGTTGATTCCATGGCGATCGTACGGACCATACCATCACCCAACTCCAAGGCTACTTCAAGGACGATTTTTGTTTTTCTTTCGTCATTTTTGTAGACGACAAGTGCATTGTTAATCTCAGGAAGTGTTTCCCCAGCTGCAAACAAGACGTCTACAACGGGTCCGATAACCTGAGCAATTTTACCTGAACTCATCTCCTTCTCCTATTCTATATAAGATACTGTCGGTTCCTAGTTTACCTAGGTCCTAAGTTCATTTTGATACGAGGGGGAGGTAAAGCCTTATTCTAAGGCACTAGCCCCCGCTACGATTTCTGTAATTTCTTGTGTAATCGCCGCCTGTCTGGCACGGTTATACTGTATTGTCAAATCATTGATGACCTTTTTTGCATTATCGGTCGCCGTTTGCATGGCTGTCATACCTGCAGCATTCTCAGCTGTCTTAGCATCGATAATAGCCCCGTAAATCATACTTTCGGCATACTGTGGCAACAACTGCTCCAGAATCTCATCTCGGCTTGTTTCCAACTCAAAGGTCAAGCTATACTCTTCATCTGCTTCATTTGGATCCAAGTCAACAATCGGAAGCATTTGTTCCACACGCATTTGACTTGTGAGAGTATTGACATGATGGTTGTAACAGACGTACAATTCATCAAAAAGTTCGTTTTGGTACATCTCAATCGTTTTTGAAATAATTTTACGAACTTCATCAAAACTAGGTTGGTCGGCCAAGCCACGTAGTTCATAGATTGGCTGAATACCACGAGCTTTAAAGAAATCAGCTCCCATACCACCGATACAGATTATTTCAAAACCTGTACCATCTGGATGGTATTCTTCTTTCAACTCCATAACAGCTTTAAGGATGGAAGCATTATAACCCCCAACCAAGCCTCGGTCTGAAGTGATAACGACATAACCTGTTTCTTAACTGGACGACTGATGAGCATCGGATTGGTTGAACCCCCAGATCCATTACCATGTAGAATATCCGTCAAAAGCTTCCGAACCTTCTGAGCATAAACTTGGAAGTTGCGCGCTGCTTCTTCAGAGCGACCTAACTTGGCAGCCGATACCATTTGCATAGCATTGGTGATTTGACTAGTATTTTTGGTTGAGGCGATTTTTGTTTTAATATCATTTAGAGATACTGCCATCTGACACCTCTATTCTTATTGGAAGCTGGATTGATTGAGAAACTCTGTAATCGCAGCATCCAAGACTGCTTCTTCTGGCAAGTCTTTTGTTTCACGAATGGTTTCCAAAATCTCTGGATAGTGAGCGTCAAAGAAGGCATGGAACTCCTCCTCAAAACGAACAATGTCATCTACAGGAATCGTATCCAAGAAACCATGTGTCAAAGCATAAAGAATGGTTACTTGTTTCTCAACAGGTAATGGTTTATGAACTGGTTGTTTCAGAACTTCAACGGTACGACGTCCACGATTTAACTTAGCTTGAGTAGCCGCATCCAAATCAGAACCAAACTTAGTGAAGGCTTCCAACTCACGATATGAAGCAAGGTCGATACGAAGTGTACCAGCAACCTTCTTCATAGCTTTGATTTGTGCAGAACCACCTACACGGGATACAGATGAACCCGCATCGATAGCTGGACGAATACCCGCATTGAAGAGACCATCGCCAAGGAAGATTTGACCATCTGTGATTGAAATCACGTTGGTTGCGATATAAGCAGAGATATCTCCTGCTTGTGTCTCGATAAATGGTAGAGCTGTGATTGAACCACCACCAAGTTCATCAGAAACCTTAGCTGAACGCTCAAGCAAACGGCTATGAAGGTAGAAAACATCCCCAGGGAAGGCTTCACGACCTGGAGGACGACGAAGCAAGAGAGACAGTTCACGATAAGCGACCGCTTGTTTTGAAAGATCATCATAAACAATCAAAACATGCTTGCCTTGGTACATAAATTCTTCCGCCATGGCAACCCCAGCATAAGGAGCTAGGAAAAGCAATGGAGAGGGTTGTGAAGCAGAAGCTGTCACAACGATGGTGTAGTCCAAGGCACCGTACTGACGAAGTGTTTCAACTTGCGTACGAACGGTTGACTCTTTTGACCAATGGCTACATAGATACAGATCATATCTTGACCTTTTTGGTTCAAGATTGTATCAATCGCAATAGTTGTTTTCCCTGTCTGACGGTCGCCGATAATCAACTCACGTTGACCACGACCAATCGGTACAAGGGCGTCAATAGCTTTCAAACCGGTTTGCAATGGTTCTGATACAGACTTACGTTGCATAACGCCTGGAGCTGGCGCTTCTACTGGACGAGTCTTATCCGTGTGGATTTCTCCAAGACCGTCAACAGGACGACCGAGTGGGTCCACAACACGACCAATCAGACTCTCACCTACAGGGACTTCCATGATTTTACCTGTACGGCGGATTGTATCGCCTTCACGGATATCTGTAAAATCACCTAGGATGATAATACCAACATCTGTTGACTCCAAGTTTTGCGCCATACCATAAGAGCCATTTTCAAAAATCAACAACTCTCCACTCATGGCATTTTCAAGACCGTGAGCACGAGCAATACCGTCCCCGATATAGGTTACAACACCTGTTTCAGACACATCAAAATTGGGTTTGAAATTTTCAATTTGTTGCTTAATTAAAGCGCTGATTTCTTGTGCGTTAATTGCCAAAAGAACACCACTTTCTATTTCAAATTTTCTTTAACAACTTTAAGTTGTTGTTTGATACTCACATCAATTGTCTTGTGATTAGCAAAAATGACAAAACCTCCAATGAGACTTTCATCGAATTGTTCCTTGATACTCCGTACTTTCAGAGCCATTTTTTTCTCTATCAACGGAATCAAGCGTTCCTTCTGTTCATTTGTTAAAGGATGAGCTGAAGAAATCGTTACTTCAAATCGATTCGTTTCTTTTTCAAGTCGACTCAAACAATCTACAATAATATCATAAAAAAGATTTGCTCTGTGATTGTAAATCAGAACTTGAATAAAGTTTTGCATTAAAGGTGACACAGAGTCTTGGAAGAAACCAACTGTTTTTTCCTTATCCGACTCATCTACCGCCACTTGAGCTAAAAAAGAAGGCAAGTCTGTTTCTTCTGCAACCTGCTTGATTTGAGACAAGTCTGCAAAGATTTGGTCTTCTTCTCCTTTTTCGATCACTAATTGGACAAAAGGCATGCTGTATTTTTCAATTACCTTTGCTGTTTTCTTGTCCATTAGGCTTCTCCTAGCTGATCGATATACTGATCAATGAGTTCCTTATGAGCATGACTGTCAAGGTTTTTTGAGATGATTTTACCAGCTAGACTAACTGTCAAATCTGCCACCTCTCCCTTAACACTTTGCAAAGCTTCAGCTTTATTTTGAGCGATTTCTTGATTCGCCTTCTCTTTTAAGCGACCTGCTTCTACTTTAGCATCTGCCAGAATATCTGCTTTACTCTTCTCGGCAGTCTCTTTAGCATTTTCAATGATTGTTTTGGCTTCGTTGCGACTTCCAGCCAATTCATCTTCACGTTTTTTTGAGCAAGAGTTTCTGCTTTTTGACGAGCTTGTTCAGCTCCATCAATATCAGCAGCAATTTTATTTGCCCTTTCTTCGAAGACACTTGTCAAGTTTGACCACGCATATTTCTTAACTAAGACAATCAAAAGGATAAAAGAGCCAGCGATTAAAATAAAGTTACCAATTAATTCACCTACTGTTACGTGCATCTGTTACTCCTTTCTACTCTTCTCCATCATTTATCTTATTTCCTAAGTACATAGAAGACAACATGGTAAACACATAGGCTTGGATGCAGGAAATAAAGACAGAAAAGGCTGTCCAAGCCAAGTTAGCACCAAAAGCAACTGGATACCAATATAGAGCTTGATGAGATAGAGTGATTAGCAAACCAGCCATCACTTCTCCAGCAAAAGATATTTCCGAACACCCGCAAGGCAAGTGATAAAAAAAGTTGGTAAACTCTTCTAAGATATTCATGGGAGTCATAAAGCCAGGTGTGATATAGGCTTTTAGATATTTTTTAATCCCACGGCGACGAATCCCTTCAATATGGGTCATCAGGATAATTCCAAATGACAAGGCCAAGTCAAACTGGAGATTTGCAGTTGGCGATGTCCAAAGGTTTGTCCCATCTGTAGTTTGAAGTTTCGCCATCAAACCGAGGTTATTTGCCAGTACCATAAATAGAAATAGACAAAGGAAAAAAAGAGCGAGTAGTCTTTCATGTAGCTTTTTTACCAATGTTAGGTTCTGTAAATCCAATAACGAAGTCATAGAAATACTCAAGTACATTTTGCTTTCCTTTGGGTTTCAAAGTCATATTGCGACTTGCCCAATAGATAAAGCCAAAAACAACTCCCACAATCAACAAGGTCATGGCTAACATGGTTAAATCAAAGGTAACAGGACCAATATTGATGGTTGGATTGATACTTTCTTCCATCTAAAATCCTCCCTTTTCCATTTTATACTTCTCTTTATTTGATGATAAATGAAAAGACGAGGGTAACCAAGAACGTTCCTTCGATAAAGGCAATCCCCATGATCATTAAGCTACGTAATTGTGGGATGATGTCTGGTTGGCGAGCTGCTGATTTGAACAAACCGTTCATCAACATACCTTCTGCAAGAGATACACCCATACAGGCAAGACAAAGACCGAAAAATGTTAAATTCATGATAAATTCTCCTTTTTTTATTTAAATTTACTTACTTAGTTTAGTCCTAAAAATTTTTGATTTGTCAACTTTTTACTTACGTTGAAAGCGTTTCATATGATTTATTTCTATTTTTTGCTGTTTTTTTACCCCATTCTATAGAAAGTTTTTTTCCATTTTTAGATTGCGAGTTTTTTTCTTGATTTTTACTATATTTTTCTGAAACAAACTGAAAAAAATCCAAGTTAAGAACTTGGATAGATTCACTTTATTTAAAATAGTAGGAATAGTGTTGTTTACAATCTGGATTAAATGGAGCACTGCAGTAAGAACAAGCTATCTGTTCTTGATATTCTTGAAAAGTCATTGTCCTCTTACAAACCCCACATAAAATCGGTTGATCCTCAGAAAGCGCCAAGGGATAGGGTGAAAATACATGCATCTCCATAGCATTGTGACACTGATAGCATGCGTAGTATTTCTTGCATTTATAACACTGGAGTGAAACAATATCCTTTTCACTATGATAATGAACACACCTACTTTCATCATCTACCAATAAACCTTGCGCTTGAATCATTCACTTCTCCTTATCTAGGCACGAACTGTGATACTTGTCCCGTCTTCCTTATAGAGGTTGATGAGACCTTCTTTCAGAGCACGGACCATGTCACCTGCTTGCACAGGTTGTGGAACCTTGATTGTCAAGAGTTCCATTGGATTTGGAGCGCGATCGATTTTATTTCCCTTGGCATCGTGAAGATTCTCGATATAGGTTTCAAAATGACGGAAACCTGGGCCGTAAAACTCAACTTGGTCACCTTCGTTGATTACATTCCGTTGACGAATGGTTGCTGTCTGAGTAGCATCATCATAAGAAACGACTTCAGCAACAAACTTGTACTCAGGGATTTTACGACGCGCACCAAACAACTGTTCATTTTCTGTAGGTGTACCATAGTAGAATCCTGTTGCCAATTCACGCTGAGCAACCTTCCACATCTCATCTACCAAGTCTTGTTTGATAGCTTCAAATTTCTCAGGACTTTCAAGATAAGCATCGACAGCCGCCTTGTAACAGTTGGTTACAGTCGAAACGTAGTGAATAGATTTCATGCGTCCTTCAATCTTGAGACTGTCTACACCATTTTCAATCATATCTGGAATATGGTCAATCATAGACATATCAACGGCAGACATTGAAAATTCTTCTGGGATTTCACCCTTAAGGCTCTTACGTTCTTGGCCAAAGGGCATATCGTAGAGGTCATATTTCCAACGGCAAGACTGAGAACAGCCTCCGCGGTTAGCATCACGCATACTCATGTGGTTTGAAAGCGTACAGCGACCTGAGTAAGAAATACACATGGCTCCATGGACAAAGGCTTCAATCTCAACGTCTGTACGTTTACGAATTTCTGCCAATTCTTCCATTGAAACTTCACGAGCCAAAACCACACGAGTTAGACCAAGTTCTTTCCAGAACTCTAGAGTTTCATAGTTGGTCGCACTGGCTTGAGTTGAAAGGTGAATTTCAAGGCCTGGTGCTTCTGTTGCTGCAATCATAATCAAGGCAGGATCTGACACGATAACTGCCGCAATCCCGATATCACGCAACTTACGGAACCATTCTCCAGCGCCAGCTTCGTTTCCTTCGTGCATAACCATATTGGCAGCTACATAAACCTTGGCACCGTACTTGGCAGCGAACTGAACACCTTCTTCCATCTGCTCAAAGGTAAAGTTTCCAGCACGGCTACGAAGACCATAGGCTTGCCCACCGATAAAGACAGCATCCGCACCGTATTGAACAGCTACTTTTAGCTTCTCTAAAGTCCCTGCAGGTGATAAAACCTCAGGACGTTTTAATGTTTTTGTCATTTTTTCTCCTATTTGCAATATAAAAGTTTGACGTTTTTTTCCTTCCCATTTTATAGTAAATAATGGATAAAAATCAAGTCTAGACAGATTGTTTTGACAATTCTAATCTTTTTCTAAAGAAAAAAACTAGTCTTAGAAGACTAGTTATTTTTCAAGATAAAATTCAAAACGTTCACCCACATACTGACTCTTAACATATTCAAAAGCCGTCCCATCATCGAGATAGGAAACCTGAGTCAAGGCCAGAATCGCATGTCCTTCTTCGATTTCTAGGTAACGAGCAATTTTTTCCTTCGCTAACCTCGCATAAATGGTCTGTTGGGATTTGCCAATCCGGTAACCATGTTCCTGCAAGGTTTGAAAGAAGTGACTAGTTACTTCTTCTTTTTTGAAGTTCTTAATAAATTTCTCAGGAATAGATGCTACTTCATAGACTAGCGGTACTTGGTCAGCATAACGTACCCGCTCCATGCGGATAATATTCTCTGTTGGAGTAATCCCCAGCTTTGCGACCTCTTGCTCATTTGGAATGGTTCTTCTGTAAGAAATGAGTTGGCTAGAAGGTACTTTCCCCTGAGATTTGACAATCTCCGTAAAACTAGTCGTTCCCCGCATTTTTTCTTGGACACGAGTGCTAGAGACAAAAGTCCCACTTCCTACACGACGCTCTAAAACACCTTCCTCAACCAAGAGAGAAATGGCTTGTCGCAAGGTCATCCGACTAACCTGAAACTGGTCAGCCAAGTCTCGTTCACTCGGAAGTCTTTCTCCGATTTTCCAACGATGCTCATCTATATCTTTTTTTATCTGGTCATGTATTTTCATATAAGCTGGTAACATGCTTTTCACTTCTTTTCTATATTTTCTCTATTGTACCGTATTTAATTAGAAAAAGTCAAACTTTGCCTTGTTTAGTTGGTAATTCGCCCCTATTTGTGATAGAATATTGAAAAAGATATTTCTTTTGAGAAAGGAAAAAGATGAGCAACATTTCAACTGATTTGCAAGATGTCGAAAAAAATCATCGTGCTGGACTATGGTAGCCAATATAACCAGCTGATTTCACGCCGTATTCGTGAAATTGGTGTTTTTTCAGAGCTAAAAAGCCATAAAATTTCAGCTGCAGAGGTTCGTGCCATTAAACCTGTAGGGATCATTCTCTCAGGTGGACCAAACTCTGTTTATGAAGAGGGTTCGTTTGATATTGACCCAGAAATTTTTTTGAACTTGGGATCCCAATTTTTGGGAATCTGCTACGGTATGCAACTTCTTACCCACAAACTTGGAGGAAAAGTTGTCCCTGCGGGTGATGCTGGAAACCGCGAGTACGGTCAATCGCCACTTACTCATACCTCTTCTCCCCTCTTTGAAGGAACACCAGAAGAACAGATTGTTTTGATGAGCCACGGTGATGCTGTTACTGAGATTCCTGCTAACTTTGTTCGTACTGGAACTTCTGCTGACTGTCCTTACGCTGCTATTGAAAATCCAGACAAACATATCTACGGTATCCAATTCCACCCTGAAGTTCGTCATTCAGTTCATGGCTATGATATCCTTCGTAACTTTGCATTGAATATCTGTGGTGCCAAAGGCGACTGGACTATGGACAACTTTATCGAGATGCAAATCAAACAAATCCGTGAAAAAGTTGGGGACAAACGTGTTCTTCTCGGTCTATCAGGTGGTGTTGACTCTTCTGTCGTTGGAGTTCTTCTCCAAAAAGCGATCGGTGATCAATTAATCTGTATCTTTGTAGACCACGGTCTTCTCCGTAAGGGAGAGGCTGACCAAGTTATGGACATGCTTGGTGGTAAGTTTGGTTTGAATATCGTCAAAGCAGACGCTGCAAAACGCTTCCTTGATAAACTTGCAGGTGTTTCTGATCCTGAACAAAAACGGAAAATCATCGGAAACGAGTTTGTTTATGTCTTTGATGACGAAGCAAGCAAGCTCAAAGATGTGAAATTCCTTGCCCAAGGAACACTTTATACTGACGTGATTGAGTCTGGAACTGATACAGCTCAAACCATCAAGTCACACCACAACGTGGGTGGTCTTCCAGAAGATATGCAGTTTGAACTCATCGAGCCACTCAATACTCTTTATAAGGATGAAGTTCGTGCTCTCGGTACAGAGCTTGGTATGCCAGACCACATCGTATGGCGCCAACCATTCCCAGGTCCAGGGCTAGCTATCCGCGTCATGGGTGAAATCACTGAAGAAAAACTTGAAACAGTCCGTGAATCAGACGCAATCCTTCGTGAAGAAATCGCTAAAGCAGGACTTGACCGTGATATCTGGCAATACTTCACTGTCAACACAGGTGTTCGTTCAGTTGGTGTTATGGGTGATGGTCGTACTTATGACTACACGGTTGCCATTCGTGCGATAACTTCTATCGATGGCATGACAGCTGATTTTGCCAAAATTCCATGGGAAGTCCTTCAAAAAATCTCTGTTCGTATCGTTAACGAAGTGGATCATGTTAACCGTATCGTCTACGACATTACAAGTAAACCACCTGCAACCGTTGAGTGGGAATAGAGTTTTCTATAAAATAAAAAATAATACTGCTGGAGCATGAACTTCAGTGGTATTATTTTTTTATAATTTCAATATTAGGAAAATTTCTCGACTCTCTACTCCTCTTTTTAAATCCCTGAAAGCATGCTATAATATAGTAAGTATAGTCCAATAATCTGACTATAAAAGTCAGCGCTAAAGATTTCTTACATCATCCGTAAGTGTTATTCTACTCTGATTCATACTATAATGAAAGTAACAAAAGATGGAGGTGTTTCATATGGAAACAATCTTACGAGTAGAATTATTAAAAAAGCATTATGGAAAGGAGCCGAATATCACAAAAGCTTTGAACGGCATATCTTTTCAAGTTGTCAAAGGCGAGTTCTTAGGAATTATGGGAAGTAGCGGTTCTGGGAAAACAACCCTTCTTAACTGTCTCGCTACTATCATCAAGCCAACTGACGGTTCCATTCAAATGCAAGAAAAGGATCTAGGTCAGTTAAAAGGTAGTCAGTTAGCTGATTATCGTGGCAAGGAAATTGGCTATCTCTTCCAGAATTTTGAGCTTTTGGACAATCTGACAGCCAAAGAAAATATTTTACTCCCCTTGTCTTTGCACAAGGTCGATGCCAACGAAAGCAAGGTTCGGTTAGAATTACTTTCCCAATATCTGGATATTTCTGAACTTCTGGATAAGTTCCCATCTCAATTATCAGGTGGTCAACGGCAAAGGGTAGCTGCTGCGCGTGCCTTGATTTTAGACCCTAAGATTGTATTTGCGGATGAGCCCACAGGGGCTTTGGATTCAAAAAATGCAACCATTTTGATGCAAAAATTATCCGAAATGAATCAAGTGGAAGAAACTACCATTCTCATGGTGACCCACGATTCAGTTGCAGCCAGCTTTTGCAACCGCATCTTGTTTATCCAAGACGGAAAACTATTCCATGAAATCCGACGCGATTATCCAAGAGAAAGTCAAGAAGATTTTTACCACAGAATACTAAAGGTCATGTCTGCACTGGCTGGAGGTGATGGCAATGTTTTCTAAATTAGTCTCAAGAAATAGCAAGAGGGATCGAAAGAATAATGGCTTGTATTTCAGTTCCATGGTTCTTTCTATTATCTCCTTTTACATCATCCTTTCTTTGTCCCATCAAGATGTGATGATCTTTCTAAAACAAATAGAGAGTGACGCTGTAAATAAAATCTTTAGCATGATTCCCATTCTTTATGTGGCAACTCTCTTTATTCTCTTTTTTCTAGTCTACTTCGCAAGCAGTATGCAGATGGAAAGGAGAAAACATGAATTTGGTGTCTATCTAACGCTAGGCATGCGAAGAAGCAAACTGTTCTTGCTACTCCTACTCGAAGATTTGAGAAACAGTGTCCTTGCTCTTGGAATAGGCCTTCCTATTTCCATCTTGATTTCAGAACTGATTAGCCTAATAACCGCTAAAATTGTGGGACTAGGGATTATTGAGCATCAATTTTCTCTATCTACCACAGCTATACTCTATACAGTCATCGGCTTCCTAGCCGTCAAATTAGCTGTCTTTGTCCTTTTAAGTGCAAAGACGGCCAATAAGGAAATCGGAAACCTGCTATCCTATTCTCCTTCTGGGATGAAAAAACTACTCCCCAAGAGTGTGTACCTTCTTGCTTCTGTCCTCGGAATTTTACTTCTTGGAACAGCCTATTACTTGGGTATGAGTGGACGAGCTTGGGAAAGTGTCATAACTATGGGCATCACTGTTCTTTTGGGGACTCTAGGAACTATCCTACTCTTCTTTGGTATGCGTTTATTTATAGACATTTTGGTCAATCTTGGAAGCAATCGAAAACTTCATACCTATAATTTTAGACAGATTCAGGAATTAGTTATTCAGCGCTCAACTATACTGGCTATCTGCTCCCTCTTAATCTTCTCTGCCTTGTGCCTCTTTGGAGCAGGTGTTGCCATTGCAAGCGGCAATTCAGGCAATCAAACCCACGTATTGGATTATACTTTTAGAGACAGCAAGCAGGAAACAGATGAAAGTCTTGATATAGACACAGTAAAAAAAGAGCTTGAGGCTACAGGACTAGCATCACAGTTTTCAAAGATTCTGCAAATCAAAGTCGGTAAACCTAAAGAACACGAGTCCGTGTCCTTCGAAGGCGTCATCAAGGAGTTGAAAACTCAACAAGACAGCAAGAACAAGGAAATTTTACTCCATAAATTTAAACAGTCGACTACTTCCCACCTTTTGCCGCTCTCTGAATACAATGAACTTAGAAAGGCTGCCAATCTCCCTCCTCTAGAATTAACTAGCAAGGAAGCCTACTTGTATATGGGGAAAGATTTTCTCCCAGACGAGAATCTCGTCAACTCTGTCCTGAAATCAAATCCTCATATCAAAGTCATGGGAAATGATGTAAAATTGATTGGAGAGGTACAGTCTTTACCGATTGTAACGGACCGTGAAATCACCCTCTCTGTAGCCCTCATTCTTCCAGATGAGACCTTTATGAGCTATACAGATGGTCAGTATTCGAACTATGTCAGTGGCATCCTAGCCCCTGATCTGGTCAAGGAAAAAGGCCTGATGAGAGCTATCTCAGATACCAATGAAAAGCTAAATCAAACCTCTCTTGGCTATGAAAGCTATATACAAAATATGGGGCGCCAATTATTTTACATTATCTCTGCCAGCTATATCACTATCTATCTGGCTATCATCTTCCTTGTCGTGGCAAATACAATCATCGGCGTTCAATTTTTGATGGGTCAGAGACAATCCTACAGACGATACCAAACCTTAATCCATCTCGGAGCTAACTATGAAACTCTTTGTAAATCGTCAGAAAAGCAAATCAACTGGTATTTCGGTCTGCCAATAGCCCTTGCACTTATTAGTAGTAGCTTCGGTGTGAGCTCCCTCCTCACAGGAATAGTACCCGCTAGTGCAAGGATGGCCATGGGGCAGAAATTTATTACAGCCATGCTGATAGTACTGCTCTTAGCTGGCTTTGAAGTCATCTATATTAGAATTGTAAAGAAAAATAGCAACAAGTACTTGTTATCCTTAATGGAACCAAAAAGAGAAGAATAAAAATTTAAAAAAAGCGAGGAAAAAGGAGGAACCGATATGAAGCATATTCTCGTTATTGAAGACGAAGCCTTGATTCGAGATGAAATTGTCATCTTGTTAGAGAAAGCTGGTTACCAAGTTGATAAGTTGACTGACTTCAAAGAAACAAGCCAGCAAGTGCTACAATACGATACAGATCTAATCATACTGGATTTGAATTTGCCAGGAGAAACAGGTTTTCAAATTTGTAAAAATCTCAAGTCAAAACGCTCTGTGCCCATATTGGTTCTCACCTCCCGTGAACAACTAAGAGATGAAATTTACGCTCTGAAATTAGGAGCAGATGAGTATCTAACAAAGCCTTTCAAGAAAGAAAGATTCTTGGCACGCATAGAAAATATCTTGAAACGCTATGAAGGTAGACAAAATCTACTTGAAAAAGATAATTTTCTACTGGATCGAAATACCTATACCCTTTATATCAATGGACACTCGATTTTACTCCCCCAAAATCAAGGGAAATTGTTAGAAACCTTATTAGTGGCAACTGATTCTGTCGTCACAAAAGAAGAACTAAGTATGAAACTATGGAATACAACTGAGTTCATCGATGAAAATGCCCTACAAGTAAATATTGCAAGGCTCAAAAAGGTGATGAAGCAGGCTGGCATTGCCCTTCAAGTCAAGTCCGTCAGAGGTATTGGTTACAAGCTAGAAGAGGTAAGTCCAGATGAAACATAATCTAAAATATCTAGCTACTTACCTGCCTTGGTTACTTGTTCTCTTAGCATTTGATCTATTTACAGCTGTCCTGCTTTGGCTTTCAGATGTGAGAATGTTTCAAGCCCTCATTCTGCTCTATCTTTTAGCTACTGTCCTGCTCTTTTTCATCCTATCATTCCTACTTATAAGAAAAGAAAGAAAAAAATCCGCTGCCTATAAAGCCTTCATAGCCAATCCCAAGACGGATACTGAGCTGGAATTATTGCATTTATCAGGTGCCTCAGAAAAAGAAAGCATTGAAAAAATGGCAGATACACTTTATCAAAAGCAAGCTGAAATGGGAAAGCTCAACTCATTACTAGCCGAGTATGAGGACTATGTTGAAAAATGGGCGCATGAGATTAAACTCCCTCTATCGCTTCTTTCTCTCCTTTTGGACAATCAAAGCGACCAGTTGCCTGAGGATACAGCTTTTAAGTTGGACTATGTGAGAAATCAAATCCAAGAAAATGTATCACAGATCCTATTCTACTACAGGGTAAAAAGTGAGAAAAATGATTTTCTATTTGAAGACCTTGACCTAGAAGAGTGTGTCCAAGATCTTTTGGAAAACTTTGATCCCTTGCTCAAAGAAAAAGAATTTTTACGATTCAGCTAGAAAATATACAGGGAAGCTACTACACCGATCAACGCAGTTTTGAATTTATCCTCTCTCAGATCCTCGCTAACGCCCTTAAATATAGTTCTGATAAGCCCGAACTCAGGATTTCTATGTCAAAGGACAAGGGCGCACCACTCTGATTATCAGGGATAATGGCTGTGGAGTTAAAAGCTTGCGATCTCCCTCATATCTTTGAAAAAAAGGATTTACAGGTGATTCAGGTGATACAAGGAAAAAAATCAACAGGCATGGGACTCTACCTGGTCAAACAATTAGCAGATGCTTTAAAAATCGAAATCACAGTAAAATCCGAATGGATGCAAGGGTTTGAAATCACTCTTTCTATTTAGTAATTTTTCGATTAAGAAAATTGCCTAATCATAGAAAGCACATATTTTATATAAAAAAGGAAAGCACTTCTGCTTTCCTTTTTCTTATTTGCGTTTCTTCTTAGCTTTTTTCATTTTGTTGGCCATGCGTTTCATGGACTGTTTCATGGCAAATTCGCCAATTTTACCCTTGAGTCCGCCACCGAACATCTGGCTCATATCTGGCATTCCTGCTCCTCCAAGAGCTGATAAGTCAGGCATGCCACCCTGTCCCATCATGTCTTCAAGGGCAGACATATCCATTCCTCCCATATTTGGCATATTTTTAGGGAGGTTATTTGGATTGATTCCCATCTGCTTCATCATCTTGTTCATATCACCAGACATGACACCTTGCATGAGCTGTTTAGCCTGGTTAAAGTCCTTGATGAATTTATTGACTTCGACAAAGGTATTCCCAGAACCTGCAGCGATACGTCGACGGCGACTTGGATTTAACAAATCAGGATTTTCACGCTCTTCAGGTGTCATCGAAGATACGATGGCACGTTTGCGCGCAATCTGGCGCTCATCCACCTTCATATTTTGAAGGGCTGGATTGTTAGCCATACCTGGAATCATCTTGAGCAAGTCTTCCATCGGCCCCATGTTTTGCACCTGATCTAATTGATCAATGAAATCATTGAAATCAAAGGTGTTTTCGCGCATCTTCTCAGCCATTTCAAGAGCTTTTTGCTCATCGTATTCCTGAGAAGCTTTCTCGATCAGAGTTAGCATGTCTCCCATACCAAGGATACGGCTAGACATACGATCTGGGTGGAATGTTTCAATATCCGTGATCTTTTCACCAGTACCAGTGAACTTGATAGGTTTTCCAGTAATATGGCGAACAGACAAAGCTGCACCACCACGAGTATCCCCATCAATCTTGGTAAGGATAACACCAGTCACTTCTAACTGAGCATTAAACTCACGGGCGACATTGGCCGCTTCCTGACCGATCATGGCATCAATGACAAGCAGGATTTCGTTTGGTTGGGCCAAGGCCTTAACATCACGAAGCTCATTCATCAAGAGCTCATCAATCTGCAAACGCCCAGCCGTATCAATCAAGACATAGTCGTTATGATTGGCTTGAGCTTGCTCCAGACCTTGACGAACAATCTCAACAGCTGGTACTTCTGTTCCAAGAGCGAAAACAGGCACATCAATCTGTTGTCCAAGTGTTTTCAGCTGATCGATGGCGGCTGGACGATAAATATCCGCTGCAATCATCAAAGGACGTGCATTTTCTTCCTTCTTGAGTTTGTTAGCCAGCTTACCCGCAAAGGTGGTTTTACCAGCCCCTTGCAAACCGACCATCATGATAATGGTAGGAATCTTAGGTGACTTGATAATCTCTGCTGTATCAGAACCTAAAACAGCTGTCAATTCCTCATCAACGATTTTAATAATTTGTTGGGCAGGATTGAGGGTATCAATGACCTCATGTCCTACCGCACGTTCACGAACTTTCTTGATAAAGTCCTTTACAACAGGCAAAGCAACGTCGGCTTCGAGCAAGGCCAAACGAATCTCTTTGGTTGCTTCTTGAACATCCGCCTCAGAGATTTTTCCTTTTTTACGTAGATTTTTAAAGACGTTCTGCAAACGTTCTGTTAAACTTTCAAATGCCATTTTTTTCTCCTATTTACTCAATTCAGTGGAAATCGTCCGAAATGTTGCAAACACTCAAGTTCTTCGGGTGTGATTTCTTTCATGATTTCATTTGGATATCCCCAACAGCTAAAACCTATTTGCATAGCTTTGGAGATATCATTGGGCGAGATAATCTGTAGTCGACTAGGAAATGGTTCCTCTGCGGCTAATAGTTTGCAAGGTAATCCTTGATAAATAACTAGACTGCCCATGATTACTCCCGATTATCAATACTTGTTAAAATTTCTATCTGCTCCTGCAGAAAGTTATCCTTGGGATAACGCTCCAAGATCTGGTCAAAAATCTGACTGCGGACAATGTAATCTGAATACATGTGCAATTTCATCTCATAGTCTTCTAAAATCTTTTCTGTCCGCTTGATATTGTCATAAACAGCTTGGCGACTAACACCGAACTCTTCAGCAATCTCAGCCAGACTATAATCATCAGCATAATAAAGCTCTATATAGTTCATTTGCTTATCTGTCAAAAGCGCAGCATAAAATTCAAAAAGCGCATTCATGCGATTGGTTTTTTCAATTTCCATAACCTTTATTATACCAAAAAAAACTCCATACCGCCATAGAAGAAAGATGACTAAATCTCTATATAATAAAAAAAGAACCTTGCAATGCAAGATTCTTTTCATGTCTGACTTAAATAATTGTTCTTCTGGGAACTAAATCGAATTAAGCTTCGATTTCTGTAACCATACCTGAACCAACAGTACGTCCACCCTCACGGATAGAGAATGTAGTACCTTGTTCTACGGCGATTGGGTGGATCAACTCAACGTCGATAGTCACGTTATCACCAGGCATTACCATTTCAGTACCTGCTGGAAGTTCGATTGAACCTGTAACGTCAGTAGTACGGAAGTAGAATTGTGGACGGTAGTTGTTGAAGAATGGAGTGTGACGTCCACCTTCTTCTTTAGTAAGGATGTAAACTTCACCTTTAAATTTAGTGTGTGGGTTGATTGAACCTGGTTTAGCGATAACTTGTCCACGTTCGATTTCGTCACGTTGAACACCACGAAGAAGGACACCTACGTTATCTCCAGCAAGACCTTCGTCAAGTTGTTTACGGAACATTTCAACACCAGTAACAACTGCTTTTTTTGAGTTTCTTCTTTGATACCAACGATTTCGATTTCGTCGTTGACACGAACAGTACCACGGTCGATACGTCCTGAAGCAACTGTACCACGTCCAGTGATTGAGAATACGTCTTCGACTGGAAGAAGCAATGGTTTGTCTGTGTCACGTTCTGGTTCTGGGATGTACTCATCAACAGTGTTCATCAATTCCATGATGATGTCTTCGTACTTAGAGTCACCTTCAAGAGCTTTAAGAGCTGAACCTTGGATAACTGGAAGATCGTCACCTGGGAAGTCGTATTCTGACAAGAGGTCACGGATTTCCATTTCAACCAATTCAAGCAATTCTTCGTCGTCTACCAAGTCAATTTTGTTCATGAAGACGATAAGGTGTTTAACACCAACCTGACGTGAAAGAAGGATGTGCTCACGAGTTTGTGGCATTGGTCCGTCAGTTGAAGCTACTACAAGGATAGCTCCGTCCATTTGAGCGGCACCAGTGATCATGTTTTTAACGTAGTCCGCGTGTCCTGGAGCGTCGATGTGGGCATAGTGACGTTTTTCAGTTTCGTACTCAACGTGCGCAGTGTTGATAGTGATACCGCGTTCGCGTTCTTCTGGAGCAGCATCGATAGACGCATAGTCTTTAGGTTGGTTAACTGCTGAAGGCAAGCGACGTGCCAATACAGTTGTGATAGCTGCAGTTAGGGTAGTTTTACCGTGGTCAACGTGTCCGATAGTACCAATGTTAACGTGTGGTTTACTACGATCGTATTTTTTTCTTTTGCCATTTGAGTAAAAGCCTCCAATAAAAATATATTTTTATAGATAGACAGTAGGCAATACAGTCTAACTTTTCCTTACTATTTTATCAAATTTCAGCTAAATTGCAAGTGTTTTACACATATTTTGTGAATTATTCTAAATCTCACACTTTCCCATTCTTCTCCTTCTCCAACAGAATCATTTTTAAACACTTTTTGACCAGTCTAACCTCAAGTCTTTTTATCAAAAAAATCAGGTCTCCCTGATTTTTAGATTGATTCTGATTTTTCTTGTTCTTTTTCTTGGGCTTCTTTATGATTTTCATATAATTTCGCCAAGAACTTAGTAATTTCTTTTAGGATAGAATAAGTTGGCACTGCTACAATCATTCCGATAACACCATAAATATTGCTAGAAAGTAAGAGAAGGACCAGAATGGTGATTGGATGAACCTTCATAACCCCTCCGACGATACGAGGATAGAGGATATTCCCATCCACCTGTTGGATAATCAGCATATAAATTACTGCAATGAGAACTCTGTGCGGATCAGTAAAGACATTTGCGATAATCATAGGAATCAGACCGATACTTGGACCAACATAGGGAATCAGATTGGCAATGCCAGAAAAAATAGCAAAGACTAAGGCGTACTTCAAGCCAATAACACTATACCCAACATAAGCTAAACATCCGATAATGACAGCATCAATCGCAATTCCACTGATATAACGTGCGACAGTGGCGTTCAAATTCTTCAAGAGACTGGAGAAGTTTAATTTATCATGTTTTAGGACTGTTCGTTCCAACATCGGGAGGAACTTATGACCATCAAGCAAGAAATAAATCAAAAAGACTGGTGTCATAATGAGAATCAAAACTGTACTAAACAAGGCTGAAAGAACGCTACCTAAACTATTGCTCACACTGTTGAGAATGTTTTGCAAAATATCAACGTAAGATAAATTCAACTGTTGAATGGTTTTTTGAATATCAATATTTTGAAAGATTGGATTCATTGATAAATCATATATCAAATCTTGCAAGCGGCTATAGATATTCTGGCTAGAAATAATCAAGCTTGTCAACTGATTGATCAAAATCGGTAGCAAGTAGACTACCCCTACTACTATTGTACCAATCAAGGCACAAAGAGTGATGAGCACACCTATCAAACGATTGACTTTACATTTCTTTTCTAAAAATGTTACGATGGGATTTGTCAGGTAATAGAAAAATCCTCCGAGCAAAAATGGAATCATAATGGTATTAGCTACCATCACAAAAGGTGTGACAATCGCTCCCATCTCCCTCCAAAGGTAGAAAATAAGAGTTAATAGTAAAATTTCAGCTGTCCAAAAATAACTTGTTTCTACGGAACATAGGCGCCTCCTCCTTTCTATTTTACCATAATTCTTCAAAAAGATAAGATGGCTTTACTATAAAAACGAGAATATTTTTTCGCTTTGTGATAGAATAAAACTACTATGAAGAAAATAATTTTATCCTTACTAACTCTTATCATTTTTGGCACAGCCATTCCTACTGTATCTGCGCAAGATTTTGATGTTGCTGCCAAGCATGCCATTGCTGTTGAAGCAAACACTGGGAAAATTCTCTACGAAAAAGATGCTACTCAAGCTGTTGAAATTGCCTCTATCACCAAGATTCTCACTGTCTACCTAGTCTATGAAGCCTTGGAACAAGGTACAATTAGCCTATCTACCCCAGTTGATATCTCTGACTATCCATACCAACTCACAACCAATTCTGAGGCGAGTAATGTCCCTATGGAAGCGCGCAAGTATACAGTGGAACAATTATTGGAAGCAACTCTAGTATCAAGTGCCAATAGTGCAGCCATTGCTCTTGCTGAAAAAATTGCTGGTTCAGAGAAAGACTTCGTTGACAAGATGAGGGCAAAACTTCTTGAATGGGGTATCAAAGATGCTACTATTGTCAATACTACTGGGCTTAATAACGAAACACTTGGAAATAATATCTATCCTGGTTCTAAAAAGGATGAGGAAAACAAACTAAGTGCTTACGATGTGGCCATCATCGCTCGAAACCTCATCCGAGATTATCCTCAAGTTTTAGAAATCACCAAAAAACCAACTTCAACATTTGCAGGTATGGAAATTCACTCTACTAACTATATGTTGGAAGGGATGCCAGCATATCGAGGTGGAGTTGATGGGCTCAAAACTGGTACAACAGACAAGGCGGGAGCTTCTTTCGTTGGAACAACTACCGAAAAAGGGATGCGAATCATCACTGTTGTCTTAAACGCTGACCAGCAAAAACAGTAATCCTTACGCTCGCTTTACTGCTACTTCTTCTCTTTTTGGACTATATAACATCTAATTATGCTCTCAAAACAATTGTCCAAAAGGGAGAGGCCTACAAAGATAGCAAAGTTTCTGTACTTGATGGGAAGGAAGATACCGTAACTGCTGTTGCTAAATCTGATATCACTGTCATTCAACGATTGGGAAGTCGAGCATCATCAAGCCTGCAGTTCACTCCAAAAAACAAGGCCGAGACAGCGCCACTAGAAGCTGAAACTGTTGTTGGTCATCTAACCTATGATGATCAAGATTTGGTTGGTCAAGGCTACCTCACTTCAGAAAAACCATCTTTTGAAATGGTTTCTGAAAAGAAAGTAGAAAAAGCCTTCTTTTTGAAGGTTTGGTGGAATCAATTCATCCGCTTTATCAATGATAAACTTTAAAAAAAATCGCGATTTCTTCGCGATTTTTTCGTATTCTTTAATTTATTCCATCTCTTTAAAAAGCTGCCTCAGCATCTGCATTGCTAATGGCGCCAAATTGGATTTTTCCCGATTTTTTTCCTTGGCTATCAATCAAGTATTCTGTTGGAATACTACGAATTTGGTAGGCTTGGAAGGTAGTTGCCTTGGTATCATATAGAACTGGTATATCCTTGTAGCCTTGTTCTTGGTACCATTTTGGAAACTCATCAACTGTTTTTTCACCTTGTAGTCCTGGTGCGACGACACTTAGTATTTCAAAGTCTCGATCTTGTTTTGCAGCTAATTCCATCAACTCGGGCATACTCTTTCGACAAGGACCACACCAAGAGGCCCAGAATTTCAAATAGACTTTTTTGCCTTTATAGTCTGATAACTTGACTTCTTTGCCATCCATAGACTGCAAGTTGAAGTCTGGCGCATCCTTTCCTACTGCGATTTGTTGTACAGTAGGTTGTTTGGGACTTTCTGATTGTTTGGTTTCTTTTTCGCCACAGGCAATCAACAAAAATAGAGACATGAGGCTTAATCCCGTAAAAATAACTTTTTTTCATCTTTTTTTCTCCTTTTTATCCAAGAATTCCTGACAAGGCATTTAACTGCCCTAGCATTAATAATAATCCCATCAAAATAATCAAAGCTCCCCCAATTTTCTTTAGTAGGATCATATGGGGTTTTAATTTACTAAAGTAGGGCATGATCCAGCCCGAAGCCAAGGCCAAAACGATGAAAGGTAGGGCCATTCCCAATGTATACACCAAGGTTAGTATAGCTCCTTGCCAAGCACCATTCCCTCCTGAAGCTGCAAGAGCCAAGACCGAACTTAAAACTGGTCCGATACAAGGGGTCCATCCAAAACTAAAGGTTATCCCAAGTAAAAAGGCTGACAGATAGTGATTTGACTTTGATTGTTTGAAGGTGACTGTCTTTTGAACTTCCAATTTATTGAAATGCAAGATTTCCATCTGGTGAAGGCCCAAGAGGATAATGACTGCTCCCATAACATAACGAAACCAGTCAGCATAGAGCATATGCCCTAAGAATCCAGCTCCAAATCCCAAAATAAAGAAAATAAGGGAGATTCCAGCAATAAAGCACAAGGTCCGAATTAAGCCCGACCATGCAACGTCTCTTCCGAAAAAGCGAAAGCTTTTCGAATTTCCCTGATCATCCAGTAAAATACCAGCATAGACTGGTAGCAAAGGGAAGATGCAGGGTGAAAAGAAAGACAGTATGCCAGCTAAAAAAACCGATACTAAAAATATAATAGACTCCAACGAATTACCTACTTTCACAAAATTCTAATCTTATTTTACTACAAAAGAAAAAAATTGTGACAACTTTGCTACGCTTGTCTATTTTATCTAAACTTGAAACAAAAAAAGGAGCCAAGCTCCTTTCATTTTAATAAGTTCCTTCTTCACCTTGACTTGTCAAGATAACAGGACCGTCTTTGGTAATCACAAACTGATGTTCATACTGGCACGACAGGCCACCATCGATGGTTTTATGAGCCCAGCCAGTCTTCATATCTGTATCAATTTCCCAATCCCCAGTATTGATCATGGGTTCAATGGTCAGCACCATTCCTTCACGGAGACGAAGACCACGACCTGCAACACCGTAGTTAGGGACCATTGGCTCCTCGTGCATAGTTGGACCAACTCCGTGACCAACCAAATCACGCACGACGCCATAACCGCGACTTTCAGCGTATTCTTGAATTGCTGCACCGATATCGCCGATACGATTGCCAACGACTGCTTGCTCGATCCCTATATACATAGCTTCCTTGGTCACATCCATCAAGTTTTTCACTTCTTCAGAGGGGGTACCAACCGCATAAGCCCAGCACGAATCTGCTAGACCACCAGTATAACTTTGCGTGTATTTTTTCATTTGCTCAACATTATTAAAGTTGAGTTTTGACACATTGAGGTCTGATTTAGCAATCGGACCTCCGAGTACCATGTCAACCTTGAGCAAATCGCCATCTTTCAAGATGTAATGACGTGGAAAAGCGTGAGCTACTTCGTCATTGAGTGAGCAACAAGTGGCATAGGGGTAATCCATGACTGCACCATCTACTCCAATCTGTAGAGGAAGGAAATTCTCCTCTTTACAACGTCGACGAACGTACTCTTCTACTTCCCACATATCCACGCCAGGCTTAATCAAATCACGTAAGCCGATATGGATACTAGCGAGGAAATCACCTGCCTTGTCCATGGCTTCGATTTCACGTGCTGATTTTAAAGTTATCATTTTTTTCTCCTAGATTCTAATTGATTTTTAACTGTAATATTTGCTTTTTGATACAATCTGATGACCATGATAAATATCGTAATCAATGATAGCTGAGCGTCTTGTGTGATGAATAATACGAGCCTGAATCCGCAGAGTATCATCTATCTGCACAGCCTGCAAGAAATAAATTAGCATCTGCTCGATAATTAAATTGCGTCTGCTATTTGCCACCAAATCCTGTGTCATGTGAGTTAAAATTTCAGCAAGAACACCATTTGCCAAAACTCCGTTCTTCTCAAGCATAAAGGGCTCAACTGTAATCACAACTTCGTCGTGATGATAAGACAACTTCTGACCAATTTGCTCTGAAAAAGTCGGCAGGGCTGAAACCTGAGAACGACTCATCTTATCCATGACATCTCGTCTTGTAATCACCCCGAGCAAAGTTTGATTGCTTCTCACGACTGGGACCATCTCAAGTCTTCTGCGATCATCCGTTGACTGACATTAGCTATATTCGTTGCCAATCCTGTCAGGAAGAGACTACGAGTCATCACCTTGTCAATCGTTGTGCTAGGTGATTTATCTCCAGCGTCACGCATGGTAACAACTCCAACAACCACTTGATGTTGGTTAATAACTGGGAAACGACTACTTCTGTTCTTACGTACCAAGTCCAAATAGTCTTTCACTGTGTCCGTTTCCCTCAAAAAGCCATACTCATGGCTAGGACGATAAAGCTTTTCAACTGTTAAAATGTCTGTCTTAATCTGCACATTTGACAAAGCTCTATTGATCATGGTCGCAACTGTAAAGGTATCATGCTTGCTTCGTAAAACAGGGATTCCTTTCTGATTGGCAAGTTTCAGTACATCCTCATGCACATGAAAACCACCCGTCACCAGAACTGCGTTTTCATTTTCCAGCGCCAAAAGCTGAATACGAGTACGGTCTCCAACGATTAACAAACCGCCATCATTCAGATAGGACAAGATATTCTGCTCGGTCATCGCTCCGATGGAAAATTTGCTGAATTCTCTGTCCAAACCTTCTTGACCAGCCAAAACTTCAGATGAGGTTACTTCTGCAATCTCTGCATAGGTCAATTTTTCAATCGCCACTTTCTGAGATTTGACACGAATGGTTCCACTACGAGGTCGAGTTTCTACAATTCCACGGTTTTCAGCTTCTTTAATGGCACGATAAGCCGTCCCATCACTGACACCCAAGTGATTGGAAATGCTACGAACACTGACACGTTTTCCTATTGGTAACTCTTCCAGATAACTTAAGATTTCTTGGTGTTTACTCACTGAACTCTCCTTTTATGTATCGAAATTCAAGGTAGTCCCTCATTTTTCGTGTATAGCGATCGCTCCCCTTAAACTGTCGGAAGAGACTAAATCCCGATTTTAAGGCAACTTTCTGACTAGCTTGATTCTCCAGATGAGTGATGATGGATAATTGTTTTAAACCAAATTCTTCAAATGAAAGCTGACATAGCTTGGTAACTACTTCTGTCATAAAACCTTGAGACCAAGAATCCTTTTTTAAGAAATAACCAATTTCTGCCTCTTTCTTGATTTCATCGATCTTTTCAAATTTAATGGAGCCAATCATTTCCTCATTGTCTTGGTTACAAATTGCCCAGACACCTAGAGGAGCCTTCATAAAATAGTTGGCAAGAGCATATTGACTCTCCTCTAAACTTGCTTGGCAGGGAAAAATAAATTGTAGATTTTCAGGATTAGAAGCAATTTCATAAAAAGCTTTGCTGTCACTAAAAAAGAAAGGACGCAAATACAAGCGCTCCGTTTCAAAAAAAGAAAACATTGCTAATTTGGTCCAAATATTCATAATCACCTCAACGGTTTAGTCTTCAACGAGTGTAATATCCGCTCCAAGACTGCGTAATTTTTCAATAATATCTGAGTAGCCACGAAGGATAAAACTCAATATTTGTAATTTCAGTCTGTCCTTGAGCCATCAATCCAGCAATCACGAGTGCAGCACCAGCACGAAGATCTGTCGCTTTCACCTTGGCACCATGCAGAACACGTCCACCAGTGTAGAAAATATGGTCATTTGTAGTTGTAATATCCGCATCCATTTTTGCTAACTCAAAGACATGGTTGACACGTTTTTCATAAATGGTATCAATAATAGTACCACGACCTTGAGCTGTCAGCAAAAGCGGTGTGATAGGCTGTTGCAAATCCGTTGCAAAACCAGGATAGGGAGCTGTTTTGATATTGATAGCCTTCAAATCAGATTGCTCTTCAACGAAGATACTATCCTCAGAGACCGTCATACGAACGCCCATTTCCTCTAGTTTGGCGATAAATCCTTCTAAGTGTTCGTAAAGAACATTGTTAATACGGATTCCTGTACCAACCGCTGCTGCAAGTGAAATATAGGTCCCCGCTTCGATACGGTCTGGAATGACTTGGTGACGCGTTCCATGAAGTTTCTCAACACCATCAATAATGATAATATCAGTCCCTGCACCACGAATGTGGGCCCCCATGTTATTCAAAAGGGTGGCCACATCGATGATTTCTGGTTCACGAGCCGCATTTCAATAACAGTCCGTCCCTTAGCCTTAACAGCCGCAATCATGGTATTAATCGTCGCACCAACGCTAACGGTATCCATGTAAATACTTGCACCATGAAGCCCCTTGCCTTGGGCAGACAAATTCATATTGTCTCCCTCGTAGCTCACCTTGGCTCCCATAGCTTCAAAAGCTTTGAGATGAAGATCAATAGGACGAGGTCCCAGATCACATCCGCCAGGAAGTCCAACTGTAGCTTCACCAAAGCGACCTAAAAGACTTCCGTAGAAATAATAAGATGCACGAAGGCTATTGATCTTGCCATAAGGCATAGGAATATTCTGAACACCTCTAGGATCAATCTCCAAAACATCATCGTAGCGTTTTACTTTCGCTCCCATGATTTCCATAATCTCTACAAGACTAGCAACGTCTGAAATATCTGGGACACAATCCAAAGTGACAACATCATCTGCCAGTATAATAGCAGGGATTAATGCTACAACACTATTCTTAGCACCGCTAATAGTGATTTCACCTTGCAATGGATGTCCACCATTGATGACAATTTTTCTCATGTTATACTCTTTCAAAATTTACTAAAAAGGTCTTTACATTCTATTATACCATAGTTCTCCTATTTTTCCCATTTCTGTTTAATAAAATTCTTTCTCTTTTTATCTTCTAAAATAGAAAAAAAGACCTATCATACAAGCCATGAAGCTTGATATGATAGGCTTTGAAATGTTAGATTAACGTACTGTACGGATACGCATTGTGTTTGTACGGACAGCTTCTCCAAGCGGCACACCTGCAACGATAACGATATCGTCACCAGATTCTACAAGTCCCGCTTCAACTGCTTTACGTTCAGCGATTTCGAACATATCATCAGTTGATGATGGAGCTTCAGTCAACATTGGGATAACACCCCAGTTCAACATCAACCCACGCTCTGTCAATTCATCGAATGTCAATGCTAAGATATCAGCATTTGGACGGTATTTAGAAATCAAACGTGCTGTGTGACCAGTCTTAGTAAGGGTAACAACCAATTTGATGTTCATTGAGTTAGTAGCATCTTTAACAGCTGAAGCCATAACTTCTGTCTTAGAGTTACGTTCGAAAGTATCTGAGTTCAAACGTCCGTACTCGTTAAGAAGAGTTTGTGCATTCTTGTCAATTGTTGCCATTGTACGAACAGATTCAAGTGGGTATTTACCGTTTGCAGACTCACCTGAAAGCATTGTTGCATCAGTACCGTCGATAACAGCGTTAAATACGTCTGATACTTCTGAACGAGTGGCACGTGGTTTCAGTCATGGTTTCAAGCATGTTTGTTGCTGTGATAACAACTTTACCAGCTGCGTTAACTTTAGTGATAATCATTTTTTGGTAAACTGGAACCATTTCGAATGGTACTTCGATACCCATGTCACCACGAGCGATCATGATACCGTCAGCAGCTTCGATGATTTCATCCAAGTTGTCAATACCTTGTTGGTTTTCGATTTTAGCGAACAATTGAACATGTCCGTTACCAGTTTCTTCACAGATTGCACGAACTTCGTTAACGTCTTTCGCAGTACGTACGAATGAAATCGCGATGAAGTTGATACCTTGTTCAAGACCGAAACGGATATCATCGTTATCACGTTCAGCAAGTGCTGGGAAAGGAATCTTAGTGTTAGGGATGTTTACACCTTTTTGTTTAGCGATAACTCCGTCGTTTTCAACTTCAACTTCAAATTCACGAGTTGCATCGTCTTTAGCAACAACACGAAGACCAAGTTTACCATCGTCAACCAATACTTGGCGACCAACTTCAACATCATCGTAGATGTCAAGAGCACCAGCAACGTTTAAAGCAATCACATCACGAGTTGATTTGATTCCTTGTTTAGTCGCAACACGGATTTTTTCACCAGTTTTGTAAGAGTACTCTTTTGCATCACCTTCGAACAATTCTGTACGGATTTCTGGTCCTTTAGTATCAAGAAGGAAACCAACTTTTTTACCTGCAAGTTTTTCTGCAAGTTTAACAGTTGCCATACGTTCACCTTGTTCTTGGTGGTCACCGTGTGAGAAGTTGAAACGGAAAGTGTTAGCTCCCGCTTCAATCAATTTAGCAATGTTTTTTGCTGAAGCTTCAACGTCAAGTTTTTCACCCCAGTATCCGTCATCACCGAATTTCTTCCCACCACGGATTTCAACCGCAGGACCCAAAGTTGCAACGATTTTTACACGTTTATTCATAATTTGTGACTCCTTTATATAATTTGACCTTTTATGGTCATTTTACCAGATTAGTTAAAGTTGATTAGGACAAGCTCTTGTTCAAGCTAGCAAGTTCAAGGTCAGCTTTGTGAGGATTGTTCACCACGATCTTGCCATCCTCAGTCAAGCTAAACAAGGCTCCTTCTTCTGCTGTTCCAAGAATTGGGTTTTCAACCATTTTCTCATTACGAATACCAACAGCGACACCACCGATTCCTTGTTTGAGAAGTTTAACAGCATGTGCTCCCAAGCGTGATGCCAAGACACGGTCACGCGCAGTTGGTGAACCACCACGTTGGATATGCCCAAGCTCAGTCACACGAAGGTCACTAGTATCTCCTGCTTCCTTGAGTTTCTTACCAAACTCATCGGCAGACATAACTCCCTCAGCCAAAACAATGATGTTGTGTTTTTTACCGCATTCATAACCAGCTTTGATACTAGCTACGATATCTTCCATCTTGAAGCCTTCTTCAGGGATAATGATTTCATCAGCACCTGTTGCAATACCTGCCCAAAGTGCGATATCACCAGCATTACGTCCCATTACTTCAACAACGAAAGTACGACGGTGACTTGATGATGTATCACGAATCTTATCGATTGCATCCATTGCAGTAGTAACTGCAGTATCAAATCCGATTGTGAAGTCAGTACCTACGATATCGTTATCGATTGTACCTGGAAGTCCGATAGCAGGGAATCCATGCTCAGTCAAGCGCATAGCTCCATGATAAGAACCGTCACCACCGATTACAACGACACCTTCGATCCCGTGTTTTTTCAACTGCTCAATCCCTTTAAGTTGGCCCTCAAGTTGTGCAAACTCAGGGTAACGAGCAGAGTGAAGGAAAGTACCACCACGTGAAATGATGTCTCCAACTGAAGCAGCATCAAGTGGATAGATTTCACCGGCAACCATCCCTGCGTATCCATCATAGATACCAAAGACTTCCATTCCTTCTGAGATTGCTTTGACGAACTACTGCACGGATGGCAGCATTCATACCAGGGGCGTCTCCACCGCTAGTCAAAACAGCAATACGTTTCATTTGGTTTTGCTCCTTTTTCTTTTTAACATTCTTATTGATTATACCATATTTCATTTGAAAATTCTTCTATTTTTCGTATTTTTAGCGATAAATCGTTTTCATAGCAATTCCCTCTAATTTTTCCTCTAAAGTAGGGTCTTTTTTTACAAAATGACGGGAGGAAACAATTGTTTTTTCTTCCTCTACATACCTGATAATAACAGGAATTGAGCCTTTATATTGTTCCAAGATAGTTGAAATTTCTTTATCGTAGTCGTGATTTTTAACTTGAATCCAGAATCGCTCAGCCACTGCTTCTTTCAAATCTTGTGCAATCATTTGCAGACGACCATCTCGAGATTGAACCTTCCCATTGATATAGTAAAATTTCCCTTCGGATAGGATAGAGGCGAATTTTCGATACTGATCCGAAAATACAGTCACATCCATCCGAGACTTACTATCATGAACCTGTAGAAAGGCCATGCTCTCGCCTTTTTTGGTTCGAATCACTTTTAGTTTTTGCACTTCAACTAGGAGAGTAGCTTGAGCTCCTTCAATAAGATTAGCAATCGGGGTCGTTGGATAAATGGCTTGTTTGGCAAGTGTTTGGATAGGATGGGCACTGATACCAACCCCGATCAGTTCCTGCTCCTTGTAAAATTTCTCTGCTTCTGTAAAATCATCAGCCTCCGTCCAACTATAGTTTGCATCCGCAAAGAGTCCTCCCAACTCTTCAACAAAGACAAATAGGTTGGGCAAATTCACTAGGATTTTCTGGCGGTTCTTGTCAAAGTCATCAAAGAGCCCAAGTTCAACCAAAGGAGTCAAAAGCGACAGTTTCTTGTAATTCTTAGGAAGACGTGTGACGAAATCTTCAATACTTGAGAAGGGACGGTTTTCAATAATCCAATAAGAAAAATCTCTCGGCATCCCCTTAATGGCTTTCAGACCAAGATAAATCTTCTCCTGGGCAATCTTATCATGATAGGGAATGCTGTTGATGGCTAAAGGCCCTACTTCAAATCCCATCTGCAAAGCATCGACAATATAATCACTGCTGGAATAATTCAACATGACTTGAAAGAATATAGCAGGATAATGGGTTTTAAAATAAGCCAGTTGGAATGCTAGTGCTGAGTAAGCATAAGCGTGGGATCTATTAAATCCATAGCCTGCAAACTTTTCCATCACTGCAAAAACTTGGTTGGCTTTCTCTTCTGAATGGCCGAGTTTAACTGCACCAGCGATAAAATCTTCCTTCATCAAATGCATCTCTTTGGCATTTTTCTTACCCATGGCACGTCTGAGAATGTCAGCTTTACCAAGACTGAATCCTCCAAAGCGCTGAGCTACCTGCATGACTTGCTCTTGATAGAGCATGATACCATAGGTTGATGATAGGATGTCCTCCAAGGCAGGATCCAGCACCGTCACCTTTTCTTTACCATGCTTACGAGCCACAAAATTATCGATATAATCACTAGCACCAGGTCTGTTGAGGGATGTCGTTGCTACCACTTCTTCGAAGACTTGTGGCTTGACTCGTTTCAACAGTCGAATGGCACCAGGTTGTTCAAATTGGAAAATACCTTTCGTATTTCCAGACGCAAAGAGGGCCAAGGTTTCTTTGTCTTCCAGATCAATCTCTTCGATTTTTAGATGAACACCCTCTGATTCCGCAAGCAATTCCTGCATTTTCTGTACGAAAGTCAGGTTACGTAAACCGAGGAAATCCATTTTTAGAAGCCCATTGGCTTCAACTGCATGAGCATCATACTGGGTGATGAGCATGTCCTCGCCGTATTTGAGCGGAATATAGTCCGTCAAGTCTTGGTCACTCATTACGACTCCTGCCGCATGGATAGAGGTCTGACGAGGATAACCTTCTATCTTTCGAGCAATCTCAAAAGCTTTTTGGTATTCAATCTTGCTATTGATGACCTGCCTAAATTGCAAAATTCTTTTTCATAGGCCGTCGTTAGCGTATCTCGGAAACTGATTTTTTTCGTAATATTGGTTAATTCGTACTCTGGAACGCCATAACGTTTGAAAACATCACGAATTGCTTGTTTTGCTCCAAAGGTCGAATAAGTGACAATCTGCGCCACGTGCTGACTACCATACCGATCACGAACATAACGAATGAACTCTGGTCTATAAAGGTCTGGAATGTCAATATCAATATCAGGCATGGTGTAACGCTCACGATTTAAAAAGCGCTCGAAAATCAGGTTCTTTTCAACTGGATCAATCCCTGTAATGTCAAGTGAGTAGGCTACCAAGCTACCTACAGCAGAACCGCGCCCCATTCCCATATAGTAGCCTTGGGAACGTCCAAAACGCAACAAATCCCAAACAACTAGGAAATAGTCATCAAAGCCCATATCATGAATAACAGCCAACTCTTCATTTAGCCGCTCTCGATAAAGAGCTGAGTTTATCCCCTTGGCTATCAACCCTTGCTCAGCTCTCTCTCGAAGCTCTTCTACCGCTGGTCTTTCCGGGTTAAAGCGAGGGAGTTTTAAACTTGGATCAAGTTGGTAGCTAACATTCTCTATCAAACCTTGGAGATTGGCAAGTGCCTGAGGGAAGCGATTTTTAAATCTAGCTTCTAAGTCTGATGCGGTTAGAAATATCCCTTGTTGTGAATGCACATCCACTTCTCTCAGGCTGACATTGTCCTTGACTGCCGATAAAATTTGTAAAACCTGTAAGTCTTCTTTTTCAAAAGAGTTGACTTGATAGAGTGGAAGAATGGGTCTGGTAAAGACTTCTTGAGGAGTATCTGGACTGACACCGATAAAATAATCATGCCCCAAATCCAGTTGTTCGATTCCTTCAAAATAGGGAACAATAATGGCAACATCCTCAAGGTGGCTGGTAAAGTCAGACCAATTTTTTCGTCCAGTCATTTTTAGAGTGGATAACTTCATCAACTCTTGGTAACCTTTAGTAGATAGGGCTAGAAAGCGGAAAGAAATCGCCTTCTCGTCTTTGACCAAGGTCATTTCAAGACCAATTAAAGGTTGGATTCCATATTTTCGAGTCACCTCTAAAAAGTGATAAGCTCCATAGAGATTATCCACATCCATGATAGCAAGGTGAGAATAGCCATACTCTTTAGCTGTTTGTACATATTTTTCAATCGAAACCACACTTTCCATAAAACTGTAAACAGTCTTGGTATCGAGCTGCGCAATCATTTCTTCTCCTCCTTGCTTTAGATATAGTACTATTATACCATTTTTAAAAAAACTAGAATGAAAAAGGTATAAGACCATTCCTTTCACTCTCACCTATAAAACTAAGCTGACCTCACAATCTGAATGCTATTGTGCTGAAATCTCCACCTTTTAAGATGATTTGATCCCTGTTTCGGCTTCTTTTTAAATTGACTTCATCATAGGTCAACAATATCTTTTTTACCTTATTTTTGATATACTAAATTTAGAATATTTCTAAAGGAGAGCGCCATGCGTTTTAATCAATTCAGCTACTTGCCGGTTTCTCATTCGCAAGTTTTGCGCGAGTTATCCCAGCTTGGTTTGAAGCTGGTACCAGAACAATCATCAAAAAAACAACTTGAACAATTTGTCCGCTGGAGTTTTTCACTTATACCAATACCGATTATGCTCTGTCTACCCTAGCTGCAGATAGAGAAACGGATCTACTGAGCTTCTTTCAGTCTGATAAAGAATTGACTGCTGATATTTTTTATACTGTCGTTTTTCAACTTTTAGGGTTTAACTATCTTGTTGACTTTGAGGACGCCGAACAATTCCGTAAAGAAACTGGATTTCCTATTGTTTATGGAGATCTCATCGAAAATCTTTATCAATTGCTCAATACACGAACTAAAAAAGGAAATACGCTCATCGACCAGCTTGTTAGTGATGGTCTTATTGCAGAAGACAATCACTACCACTACTTTAACGGCAAGAGCTTAGCAACCTTCTCTAGTCACGATGTCATTCGTGAAGTCGTTTATGTAGAGAGTCGTGTGGATACTGATAAAGACGGTCTCCCTGACTTAGTCAAGGTCAGCATTATTCGTCCTCGCTATGATGGACAGATTCCTGCGGTTATGACTGCAAGTCCTTATCACCAAGGCACCAATGATAAAGCCAGCGACAAGGCTCTCTATAAGATGGAAGGAGAGCTTGAGGTCAAACCTGCCCACACCATTGAACTTGAGGAGCCTAAGCTGAACTTAGTTGAACCTTTTAATCAAGCTGAAGTCGTCTCTGAGGCTGAAGAAAAACTAACTCACATCAATAGCTCTTACACTCTCAACGATTACTTCCTCCCACGAGGAGATTTGCCAATCTCTATGTATCAGGTGTTGGAACCAAGGATTCCCAAGGTCTCATGACCAATGGGGACTACCAGCAAATTGAGGCATATAAAAATGTCATTGATTGGCTCAATGGTCGTTGTCGTGCCTTCACAGATCATACACGCAAGCGCCAAGTTAAAGCTGACTGGTCTAATGGAAAGGTTGCCACAACAGGAATTTCCTATCTAGGCACCATGTCCAATGGTCTTGCCACCACTGGTGTGGATGGTTTAGAAGTAATTATCGCTGAAGCAGGTATCTCCTCTTGGTACAACTACTATCGTGAAAATGGTTTGGTGACCAGCCCTGGTGGATATCCGGGTGAGGATTTGATTCACTTGCTGAATTGACCTATTCCCGTAATCTCTTAGCTGGTGACTATATCCGCGCTAATGAAGCTCATCAGGCTGACTTAGAGAAGGTTAAAGAGAAACTCGATCGCAAGACTGGTGACTATAATCAATTTTGGCATGACCGCAACTATCTACTCAATGCTCACAAGGTTAAAGCTGAGGTAGTCTTTACGCATGGTTCTCAGGATTGGAACGTCAAACCACTTCATGTATATCAGATGTTTCATGCTCTTCCTGACAATATTCGCAAGCACCTCTTTTTCCATCATGGTGCCCATGTTTATATGAATAACTGGCAGTCGATTGACTTCCGCGAGTCCATGAATGCTTTACTAAGTAAGAAATTATTAGGACTTGCAACAGACTATCAACTTCCTACTGTCATCTGGCAAGATAATACTGCGCCTCAAACATGGCAGAGTCTTGATGACTTTGGCAAAGAAGATAAATTGCATACTTTCTCACTTGGAACTGAAGAAAAAGTGATTCAAAACCAGTATAATCAAAAAGACTTTGAGCGGTATGGCAAGACTTACCAGACTTTCAACACAGAACTTTACCAAGGAAAAGCCAATCAGATCACCATTGACCTTCCAGTAAGCCAAGACATTCATTTAAATGGTCGAGTAGAACTGAAGCTTCGTGTCAAATCGAGTACAAACAAGGGGCTACTTTCTGCCCAACTGCTAGAACTTGAACAAAAGAAATATCTACAGCCTTATCCAGCTGTTTTAAGTGCTAGAACCATTGACAATGGTCGCTACCACATGTTAGAAAATCTCTGTGAACTGCCATTCAATCCAAGTCCCCAACGTGTCATTACCAAAGGTTACCTCAATCTTCAAAATCGAACTAATCTCTTGACGATTGAAGAAATCCAACCAAATGAATGGATGGACTTCAAGTTAGAGCTTCAACCAACTATCTACAAACTAAAAGAAGGTGACACACTCCGCTTGGTTCTCTATACAACAGACTTTGAGATCACAATCCGAGATAATACAGACCATCACTTGACTGTTGATTTAGCACAGTCTACGATCACCATCCCCTCATAAAAGGAGTTCGTCTCATATGAATAAATCTGAACATAGACACCAACTCATCCGTGCACTTGTAGCTAAAAATAAGATTCATACACAAGCAGAGTTGCAAGCCTTACTAGCTGAAAATGATATTCAAGTCACACAGGCCACTCTCTCACGCGATATCAAAACCATGAACCTCTCAAAAGTGCGAGAAGAAGATCATTCTTACTATGTTTTAAATACCGGTTCCATCTCCAAATGGGAAAAACGCTTGGAAAACTATATGGAGGATGGCTTGGTCATGCTACGCCCTGTCCAGCATCAGGTTGTCCTCAAAACCTTGCCAGGTCTTGCCCAATCGTTTGGAGCTGTTCTCGATGCACTCGATTTTAAACAAATCATTGCTACCGTATGTGGTGATGATGTCTGCCTTCTTATCTGTGAAAATGCTGAAGAAGCACAAACTTGCTTTGAAATTCTTAAAAAAATTTGCACCACCTTTTTTCTTCAATGACTAAAAAATCCCCCGTGATGAATTGACCTGCACCCCAAAAGTTAGACAGAAAAAATCTAACTTTTGGGGTGTTTTTATTATGAAATTAACTTATGATGATAAAGTTCAGATCTATGAACTTAGAAAACAAGGACAAAGCTTCAACCAGCTTTCAAAAAGATTTGGTGTGGATGTTGCTGGTCTAAGATACATGATGAGATTGATTTTCCGTTATGGAATAGAAATTGTTAAAAAGGGGAAGAATCGTTATTATTCTCCAGAACTAAAACAAGAAATGATTGATAAAAATTCTTCTTGAAGGTCGTTCGCAAAGAAGTGTCAGTCTTGATTATGCTCTCCCAAACAAAGGAATGCTTCCAAATTGGCTGGCGAAATACAAGAAAAAAACGGGTATACTATTGTTGAGAAAACAAGAGGGAGAGTACCTAAAATGGGACGTAAACGGAAGAAAACTTGGGAAGAGATGACAGAACTGGAGCGACTTCAGGAGGAGAATGAACGCTTACGGACTGAGGTGGCCTACCTAAAAAAGTTAAAAGAGTTAGAGGAAAGGGACGAAGCCCTAGAGCGAGAAAGGCAGAGACAGTTAGACAAATGGTTTCAGGAGGATTTTCGACTAGATTTTTCTTCTTGAAACAGCACGTTTAGCTCGTTCGACTTACTATTATCAGTTGAAGCAACTGGATGGTTTCGATAAAGATAAAGAGCTTAAAAACGAAATTCAGACCATTTATAATGACCATAAAGGAAATTATGGCTATCGGAGAGTTACTCTTGAACTAAGAAATCGTGGTTTTGTAGTGAATCATAAGAAAGTTCAACGTCTGATGAAGGTCCTTGGTTTAACAGCTCGAATTCGTCGCAAACGAAAGTATTCTTCCTACCAAGGAGAGATTGGCAAGAAAGCAGAAAATCTCATTCAACGCCAGTTTGAAGTATCAAGGCCAATGGAAAAATGCTATACGGATGTGACAGAATTTGCCATTCAAAATGGCGCTCAGAAACTGTATTTATCGCCTGTTTTAGATGGCTTTAACAGCGAAATTATTGCTTATCATCTTTCTACTTCGCCCAACTTAGAACAAGTGAAGAGTATGCTAGAACAGGCCTTTACAGAGAAACACTATGAGAATACCATTCTCCATAGTGACCAAGGTTGGCAATACCAACACGACTCTTATCATCGGTTCCTAGAGAGTAAGGGAATTCAAGCATCCATGTCACGTAAAGGTAACAGCCCAGACAACGGTATGATGGAGTCCTTCTTTGGCATTCTGAAATCGGAGATGTTTTATGGTTATGAGAAGTCATTTCGGTCGCTTAACCAATTGGAACAAGCTATTGTAGACTATATTGATTACTACAACAATAAACGAATTAAGGTAAACTAAAAGGACTCAGTCCTGTGCAATACAGAACTAAATCCTTCACTTAAATTATTTGTCTAACTTTTTGGGGTCAGTACAGAATCCAATCACGGGGTTCTGTTTTATCAATGTCGATAGGCTACTTTTCTTCTTTATCAGCCTTCTCATTGTCTTTTTTTTCTCGTGCCAATCTAAGAGCACGTTTAGGATTGAGACGATTAAACAATTCTTCTAGTTTCTTTTCATTCCATACATCTGCTGCGGAGACAAAATTTCCATCTGCATCTCGGAATGATATCGGTTTATCTCCCATATCAATCTCCTAGTCTACAAATTCAAACTCAAATTTGCCGATTCGTACCAAGTCTCCATCCTTGGCACCACGCGCACGAAGGGCTTCGTCAACTCCCATACCACGTAACTGACGAGCAAATTTCATGACTGACTCATCACGGTCAAAGTTGGTCATGTTAAAGAGTTTCATGAGTTTCTCACCAGAAAGAACCCATGTAGCATCATCGTCACGACTAATTTCAAAGGCTTTTTCTTCCTCATCAAAGCCATAGTAAGCTTCTTCCTCCATATCAGACTCGTCATAGAGCAAGAACTCAGGAGTTTTATCTAACAATTCAGCTGTCGCATCCAAAAGAGTAGCCAAGCCTTGCTTGGTTAAACCAGAAATAGGGAAGATGGCTGGTAGTTCTTCAAACTCGTCGTAGTCTGCTGCCAATTTCTTCTTGAAGGCTTCAAGATTTTCCTGACTTTCAGGCATGTCCATCTTGTTGGCTACGATGATCTGCGGACGCTCCATAAGACGAAGGTTGTATGATTCCAATTCTTTATTGATAGCAAGGTAATCTTCGTAAGGATCACGCCCTTCGCTAGCCGACATATCTATGATATGAAGGATAACACGTGTACGCTCGATGTGACGAAGGAACTGGGTCCCCAAGCCGACACCCTGGCTAGCTCCCTCAATCAAACCAGGAAGGTCCGCCACGGCAAAGGATTCACCTGACTGCGTACGAACCATGCCCAAATTAGGGACAATGGTCGTAAAGTGATAAGCACCGATTTTGGGTTTAGCTGAAGTGATGACACTAAGCAAAGTTGACTTTCCGACAGAGGGGAAACCAACCAAACCGACATCCGCTAAGATCTTTAATTCCAGTTGCAACTCACGTTCCTGACCCGGTTCTCCATTCTCAGAGATTTCAGGTGCAGGATTTTTTGGCGTGGCAAAACGGATATTCCCACGACCACCCCGACCGCCATGTGCTACGATAAATTCTTGGCCATGCTCAATCAAGTCTGTAATGACTTTTCCTGTCTCAGCATCACGTACAGTCGTTCCTTGTGGTACCCGAACACGAAGGTCTTCTGCACCACGCCCATGCATTCCTTTGGTCATTCCTTTTTCACCGGATTCGGCCTTAAAATGACGGTTATAGCGGAAATCCATCAAAGTACGCAAGCCTTCGTCTACAACGAAAACAACGTTACCTCCACGTCCACCATCACCACCCCAAGGACCGCCATTCGGGACATATTTTTCACGGCGAAAGGCTACCATACCATCGCCACCATTACCAGCCTTGACCTTGATCTTGGCTGTATCTAAAAACATACTCATATTTTCTTCTCACTTTAAAAAGGCTGGGGAGAACCCAGTCATTAGTTATTGTTTCTATCTTAGCAACTTGCTTAGAATCTGCTAAAAGCTCCAAGTGCTGTCGCAAAAATACCAGCAAGGGTTACAAACAACATAATTAGCACGACAAAAAGCGTTACTTTTTCAAACATTGTTTTTTTACGTTTTCCATTATCTCCAAAAGCCATTTGGACTCCTTTTTATTTCTCTTTGTTCTATTCCGATTTTCTTTTAATATTCGCTTGAAACAGGTGCAATTACCCACAAAATCAAGTAAGCAAGTACTCCTGCCCCATAACAAAAAAAGCAAGAACACCCCAAATCACACGAACAATGGTGGGATCAATATTAAAATAGTGGGCTACTCCTGCGCAAACACCACCAATTTTTTGGTCTCTTCCACTTCTCATAAATTTTTTCGCCATCTTTTATTCTCCTATATTTTTACTAATCTCTCCAGTAATCCCGGATGCTAGACAACTGCTTTTTGGAAGCCTTTAATATTCGTTTGGACTCTTTAACTGGGGCTGAAACAGCCTGCTGAGGTAGGTACAAAATAGTTTTTAAGAATCTCTGTGTCATGGGTTCGTCGCCACGTAGTTCCTGCTCAAATTTATTTGAAATAATGGCATCGAGATAAAACTCATGGACTCGTTTCCCAAAATTCTCAGCCGAAATCTCATACAACTTGTCAGCCAACATCTGCTCATCCATATCCGGAATGGCAATCAAGGCCTCCAAAATAGCACCTGCCAGATCATGTTCTCCATAGTAGAGGGTTCCAAACATCTTGTCATTGATCAGATTATCCAGATAAGGATTGCCATGAGCGATGACAGGCGTTCCACTGGCTAGACTCTCTAGATAAGTCAAACCTTGGGTTTCACTAGTGGATGCAGAGATAAAGAAATCTGCCGCCTTATAGTACAAGGCCGTTTCACTTGGAGCGATCATACCAGTAAAAATCACCTGATCTTGAATTTGCAACTGGACTGCTTGTTCTTTCAGACTGTCCAGATAAGGGCCGTCACCAGCAACAACCAGCTTCACCTTGTTTTCTTCTTTCAAAACCTGCGCAAAGGCGGCTAGGACCGCTTGGATATTCTTCTCATAGGAGATACGAGAAAGACTCAGTAACATTTTCTCGTCTTCTTTAATCCCAAGTTTAGATCGAAGGGTAGCTAAATTCTCTTCTTTAATCTCAGGTCGTTCAAACTTAGCGAGCTCAATCCCAGTTGGGATAACACGCTTTTCAACCTTGACCTTGTACTTAGATAGAAGATCCCGAACAATCTCACTAGGACAAATCACTCCATCAACATCGTGAAGGAAGCCCCGTACCAGATATTTTACCATACTTGGACGAATCAGCATCCCCTTAGCAATATAATGCACATAATCTTCGTACTGGGTGTGGTAAGTATGAATAACAGGAATTTTCAATTCTCTTGCAATCCAAATCCCTAGTAAACCTAGTGAAAACTCTGTTTGCGTATGAATGATATCTAGCTGATACTGTTTGGCAATTTCAAGCGCTTTTGTAAAGCCGCGATAAGCAAAACGTCGATCCTTAAATGCAAAGAAGGGAACACTCGGAATTCGAATGATTTGCCAATCCTCGTAGCGGTTCACGTCTTTATCAGTGGTTGTAAAGATAAAAACCGCATGTCCCTGCTTTTCAAGCTCTGTCTTTAAGGTTCGAATACTAGTCGCAACCCCAGAAACCTGAGGGAAATAGGTGTCAGTAAATAAACCAATTCGCATAGATTACCTCACTTCTTACCTAGAGCCGCCTGCTCCCGATAGAACTTCAACCAGATTTCCAACAGATGCTCTTCTGAATACTCTTTAGAAATCTCTCTAGCTTTTTTTCTTTTAAGTCTTTCAACCTTTCAGGATGATTTTTGTATTCGAGAATGGCTTCTCTCATCTCTGAAACATCACTTGTAGCACGATAATTCCCATCGAGAATAACCTTGTATAGATCTAAATCCCTCAACATAATCGGCGCCTCGCAACTAGCAGCCTCTAAGATGGTCATAGGGAATAATTCATTGTAACTAGGTAGCAAGAACAAATCAGCCAAAGCGTAGAGTTCTCGCATTCGCTCTGGAGGAACAATACCTGGGAAAATTAGATTTTTAGGTGGATTGTCCATGATTTTTTTATAGCGTTCATAACCATCTGTCATCCCACCAAATGAAAAACCTCCGGCCCAGATAAAAAGTAATTTCTGGCAATTCCTCCGCAAGACGTATAAAGTCATCAATTCCTTTACGTTTCTGAACCTGACCTGCACCAACAACAACAAACTGATCCTCAGCTAAATCCATTTCCTGACGAAGTTTTGCCACTTGGTCAGCTGGCAGCGGATGCCATTTTTCCTTATTTACAAAATTTGGAATATAAGTTACTTTTTTTCACGTGGAATACCAGCCGCTACCAAATCCTCGATAAACATGGGATTGACCACCACCAAGTGTTCCATTCTGTTGTAAAAAGAAAAACATAGCGTTTGACAATTCCCTTTAAGAAAAATGGAATTTTTCAAACTCCCTTCAAGCGTATCAGGCAAAAAAATGCACATAGCCAATTTTTTTCTCCCAGATCGCTTCTTTTGGAAAAGTAGATAAATAATAAGGGAAATCAATGGTATGAAAGTGAGTTACATCCGCCTCTACAGGAAGATTCTCCGTAACAATCAACTGGTCTTTGGCATCGCGGTGAAGGAGACTAACCAATTCTCGATAAGCTCCTGACACTCCTTGACCAGCTACTTTTTCACTTGAACTTAGCATATTAATACGCAATTTTTTTCGTTTTTCCATACCTTCCATTATACCATTTTATTTCTAGAAAATCAGCAAAAGAAAGAGAGACCAGAGGAAAAAGGAGGAATTTACCCTATTTTCCAATCGTCTCTCATATTTTTCTACTGTTTATTTAATTCCTAGGGCGATACGTGCATAGCGACTCATTTTCTCAACAGTCCAAGCTGGATACCAGACCAATTTAACTTCGGTATTGGTTACCTCAGGAACATCTGTCATCGCATCGTAAATTTGGTCTGTCAAGAGATCTGCCAATGGGCAGCCCATAGTTGTCAAGGTCATATCAATTTCAGTGTGACCAGTTTCACCATCAAAACGAATTTCATAAATCAAACCTAAGTTGACAATATCAATTCCCAACTCAGGGTCAATTACTTCTTCCAAAGCATTTAAAATGCGGGTTTTGATAACCTCAATTTGCTCTTCTGTATAAACCATTTCATCCTCACTCTTAATCTTCAATAAAATCACGAAGCGGTTTGCTGCGACTTGGTTGGCGCAATTTTCTCAAAGCCTTGGCTTCGATCTGACGGATACGTTCACGAGTTACGTTAAAGACTTTACCAACATCTTCAAGAGTACGCATTTTCCCATCGTCCAAACCGAAACGAAGGCGCAGAACGTTTTCTTCACGGTCTGTGAGAGTATCCAAGACTTCATCCAACTGCTCACGTAAAACGATACGAGTTGTGTAGTCCACTGGATTTTCAATCACTTCGTCTTCGATAAAGTCCCCAAGATGGCTATCGTCCTCTTCACCAATCGGTGTTTCAAGTGACACTGGCTCTTGGGCGATTTTCAAGATTTCACGCACCTTGTCAGGTGTCATATCCATACGTTCAGCGATTTGTTCAGGAGTTGGATCTTGACCCAGTTCTTGAAGGAGATTCCGCTGTTCACGGACAAGCTTGTTAATCGTTTCCACCATGTGAACAGGAATACGAATGGTACGAGCCTGATCAGCAATGGCACGAGTGATCGCCTGACGAATCCACCAAGTTGCATAAGTAGAAAACTTGAATCCTTTTGAATAATCAAATTTGTCCACGGCTTTCATCAAGCCCATGTTTCCTTCTTGAATCAAATCAAGAAACTGCATACCACGACCTACGTATCGCTTAGCGATAGAAACCACCAAACGAAGGTTGGCTTCCGCAAGACGCTGTTTGGCTTCGATATCACCAGCTTCAACAGCTAGGGCCAATTCTTTTTCTTCTTCGTTGGTCAAGAGAGGAACAACCCCAATTTCCTTCAAATACATACGGACAGGGTCATTAACCTTAGCAGAAGTTGAACCAATCAAGTCCTCATCACTGAGCTCTGGCTCTTCTTCTGTACTAAGCACACGCGCACTTGGATTCCCTTCGTTATCAGTGATAGAAATTCCAGCATCCTGAATCCGTTGCAAAAGGTCTTCAATGCCGTCTGCATCTAAAGTAAAAGGAATCACCAGACTTGAGTTGATTTCATCGTCTGTTGCTGTTCCTGTTTTTTTGTGGTTACGGATAAAGTCTGCTACTTGCACATCAAATGTGGTTACTTCTTTTTGTTTTGTTGCCATTATTACTCCATTCTTCTCTTTTGGGAAATCAATCGTTGCAATTCTTCCAAGGCTGTGTCTGTATCTCCTACATGACTAGCTTCCTGCACTTTCTTTTTAATTCTTAAGTTGTCCTTGCTGAGGAGGGCACGGTTACGAGTCGCTTCGACTTCAGAAAGTTCTTGAGGCGACATCTCAGCTGGCAAATTTAGACCAAGAACATGGTACCAGGCATTTTTCAACCTCAGGAGTCTGGTGAGAAAGTTCCTCTGATCCGATTTCTCCCTCTACACTTAATAATTCGTAAAGAATCTGAAATTCTGGGGTATCAAAGAAAAAATCTTCTCTTAAGCGGTAGTCATTTAAAACAAGTGGATTCTCAGCCATCCTATAAAGGAGATGAGCCTCTGCTCTCATGACTGCTGTCAGTTGCCGCGTCACAGGTAAACTAATCCCTACTGGTGTAGGATGCTCCTTTACCCTCTCCTGCCTTTGAACAATCCGACTTTCATTTACAATCTGTTCTACCTGCTGGTAATCAAAGGAAGGTAGGTTATCCGCCAGAATGTGGATATAAGAATTCTGGGCAGTGATAGACTTTTCTTTGGCGATTAAGGGCGCAATCTTTTCAATGAACTCGATTTGCGCTTGCAAGTTATCACTATTCTCAGGTTTGAGTTGGTGAATATAGAACTCTATGGGACTGATACGTGTCTTGGTTAAGAGGTAGGCCAGATCTTCAACAGAATTCTTTTGTAAATACTCATCTGGGTCCATGCCATCAGGTACTCGGACAACTTCCACTGAGAAATCTTTTAATTCTTCCAGAGCTTTGGCTGTCGCTGCCTGTCCTGCCTTGTCACCATCATAGCTGAGAACTATCTTTTTGGTGAAGCGTTTGAGGTGATCAACATGTTCCTTGCTCAGCGCTGTCCCCATAGAAGCGACAGCATTTTCTATACCAGCACGGTAAGCCGCGATCACATCCATGAAACCTTCCATCAGATAGAGTTCTGTAATCTTACCTGTTCCCTTTTTTGCCTTATCCAAATGATACAATTCGTAACTCTTGTTAAAAATTGCAGTCGAACGACTATTTTTGTACTTGGCAGTCTGATTATCTGTTTCTTGCCAAATACGACCAGAAAAGGCAATGACTTGCCCCTTGTCGTTGGTCAAAGGAAAGACAATACGTCCGAAAAAGGTATCAAAGAACTGATTGTCATCTGACAAATAAAACAAGCCTGAATCCAATAAATCCTTTTCCTCAAACTTGCCAGATAAACGTTGGTAAAGATAGTTTCTCTCGGCTGGAGCTAGTCCAATTTGGAAGTGCTTCAGAACATCATCCGTCAATCCACGTTTGTAGAGATAAGCCCTTGCTTCTTCTCCCATCTTGGTCGTCATGAGGATTGCATGGTAAAAGCGTGCAGCTTCTTCATGCATATCATATAGAGCTTGATGAGGAGAAAGCTGTTGAGGACGAGACTGGATAGGCATAGCTAGTTGAATACCGAAGCGCTCACCTAAGAGTTGAACGGCTTCCATAAAGGACACACCTTGGTATTCTTCGATGAACTTAAAGACGTCTCCTGAGCGCCCACAACCGAAACAATGGTAAAACTGCTTGTCTTCAACAACGTTGAAAGAGGGGGTCTTTTCACCATGAAAAGGACAGAGCCCTAAATAGTTCCGTCCAGCCTTTTGTAAAGAAATCACGTCACCTATGACTTCCACAATGTTGGCATTGTTTTTGATTTCTTCAATGACTTGCTTGTCAACCATACACAATACCTCCATTTTATCATAGTTTCACGTTAACTAGTATAGCTTATTTCTGAAAAAAAGTAAACCATTTCATACGCTTTCCGTAATTCTCTTTACCTTATTTTTCTGGATAGAAAAGGAAGATAAAAAAACTCAGAAACACTTCCGTATTTCTAAGTTTTTCTTCTCTATTTTTTGACGAAAAATTCTCTACTTTACTCAAATAATTGATAGTAGTCTGAGATTTTCATCTTAGCTTTTTTTCTTCTTTATTGAGGTCTTGGATGATACGACCTTCTTTCATAACGATCAGACGGTTGCCATACTTTAGTGCGTCCTCCATCTGATGGGTAATCATGAGGGCTGTCAGATGGTCCTTGCTGACAAATTCATCTGTTAACTCCATCAATGCAACACTAGTCTTTGGGTCGAGAGCTGCTGTGTGTTCATCCAACAAGAGCAACTCTGGCCGCTTTAAGGTTGCCATCAAGAGACTCAAGGCCTGGCGTTGACCACCTGATAGAAATTCAATCGGAGTGTCCAGATGTTTTTCAAGACCATTTCCAACTTTTTCAATGGTAGCCTGAAACTCGTCCCTATAGCTTGATAACCTTCTAGGCAGGAGTCCTCTCTTCTCACCACGAAACTTGGCGATCAAGAGATTTTCCGCTACCGTCATACGGGGAGCCGTACCCATTTTAGGATCCTGAAAGACACGGGACAAGTACTTAGCCCTCTTTTCAGGTGAAAAATGGGTCACATCCTCGCCCATGATACGGATACTTCCGCTAGTTAAAGGGAGAGTTCCTGCAATAGTGTTAAAAAGTGTTGACTTCCCAGCTCCATTTCCACCTAGGATAGTAATGAAATCATGTTCAAAAATTTCAAGAGAAACATCATTTAGAATGATTTTTTCCTCGTCAAAGCCATTCGTGATAACTTTGGTAGCATTTTTTAATTCTACAATTGCTGTCATTTGCTAAACTTGACTCCTTTCAGGTATTTGCTTTTGAAGGTTGGAATCATAAGGCAAACTGCCAAAATCAAGGCGCTGTACAAACGAAGATAACTTGTATTAAAGCCAAGAGCAATAACTCCCCAAACGAGAAACTGATAGGCGATAGATCCTACAACGATGGTCATGAGTCGCTCTGCCAAGGTCAAGCTCTTGAACAAAACCTCACCAATAATCAAGCTAGCAAGCCCTACGACAATCACTCCGATTCCTCGAGAGACATCTGCATATCCTTCTTGTTGAGCAATTAAGGCTCCTGCAAGCGCGATAATCCCATTTGAAATCACCAAACCCATGAGTTCCATACGACCAGTATGAATTCCAAAACTACGAGCCATATCAGGATTGTCACCTGTAGCAATGTAGGCCTGACCTAGTTTGGTATCTAGGAAAAAAAGCATGAGGCCAATAACAAGGGCAACAAAGATAAATCCAGTCAAGAGTTGATTGAGGTCCGAATCAAAAGGCAGGACATCCTGAATTTGCTTGGTTCCAAGAAGCCCCAGATTGGCACGTCCCATAATCATGAGCATGATGGAATGGCAAGAAGTCATAACCAAAATCCCTGATAAGAGAGTTGGTATTTTACCTTTGGTGTATAAGAGACCTGTCGCCATGCCAGCTAGGCAGCCTGCTCCTACTGCAGCCAAGGTCGCTAAAAATGGATTAACCCCTTGTGTTATCAAGGTTACAGCTACTGCTCCCCCTAGTGGGAAAGAGCCCTCAGTCGTCATATCAGGGAAATTTAAAATTCGAAAAGTCATAAAGATTCCCAAACCTAAAATCGCCCAGACCATTCCCTGAGAAATAATGGATACTATCATATTCTTTCACTCATTTCTTTCTTTAGTAAAAATGGGAGGAGATGTCCCCAACTCCTCCTTTATCTTTATTCAATCACTTGTCCTGCTTCTTTTAGAACAGACTCAGGGATTGTGATACCAAGTTCTTGCGCTAGTTTTTTTATTGATAACCGACTTACCAGTTGAAAAGACATTAACTGGCGTATCAGCTGGTTTTTCACCTTTCAAAACTTTGGCAATCATTTTACCAGTAGCCACTCCAAGATCGTGTTGGTCAACTACTACAGATGCTAATCCACCTGCTTCTACCATGGCAGTAGCACTTGGATAGATTGGCTTTTTAGCTGTTTGGTTGCTTGAAACAACTGTTGAGAATGCTGATGCGATGGTGTTGTCAATTGGAACCCAAATCGCATCGACCTTGCTAGTCATGACATTAACTGTTGAAGCAATTTCATTTGTTGATGGAACAGCAAATGTTTCGACTGTCAAACCTGCTTTCAGCATAAGCCTTGAATTCTTCTACCTGTGTTTTTGAGTTATCTTCGCTACTTGAGTAGAGAGCTCCGATGGTTTTAACATCAGGAGTTAAAGCCTTAATGAGTTCCACCTGTTGTTCAGCAGGGTTGTGGTCTGATACCCCTGTGATGTTGCCACCTGGTTTATTCAAATCTTTGACCAAGTTAGCACCGATTGGGTCTGTAATAGCAGCCATGATAACTGGTAGGTCTTTCGTAGCGCTAGCTAAACCTTGAGCCGCTGGTGTCGCAATCCCAACAACAACGTCATTTCCATTTGCTACTAACTGTTTACTCATGGTTGCAACCTTGCTCTGATCGCCCTCAGAGTTCATAAAGTCGATTTTTACTTGGTCGTCCTTATAGCCTTCTTCAGCTAGTCCGTCTTGAATCCCTTGGTAAATCAAGTCCAAGGATGGGTGACTAACAAATTGAAGAACACCAACCTTAGCAACCTTTTGCTCCACCTTCGCTGCTGGCTTGTTCATTGAAGAATAAATCAAGCTAGCCACTACCAATACTGCTAATCCAGCGATAATTCCAATTAAACGTTTATTTTTCATATTCTTTCTCCTTTTAAATCACTTGTACTATAGTCCTTTCAACAAAACAAGCGACGCCATCGTTTAAATTCCATAAGTCTCCTCCAATAAAAAAATCCTCACACAAAAAACTTGTGTGAGGACGTCGATGCGCGGTGCCACCTCAATTATAGGGAATATCCCTATCGCTCTTTCTCGCATTCACGAGTTGCACTGTAAGGTGTGCTCACCGAATTTTTATGATTTCAAATTCTTAATAGCATTCAGCCCAATTTTCATCACTTTCATCTATCTGTTTCCACCAACCACAGACTCTCTAAAAAACTTCAATGATTACTTTCTGAATGTTTAAATTATATCATTTTTCAATTACTTGTCAAGACTATTTTTAGAATTTTTTAAACTATTCAAAAACTTCCCCTAGAAAAAGGGGAAGTTTAGAAAAATATCAACCTGAATTACGCAAACCTGTTGCAATTCCGTTAATGGTTGTATGAATCAATCTTTCTTCGTCTGCCGACAATTCGCCACGACGCTGACGTTTAATCAACTCCAACTGGATGTAGTTAAGAATATTAAAGTAAGGCATACGATAGTTTAGACTGTCTTTTAGGTAAGTATTTTCTGCCAAGAGTTCGTCATAACCTTCAATAGCTAAAATAACGTCCTTGGTCAATTGCCATTCATCTAAAATAGTGTAGTAGATAGCCTGCACTTCTTCATCTTCACAGAGCTTAGCATATTCAAAAGCAATGTTCATGTTAGACTTGGACAAGACCATGTCTACATTGGAAAGTAAAGATTGGAAGAAAGGCCAGTTTTGGTACATATCACGAAGAAACTCGATATTCTTCGGATCTTGATCAATAAACTCTTTAAAGCTAGATCCTACTCCATACCATCCAGGGAACATGACACGACTTTGTGACCATGAGAAGACCCAAGGGATGGCACGCAAACCGCCGATTTCTGTAATAGTCTTACGAGCGGCTGGACGAGAACCGATATTAAAACTTGAAATAGCCTTAATCGGACTGGACTCAAAGAAATAGTCATAGAAATGTTCATTCCCAAAGACCAAATCACGGTAGATATCGTAGCTGCGATCCACTACTTGGTCCATGATGGCTTCGTAACGGTTTGATGTGTTGGTATCACTCTTCTTCTTGGTAATCATACGGTTAATGGCTGCAGAAACCAGCATCTCAAGGTTATAGTAGGCAGCGTCTTTGTTTCCGTATTTGTTGCCAATCACTTCTCCTTGCTCAGTCAGACGAATACGGTCCTTGATAGACTTGAGCGGTTGAGATGTAATGGCTTCATAAGTTGGGCCACCACCACGACCCACGGTACCACCACGACCATGGAAAAAGTGACCTTAACGCCAAATTCATCACCGATAGCAGTTAGTTGTTGTTGCGCCTTATAAAGGGTCCAACATGAGGACAAGTAACCACCATCCTTGTTACTATCAGAGTAGCCTAGCATGATTTCCTGATAGTTGTCTTTTGAAGCAATCCATTTTTTAGCCAAAGGAAGAGAGAAATATCTTCTCATGGTTTCTTCTGAGTGATCCAAGTCCTCGATAGTTTCAAAGAGAGGAACAATCTGAACGCGGGCTTTTTGGGCATCCACCAAGCCGACTTCCTTAAGCATAATTGCTAGTTCGAGCATATCGGACACGCTAGTTGCATGAGAGATGATGGTTTGACGAATGACGTTTTCACCTAATTTATCCTTCAACTTGCGCGCAGCTTTAAATATAGACAGTTCCTTCTCAAGAAGTTCTGACTTTTCAGCATGAGTTGCTGAGAGGATACGAGGATCTTCTTCCAACTCTTTTAAGAGGAGGGCGCATTTTTCATCTTCAGAAAGGTCGCTATAATGGTCGTTAATACCAGCTGATGCTAGCAATTCTGCCACACAGGCTTCATGAACACTAGAATCTTGGCGCATGTCGATAGAGGCAAGGTAGAAGCCAAAGATTTCAACTGCCTGCATCAACTCTACAAATTCTCCTGAAATCAGGTACTCACCTTTGTTCTCTAATAGAGAATCTCGGATAGCCAACAAGTCTTGGTAAAATTCATCTGCGGTAGCATATCTTGGATGAACATCCTTATCTTCGATAAGATAGGTCTTGGTTGCCTGCATCTTAGCTTGGATATCAAAGAGAGCACGACGATAGAGTTCTTTTTCACGATAAATCGAGTTATCTTGAGACTTGAGCGCCATCTCACGAACCTTGTCACTGACATTCACAATACTGGTTGAAAGTGAGAATTCACGATAGAGGTTATAAATCTTCTCATCGTAATAATTCATGATGACTTCACACTGGGTCAAGGCTGATTTGTTGAGGGTTTCTGCCGTTACGAAAGGATTTCCATCACGGTCTCCTCCAATCCACATCCCCATGGTAATCGGTTTTGGATGTTGGAGTTCGATACCTTGTTCCTTAGCTAGTTTCTTATACTCAGCTGTCAAACGTGGAACAGCATTCAAGAAAGAACTTTGATAGTACTCCATCACGTTGGTGATTTCATTGGTTACTTTTAATTTCTTCTCACGAATCATGTCGGTTTGCATGATAATTTCAATATAACGGCGGAGATCCGTGTGCCATTTTTCTTTGTTGATCAAGCCTAGTTTGACATCACGGTACTTCCGTAAAAGAGTATGGATGTGATTGGTCAAGTCCAGCATACTCTTACGTTGTACCTGGGTCGGGTGGGCAGTCAAGACAGGAACGACATTTAACTTTTCTAAAATTTCAGCTGCATTTTCTTTTTCAGCCACCATCTTAATGGTTGTTGACAGTTTTCCTAGATAGTCTTGGTCCACATTATTTTGGTGATTGATCTCATAGGCTAAATCCACATCCTCAGAGATGTTAATCAAAAGCGGAAGGATAGAGAAATAGCGTGAAATGTAAATCATTTCTTCATTCGAAAGACTGGTCACTAGGTCATTAAGCCCTTGATAATTCTCACTAGTTGATAATTCCTTCAACTGCATGATTTTATCAAAAGTCTCAGGCGCAAGCATATTTTTTGTGATGTCTTCTAATAGCTCCGTCAGAATCAAGACTTCTTCTTGGACAACTGCTTTATTGCTATAGTTTTCTAATTTTTGAAGTGACATAAACTTTCCTTTCCATTCAATCCTTATAGAGTAACAGAAGTTTGACCTTCATATTCTCTGATAAGTTTGGCACGTTTTTCACTAGCATCGATATTTAGTACAAAGGCAATGGCTACGGATAAGACCAGAAGGCTATTCCCACCTTGTGAAAGGAAGGGGAAGGTTACCCCTGTAGAAGGAATCAAACCGGAAATCCCACCGATATTGACAAAAACCTGAACAAGAATCATCCCTCCGACACCGATAGCAACCATAGAGTTAAAGGGATCTTTAGCCCGAATACCGACCAGGATGATTCTCAAAATCAGGAAGAAGAGGAGGGCCAAAATCATACTTGCTCCTACAAATCCAAATTCCTCGATGACAATCGAAAAGACGAAATCCGTGTGAGCTTCTGGCAAATAACCACGTTTCTCGATGGAATTTCCTAAACCTAGTCCAAACCAACCACCGTTAACCATGGCATAGTAAGAATTTGCAAGCTGGTGTCCAGCACCTGCTAGGTCGTTAAAGGGATTAAAGAAGGCACTGAAACGTTTAGCAACGTAACCAAATATCGGAATTTGAGAAAACTTTTCAACCCCGACGAGACGAATGACAGACAAGGCTAACATGGAACTTCCTGCTAAGAGAGCTAGTATAGTCGAGAACCAACGATAGGCAATCCCACTAACCGTATACATGATGAGAGCAACCAAAACCAAGATGGTTGCATTCCCCAAGTCTGGGAAAATTCCTAAGCTACCAATCAGAACCAGTAGAACAAAACGCCAGTCATTGAAAGCCCGAGGCAACCACTGATTCTGGGTCAAGACTTGAAAATCATAAACAGCTATCTCGTCCTGCTGTTTTGAAAAACGATGCGCCAGGTACCAGATGATAATAATCTTAAGATATTCCGCAGGCTGAATCGTTACAGGTCCCACAGAAATCCAACCGTAGGCACCATTGACTGGTGTCCCAATTAGTCGCGCCAAAGCTAGGAGAATCATCTCTACAAACATGACGATAAAAATCAAGCGTTCATTTCTTAAAAACCCAAGTTTCAGTTTATAAATTAAGGCAATCAAAATCAAACTAACTACCCAAAACATTCCTTGGTTCCGAGCTAACTGAAGAGCACTTTTCCCTTCTTGGATCAAAGTAGCACTCGTCGTTGAGTAAACGACGATTAGACCCAAAATCGATAAAAGGAGGTAAGGAATCAAAATGGAATAGTTCAATAGGTGCCTTTTACTAATTTTCATATGTCACCACTCTAATAGAAACAGAGAAAACTGTTCCTAATTCCGTTTTATTTTCTAGTTTTGATTGCTATTATACCATTTTTTCAGAAAGAAAAAAACTCTTATCCTCTAATCCTTCGAATTTTGCTATTTTGCCGAAACTGATCACAAAAAATACAAACTTCAAGACAAAGTTTGTATTTTCTTTTTTATTCTGCTGATGAGCTACTGCTTGAGTTTGAGTCTGCACCACCAACGTATTGGGCAAAGATATTTTGGAAAACAGGATCTTTCACTTTAATATTTGCAGCTTGGAATTCTTTTCCGATAACGCTCTGAACGAAAGATGAATCGTTTTGTTTCTGAGCTAGGATGACCGTTTTCAGTTTTTCTTTGTAGTCATCTAGGTTTGATGATTTTTCTGTTTTCTTGGTTAGCTTAATAATGTAGTATTGGGTACTGTAGGCTTGTGTTCCAGTCGCTGTGATAACATCAGAGACACCATTCACATCCAAGGCAAAGGCCGCCTTCTTGACTTGTTCTGGAAGTTCTGTTGAAGCAGAGTCAAAAGTGATTTCGCCACCATTTTCTTTTGTCTTGTCATCGTTTGAGTTGTCTTTTGCCAACTGAGCAAAATCAGCTCCTGCTGCTTTTGCTTTTTCAAGCACTTCTTTTGCCTTGTCTTCATTATCCATACGGATGATCTGAGCTGTTACATCTGGTGTATAAGACTCAAAAGCTTTTTGGTAAGCTTCGTCTGTCAATTCATTCTCAGCAGCCTTCTTAACTGCCAATTCGACCAACTTACTTGTGCGAATTTGAGCTTTACGAGTCTCAGGAGTCATACCCGCACGTTGAAGTACGCTGTTGTAGCTATCGCCGTATTTCTTTTGTTCCTCAGCAACGGCATCATCCACCTCTTTGTCAGTCACTTCTGAACCATATTGTTTTTCAAATACTTTTTGGATGGTCATATTAAGCAAGACTTGTTGCGCAGTTGGATTGTTTTTGACTTGTTCATAAAATTGGTGTTCAGTGACGACATCACCCTTCATGCTGATGAGGTCAGCCCCTTCAGAACTTTTTGAACAAGCAGCCAAAGTCGCTACAGATAATAAGGTAATGGCTCCTGCCAATAGTTTTTTCTTCATGTTTACTCCTTTTATGGTAAGTTACCTTCTCTATTTTACTAAATTGTCTTAAATTTTTCTAAAAATCATTCACTCTCAGGAAGCTGCACATCTTCCACATTCTTTCTCAGCATGAGAATCCCGTCCCCAAGTGGAACTAGAGTCGCTGTTAGATCCGGATTGTCCAAAGTTGCGTCGAAAAGTCTCTGCAAACCTTTATAAATGGTGCGCTGACCTCGACGGACTTCCATGATGTCCTTTGCAACATCGCCCCCTTGGAAAATATCATCCAAGACGACTACGCCACCAACTTCTAAATGTTTGAGAATCTCTGGTAGAAAGATAATGTACTTGGACTTGGCCGAATCCATAAAGACAAAGTCATAAGTTTCTGTCAGGCTAGACAAAACATCTACGGCATCGCCCTCTAAGAGAGTGATTTGCCTGCGGCTGTCAAACTGAGCAAAATTTTCCTTAGCAAAACCAATCATCTCAGGATTACGGTCAATCGTTGTAATCTTGGCATTTGGCGCATGCTCTGCCATCAAGAGTGCTGAAAAGCCAATAGCCGTTCCAATCTCCAAAATATTCTTAGGCTGCAAACTTTCCATGAGAAATCGGAAGTAGGCAACTGTTTCATGAGGAATGATGGGAATATTTTCCTTGCGAGCGAAGGTCTCCAGTTCTTTCAAGGAACCTGTCACCTGCTTTTGACGCTGGCGCATGAGTTCTACGATTTCTTCCTTGACGACAGGGCGTCGCATGTTATGGTTGGCATTTTTACTATAAGACTCTACCATCTTAAGCTAGTCCCAATTTTTCAACAAGGGCTTCAAACTCGTTCAAGCGACGTTCAAAGACTGCAAAGGCATCGTTGAGGTAGTCTTCCTTCTCCATATCAACACCAGCTTTTCTCATGACATTGAGCGGATAGTCAGACTTACCTGCCTTGAGGTAGTCGATATAGCGGTCACGGTTTTCTTGACTACCATGGACAATCTTTTCAGCCAAGGCTGAAGCTGCTGCAAAACCTGTCGAATACTGATAAACATAGTAGTTATAGTAGAAGTGTGGAATGCGTGCCCACTCGTATTGGATCTCGAGGATTGTCTTCCTTGCTGAGTCCATAGTACTCTTGGTTCAAGTCAGCGTAGAGTTTATTGAGGAAATCGCTTGTCAAGACTTCTCCATTTTGATCTGCTTGGTGGATAGCATGTTCAAACTCAGCGAAATTGAGTTTGACGGAAGACAGTTCCACTGAAACCATCTAGATAGTGGTTGAGAATAGCAAAAGCGTGTCTTGTCATCGTCTTCCACTTCTTTCAACAATCGTTTCTCTGTCAAGATATTTTTCGTTGGTCGTAGACGCAATCTCAGCCAAGAAGATAGAATAATCTCCGTAAACATAAGGTTGGGTTTCACGAGTATAGCTAGAGTGCATACTGTGACCTGTTTCATGGACAAGGGTAAAGAGATTGTCTAGATTGTCCTGCCAGTTGAGAAGCATAAAGGCATTGGTATCGTAAGAACCACCAGAATAGGCACCAGAACGCTTGCCTTGATTTTCATAGACATCAATCCAACGCTCACTGAAGGCACGTTTAACACGGCTCAAGTAGTCGTCTCCCAAAACTGCCAAGGCTTCTTCTGCCTTTTTCAAGGCTTCTTCGTAGGTAAAGCTATAATCTACTGACGAAAGCGGTGTGTAGACATCGTACATCTTGAGGTCGGAAATACCCAAGATTTTAGAACGAAGTTCTAGGTAACGATGCAAGAGCGGCAAATGCTTGCGAACTGCTGCTACTAGGTTGTCATAGACACTTTCTGGAACAAAGTTTGCTGCGAGGGCTGCATGGCGAGCACTCTTATAGTTGCGAACTTTTGCTCGGTAGTTTTGCACCTTAACATTTGTCTGCAAGGTCTTGGCATAAGTGTGTTGGAATTGCTCGTAAGTCGCATAAAGGGCTTCATAGGCACCACGACGCACTTCACGATTTTTAGACTCCATCAAACGGATGTAAGTACCGTGTGAGAGTTGCACTTCCTTGCCTTCGTCATCAAGCACATATGGGAAGCTAATATCCGCATTGTCCAAAATAGCGAAAGTTTCACTAGCAGCGCCAAAGATTTCTCCTGCTCCAGCAAGCAATTCTTCCTCACGTTGCGAAAGAACATGGTCTTTCTTTTGCAAGAGCTTGTCAAAAAAGTGCTTGTAAACTTGGAGTTTTGGTTGAGCTTCTAGGAAGGCCGCATACTGCTCTTGGCTAATCTCCATAAACTCAGGTTCATAGAATGAAAAGGCTTGTTCTAACTGACTGTATAGGGTCATTGCCTTAGCATAGTACTCTTGATACTTGGCCTCACGCGTGTCCTGGTCATTTTTCATATGCGCATAGACATAAAGCTTTTCAACTTGGCGTTCCAAGTCAAGTGAAAATTCTGTAATCTCAAGCAAACTGTCTGCGCTGTCCAAGAGATGCCCCTCATACTGAGATGCTGTTTGTACTTTTTCAGTTAAATCTTTCAAGGCTTCTTCCCAAGCCTGGTCTGTTGGGTAGATTGTCGAAAGATCCCATGTATCTTTTTCATTTATTTCATGTCGTTGTAATACCATAAGATTCCTCCATCCTTTCTATTTTACCACATTTTTGAGAAATATAAGTGATAAAAGGCTGGTGGATAGAGCTTTTGGCGATTATTTTTCGGATTTTTTTGATAGTAAGCCTGAAAATTTCTATAATAGCTAGCCAAATCCGTTTCAATCTGCAAAAAATCACCTGATTCTATCGGTCTGACCTGGGGATACCAGTCGTCTAGTTGACGGTTTAATAGATTGTCTCCTTGATAATAAGCTTCCTCCTGCTTTTTCATCCAGTAAGGCGTTTGGTAGTACAACTGCTGACGAATGTAGTGACAGATAGTTGGATCTTGAGCCACTGTAAAACTAGCTAGCTTTTGTTTTTGATAAGGAAAGCGTAGAATTTCCAAGAGATTTCCTTGACCAAAGGGAAATTCCTTTACCTGAAAATGAAGCTTACCACGTAGGTCCTGATGTAAAAGATATTTCAGTCTCAAAACTTGCTTTTTGAGATCTAGTTCCCATACATAGAAACCCATATTTTGACTAAAATAGAGAAATCCCCTTTGCAGTTGCGTCAGTCTCTCTTTTAACCAGAGTTTCTCTCCCAGTAGCCAGATAACTTGGTATCCCTGACTACGGTAGCCTTGACTTCTATCGTATAAAAGCTTTTGAGACAAGGGACTGCACTGGACCTCCAGAGCTAGTTTCTCATTTACGAGAACGTCCGCTATCTGCTGAATCGAGGGCAGACTATATTCTACGGTAACTTGATTGTCTTTTTTGGCCCAGTGATAGAGGGCCTCTTTGTTGCCCAAATGTTCTGAACTTTCATTCTCAAAAAAATAGCCATACAATCTCTTAAAGATTCATGAGCAAAATGCGTTCGAACGCTCTGCCCTTGACGTAATCGTAGTCCGCCTCCACAGGCGGGGCAGGTATAAGCCTGCTTGGTCACGTCTTTTTCGAGGGCATTTACCAAATTTTCCCTTGGCATCTCTGGCTACAAACATGGTCTACCTCCTTTTCTTTTCTATTCGAAAAAGAAGTGAAAAAGACTGGAATTCCAGCCTTTCATATTGCTTTTTTACCTTTTAACTCTCTTAGAGTATTTTTTTAGCATGGGAATGAGATTGGGTATCTGCTCGCTTCTAATGACGAGGACACCGTATTCCTGACAACGATTGGCATAAACGGGATTGATTTTTCCCGTACAAACAATCAACTTGAGACAACTCTCCCCAGCAAAATGATTTGCATAGACTTCTAGTTCGTTGATGGCTTCAACTGATAAATCTGTCATCTTGCAGGAGATAAAGGTAATCGAGCGCCCCTTTCTCAAAATGACATCAATCTCATTTTGAACATTGTCTGCCTCTGGAAAGATACCATTCCAATCAATCTCACCACCTATCATGCATTCATCAAACAGCTGAGATTCGAGTGCCAAAAGGTAAAGATATATCTCTAAAATGTGCCCTTTGTTGCGACAAAAGATTTGGGCTTCTTGACTTGGAAAGCTGTAGCTTACTCGCTCCTTGTCCTCGCTTTCAATACGAAGCATCTCCGCTTCCACTAGTAAGGGGATGACGGTTTCTGGATAGTGATAATACTTGCCGTTGTTTTTCCAGTATCTTTTCGGTTTCAGCATGAAGATCATTGGTCTTAGCTAGAGAAAAAAATTGGGTTACTTGGTACCAGTGGGCGGGATTGGAAATAGCCGAGCTGGCTAGTTTTTTAATGGCCGCAATTTGCTCAACTGAGTGGATGGGGCGTTTTGATTTGAGCATTTTTCCACCACGCAAGGCTATCAACTGTTGGATGCTTAGTGTTGGAATGTCCAAATCTTCCTTTTCCAACTGGCCAGCTACCCACTTGTATTGTTTTCCTCGTTCAACATCCATGGCAACGATGGGGAGGTGGTGATCCAAGCCATATTGATAGAGAGATAAGGCAAGGGTGAATCTCCGCCAAAAACATCGAGAAGGACTTGGTCATAGCCTGCTAAGCAATAATCTAACTGGTTCGCTAGTTGTTCTAAAGACAGCTGACGAAAGGTCACACGCTGGATATGGGGGACTTCATCCGTGATAAAGTGGCGCAGTGAAAGTTTATCGTTATTGCTTATTTTCGTAAAAGATAGGAAGAGAATCTCGTCACATTCACTGACGAAGGCTTGGTAGACATTCTTTTCCAATACATGCCGATCATACAATTCCACCAAAAGACTCGCCATTGAACCACCTCCATCATCTACACTTTCTTGCGCCGAGAGCAATACAGCTCTACTGCTCACATTTCCTACTTCTAGTATAGCATAAAATTAAGCTTGTCCCAATCCGCCGCCGCAAATAAAAACAAATAGAAACCTTTCAAAGTGGTTTCTATTCGCTTATAAAGATTTGATTTACTTGACTTTCTTGGCTAGCATGGTTGCAAATCGGAGTTGAATGCGATTGCCATTTTCATCACGGCGGTGCAGATGTCCTGGATTTTCATTGTACTTGACCAACTCCCACTCCTTGTAATAGTCAGCTAATTCCCCTTCTTTGAAGGTGAATGGGAAGTTAACCGAGCAAGGATAATCCTCCGTGTCCATGGCACAGACGATAAGGTTGTAGCCCCCAACACTAGTTTGCTCCTGCATATTTTGGATAATAGCTGGAATACGGTCCGCATGAAGAAACATGAGAACAACTGTTGAAACGATGAAATCATAGACTTGGCTAATGCTGGCTGAATTGATATCATAAAGCCCAACAGGCATGTCTAGATCCTCTTGCTCTACGATGCTTTGCAAGATTTCCAGAGATAGTTCATTTTGATCCACAGCTGTAACATCAAAACCTTGCTGGGCTAAGAAGAGAGCGTTACGGCCTTGACCACAACCCAAATCCAAGGCTCTTCCAGGTTTTACCGTCTGCATGGCCTCTAGGACCTCTGAATGGACTGGATTGGTCTGGTACTTCTTAGAAAAGTAATCCTCGGGTCTACAATAAAACTCCAAGTACCATTCTACATCATCTGTGGCTGCCTCTACTCGATGCCAGGCTTGCGGTTGCGCCATGGGATTGTCGGCCCCTGCTTGGAAAAGGTGTTCAGCCAGAACCTCACTATCCTCCGTCAACTCAATAAACTTAAGAGTCCCTTTCAAAACGGTGATTTTCCCCCATGTCCCTACCTTAGTATTGTGCTTCTGCTGGACAATTTCTGGCATGGTCTGTTTATTCCACAAGGGCATGCGTTTATAGGCAATTAGTTTTTCCATTTTCATTTCCTCTTTTTATCGCTGGTTAACAGCTTTCATCACACGCGCGATGTCGCGATTTTGTTCACGTCGCTTGATCGACTCCCGTTTGTCATAGTCATGTTTCCCTTTAGCAAGTCCTAAAAGAAGCTAGCATAGCCATCTTTGATATAAACTTTAAGAGGAACCAAGGTCATACCTGTTCCTTTGGTTTCTTGCTCCAATTTTTTTGGATTTGCTTCTTATGGAGCAGGAGTTTGCGACGGCGTTCTGGTTCCTGATTCCAGATATTGCCTTCTTCGTAAGGAGCGATATGAACATTACTCAACCAGACTTCCCCATTTTTTACTTGGGCAAAGCCGTCCTTGAGATTGATTCGAGCAGCTCGAACGCTCTTGATTTCAGTTCCAGTCAGGACCATTCCTGCCTCTAGCGTGTCTACGATTGTATAGTCGTGGTGTGCTTTTTTATTTTGTGCGACGACCTTTCCCTCGCCCTTTGCCATGCTTGGCTCCTTTCTTAGCTACTTCCTTGTAAAAAGGTTTCTTGCCTTTTTTCTTTTTATCTTTTTGTGAATGCTTGTGCTTATCATTTGAGCGTCCTGATTTTCTCTTGTCTTCCTTCTTATCTGAACGACGAATTGAACCACGACCTCTGTCTTTGCGACCGGCTTGCTTCAAGCCTTTTTCAATGACATCAAACTCACTAGGTACGAAAGAGAAATCAATCTCTCCTGTCATCTTATCCGCTCTTTCTACGCGAATACGAATCTGCTGTCCCACACGGAAAGTAATGCCTGATTTCTCCCCACGGAGAGTCAAATCCCGCTCGTTGAAATGATAAATTCAGGAAGATTGGTAATGTGAATCAAACCTTCGACTGTATTTGGCAATTCGACAAAGAGACCGAATTTAACGATGCTGGATACAACCGCATCATATTCTTCACCCACGTTTTCTTCCATGTACTCAGCCTTTTTCATGGCTTCGACTTCACGCTCTGCCTCGATGGCACGACGCTCACGATTGGAAGACTGGGTCGCAATCTCTGGAATCACTTGCTCAAAATGCTCTGCTATTTCCTTGGAACGTCCATAGTCGCGAATCATCCGATGGACTAGTAGGTCTGGATAACGGCGAATCGGACTGGTAAAGTGAGTGTAATAGTCTGCAGCAAGGCCATAGTGACCGTGATTGTGCTCTGAATAGCGAGCCTGCTGCATGGAACGGAGAAGCATCATGGATAATACATCCGCATAAGGCTCTCCCTCGACCTCACGCATGATGTCTTGGAGCGTCTCCTGGCTAATCTCACTGGCAGTCCCATAAATGCGCAAGCCAAAGCTTGAAGCATAGTCAATAAACTTCTGAACTTTTTCAGCCTTGGGCTCCTCGTGAATCCGATAGATAAAAGGTAAGTCCAGCTTGCTGAAATGCTCGGCAACAGTTTCGTTGGCTATCAACATGAAGGACTCAATCATCCGCTCAGCAACGCCGCGTTGACGAAGGACGATATCCACAGGCTTGCCTTTTTTATCCACCAAAATCTTAGCTTCGCTGGTATCAAAATTAAGGGCACCACGTTTCTCACGCATGCTTTCTAGAGTATCATGAAGCTTGGCCATAAGCTCGATACTAGGAACAATTTTCTTAAACTCTTGTCTCTTTTCCTCATCACCAGCTAGGATGTCATTAACAGAACTATAGGTCATACGAAAACTAGTCTTGATAACCGTTTGTATGATGGTGTAGTTGACTACACGACCATGTTTATCAATTTCCATAATGGCAGACTGAGTCAGGCGGTCCACTTGGGGATTGAGAGAGCAGATGCCATTTGACAAACGCTCTGGAAGCATTGGAACCACTCGGTCTGTCACATAGACAGAAGTCGCACGGTTAAGGGCTTCCTTGTCAAGGGCAGAACCCTCGGTCACATAATAGGAAACATCCGCAATGTGAACTCCGAGTTCGATATTGCCATTTTTCAAAGGCTTGATGTGAACTGCATCGTCCAAGTCCTTGGCATCCGCGCCGTCAATGGTAAAGGTAAGCTCATCTCTCAAATCAAGACGCCCTTCCATATCATTTTCCGAGGGAGCATCAGGCACACTTTCCGCTTCTTTGAGAACAGCCTCTGGAAATTCTGAAACAATATCCATAGACTCTAAAACTTCCAAGACATCAATTCCAGCATCTGTCGAGTGTCCCACCACATCCAATACACTAGCGACAAAGAAATCGTGTTTCTTACTCGGGTATTTGTCGATAAAGACCTTGAGAACCTCTGTCCCTTCCAACTTGATAGCTGGTTTCTTCACATAGATTGGTTGGCTGATTTTTTGATTTTTTGAACGGATGTAGCCCGCATACTTGGGCTTTTCCTGATCCAGAACGATTTGACCGACAACTGTCGTCAGACTGTGTTCTAGAATATCGATAATTTTGGCTTCGGCAGCTGTTCCTTTATTTCTATCAGCGACTTTCTTGATGACCACCTCAACGGTATCGCCATCAATGGCATAGTTGACATCGTTTTTTCCTACAAAAAGATCGTCCTCTTCTCCCTCCAGACTGACAAAGCCAAAGCCATTTTTATGGGCATGAAAAATCCCTTTGAGGGTGATTTCATGTTTCTTCTTCTGGTCCAAGGTGAGGCTGCCATCTTCTCCAAATCGAATCTGGTGTTTTCTTTCCATCAGAGACAGGGTCTTAATCAACTCACGGAAATCCTTGGATCCATCCTTTCCGAGAGCCTGAGCTAGATCATTTACCGTCACTCGCCCCTTCTCTTGCAAATATTCTTTAATTTTTATCTTTCATGTTTTTCTTTCTAGATTTTTTTAATTTTCTTTTACTGTAAGACCTTCTCAAACATCATTTAATACTCAATAAAAATCAAAGAGCAAACTAGAAAGCTAGGCGCAGGCAGTACTTGAGTACGACAAGCCGACGCTGACGTGGTTTGAATTTGATTTTTGAAGAGTATAAAAATAAAAATAGGCTAAGACCTAGTCCTGCCCATTTCTTATCTACTTGATAATACTGTCAATGCTAAGGCAATGGCTAGCCAGAAAAAGACTAAAATACCTGTCAAACGTTGCATCACAGCTTCAAAACCACGTGCTTTACTACGTTCAAACAAATCACCTGCGCTGGCATCAAATACATTGCTGGATTGGTTCTTGGTTGGTTGCATGAAAATCGCAATCACAATCACAACAGATAATACTAATAAAATGGTTAATAATAGGTTATACATATCAAACTCCTTAAAATCCCTACTATTTTACCATAAATTCTACTTAGATTCAAGATGTAGGGTTACTTTTTCTTTCCTTGGGACAATATTTTTAGAACTTCAATCTTATCTGGATGGGTTTTTGAGTTCTTACTAGTTAGATAATTGATGCTACCACAAGAGGAGCATTTGAGATTAATTTTTACTCGCACGAGATTTCCTTTACTTTTAATAATGATCTAAATTGAACTAAGTTAAATAAACAACTGAAAGCCACACAAGCAGCCGTCGCATAAAAAAACAGAGTGGTAGCCGTATTGCCCTGCTACTGCTGAACCAGTCATAGGACCAACAACACCTCCAAGGTAGAAAAAGACTTGGTTAAAGGCAAAAATCCTTGAAATGCCAGCTTTGGGAGTCATTTTACTAAGCAAGGCATTGATGCCTGGTATCAGAGCACCCGTTCCCAAACCAAACAAAAAACGATATAAACCGAGTTCAAGAGGACTAGTTGCATTTGCACACAGAAGGTAGATGATGACTGAATACATCTGTGCCACAATCAGAAGTCGATGATTTCCTACCTTATCTCCTAGTTTTCCCATCACTCCAGCGCTCATCATACTAGAAAAACCCATACTGGATACAATCAAGCCTGAGACGAAGAGGAGATTTTCGTTCTGCCCTAAGTCCCGCACATAGAGAGCCAGAATGGGACCAATGGATTGAGCTGAAAATTGTATGACAAAGGTAGTTAAAAATAAACTAATTAAAAGATGAGAGTGCTTGATTGAAGCGAACAATTCCTTTGTTGGTATTGCTTTCTCCTTCGCTATTGGCTGAAAATCCTCCTTGATAAAGAAAATGGTTAAGAGTGCAGCTAAAAACAAGAATCCACCTACCAACAGAAAAACATTTCGAATACCAAAAATTTCAGCAACCAAGCCCCCCACAAAGGGGCCTGTTAGAGTTCCAGCTACTACTCCAGTTGATAAAGTCCCCAAAGCATAGCCCGACTTATCCTTAGAAACTTGACTGGCTATTAAAGCCGTAGCATTTGGTACAAAACCTGTAAATACACCATTTAGTAATCTAAGAAAGATTAGCCAATAGATATTTGGAACAAATGCCAAGCCTCCCATAGTGATGGTCATGGCAAGCCCTGCTCGAATCATCATGGGTTTTCGACCATACTTGTCAGCAAGAATCCCCCAGATCGGAGAAACTAAAGCTGCGGAAACAGCTGAAACTGAGATGGCTAATCCAGCATAGAAAGCAACTTGATCCTGTTCGATTCCCAACTGCTCCACAAAGATAGGCATGAAGGAACGACCAAGGAAATGCTGGCGCCCGTTAGAAAACTACCGAACCAGGCAACACGAAGATTCTCTTTCCAACTAATCTCTTGCACAGCTATCTCCTCCTTCAAGTAACTTCACTACTTGACTAGCAAGCTGATTACGACTGCCATTATTATCTAATATATGACTCGCCAATTTCTTCTTTTCTTCTAAAGACCACTGGGCGGCCAAACGAGACTCTGCTACTTCCTTAGAAAGATGATCCCGTTTCATGAAACGTTCCACCTGAACATCACGGTTCACATAGACCAGCCATGTTTCATCAAACCAGGCACTGTAGTCCTGTTCAAAAAGCAGGGGAATATCCATGAAAAAAATCGCTTCTGTCTGAGTCAACTGGTCTCGCAATGCAGCCAATTCCTCACGAATAATCTCCCCTTGGGTTTGCTTAGACCATTCCCGCTCCTCAGGATTTGAGAAGATGAGACTAGCCAGGAGAGGGCGATTGAGTTCTCCATTTTCTAAGATAATTTCTTGCCCAAAGTGCTGAACTAAGAGCTGATAAAGACGACCACCAGGTTTTTGTAGATCATGGACTACTGCGTCAGCATCCACCACTTGAAAGCCTTTCTCTCTTAGGAAATTTGTCACAGTTGACTTACCTGAAGCAATACCTCCTGTGACTCCGATGATTTTTCCCATCAGCCCCTCCTTTGACACTGAGGACAAAAATGAGTTCCCCGTCCACCGAGCTGGAATTTCTCAATCACTGTCCCACAGCGCGAACATGCTTGTCCAGTCTTATCATAGACCTGATGGAAGTCCTGCATGGTTCCGTCTTCCCCAAAGGCATTGGTATAGGTTCTAATGGTGGAACCGCCCTTTTCGACTGCCTGTCCTAAAACAGCAATGGTCTGGTCATGAATAGCTGACGCTTCTTCTGCCGTCAAAGTCTGGGAAAGTCTAGCTGGATGAATCTGAGCTCGCCAGAGAACCTCATCCACATAGATATTGCCAAGGCCAGCTACCAAGGTCTGGTCTAGGAGATGGGATTTGATAGGCTTTTTAGACTTGGCTAGGGCAGATTGAAAGACCTGCAAATCAAAGTCCTGCTCTCTTGGCTCAGGACCTAGTTTCTTAGAAATAAAGTAGGCATCCAAAAGGTCGGGTGCCAGCAGTTCCATCGTACCAAACTTGCGTACATCCTCATAAACAAGTGTACCTCCATCTTCGAAATCAATGAAAACATGGGCATGCTTGCGTTCTGGAACTTGGTCCTGATAGTAAAAATACTTGCCCTCCATCCGCAAATGAGAAATCAAGACCTTATCTGTCAAGTAAAAAAGCAAGTATTTACCACGACGTCCCATTGACTCGATAATCTGACCAGGCACTTCCTTTCGAAACTCTTCCAAATCCGTCTTAATCATCTTGGGATAACGAATTTCTATACTCGAAATCTTCTTTCCTATAATCAATTTTTCTAAGCCACGACGAACCGTTTCAACCTCAGGTAATTCAGGCATAAATCCTCCTTCTGTAAAAACAAGAAGCAGGCATGAGCCCACCTCTACTTAGTATTCTTTTTCATTATAGCCAAAGTCAGCCAAATCTAGCTTTTTATCACGCCAATTTTTCTTGACCTTGACCCAAGTTTCTAGGAAAACCTTATCCCCTAGCATGAGTTCGATATCACGACGGGCCATGGATCCGATTTTCTTGAGCATAGCGCCACCTTTTCCGATGATAATGCCTTTTTGGCTATCTCGCTCCACCATGATGGTTGCACGGATGTGAACCTTGTCTGTCTCTTCATCCCGTTTCATAGAGTCAACCACTACGGCAACTGAGTGTGGAATCTCTTCACGTGTCAAATGAAGAACCTTCTCACGAATCATTTCTGAAACCAAGAAACGCTCAGGATGATCTGTGATTTGATCAGCTGGGAAATACTGGAAACCTTCCTCTAGATTTTCACTAAGGATGTCAATTAGACGAGAAACGTTATTTCCCTGAAGGGCTGAGATAGGGACAATTTCCTTAAAGTCCATTTGATTGCGGAAGTCATCAATCTGAGCCAGAAGTTGGTCTGGGTGGACCTTGTCAATCTTATTGACCACCAAAATAACTGGAACCTTGGCAGCCTTCAGACGCTCGATGATCATGTCGTCACCCTTACCACGTGGCTCATCAGCTGGCACCATGAAAAGAACGGTATCCACTTCACGAAGGGTGCTATAGGCAGATTCCACCATGAAATCTCCAAGAGCTGTCTTGGGCTTGTGAATTCCTGGTGTGTCGATAAAGACGATCTGCTCCTTATCCGTGGTGTAAATCCCCATGATTTTATTACGCGTTGTCTGCGCCTTGTCACTCATGATGGCAATCTTTTGCCCCATGACGTGATTTAAAAAGGTTGACTTCCCAACATTGGGACGTCCTAAAATGGCTACAAAGCCTGATTTAAATGTCATAATTTCCTCTTATTGTTTAAAATAGTATATCCCAAATGCGTGGGAGAAAGATAAGTGCACCTGTCACTGCAGCAAAAAGAGAGACCACTAGCACGGCACCTGCTGCCATGTCCTTGGCTTTCTTTGCCAACATAGAAAAGTGATAGTGACTGGCTAAATCCACCACATTTTCAATAGCAGAGTTAATAATTTCAAAGGCTACTACCAATAAAATGCTCATTAGGAGAAAGAGCCATTCAATTCGTGACACCTGAAAAACAAAACCTGCAAGGATGACTACTAGAGCCGTCACTGCATGTTTTCGCATATTGCGTTCTTCCTTGATGGCAGTCAGAATTCCTGTAAGGGCAAATTCTAAACTAGATACAAGGTCACGGTTTTTCCATTTTCGTTTATTGTCTTGTGAGTCCATAGGCTGTTAAAATTTCTTCTTGTAAACCGAACATCTCCGCTTCTTCTTCCGGAGTGTAGTGATCGTAGCCGTTAATATGTAAAAAGCCGTGTACTGCCAAGAAGCCCATCTCGCGCTCAAAGCTGTGACCGTATTCCTCAGCCTGCTCATGCGCTTTATCGATAGAGATGAAAAAGCTCCCCAATATAGGCATCAAACTCAGACATCATTTCTGCTAATTCTGGATTGTCTGTCAAATCCTCCTCGTCAAAAAGTAATGTCAAATTCCGGTTTATATTCAAGGCTAATGACATCTGTCGGACGATCCGTATCACGGTACTCGAGGTTGAGTTCGTGGCTACGTTCATTGGTCACAAAAGTAACTGCCATCTCCTTGTCTTCTTTTCCTATTTTTTGGGCTGCAAATTCCAAAATATCTTGGGTTTGTTGCAAGATTTCTTGTGAAACTTGACCAGTTTCATCCACCATTTCAATATACATGTACTTCTCGATTCTCTTTACTTGGCTTTATTATACCATATTTCCATGATTTTATTCTACCTTTTTGATATAATACTATGGAATACAATCACAAGGAGAGAACGATGTCATTTGACGGATTTTTTTTACACCACATGGTTGAGGAATTGCGAAGAGAGTTAGTCAATGGTCGCATCCAGAAAATCAATCAACCTTTTGAACAAGAGTTGGTCTTGCAAATCCGCAGCAATCGCCAAAGTCATCGCCTGCTCCTCTCTGTCCATCCCGTTTTTGGACGCATTCAACTGACCCAAACGACTTTTGAAAATCCAGCCCAGCCTTCTACCTTTATCATGGTTTTGAGGAAATATTTACAGGGCGCCGTGATTGAGTCCATTGAGCAAGTGGAAAATGACCGTATTGTGGAAATTACCGTTTCCAATAAAAATGAGATTGGAGACCATATCCAGGCTACATTGATTATCGAGATCATGGGCAAACACAGTAATATTCTCCTCGTGGATAAAAGCAGCCATAAAATCCTCGAAGTCATCAAACACGTTGGTTTTTCACAAAATAGCTACCGCACCTTGCTGCCAGGATCAAGCTATATCGCTCCGCCAGGCACAGAGTCACTCAATCCTTTTACTATCAAGGATGAAAAACTCTTTGAAATCCTGCAAACCCAAGAACTAACAGCAAAAAATCTTCAAAGTCTCTTTCAAGGTCTAGGACGTGATACGGCAAATGAATTGGAAAGCATTCTGGTTCGTGATAAACTCTCCACTTTCCGTCACTTTTTCGGACAAGAAACTAAACCTTACCTGACGGAGACTTCCTTCAGTCCAGTTCCTTTTGCAAATCAGGTGGGAGAGCCTTTTGCCAGCCTTTCTGATCTTCTGGATACCTACTACAAAGACAAGGCAGAGCGCGATCGCGTCAAACAGCAAGCCAGTGAACTCATTCGCCGCGTTGAAAATGAACTCCAGAAAAATCGCCACAAACTGGAAAAACAAGAAAAAGAATTACTGGCGACAGACAACGCTGAGGAATTTCGTCAAAAGGGCGAATTGCTGACAACCTTCCTCCACCAAGTTCCCAATGACCAAGACCAGGTTACCTTGGACAATTACTACACCAACCAGCCTATCACCATTGCTCTTGATAAGGCTCTAACACCCAGTCAGAATGCCCAGCGCTACTTTAAACGCTACCAGAAGCTCAAAGAAGCTGTCAAATACCTGACTGAGCTGATCGAAGAAACCAAGTCTACCATTCTCTATCTGGAAAGTGTAGAAACTGTTCTCAGTCAAGCTGGACTAGAGGAAATCGCTGAAATCCGTGAAGAATTGATCCAAACAGGCTTCATCCGAAGAAGACAGCGAGAGAAAATTCACAAGCGCAAAAAACCAGAACAGTATCTAGCTAGTGATGGTAAAACTATCATCTATGTCGGTAGAAACAATCTGCAAAACGAGGAACTAACCTTTAAAATGGCCCGCAAGGATGAACTTTGGTTCCACGCCAAGGACATCCCTGGCAGCCATGTCGTCATCTCAGGCAATCTCAATCCTTCTGACGAAGTCAAGACAGATGCAGCAGAACTTGCTGCCTATTTCTCCAAAGGGCGCTTGTCAAATCTCGTGCAGGTAGATATGATTGAAGTCAAGAAACTCAACAAACCAACTGGTGGAAAACCCGGTTTTGTAACCTACACAGGACAAAAGACCCTTCGCGTAACACCAGACCCTGAAAAAATCGCATCCATGAAAAAATCCTGATTCCACTTGAAATCAGGATTTTCTTTTACATTTTACTCTGCAATCAAGGTTTCCAAACCAACCTTCATCATATCGGTGAAGGTGTTTTGATTTTCTCAGCCAGTTTTTAGTAACTCTTAAAGAGCAAGATTGTGGTCAATAAATGAGATAGTTTTCTCTTTCAAGTAACAAGGTTTTGTTGCTATCTTCTAAAATTCTTTTATTGTCTCAATTTCGAAAATACTTCTCCTATCTTGCCTTCAATGACCAATGTAGCTTGGCTGTCTTGTGGAGTACTGGTTTTTATTGATAACGACCAGATTTGTCCCAGAAAAAAATAGTTTACTAGGCTAGCTGCAGGATAAACAACTAAGGAAGTCCCACCAATAATCAGCAAGTCAGCTTGCCGAATAGCTTGTGCAGCTTGGCTAAAGACATCCATGTCAAGTGATTCTTCATACAAGGTCACGTCAGGCTTGACCACCTTGCCACAGTCTAGGCAGTGGGGAACAGGTCCCTCGAGGGCCAGAAAATCAGTTAAGTTATAGAAACGTTGACAACCTAAGCAGTAATTTCGGTCCGCGTTCCCATGCAATTTAAAGACCTTTTGGGAGCCTGCCCTTTCATGAAGACTATCAATATTTTGTGTCACAACAGCCTTTAGCTTGCCTGTCTTTTCCAAAGCAGCTAGATAAGTATGAGCAGCATTAGGCTTGGCTTCTGGATAAATCAGGTATTTCTTATAAAAGTCAAAAAAATCTTCTGGATAGCGCTCAAACATGGTCCGAGAAACGAGTTGCTCTGCCGTAAAATGACGGCCTAACTGATGACTATAAACACCATCTGAACTACGAAAATCTGGGATATTAGACTCGGTTGACACTCCTGCCCCTCCGAAAAAGACTATTCTGTGGCTTTTATCAATCAAATCTTGTAATAGTTCTATTTTATCCATCACATCTCTCCTTAAGCTGGGTTCTAAAAAAAGTTGAAAATCAATAGTTGGATTTTCAACTCTTTCTTTATCATTGCTTAGATATTGAAAATAAATCACTTACAACAGTTCTTGTAACTAATGTAATTGAAAATCTATTCTCTAATTACTCTGCAATCAAGGTTTCCAAACCAACCTTCATCATATCGGTGAAGGTATTTTGGCGTTCCTCAGCTGTTGTGTCTTCGTCTGGATTGACCAAGCTATCAGAAATAGTCATAATAGCAAGTGCATCCACATGGTGTTGGGCTGCCAGATAGTAAAGTGCTGCTGCTTCCATTTCCACAGCCTTGACTCCCCATTTACCAAGCTCGATATTCTTTTCAAAGTAGTTTGAGTAAAAGACATCAGATGACAAAACGTTCCCAACGTGAGTTGTCATACCAAGTTCTTTGGCGATATGGTAGGCCTTGTCCAGCAAATCAAAGCTAGCAATTTGTGGAAAATCATACTGTGGCCAGTCGTTGCGGATGATGTTTGAGTTGGTAGCAGCCGCCTGCGCCAAGACCAATTCACGAACGTGAACATCTTCATTCAAGAACCTGCAGTTCCGACACGGATCAATTTCTTTACACCGTAGTCCACAATCAACTCACGCGCGTAGATCGAAATGGAAGGCATCCCCATCCCAGTTCCCATGACTGATACACGGTGACCCTTGTAAGTACCAGTGTAACCAAACATGTTACGCACTTCGTTAAAACAAACAGCATCTTCAAGGAAGTTCTCCGCAATAAACTTAGCACGAAGAGGATCCCCAGGAAGAAGAATTTTATCAGCAATTTCACCCTGCTGGGCAGCAATATGGATAGACATAATTTATGATACAAAGAGCGACAAGAAAACGACTGAAAATTAGGAATCTGACGAGAAATCCTGATTTCTCAGGCAGATTATCTATTTTCCGAGTTTTCCGCTCGTGTTCAAATCAGAACACACGCTCTACCTTTCTTTTTATATAAAGTTTAAAGAGGGTTAGTATTAAATACCTACTACACCTTTTGATTTCATAGCAGGGTGATTCCAAGTTTTCTTCCAAATCTGGAATCCTGCCTTTCTGTAGTTCCTAGTTTACCAATGAATCTAAAAATGCGTACAGTTTTGCATTCATTTCAGAGTAATCGTTTTCACGTAATTCTTCTGGTGTTTGAACAAAAGGTAACTTTTCACTTTGCTTTCTTAATTGCTCCTCACCATCTGCAGCAATTAAGAGTTCTACTGCTTCTGAATCAAATTCCAAATGAGCCTGAAATGCATAATGCTTAGGACTGAAGCGAATAATTTGGCGTGGACAACCTTGACTCGTCGCAAGAACAACAGCATCCTCTGTCAGCCCTGGCATATCACCGTGCCAGTGGCCGGTTTCTAAGGTTTCTCCGAACAAGCTGACATGAGGATCTGTTAGACCTTGCATCGTCAATGTCACAGATAAACGCCTATCTCGCGCTCTGGACTATGTTCATACTTCGCACCATAGGCAACAGACAGGAGCTGCGCACCGAGACAGACACCAACAATATAGATATCCGCAGCAATCGCTTCTTTCATAAAAGCAAGCTCAGCCTTAGGGTCATAGTATGGGAAGTTTGCTTTATCCTCATCAGGAGATTGGAGACCACCCATAACAATCAGAAAATCAATCCCGTCAATTGTTTCAGGAAGAGGTTCTTTTTCGTAAACCTTTGTTGATGTAATGTGATGCCCTCGTGCCAGAGCCCATTTTAGATAAGCGCCCGGAACTTCAAATGTTTCATGCAGTACAAAATGTACCTTCATTGTTTCTTCTCCCATCTCTTTCGAATCACGTAAGACATTCCTACTGCTAGTACAAGCGGTATTGTCAAACTCCAATCCTGGCCTGTAAATCCAAGGCTCAGTGCAATGGCCGTCAGAGGAGCTTGTAAGGTCGTTCCTAAAAAGACTGTTGCTCCTAGTAGCATTCCTAGAGCTGGATCCAGATGAATGCCAACTACTGTCAAAAGCAAAGTCACTAAATAGCCAGATCCAATCCCCAAAGCAAATGATGGTGTCAAGGTTCCCCCATAGGCACCATTACGCAAGAGGAGATAAACTAGAAGCCCCTTTACTGCAAGAGTCAATGGAAGATAGGGAATTGGCTGGCTAGACAACAAGGCTTGGGCTAGTACCTGGCCATTTCCCATAAAGATAGGGAAAAAGACTGCCAGGCTCCCCAGCACGAGAAAGGCTAGAGGAAGACCCCAAAGAATTGTCCCATTCTTCCGTCGCTTGTGGCCCGCCCGTTTAGCTAAAAATCGGAAGCCCAGCGCAAGTGGAGTAACCAATGAAGCAATCAGAATCGCCTGCAAGAAACTGCTAGACGACCAAGAGACCGCAGATAGGTGATAAATAGCATCCTGACCAACAATGGGCTGAGCCACCCAGGTTGCCAGACAAGTACTAGCCAAAACCAGCAAAAAGTTCTGCCAACTATAGGCAAGTCCTAAGGTCTCAAAGACAAACAAGCTACTAGCAAAGGGAACCTGATAGACCGCAGCTAGACCTGCTCCTGCCCCACAGGCAACCAACACCTTCCGTTCTTTAAGGGCTAGAGAGAACCCCTTTGACAAGCAACCAGCTAGAAGGGCCCCAACCTCGCGTGGTGCTCCTTCTTTTCCGACCGATGCGCCTGCTCCGACAATCGCAACCTGCATACCTGCATGAAAGAGGTGGGCTAAGAACGCTGGCTCCCTGTCTCCAGCTAATATAATTTGCTGACGAATAGACAAAATCTTATGGCGCCTTTGTAGGACATACCAGAAGCCAGCTGCCAAGGCCCCTGTCACACACAGAACGAGGAATCTACGGAGACCCCCAGCTTCTTGAAATTGCTGGAGCAAATCCGAACTAGTTTGGCCAAAGGCCAGCCATTGCACACTTTCTAGTAAATAATGGCAGGCAATTCCGACCAGACCCGTCCCTATTCCCAATGATAGAGTGGCTAGAAGTAGCCTCAGTCCGTAGGGCAGGCTTTGGAGTCGTGCTTTCATAGGATTAGAGTTCAGCAAGAATAGCTTTAATCAAGCCTTTAAAGTCGCCTTTGACACGCTCAGTCACTTCTACAACTTCCTCGTGGTTGAGTTCTTCTTGGAAACCAGCAGCATGGTTAGTAATACATGAAATTCCTAGAACTTTCAAGCCTGAGTGGGCTGCCACAATAACTTCAGGAACAGTGGACATACCAACTGCATCTGCTCCCAATGTCTTATAGGCACGAATCTCTGCTGGGGTTTCATAAGTTGGACCTGTTACACCAATATAGACACCTTCATCAAGCTTGATACCGAGTTTTTTAGCCACTTCATGGGCAGTAGCACGGTATTCTGGCGTGTAGGCCTTGGACATATCTGGGAAGCGAGGACCAAAATCATCCAAGTTTTCACCCATCAATGGGTTTTGCCCCGTCATATTAATATGGTCTGAGATAGCCATCAAAGTACCAGGACCATAGCCAATACCGCCGGCTGCATTGGTTACAATGACACCTTCACATCCGAGAACTTTCATCACACGTACTGGAAAAGTCACGACCTCAAGAGGATTTCCTTCGTAGAAATGGAAGCGACCTTGAAGAGCCAAGACTTTTCGACCTGCAAGTTCTCCATATACCAATTTCCCAGCGTGACCGACTACTGTCGAACGGCCCCAGTTTGGAATCTCAGCATAGTCTACTACAACTGGATTTTCGATTTCTTCTGCCAATTCTCCAAGTCCCGATCCAAGTATTAAACCAAACTCAGGCGCTAGGATTCCCTTTTCTTTCAAGAAAGCTGCTGTTTCCTTGATTTTGTCTAAAAATGTCATTGTGTGTCTCCTTTATTATTTTTTTAGCATTTGACCGATTTTGTCAAAAGTTTTAGCATTGCGAATGGTGATTTGGTGATAGAAAGGCATCTTTAGTAAGTACTTGTGATAGGCAGTTGCATAGTAAGATTCTTCAGAAAATTTCCCCCCAGAAAATCCCAATTATTCCAAAATGAACGACTTCATCTTCCAGTTCCAAACTGTCCACTTTCTCGATGACTTGATCCACATCCAAGCCCTCCGTGTAGAAGAGGACATCTTTTCGTGCTAAGTCTTCGTTCCACCAATCTGGTAGAATCTCCAGCTCTGCTTCATAGTCTTCCTGACTCAGCAAAGAAAAGCTCTGAATAAATGGATAATGAACTTCAAAGAAAGCCTCTAACTTTTCAACCAATCGGGCTTTGGGAGCGGTCGAAGTAAAGAAAATGTTGCCACTGTTGATGTAGGTTTCAACCTTTTCCAGCCCTAACTCTGTCAGTTCTTGACGAAGTTGCGCCATGACAACCTTATTTTTCCCACCGACATTAATGCCCCGAACAAGTAAAGCATATCGCGTCATCTTATACCAATTTATCTAAGAAACTTTCCCCAATCATGGCTGTTCCAACACCAAAGTTATCCGCAACTGTTGCAGAGATATCTGCAAAATGTCCAACTGGAAGGACACCATTTCCTTTAAAGGATGGACTGTAAGCCAAAAGCGGAATGTATTCACGAGTGTGATCAGTTCCTGCGTAGGTTGGGTCATTTCCATGGTCCGCAGTAATCAAAAGAAGATCATTCTCTCGCATGGCTGCGATAATTTCAGGCAAGCGATCATCGAACTCATGCAAGCAATCACGGTAACCATGAGCATTGCGGCGGTGCCCATAAAGGGCATCAAAGTCCACCAAGTTTGTAAATGAGAATCCTTTTTCAAACTCAGCAAGTCCCATGGTCTTCAATAATGTATCAATTCCGTGGCTGTTTGACTTGTTGTGGCCCATGTCATGATTGATACCAGCGCCGTTAAAGATATCGTTGATTTTACCAACAGCATAAGTATCGATGCCCGCTTCGTTCAATTTATCCAAAACAGTTGGTGCAAATGGAGATACGGCCAAGTCACGACGATTTGCCGTACGAGTGAAGCTACCTGGTTCACCAACATATGGACGGGCAATGATACGTCCTAGAAGGGCAGGACGCTCAAGGGTAATCGAACGAGCGTATTCGCAGATACGATACAATTCATCTAAAGGAATAATGTCTTCGTGGGCAGCAATTTGCAAAACAGGGTCAGCTGAAGTATAGATAATCAACTCCCCAGTTTCCATCTGACGTGGTCCAAAATCATCGATAACAGCCGTACCTGAGTAAGGTTTGTTGGCTTCGCGAATGACCTTGCGTCCTGAGAATTCTTCGATTTTCGTCAAGATTTCTTCCGGGAATCCGTTCCAGAAAGTATCGAAAGGCTCCGTAATGTTAAGTCCCATGATTTCCCAGTGTCCAGTCATAGTATCCTTACCAAGAGATACTTCTTCTAGTTTCGTTGCATAACCTGTTGGATTGCTTTCAGCTGGTACAGTCTTCAAAGGCGCTTCACGAGGAATATTTCCTAGACCAATTTTAGCCATATTTGGAACATTCAAACCAACTGTTTTGGAAATGTGTCCCAGTGTATCAGAAGCTCCGTCTGGAACCCCTGCATTGACAAAGTTATTAGCATCTGGTGCTGCACCAATTCCGACAGAATCCAGTACCACCAAGTGAATTCGATTAAATTTTTGACATAATCTGTCTCCTTATTATTTTGATTATTTTGCTTTTGTTGGAGTTAAAATCTGAACGCCATTTTGTCCCGCTACGATGACCTTATCCACCATTTGGTTGAATAAGCCATGCTCTACAACACCAACGACATGATCCAACTCTTGCCCAAAGGCAATTGGGTCTTCGATGACTTCCAAGGCTAGATCAATGATAAAGTTCTGCATATCTGTCACAAAACGTTGGCCGTCTTTTTCACGGAAACTTGGTTTGTAGCCAGCTCGCTCAAAACGACGAAAAACCTGTTCTGCGCCATACTGAACCACTTCCACAGGCAATTTAAAAGCACCTAGTTTTTCTACTAGTTTGCTTTCATCAACAACCCAGATGTATTCTTTAGATGGAGTTGCAACAACCTTCTCCATGAGAAGGGCGCCCCCACCACCTTTGATTCCATTAAACTGGCTATCCACTTCATCTGCTCCATCGACTGTCAGATCGACAAAGTCTACTTGGTCAATAGACTTGAGCGGAATATTGAGTCCTTCTGCCTGTTTACTGGTCACACTAGAAGTCGTTACAGCTGTAATCTGCAATCCTTCTTCCTTAATCCGACGACCTATTTCTTCTACGAAATAGTAGGCAGTAGAACCCGTTCCCAGTCCGACAACCATGCCATCCTTGACAAACTCAGCAGCCTTGATACCTGCCATTTTCTTCAGATTTTCCACTCAAACACCTCCATTAAAGAGCTATTTTTATTATAACATGTATCCGTTTTTATTTCATGGATACACTGGAAAAACCCGAACATTTTTATTTCGGGTTTTGGTGTCCTATTTAACCATATCAGGATCGTAATCATAGAATCCTGTATCGAGAAAACGGTTTTTAGGGTGTAACTTGCGCACTTCCTCATCTAACAAGAAGGCTTGGTCATGGCTAAAATTGCCCTCTTGGATCAAGCCACGCGCTTGAATAAAGAGTTTGGCAATTTCTACAAAATTCTGACCAGGTGTGTAGAGACCCTCTAGCTTCCAGTGAGTGAAACCATGCTCAACCAACTCAGTCAATTTGGTCATCAAATCAAGGTCATTGTTGGCAAAGATATGGGTACCATGATTATCTTCAAAGATAGAATAATGACTCTCTGGATCACTTGGTTCTGCCAAGAAAAGGTCACGCTTACGTGTCTTTTCATCATCAATATGCGTAAAGTTATAGTAGTTTTGTAAGAGCGGACGCTTAGAATGGTGAATGACACTAGCCCCATAAACCAACACTTCAGCAGGAATTTCCAAAATCTCTGGCATCTTGAAGAGTTCAGCAGATGGAATTTCACGCGCCAAAACGGCCTCAGAAGCTCCTGCCTTTTGACCCCAGAAGTTAATCTGACGACTGCTTGTTACCATAGTTGAAGCATCGTAGATAGTCTTGAAGGAATAGCCATCACGGTTGACCACGTAAAAGACACCTGCATCTCCTACTGTAATATAGTCTGTCTTGATTTCTTCCAAGAAGTCTAAGAAGGGCTTGATACGGTCCATCATATCTTGGTGCATGAGGGCGTTGACTGCAACGATCAATTCCTTACCCGCTTCATGAACGAGTTTAGCGATGGTGCGCAACTCTTCATAACTAAAGGTCGTTGGCAGACGAAGGCCAAAATCTTTCTCACCGACATAGATACGGTCTACGCCAGCTTCGAGTAGTTGTTCAACTTGTTCAATACTTTCAGCAGTTGCTGTAATGATAATCTTTTCCATAAGGAAAATTATACCACAATTCTCAAAAATCAGCTATGAATACTAGGATTTTTATAAAAAGTTAAAGTCATTTTTTAAAGTTTGCAATCAAAAAGTGAACAGTAACTAGTACCGTCCACTTTCTTTTTTATGCATGTGTTTTTTCTACTAGGTGGCCATCATTCATGACATAGATACGGTCAACCTTATCAAGAAGGCGTGTATCATGTGTAATCATGACAACTCCTCTCCCTTGTTCGTGGGCAATGGCAGCCAACATCTCCGTTACTTGATAGGCACGCTGAGTATCTAGACTGGCTGTCGGCTCATCTGCAAGCACGATACTTGGATTGTTATAAAGCGCTCTAGCTATCGCGGCACGTTGACGTTCGCCACCTGATAAAGCCTTGGGATAATGATCTTGTACCTTTTCCAAATCTAACAGCTCAAAAAGTTCTTTTCGATCACTTTTTCTATTTTTTCCCTTATCCAGTTTGTCAATCAAATCCAGCTGTTCCTTGACCGTTAGGAAAGGAATTAAGTTTGAAGCCTGAAGAATAAATCCAAACTCTCTAAAACGGAGGTCTGTTTTCTCCTTCTCCGTCAAACTGCCTGTTTCCTTCCCCTTTACCAAAATCTTTCCACTCGATGCTTCCTGAAGTTGTCCTAGAGTCGTTAGAAAGGTCGTCTTTCCAGAGCCAGAAGGCCCGACGATAGCCACGAACTCTCCTGCATTTAGCTGAAAATTCGTCTCATGCAGAGCTACGACTTTCATCTTTCCTTCTCCGTACGTTTTTGTCACTTGAGTCATTTCAATCAATGCTGTCATACTATTCTCCTTATCACTCTGCAATCGCAGTAATCGGATCCACCTTTAGCAAGCGTGGAAGTGAAATGACACCACCTAGAAGGGCCATCAAGCAAATTACCAAGCTTAGGATAGAGTAGGCTATCCAACTTGGGTAGAAAAAGAAGGTAGCTGGTAAGACTAAAATCACTCCTCCGATTGCCAGCAAGGCTAAAGCAATCCCCATACCAGCTAGGAGGAAGATTTGACAGAAAAGGGACCATACAATGGTTTTGGTCTGTATTCCCTGAGCTCGCATTATTCCATAAAGTCCTAGTTTTTGGATAGTAATGATATAGACAAATATACCCACAATCAAGCCTGTGATGACAATCATAGCAAGAATCATCCCTGAAAATACATTCACCTGAGGTGTGTAACCAGGAATTTTTGATATCATTTTTGGAATGGAAATCTGTTTCAGTCCATCGCCAGCCACCTCTATATCATTTTTCAATACCAAGGCAGAAATGGAACGATTAGCTTTCAAGGTTCCTTGTAAGGTCCAATAAGTTGATAGACTCGTAAAGACAACAGGCTCGGTGAAAAATTTATTTCCTTGAGTCAGGCCTACAATCTTGTAACCTGTCTCGCTTCCATTCAGTTGAATGGAATCACCTAGCTTAATCCCATAGTTCTCAAAGGACTGATCCACGACAACCTCATTATCTCCCTCAGGATACCGGCCATCAATCAAACTCGGAGAGATAAAAGAATCCCACTCTTGAGCAAAGATGGAAACATTGACCTTTTCACTACCATCGACTAGATTGGTTACAGCAAACATATAGCCCAATGGAGCAGCCTCTTCAGAACTCTTCTCCTTGTAGTCCTTTTCAGGAATAAAAGATGCCGTCAAATTATCATTTGCATAGTCAGATAAAACCACACCCGTCGCTTGCCAGTTATCAATAGCGGCTCGGTTGTTACGTACAAGACCAAGAGCTAAACTGGTCATAAAAAAGACCATAAAAGCGATAAGAAAAATAGTAGTTAGAATCAAACTATATCGAAGTTTGTTTCGTACTATTTCTTTGATAGCAAGATACATGCTTATCTCCTTTAACGTTTTCCAGAGGTAGCAAAAAGCCACCCAGTCCAAGAGACAGAATCTCTGTCTTATCATCCATTCAAAACAACTCCTACCAATACACTTCAACAACATCAAGGTAGCAACTCAACAAATTATATTAGGAAAAGCACTTGCTTGCTATCAATTTATATAAGTTATCCCTTCCTTACTCAGTATATTTATAATAGAGAAGGTCGGTCATCTGTTTCAAGTGTAACATCCATGCTATCACTTTCCTTAGTAGGTGTCAAGAAGAGCGACTCAGATAATGATAAGAGACTTTAGTAGTTTTGTAACCATTCTGTAATAATTCTCTGCATAAAAAATGATAAAATAGTTAGGTACTGTTAAGGAGAGAATCATGCCCGCAAGAAAATTAGAAGCTTATGAGTTTGAACAAATTCCAGAATCGAATCAAACTCCGCTTTATCAAGATTATACACCAGAAGCCCCAGTCGGCCCTAACCTAAAAGAGATTTTATTTTTTGTAAATATCGCTTGTTTCTGTATTTTTATGGCACTTTTTAGCTTTATCTTTTTAGCCTTAAAATTAAATACAGCTTTATCATTTATTGCTGCAATGGGAACAAGCTTCGCACTTTTACAACTTCAACGAAAGATGATTAAACGAAAACTTTCAAAATAAAGGTTGGTACTACTACCAACCTCTTTTCTTGTTATCTAAAAAGACAGTTTCTCAAAACTGTCTTTTTTATTTATTCTTACGTTTGGAAGGAGATTGGATGGCAATTTTAACTTCAAAAATCGTTCCTCTAGGTTTGTTATCTTTGACGGTAATCGTTCCTCGTAAAGCATCAACAATCTGCTTAGCCAAAGAAAGTCCCAAGCCAAAGCCACCTTTCTGACGAGTTCTTGCCTTGTCTACACGGTAAAAACGGTCAAAGATTTTCTTCTTATCGGCATCTGAGATTCCAATCCCATTATCTGTTACTGTAAGATAGAGGTGACGATCTGTAGCATGAACTACAAACTCAATATTGCCATCTTCCTCGGTATACTTGATAGCATTATCAAACAAGATGGTCATGAGCTGTTTTAGGAGCAACTGATCGGTCATGAATGGGCGATAAATCCGATTTTCATAGCCAAAAACACGATCATTTTCGGAAGCAATCAACTCATAGTTGGCAAAGGTTGTTTTAAAGAATTGTGGAGAAACTTCTGCTATTTCTGACTTGATTCCATCATCTCGACGTGCAAGGTTGAGAAGATTGGTCGTGAGGAAGCGCATGTTCCGAACTTCTTCGAGACTGGAAGCAATACTTTCGCTGGATTCCATAATCGTTGCCTCTGGTTTTCGAAAGAGATTCTCTAAACGATTTTGTAAAACGGCCAAAGGTGTTCTCAGTTCGTGACTCGCATTTTCAACAAAGGATTTCTGCTTTTGCATACTTTCCAGTAAGGGTTTGACACTGACACGAGCCAGGTAAACACTGGCAATTAAAGATAGGAGCCAGAAACTAGCCATCACTACAACAATTAAATGCTCGTGGTTTTGGCTGATTTGCTCAAGCTGGCTGGTATTGATTAAAACCGCAGCGTATTTGACATTGCTTGACACGGAGGAAGAATTGGTTTCCATCAAAATCATCCGATAGGTTTCTTCCTGACCATAGCTATTGACAACTTGAATTTGGCGAATATGATTCAACTCTTTCTTGTCCAGCTTGATCTTGTCCAAGCCTAGAAAACGATTGCCCAGTAAGAGTTGGTTAAATCCTTGTCAAAGAGCAAAACTTCTGTATTTGAGCTAACATTGGGTTTTATTTCAGCCTTACTGGCATCCGCTGTTGCTGGTTGAATATCCTTGACTTCCTCAGTTGCCCGATTAAGGGCTAATTGGATGACAGCTTGTGGACTACTACTAAGGACTTGTAGTTTTTCATCTACAGAAGTGTAGAGACTGGAGTGCATGACCTGAAGGATAATCAAGGTCATAGCAGAGAAAATCAGGGTGAACACTCCGAAGTTTCGAATGAAATAGCTAAAATCATCCGCGTACCATGTTTTTTTTAGTTTATTGAACATCTTTTAAAATATACCCGACACTACGCAAGGTTTGAAGATTTTCAGCAAAGGCTGTACCCTTCAGTTTCTTACGAACTTTTGAAACATAGACTTCTACAACGGAAATAGTCGTATCGCTATCAAATCCCCATAGGCGGTCAAAAATTTGCGTCTTGGGAAGAATGACATTTTGATTTTGAAGGAAGTAAACCAATAACTCAAACTCTTTTCCGAGCAATTCCACAGGAGTATCTTCCACTTTTACTTCATTCGTTGAAAGGTTGACGACAATATCCCCATAGGTCAAGGTATTTTCGTTAAACTTACCTGAACGTTTGAGAAGGGCTTGAATCCGCATTTTGAGTTCTTCTAGGTAGAAGGGTTTGGTGAGGTAGTCGTCCGCTCCCAACTCAAAACCATGTCCCTTGTCATCCAAACTCTCTTTGGCAGTCATGATAAGGACTGGTGTGGTAATCCCTTTTTCACGTAACTCTTTCAAAACTTGGAAGCCATTTTTTTCAGGCAACATCAGGTCAAGCAAAATCAAGTCATAAACGCCACTTTCAGCTTCGTAGAGACCTTCTTCTCCATCAAAAACCTGCATGACATCTGCAAAATCATCTAAAAAGTCAAATACTGAGTTTGACAGACCTAGGTCATCTTCTACTAATAAGATTTTTATCATCAGAAACTCCTCCTTGTTATGATTATTATACCAAAATTGCCTTAAAAAAAACTCAACTCTCTCTTGTTTTCAGATAGAAAGTTGAGTTTTTTATTTACATTTCGAACGAATTAAGCTTTAGCATATTGGGATACAACAGCTTCGACTGCTGCTTTCTCACGCTTAATCAAGTCAACACGCGCTGCAATTTCCTTGATTCCCATACCGATATTACGGCTAAGAGCAAGGTCAGAGAGTTGTGGTTCAAAGAAAGCCTTGTATTCTGCCAAGCGTTGCTCTGTCTTAAATACGTGGGCAGGTAGGATAACAAAGCTATCAAAGCTCATATCCCCACCAAGAGCAGCCTTAATCCAAGCCCAGTTTCTCGCGCCCATACCCAAACAGTTTCTTGAGTTGTTTGATGATCTAGGAACTGGTAATACCAAGCAGACAAGTCTTGTGGTTTCACTACAAATTTATCTTTCCATGAGCCAATCAAGGTTTGGATATTGTCAGCATCTGTACTATAGGCAAGAGCCGCTGACAGCTGACGTTTGAAGACAGCATCCGTCGCATGAGTGTAGAGGTCCAGATAAGTTGCGACCAAATCCTTGGTCTCATGGTGTTTCATCTCATTGATGAGAACTTGAGCACGGATTGCTGCTGGAAGTCCTGCAAGATTTCCTTGTGAGCTGCAAAGATTTGGCTAGCGACTTGACTAGCTTCTGCATCATTTGAACGAATCATCATGGAGATAGTCAACTGACGAACCAATTCATCCTCATCTGATTCCCCATCTTTAGCTTCAAAACCAAGACGGTCATAGTTGTGACGAGCCAATTTAGCAACGAGTGTATTAAAGGCTTTCTCAGTTTCTGTTCCTTCATCTATAAAGCGCTCAAGGGCAGCAATCACTTGAGAAACAGCTGAAACGACAAGGTAAGACTCTTCCTTAGCAAGTTTATCAAGGACTGGGAGCAAGTCAGCATAAGAAATGTGCCCTGCTTCAGCAAGCAAACGACGTTCTTGAACGATTTGGAGTTTGCTTGTATTATCAAGTATCTCTAGCTCAGCAAGAACAGCATCTAACAAGTCTCCTTGATAGTCGGTAATGTAGTGGGCAGTATTTTCAGTATTGAGACGAAGAGCTCCTTCATTTTCAGCAAGAAGAGCTGCGTAGCCAGGAATCTCGATACTTTCAGTTTCGAGTGTATCTGGCAAGCCTTTCCAGTTGCTGTTCAGTGGCACAACCCAGAGACGGTTCTTGTCTTCGTGCTCACCGATAAAGAATTGTTTTTGTGAGATCTTCAAGACATCATTTTCAACTTTAACGGTGAGAACTGGATAACCAGGTTGTTCCAACCAAGAATCCATGAAAGCTGTAACATCACGTCCAGACGCTTGTCCAAGGGCATTCCATAGGTCACGACCGATGGTATTTCCATATTGGTGTTTTTCAAAGTAGGCATGCAAACCTTTGGCAAAATCAGCATCACCGAGCCAACGACGAAGCATGTGCATGAGACGGCTTCCTTTGGCATAGACGATAGCTCCGTCAAAGAGGGTATTGATTTCATCTGGGTGTTTGACTTCGACGTGGACAGACTGCACGCCATCCGTTGCATCGCGTTTAAGCGCTGCTGGAACACCACCTGTTTGGAAATCTTCAAAGATATTCCAGCTTGGTTCAATAGCATCCACACAGACGTATTCCATCATGTTAGCGAAGCTTTCATTGAGCCAGAGGTCATCCCACCATTTCATAGTCACGAGGTTACCAAACCATTGGTGAGCAAGCTCATGGGCAATGACAAGGGCTACCTGTTGACGGCTAGCAAAGGTTGAGTTCTCATCCACAACCAAGTAAACTTCACGGTAAGTGACCAGACCCCAGTTTTCCATAGCACCTGCTGAGAAGTCAGGAAGGGCGATGTGGAGTGATTGAGGAATTGGATATTTAACTCCGTAGTAATCTTCGTAAACTCAATCGAGCGAACTGCGATATCCAAAGAGAAATCAAGGTTAGAAAGTGGATGAGCTTTGGTTGAGTAGACACCAACAAGGGTGCCATTTTTAGTTGTAGCAGTAACTCCTTGTAAGTCTCCCGCAACAAAGGCTAATAAATAAGAAGACATGCGAGGTGTCGTCGCAAACTTCCAGATACCTGTTTCCTTACGGTTTTCAACATCAATCTCAGGCATGTTTGACAAGGCAACTTCACCTTCTGCTTGGTCAAAACGAAGAGCAAGATCAAAGGTTGCTTTGGCTTCTGGCTCGTCTACACACGGGAAGGCTTCACGCGCAAAATGACTCTCGAACTGAGTAGACAAGACTTCCTTCTTGACACCATCAACTGTGTAGTAAGAAGGGTAAATCCCTGTCATGTTGTCTGTGATTTTTCCTGAAAAAGCGATGACTATTTCAACTTGACCTGCCTCAGCCAGTTCGATATGAAGGGCTTCATTTTCATGATCAACTGTAAATGGACGAGCTTGACCCGCAACTTCTACAGAAGCGATTTCCAAGTCTTTTTGGTGAAGGGAAATACGGTCACTTTTCGCTTGACCAGTGATGGTCACCTTCCCAGAAAAGGTCTTGGTCTCACGACTCAAGTCTAAAAATAAATCATAGTGTTCAGGAACAAATTGCATAATAAAATGTTCAACTGCTTGCATAGTTTTCTCCTATTCTAAGTTTAAGAGCTACTGCTCTTCTTCAAACAAACTTATTATATCATGTTTTGCTTAAGAAAAAAGGATTGGACGGCGATTTCCAAAACTTTCTTTCTACTAAAGTTTACTGTGGATAAACCTTGCGAAATTCTTCTAATACAACCTTACTATCAGGTGTAAAAGTCAGTCCTGCCTCTCTCAGCCACTCGGCGAAACAGTCCTCATGAACCTGACGCCAATAAGCCAGGGATTTGTCACCTTCCCCTTCCTTAAAGGCATGGTCAGCAGAAACTTGATTGAAGGGTTCAACGGAAACCTTTGTAATTTCGACAATGCAGACAGCCTGATTTTGACTATCTAAAATGACATCAAAGGTTCCTTCTTGCGGTAGAGATTCGCCTTCTAGTGCGTAGAGATCGTAAGATGATGCTGTTGCAGTCTTTTCGCCTTTTAAAACCAAATCTGCCAAGAGATCGGCATCCACTCCAAAAGCCCAGGCATCTATCTCATCTCCGATAGAGGGGTTGATTTTCTTGTATGCTTTCCACATTTCTTGAGGTGTCATGGGTTTGCTCCTTTGTATTTTTTACTTTTTTCTTTTTACACGTTTGAGGTGGTCTGGATGGTCAATCTCTAAATTAAAAAAATCTGGAATAGAACTGTAGTGGATAATACACTCAATCCCCATCTGATTTATTTTTTGTATGAAAGAAGCATTCAGATAGCCTGCTACAGCAAAGTCAATCTTTTTCATCCTTGCTTTATCCTGCATCTGTCTTAGCATATCTAACATTATTGGACTTTCCATATCATGCCATTGACTGTTTCTCACAGTCGCAAAAACAAAAGAAGTCAAATCATTCATTCCAACTATAATCTTTGAAATACCAGTTTCCAGTATCCTGTCCAAGTCAAAATAAGCTGACGGTAATTCAATCATTGTGGCAACTTTCCCAGTAAAACCATGCTCACGCAATACTCTAATAGCTTGTTTTAATTGGTCGGAATCATTGACAAAAGGAAAGATAACAGACAGATTGGGATTGGTTTGATAAACTTCTGTAACGACATTTGCCTCAGCCTGAAATTCATCCGGACACGCCAGTAAACGCCTAGTTCCTCTATAACCAAACAAGGGATGATTTTCATCAAAATACTCTTTAGTCCCCTCTAGACAATTAGCCTCTGTATTCGTTAATTCTGAAAAACGATACCAGACCTCCTCATCTGAGTACAAGGAGCAAATTGAGCTTAGATAATCTTTTACAAATTGCTGACAACTTGGTAACAGTATGTTTTGATTGAGCTCTCTCAGCAAGTATTCCCCACGAATCATACCGACGTGGTGCAATAGTTTAGGATAAACTTTTTCAACAATTTGTTCTCCACTAAGAGCCAGTTGGTTTTGCATGTCCATTCACCTCGTCTTAAAAGATACAATATCAGATATCATTATATGACGCTTTCATCTAGTTCAAAAAGCCTCATAAGGTTCAACTAACTCATATCCTAAAAAAATTCTGCTACTTTTTTTGGAAGCCTCGTTATGAGCATCCCAAAGAGGAAACATATCTCTATTTAAGCTCTCTAGAATCATTGCAGCACCAAGCTTTTTAGCAAATCCATTTCCTTGTTCGTTTGGTCTAGTTGCAACTTCCACTTCAACTGCTCCACGGTAAACTAACCCTGAGAAATCCCAGCAATCAGTTCATTATTTTTTTAAGAACCACAAAGCCAAATCCACCTTTTTAAAAGCAAAAATCCTGATAGGACTCAAAAATCGCCCTGTAAATCTTGTGACCATTCTTTCTCAGAAAAGCAGTTATAAATATGATTATCAATAGGCACAATATTGTAACCTTCTTCTAAATGAGTAACTAGATCATTTAGAAAATCAACTTGAAAATTTGCCCTATCTTTAAAAGAATAGCGAGTAAAAGAATTTAGCCCCACTTTCCGATGCAGAAAATCTTGCCAATTAGTATTTTCTGAAATAATAATCTTATAATCTAAACCATATTTTTCTAACAAAATCTTCCCAAAATCTGGAATCCAACTCCCTGCTAGGTATAGAAAATTCCCAACATCATAAAAAGCTTGTTGTCCTATCACTGTTTCGGTAGACAGTTCCGATTTGAGATTTAAGACCATAGAGAACCATATTTTTCTTCCATGTTTTAAATAGTTCCATTATCCCCCTGCTTCACCTTCCAATTTCTATAGCTTGTCATATCTAATTCTGGAAATCCTAGTAACTCTGCCTTAACCTGCAACACTAAAGGAGAAGCATTTTCTGTAGTAATTTCTTCCAAACTCAACCAAAGTACATTTGCTGAATCATTACTTCCATCAAGAACCTCCTGAGAAATTGAATTTTGAGAGTGTTCAAAATCGAGTACTATATCATAAAAGGCCATGATATGATGTACTGCAAAGTCTTGCTCATCTTCTTGAACCAGCACATCATAAATCCTAGGATTAGCGTAACCTTTAAGCTTATATCCTGTCTCTTCCAGAACTTCTCTCTTAAGGGTTTCTGTCAGCCCTTCACCTACTTCCTGACTACCACCAGATAGATCAAAACGATGTCGATAAGGACCTCTCGTTTTCTCAATGCAGAGTAACTTCCCATTTTCAAAACAAACGCCATAAACACCAAAGTGATTTTTGATTTCCATCAGATTCTCCTACTTCAAACTCCAGCCACCATCCACTGTCAGGATTTGTCCTTGCATGGCAGATGCCTGACCGCTAGCCAAGAAAAGACTAACTTGAGCAATCTCACTTGGTTCAATCCAGCGTTTGATGGGTGTTTCACTAGCCACCCAGTCCGCTAACCCACCAGGTTCAAAGTCCGCAGCGGTCATAGCTGTCTTGACAGCACCTGGAGCGATCCCAAAGACCTGAATACCTGCCTCTGCATAGTCTAGAGCCAATTGCTTGGTAAAGCCAGCCAAGGCATGCTTAGATGAAGTATAGGCATGACCACCTCCACCAGCTAGGCTAGAAGCAATGGAGCACATATTGATGATAATCCCTTTTTTATTCTCCAGCATTTGCATCAAATAATAGCGAGTCAACTCTACTGGAGTTATATAGTTGATTTCAAAAATCTCTTGAATTTCCTGAGCTGATTCTTCCAATAGGGGTTTGTAATCATCCAAAACTCCTGCAGTATTGCACAAAACATCCACATAAGGACACCAGTCAAAAATTGGCTCCAAGTCCAAGGTCAAATCTCTCTGGAAAAAGTAGAAATCACCATCTAAAACTGGATTTTCTCCTTGATCCACACCATAAACTTGATAGCCATTCTCTAAAAAGAGGCGAGCTTGAGCCAGACCGATCCCTGAACTCACTCCCGTGATCAATACACGTCTAGTCATGCACTTCTACCCAATCCGTCGCCAAAACATCACAAGGTGTCGGACTCCACATGGAAAAACCTTCCCCTTCTCCAGACACGTTGATTAGGAAATAAGGCGTCACTTCAAGCGCAACCCCGTTTTGCTCAATGGTGTCAAAGAGTTGGACATAGTTTTCAGCCCCTCCCCAATCAGTTCGTACATATTTTTTCTTAGCCTTTAACCCAGGCAGGATTTCTTCAAATGTCATGATTTTTCTCCTTTAATGCTACATTCTTAATTTAATTATAACAAAAAACCGGGAACCAATCTATCATGGTTCCCGATCTTGTTCTTCCTTAGTCTCTTCCACCAAGTTTGCTATTGATGGTCATCATGATACTGGCAATTTTCTCTCCCCAGTATGGGTCAGAAGCATAGCGTACATTCATACCAGAAGCTTTGTTCCCAAGATGGTCTCTTCCACGGTCAATGTAGTTCTCGCGAATCCACTTAGCCGCACCAAGAATTCCCTTATCCACATTATCAAATTTCTTGGCTGAGGTATACGGGCTCGAATCATAAGCTGCAATTCCAAAGAAGTTATTCTTATCCTTGGCAATCTTGCTCCGTCCCCAAGCACTCTCGAGTGCACTATGGGCCATTAAGTAAAGAGCATTCACACCATAGCGTTCCTCAGCTTCCTTAAAAATAGCACCCTTACCAGCGAGGCGACTATCCCGAATATTCATCAAAGAATAAATTTTATCCAATTCAGCTGCACTGTAATTACTTGGTTTAGTCAAATTTCTAAAGAGGAAAGGATTTTCAATGGTAAAGCCATCAAAATGAATCCCATCAGTCGAATAATATTTCTTACCAATGGTCATAGCTGAGCTATGTGGAGCAACACGGAGACTCACATAAGGTGACAACTCATGGTAAAAATACTTGCCATCACTTGTATAATGAGGGACAAATTCACTGTCTTTATCAATAGCTACTAAATCACTTTTATTCATGAAGCCGGATAAACCAGAAATATTGACTGGTATTTGACTATCTTTTTTAGATTTAGCATCTCCAAGCGAGACTATGGTTCCCTGTGATACATAACTCAATCTTTCATCAGAAGCGCTATAAACATAAGCAGTAATTGGCTTCACTTTGTAATATTTTGCCTCTGATATCCACTTCCCATTATTCTGGAAGGAATACTCTTTACCTTTGATCGTGAAAGTACCTGTTACATATCGACCATCATCTTTTAGATAGTACCAAGCATCGTAATCTTTGTCAAAAATCCATTCATTTTTGGCCATATAGCCACCAGATTTAAGGTAGTATGAACCAATCCATTCACGGGAAGCGTAGGCCCCACCTGACTTCAAGTAGAACCAGCTATTGTAGGATTTATCAAAAATCCACTCTTTTTCCGCCATAGCGCCACTATCTTTCAGATAGTAGTCACTTTTCCACTGGCTACTTGCCATCACACCATCGCTATTAAAATAGTACCATGTCCCTTTGATTTTTTCCCATTTATTGCGGGAAATTTTTCCTGAAGCTGTAGCATAGTACCACTTGTCAGATATTTTCACCCAATCGTTTTCTGCCATAGCACCACTACCTTGGAAGAGATAGTCATTGTAGACGGTGCGACTAAGCATGACTCCATCTTTATTAAAGTAATACCAGACACCTTCAATTTTTTCCCATTTGTCTCGTGAAATCTTACCTGAAGCTGTGGCATAGTACCACTTGTCAGATATTTTCACCCAATCATTTTCTGCCATGGCACCACTACCTTGGAAGAGATAGTCATTATAGATGGTGCGACTAAGCATGACACCATCTTTATCAAAGTAATACCAGACGCCTTCAATCTTTTCCCACTTATTATGGGAAATCTTGCCTGAAGCTGTGGCATAGTACCACTTGTCAGATATTTTCACCCAATCATTTTCTGCCATAGCACCGTTACCTTTGATAAGGTAACCATCAACTATAGTATTACTGAGCATAATACCGTTTTTATCAAAGTAATACCAGACACCACCGATTTTTTTCCAGTTTACGACAGACTGGTTATTCTCATAAAAACGCCAGTTTCCTTGCTCTTTTTTCCAACCTTCCTTGATAACATCCTCTTTTTTTTCCTTTTTGGAAGGATCTTCCTCTTTTACAGTTGGCTCTTTCTTTGGCTCCACTTGGGGAACCTCTTTTTTCGGAGTAGCCTGAGGAACTTCTTTTTTGGGAGCAGCTTCTTCTTTTTTCTCAACTACATCTGTGGTCTGAGTTTTTTTCGTAACCTGAGATTCTTCAGCATATACAGATGTCTTTGCAAATCCTGCCATAGAAAGAACGACAGTACTTGCAAGTAGTATCTTCTTCATTTTATTCTCCTCAGTAGAAAACGATCTACACTATTACTATTTTATAAAACCTATTGTAACATAGTTAACTAACGGAAATATTACAAATTGATGAAGATTCTATGTCTTGTTAACGATAAAGAAGATCTAGCTTATCTCAGATTGGCTTTGACCTCTCGACGAAGTTCTTCTAAACTGCTAATGCCATATTTGTCCATGACTTTTGGCAGATTTTCGATGATGTCAGGACAGGCGTAAGGATTGGTAAAGTTGGCTGTCCCAACTCCGATGGCAGAGGCACCAGCCAGATACATTTCTAGCGCTGCTTCAGCCGAATCCACTCCCCCCATTCCAATGATGGGAAGGTTTGTTGTTTGGGCGACTTGGCGAATGAGTTTGAGGGCTACTGGAAAGACTGCTGGACCTGACATCCCACCTGTTCCATTGGCTAAGATTGGTTTTCTAGTTTTGAGGTCAAAGCGCATTCCAACCAGAGTATTGATCATAGTCAAGCCACTTGCCCCTGCATCTTCTGCGGCTTTGGCGACAGTAACGATATCCGTCACACTAGGAGTTAACTTGACATAGACTGGTACATGGGAAGCTTCCACAGCTGCTTTTACCACTTCATAAGCTAGATCAGGATCCTGCCCAATCAAAAGTCCATGATTGCCGTGATCCACATTAGGACAAGAGATATTGAGCTCGATCGCCTTTTACATTAGCTGCCTTGGAAATTCCTCGAGAAACGGCAGCGTACTCTTGCTTTTGAAAAATCCTGCTACATTGGCAATGATAGGGAAGCGTTTGGGATACTCTCTTTCCAGCCAAGGTAACTTTTCAGCTAAAACAACTTCTAAACCAGGATTTTGCAAGCCGATTGCATTGAGCATACCAGCAGGTGTCTCAGCCACTCTCGGAGTTGGATTACCAAAACGGGGTTCAAGTGTCGTCGCCTTGATCATAATGGAGCCTAAAAGGTCTAAATCATAGTACTTGGCATACTCCTGACCAAAACCAAAACAGCCTGATGCTGGTATGATAGGATTTTTCAAGTCCAAGCCCGGTAGAGAAACTTGTAAACGATTTGTAGTCATGACTTTCTCCTTATAATACAACTGTTCCTGTACGGAAACAGGGCCATCTTCACAGACGCGTTGGCTGACCGTCTCACTATCTGGTACTTTTAGGACGCAGGCATAGCAGGCCCCCATCCCGCAAGCCATACGAGATTCTAGAGATAGATAGGCTCTTGGGTGATCATAAAAGGTTTGATTGATATACTTCATCATTCCTGGAGCCCCACATGAGTAAACAGCGGCAAACTGATTTTCTAAATCATTGATGACGACTGACACATTTCCCTTGATACCATATGAACCATCATCTGTCGTTACAAAGACCTGACCATATTGGGCCAATTCCGTTTCCAAAATGACAGCATCCTTGTTAGCAAAACCGAGAACTGTTACTACTTTCACCCCACGCGCATACAATTCCTTGGCCACCTCAAGCAAGGGGGGAACACCAATCCCACCACCAACGAGGAGAACCTGGCTCTGGTCGTCCAAGTCAGACAAATCAAAACCATTTCCCTGAGGTCCCATCACATCGAGAGTATCACCCTGACTTAATGTTGAAAAAATAGCTGTCCCATCACCTTCAATCCGATAAATGAGCCGACACTGCTTGTTAGTCTTGTCAATAGACGAAATTGAAATAGGACGACGCAAGAGATGGGCATCATCAGGCACCCGCAGATGTAGAAATTGGCCAGCTCGCATGGCTTCAACCATCTCCCCTTCTAGGACTAATTCAAAGATTGCTGGCGCAATTTCCTCTTGTGCGACCACCTTCATGGTTTCCAAACGAATCGCACCCAAACGCTTCTTACATGTGGGATTCATGACTTTTTCCTCCTTAAATTTTAAGGGGACCAGATAAAGAAAAGGCCTTGCTAGTGCAAGGCCTCAGTTGGGTTAGGCTAGAACTCATGCGCACACTTAAAAAGTCCCCACAGAGAATCCCCTATCCCTTTTATCTGACACCTTGTGAGTCTCTCTGGACTCCCCTTAAAGGTTAAATTTGTATTAGTATACTCTTTCAAAGAAAAAAAGTCAAGTAGAAAACGAACATTCTACTTGACCTTACTGGATTATTTTTCACGAATCACTTCGACCTTGTAGCCATCAGGATCCTTGACAAAGTAATAGTTTGGTGGGGTTCCAGGTAGGCCTTTTGGCTCTGTCACCTCATAGCCTTTATCGCTATGTTCTTGATGAAGTGCTTCAAGGTCAGGTGTGCTGAGAGCGATATGGGCAAAGCCATCACCTACAACATAAGGACCGTGGTCATAGTTATAAGTCAACTCCAACTCGTAGTCGTCACCCTCAAGTCCTAGATAGACAATCGTGAAGGCATGGTCTGGAAAATCTCTGCGACGCAATTCTTTAAAACCAAAAGCATCTTGATAAAATGCGATTGATTTTTCAAGGTTTTCTACTCGCAAGCAAGTGTGTAGCATTTTTGAAGCCATATGTTCTCCTTTATTTTTTAAAAAGACTGGGACAATCCTGTACCAGTCTTATCAGTTATTATTTACCAAGTTTTGCTTTAGCTGCATCTGCAAGAGCTGTGAAAGCTGCTGCATCGTTAACAGCCAAGTCAGCAAGCATTTTACGGTTAACTTCGATTTCAGCCAATTTCAAACCATGCATCAATTGTGAGTATGAAAGTCCGTTCATACGAGCTGCCGCATTGATACGAGTGATCCACAATTTGCGGAAGTCACGTTTCTTTTGACGACGGTCACGGTATGCATAGTAGTAAGAGTTCATTACTTGTTCTTTTGCAGTACGGAACAAGATGTGTTTAGCTCCATAGTAACCTTTTGCTAATTTAAGAATACGTTTACGACGTTTGCGTGATACAACGCCACCTTTAACACGTGCCATGTTTTATTTCCTCCAAATATTTCCTAGAATTGTTTACTTACTGTTATAGGCTATTATTTCAAGCGAGTAAGCATTGCTTTGATACGTTTGAAATCTCCTGAATGCACCATAGATGCTTTACGAAGATGACGACGTTGTTTCTTAGTTTTTCCGTGGAAACGGTGAGAAGTGTAAGCACGGAAACGTTTAAGTCCACCAGAACCTGTACGTTTGAAACGTTTAGCTGATGCGCGGTGTGTTTTTTGTTTTGGCATGATTTTTTCTCCTTTATTTAACTTTCTGACAATTATTTTTTGTCAGTTGCTGGCGCCAACTGCATGAACATTTGGCGTCCATCCATTTTAGCACGTTGTTCGATGATTGCAATATCTTGTGTTGCTTCAGCAAACTCGGCTAAAACTTTTGCACCAATTTCTTTATGGGTGATCATACGCCCTTTAAAGCGAATGGATACCTTAACTTTGTTCCCTTTTTTCAAGGAACTTTGCGAGCATTGCGAAGTTTTCGTTTCGAAAAGTCACCCTTATCGATAACTGGGCTCAGACGAACTTCTTTCACGGTCACAACACTTTGTTTTTTTGCGTTGCTCTTTTTTTGTTTCTTCTGGTACTCAAATTTGAACTTACCGTAGTCCATAATTTTTAGCAACAGGCGGTTTTGCTTGGGGTTGAATCAACACTAAGTCAACATTTGCACTATCAGCCAATGCTTGCGCTTCGCTGAGTGGCTTGATGCCTAGCTGTTCTCCCTCAAGACCGATCAAGCGAACTTCACGTACACGAATTTCATCATTGATGAATAAGTCTTGCTTTGCTATGGTTTTCACCTCTTTTTTATTATTAGAGAAAAACAAGAGCGGGCTCGTAATGATACAAGCCCGCACGTTATGATAGCGTTTCTTAGAAACTTTTTCATCCGTAGGGCCAGGCAACTTGATGTCACAAGGCGAGAAGCTCTCACTTCTGCTTTTCTCAACTTTTATATGATACCAAGTTTTCTATTCCTTGTCAAGATAAAAAGTCAATTTTTCAAAAACTTTCTGTTTTCTTCTTGATGTCCGCATCAAAAAGAGAGAACCTAGTTGGTTCCCTCCCTGTGTTAGTTTTTTCCTCATCTTCCGTATAGGAATGCTAAGACCTATTAACAACTTCCCTTTTACGTGAACTTCCCCAGCTTTCGATAAATAGAATCCCCACTAACAAAAGGATAATCAGGCAAGGAAGTAAGACTAGCCCCATACCCCAATTTAGATTGACATTATCAATCTGCTTAGGTAATCTTCCAGACAAAATCTCCACTGAACGCAAGTAAGTAAAGGGAATCAGATGTGCAATCCTTTGAAGAGGCTGAATTGTTTGGATGCCAAACAATAAGCCAACAATCCCAATGAGTGAAAAGAAAAGAGGACAGGCATTTTTTGCTTGAAAAAGTAAGCAATCAAGTACACTACTTCCACAATGACGATAAAGGCTAAGAAAGCTAAGAACAAGCCAGGAAATAACATATCTTGTATCTTTCCAATAGTTACCTCTTGATTCACTAAGCTATAAATCGGGTAGGGATAATCTAACTGTCCAAAACCACTTATCAGACTTCCTACTAGAAAAGAAAATCCACAGATTCCGATAAACAGCACAGTTACATATCCCACTCCAACTCCAAGAGAAGATATTGCAAATGTAACTTTTGAAAAAGGATATAAGTGAGCTGTGTCCAGATGATTTTGATATCTTTCTGCAAATAGTTGCGTTAGCATAAAAATAATAGCAATCACAAACAAGCTTGGGATGATAGCCTCTAAAATCCAGACAATCTGATCAATCCCGTGGGTCGGATAATCTAAATTGTGCGCTTTTATGTTCAAGGGATATAGGGCTTGATAAATCTTTCGCTGGCGGTCAGCCCCCATTTTTAGTTCAGAGCTAGAAGTCGGGGTATTTGATATCTTTTCATAATTCTTCTCTTCATCTTGCCACTGCAAATAGTAGGCTTCTTTCCATCGCCCTTCTTTTAATAAAGTCAGAATTTCTGTCTTTAGCGTCAAAAGATTTTTTTGCGAGTCTAAATTAGTTTTAGCAATCTGGTATTCCTCCGAGTTGGTGTCAGATATTTGGGAGAGTTTCTCTTCATATCCATTGATGACTCTCTCACGGTCTACAAGACGAGTTTCCAACTCTCTCTCCAAGCTGACTGAGTTTGCAGTCCGACTATTGAAATAAAAGGTAACACCGAGTACAGATACAAATAAAGCTAAGATAATCCAGTTTAAACGACTTTTGAAAACTTTCTTTAACAAAAATAGGCTAATATCTTTCATAACGGAACCTCTTCTATCTGCCCCTGACGAATGGTTACGATGCTATCGCAAATCTCCACTAACTCCTCTTTGTAGTGGGAACTCAAAAGAACCATCTGTTCTTGTCTATTGATTTGTGCCAGTCTATCAAAAAACTTCTGTCGATAATACTCGTCTAAGCCATTTGTAATCTCATCCATGAGCCAGCATTTCGCCTGACTGAGAAAATACATAGCAATCACCAAGCGTTGCTTCATCCCTAAGGAATACTTGCGGATGGGAAGACTGATATAGTCAGCCATTTCCCAGTAGGCGATTTCGTCCCCCAAGTTTAGGTCTGACTTCCAGATATTTTTTATGAGACGAAGGTAGTCCATCCCACTTAAGTTTCCATCCAGCCATTCAACGCTCTCATAATAAAACAAAGAAGGAGGGGCTGCGATATGTCCACTACTAAGGGGAAGCAGCTTGCTCATAGCTCGGAACAGGGTCGTCTTTCCCGAGCCATTGATAGCAAGAAGACCATAAATCCTACCTTTTTTAAAGGTGAAATCAACATCTTGCAAGATGACTTGTCGCGTTTTTAAGGTAACATGAGTAAGATTTAACATATCCAGCCCTCCTTTTTCTCACTCTTTAAGGATTAATAGTTTCCGCTGTAGTAGTTTATGACTTCATAACGATCGTAATTCCAGCCAGAACCAATTTTATACTCAGAATAGCCTTCATAACGAGACCATGACGGAATCCAAGCATATTGATGGTCGTGATAGTTGGTACTATATTCCCAAACGGTATTCCAATCATACCTGTAACTTTTAGTGACTGTCACAGCAGATACACTGGACTGAAAAAGACCAATAGATAACAAACTAGCTAATAAAGCGACTTTTGCTGATTTTTCATGTTTTCATTGCATTTATATCACTACTATTGAAAACACTTTCATTATATCGTTTTTCTCAGTATTATGCAACAGATTTTTAGTTTATTTAACTAATATATAACATTTTTCTTCCTAACGAACGCTTTGGATTTTCCAACTATTCCACCCTGTAAAGCGGATAGCCCCTTGCTGATCGGTTCGGTAAATCTTACTCTTGATGGATTCTAGTCGTGTCAAGGTTTCCTGATGGGGGAGTTTGGCACGGTTGTTCTTACCAACTGAGATAAGTGTAATTTCTGGTTTGAGTTTTTCTAGGAAAACTGGATTTGATGAAGTTTTAGCACCATGCTGGCCAGCTTTAAAGACATCCACCTCTAAGGTAGGGTATTGCTTTAGAAGTTCTTTCTCACCCTTCTCTTTCGAGTCACCAGTGAAGAGAAAGTGCTTATCCAGAAGTTTTCCATAAAGAACTAGAGAATCCTCATTACCTCCATCTCCAATCTTCCTTGGAGATAGGACTTCTAAGTAACCGCCAAAAATCGGTAAATTCTCCCCTGCTGTCACACTGCGCACCTTGGTGTTAGTCGCTTGTAGTTCTGCTACAAATTCCTTCTGTGTCAGACTTCCTTTTGATACTAAAATCTCCCCTACATGGAAAGCCTTGGTCACCTCCAGCAAATCACCAACATGTTCCTTGTCTGTGTTGGTCAAAACAAGCTGGTCAATCTTGGCTACTCCTCGACTTTTAAGATAAGGAATTAAAGTTCGCTGGGCATTGCTGGTTGTCGACTTTTTTTGCCAGTCCTCGATTTTCTTATCAGACTCTGCCTTTCCTCCCACATCTATGAGGATAGTTTTACCAGTTACATCTCTTAGAAAAAGACTTTCCCCTTGCCCAACATCCAGCATCGTAATTTCATTTTCCAGAGGATGCTTGGTTAAGAAAAAGAGCCCCACGATAAAGAGACTGAATCCTGCTAGTCTTTTGATGTTTTTCCTAAAGTCATAGACCAAGGCCAATGAAACTAAGAGAAGAATCAAAAGCCATGCGGTGGGTTGTCCAAAGACCAATGGCCTACTTGCCATCCGCGATACCAAGCGAATGATGCTCTCCAACCATTCAAAGATAAGGTTAAGCTGAGTGACTGGATAAACAAAAGACAGAATGAATAAGATAGACAAAAGCGGTAAGAAGACCAAGTCAAACAAAAATGAAAAGACAAAGGTCAAAAGGATAGACCAAGGCTGAAATTCTGCAAAATAGAAGGATAGAATGGGCAATATTCCCAAGGAAATGACAAGACTTTCTCTGGCAACAGCCTTGAGCCCCTCCCCTTCTTTACTGGTCATAGTCAAGATAAAAGCGTAGGCACAGGACAAGACACCTCCTGCCGTCAGGAAAAAGTTGGGCATGATGATAAAGAGGACAAGAACCGTCAAGGCGAAATTATCCAGGCCCTTAACACCATGTTGGGCTAGTAACTTTTGCAAGAGACTACGAATGACCGAAGCTGAGAATCCTGTCAGACCTGCATAGATAAGGGAAAAAGGATAAGTCAGCCACTTCAACTTTTCTTGGGTCAAGCCCAATCGTAAGAGGAGTTTCTTAAAGGCATCCATAAAAAAGCCTACCTGCATACCCGACAAGGCAAAGAGATGGATAATTCCAAGACTGGAATAGAGCTCATTCATCTCCTCAAAGTCCGTGTCCAAATGTCCCAGCAAGAGCCCCGTCATGTAGTTGCGCATAGGGTCTGGAAAGTGCGTCTTGATCCAAACAATAGCCTTTCGACGTAAACTGGACAGATTTTCTCCTATATCCCAACTGCCAACCTCTTTAAGTGACTGGATGCTCTTGATAGTCAGTATCTGGTAAATTCCCTGAGTCTTCAGATAGGCTTGGTAGTCAAATCCACCAAAATTTCTCTGTCCTTCTGGCTCGGACAATTTTCCTTCTAGTTCTATCTCATAAATATCTGTTAAGGCTTGAAATTGCTCTTTCTCTTCTTCGGACTGAAGTTTATAATAAACTTGGAAGGTACGGCCGTCAGCCTTGCCACGAAATGATAGACTATCCCCATTGACTTTGATGGTATCTGGTAAAATCCTCACCTTTTCAACATAGCCAACCAAGTCTTGACTCGCTTGTGTCTGTTGCCAAGTTTGAAACAGAAACCAGAAGCCAAAGAAGCCACAAATCGCTAAAACTTTGCCTGCAGATTTCCACGAAAATTGGAAAAAGAGACAGATGAGTAGAAAAACAAAACCTAGTAGTGCGAGATAAGATACCGAGAAAATGGCATAGTAAAGCCAAAGTAACAAAAAGCCCAGATAGATTAAGGGGATAGGAAGAGTCTTAATCCACTGTAACATAATCTTTTAACTTTTCTATGGTCTTTGCACCAATACCAGAGACCTTCTTGAGTTCGTCTACCGACTTGAACTTGCCATTTGCCTCACGATGGTCGATAATGTCCTGAGCTCGTTTTTCCTCCAAGTCCTTTGACCTGCTTGAGCTCTTCCAGACTAGCTTTGTTTAGGTTGACCTTCTTTTCTTTACTGGTCGAAGAAGGCGTTCCAGAGGCAGTCTGCTGACTAGCTGCTTCTTCCCCCTTAGTTGGAACATAGACAAGAGCCTCGTCACTGACTTTCTGAGCAAGATTGAGCGATTTGCTATCTGCTTCCTCTGTCAAGCCACCCGCCTTCTGAACAGCATCATGAACTCGACTCCCAACTGGCAAATCATAGATACCCGGCGATTTGACAGCACCTTTTACATCCACTGTGATCAGATCTTGTTCGGGAGACTCTTCCTTTTCCTCCTTCTTCACTTCTTTTTCGGTAGATGAATCCTTTGAAACAGCCGCAACTTCAGCCTGCAAATTTGTTTCCTTAGCGGGTTCTGGCGTGCTAGGCTTCAGTAAGAAAAAAGCCCCCCTAAAAGCCAAACCCAAACCAGCACAGATGACAATGATTTTATACTCTTTGATTTTCTCGATAATTGCTTCCATATTTTCTCCTCTCTTTGATTATTCGTAAGAGGAAGAAAAAACAGTCGAAAATTTCTTTTCAACTGCTTACTTATTCGCAAAATAGTCTTCCTTGGTCAAGACATAATGAACTCTTGTGACGATTCGACCTTCCTCATGCAAATCAAGAGCTGCATACTCTTCGTCATGAGAATAACGCATACCTGACTTTCTCCATCACTCTACCAGAAGCTGGGATTTGCTTTGTCGTGAACAGCTATCAACTTATTCATCCCTATCTTCTCAAAAAGCTAGTTCAATCACGGCTCGAGTGGCTTCTGTTGTCAATCCTTGCTTCCAATATTTTTTATTAATAATATAACCAATAGCAGCCTTTTTTAAGACTGTGTCAATCTTGTGCAGGTCAATGGTACCGATAAACTGACCATTGCTTTTTAGTTCAATCCCCCAGCGTCCCAAGGGATTAACCAAGTAGAACTGAGCAATGTTATTCTTGGTTTCTTCCAAGCTTTGATTGGTTGGAAAAAGTGTAACGCGTATTTTCTCTGTCTGAGACATACTCAAACATAGCTTCTGCATCGTCCAAGGTTACAGGTCGGAGTAATAAACGTTCTGTCTCCACTATTGGATACTGGGCTAGTTTTAAAAAGATTGATTCCATACACACTTCCCCCTATTTACAAGTATTTTCCTACTAGCTTATCAAAAAAAGCTCATCAAAGCAAAAGTTTTTTTCTTGATTTTTCAAAAGCAGTTTTCATATAGAAATAAAAATCATCACGATAATCAGGGTTTTTCTAGATGATGTTTGATCATTTAAAGACCCGAATTTAGAAAATGGAGTATCTCTATGTTAATCGGAATTCCAAAAGAAATTAAGAACAATGAAAACCGTGTTGCCTTAACACCTGCTGGTGTTTATAGCCTAGTTGGTCGTGGTCATCGTGTCCTTATCGAAACAAACGCTGGTCTCGGTTCTGGCTTTACTGACGCTGACTATCAAAAGCAAGGAGCTGAGATTGTCGCTACTGCTGGTGAAGCTTGGGCAGCAGAGTTAGTCGTGAAAGTAAAAGAACCACTAGCTTCTGAATATGGTTACTTGCGCAACGATCTTCTCCTCTTCACCTACTTGCACATGGCTGCTGCTCCAGAATTGGCAGATGCTATGTTAACAGCCAAAACAACAGGAATTGCCTATGAAACTGTTCGTGACAATCAAGGACAACTGCCCCTCCTCGTTCCTATGAGTGAAGTTGCAGGTCGTATGGCGGTGCAAATCGGAGCTCACTTCCTTACTAAACAAGCTGGTGGCTCTGGTGTCCTCCTTGGTGGTGTACCAGGTGTTCCAAAAGGAAAAGTAACCATCATCGGTGGCGGTGTCGTCGGGACACACGCTGCCCGCATCGCCCTTGGACTTGGTGCTCAAGTGACTATTCTAGATATCAGTGCTAAACGTCTCTCAGTGCTAGAGGAAGTCTTCGGAAACCAAATCCAAACTCTTATGTCCAATTCATTCAATATCGAAGCAAGCGTGAAAGATGCTGATGTGGTGATCGGAGCGGTTCTCATCCCTGGTGCCAAAGCACCAAAACTGGTGACAGATGAGATGGTCAAACAAATGCGTCCAGGCTCTGTCATCGTTGACGTTGCTGTTGACCAAGGTGGCGTTATCGAAACGGCTGACCGTGTGACCACGCACGATGAACCCGTCTATGAAAAACACGGTGTTCTCCACTATGCCGTTGCTAATATCCCTGGAGCCGTAGCTCGTACTTCAACCATCGCCCTAACCAATGTCACTCTTCCTTATATCGAAGCTTTGGCTGGCAAAGGATTCACACAAGCAATCTCTGAAGATCAAGGCTTGCGTCAAGGTGTGACCACTTATCAAGGTTACTTAACTAGCCTGCCAGTTGCTCAAGGGCTAGATAAAGAGCACACTTCGATTGATGAACTTGTCTAAAGACATCAACTAATTAACACAGATACGAGAAAGAGCAGTTTCATCTGAACTGCTCTTTTTTGCTATTCTGTTTCTTGGTTCTGTTCTTCATTTTTAATTGGAGCTGGCTCATAGGCTCGGATAATTTGAGCGACAACTGGATGGCGAACCACATCCTTGGCTGAAAAATGAACAAAATCAATTTGGTGAATGTTCTTGAGCTTTTCTTGGGCATCAATCAAACCGGACTTGACGTTACGCGGTAGGTCAATCTGACTGATATCTCCATTGACAATCATCTTAGAATTAAAACCTAAACGCGTCAGGAACATCTTCATCTGCATGATGGTCGTGTTTTGCGCCTCATCGAGAATGACAAAGGCATCATCCAAAGTCCGTCCACGCATGTAAGCAAGAGGAGCAATCTCAATGATTTCACGCTCCATGAGACGAGTCGTTTGGTCTTTACCGAGAATCTGATACAAGGCATCATAAACTGGTCGAAGGTAAGGATCCACCTTCTCTTTTAGATCACCCGGAAGAAATCCAAGACTCTCACCAGCTTCCACTGCTGGACGAGTTAGGATAATACGCTTGACTTGCCCACGTTTAAGAGCAGTCACTGCCAATGTAACCGCAAGGAAGGTCTTCCCTGTCCCTGCGGGTCCAATTCCAAAGGTCACATCATGCTGTTTGACACTATCCACATAAATTTTTTGACCCAAGGTTTTTGACACGAATAGGTTTGCCCAGTATTGTCCTTTGATAATTTCTTCTTCGTAAAGGGCGACAAACTTGTCGATTTCATCGTTTTTTTGACCATGCTAATCGCAGTCACCACATCTGGCGTACCGACGGTCATTCCCACGATTTCACCAAGACCATCAAGGCTTGGATAACTTGACGGGCTTCCTCACAGGCAGCCTCTTCTCCCAAAACCTGCACAATCTCCGTACGAGCATGAATCACCACATCAAGCTCTTCTTCCATCAAACGAAGATGGCGTTCATTGGAACCAAAAAGATGAAACAGGTCATCTGGATGACTCAGTTGAATGTCTATTGAATGTTCCTTCAAATAAAGAACCTCTCTAATCCTTTTTATTTCTTTTTTTATTATAGCAAAGAGACAATAAAATACTAGCCTCATCTCATTGAATCTCTAGTGTTCTAAGTATTCTTGCCAGATAGCGTCAAAATCTCCTAGGTTAAAAGAGAAACTAGCATGCTCCTCCAAAAAGCGACTCACCTCATCAAAATCATCCGTGTGTTTTGGAAAGGCTGACTCTTCAAAAGCGAGGTCTGCTAGGATGGCTTTTGGACTGTTACTTTTAGGATTGCGCTCGGTCATGAGCCAAGTGTAAAATGATTTTCTCAATTTTTTCTCCTATCAAGACTTTTTTGATGAAACTTTTCTGATTCTTGAAAATTCCTGGACTTAGCCTCTGACACATAGTGATTTATAAAATCTGATTTAGCAGCTGTATAGGCATCTCGATTGTGTTCAAATTTTTTCCACAAACTTAGTTTTAATTCCTGATATGCTTGGGCGATATCTGGATGCTGACAGAGATAATCTCTAAAATAAATCTCGTCATGATCTCCCATCAGTCGCAAATGTAGATGAAAAACCTTTTCGGCAAAGCCCTGCTCTGTGTAGCCTTTATTTAGCGAAATCCTTTTAGGACTCTCCGACATCACTAGCCAACCATTCTTCACCAATAGATCCCTAACCCTTGCTAAATCCTCTATTCTACCTACTTCCAAAAGAATATCAACGATATTCTTAGCCCAAATATTAGGGATAGCTGTGCTACCGATATGTTCTATTCTTTTAATGACATTTTCACCCAGTATTTTTTTCAGATTTGCTTTTTCCGACTCATACCAGTCTTTCCACTCTGATTTATGCTCTACCAGAAAAATAGGAAAAAGTTGCCAGAGTTCCTCTAAACTCATTTCTTCAAGTTTCTTTATCATACTTAAAAAGCCTAAATCAACTCTGTCCCAAACTGGTCTTGCTTGATTTTGCCAGCCTTCATCAAGCCACCGAGTGCTTTCTTGAACTGACCTTTAGAAATGCCAAAGGTTGCCTTGATGTCCTCTGGAGAAGACTTATCATTCAAGGTCATGAAACCGCCATTGCTTTCCAAGTAAGTCAAAATCATCTGGGCATCATTTTCCAACATTTCAAAGGAACGTGGTTTGAGAGAAAGGTTCAACGTACGGTCTACTTCACGGAAACCAATGACACGCGCATCTAGAACTTGCCCCAAACGTGGCTCTGCATAGCGCTCACTAGGATGGATAAAACCAAGCATATTATTCTCTGGCAGATAGACAAAGGTCCCTGACAGCTTGAGACGATAAACAATGGCTGGCCAGTTTTGGTTCTGCATATTGTTGTAGGCAGGACGAGCCAGACGTTGGAAGTCTTCCTGATAAGCCAAGAGTCCCCAGATGCGGTCTTTCTTGTCCACTTCAAGACGGATGTAGAGTTTGTCGCCCTTCTTAGGCCAGAGTTCCTTGAGCTCAGGAAGGATATCGAGTGACACTACGATCTCCTTATCAGGTAGACCGGTATCGACAAAGACACCCAAGTCCTTACGAACTTCTGTTACGGTTCCCCAACCAAATTGGTCCTGAGTGGCAGTCACTTCTAGAGTGGTCAAGCGGGGCTTCTGCTTCATATCCGTGTAGGCAAAACCTTTGACCGTATCCCCTACTGTATGTTGACCTTCTTCCTTGGCAAGTGCATAGGTTTGACCATCCTTTTGCACAAAGTAAAAACGGTCATTTTCATCGATGATGAGTCCAACGATAAAACTTGCAAGATTTGTATTCATATTTCCTTCTTTCGAATAAAACTCAGCCAGCAATGCCAACTGAGTTTTTCTGTTTATTTTTAGACTTCCAAAAGTTCTTTTTCTTTGTTGGCAGTCATGTCGTCGATATGTTTCACAGCATCGTCTGTTACTTTTTGAATATCTTTTTCAAGAGTCTTCAATTCATCTTCAGTGATTTCTTTTGCTTTTTCTTGTTTCTTAGCTTCGTCCATAGCATCGCGACGGATATTGCGGACAGCTACTTTGGCATTTTCACCGACCTTCTTCACTTCTTTGGCAAGGTCACGACGAGTTTCTTCTGTAAGAGCAGGGATAACCAAGCGAATCACAGAGCCGTCATTAGCTGGTGTGATACCAAGGTCTGAAGCGTTCAAGGCACGCTCGATGTCTTTCAACGAAGACTTGTCAAATGGTGTTACCAACAAGACACGCGCTTCTGGAATAGTGATAGAAGCGATTTGATTAAGTGGAGTTTCTACTCCGTAGTATTCCACATGTACACGGTCCAACAAACTTGCATTGGCACGACCGGCACGGATACCACCAAATTCACGAGCAAGTGAGTGGTGAGACTGGGTCATTCTTTCTTTAGCTTTTTCTACAATTGCGTTAGCCATAATCTTTCCTATTCCTTTTCTTCGATATTGTTTGAAACTGTTGTTCCGATATTTTCACCAAATACGACACGTTTGATGTTACCTGGTTGGTTCATGTTGAAGACCACCAAGTCAATGTCGTTGTCCATAGAGAGAGTTGAAGCTGTTGAGTCCATGATACGAAGACCTTTATTGATAACGTCACGGTGGGTCAATTCTTCAAATTTAACGGCTGTCTTGTCTTTCTTAGGATCGGCATTATAAACACCATCGACGCCATTTTTTTAGCCATAAGGATGGCATCCGCTTCGATTTCAGCTGCACGAAGGGCTGCTGTTGTATCTGTTGAGAAGTAAGGTGAACCAATTCCAGCACCAAAGATAACGATACGGCCTTTTTCAAGGTGGCGAAGGGCACGTCCACGTACGTAAGGCTCTGCAACTTGTTGCATAGCAATGGCAGTTTGCACACGCGTATCTACTCCAACTTGTTGCAATGAATCTGCCATTACAAGAGCATTCATAACAGTCCCAAGCATTCCTGTGTAATCTGCCTGAACGCGGTCCATTCCTGCTTCTGCAGCAGGTTCTCCACGCCAGAGATTTCCTCCACCAATTACAAGGGCAATTTCGATCCCTAGGCTATGAACTTCTTGAATCTCTTTTGCAATTTTTTGAACTGTTTGGATATCAATTCCTACGCCACGTTCGCCTGCAAGGGCTTCACCTGATAACTTGATTAAAATACGTTTATACTTGGGGTTCGCCATTTTTACTCTCCTTTTTTCATCCTACCTATTTTATCACAATTTCTTAGATTTTTATAGTACCATGAGCAATTCTTTCAAAAAAATTAGACAGTTAAAAATTCCTCTAAATCAGTAAGAGCGCGCTCTGCAATTTTTTCATAACGAGCCTTCTTATCACGGATACGCTCGCCTTCCAACTCCTTGATAATCCCAAAATTGACATTCATCGGTTGGAAGTGTTTGCTGTCAGCATGGGTGATGTAATGAGCTAGACTTCCGATAGCTGTTGTTTCTGGGAATATAGCCTCGCTTTCTCCCTTGAAGAGTCGAGCCGCGTTAATACCTGCAACTAGACCTGAGGCTGCTGACTCGACATAGCCTTCCACACCCGTCATCTGGCCAGCAAAGAAGAGGTTGGGCTGTTTCTTAGAACGATAGGTTTGCTCAAGAAGATTTGGTGAATCCATGTAAGAATTGCGGTGCATGACCCCATAACGGACGAACTCTGCATTTTCAAGACCAGGAATCATTTGGAAAACACGCTTTTGCTCCCCCCATTTGAGGTGGGTTTGGAATCCAACGATATTATAGAGACTACCTGCAGCATTATCCTGACGAAGCTGGACAACCGCATAAGGTGTTTTAAATTCCCCATCACGCGGGCCTGTGTAGTCGTCTGGGTACTCCAGACCGACTGGCTTCATAGGACCATAAAGCATGGTTTTGATGCCCCGTTTTGCCATGACTTCAATAGGCATACAGCCTTCAAAGTACTTTTCTTTTTCAAAGGAATTCAATGGAGCTTCCTCTGCATTGACCAAGGCTTCATGGAAATCCATAAACTCTTGTTTTGTCATTGGAGCGTTGAGATAGGCCGCTTCTCCCTTGTCATAACGAGATTTAAGGTAGACCTTGTTCATATCAATGGTATTGACATCTACGATTGGAGCTGCAGCATCATAGAAATAAAAACCGTCTCCGCCATTAAGAGCATGAATCTTCTCAGCTAGAGAGTCACTAGTCAAAGGACCAGTAGCGACAACCGTAATAACATCTGACGGCAATTCTGTAATTTCATCACGAACCACTTCAATCAAGGGATGGTTGGCTACTTTTTCGGTCACCATTTGGGAGAAACCGTCACGGTCCACTGCAAGGGCTCCACCAGCAGGAACCCGTGTTGCCTCAGCAGATTCCAAGATAACAGAACCCAAACGACGCATTTCTTCCTTGAGAAGCCCAACAGCATTTGTCAGAGCATCTCCACGCAAGGAATTGGAACAAACCAACTCAGCAAAATTGTCTGTTTTGTGCTGGGGCGTTGACTTGATGCCTCGCATTTCATAGAGTTTAACTGGAATACCACGCTCTGCGATTTGGTAGGCTGCTTCAGAACCAGCCAATCCCGCTCCGATAACATTGATATAAGATTGAGACATAAGACTTCTTTTTACCATTATGGGAGAAAAATCCGTTCTTCCTTTTTCAGGCTTTTAGTAACAGCCTCCCATAAACTTTCTATAAATAATCACTCCTACTAGTATAACAAAAAAGGTAGACAGAAAGAACTAAAAAGGTCTATAGATTAAAAAAATAAGTCCACAAATAAACCCCAGATAGCCTAAGGCTATCTGGGGTTCTTGTTTCAATCGCTAGAATGGGAACAAGCATTCCATTTTAGACAGTTCCTGAAACTTAATCCTCTAGGTCCATTTCAGAAGCTGCTGATTTCTTCTTCTTGCCAAGAAGAGAGGCAGTTGCCAAGGCAGCTACTCCTAATCCAAGACCAGCAAATTGGTTACTTGCAGTTCCTGTATTTGGAAGTTTTCTACCGTTTGAACGTCCTGGTCCAGCAGGTTGTTGTGCAGGAGCTTGTGAGTGGTTCAATGCACTTGAGATTGAAGCACTGTCAGACAAAGCTAGCTGAGGTACTTACGCTGTTGCTCAAGCTTTCTGAAGCACTTGCTGAAGTTGAGGCATCACCTGAACCATTGCTTGTACTTGTTGAAGCTGAACCGCTACCTGAGCCATTGCTTGTGCTTGTTGAACCTGAACCGCTACCTGAGTTGTTGCTTGCACTGATTGAGGCTGATTGGCTTGCAGATACTGATGCGCTAGTTGATTGACTTGCACTTACAGATGCTGAAGCTGATTGACTTGCTGAGTCATTGCTTGTGCTTGTTGAACCTGAACCGCTACCTGAGTTGTTGCTTGCACTGATTGAGGCAGAAATGCTGTCACTCAAGCTTGCGCTTGTTGAGACTGACTCACTTGCGCTGATTGATGCTGAAGTACTATCGCTCAATGACACACTTACTGATTTGCTAAGTGAAACTGACTCACTTGCACTTACAGATTCAAGGTAGCTAGGAAGGTTAAACTCTGGCTTAGATTCGCTTGCTGGCTCACCCTTACTATAGCTGAATGAGTTAGATTGTTGTGACGCACTTGTACTCAAACTGCTTGAAACGCTATTGCTAAGTGATGTAGATGTACTTACGCTGTTACTCAAGCTTACTGAAGTACTTGTTGAAACTGAAGTACTACTTGAGTTGTTGCTTGCTGATTCAGATGCACTGATTGATGCAGATACGCTGTTACTCAAGCTTGTGCTTGCTGATTCAGATGCACTGATTGATGCAGACACGCTGTTGCTCAAGCTTGTGCTTGCTGATTGGCTAGCACTGATTGATGCAGATACGCTGTTGCTCAAGCTTGTGCTTGCTGATTCAGATGCACTGATTGATGCAGATACGCTGTTGCTCAAGCTTGTGCTTGCTGATACTGAAGCACTGATTGATGCAGACACGCTGTTGCTCAAGCTTGTGCTTGCTGATTGGTTAGCACTCATTGAAGCAGATACGCTGTTGCTCAAGCTTGTGCTTGCTGATTCAGATGCACTGATTGATGCAGACACGCTGTTGCTCAAGCTTGTGCTTGCTGATTGGCTAGCACTGATTGATGCAGATACGCTGTTGCTCAAGCTTGTGCTTGCTGATTCAGATGCACTGATTGATGCAGATACGCTGTTGCTCAAGCTTGTGCTTACTGATTGGCTAGCACTCATTGAAAGCAGATACGCTGTTGCTCAAGCTTGTGCTTGCTGATACTGAAGCACTGATTGATGCAGATACGCTGTTGCTCAAACTTGTGCTTGTTGATTGGCTAGCACTGATTGAAGCAGATACGCTGTTGCTCAAGCTTGTGCTTGCTGATTCAGATGCACTGATTGAAGCAGATACGCTGTTGCTCAAGCTTGTGCTTGCTGATACTGAAGCACTGATTGATGCAGACACGCTGTTGCTCAAGCTTGTGCTTGCTGATTGGCTAGCACTCATTGAAGCAGATACGCTGTTGCTCAAGCTTGTGCTTGCTGATTCAGATGCACTGATTGAAGCTGACACGCTGTTGCTCAAGCTTGTGCTTGCTGATTGGCTTGCACTGATTGATGCAGACACGCTGTTGCTCAAGCTTGTGCTTACTGATTGGCTAGCACTCATTGAAGCAGATACGCTGTTGCTCAAGCTTGTGCTTGCTGATTCAGATGCACTGATTGATGCAGATACGCTGTTGCTCAAGCTTGTGCTTGCTGATTCAGATGCACTGATTGATGCAGACACGCTGTTGCTCAAGCTTGTGCTTGCTGATTCAGATGCACTGATTGATGCAGATACGCTGTTGCTCAAGCTTGTGCTTGCTGATTCAGATGCACTGATTGAAGCTGACACGCTGTTGCTCAAGCTTGTGCTTGCTGATTGGCTAGCACTGATTGAAGCAGACACGCTGTTGCTCAAGCTTGTGCTTACTGATTGGCTAGCACTCATTGAAGCAGATACGCTGTTGCTCAAGCTTGTGCTTGCTGATTGACTAGCACTGATTGATGCAGATACGCTGTTGCTCAAGCTTGTGCTTGCTGATTCAGATGCACTGATTGATGCAGACACGCTGTTGCTCAAGCTTGTGCTTGCTGATTCAGATGCACTGATTGAAGCTGACACGCTGTTGCTCAAGCTTGTGCTTGCTGATTGGCTAGCACTGATTGAAGCAGACACGCTGTTGCTCAAGCTTGTGCTTACTGATTGGCTAGCACTCATTGAAGCAGATACGCTGTTGCTCAAGCTTGTGCTTGCTGATTGACTAGCACTGATTGATGCAGATACGCTGTTGCTCAAGCTTGTGCTTGCTGATTCAGATGCACTGATTGATGCAGACACGCTGTTGCTCAAGCTTGTGCTTGCTGATTCAGATGCACTGATTGATGCAGATACGCTGTTGCTCAAGCTTGTGCTTGCTGATACTGAAGCGCTGATTGAAGCGGATACGCTGTTGCTCAAGCTTGTGCTTGCTGATTGGCTTGCACTGATTGATGCAGACACGCTGTTGCTCAAGCTTGTGCTTACTGATTGGCTAGCACTGATTGATGCAGATACGCTGTTGCTCAAGCTTGTGCTTGCTGATTGGCTAGCACTGATTGATGCAGACACGCTGTTGCTCAAGCTTGTGCTTACTGATACTGATGCGCTAGTTGATTCGCTTGCAGATACTGATGCTGAAGCTGATTGACTTGCACTTACAGATGCTGAAGCTGATTGGCTAGCTGATACAGATGCTGAAGCTGATTGGCTTGCAGATACTGATGCGCTTGCTGATTGGCTTGCACTGATTGATGCAGATACGCTGTTGCTCAAGCTTGTGCTTGCTGATTCAGATGCACTGATTGATGCAGATACGCTGTTGCTCAAGCTTGTGCTTGCTGATACTGATGCGCTAGTTGATTCGCTTGCAGATACTGATGCTGAAGCTGATTGACTTGCACTTACAGATGCTGAAGCTGATTGGCTAGCTGATACAGACGCTGAAGCTGATTGGCTTGAGCTTACTGATGCGCTAGTTGATTCGCTTGCAGATACTGATGCTGAAGCTGATTGACTTGCAGATACTGATGCGCTAGTTGATTGACTTGCACTTACAGATGCTGAAGCTGATTGGCTTGAGCTTACTGATGCGCTTGCTGATTCACTTGCAGATACAGACGCTGAAGCTGATTCGCTTGCACTTACTGATGCTGAAGCTGATTCGCTTGAGCTTACTGATGCGCTTGCTGATTCACTTGCAGATACAGACGCTGAAGCTGATTCACTTGCACTTACAGATGCTGAAGCTGATTGACTAGCTGATACAGACGCTGAAGCTGATTGGCTTGCAGATACTGATGCGCTAGTTGATTGGCTAGCTGATACAGACGCTGAAGCTGATTGACTTGAGCTTACTGATGCGCTAGTTGATTCGCTTGCAGATACTGATGCTGAAGCTGATTGACTTGAGCTTACTGATGCGCTAGTTGATTCGCTTGCAGATACTGATGCTGAAGCTGATTGACTTGCAGATACTGATGCGCTAGTTGATTCGCTTACACTTACAGATGCTGAAGCTGATTGGCTTGCTGATACAGACGCTGAAGCTGATTGGCTTGCAGATACTGATGCGCTAGTTGATTGGCTAGCTGATACAGATGCTGAAGCTGATTGGCTAGCTGATACAGACGCTGAAGCTGATTGGCTTGAGCTTACTGATGCTGAAGCTGATTGGCTAGCTGATACAGACGCTGAAGCTGATTGACTTGCAGATACTGATGCGCTAGTTGATTCGCTTACACTTACAGATGCTGAAGCTGATTGGCTTGAGCTTACTGATGCTGAAGCTGATTGACTTGCAGATACTGATGCGCTAGTTGATTGACTTGCACTTACAGATGCTGAAGCTGATTCGCTTGAGCTTACTGATGCGCTTGCTGATTCACTTGCAGATACAGACGCTGAAGCTGATTCGCTTGCACTTACTGATGCTGAAGCTGATTCGCTTGAGCTTACTGATGCGCTTGCTGATTCACTTGCAGATACAGACGCTGAAGCTGATTCACTTGCACTTACAGATGCTGAAGCTGATTGACTAGCTGATACAGACGCTGAAGCTGATTGGCTTGCAGATACTGATGCGCTAGTTGATTCGCTTGCACTTACAGATGCTGAAGCTGATTGGCTAGCTGATACAGACGCTGAAGCTGATTGGCTTGAGCTTACTGATGCTGAAGCTGATTGGCTTGCAGATACTGATGCGCTAGTTGATTGGCTAGCTGATACAGATGCTGAAGCTGATTGACTAGCTGATACAGACGCTGAAGCTGATTGGCTTGAGCTTACTGATGCTGAAGCTGATTGGCTAGCTGATACAGACGCTGAAGCTGATTGACTTGCAGATACTGATGCGCTAGTTGATTCGCTTGCACTTACAGATGCTGAAGCTGATTGGCTAGCTGATACAGACGCTGAAGCTGATTGGCTTGCAGATACTGATGCGCTAGTTGATTCGCTTGCACTTACAGATGCTGAAGCTGATTGGCTTGCAGATACTGATGCGCTAGTTGATTGGCTAGCTGATACAGATGCTGAAGCTGATTGACTAGCTGATACAGACGCTGAAGCTGATTGGCTTGCAGATACTGATGCGCTAGTTGATTCGCTTGCACTTACAGATGCTGAAGCTGATTGGCTAGCTGATACAGACGCTGAAGCTGATTGGCTTGAGCTTACTGATGCTGAAGCTGATTGGCTTGCAGATACTGATGCGCTAGTTGATTGGCTAGCTGATACAGATGCTGAAGCTGATTGACTAGCTGATACAGACGCTGAAGCTGATTGGCTTGAGCTTACTGATGCTGAAGCTGATTGGCTTGCAGATACTGATGCGCTAGTTGATTGGCTAGCTGATACAGACGCTGAAGCTGATTGGCTAGCTGATACAGACGCTGAAGCTGATTGACTTGCAGATACTGATGCGCTAGTTGATTCGCTTGCACTTACAGATGCTGAAGCTGATTGGCTAGCTGATACAGACGCTGAAGCTGATTGGCTTGCAGATACTGATGCTGAAGCTGATTGACTTGAGCTTACTGATGCGCTAGTTGATTCGCTTGCAGATACTGATGCTGAAGCTGATTGACTTGCAGATACTGATGCGCTAGTTGATTGACTTGCACTTACAGATGCTGAAGCTGATTGGCTCGCACTTACAGATGCTGAAGCTGATTGGCTAGCTGATACAGACGCTGAAGCTGATTGACTTGCAGATACTGATGCGCTAGTTGATTCGCTTACACTTACAGATGCTGAAGCTGATTGGCTTGAGCTTACTGATGCTGAAGCTGATTGGCTTGCAGATACTGATGCGCTAGTTGATTGGCTAGCTGATACAGATGCTGAAGCTGATTGACTAGCTGATACAGACGCTGAAGCTGATTGGCTTGCAGATACTGATGCGCTAGTTGATTCGCTTGCACTTACAGATGCTGAAGCTGATTGGCTAGCTGATACAGACGCTGAAGCTGATTGGCTTGAGCTTACTGATGCTGAAGCTGATTGGCTTGCAGATACTGATGCGCTAGTTGATTGGCTAGCTGATACAGATGCTGAAGCTGATTGACTAGCTGATACAGACGCTGAAGCTGATTGGCTTGAGCTTACTGATGCTGAAGCTGATTGGCTTGCAGATACTGATGTGCTAGTTGATTGGCTAGCTGATACAGACGCTGAAGCTGATTGGCTAGCTGATACAGACGCTGAAGCTGATTGACTTGCAGATACTGATGCGCTAGTTGATTGGCTAGCTGATACAGACGCTGAAGCTGATTGGCTTGAGCTTACTGATGCTGAAGCTGATTGGCTTGCAGATACTGATGCGCTAGTTGATTCGCTTGCAGATACTGATGCTGAAGCTGATTGACTTGCAGATACTGATGCGCTAGTTGATTGACTTGCACTTACAGATGCGCTAGTTGATTCGCTTGCAGATACTGATGCTGAAGCTGATTGACTAGCTGATACAGACGCTGAAGCTGATTGGCTTGCAGATACTGATGCGCTAGTTGATTGGCTAGCTGATACAGACGCTGAAGCTGATTGACTTGAGCTTACTGATGCGCTAGTTGATTGGCTAGCTGATACAGACGCTGAAGCTGATTGGCTAGCTGATACAGACGCTGAAGCTGATTGACTTGCAGATACTGATGCGCTAGTTGATTCGCTTACACTTACAGATGCTGAAGCTGATTGGCTAGCTGATACTGATGCTGAAGCTGATTGGCTTGCAGATACTGATGCGCTAGTTGATTCGCTTGCAGATACTGATGCTGAAGCTGATTGACTTGAGCTTACTGATGCGCTAGTTGATTGGCTAGCTGATACAGACGCTGAAGCTGATTCGCTTGCACTTACAGACGCTGAAGCTGATTGGCTTGCAGATACTGATGCGCTAGTTGATTCGCTTGCAGATACTGACGCTGAAGCTGATTGGCTAGCTGATACAGACGCTGAAGCTGATTGGCTTGCACTTACTGATGCGCTAGTTGATTGACTTGCAGATACAGACGCTGAAGCTGATTCACTTGAGCTTACTGATGCGCTTGCTGATTCTCTTGCTGATACTGATGCTGAAGCTGATTCGCTTGCTGATACAGACGCTGAAGCTGATTCGCTTGAGCTTACTGATGCGCTAGTTGATTCGCTTGCAGATACTGATGCTGAAGCTGATTGGCTTGAGCTTACTGATGCGCTTGCTGATTCACTTGCAGATACAGACGCTGAAGCTGATTCGCTTGCACTTACTGATGCTGAAGCGCTTTGGCTAGCTGATACTGACGCTGAAGCGCTTTGGCTTGCAGATACTGATGCTGAAGCTGATTCGCTTGAGCTTACTGACGCTGAAGCTGATTGACTTGCACTTACCGATGCTGAAGCGCTTTGGCTTGCAGATACTGATGCTGAAGTTGATTGGCTACCTGATACAGATGCTGAAGCGCTTTGGCTTGCAGATACAGACGCTGAAGCTGATTCACTTGCAGATACAGACGCTGAAGCTGATTGGCTTGCTGATACAGATGCTGAAGCTGATTGACTTGAGCTTACTGATGCTGAAGTTGATTGACTTGCAGATACAGATGCTGAAGCTGATTCGCTTGAGCTTACTGATGCTGAAGCACTTTGGCTAGCAGATACAGACGCTGAAGCTGATTGGCTAGCTGATACTGACGCTGAAGCGCTTTGGCTTGCAGATACTGATGCTGAAGCTGATTCGCTTGAGCTTACTGATGCTGAAGCGCTTTGGCTAGCTGATACTGATGCTGAAGCGCTTTGGCTTGCAGATACAGATGCTGAAGCGCTTTGGCTTGCAGATACAGACGCTGAAGCTGATTCACTTGCAGATACAGACGCTGAAGCTGATTGGCTTGCTGATACAGATGCTGAAGCTGATTGACTTGAGCTTACTGATGCTGAAGTTGATTGACTTGCAGATACAGATGCTGAAGCTGATTCGCTTGAGCTTACTGATGCTGAAGCACTTTGGCTAGCAGATACAGACGCTGAAGCTGATTGGCTAGCTGATACTGACGCTGAAGCGCTTTGGCTTGCAGATACTGATGCTGAAGCTGATTGACTTGCACTTACCGATGCTGAAGCGCTTTGGCTTGCAGATACTGATGCTGAAGCTGATTGGCTAGCTGATACAGATGCTGAAGCGCTTTGGCTAGCTGATACAGACGCTGAAGCTGATTGGCTTGCAGATACTGATGCGCTAGTTGATTGGCTAGCTGATACTGATGCTGAAGCTGATTGGCTAGCTGATACTGATGCTGAAGCTGATTGGCTTGCAGATACTGATGCGCTAGTTGATTCGCTTGCAGATACTGATGCTGAAGCTGATTGACTTGAGCTTACTGATGCGCTTGCTGATTGGCTTGCACTTACTGATGCTGAAGCGCTTTGGCTAGCTGATACTGACGCTGAAGCTGATTGACTTGCACTTACCGATGCTGAAGCGCTTTGGCTTGCAGATACTGATGCGCTAGTTGATTCGCTTGCAGATACTGATGCTGAAGCGCTTTGGCTTGCACTTACAGACGCTGAAGCTGATTGGCTTGCACTTACTGATGCTGAAGCTGATTGACTTGAGCTTACTGATGCGCTAGTTGATTCGCTTGCACTTACAGATGCTGAAGCTGATTGGCTAGCTGATACAGACGCTGAAGCTGATTGACTTGCAGATACTGATGCGCTAGTTGATTCGCTTGCAGATACTGATGCGCTAGTTGATTCGCTTGCAGATACTGATGCTGAAGCTGATTGACTTGAGCTTACTGATGCGCTAGTTGATTGGCTAGCTGATACAGACGCTGAAGCTGATTCGCTTGCAGATACTGATGCGCTAGTTGATTGGCTAGCTGATACTGATGCTGAAGCTGATTGGCTAGCTGATACTGATGCTGAAGCTGATTGGCTAGCTGATACAGATGCTGAAGCGCTTTGGCTAGCTGATACAGACGCTGAAGCTGATTCGCTTGCACTTACAGACGCTGAAGCTGATTGGCTTGCAGATACTGATGCGCTAGTTGATTCGCTTGCAGATACTGACGCTGAAGCTGATTGGCTAGCTGATACAGACGCTGAAGCTGATTGGCTTGCACTTACTGATGCGCTAGTTGATTGACTTGCAGATACAGACGCTGAAGCTGATTCACTTGAGCTTACTGATGCGCTTGCTGATTCACTTGCTGATACTGATGCTGAAGCTGATTGGCTAGCTGATACAGATGCTGAAGCGCTTTGGCTAGCTGATACAGACGCTGAAGCTGATTCGCTTGCACTTACAGACGCTGAAGCTGATTGGCTTGCAGATACTGATGCGCTAGTTGATTCGCTTGCAGATACTGATGCGCTAGTTGATTCGCTTGCAGATACTGATGCGCTAGTTGATTCGCTTGCAGATACTGATGCTGAAGCTGATTGACTTGAGCTTACTGATGCGCTAGTTGATTGGCTAGCTGATACAGACGCTGAAGCTGATTCGCTTGCAGATACTGATGCGCTAGTTGATTGGCTAGCTGATACTGATGCTGAAGCTGATTCGCTTGCTGATACAGACGCTGAAGCTGATTCGCTTGAGCTTACTGATGCGCTAGTTGATTCGCTTGCAGATACTGATGCTGAAGCTGATTGGCTTGAGCTTACTGATGCGCTTGCTGATTCACTTGCAGATACAGACGCTGAAGCTGATTCGCTTGCACTTACTGATGCTGAAGCTGATTCGCTTGAGCTTACTGATGCGCTTGCTGATTCACTTGCAGATACAGACGCTGAAGCTGATTCACTTGCAGATACAGACGCTGAAGCTGATTCGCTTGCTGATACTGATGCTGAAGTTGATTCACTTGCACTTACTGATGCTGAAGCTGATTCGCTTGCTGATACTGATGCGCTTGCTGATTGGCTTGCACTTACTGATGCTGAAGCGCTTTGGCTAGCTGATACTGACGCTGAAGCGCTTTGGCTTGCAGATACTGATGCTGAAGCTGATTCGCTTGAGCTTACTGACGCTGAAGCTGATTGACTTGCACTTACCGATGCTGAAGCGCTTTGGCTTGCAGATACTGATGCTGAAGCGCTTTGGCTTGCAGATACAGATGCTGAAGCGCTTTGGCTTGCAGATACAGACGCTGAAGCTGATTCACTTGCAGATACAGACGCTGAAGCTGATTGGCTTGCTGATACAGATGCTGAAGCTGATTGACTTGAGCTTACTGATGCTGAAGTTGATTGACTTGCAGATACAGATGCTGAAGCTGATTCGCTTGAGCTTACTGATGCTGAAGCACTTTGGCTAGCAGATACAGACGCTGAAGCTGATTGGCTAGCTGATACTGACGCTGAAGCGCTTTGGCTTGCAGATACTGATGCTGAAGCTGATTGACTTGCACTTACCGATGCTGAAGCGCTTTGGCTTGCAGATACTGATGCTGAAGCGCTTTGGCTTGCAGATACAGATGCTGAAGCGCTTTGGCTTGCAGATACAGACGCTGAAGCTGATTGGCTTGCAGATACAGACGCTGAAGCTGATTGGCTTGAGCTTACTGATGCGCTTGCTGATTGGCTTGCTGATACTGATGCTGAAGTTGATTGACTTGCAGATACAGATGCTGAAGCTGATTCGCTTGAGCTTACTGATGCTGAAGCACTTTGGCTAGCAGATACAGACGCTGAAGCTGATTGGCTAGCTGATACTGACGCTGAAGCGCTTTGGCTTGCAGATACTGATGCTGAAGCTGATTGACTTGCACTTACCGATGCTGAAGCGCTTTGGCTTGCAGATACTGATGCTGAAGCGCTTTGGCTTGCAGATACAGATGCTGAAGCGCTTTGGCTTGCAGATACAGACGCTGAAGCTGATTGGCTTGCAGATACAGACGCTGAAGCTGATTGGCTTGAGCTTACTGATGCGCTTGCTGATTGGCTTGCTGATACTGATGCTGAAGTTGATTCGCTTGAGCTTACTGATGCGCTAGTTGATTCGCTTGCACTTACAGATGCTGAAGCTGATTGACTTGCTGATACTGATGCGCTAGTTGATTCGCTTGCACTTACAGATGCTGAAGCGGATTGACTTGCTGATACTGATGCGCTAGTTGATTCGCTTGAACTTACAGATGCTGAAGCGGATTGACTTGCTGATACAGACGCTGAAGCTGATTGACTTGCTGATACAGACGCTGAAGCTGATTGACTTGAGCTTACTGATGCGCTAGTTGATTCGCTTGCAGATACTGATGCTGAAGCTGATTGACTAGCTGATACAGACGCTGAAGCTGATTGACTTGAGCTTACTGATGCGCTTGCTGATTGGCTAGCTGATACAGACGCTGAAGCTGATTGGCTTGAGCTTACTGATGCGCTTGCTGATTGGCTTGCACTTACAGATGCTGAAGCTGATTGACTTGCTGATACAGACGCTGAAGCTGATTGACTTGAGCTTACTGATGCGCTAGTTGATTCGCTTGCAGATACTGATGCTGAAGCTGATTGACTAGCTGATACAGACGCTGAAGCTGATTGACTTGCAGATACTGATGCTGAAGCTGATTGACTTGAGCTTACTGATGCGCTTGCTGATTGGCTAGCTGATACAGACGCTGAAGCTGATTGGCTTGCAGATACTGATGCTGAAGCGCTTTGGCTAGCTGATACTGATGCTGAAGCGCTTTGGCTAGCTGATACTGATGCGCTTGCTGATTGACTTGCAGATACAGACGCTGAAGCACTTTGGCTAGCTGATACTGATGCTGAAGCGCTTGGCTTGCAGATACTGACGCTGAAGCTGATTCACTTGCAGATACAGACGCTGAAGCTGATTGGCTAGCTGATACTGATGCTGAAGCGCTTTGGCTTGTTGAAACAGACTGGCTCGCACTCACCGAGCTGGAAACACTCTTGCTCAATGAAACGGATTGACTGCCACTCAAGGAAGTTGATGCACTCTTACTCAACGAAATTGATTGACTTGTACTTACAGACTGACTACCGCTTACTGAGGCCGAAACACTATTTCTCGCTGAAACCGAGCGGCTGGCGCTCATCGATGCCGATTGGCTATTGCGCAAGGAAGTAGACAAGCTCTGGCTAGCAGAAACTGAACGGCTGGCGCTCGTTGAAGCCGACGCACTCGCTGATGTACTAGCACTTACTGAGGCACTGGTTGAGGCAGACGCACTTGCTGACATTCTTGCAGAAACGGATGCTCTCGTTGAGGCAGATGCGCTCGCTGAAGTGCTGGCGCTTACCGATGCACTCGCTGAGGCACTGGTTGACTGTCTTTGACTTAGACTAGTTGAAGCACTGCTACTCTTATACTCACTATCAGAAAGTTTTACAGTGAACGTATCCGTAGTCTTATCTTTATAGATAATGGTAACTGTTCCATTGTTACTAATAGTAAAGGAATCAATACGTTTTTCCTGCTTATTGTTTAGTTTCTCAACAGCCGCCAATATACGAGTTTTTTCTTGAGGTTTTAATTGAGAAACATTCTCTATCTGGAAGGTTTCAGTCGGTGCTACCCCTTCCATAATATCTGTCAGCCTACCTTGCACAATACGGACATTGCCCGGTGAATCATTTCCTGCACTATTACTATTACCAGCCTTATCCGTTGCTACTGCATTGCGTTGCCAACTATTTCTACCATTTTTATCATACTCTAGATTATCATTCAAATGAGCTCTTACAGTAATACGGGCTGGACTAGCAGTAGTCGCTGTGATATTCCCCGTTAAATGCTCTACAGTTCCCGTCCCATATTTATTATCTTCAAAGAAATTACTTCCAAGGGCTGAGCCATTTGCATCTGCATTTGAAACGATCTTAAATTCTGATAATTGCCCGCTATTATCTGTAGCAGTGAAATTAATTTGAATATCGTCTCCTGCGTACACAATATAGTTGCCATTTACAGGTGTTAGAGTTTGACCGTTACGAGTCACCGTCGCACTTGGAACTGGAACAGCATCCACATTAGCTGGGATAACATTTGTAGTATTATCACGGTAGGTAGTGGTAATATTCCCATTTCAGCTACCGAAATCGTTCCGGTTACGCCATCTTTCGTAAAATCACTACCAGATAAAAGCGACTGGTTTTTTTCTTTAAATTTTTCAAGTACTTGATCGCGTTCACTTACAGTCAAAGAAGATGGATTCTTAACAATAACGGTATCCCCACTAACTGGGTTGTTTCGTTCATTAAATCCCTTAATATGGAAATTCGTACGTGCTGTAGCAGTCTGACCATGAATATCTGTTACTGTATATTCCAGAACATAGGTACCAGGCTTATAGGGTTTCCAAGTTCCGTTTTCACGACCCACTGTCCCTATTATGTCAATAGTGTATGACCTTTGGGCACCTATTTTTTTCCCCGATTGATCATAGATATATAGATCTCCAAATACCCCTTTCTTGTTAGTTGGATAGTTCGGTGCATGTAAACCTGTAATAATAGCATTGGATGGGGAGCCCGTGATTTTAGCCATCCCTTGATCATCATTCAGCCTTATCTGAAAATTATTGACTGCTTCATCATTATAAATTGTGATAGTAGATGGCATAGAAATCGTAGGTGGTTTAGAGGCTGCACGTGAGTGTGCCCCTCTAGCAATTTCTGTCCCATTTCGTGGATCACGCACACCAGAATTAGCCGCCAACACAGCATTGACAATCGAATTACGCGCTGAAGTAGCTTTTTGCAATACTGTTGTTAAATCACTAGTTGGATCAGTCAGGGCTTTTTCAATTTCTGTTACTGCAGCATTGGCCTTAGCAAGAGCTGAATCCGTATTTGGTAAATCAACCGCTTTTGCTAGATAGTCACCTATTTCAGCTGAAAGATTGGTCAACTTCCTACGGTTTTCTTCTTGTTGTTTAGCAGTGACTTCTGAAGATGCTATTGCAACCGCAGCAGCTTCAATTAAGCTAGTTGTGACAGAAGTTGATTGAACTCCACTAACACTATTCTTACCAGTAATTTCAGTTATTTTTAATTCAGCTGAGTCAATTTCAAGGTTCTTTGCTTCTTTTGAAGTAGAAGGTTGCTGGTCAATTGCTGTCGTCGATCCACTCTGTTCAACAGACAAACTTGACACTACAGAAACATTCGATCCACTTGTTGATTGACTGGCACTAGCAGAAGCACTGACAGACTCTTTTGGTGAAGTGGTCACGGTCTTATCTACCGTTTGACTCTTCTCAGCTTGTTTGAGCGCATCCTTGCCTTGGGCTTGATTCTTATCAGCGATCACACCAGCGGCTAGGTTATTGCTAGTTGTTGCCACTTGGCTGCTGAGTTGGGTTGTGCTTGACAAGGCGTCACCTAGCTTGCTGGTCGCAAGGCTCTCAGCAGGAGCAGTCTTGACATCAAGGGATGCTGAGGTCGAAGTTGAGACAGAGGTTTGAACTTCTGACTCGCTAACAGAGCTAGTGCTTTCAGCTAGAGATGCTGAAGTTTGGACACTTACTGAAGGAGCAGGTTGAGCGCTAGCAGATGCTGACTCAGAGACAGGAGTTGAGGCAGATGCTTGCACACTCGCTGATTGCGATGGAGTTTCACTAACAGAGGCTGACTCAGAAGCAGGACTTACAGCTGACTGGCTGGTAGTAACTGAACTGCTAGCTGACGCACTTGCTGATAGACTAGCTGATACAGAAACGCTTGTCGAAAGAGAAGCACTTACAGATTGACTGACCGACTCAGAAACAGATACAGAGTCTTGCTCTGCTTGTTCCTTCACTTCTGCTTGTGCTTGGGCAATGATAGAGTTATTGCTGGCTTCAGTTGTCGCATCAGCTTGGGGCTCAGTTGCGATGACTGCCTTACCAGTTTCCTTGTACTCAGATGTCTCATCTGCATATACAGTTTGCTCTTGAGTTACAACAAAACCTGCGGCCCCGGCGGCTAAGATGGCCCCTATACCTGCAAGCGTGTTGGCATTCAAGTGAGCGTGGTCAAGTTCTTCAGTGTCAGATAGGCTAGTCGAGACAACTTCTCCCATCCCACCGATACGGAAGAGATCCAGTTGGGAATTCGAGGCTTTTACCCAGTTTTTCCCCGATTTGTAAAGCTTATAGCGCTTTTTCTCATCTACGATCTCGAAATCTTTGTTAAATTTTTTACTTCGAAACATTCTATTCCTTTCCTTTTTTAAAAATTCCACTCTTTGTTAACCTCATGATCATTAACAAAGCGTGATACTTAAGTAAGAATTTCACGGAAACACAAGCATCAAGCCTAGTCAATCAATGGCTTTTCAAGAGTTTTTTGATAAAATTCGATGGTTAATTGGTATAAAAGAGATGCACTTTTATATATGTTTTTACTCCAGTATATACCAGCCTCAATTCTATCAAATTTGAAGCTTCTTTTCAAGATTTTTAATTTCAATATAGCAAATTTATTTCTGCAATAGAAAAGCAGTGTAAAAGGATTACACTGTTCTTTATAAATACTGATTTTTTCTTAAACTGAGGTCTCAGAATTGATTAAAACTGGACTCATTTCCCTATCGTTAAGATTGATTTTCCTCCCAGTCGTGGTAGGCAGCATAGAGCTGACTTTTATTCCGCTGGTAGAGTTTAGCAACTTCTTTTATGGCTTGATTTCTCTTCATGCCTTGCTGGATACGGGATTGGATTTCTAAGAACAAGCCCTCCTCATCCTTTTCCTCCTCATCCTGACTGGCACCTTCAACGATGAGAAGACACTCGCCCTTGAGCGGTGTATCAGCGATACTTTCCAGCAATTCAGAGATGTTTCCTCTTTTGTATTCTTCATAGATTTTGGTCAATTCCCTAACCAAGACTACAGAGCGGTCACCATAGACTTTTAGCATATTTTCCAATGTATTTGCCACACGATGGGGCGATTCGTAAAAAATCTGAGTTTCAGGATAATCTTTTTTTGTTTCAAAAAACTGCTTTTGCTGACCTGATTTTCTCGGTAAAAAGCCATAAAATATATGTGGCTGTGGCGTTAGTCCACTAGCAATCAAGGCAGAAATCCCTGCAGAGGCACCTGGAACTGTGACAACAGCAATCTCTTCCTCGATGGCTGCCTTAACCAAATCATGACCAGGGTCTGAAATGCTAGGCAGACCCGCATCAGAAACCTGAGCAATACTTTGCCCCGCCTTCAGGAAACCAATCAAATCAGGAATTTTTTCCTTGGCATTGTGCTCATGAAAACTGATCTGCTTGGTCGAAATGTCAAAATGCTTGAGCAGAAGCCCTGTATTGCGCGTGTCCTCAGCCGCAATCCAGTCCACCTCTTTCAAGGTCTGGATGGCACGAAAGGTCATGTCATCTAGGTTGCCAATCGGCGTTGCTACTAGGTAAAGTTTGCCATAGGGAGACTGCCCCTTAAAACTTTTTTGAATCTGCATGCCTACTCCCTGTACAACAACTCGTCACAGAACATACATTCCTCGTCCTGCTCTCGACGTTGTCCATAAAAATCATTACAAACGTGAAATCCGTCTTTATAGATCCTACGGACGCTTTCACGAACATGCTTGGCCTTGACAGGTGTATCTGCTTCTACCTCGCCCAAGCGTTCACGCAACTTACTGTTTTCCAAGCGAAGAGCTGTATTTTCCTCTACCAGGCTCTTGAGATTTTTCTTGATGGCTTCCACATCGGCTAAGGTCACCAATAACTGTTGGGAAAAATCGTCCAGCGCGTCAAATAATTCTTTTTTGTCCATAAACCAGCCCTTTCCTTTCTTTATCGTTCATTTTTAAGTTTATATTTCCTTCAAAACCAGGTATTCCATGGCATTTTGAAAGCTGACATTAGCCTGCCACATTTTTCTAGCTTCTAGCAAATCTTGTAAAATCTGTCGGATCCTTGCTTGCAAGAGATCCTGTCCACAGAGGACTTCGAGGATTCGCAAGACCTGATCTTGTTTTTTCCTTGTCATCTGCCAAGCTGGCTAATTTGGCTACCTGCAAATAACTCTTTTTTTCTTGGCTACTAACCAGGTCAGTAAGCGCTCGCTTTCATCAACTATAGTCCAAAAGCTTGCCTGATTGACCAACTTTTTCAGCTTCAGCTTGTGATTGACAAAACTGGGCTAAGAGAGTCGCTTTTTTTCTTGACCAGTCCTGCTTGTTCTAATTGATGAATGAGCTTTTCTTCCTGCTTTTTAAAGTGGAAAATCTGGGTCCGACTACGAATGGTCGGTAAAATCTTTTCCTCATCGCTAGTTAAGAAGAAAATGTAAACATCACTCTGGGGTTCTTCGATGACCTTGAGCAGAGAATTGGCTGCGTTGGGATGCATTTTTTCCGCCTGCTCGATGATAAAAACCTGTTGCTGGCTTTCAATCCCTGCTTGGGAAAACTGACTCACTAATTCTCGAATACGTTCTGTCTTGATGACCTGATTGACAGGCTTAATCAAGGTGACATCGGGAAATTCTTCCTGTTCAATCAGCTTACAATTTCGGCATTTCTCACATGGTAAAAGGCCTACCTTATCCCTACAAAAGAGGCTCTTAGCTAAATTGCGTCATTTCCAAACTTCCAAAGAAACCTGAAAAAAGGTAGGCGTGATTGAGCTGCCCTTGTTCTAGGATACGGACAAAGCGGTCAAACTGGTCTGGTTGCCAAGCTTTTAGTTGATCTTGTTTCATTTAGCCAAGCCCATTCTATCAAACAAGACAGCCTTGGTTGTTTCCACAACTTGCTCCAAAGGAAGACTCGCATCAATCTTGACAATGCGATTTCCTTCTTTGTCCAGAAGAGAAAGGTAACCTTGACGAACTTTCTTGTGCAAGTCCAAACCTTCCAAGTCCAAACGATTGACCTCACGATTGCTATTAGCAGCAATGCGAGCCAGTCCTTCTTCCACCTCGATGTCAAAATAGAGTGTCAAATCGGGTTTGAGACCATCTGTTGCAAAGCGATTGAGCCAATCAATGGCTTCAATATCCAAGCCACGACCAAATCCCTGATAAGCAACGGAACTGTCGATAAAGCGGTCCATAATGACCAACTTACCAGCTTGAAGAGCAGGCAGAACTTTTTCCACCAAGTGCTGTCTGCGACTGGCGATATAGAGAAGGAGCTCTGTTTTAGGATCCATCTGAGTATGACTTGGGTCCAAAATCACTTGACGAATCTTCTCTCCAATCAAGACTCCGCCTGGCTCACGGGTCGTCATCACCTCTACTCCTTTTTCCTCTAAAATTGGGAGTAAAGCCTCTAAAACACTGGTCTTTCCTGCTCCCTCTGGTCCCTCAAGAGAGACTAAAAATCCTTTTGACATGTCTAACTCATTTCTTTTTTTCTACCTTCTATTCTATCAAAAAAATAGTTTTTTGTGACAATCTTTTTGCGCCTTCTCCATTCAATCGACCATAAAAGAGGCTGGGAGTCATCCAACCTCTTATTTACCTAGTTCTTGTGTTCGTTTGTAGGCTTGATGAACTGCATCCATGACCGTGCCTCTAAAGGCGTGTTCTTCCAGACTTGCTACACCAGCGATAGTCGAACCTCCTGGGCTACAAACTTGGTCTTTCAAGACTCCAGGATGTTGTTGGCTTTCGAGAACCATCTGTCCAGCGCCGACTACTGTTTGGGCTGCCATTTTCAAAGCCATTTCTCGTGGCAATCCTGTCTGTACACCCGCATCTGCCATAGCTTCGATAAAGAGATAGACAAAAGCTGGTCCACAACCTGCAAGACCTGTCGCTGCATCGATTAAGTCATCTCCCAGCTCAACCAAGAGACCGGCCTTGGCTAAGAGCTGACAAAAGAGTTCACCGTCCGCAACACGACAGTTTGCTGACATGGCATAACTAATCACTCCTTGGCCTATAGCCACTGGCGTATTGGGCATGATGCGAATGATTCGGTGCTGACTCGGAAGAAGTCTAGCCAGTTTTTCCAAGGTCAATCCAGCCGCCATAGAAATCAAAAGAAGACTCTCTCTTTTTTCAAGGATAGTCTGGTATTGAGCAAGCAGTTCAGAAAACTGGGCTGGCTTTACTCCTAGAAAAATCACATCTGCTTCTGCAAAAATTTCTTCATTGCTGGAGGCCTGGCCGCCGAAGTCGGCAATAAAAGCATCTACTTTTGCTTGACTACGATTGGCAAGGAGAACCTGTTCACCCGTCTTGGCCTGCCAGACAGCCTTGGTCAAACTAGAACCCATATTCCCCAAACCGATAAATCCAATCTTCATCTCTTACTCCCTTATCTGTCCGTCACCAGAAACCACATACTTATAGCTGGTCAATTCCTTCAAGCCCATTGGCCCACGCGCATGCAGTTTCTGAGTAGAAATCCCCATCTCACAACCTAGACCAAACTGGCCACCATCAGTGAAACGTGTTGAAGCATTGACATAAACCGCTGCAGAGTCTACTTGATCTGTAAAGTAAGCCGCAGCTTCAGCATTTTCTGTCACAATAGCATCCGAATGATGGGTACTGTGGGCTTCAATATGCGCGACTGCTTCTTCTAAACTGCTCACAACCTTAACAGCTAGGACATAGTCTAAACTCGGTGTCAAAGTCTTGGGCCTCAGCTGCTTGACCTGAAAGAAACTGACTTGCTTTGCTATCTAGGCGGAATTGAATCGGTTCCAGTCCAGCTTCTTTTCGATCTGCAACCATCACTTTCTCCAAGCGAGGAAGGAAATCTTCTGCCTTGTCTTCATGAACCAACAAAACCTCCATAGCATTGCAGACAGAAGGACGACTGGTTTTAGCATTGTTGATGATAGACAGAGCCTTGTCTTCATCGGCATCCTTATCCACATAGACATGAACAATTCCAGTTCCTGTCTCGATAACAGGTACGATAGCATTTTCAACCACCGCATTAATCAAGCCAGCCCCTCCACGAGGAATAAGAAGGTCTAAATAATCCTTGGCCTTCATCATGGCATAGCTACTTTCACGACTAGTATCTTCTACTAGTTGAATCACATCTGGGTGAATAGTAGTCGTCTCCAAGCCCTTCTTCAAGGCTGTGACAATAGCATGAGCTGTTTGATAGGCATCCTTGCCACTACGAAGAACGACTGCATTACCACTCTTGAGAGCCAAGGCAGCCGCATCCGACGTCACATTCGGACGGCTTTCATAGATAATACCGATGACCCCCATAGCCACACGTTTCTTTGTGATAACCAAACCATTTTCAAGTTGACTTGTTTCTAAAACTTCACCGATTGGATCTGGTAAGGCAACCACTTCACGAATACCCGTTGCCATCGCTTCTATACGCTCTGCATCCAAATAAAGACGATCCAGCATCACATCTGAGATTTTCCCCTTGGCCACCGCCATATCAAGGGCATTTGCCTCTAGAATCTCCTCAGTAGCTGCCAATAAGTGATCAGATATAGCTAGCAAGGCTTGGTTTTTCACCGTTTCACTAGCTGTGTTGATTGACTTTTTAACAGCCTGTACTTGTTCAAATTGTGCTTGTGTACTTACCATTTTTTACCTCTAAAATTCTGTAAAGAGCAGCTGGATTTCAGGAGTGATGGAAATCCAGTCATCACGGTGAATCAAGACTCCCTTAGCTTTTTGAGAACGGAGCATATCTTCTAGGGCTGAGACGCCAAATTGGACACGTCCCTTTCCAAGAGATTGACCTGTTTCTTTATCTGCAACTGTGACAATATCATGGTAAGAGAAATTCCCTTCCACTTCTACCACACCTGATAAAAGAAGACTTTTCCCGTTTTTTGAAAGTGCTTCTGCAGCTCCACCATCTACCCAAATCGTCCCCTGACTTTGAGCATAGAAGGCTAGCCATTGTTTCTGAGTACGAAGGCCCTTCTCTTGCGCAACAAAGAAGGAACCATCCTTGGTCTCGTCCGCTGCCTCAATCAAGGCATCTGATTTCATGGAGGAGCAGATATAGACTGGCACACCCGACTCCGTCGCGATCGTAGCCGCCTTGATCTTAGTCAACATCCCACCTGTACCATTAGACGAACCTGCTCCACCAGCCATATCAATAATCTCACGATTGATGGTCTCAATTTTCTCAAGACGTTTGGCTCTTGGATCTGAGTTGGGATTTCCAGTATAAAGACCGTCTACATCCGTCAAGAGAACCAAGAGATCTGCCTGCACCATAGCCGCTACCTGAGCACTCAGAGTGTCATTGTCCCCAACCTTGAGCTCATCAATAACGACACTGTCATTCTCGTTAATGATAGGAATGGCACCACGATGAAGCAATACAGACAAAGCCTGGTGGGCGTTCTTATAACGACGTTTATCTACAAAATCATCCTGTGTCAGCAAGATTTGCGCAGAGACGATTTGGCGCATGAGGAGGTTGGTTGTGTATTCTTCTAGGAGCAAACCTTGTCCTACTGCAGCCGAAGCCTGCTTATCAGCAATCTTAGTCGGCCGTTTTTTAAAACCCAAAGATCCAAAGCCAGCCGCTACTGCCCCAGAAGAAACCAAAATCAACTCATGCCCCGCTTCATGCAACATAGCTAATTGTTGGGTAATTGCCTTTACTTTACTCCTTGATAAACTTCCGTCTTCATTTGTCAAGGACGAGGTCCCCACCTTAAAGACGATTCGTTTGTACTTCATATTCTCACTCCGATTCTTCATATTTATCCATTATAACATGAATGCTTTTAAAATAGAAAAAGACTTGAAATAAAAAAAGGTTGAGACAGGCATCTCAACTCTTTTATCTATTCTCAGTTTTACGCAATCTTTCCAGCGTTTCTTTTAAAAAAATCTCTGGAATATCTGCTGTGAATTCAAGATTTCACCTGTTCTCGGATGGGTAAATCCTAGAGTTTTAGCATGGAGAAATTGTCCATGTCCTTTCAAGGTCTTGCGAGGACCATAGACCTCATCCCCAGCGACTGGGTGGCCAATATAAGCCATGTGAACACGAATTTGGTGGGTACGCCCTGTCTCCAGTTGTAACTCTAACAAACTATAGTCACCAAAGCGTTCCAAAACTTGAAAGCGGGTCACTGCCGGCTTCCCTTTGGCAGTCACAGCCTGTTTCTTACGGTCTTTTTCACTACGGCCAATCGGTGCTTCAATCACACCCCGATCATTTGGTAGATTGCCATGAACAATCGCCCAGTATTTGCGTAGAGACTTTTTATCCTTGAGCTCTTGGGCAAGTGCCAAGTGGGCCTCATCATTTTTAGCAATCATGAGGAGACCAGATGTGTCCTTGTCAATGCGGTGAACAATGCCTGGACGGAGAACCCCATTGATACCTGACAAATCCTTGATATGGTACATGAGGGCATTGACCAAGGTTCCACTGGTATGACCAGCGCTGGGATGAACTACCATACCCTGAGGCTTGTTGACAACAGCTACGTCCTCATCTTGGTAGATAATTTCCAGAGGAAGGTCCTCGGCAACATACTCCAAAACCTCTAGTTCTGGCACATGATAAGTGACGACATCCCCCTCTTGGACAGTGTATTTAGCTTTCTTGGCTTGACCATTGACCAAAACTTGTCCAGCCTTGATTTGTTCATTAGCGAGACTGCGTGACAATTCTGTCAGGTCCGACAGAGCCTTGTCTAAGCGCACCCCACCCGTTTCAATTTTTATTTCCATTTACTTCCTCTTTAAGCATTGCAATCAATAAAACGATGACACCAACTGTCAGATAGCTATCAGCCACATTAAAAATCGCAAAGTTGATAAAGTCTAGGTGAAACATATCCACTACAAAACCTTGACTCATTCTGTCGATAAAGTTACCCAGACCTCCCGCAATTATCAAAGTCAGTCCAAAAACCATCCAGAGAGAATCCTCCATGTGTTTATGTAGATACCAAATGGCTCCAGCTATGACGACCAGTGTAATGACAGCAAATAGCCACTGCTGGTCTTGCAACATAGAAAAAGCCGCCCCACGATTTTGCAGATAGGTCAAGCTAACGAGATTAGGTATCCAAGAGCGCACCTCACCCAGTGGTATCTGTTGGACAACATAATTTTTGATCAACTGATCCAGCCCAATCAAAAGCAGTACAATCACTGCCACTATCCCTCTTTTTTTCATGATTTCCTCTTCTGATCAAAATATTCTTGCATAACCTCAACGAAGAGTGTCCCAGCTTGACTTAGCTCCACTTCTTCACGTTTAACATAAACCATACGGTTGTCTAGATTATCCTTGAGACGAATAACTGTAATGCCATTAACACTGTCACTATCCAAAAATCCAGACCCAGTCGCATAGGCGTCCGTCCGCTCCAAAATACCATTCAAAGTAGCACGGTCGGTCACATTGAACATCTGGGAGCTCGCGCTGGTATCGACAAAGTTCTCTGAATAGTAAAGGTACTCGTCCTTTTCCTGAGTAAAACGAACTGTTGGCAGATCCGCTAGGTCCTCCATGACCAGTTCCTCTTTCTTTGCTAAAGGATGGCCTTCACGCAGATAGATGTGAGTCTGGAAAGGAATTAGTTCAATAACTTCTAAACCAAGCTTTTCAACCCGTTGCATGATGCCCTTTTTATTTTGGTTGTTGAGGTAGATAATCCCAATCTCACTATGCCCTTGGGCTACTTCGTCTAATATTTGAACTGTAGTAGACTCAAAAATACGAAAGTTCTTATAATCAGGATAACGTTCTGAAAAGGCCGTAATCGTTGGTGGCAAGAAGTCATAGTGCTGGCTAGCAATAGAGAATTCATCTTTTTCTTCCTCAGGATTGGCATATTGATTTTGAAAAAAACATCAAATCCCTTGACCAATTCCTGCGCTTTCTCGTAAAATTCCATACCACGACGAGTCAAGAAAGTCCCTGAGCTGGTCCGACGAAAAATCTTAAAGCCCAGCTCTTTTTCCAAATCGCGGACAGAAATAGACAGGCTCGGCTGACTGACATACATCTTTTCAGCCGCTTCACGGAAAGTACCACTATTGGCAATAGCTACAACATAGCGTAATTGTTGAATATTCATCTTCTACCCCCAACTTCTCTATCTGTTCATTATACCATATTTCAGAAGTTTTCCACAAAGGAAAAAGAATATCCATCATAAAATCTAACTATACTAGACTTAATAAAATGATGGGTATCAAAACAAAAAAATAGGCTCTCCGAAAACTCGGAAAGCCTTATTTAATGCTACTTCTAGCTTCCTCGCCTTTACATTTCAAGGCTCGGGATAAAAAGGTTCACTGGACCTTTTTATTTTGCGATTGGGTAAACAGAAACTTGTTTTTTATCGCGACCTTTACGTTCAAAGCGTACTACGCCTTCAACTTTAGCGAACAAAGTATCGTCTCCACCACGACCAACGTTTACACCTGGGTAGATGTGTGTACCACGTTGACGGTAAAGGATTGATCCACCTGTTACAGTTTGTCCGTCAGCTGCTTTAGCTCCAAGACGTTTCGCTTGTGAATCACGTCCGTTTGATGTAGAACCTCCACCTTTTTTGTGGGCGAAAAGTTGCAAGTTGTTAAGAGTCATTTTTAACATAATGTTTTCCTCCGTGTTAGTTTTCTGTGATAACTCTGGTTTGGACGAACTCAGAAGAGTTCTCCGATAAGTTTGCCATACCTAAGAAAAATGATTCGAAGAATAACTGGGTCATTTCTCTCTGGTGCGAAGGAAGATCCGCTGGTATTTCAACCTTTAGATAGCCACCTTCATCTTCGTTTAATTCTAAGATTGGTTCATAGCCTGCAAATTTCTCAATGGAATTGATAAAGTTAATGGCAAGCGTAGAAACCGATGCACACACGACATCTAAGCCGTATTCGCCACTCTCGGCGTGTCCAGTAATTTCCGCACTCCTCAGCTCGCCATCTTCGGCTTTCTCAAAGACTGCTTGTATCATGTGTTCTCCTTAAAAATTAAGCGTTGATTGCGTTGATGACAACTTTTGTATATGGTTGACGGTGACCTTGTTTGCGGTGGCTACCTTTTTTAGGTTTGTACTTGTAAGTAACAACTTTCTTTTGTTTTCCTTGTTTTTCAACAGTTCCAACTACAGTAGCTCCAGCAACAAGTGGAGTTCCGACAACAGTGTTTTCACCACCAACAAGAACAACTTCGTTAAAAGTAACTTCTTGACCAGCTTCAACGTTCAATTTTTCAACGTAAACTGCTTGACCAACTTCAACTTTAACTTGTTTTCCGCCAGTTTTGATAATTGCGTATGTGCTCATTATGCACCTCCTATGATTTTTTGGGTTTCCCCGTATTTTGTGAAGACTCGCCTAGCATCGTGGGACGAACCACTTAGTAAATGAGCTCTAAGTATAACAACGTTTAAATTTTGTATACGACGAGCAACGATGTTCGTGCGGTTGCACAGGACTGTGCATAGTCAACTCTTCAAGTATAGCATATCTTCTTTTTTCTTACAAGTAAAATCAATCAAAATTCAACTTTTTCTTAACCTTTTTTCCTCCCAAAAGCATACTGAAGTAAAAGATACTCATCATAAGAGGAACACCTAGAATGGTCTTCTCCTGATAGTAAATCGTTAGATAAGCTGAAAAAACAACTCCAAAGACAAAACTGCTAAGCAAGCTAACAAAAATTAAGCCTTCTCGTAGGAATGGCGTATGCTTGGTCCGGAAATAATCCCCAAAAGCCAACATGGTTCGTTTAATATTCCCTGTCATAAAGGCATTATTATAGGCAATACCTGACACTTCTCCAAAGGCTGTTGTCACCAAGCCCATACAAAAGGCTAAAGGTGGAACTAGATAGATATTATCAACTGTTTGCGGTACAAAGCCAATAATTAGGGACAGGACTGCAAGTGGTATCAAGGACAAAATTGGCTTTCACAATTCTCAATTTTTCCTTATAAACTGTTAGTAAAAAGACCCCCATCATAAAGGAAAGCAAGGTCATTACTTTGGCACTGGCATCTGACACATTGTGTTGAATGAGTCCTACAGAAAGAAAGACGACATTCCCAGTTTGGCCTGCTACTAGGGTATTCCCTCGCACGATAAAAGTATAGGCATCGACATATCCTGCACAAAAAGTCAAAAAAAGCGCTAGTCTTTTAGACTGACGTGATATTTTTCTTATTGGTAATAATCTCATTTTCTCCCCCTTCTCATTTCATCTACTTATCTAAATATTGTACCACTTTCTTTGAGAAAATCGTAGTCCATTTGAAAATTTTTACCATCTGTTGGATAGTCCTTCTTTTCTATGTTATAATGAAGGAAGGATTTAAAGTCGGAAAAGGAGTATCTATGCTTAAATTAGGTGTTATCGGAACTAGTGCTATCAGTCATCACTTCATAGAAGCAGCCCATGCCAGTGGAGAATACCAGCTGGTTGCTGTCTACTCTAGAAAACTAGAAACTGCCGCAACCTTTGCTTCTCGCTATCAGAATATTCAACTCTTTGATCAATTAGAAGACTTCTTTAAGTCTTCCTTTGATGTAGTCTATATCGCTAGTCCAAACTCCTTGCATTTTGTGCAAGCCAAGGCTGCCTTGTCTGCTGGTAAGCACGTCATTCTTGAAAAGCCAGCTGTCACTCAGCCACAAGAATGGCTAGATTTAAGGCAAACGGCTGAGAAAAATCACTGTTTTATCTTTGAGGCAGCTCGTAATTACCACGAGGAAGCCTTTACTACTATTAAGAATTTTTTAGCAGACAAGCAAATCTTAGGCGCAGATTTCAACTATGCCAAGTATTCTTCCAAGATGCCGAACTTGTTGGCTGGGCAGACGCCAAATGTCTTTTCAGATCGTTTTGCTGGTGGAGCCCTTATGGATTTGGGGATTTATCCTCTCTATGCTGCCGTTCGCCTCTTTGGAAAAGCTCAGGACGCGACCTATCAGGCGCAACAGCTTGACAATAGCATTGACCTAAATGGTGACGGCATCCTCTTCTACCCAGAATTTCAAGTTCATATCAAGGCTGGGAAAAACATCACTTCCAATCTTCCTTGCGAGATTTACACAGCAGATGGAACCTTGACACTCAATACAATTGAACATATTTGCTCAGCTATTTTTACTGACCACCGCGGAAATCAAGTCCAACTCCCTATCCAACAAGCTCCTCATACGATGGCTGAGGAAGCCACTACATTTGCACACATGATCCAGCAACCAGACCAGACACTTTACCAAAACTGGCTGGATGATGCAGGTTCTGTTCATGACCTATTATATACCATGCGTCAGACTGCTGGCATTAGATTTGAGGCAGAAAAATGAAAACCAAACTACCTACTGAATGGCAAGAACTAAGTGACCGACTCGGTTTCCAAGAATTCACCCCCATTCAAACTCAACTATTTGAGCCCATTCTTGCTGGAGAAAATCTCCTAGGAGTGAGCCCAACAGGAACTGGTAAGACCCTAGCTTACCTCCTACCTAGTCTGCTCAGACTACAAAAGAAAAAAGCCCAGCAACTCTTGATTCTAGCACCAAATACAGAACTTGCTGGACAGATTTTTGATGTATGTAAAACGTGGGCAGAAGCTATCGGCTTGACTGCTCAACTCTTCTTATCAGGTTCGAGTCAGAAACGCCAGATTGAACGCCTAAAAAAAGGACCAGAAATTCTCATTGGAACTCCTGGCCGTATCTTTGAGTTGATTAAATTGAAAAAAATCAAGATGATGAATGTGGAAACCATCATTCTGGATGAATTTGACCAATTGCTCGATGATTCTCAGATTCACTTTGTCGAGAAAATCACCCACTACGCACCTCGTGATCATCAACTCATCTACATGAGTGCGACGACCAAGTTTGACCAAGAAAAAATTGCTCCAAACACGCGCACCATCGACCTTTCTGACCAAACGTTGGATAACATCCAACACTTCTACATGCAGGTAGACCAACGTCACCGAGTGGATATGCTACGAAAGCTGGCTCATGTAGAGGATTTTCGTGGTCTGGTCTTCTTTAACAGCCTATCAGACCTTGGAAGTGCAGAGGAAAAACTACAGTATCGCGATGTCTTGGCCGTTTCCCTCGCTAGCGATGTCAATGTTAAATTTCGAAAAGTCATCTTGGAAAAATTTAAAGACAAACAACTAACTCTTCTCCTTGCAACAGACCTTCTGGCTCGTGGAATTGATATCGATAGCCTAGAATGTGTCGTAAACTTTGATATTCCTAGAGACATCGAAACTTACACTCACCGCGCTGGCCGTACAGGTCGCATGGGCAAAGAAGGCTATGTTATCACTCTCGTAACCCATCCTGAAGAACTTAAAAACTCAAGAAATTTGCAAGTATACGTGAAATTGTCCTAAAAAACCAAGAACTCTATATCAAATAAGGTTGGCATTGGCCAACCTTTTTCTTATCCCCAAGTAATTTCTAATTGATAGCTGGCAAAGGGATGTCCTTCTTGGTTTTGCAGTTGATAGGCTAGCTCAATCTTTTGCCCATCCAGTTTATAGTGACTGGTTTGGATGACAAATTCCTGCATGCCCATTGGAGTAGGAATATAGGCCAAACTATCACTATCCTTTAGAAAACGCATGATGGTCTTTGGACTCGAGAAACGAGTCATCACCAGTTCTTGACCATGAAATTTGAGAACCACTTTTTCCTTTTCCTCGTTGTAAAAAAGCAAGTAAGTATAATCTCCTTTTTCACGCACTTCCACGTCATAGAGTTGGTCAATCACTTCCAACTGTTCATCAAACTGAATCGTATTTCGCATCCGAATCTTCACATCATGTCCTCTTTCTGTCTCTTGTCCTACTATTTTACCAAAAAGAGCAGGATTTTGCTATAATGGTCATATGAACGAAAAAGTATTCCGTGACCCAGTTCACAACTATATCCATGTCAATAATCAGGTCATCTATGACTTGATCAATACAAAAGAATTTCAACGTCTGCGCCGTATCAAGCAACTAGGAACTTCTAGTTATACCTTCCATGGTGGGGAGCACAGCCGCTTCTCCCACTGTTTGGGGGTTTATGAGATTGCACGACGTATCACAGAGATTTTTGAAGAAAAATATCCTGAAGAATGGGACCCTGCTGAGTCTCTCTTGACCATGACCGCTGCTCTTCTACATGATTTGGGGCATGGTGCCTACTCCCATACTTTTGAACATCTCTTTGATACAGATCATGAGGCCATTACTCAGGAAATCATCCAAAGCCCTGAAACAGAGATTCACCAAGTCCTGCTACAAGTAGCGCCAGATTTCCCGGAAAAGGTAGCCAGTGTTATCAACCATACCTATCCTAACAAGCAGGTCGTGCAGCTCATTTCTAGTCAGATTGATGCAGACCGCATGGACTATCTCTTGCGCGACTCCTATTTTACAGGAGCATCTTATGGGGAATTTGACCTGACTCGCATTCTCCGAGTCATTCGTCCTGTCGAAAATGGTATCGCCTTTCAGCGCAATGGCATGCATGCCATCGAAGACTATGTTCTCAGTCGCTACCAGATGTATATGCAGGTTTATTTCCATCCAGCAACACGCGCCATGGAAGTTCTCCTACAAAATCTCCTCAAACGCGCCAAGGAACTCTATCCTGAAGACAAGCACTTCTTTGCACGCACTTCTCCTCATTTGCTACCTTTTTTTGAAAGAAAGTTACTCTATCTGACTATCTGGCTCTGGATGACGGCGTGATGAATACCTACTTCCAACTCTGGATGACCAGTCCTGACAAGATTCTCGCAGACTTGTCGCAACGCTTTGTCAATCGCAAGGTCTTTAAATCCATTACCTTTTCCCAAGAAGACCAAGACCGACTCGCAACCATGAGACAACTGGTTGAAAACATCGGCTTTGATCCAGACTACTACACTGCTATTCATAAGAACTTTGACCTCCCTTATGATATCTATCGTCCCGAATCTGAAAATCCACGGACACAGATTGAGATTTTACAGAAAAATGGTGAACTGGCGGAACTCTCTAGCCTGTCTCCTATCGTCCAATCCCTTGCTGGCAGTCGCCACGGAGACAATCGTTTCTATTTCCCAAAAGAAATGTTAGATCAAAATAGCATCTTCGCAAGTATCACCCAGCAATTTTTACACTTGATTGAGAACGATCATTTTACCCCAAATAAGAACTAATAGAGGAAATATATGAGTATTAAACTAATCGCCGTCGATATCGATGGTACCCTAGTCAACAGTAAAAAGGAAATCACTCCTGAAGTCTTTTCTGCCATCAAAGACGCCAAACAAGCCGGTGTCAAAGTCATGATTGCAACGGGCCGTCCCATCGCAGGTGTTGCCAAACTTCTGGACGACTTGCAGTTGAGAGACGAAGGTGACTATGTTGTAACCTTCAACGGTGCCCTTGTCCAAGAAACTGCTACTGGCCATGAGATTATCAGCGAATCCTTGACTTATGAGGATTATCTGGATATGGAATTCCTCAGTCGCAAGCTCGGTGTCCACATGCACGCCATTACCAAGGATGGTATCTACACTGCCAATCGCAATATCGGAAAATACACAGTACACGAATCAACCCTCGTCAGCATGCCTATTTTCTACCGTACACCTGAGGAAATGGCTGACAAGGAAATTGTCAAGTGTATGTTCATCGATGAACCAGAAATTCTCGATGCTGCGATTGAAAAGATTCCAGCAGAATTTTACGAACGCTACTCTATCAACAAATCTGCTCCTTTCTACCTAGAGCTCCTTAAAAAGAATGTAGACAAGGGTTCAGCCATCACTCACTTGGCTGAAAAACTAGGATTAACCAAAGATGAAACCATGGCGATTGGGGACGAAGAAAATGACCGTGCCATGCTGGAAGTCGTTGGAAACCCCGTTGTTATGGAAAATGGAAATCCAGAACTCAAAAAAATCGCCAAATACATCACCAAAACAAATGACGAATCTGGCGTAGCCCATGCTATCCGTACGTGGGTATTGTAAAAAGGTAAGAATAGACGAAAACCGCTCAGCAGAGCGGTTTTTAGTATGAACATATAACAACGAGGGTAAGTCAATAAATTGAATTGCAGTTGTACAGTTACTTAAATCTTGAGAGTACAAAAAAACACAAAGGAATATCTTCACCTTCACCTGGATGTTGTACAGTTACTTAAATCTTGAGAGTACAAAAAAACAAAAACGGAACGGAGTATCTTGTAGTCCGTGTTGTACAGTTACTTAAATCTTGAGAGTACAAAAAAACCATTGGCCAAGTTGGTCAGCTCTGACAGTCGTTGTACAGTTACTTAAATCTTGAGAGTACAAAAACTTCTTTTTTTACAATCTTCTCGTCCAGCTGGTTGTACAGTTACTTAAATCTTGAGAGTACAAAAACATGCTTCCAAAAGCATTGTTAGGATACCAAGTTGTACAGTTACTTAAATCTTGAGAGTACAAAAAAACTAGTAAAGAAGCATATTCATTTTAAAAATAAAGTTGTACAGTTACTTAAATCTTGAGAGTACAAAAAAACATATGCTTTTTTTCGTTTCAATCTGTGACCTCGTTGTACAGTTACTTAAATCTTGAGAGTACAAAAAAACATTGTCTCAAAGTTAATCACGTTAGCATAGGTTGTACAGTTACTTAAATCTTGAGAGTACAAAAAAACGACACCTTAATAATTGTGTTTGTTGTCCCTGTTGTACAGTTACTTAAATCTTGAGAGTACAAAAACACGCCCACAACTCATTAGGCAATGTCTGTTGTTGTACAGTTACTTAAATCTTGAGAGTACAAAAAAACTCTTCTCATGTCAGAAACAAATTGCTTGGAGTTGTACAGTTACTTAAATCTTGAGAGTACAAAAAAACCTATTGGAATACCCAAGCGCTATAAAGGCAGTTGTACAGTTACTTAAATCTTGAGAGTACAAAAACACATTACTATAAATATATTTATATTGTCTAGTTGTACAGTTACTTAAATCTTGAGAGTACAAAAACTAAGTGCAGGCGCCGTCTCAGCAGGCTGGGGTTGTACAGTTACTTAAATCTTGAGAGTACAAAAAAACGATGGGAACCGAACCTGAATTGATCTTCAAGGTTGTACAGTTACTTAAATCTTGAGAGTACAAAAACAACCCTCGTCAATAACACCGCTTGAGACGAGTTGTACAGTTACTTAAATCTTGAGAGTACAAAAACAATAGGCAAAACTTCCTAGACGATTTGTAGGTTGTACAGTTACTTAAATCTTGAGAGTACAAAAAAACGGCCGTAATGGTCTTGGATAAGTGTAATCAGTTGTACAGTTACTTAAATCTTGAGAGTACAAAAAAACACATTTTTCACTGGCGAAGAAATTGGACTAAGTTGTACAGTTACTTAAATCTTGAGAGTACAAAAACCAATGTCCTGAAGTCCTAACAAGGCTTCGCGTTGTACAGTTACTTAAATCTTGAGAGTACAAAAAAACTACCAAGAACATCTTTCTCGTATATCTCCCGTTGTACAGTTACTTAAATCTTGAGAGTACAAAAAAACCTCAAATTCGTCAATTTTGATTTTTTTGTTCCCTCAAAAAAATATTATAAAAGCCTTAAATCTTACTCGTCAATACTATTCTTTCAAATATTGCAATAACATTGGATTGACCGCTTCAATACGGAATCTTGTTTTTCATTTCATACTGATACAATTTGTTTAAAAATCTTTAATGCTACTTGATCCTCTATAGATAAACTCATATGAAAAAAATGTCAGAACTAAATAAATAGGGGCCAACCTTTCTTAAAGAAGTTAAAAAAATCTTGTTCATCAGGTATTTGATTTATTGGATACTGATTGGTAAAAGCGATTATACATAAATTCTAACGAATAGAAGTGATCTACGTAATCGGAAACAATATTGATTTCCTCTAAAACCTCTTTCGTGACATGGAGATAACCCTCATTTGAAGGAAATGAAACAATATAGAGTGAGTTACTATGATTGGTAAGATGCTCCATTTTCTCGCAACACTTAACAAAATCATTATAGGATAGAAAATCATCCAAATTTCGTAAGACAAGCAAGAACTTTTCAGAACTATTCGTAACCACAACTTCTAACATGGAAAGAAACAATAAAAGCTTTGTCTTGTTGTCTATAAATTCAAATGAAATATTTTTCTCGTTTTTTCCAAAATAGGGCAAAAAATTCTTTTGAATTAACTGATCAGCATTAAAATATTTTGCTTCGGTATGATAGATAATATCACCTATTTGAAGATTCAACTTCTGATTCAATAGAAGTGAAATTCTATCTAGATTATCATTGATATTTTTCAATTTGCTCCATTATCTCTATAGATGTAATCTTTTTCTTTATATAATCATAAGCTACTGTCCCTTTTTTTATATTCCATTTGTTCAATCAAATCATTGATATTGGATATTTGAATGACACTAAATTCCGAACGGGAAACAACTGTATCATCTATTAGTATTTTTGGGCTCATTTTTGTTCAAAGAGAACTAAATCTTCCTCACTATATTTTTTTCCTCCAAAAATACCATAATAGTATCTGCCAGATATAGTATTTTAGTTGCTGATCTTGACCTACGATTTGAGTAAATTGACCAAGACTTAATGAAATATTATCCTTGTATGGATGACTAATGTTCATTTTCATATAACTACCAACTTATTATCACTGACTACTTCTTCTTGCTTTGTTTTTCCACCAATGATTAAAACCATTTCAGAAAATTGTTTTTCAGTCACTGCTAGCAAACGGACATTCCCGCTTGACAAATTACTCTGACTTAATTTTTTATAGAATTTACTAGCAAAACTTCGATTAGGACAGGTTCTATAATAAACCGAAAACTGTAACATTTCAAAACCATTGGCAATTAAGTCTTTTCGAAAGTTACGATAGACTCTCTTTTCTTGATTGGTTTCCATGGGTAAATCAAAAAAACACAATAATCTCAATGCTTCATACCTCATTTCATTAACTCCATTCTATACTTGAAACCACCGGACAGTAAAATTTGCTAGTATCTTTATCAGAGATACATTTTAGAAAACCTTTGACATATTTATCCATTGCTACCGTTACAGAACACGTTTCTTTACCGTAACGAATCTTCGCATTTAGTGTATCTGTTAACGCCAGTCGAAATTCATATTTCAAATATTCTTCATCTCGTAAATTTTGATAGACCCAGACATCGACAATCTGCCTAAAAGGTTCCATTAAGTCGTCTACCAAATTAAATTGATTATATTCATTCTTATGAAAAATTCCTATTAAGGGATTTAACCCATACCCAGCAATAATACGTGCCATCTGCGCTCTCATGATGGCATAACCATAATTTAGACCAGCATTGATGACATCCGTTTCCTGTTGTGTAAGACGTACGAATTTCTTACCAAATAATTCATTGAAATAAACTTTGGCAGCATGACCTTCACGATTGGTTTTATCCCCAAACTCAATATGATCTTTATAGTCTGCTAATAATTGAATACAATCAATATTCTTCTCAAACATTGCAAGAACATCTTGCTGATTGTTTATTTTGAAATAGGTAACTATCTGCCATAATTTGTCTTTCTGATCCTGTGTCCACAATAATTGCTCCTGTAATTTTTTATAGGCTCTAAAATGGCCATTTTGAGAATGATAAATTCCAGTAGGCAAGTGTTCATTATCGCAGACAATTAAGGCAATATTATACTTACTTAAAGCACTTAATAACCTTAAAGTTACAACGGTCTCCCCTCCTTCTGCTACAATTATCGAAATATCACTCAGTGGGATAACATAGTCTTGACCCATTTTCTTAATTAAAAGGTTATCCAACTTCAATTGCATTTTTTCACTCTGACAGACATGCACAATTCTCCAAGTCATCGTATTTTCCTCTTTCACAAAACGAAAACACCCAGCCATAAATGACAGGGTGTTGAATTCGGCATGAAGCCTTATCTTTGTAGCTTCTGCAAGATTTAAGTAACTGTGTAAGGCGTCCCTTACAATTACTATTATAATACATTGTACAAGCGTTTGCAACTCTTTTTCTTAAAAATATTTTTTTAAAAATTTGAGTTTTGGTTTGTCACCCTCTTTTTTTGATGAAATGTTTATTACCTAAAACATCTGTTTTTGACTTTGTATATAGAAAGATTTTTCCATTTGCATATTCTTTTTGCAATTGATTAGAGGAAGGTGGTACCTTTCCCAATACTTCAAGTTCTTCTCCTTTCTCAAATCTTGCTTTTTCCATAAGGTTTCAATTCTATTTTATGTTTTTTTCAAAACTTTTTTTGGATTATCTTTCCCAGTACGAGACCAAAAATCTAAAAATTTGTTGACAATCCGTTTCAGTATCTTTAATTAAAATTAAATCATTCTTATATAGAGTAAACTTAAATTCAGAATTCTCACCAATTCCTTCTTTCTCTCTTAATTTATCATACCTCACTTCAGAAATACCATAAGAGCCACCTTTTTTCAAAAACACAAATCTGCATACTTCAATCCCAAAAATTCATATTTTTTTAGTTTCTGTATTGTAGTATACATCTGTTCTCCAAGGATTTAAAGATAACAAAAGCCACAGTATTACCACTCTCATCAGGAGTTATATTTTTTTGTGTTTACCTAACAATATATCGTAGTATTTCAGACTTTTTAATTTCAGGACCATTTCCTTTTTTTACTGTACTTACGAATAGGTCCATTTTCTTGTCTATATTTCTCAAATGGATTAAAATCGACTAATTTTTCCATTTTTTTGTCATATTCTTTAAATGGTCTATATTGTTCTATAATCTTCTCTATTACTTCGTCCCAAGTTTTTTTCTGTCCTTCTGAAACATTAAGAATTGGGATTTATCCTTATTGTATAAATCTAAAAAAACTTATAGAATCCAGTTTTTAGAAGGTGTTTTTTTGTTCCTAAAAGTATAGATATCTTTAATTTTTCCCCAAAGTATAAGTGTATTCTTTTTTTCTCTTTATCCAATTTCGCTTTTTCTTGTTGCATAAATAGTAGCGTCTGAAATTTTTTTCGATTGAATTTTTGAATCTACTTGATAAGAAAAATAGTATACTATCCTCAAACTCCTTGCTACGCAATGTATCAACAAAATGGGCATAAGGAGCTTTAAATACTAATTCTTTGTAATCATCATTACTTAATGAAATAATTTCTCCAGTCTCTGAATCAACGAATCGTCCTTCTTTATAAGAAATCAAAGGATTATTATGTTTTTTTCCATAATCTTAATTGACTGGAAGCTGCAATAATTAATGCATCTACAGCATGATGGTGGTAGGTTTCACGAGATTTTTCGAGCCCCCACTTTCTTCTTAGCTGAGAGGTGAATTGTCCACGTACCACAGAAATAGTTGTATCAAATTGATGGCTCTTATAAAAATCTTGTAGAGCGTTTAGAACAACTCGAGAAGAATATCGAGTATCAACTAAATTTCTTTCGATGAACTTCTGTTTCACCTCAATTTTACTAATGTCTTCTTCCGTTAAAAGGTAATCTTTCTTTTTTTATTGCTTAGTAATTTTGAATCTTTTTACATATGATTTAAACTCACGGTAGGACCATGCATCGTCCATACTATCTAAAGCTTGAAACGGTGTACGCTGACCCTTTTCTTGGTTTGCTGTAGCTAGAACCAATACTTTATTAGATAGACTATCATCAAACGATAAAGAAAGAGGTAAAATATGATCAATTTCGTACTTGTACTGATTGTGAATTAAATCTGAAATTGATATATTCTTACCAGTATAAAGACACTTCTCTCCCTGCTGGTGCCATAATCGAATCTTAGTAGCTAATTCCTTATGACCATGAAAAATACTATCTGGTAACTCTTCTTTCCCATTGTATTGGAAAGCCGCTTTTTCCATGGCAGCATTTTTCTCATCTTGGTTTGCCTTTTGACGTTTTATATAATCCTTCTTAGCATCTTCTTCATTATTTTCACGCGCCATTTCGATAACGATATTATCAAAGATACCATATTTTTTAGTTGCTTCGTTGATTATTTTTATAGCTTGTCTGACAGATTTTGCTACTACAGGGTTATAGATTTCTTCTGTCACTTCTTTTTCATCAATATACTTGGTTCGTTTTGATGTTTCTTTAGATTTTTGTTTCCCCAATCGTGTTAGAATTGTCATTTGCTCTTCTGAAGTTTCATAGAGTTCTGGTATCAATTCCATCATGAGTTTAAGAGAAAAATTATGCCATCCCTTACTAAATAGACTACTATTATTTTTTCTAAATTGAACCAATTCAAGTACTTGGTCTTGACTAAATACATCCATTAACTTCGTGTTAATCGCTTCTTCTATACCTTCTCGTTCAGTATTTAGAGTTAAAATATGGGCAAGCTCATCTAGAACGTTTCTAGACAATTCTCCAACTGGAATTGTTTCTAGCGATTGCATCTTCCGATAGACTTCAAAAGTATGCATTTCAGGTTTATTGTTTACATCAACTCGATAACCACGTATCTGATCTACTGAAGCGTCAAGCATTTTAGCAATGTACTTCAATAAAGTTGAAGCCCCTAATGTTTTCGCCGACTTAGCATATTCAACGATTGTTTTCTTTTGTTCCTCACTCAGTTTCTTAGTTTCTGTTGGAACAGTTAAATTATTTAAATCATTTAGCAAGTTAAACTCTTGAGCAGTATAGGAAGCCTTTGAAGCTCTGTATTCATCCGAATAAAATGTACATTTACCAATTAAAATACCAAAAATATTATCCAACGTAGTACCGTCTGTTCTGAAACGTCCATAATCCGTCCGAGATTTTTCATTACCTGGCCCATGATAATATTTTCTTTTTCTCTGTAAGGATTTTTTTAGATAGTCCTCTATAAACTCATCCGTGATCTGATTATTAAATTCTTGCTGTTTTCTTAAAATCCTTTCAGCTTCTTTTTTATATGCGGATGTTGAAAAAACATTGATCAATCGGCATTTCTCACCATTTTCCACAACAGAAAAATCTCCCCTTACCTGACCATATTTTTCGAAACGCTCTAGTTGGATTTGACCAGGTGTTTGTTCAGCAAGTAATTTTCTATTTTCCTCAACTGCTTTGCCATAATCAGAAGAGACTGCACCACCATCCTCAGAAGCATCATCTAAATAGCTAATACCACGTCTCTTAACAATGTTTTTTAATGCTATGAACAGCTCTTCATTCGTTAGTCGTTGATCCAATCCATCTACACGAAGCTGATATGGATTAAGATTAATGGATACCTTAGAAAAATCAGTTAACAAGCCATGATCTTCAAATAGATCCTGAAAGCGAACAACACGATGTTTCTTCCGACGATTTAATCGTCTAGCCTGTCTATTACTTCTTCTTTCAACATTATTATCAGCTGTTGCTGCTGGAAAAAGACGAGAACTCGTATGGATAATCTCACCAGAATTTTTTTCTAGAATTCCCACTCCTACGGAGGCAATACCAATATCTAAACCTAAAACTAAACCGTTCATAATCAAACTCCTAACTAATTATCATATTAATTAAATTTTACTCTTTACTTTCTAAAAAAATCAAATCATTATAAGCAATTAACTAGAATATTTTTGTTTTTTTATAATTATATACAAATTCTCTCGTCTCCATCATTCATGAAAAAAACAAAAAAAGCGTGCTATCACGCTTTTTGGAGTTCTATTTTAACTTGAGTGATTTCTGAATAAAAAAATCAGTAGATCATATGCCCCCTGCCGGAATCGAACCAGCAACTACTCCTTAGGAGGGAGTTGTTATATCCATTGAACTAAGGGAGCTAGATAAAAAAACCCTGCTGAATGAGCAGAGTTTTTTTAGTCGAATTAACGACAGATTTCTTTGATACGAGCCGCTTTTACCTTGAAGTGCACGCAAGTAGTACAATTTCGCACGACGTACTTTACCGTAACGAACAACTTCGATCTTTTTCAACACGTGGAGTGTGGATTGGGAAGATACGCTCAACACCTACACCGTTAGAAATTTTACGAACCGTGTAGTTTTCTGAGATGCCAGCACCTTTACGTGCAATAACAACACCTTCAAAAATCTGGATACGTTCACGGTTACCTTCGACAACTTTCGCGTGTACACGAACAGTGTCACCAGGACGGAATGATGGGATATCTGTACGAAGTTGACCTTCAGTCAAGCTTTGGATTAATGGATTCATTTTATTCTCCTATCTTTGTCAATCTTGAGGAACCTTCCTCAGCGGATAAACTGTATTTTTGTGCGTCCATTACGCACAGAAACTATCATATCAGATATTTTCAGGTTTGTAAAGCTCTTTTCTCTACTTTTTTGCAACTTTTTGACCGGAATAAATGCTCCACTCTTTTGGCAGGCAATAGGCGATGGCACAGGCAATCACAAAGAAAGGAAGATTGCCATAGCCAAAGACTTCTCCTCCGATCAAGATCGGTGCGAACAAGGTTGTAGTCGCACTACCAAAGACACTGGCATAACCGATAGCAGCCACGACCAAGACTGGAAGCCCCAGTATAGGTGCGAGAAAAACGCCAAGCGTAGCTCCGATCGCAAAAAGCGGTGTCACTTCTCCTCCTTGGTATCCAGCAGAGATAGTCACCACGGTAAAGAGGAGCTTGAGGATCCAGTCATAAGGCTGCGCACTCCCCTGATGAAAGGCTACATCAATCAAATTGGTTCCGAGCCCACTATAAGAGCCGACCTTGGTCAGCTGAAGCGTCAAGAGGACCAAGCTGAGTCCAGCCCCTATGACAGCAATCCGGATATACGGATTAGGCAAGACTTGAGCGACTGTTTTTTTCAACCAAGAAAGGCTAACTGCAAAGAGCTTCCCAGCGAGGCCAAAAGCCAAGCCAAGAAGAGCAACTTTGATCAAGGTCTCTGGTGTCCAGCTCAACGTTTCCTTGAGTGGCACAGCAAATTTCTCCAAACCAAGAGCATGAGAGGTGAAGCTCGCCACGATCGAGGCGATGAGGGCTGGATAGAGGGCGATCAGCTGCAACTCCCCAACAGTTAGAACTTCAAGGGCAAAGAAGGTGGCAGCTAGAGACGTCTGAAAGAGCCCCGCAAAACCTGCTGCCATCCCGGTCATAAGAAAAATACGTGAAGCATCGGCTATCTTGATATGACGGACAATACGATGTGAAAGGGTTGCTCCAATCTGGACAGCTACGCCTTCCCGACCGACCGAACCACCAAAGAGGTGGCTCATCCAGGTCGTCAACATGATCAAAGGCACCAAGACCAAGGGGATTTCCTCCTCACGCGCGTGCCCAACATCAAAGACCAGGCCCATCCCTTTTGATGCCTTGCCTCCAAAACGTTTATAGAGATGAACGATGACAAGCCCTGCTAAAGCAAGGAAAAGAATCAAGGGCCAGTGCTGGCTTCGAACATCTCCGATCAGGAGAAGGCCTTGGCCAAAAATCACATCAATGGTACCGACCAAGAGACCGATGAAGAGGGCCATCCCTGTCAGCACCATATACTGTTTTGCTTTTTCCTTGATGGATAGACTAGTCACGCGCCCTGACCTCCTCTTGGTAAGTTCTAGAGTGTTTCATCATATCTTGAAACTGGGCTTGAATGGTCGTGCGATACTGCTCATCCATCACAAGAGAATCGACTTTTTCTAGCACTTCTCTTTCCCTTCCCTGGTCGAGCACAGGGAGTCCCTTTTGCTCCTTATATTCTACAATCTGACCGACACAAACCATCCGTTTTTCCAGCAAGGCTACAAGCTCTTGATCGATTTGATCAATTTCTTGGCGAATAATATCTAAGTTCATACAGTCTCCTCCTTTATTTGAATTATTGTATCAAAAAAAGCCTCTAAATAGGCTAGTAAAATCCCAAAATAACTAATAAAAAAACGCACTGACTTCTTCCAGTCAGCGCAATTTGATTCTTATCCTACTTTTGCAGCCAATTCTTCTGCGAATTGTTCCAAGCGTTCGATGTCTTCTTCTTCGGCAGAAAGATCAACTTTAACACACTCTGAACCTTTTTCTGCTCCTGTCGCTACAAAAACGCGATCAAAGTCATCGACAGCCTTACAGAATTCGTCGTAGAAGGTATCACCTGATCCAACAACTCCGTAGATTTTACCATTCAAGTTGAGATCTGCTAGGTCTTCGTAGAAGTCCATCATCTCATCTGGCAATTCTCCATCTCCGTAGGTATAGGTCGCAACGATTGCGATATCCGCTTCCAAGAAGTCTGAAGCGTCAACAGTTGTACACTCATCCACATCGACATCCAAGCCTAATTCACGCAATTTGTCTGCAACAATATCTGCAATTTCTTCGGTATTACCGGTCATACTGGCAAATACAATTTTTGCTAATGCCATATCGTCCTCCTCAATTTATCTTTCTCCATTATATCACATCTTTTTTTCATTTTAAAAAAATAAAAAAATTCTTGTGCTACAATGAAATGAGAAAAGAATTGAGGTTATTTATGGAAATTTGCCAGCAAATATTAGAGAAAATCAAAGAATACGATACCATTATCATTCACCGCCATATGAAACCAGATCCCGATGCCATAGGGAGTCAGGTAGGCTTGAAAGCTCTTCTCACACACCATTTTCCAGAAAAGACCATCAAAGCAGTCGGTTTTAACGAACCAACTCTAACCTGGATGGCAGAAATGGATACTGTCCAAGATAGTGACTACCACGAAGCTCTTGCTATTATTTGTGATACAGCAAATCGTCCTCGTATCGATGATAAACGCTATGAACAAGCTGCTTACACCATCAAAATCGATCACCATCCAAATGATGATATCTATGGTGACCTATCTTGGGTGGATACAAGTTCAAGCAGCGCCAGTGAGATGATTGCATTATTTGCTCAAGAAAACCAACTAACTTTGTCTAGTGAAGCGGCACGACTTCTCTATGCAGGAATTGTCGGAGACACAGGGCGTTTTCTCTACCCGTCAACTAGTGCCCGTACCTTTAGAATAGCTGGCCAGCTCCGAGAAGTTGATTTTGACTTTGCTGGGTTGTCTCGTCAAATGGATACCATGAGCTTCAAGATTGCAAAATTGCAAGGGTATGTTTATGATCACTTAGAAGTTGATGATAATGGGGCCGCACGCGTTCTGCTTACTCAAGACATCTTGGAAAAATATAAGGTTACGGATGCTGAAACGGCTGCGATTGTCGGAGCACCTGGTCGAATTGATACTGTTAAGGCTTGGGCTATCTTTGTTGAGCAAGCTGATGGTCACTTCCGTGTGCGTATGCGCAGTAAAATCACCCCTATCAATGAAATTGCCAAAGAACACGACGGAGGAGGACATCCATTAGCTAGTGGCGCCAATTCCTATAGTCTAGAAGAAAACGAAATCATCTATCAAAAGTTAAAAAACTTGCTTAAAAACTGATAAAATACTTGCCAAACTTTTCAGAATCTGATAGACTAGTATGGTAACAATCTATGGCTCGCAAAGAGACCATGGCAGAAAGGAAATATTGCAAAATGAAAAAAGATATCCATCCAGAATATCGCCCAGTTGTCTTCATGGACACAACTACTGGTTACAAATTCCTTAGCGGTTCAACAAAACGCTCTAACGAAACTGTTGAGTTCGAAGGCGAAACTTACCCATTGATCCGTGTGGAAATTTCATCAGACTCACACCCATTCTACACTGGACGTCAAAAGTTCACTCAAGCAGATGGACGTGTGGATCGTTTCAACAAAAAATACGGTCTCAAATAATCAACCGCATTTATTGCTTAAAAACGTTGATACAAAGCCTTTTCCAAGAAATTGGAATTGGCTTTTTTTGTTTTTAGTACCGTTTTTGGTACCGTCTTGGAAAACTAACCTTTTGCACTATCCAGATAATCTACAAATTTTGTGATAGCTTTCTTCTCTCCTGCTACTGTAGAATGGCTATAAGTATCCAGAGTCATCTGACTACTTGCATGCCCTAACCTTTTGGCCGCATTGACAGGGTCAACCCCTACTTCAATCATCAAGGTTGCATGAGTATGTCTGAAGCCATGAGGAGTTATCTTCTTCAAGCCATGTTTCCTGATAATCCGCTTTAGAACACTATTGATATAGTCCTGGTATAAAGGTTCTATCTTTCCGTCTCGATCAACAAATGTAAACATATAATCGCTATCAATCAATGGGGTAACTGACAGTTGCCCCTTTTCTCTTCTGCTCTTTTGTTTCCACTCTTTCAAAATCGAGACTGTCTCAGTATCTAAAGGAATTTGCCGTATGGAAAATCTGTTTTTAGTGCTTTTCTCAACTGCTTTCCCTTTGATTCTACCTAGATTTTTGCTGATAGAAAGTAATTGATTATCAAAATCAATATCAGACCACCTCAAAGAATACAGCTCCCCTTTCCTTAAGCCACTATAGGCCAACAAACGAAATAAGGCATAGTTTTTATAAGGCTCTTCTGCTTTAATAATAGCTAAAAACTCATGCAACTCCTCAACGCTAAAGAAGTTATCTGACTTTTTCCGCTCTCTTTTTGGGAGTATCGTTTGCTTCATTGGGTTGTCTGTAATCAATTTCATTTTTAAAGCAAAATCAAACACTTGACTAGTGTAAGATTTGACCTGTTTGATATTTCTAAAAGTCTGACCTTTTTCGGTAATAAAGTCCTGGCAGTGCCAAGGAGTAATTTTGGAAATTTTCATATTTCCAAGAACTGGCAAGATATGAATTCTAAACAAATCATCTGTACGGACGCTTGTCGTCCTCTCTACTGTATTTTGATAAGTTTTGAACCATTCCTCAAAAACTTCATCAAAACGTCTCTCAGAGGCTCTCAGAAGCCCTGAGAGGTCTCCTGACGCTTTTTTGTGGTAAATCATAGCTTCATACTGTCTAGCCTCTCTAAGGCTCTTAAAACCGCTTTTAAAGAAGTCCTGACGTTTGCCATCAATCACCCTGTAGATTCTGACCTTATAAAGATACCCTGATTTAGACTTTTTTAGCCTTATATTTAATAATAGACATTCTAATTTCTCCTTTATTTTTTTAAGGTTTCGGAGCTTATAAAATAAAGAAATCATGATTGTCAGTTATTTCTTACTCTTCTTCTCTTCTTGCCGTCTCTTGTATTCAGGACTCTCTACCCATGCCTCCCAGACATAATGATAAGGAGAGTCTTCTGCTCCTGATTTGTTAATCAGGAAAGGAATGAGACCCTGATTTTCGTCTGCTATAAATTGCTTGATAGCTTTAACCAAAACAGGGTTGAAGTCTTTTTTACTTGCTAGAAAATCAATGTAGTCAGACAATGCCTCTGATTGATTAAGTTCTGCAAGTATAATGGCAAGATCTTCTCCAAAGGGAGTCCATTTAGTAATTTTATTTTCTATACTTGTACCTTTTGTCAACACTTTATAGAAATCTTTGATCATTTCTTTAGGTGCTCCTGGATCTTTCAATACAGGATTATCATCAAGCCCTAGCAAGTAAGGAATAGACACGCCAAAATATTCCGCTAGAATTTGTGCGTTTTTCTTTTTAGGTGTTCTAATTCCTTGATTATACCCCGACAATGTAGGATAAGCTATACCTGTACTATCGCTAATTTCCGTTAATTTTTTTTTACTGTCTTTAATAAGTTTTTCCAATATTGTTAGTCATATCTTAATTCCTTGTTTTTTTAATATATTGTAACACAAATAATACAAAAATGAATAAAAAAACTTGACAACAATTCAAAATGAATTTATAATTTATATAAATAATTCAAAATGAATTATTCGGAGCTTATAAAATTAAGAAAGGGGTCAGAATATGACAGAAAATTTTTACCATCCACCTCCCAAAAGCAACAGAAAAGAAGTTGCTTGCTCGCTACGATAGCATGCTTCAGAAAGCTATCGAAAAAGCTTTTGAAGACCAGGAGCTTTATAAACCCATGCTACGGATGGCAGGCTTGTGCCGTTGGCTTGATGTATCCACTACTACCGTTGTCAAATGGCAACGTGAAGGCATGCCCCACATGGTCATTGACGGAGTGACCTTGTACGATAAACACAAAGTCGCTCAATGGCTACAACAATATGAAAGGTAGGAAATACTATGACTTACATTTGAAGATAATTGTTACTATATCCCTAAAATCCTCTTTCAAGACGCTTATTACCAAGATTTGAGTATCGATGCTATAGTAGTTTATACAATTCTGAAAGATAAACAAAAGGAGGTTACAAGTAAAGGATGGATCGACTCTGAAGGCAATATTTATCTGGCCTATCGTTTGTCTGAAATGCAAAAGATGTTCGGTGTAGGAAAAAAGAAAATGATTAATATCCTACGTATGTTGGAGGAGCACAATCTGATTGAACGAGAAAGAGAAGGTGTATTCTACGGATACAGCTTGCCTTATCGGATGTATATCAACGAAATATGAGGTGATGAAAATGATAAAAATATTCTTTGGCAATGATCCTGGTATTCGAGCACAGTTAACCCAGCAGCTAACTTCCTACTCTATTAATTTTCAAAGTTATGAAGAGGAACAACTTACTGAACAAGTCTTTCTGGAAATGTTGAAACAGACAAGTGATTTCTTTGATTTGCTAAATCCTAATCTAGTACACTACAAACTGGATAATCGACTTAGCCTCAAGCAATTTATCCATCGAATTTTATCTGACAAGGATAAATATTTAAGACTACCAATTGCAATTGTAAATGACCGAGTTTACTCTGGAGTATCAGTAGAAGATGTTCGCATGTTTATTCCTAAAGAACGTAGAAAAATTGAAAGACAGCATCTCTTCAAAAAGTTTGAGGAATTGGAGGCAGGGGCCCTCTTCTGGAGAAACTTTGACTCATTTAGGAAACAGTCAGAATTACGTTGGTTTGAACTGTATGATTTATTATTTGCTGATGAATCTGACGATTTAGGAGAAATCAAAAAAGCTAAAGACCGATTCTTTGCATACAAGAATAACAAGCAAATTCCTCCTGAAGATATCATCGAAAAAATCCAAAAAATATTTTTGATTGAGAGAGTTGGCCTTTTTCAAAAATCTGTTTCAGATTTACAAAATTTCTAGTCCTAAAACAGTCATGAAAATGACTATGAAAATATTTTGAAAATGATATTTTGAGACTAAATTTTTGAGCTTCCTCAAAATTTATAACGCGGGCTCCTCTAACAGCCCGCTATGTTCCCATTTCGTGGGATTTTACTACACCCGTTTTTTGGCAAGTTTGACCGTAGCAAAATGAAAATGGTCCGACGAAGTCGGCTTGGGGTTGCTCCCCCAAGAATGTCATTTTACGGAGGTCTTTGCGCAGACAAAAAAGAGGCGCCGATAGGCGACCTCTAAAAGAAAGGAGGTTTGTTTGGAATTAAAAGTTAGCTTGGACAACATCACTATTACAGCTTATATCAAACCTATCCAACTCCTTGATCTCAAAAATTTGATAGAAAATCATACAGCCATTATGGTCCAGACTGCTATGACTGATATGTTTAAAGCAATCACTCGGGACGGAAGTCACGTTAGACTCCTCCTAGACTACGACAAATTAAAAGGACAAGCCTTTAATGCTCGCCCTTTCCGAATGGAGTTTAATCCTAACAAACTCCGAACTGTTGATACTGAAATTCTTAATACGATTATACCATATCTCGAAGATATCGCAATCTCTCGAGTCGATTTAGCTTTTGATATATTTGAAGTTGATTGTAGTGAGTTTATTCTTGAAAAGAAAGGTCGCCCTACCGCTACCAAAGAGTGGAGAGATCAGAATGGAAAACTAGAAACTAAATATCTAGGCGCCTCCAGGTCAGAAAAACAAGTCAGACTCTATAACAAAAAAAGTTGAACAATTAGAAAACGGCTCTGAGGAAGACAAGAAATTTGCCCAGCAGTTCCAACATTGGTGGCGCTTAGAATTTCAGCTTCGGAGTCGCTCGGTTGAAGAAATATTTGAAGTCATTGACTCTGTTATCTTTAAACCGTTTAACTTTGAAGGTTTAGGTATAGAAGCTCAACTTTACTTACTTGCCCTTACTCGTGATAAAGGAATCTGGAATAAAGTTAGCAAAAATACTAGAAGTAAATACAAGAAAATTTTGGAAACTTATCAAACTGCCGATACTGATTATTTGCAATTGATGAAGAGTCTGTTACATAAAGAACGACCCAAACTAGAAAAACAACTTGCTTTTTATGGGGGACGTTAGGCATTCTTCGGAATGCCTTTCGCTCTTCGGAGCGAAACAAAAAGAGAAGTTTGTGGCTCGAACTTCTCTTTTCATCGGACTGTTTCGACAGTCCGATTGCTCTCTTTCGAGAGAGCAAAACCGTCGGAGACCGCACACTTTTCCGGAGGTAAAGTATAGTGCGTTATACTTTGCTTGGAAGTAGTGCCGTCCTCAGTAAAGAACACCGCATAAAGGCTTGCTTATGTGTGGCAATTTTTAGCCACACGCTCGGCGACCCTTTGAGCCGAGAAAGGACGAATTATGAGTTACGTTGTAGCCAGAATGACGAAGTACAAATCAGGTAATTTAGGTGGAGCTTACAGACACAATGAACGTATTTTTAAGCAACACAGTAACAAGGATATCGATATTGAACGCTCACATTTAAACTATGAATTGACAGATAGAGACCGCTCTCTGTCGTACGAAAAGCAAATTAAAAACTACATAGACGAGAACAAAATTTCTAAACGAGCTATTCGAAAAGATGCCGTTCTCTGCGATGAATGGATTATAACATCTGATAAAGATTTTTTTGCTAAACTTACTCCCGAGGAGACAAGAAGATTTTTTGAAACTTCTAAAAATTATTTCGCCGAAAACTATGGCTTAGAAAATATTGCCTATGCTAGTGTTCACCTAGACGAAAACACACCACACATGCATATGGGAATTGTACCAATGAGGCAAGGAAAGTTGTCATCCAAATCAATTTTTTTAATCGTGAAGAGTTGAAAAAAATTCAAGATGAACTCCCAAAGTATTTATCTCAATATGGTTTTCATCTCCAACGAGGAGAACTTGATAGTACAAAAAAAACATTTATCAACACAGGAATACAAGGACAAGCAAGAGGTTCTTCAAAAAAATCGATAAACGAATTGATGAAAAAAATTCGATAAAATGATAGAATTTAACAGCAAACTAGACCAAATGGAGAAAGGTTTAACAAACAAAGTTGAAGATATAAAAAAATAGTTGACGAAGAAATAAAAAAATAAACTCGGAGAACTTAAAAATCATAAACGAAGAAAAAAATGAAATACTATCCAACTTAGATCATGATCTAAGTGAAAAAAACAAGATACACTATCACATCTTGAAAAAAAGAAATTAATATCAAAAAAAGAAGACCTAGATATTGTAAACAGCATCATAGATAGTAAAAAGTGAAACAATTGATAGTATGAACCAAGATATAAAAACAAAACAAGGTACTATCAACGAACTCACCAAGCAACTTCGAGAGCACCTTCAAAAATATCAAAATTTCGACGGACTGAATATCAGTCAAATTGAAAATGGAACAATAGGCAAACAAACTCTCGATGGAAAAATTAAACTCTCCCTGAGACACTCAATAATCTAATAAAATCTGTAATCCAACACTTCTACGAGAACCGCCGACTGACACACACTATCCAGCAACAAAACCAGGAATTGAATATACTGAGAAATGTAGCAAGTAATAAAAATCAGATAATAGACGAACTCCGAGAAACTAAAAATCAAAAACGAATTTTAGAAATTGAAAACAATAGCTTGAAAAATAAAATTTCACAACTTCGTGACCGTCTAAATATAGCCAGCAGAAAGCTTGGGGTATGGAGAAACCAGGCTCAAAACTACATGAAACATAAGGAATTCCAAAAACCTTACAAAACAACTAAATGCTTTCAAACCTATTAAACTTGTTAATCCTATCAAAGTCATCAAAAAAGTTTACGAACAAACCCTAGAACGATAATCAGACTCTTTATGCCGAGAAAACTTTTGACAGCAAGCTATGACGAATTAGACTAGTTGGGTCGTGTCGGCAGGCTGGAAAGCTGCCGACCGATTACAACAGGAATAAAAAAAGTCATAGGTTACTTGTTGTCAAAAGGAAATTGGAATAAATCAATCAAGGAGAACTCAAATGTCACAAACACCTAAGTTAATAAAAATTATTGTTGACATTCTCTCTCATTTATTCTAAATTATAAGTAAGGATAGGATAACGTAGGGCGACTGGTAACAGTTCGTTCAAAGGTATCGTCTTCTGGTACAGGTGTGGGACTGCCTTCAGCTTAGAGCTGTAAAGACCCCAGACTACCATCGGTCCTATTCGTTTCACTCTTGGATTATATTCAAGAGTTTTTTCTTGCCAAAAAAAATCTCAAACACCTGAGACATCTTTCATTATTTTATAAGCTCCGAAACTTTAATTTTTGGTACCTTTTTGGTACCGTCTTGGTTTAACAATACGGTATATATATAATATTTTTACAGCTATATCCCCTTTAGAAATGTTGATTTAATAAGGATTTAAACATTATAGAGTATATCTTTGTAAAATACGGTCTCAAATAATAAAAAAGAACAGTTTCAACTGTTCTTTTTTTTACTTCTTTTTATGAATCAACCACTACTATTATCTCAATATCAAGCTTCAAGCTAGTGCCGAGAACTAATTTGAACAAGTTTAAAAAATATCGAAAAGAAGCTTGATATTGAGAATGGTTAAGATAATGGAAACTGCGTAGCCTAGGATTGTGTTCCACTTAGCATTGGTAAATTCTCCCATCAGTGACTTTTTAGAAGTCAGATAGATTAAGGGAAGATTGAAAACGGAAGAGCGATTGACAGAAAGACTTGTGAATAGACCAATAACTGATCCAAAGTTTTTTCTTGATGTCCAAACAAGACGGCTACAATAATCACAGGGAGCAAGGCAAAAATACGTGTACCGATACGGATAATCCACTGAGGCAATTTCAGATGCAAGAAACCTTCCATGACAATCTGTCCTGTCAAGGTACCTGTAATAGTCGAATTTTGGCCACTTGCTAAGAGAGCTAGAGCAAATAAAGTTGACAGAGTTGAGCTGGCTATCGCTCCTGCTATTGTTGAATCCTGTAAAGCATTGTACATTTGAGAAAAAAAGCTGAAATTTCAGATGCATGACCAAAAAAAGAGGAGGCACCTAAAATGAGAAGCAAGGAATTGACAATAAAGGCTAAGGACAACTGAAGATTTGAATCCCATGTCATAAAACGCACGGCTTTCCGAACATCCTTCTTATCTTTGTGATTGATTTTCCTTGTTTGGGATAGAGAGGAATGAAGATAGAGATTATGGGGCATGACTGTCGCTCCTACAATTCCTAGAGCTAATGTTAATTGGCTTTCATGACCTGGTAACGGTGTTTCAAATAAAGTTGAAGTTGGTAAATAACCACCAATAATCCCCTGAATACTTGGACTGGATAAGGCCACAAGATAGGTAAAGATGGCTAATATGGTTAAAATAAGGGTCGTAACAATGGCTTCAATTTTTTTGAAGCCAAATTTCATCAATAAAAGTAACAAAAATACATCTAAAACGGTTAAGAGGATAGCGACCATAATCGGTATCTTAAATAAAAGATTTAAAGCAATCGCTGAACCTAGAACCTCGGCTAAGTCTGTTGCCATTAAAGCTAATTCTAAAATCACCCAAAGACCATAGCGGAGCCATTTGGGAGCATGATGTGCAGTTGCCTGTGCTAGGTCCATCTTAGTTACGATACCGAGCTTTCCAGCCATCTGTTGTAGCTGCATGGCGATGATGGATGAAATTAAAATAACAAATAAGAGACTATACTTGTAAGAAGCACCACCAACCACACTGGTAATCCAATTTCCAGGATCCATATAACCAACTGCTACAAGAGCTCCAGGTCCCAAAAAAATGCTTTTTAGATTTTGCCAAAAAAATAGTTGTTATTTGGAGTTTCAATAGATTGATTGATCTCAGAAAGAGAGACTTTTTGTAAGAAGACATCGGAATTTTACACTTTCTAATCTGTCTTTAGCTATTTTTCTTAATGGAATTTTTTTGAAAATATAATGAAAAATAGTTTCCTATTTCCAATTCTTCCTTATTATATCACATTTTAGAATGATTCTTAAGGAAAGAATGATGGTTGAAATAGGCAATATATGTATTGCAAAAGCCAGCGTTTTCTAGCGCTGGCTTTTTAACTGTGAAAATTTTTTCTCAACTAGATTGCTTCTGTGACAAAACTACGACTTTCTAGCACCTTGAGCATGGCATCTGCTGTGTCTAAGGCTGTAAAGAGTGGCACACCGTGTTCAATGGCTGAACGACGGATTTGCTCACCATCTTTGTCAGCAGTTCGTTTGGTTCCGACAGTATTGATGATCGCTTGAATTTTCCCTTTGCGGACAAAGCTTGGGATATCCTTCTCATCATCACCAATCTTACCAACAGGCTGGGCATGCAGTCCATGACTGGCAAAAAATGCTGCAGTTCCTTCTGTCGCGAGGATACCGTAACCGATATTTTGGAAACGACGAGCCAAGTCCAAGGCTTCTTCTTTGGCATCATCTGCGATGGTAAAGACTACATTTCCAAAGGTTGGTAAGTGTAAGTAAGAAGCTTCAAAGGCTTTATAGAGAGCTTTCTAGAGTTGTATCAGATCCCATGACTTCCCCTGTTGACTTCATTTCAGGACCAAGTAAGCTATCTACCTTAGCTAACTTGGTGAAGGAGAAGACTGGCGCCTTGATATGAACGCGTGTACTTTCAGGGTAAAGTCCATCTTGGTAGCCAAGTTCTTCAAGACTTTGACCAAGAATGAGCTTAGTTGCTACCTGAGCCATAGGGATATTGGTTACTTTTGAAAGGAATGGAACTGTACGGCTGGCGCGTGGATTGACCTCAATAACATAGACTTTTTCATCCTTGATAACAAACTGGATGTTCATCATACCAAGACAGTTGAGCCCAATCGCTAAACGTTTGGTATAGTCTGCGATAGTTTCCTGAACCTTTTGCGACAAGGTTTGCGGTGGGTAAACGGCCATTGAGTCACCTGAGTGGACACCAGCGCGTTCGATATGTTCCATAATACCAGGGATAAGGACATTTTCTCCGTCTGAGATGGCATCAACTTCACATTCTTGCCCAACGATGTAAGAGTCAACAAGCACTGGGTGGTCTGGACTAGCCTTAACAGCGGTACGCATGTAAGAACGGAGGTCTTCTTCGTTTTCAACGATTTCCATGGCACGTCCACCCAAGACATAAGATGGGCGGACAAGAACTGGGAAGCCAATCTTGCGAGCTGCAAGCACTGCTTCTTCTTCATTAGTTGCTGTTTGTCCTGGTGGCTGTGGAATATCCAAATCTTTGAGGGCTTGCTCAAAGAGGTCACGGTCTTCAGCTCGGTCTAAGTCAGCGACTTGAGTTCCAAGAATGGTCACACCTGCTTTGGCCAATGGCTCGGCAAGGTTGATGGCTGTTTGACCACCGAACTGAACGATAACACCCTTTGGTTGCTCCAAGTCGATAACATTCATAACATCTTCGAAAGTCAACGGTTCAAAGTAGAGCTTGTCAGATACCGAGAAGTCTGTTGAAACGGTCTCTGGATTTGAGTTCATGATGATGGCTTCGTAACCAGCTGCTTGGATAGCCTTAACAGAGTGAACGGTTGCGTAGTCAAACTCAACTCCTTGCCCGATACGGATTGGACCAGAACCTAGTACTAGAACGGATTCCTTGTCAGATTTGATAGACTCATTTTCCCAACCATAGGTTGAATAGAAATATGGTGTTTCAGAGTCAAACTCTGCCGCACAGGTATCGACCATCTTATAGACTGGAACAATCTTGTTTTCCAAACGAAGTTGGCGAACTTGGTCAACTGTCGTTTCCCAAAGTTCAGCAATCTTACGGTCTGAGAAACCATTAAGTTTAGCTGTTTTCAAGACTTCTAGATCTTGCGGCTGGGCACCCAATTCTTGCTCAATTTCAAAGATGTGCAAGAGTTTATCAAGATAGAAGATATCAATCTTGGTCAATTCAGCAATTTCCTCTGGTGTATAACCACGGCGAATGGCTTCTGACACATAGAAGAGACGGTCATCTTGAGCCTTGACAACTTTTTCAATCAAGGCATCATCAGAAACCGCTGCAAGTTCAGGCATTTCATTGTGGTGAACGCCAATTTCAAGTGAGCGACAGGCTTTTAGAAGAGATTCCTCAATGTTGCGACCGATCGCCATGACTTCTCCAGTCGCTTTCATCTGGGTACCAAGACGACGTTCACCCTTTCAAACTTGTCAAATGGGAAACGTGGAATCTTGGCAACGACGTAGTCAAGGGCAGGTTCAAACATGGCATAGGTTGAACCCGTGACTGGGTTTATAACCTCATCCAAGGTCAAACCGACGGCAATCTTGGCAGCCAATTTAGCGATTGGATAACCCGTCGCCTTAGAAGCAAGGGCTGACGAACGCGATACACGAGGGTTTACTTCGATAACATAATACTTGAAGCTATGTGGATCAAGGGCCAGCTGAACGTTACATCCACCTTCAATCTTGAGAGCGCGGATAATACTCAAGCTCGCGTCACGTAGCATTTGGTTTTCATAGTCAGACATGGTTTGCGCAGGAGCAAATACGATAGAATCCCCTGTATGAATCCCAACTGGGTCAAAGTTTTCCATGTTACAAACAACGAGGGCATTGTCAGCTGAATCGCGCATGACTTCGTACTCGATTTCCTTGAAACCTGCAATGGAACGCTCAATCAAACACTGGGTAACAGGTGATAACTTCAAACCATTTTCAGCGATTTCACGCAATTCTTCTTCGTTGGCACACATACCACCACCTGTACCACCTAGGGTAAAGGCTGGACGAACGATAACAGGGTAGCCGATCGATGCCGCAAAAGCAACAGCTTCTTCCACTGTGTTGACAATTTCAGATTCTGGAATTGGTTGCTCAAGCTCTTCCATCAATTGTTTAAAGAGATCACGGTCCTCAGCTTGATCAATGGCAGACAATTTAGTACCGAGAAGCTCGACACCAAGCTCATCTAGAATACCATTTTTAGACAATTCCATAGCCATGTTGAGCCCTGTTTGACCACCAAGAGTAGGCAGCAAGGCATCTGGACGTTCCTTACGGAGAATACGTGTCACAAATTCAAGTGTGATTGGTTCAATATAAACCTTGTCCGCAATCTCCTTATCCGTCATGATGGTTGCAGGGTTTGAGTTCACCAAGACAACCTCATAGCCTTCCTCTTTCAAAGACAAGCAGGCCTGGGTCCCAGCGTAGTCAAACTCAGCAGCCTGACCAATAATAATCGGACCAGAACCAATCACCATAATTTTTGAATATCAGTACGTTTAGGCATAGTTTATGATACAAAGCCCGTAAAGAACATAGTGAAAATAGGAAACTCGGTGCAGACGCCTTTAGCGTCAAGACGATGTTTATCTTTTTCACACAGTTCTTAGGGCGTGTTCACTTCCGCGAACAATGTATCTTCTCCTTTCTATTCGGCAACTCTCAGGTTGCCATTAAATAAATTCTCCGACGATTTTTCAATAATAAATCGAGTGTAAAAAAATTTCAGTATCTCTTTGCTCAACTAAAAGAAAGGAATTGCCTTTTTATTCGACAAACCTCTGACAGAGTTTCCTATATCAGCGATTAGCAGATTTAAACGACTCCATCATTTCGATAAATTCATCAAAGAGATAGCTTGCATCGTGCGGTCCCGGAGCTGCATCTGGGTGGAATTGCACAGAGAAACCTGGTTGGTATCTGTGACGCACACCTTCAACTGACTTGTCATTGATTTCTTCGTGGGTAATGATCAAGTGCTCTGGCAAATTCTCACGGCTGACCGCATAACCATGGTTCTGGCTAGTAAAATCTACGCGTCCTGTTGCAATTTCACGTACCGCGTGGTTAAATCCACGGTGACCAAACTTCATCTTATAAGTCTTAGCACCATTTGCCATAGCAAAAAGTTGGTGTCCCATACAGATACCAAAGATTGGAATTTTTCCTTGCACACCACGAATCATGTCCAGTGCTTGGGGAACATCTTCTGGGTTACCTGGACCATTTGACAACATAACCCCGTCAGGATGGAGATGGAGAATTTCTTCTGCTGTGGTTGTGTATGGAACCACGGTCACATTACAATTACGTTTAGAAAGTTCGCGTAAGATGGAGTGTTTAAGACCAAAGTCTACCAGAACAACACTCAATCCAACTCCAGGAGCAGGATAAGATGTCTTTGTGGAGACTTGCTTGATATTATCTGTCGGTAGAACTGTCGCTTGGAGCTGGTCTATGATATGGTCCATGGTATCACCAACATGCGTAAGGGTTGCACGCATGGTACCATGCTTACGGATAATTTTTGTCAGAGCACGGGTATCAATTCCTGAGATACCAGGAATTCTCTTGGCTTTCAAGAATTCGTCCAAGGTCATTTGATTGCGCCAGTTGCTGGCTCTACGCGCTTCTTCAAAAACTACTACTCCCTTACATGTAGGAGTGATTGACTCGTAGTCGTCACGGTTAATTCCATAATTTCCCACCAAAGGATAGGTAAAGGTTAAGATTTGTCCATTGTAAGACTGGTCAGTAATGGATTCTTGATAGCCTGTCATCCCTGTATTAAAGACAATTTCACCTGTTACATCAATATCTGCTCCGAAGGCCTGGCCTTCAAATACTGTACCATCTTCTAATACTAGAAGTCGTTTTTCATCTACTCACCTCTCGTTGATGCTCTCAGACATCTTTTAACGCTTTGTGCCTTATTTTGCTTTTCTATAGGCCAACACAGATTCTAAAATTGCCATTCTGACAAAGACACCGTTGGTCATTTGCTGAACAATGCGTGATTTTGGTGCTTCTACCAAGTGATCAGCGATTTCCACATCACGATTGACTGGAGCTGGGTGCATGAGGATTGCTTTTTCTTTCAAGCGGTCATAGCGCTCTTGTGTCAAACCATGCTGAATATGATAGTCTTCTTTTGAAAATCCTGTTACAATTTCATGACGTTCATGCTGCACACGAAGAAACATCATAACATCTACTTGATCAATCACCTCATCAATTGATACAAAGCGACCGTAATGTTCAAATTCCTCACTTCTCCATTCCTCAGGACCTGCAAAGTAAAGCTCTGCTCCCAAGCGTTTAAGGATTTGCATATTAGACTTAGCTACCCGTGAGTGGTTTAGGTCGCCAGCGATAGCCACCTTAAGACCTTCAAAATGTCCAAATTCTTCATAAATTGTCATCAAATCAAGCAAACTTTGGCTAGGGTGTTGCCCTGAACCGTCCCCACCATTGATAATCGAAGTTGTGATGGTCGGGCTAGCAATCAATTCTCTGTAGTAGTCCACCTCTGGGTGACGAATGACACAGGCATCCACTCCTAGTGCAGAAAGCGTCAAGATCGTGTCATAGAGTGTTTCACCCTTATTCACTGAACTGGTCTTCACATCGAAATCCAAAAGATCAAGTCCAAGTTTCAGTTCTGCTACCTCAAAGGATTTGTGGGTACGAGTTGAACTTTCAAAGAAAAGGTTGGAAACGATATGCTGTTCCTCATAAGAAGCACTCGCTCCGTTTTTTTAAATTCGATTCCTCGTTTGATCAATTTCATTACTTGTTCTACAGTAAGGTCTTCCATTGAAACGACATGTTGCAAAGCTTGTTGATTTTCTGACATTTTTTTACTCCTTTTAGTGTTTTAGGCTTGTTCTGTGATTAGTACTCTGTCTTGTCCATCTAGTTCTGTCATCTCTACGATAATTTCTTCAGAACGACTAGTTGGGATGTTTTTTCCAACATAGTCCGGACGGATTGGAAGTTCTCTATGACCACGATCAACCAAGACTGCCAAACTCACACGAGCAGGGCGACCATGACTGACGATGTTGTCAATAGCTGCTCGAATGGTACGACCTGTATAGAGCACATCGTCCACCAAGATGACTTCCCGATCTGTTACATCAACAGAGATCAAAGAAGTATCTTCACCACTTTTTACATCGTCACGGAAAGGTTTAGTATCTAGTTCTACCACTGGAACAGCGATATTTTCTAACTGTTCCAAGCGTTCTTGGATACGACGAGCGATAAAGACACCTCGCGTTTTAATACCAGCCAAAACGATTTTATTCAAATCTTTGTTTCGCTCAATAATCTCGTAGGTAATCCGAGTAATCGCTCGTTTGACGGTCAATTCGTCTACAACTTCTTTTGTCCTCATGACAAACCTCCAAAAAGAAAAGTCTCCTTAACAAGGAGACTTCAGAATGTATAGCCAAGCCAGCCCTACTGTAAAGAGTATAGACTTCTGCTATCTATTGATCCGACTCCTTGCCTGCCTCACGGGACAGGTTTAAAGGAATATTTTATTGTTATTACTATATCACAAAGAAAGGATCAATGCAAGAAAAAAACATAAAATTTTTATCTTATAACGAACTAAAATCATATAATTGGGGATAGTGATCGCATTCTGGGTTCTTTGGATGACAGATAGCCCGTCCAAAGTAAATCATGGCTTGATGGGCTGCCAACCATTCTTCTGGTGGCAGAATATCCATGACACGTTTTTCTACTTCAAGGGGTGTGGCCGATTTTTTAACAATATCATGGTGCTTGCAGATACGTTCAACATGGGTATCCACTGCAAAGGCTGGAATTCCAAAGCCTACACTCATAACTACATTGGCTGTTTTACGTCCAACACCTGCTAGACTTTCTAATTCCTCGCGAGTCTGAGGGACTTTACCATCAAAATCATCTAGTAGCTGTTGGGCACATTTTTTTAGAAACTTGGCCTTATTGCGATAAAGTCCTAGGCGAGAAATGTGCGAAGCAATTTCACTTTCAGTCGCGACAGACATGGCTTGAGGCGTTGGAAAAGCTGCAAAGAGAGCTGGCGTAGCCTTGTTGACTGCAGCATCTGTTGTCTGAGCTGACAACATCACCGCAACCAATAGTTCAAAATGATTAGTAAAATCAAGGCTGGGTTTGGCGTCTGGGAAGAGGGCAATGATTTCTTCTAGCACCTTTCGTGCTCGTTTTTTTGACAAGACCATTATTCGTCTCCGTCAAATAGTCCTTGCAAGCCAGCAAATGGACTGTTTTCTTCTTTCTTGACTGCTTGTTGGGCTTGGTATTCTTCCTCAGTCATGATTTGCCAGTCATTTCCAGACACAAAACCTTGACCAGCTTCTTCTTCTGCCGTTAAGACCTTGATTGGAATATTGAGCAAGATATTATCGGAAACGCTCTCGGAAAGGTCGATTTCCCCATTTTCGATAGGCAAGACCAAGTCATCATCAAGAACTTCCTGGTCTAGTTGATTGGTTGCTCCTTCCATGAAGACCTCTGTCACTGGATAAGACTCCTCCAACTCAACTGGCTCCATACTGCGGCTGGAAGCAAGGACAATGGTATAAGATAGCTGATAGTCTAAGAAATACATACGGTCTTCGTACTGGATCTTTCCCACTGCTAGGATATCTTTAACATCTAAAATTTCTTGATTACGTTTACGTAAGTCTGATGCCAGGTCTAAAGCTTGTTCAAAATGCAAGCCTTCAGGCTGCTTACGAATTTCTTGAATATTTAACTTCATATTTCCTCCATAAAGATGTACTCACTTGATTATACCATGAAAAGGCTATAAGTCAGCACTCCAAACTTTGTAATTAAAATTCGAATTTTTTAACATATTTACTATGACATGTTTTCTGATTAGTGCTATACTATAGGCAAGAATACATCAGAGCAAGGAGGATGCTCATATGGAAGACAAAGCACTCATCACTGAAGCTCACCAACTCCTTTCCGAGTTAAATAAAAGCTACCAAAGCTGCAAACAAGGAACAGCCGATGATTTCCGTCTACAAGAACTGCTAAACAGCACTCTCAAGGAACTTAAAAAAGCTGAAACGGTTAACAACAGTATCTTAATCGACCTTGAAAAATTTTACCAACGTACCAGTCTTCTGATTGGACTGGGTAGTCTAAAACTGAATGAGCAAACACGCACTGCTTGGCGCAACTATGACAAGTTCCATTACCAGCATGTCAAACACGTGCTGAATCTCTATGGACCTGTTTTCGGATTTTAGAGTTTATAATTTTGGATTTACTATTGACAAAGTTTCCTAAAAGGTATAGGATAGAGGTATTAATACTCGGAGGTAAGGGAGACATGAACAACTAAGTCTATCAAATAAAGAACCTTTATTTAGTAGATCTTGTTTTTGTCTCTTTTTGCATGCTCTTTTTGTACTGGATTTTCTGGTACTTTATCCTCATTGAAAATCAAAAAACTAGAAAGCTATGCTCCTCTTGGGTTGGGTTAGGCAGCTTCAAGCTAGTTTGACGAGCTTTTTAACGAGGATAATAGAGTTTTTGACAGTGACTTTGGGCTCTACTAGATAAAGTAGAGCTTTTTGTTATGCACTATCGACATACTAGAAAGGGCAACAACAACAATATGATAAAAATCAACCATCTGACCATCACACAAAACAAAGATCTACGAGATCTTGTATCTGACCTAACCATGACTATCCAAGACGGGGAAAAAGTTGCTATTATTGGTGAAGAAGGAAATGGTAAATCGACTTTACTACGAGCTTTAATGGGGGAAGCTTTGCCTGATTTCACTATCAAAGGAGACATCCAGTCTAACCTTCAGTCACTGGCTTACATTCCTCAAAAGTTAGCTGAGGATCTGAAAAAAAGATCTCTACATGACTACTTCTTTTTGGATTCTACTGAATTAGACTACAGTATCCTCTATCGTTTGGCGGAGGAGTTGCACTTTGATAGCGACCGTTTTGCTAGCGACCAAGAAATTGGGAGCCTCTCGGGGGGCGAAGCTTTGAAAATTCAGCTCATTCACGAGTTAGCCAAACCTTTTGAGATTCTTTTTTTAGATGAACCTTCAAATGACCTAGACCTTGAGACGGTTGATTGGCTAAAAAGACAGATTCAAAAAATTAGGCAAACTGTTATTTTCATTTCCCATGATGAAGACTTTCTTTCTCAAACGGCTGATACTATTGTTCACTTGCGACTGGTCAAGCATCGGAAAGAAGCGGAAACGCTAGTCGAGCATTTAGACTATGATCGCTATAGTGAGCAGAGAAAGGCTAATTTTGCCAGACAAAGTCAGCAAGCTGCTAACGATCAGAGAGCCTATGACAAAACCATAGAAAAACATCGCCGAGTTAAGCAAAATGTAGAAACTGCACTTCGAGCTACCAGAAACAGTACTGTTGGGCGCCTATTGGCTAAAAAAAGATGAAAAATGTTCTCTCTCAAGAAAAACGCTTTGAAAAGGAAGCTCAGTCCATGACCCAAAAGCCACTTGAAGAGGAACAAATCCAACTTTTCTTTTCAGATATCCAACCATTAGCGACTTCTAAAGTCTTAATCCAACTGGAAAAAGGAAAAAGTTGTCCATTGGCGAGCGCATTTTAGCTCAAGAGTTACAACTCACTGTCCGTGGTCAAGATAAAAATCGGTATCATCGGACCAAATGGTGTTGGAAAATCGACTCTGCTAGCCAAATTGCAACAACTGCTCAGCGCCAAAAGAGAAATTTCGCTTGGTTTTATGCCACAAGATTACCACAAAAAAAACTGGAATTAAATCTATCTCCAGTAGGCTACCTCAGCCAAACAGGGCAAAAAGAGGAACTACAGAAAATCCAATCCCACTTAGCCAGTCTCAATTTCAGTTATCCAGAGATGCAACACCAAATCCGTTCCTTATCTGGTGGTCAACAAGGTAAACTGCTTCTCTTGGAATTAGTCCTGCGCAAACCAAACTTTCTTCTCCTGGATGAGCCTACACGAAACTTTTCTCCCACTTCTCAACCAGAAATCCGAAAAACTCTTTGCCACTTATCCAGGTGGGCTGATTACTGTATCTCATGACCGACGTTTCTTAAAAGAGGTCTGTACGAGCCTCTATCGATTGACAGAAGATGGTTTTGGAAGTCGTCGATTTACAAGATTTATAAATTTTAAGTATAGCAAAAATCCAGAGACGAGCTCTGGATTCTTTTTACATCTGTTTTAAGCGTTCGATTCGTTCTGAGATAGGTGGGTGGGTGTAAAATAGTTTTTGTAGTCCGCCACCTTTCTTAGGATCATTGATATAAAGAGCGCTGCTAGCATCATCAACGTGGTGATGCATTGGCTCGCTATTGTCCAACTTACGCAAGGCATTGATCATCCCTTGAGGATTGCGGGTCAGCTCCACACTGGATGCATCCGCCAGGAATTCTCTCTGACGGGAAATGGCTAATTGCACCAAGGTTGCAGCGAGAGGTGCCAGAACAATGGCTAAGAGAGAGATGACAAGCATGATAATCTCAAGTCCACTGCCATCACGATCATTATCGCTCCGTCTGCGACCAGCACCACCCCACCACATCATACGGCCTGCCATACTAGACAGAAGGGTAATGGCACTGGCAAGGGCGACAGCAATGGTCGAAATGCGGATATCGTAGTTTCGGATATGACTGACCTCATGCCCCATAACAGCTTCCAGTTCCTCGCGATTCATGATAGCCAGAAGACCTGAAGTGGCTGCAACTGCCGCATTCTGCGGATTGGAACCTGTTGCAAAGGCATTTAAAGAAGAATCCTCAATAATGAAAACACGCGGCATAGGAATCTGAGCCACCATGGCCATATCTTCCACTACATGGTAGAGGTCTGGTGCTGTTTGCTCATCAACCTCACGCGCCCCATTCATGGACATGACAATCTCTGTTGATTGAAAGATCATGGTCAAAGCATAGACAAAACCGATGATTAGGGCTATGATCATGCCCCCAAGACCTGATCGCATGAAGAGATAGCCAACTGCATAACCAACCAAGGCCAAGAGTAGGAAGAAAACCAGCAACAAAATCCAAGTTTTTCGTTTATTGCTCGCAATTTGATCAAACAACATCTTAGTCACCTAAACCACTAAAGTCAACCTTAGGAACTGCCTTTTCCTCTTCAGGTGTTTGAAGGAAGTCTGCAGCTTTAAAGCCAAATAGTCCTGCGATGATGTTACTTGGGAAGCTTTCAAGTTTTACATTGTAGTTGCTGACAACACTGTTGTAGAGTTGGCGTGAATAAGAAATTTTATTTTCTGTATTGGTCAACTCTTCTTGTAATTTGATAAAGTTAGCACTAGCTTTCAAGTCTGGGTAATTCTCTGCTACTGCAAAGATACCAGAAATCTGGCGAGTAAGGGCATCACTAGCCTTCATAGCTTCTGCTGGTGAAGTTGCTGCGGCTACTTGTCTACGAAGTTCTGTTACTTTTTCCAAGGTAGAACCTTCATATTTCGCATAGCCTTTGACTGTTTCAATCAAGTTTGGGAGGAGATCATTACGACGCTTCAACTGAACATCTATCTGGCTCCAAGCCTCCTTGGTTTGCATACGATTTTTCACCAAACCGTTATAGCTAACAATCACAAAAATAACAATCAGAGCCAAAACTCCAAGAATAATCCAAGTCATAATCTTATTCCTTTCTGCTTTTAGATTACTACCAGTATATCAAAATTTTAATGAATATGGTAAAATAAGATGATACTAGAGAAGGAAATGACTATGAAACCAGAAACATTTTACAGCTTGCTCGTCGAGCAAAATCTTCCACTTTCAGACCAGCAAAAGGAACAATTTGAACGGTATTTTGAACTCTTGGTCGAGTGGAATGAAAAGATTAACCTGACCGCTATTACTGACAAAGAAGAAGTCTACCTGAAGCACTTTTTATGATTCGATCGCACCCATCCTACAAGGCTTGATTCCCAATGAAACGATCAAACTTCTTGATATCGGAGCTGGGGCAGGATTTCCTAGTCTTCCTATGAAAATCCTCTATCCTCAATTAGATGTAACCATCATTGATTCGCTGAATAAGCGCATCAACTTCCTCCAACTATTGGCTCAGGAGCTGGGGTTGGACGGAGTTCACTTCTACCATGGACGGGCAGAAGATTTTGCCCAAGACAAAAACTTCCGTGCTCAGTTTGATATAGTGACGGCTCGTGCTGTTGCCCGTATGCAGGTCTTGTCTGAGTTGACCATCCCTTATCTTAAAGTTGGCGGAAAACTACTGGCACTCAAGGCCAGCAATGCGCCTGAGGAATTGCTAGAAGCCAAGAACGCTCTCAACCTCCTCTTTAGCAAGGTAGAGGACAACCTCAGCTATGCCCTACCAAATGGAGATCCGCGCTACATCACTGTGGTAGAAAAGAAAAAGGAAACACCTAACAAGTACCCAAGAAAGGCTGGCATGCCCAACAAACGCCCACTTTAAACAATGGTGCCCCTTGTTTAAAAATTCAGAAAACCATTTACAAAATCAACTTCGCTCTCACATTTCTAGGCTCGGGAAAAATTCGTTTACAAAACGGACCTCACTCTCACATTTCTGGGCTCGGGAAAAAATGATTTACAAAATCAACCTCGCTCTTGCATTTCTGGGCTCGGGAAAAAATGATTTACAAAATCATTTTTTTCTGCTATACTATCCTAAGCAAAGGTTTTTAATGTCATCCTGTGAGGTGACGAAGACGCAGATTTATATAAATTTTTAAAAGATAGCTATTTTTTAAAAAGTCTTACTCTGAGGGCCTATTGCTGTAAAATAATGGGCTCTTTTTTGGTGCCCAAAAGTGAGGTTTTTATGAAACAGGAATCAACTGTTGACTTGTTACTAGACGTTGATCAACGTCCTTCTGCTGGTAAAGGTATTCTTCTCAGCTTCCAGCACGTATTTGCCATGTTTGGTGCAACCATTCTCGTTCCCCTAATTTTGGGAATGCCCGTATCTGTTGCTCTTTTTGCATCAGGTGTCGGAACACTGATTTATATGGTTTCAACTGGCTTTAAAGTTCCAGTCTATCTCGGATCATCCTTCGCCTTCATCACTGCAATGTCTCTTGCTATGAAAGAAATGGGTGGTGACGTATCTGCTGCTCAAACAGGGGTTATCTTGACTGGTTTGGTCTATGTCCTTGTAGCTGCAAGTGTTCGTTTTGCAGGTACAAAATGGATCGATAAACTCTTACCACCAATCATTATCGGACCTATGATTATCGTTATCGGTCTTGGTCTGGCAAACTCAGCTGTAACGAATGCTGGACTTGTAGCAGATGGAAATTGGAAAAATGCTCTTGTAGCAGTTGTTACTTTCTTGATTGCCGCCTTTATCAATACAAAAGGAAAAGGTTTCCTTCGTATCATTCCTTTCCTCTTTGCCATCATCGGTGGTTACATCTTCGCAGTAACACTTGGCTTGGTTGACTTTACACCAGTCCTAGAAGCTAACTGGTTTGAAATCCCTGGTTTCTACTTACCATTTAGTACAGGTGGAGCCTTCAAAGAGTATAACCTCTACTTCGGTCCTGAAACAATCGCTATCTTGCCAATCGCTATTGTAACCATCTCTGAGCACATCGGTGACCATACCGTCCTAAGCCAAATCTGTGGGCGTCAATTCCTGAAAGAACCAGGTCTTCACCGTACACTTCTCGGTGACGGTATCGCAACATCTGTATCTGCCTTCCTCGGTGGACCAGCTAATACGACTTACGGCGAAAATACAGGAGTTATCGGTATGACTCGTATCGCTTCTGTCTCTGTTATCCGTAACGCTGCCTTTATCGCAATTGCTCTTAGCTTCCTTGGTAAATTTACTGCCTTGATCTCAACAATCCCTAGTGCTGTACTTGGTGGGATGTCTATCCTTCTCTACGGAGTTATCGCCAGCAACGGTTTGAAAGTCTTGATCAAGGAGCGTGTTGACTTCAGTCAAATGCGTAACCTCATCATTGCTAGTGCAATGCTCGTACTTGGACTTGGTGGAGCCATCCTCAAGTAGGACCAGTTACCCTTTCAGGTACTGCCTTATCAGCTATGACAGGTATCATCTTAAACTTGATTTTGCCACACGAAAATAAAGACTAGTCATCTAGACACAAAAAATCCACTCATTGAGTGGATTTTTCTGATTTCTTACCTTCCCCAGGCAATCAAGAGATACATGAGGCTTGAACCAAACATGTCTGCCAGAGCATGCATGAGGAAAAATGGCAAAAGATTTTTAACCTTATACTTGTATAGAAAATAATAGAATAAACCATAAACTACACCAATAACCAGTGCCCACACCAATCCTTGATAAGTGTGAAAAGAAATCCGAATGAGGGTAGAATAAAGCAAAACCCACCACTTGTGCTTTTCTCTCACTGATGTCAACAATCCTAGAAAGAAAAACTCTTCATAGAAGCCATTTAGCAAGGCATAGACAATTACCATCGGACTAAGCGCTAGGAATTTCCGTATAATTTCCATGGGATCTATGTGGGCAAAAAGAGCTGGATTTAAGTAATTGTATTCACCAGTTAGTGTCGTCACCAGGTCTCCAAACAATCCCACAATGGCAAATATAAAAGGAACCCAAAAGAGAAGGGACCAGGTCCAACGAATGGGAAGTTGTTTGAAATCATAATTCCGAATCAAAAGGTAAAGCAGGGTCAAGGTCAGAAGTATCACTTGCAGGGTGAAGTTGCTCAAATAGCCTACTCCCTCGCCGACAGTATTACTTGCCGTATCCATTGTAGTTGACAGACCTGTCGGAAACATACTTGCTAAAAAGAGCTTCGTTGAACGAATGATAAACTGGCCAAACATTAGAACTGTAATAATCAGAATATCAAACCATCTCAAGTAGCGCAGGGGCTTAGTTGGGTGAATGCTTTGTAAAATTTTCATATTTTTTCCTTCTAGCAGTTAAAGATTGGTTTATTGTAAGAAAAGAAACTTAAAAATTTTATAAAATTCCACTCCCATTCCTTATCCGTAATCAGTATTTCGATAGGATATTCAAACCAACCACTTTTTACGAGTAACTAGTTTCTTATTCAACCTTCCGTTTGTTTTCTATCAACAAATCTTTCAAAGAAATGATAGTAACCGCAAGTAAAATCATAGTCATACCGACAAAATCAATCGCATAGAATTGCTCTTTCATAATCAGAAAGGCAAAGAAAACAGCAGAGATGGGCTCTATGGAAGCTAATAAACTGGACTTAACTGGCCCTATTAGACTAGCTCCTTTTAGGAAAGCTGTGTAGGCAAAGACCGTGCCGATGATGATAATGCCAGCAAATGCAAAGAGAAAATCCAAGCTGGTCGGTATACTGGCCCGCAAAACTCCTGTGAAGGGAATAGCCCCGACACCAGAAATAACCATCCCAACACCAATCACCAAGATACTCCCCCATTTCTTAATCAAAGCAATGGGAAGGATGATATAGAGGGCATAGGTCAAGGCAGAAAGAGTCCCCAGAAAAGACCAGCAGGTGTGACCGACAACTGGTCGACTTCCCCATGTGTCGCGATCAGAAAAGTTCCTCCAATTGCTAAACCAATTGAAATAATCTCAGCCATAGTAGGTGCTAGCTTGTCCTTGATACAAGTATAAATCAAGATCCCAACAGGACATACATACTGGAGAACCGTCGCCGTTCCAGCATTGGTCTCCTGAATAGCGGAAAGATAGGCAAACTGGTTTAAGAAAAGTCCAAACAAGGCAAATAACAAGATAGAGAAAAGGCTTTTTCTGTCTTTTAAAAAAGCAAGGAGTTTATCCTTTGCGGTCGCATAAGTTAAAAATACCAGGACCAATCCTGCAATAATGAGCCGCAGATTGGTCAAGACTAGAGCGGAAATTCCGTGTACCATCAGGTATTGGCCACTAGTTCCAGACAAGCCCCAAGCAATGCCTGCAACTACTGTAAAGAGAGTTCCTTTTACGTTTTTTGACATGCTTTCCCCCCCTACATTTCCCTACGAATCATTTCCATGACTTGGTTTCGATCGACTATCCACTGCGCACGTTCATCCTTCTCATACGTTCGATTGGATAAAAAGATGGCGGCTTCCTGTTTCTCTCGGTTCCACATGATGAAGGTACCTGTATAGCCCGTATGGTCAAGCCAGTCTCCTTCTAGATTCCAGGCTAGCGAACGCTCCTTATCCTCTAAGGGAGAGTAATTTCGACTTAAGTTTTCAGCAAACTCATCTTTCAAGTAATGTTCCAGAAAGACTTGCAAATCCTTAACAGTTGAAAATAAACCTGCACTTCCAGCATGTTTTCCCAAAAGACGAGCTTTGGGATCGTGGATCTTTCCTGCCTCTACTCCCCTAACTGTTGGTACAGCAAGCTCAACAGGGCCAAACATGGTTTCCTTCATCCCCCATAGGTTCAAAACTTGTTCTTTTATAATCTGATCCAAGTCTTGTTCAAAGATTTTTTCCAAAAGAAAGCCCAAGAGTAAAAAATGAACATCCGAGTATAGAAAAGCAGGCTGACTACGTCTATTCAGATGAAACATGGCCTCTATTAATGCCTCAGAATCTAACTGGTCCCTATTGGGAATAAAGGGGTCCAAGTCTGTTGCGTGGGTCAAGAGTTGACGAATAGAGATATCTGGGTAATCACATGCAGCTAAAAAATCCGTCACTGGTCGGTCAATATCTAATTTACCCTGCTGCCACAAGAAGGTGAAGACTGTCCCTACTCCCACAACCTTACTCACACTGGCTAAGTCATAGACCAGCCCTGACTCTGTTTTTAATCCTTTCTCAGGATCACTCAAGCCCAGATAAGATTCTCTCCATTCTCCGTCCTTAAAATACGCAAAAGAGGCCCCGGGATATACCCCTGCCTCGATTTGATCTCCTATTTTTCTTAGAATTTTTGTCCACTTCATGCTTCTTCAAACCACAATTCGATGTTATTGGTATCTTTACCAAGGAAGAATTTTTCAGACTTTGGAATAAAATAGTCTGTGCCTCCAAATTTCTGACGAAGACTAGTTAAATCTAGATCCTTTACCAAAAATTTCAGCATAGACAAGTCCCAAGTAACGTTGTTTTCAACAGCCAAATCCGGCCCTTGCCCTTGAGTAAATGTGATAACTGTACCCACTTTTTCAGGAGCAAGTATACTCTTCGTCCCCTCAGGTAAGCGCAACTCCATAGAAATCTCAAATTGACTCAAATATTTTATGCTTTTATTTGAATAAAATTCAGGAACAGTTTCCAGTGGAATCAAATCTTCCATATGATTTTCCGCATGAACAAGAATCACATCCTGTTCAGGAGAAACAATCTCAAAAGGCATAACCACGGCTTCCTTTAAATAGGCGAGGAAGAGACTTCATCTGTGAAAGAAGAGCCTCTATTTCTGAAGGATTCTCAACTTTTACCAAGAGTCTAGCTAACTTCTTAAGCCCTTCAACTCTCCGAGTTCGCATACTGGGAGCCTCTTCGAGAATCAATTTCTCAACACCTGATTGGTCACCAAGTGAAAGGAAAGCAGATTCTTCTAATAAGGGCTTCATCCCAAGAGTTTCAATGTAAAATTTTTTTCATTTAATTTTCGGTTATTGACCTTCAAAGTCGGAATAATTTGTATCATTTGATTTGCATTCATAGCTTCCTCCAACTCTTTTTATTTTTAAAGGATTTTTAGGATTTTTTTACAAGCTATTCTACTTAAATTCTAGAATTTTTTTACAAAAAAATTTCCAGTAAAAAAACTGGGGTTCCCCAGTTTCATTTCTTATAGGTAAAGTAGTTTAAAGATTGCTACTGCTGCAATACCAGCTGCGATTGGTGCTACAACTGGAACCCATGCATACCACCATTTTTGAATCACCCTTGTGTTGACCAAGAACTGATTTTTGGAAGGAGTTCGTGAAGAAGACGTGGTCCAAAGTCACGAGCTGGGTTCAAACCAGGTCCAGTAGGTCCACCAAGTGAAGTTACCAAAGCCATTACTAGGAAACCAAGTGCCAAGTGCGCAACTGAGATTCCAGCAGCTGTATGTGGAGCTACTTGAGCTTTCACTGCCAATTCACTTAAGTCAACAGTTTGGCCAGCTTGAGTAGCCATTTGTTTCATGTATTGAAGAACCTCAGCACCGAAGAAGTTTTTAGTCAAACCAAGCGCTGCAAAGAAAAAGAACAAATGAACCTACAAACTCATTTAGGAAACCATTAACCGTTGCTGCAAAACGTGATTCTTTTGTACCGTGGTCGATGCTTGAAATCGTTGAGAAGGTACCCAAGATATTGTTTGGGTTTTCTGTTTTCAAGTAGTATGGACGGTGAGTCGCTACAACCAAAGCTTGACCAAAAATTGCTCCCAAAACTTGCGCAAGGATGTAAAATGGTACTTGATCCCAAGAGAAAAGTCCGCTAACAGCAAGTCCAAGAGTGAAAGCTGGGTTGATGTGGTTACCAGAAACGTTACCGAACATCAAGGCTGGAATCATAACCCCCATACCATAACCAACAGCGATAACGAGCCAGCCACTTTGGTGGCCTTTCGTACCTTTAAGTTCAACGTTAGCAACCGCACCATTACCAAGAATGATCAAAATAGCAGTTCCTAAAAATTCTGTGGCATATTTAATAGCCCATGTAAAATCCATTTGATAGATTCTCCTTAATTTTTTTTAGACAATCCTTATTCTATCAATTTTTAGGCCTTTTAGCAACCGATTTTCTAAAAGAATCTCTGGAAAACGCTTTATTTAACTTATCTTTAAGAAAAGGACAAAAGAAGTCAAATTTCTTTCATCCTTTTCGTTACTCTTGACGTTGACCAAAGTCTGCAATCATCTGCTCCAGCTCCTCACGGCTTGGAGTTGTTAACATATAGAGAATATCTCCTTGTAACTCTGCAAAGGCTGCTGGCATGATTTTCTTAGCCTTAAAACCTCCTTGGTATTTAGCTAGTAACTCCTCTTCTGAGTAAACATAATGAGAACTTAAACGCCGAGCAGTAGCCAAGCAATAGAGGGGTTCAAAAGATGAACTAGGGAATGGCTCTCCTGCGACAATAGCCGCATAACCTCGGTAGAGGTCCAAGGAATGAGCAAAGTTATAAACATCAATGGTAAAACCACCTGCAGGACGGTTATTGTACTCAATGGCAATATAGTCGTCCCCTTCACGGAAGAACTCAATATGGAAAAAACGTTCCCTCATACCAAATTCCTTGACAATGGCCTCACCATACTTACGCAATTTTGGATCCATATCCTTAAGAACATAATAGGCATTATCCATCTTGTAAAGCATGAGATCCAGTGGTGTATGGGCGTAGTCAAAAGTCGTTGAAAAGACGATATTGCCATCCTTATCCACAAGTCCATCAAAGGTACAGATTTCGCTGGAAGCGACAAATTTCTCAAAGAAATAAACGGTCGAATGGTCCCATTCTTGCTTGAAATGGTCCACATCTTCCTGACTTTCCAACTTAAAAGTGGCTGCCGCTCCCACTCCATTATCAGGTTTGGCAATCATTGGAAGGCCGATTTCTTTCACTGCTTGATCAACATCTGCTTCTGTCTGGATAACAGCTCCAGATACCACAGGGACACCTGCTTTTTTGAAAAGTTTCTTCATTTCAGACTTAAACTTAGTCTTTTTGAGATCCTCTGGTTTGGCACCAAAGACATTGAATTGTTCTCTAAGTGCTGCGTCTAGCTCTAACCAGTATTCATTATGGGACTCGATGCGGTCGATAGGACCATGCTTGTAGAAAAGAAAGGCAACTGCACGCTTGACTTCATCTATATTCTCAAGATTGTCTACACGGAAATACTCGGTCAGGCTATTGCGCAAAGGCTCATCCAGTTGTTCATAAGGCTCCTGACCAATACCCAAGACTGTGATGCCTTTATTAGCGAGTTCGATAGTAAACTGTTGGAAGTTTTGTGGATAGTAGGGAGAAATAACAAGGTAATTCATAGGCAACTCCTTTTATAGATACAGGTGTCCAAGAAAATAGGGCATTTGTTTACGCCACCATTCCCAGTCGTGGGCGACATCGTGTCCCCATTCAGCAAACCAGGCAGGGATTTGTTTCTTGTCAAAGGCTTCTTTCAGTTTGTAGAAGGACGGCAGACCATCTTGTTCCCAAGCACCGAGGCCCGTACAGACGACAATCTCCGCCTGACGGTAACGATCGATAAACCAGCTGTCATTCTGATTCCAAATATAATCGACTGGTGAGTTTGGTAAATAGCATCATCATTGTAGTAATCGCCCACAAAGAAACGCGCATCATAAACACCACTGAGGGCAATCACCTTGGTAAAGACATCTGGATGCTGGAGAAAGAAATTGAGTGCATGGTAGGCTCCCATCGAGCAACCTGTTGTCATCATACCGTCAAACCAACCTGTCTTATGCTTGATAAAAGGAATGGCTTCCTCAATTACATAACGTTCGTAGGCACGATGCATCTCCGCCTGGTCATGATTATTTTTCCAAGTAGCCAACCAGCTCTCACTATCAACGCTGGAGAGAGTAAAGAACTGAACACGGCCTTCTTCGATAAAGGAAGCACAGGCATCAATCATGCCAAAATCATAGTATTCGTTGTGACTACCACCAGATGAAGCAAAAACAACAACTGGAATCCCAGCGTGTCCATAACGGTTAAGGTACATTTCACGGTTGAGGTGACCACTCCAGTGGCTGAGGTTTTCAATATGCATTGGCTTTCTCCTTTCTTAACTTACCATTTCTCTGCAAAAAATCGGAGACAGTCTGGTAAATTTTCCGACCAAGGTATTTCACTATGGATAGCACCAGACTGAACTTTCAAGACAAGATTATCCAAGTGTACTCCACCTGCAATCAAATCACGGTAATAACGAAGCGACGAGTCGATATAGGCTTGCTTGATATTGCCAGCCATCAAGGTCTTATCCGTATCGTCTGCTTCTTCTGTCCCTACATAAATGAAAATGCGCTGTTCAGGCGTCAATTTCTTGCGCTCCATATAGCGGTTAAAGGCTTCTTGGTGAAGCCAGTTAGCAGATGAGAAGACACCTAGACAACCAATTCTTTCTTGGTACTCTAGTCCGATAAACTGGGTAATATTGCCTCCTAGCGACGAACCAATCATAGCCGTGTGCTGGCGATCAGCTTTGGTTCGGTAGGTTTCATCGATAAAAGGCTTGACCACTTCCATGACAAACTCGGCATACTCCACACCCTTACCGCCAAACTGCTGCCCTGGGATAGGAGATTCTTGGAATTTCCAAGCCGCGTACTCATGCATCCGCCCCAACCCATCATTGTCGATGGCTACAACGATCATGCGGCTGATGTCAGGGTTCCGCTTAATGGCTGGAATAATTTTCCAAGAGTGTCCGATATAGGATTCCTTGCTGTAAAAAACATTTTGCCCATCGTGAAAATAAACAACAGGGTAAAAACGGTCTGTGTCTTTCTCGTAATCCTTAGGCAGAAGAACACGCACACGACGCTCTTTTCCTGTATAAGGAACCTTGAGTTTGTGTTCTTTCATTTTTAAGTAAAAGTAGGAATGATTCATTGTCAGAAAAACTCTCTATATTCAAAAATTTTTATCTCATTATACCATAAAAAAATAGAAAAAAAGTCAGTAAATGTCCATTTTAAGGATAAATAACTAACTTTTTTTCATTTAATATTCTAAATTCTTCTGGTTTTTCTGATTAGAGGAGATTATCAATTAACTCATCGACAGCGTCTTTTTCAGCTTGAGGTGTGATCTTAGTAATCATAATCCCTGCCACTGCTCGCTCAACCAAACCTTCAACATCCATCCATTTTTCATACTTCTCAGCATTCTCTATCTTAGGATTGGTCTTAGGGCGATCAGGCGCAAAAATAGTACAGCAGTCCTCAAAAGGCTGAATAGAAATTTCAAAGGTATCAATTTCCTGTGCGATGTCAATGATTTCCAACTTGTCCATAGTAACCACAGGGCGAATGATAGGAGTGTTGGTCACAGCGTTGATAGCCTGCATGCTCTCCAAGGTTTGGCTTGCTACTTGGCCAAGGCTTTCCCCATTGATAATGACCAGACCCTTTCTCACTTCACGAATACGGTCGGTAATCCGCATCATAAAACGACGCGTCAAGGTCATGAGATAGGCTTCTGGCGCCTTGGCCTTGATTTCTTCTTGAATCTCAGTGAAAGGTACTTCGATAAATTGGATATTGCCACCAAACTTGGTCAATTTACGGGTCAAATCTTGGGCCTTCTTGAGAGCGCCTGGGCTAGTGTATGGTGGGCTGGCAAAGTGAACGGCCTCAATATCCACCCCACGCTTAAGGGCTAGATAACCTGCAACAGGTGAATCAATCCCTCCTGACAACATGAGCATACCCTTACCAGAAGTTCCCACTGGCAAACCACCTGCTCCACGAATGGTTTCATAGGAAAGATAAGCAGCTTCCTCACGAATCTCCACCTGAAGAGTGATATCAGGATTTTTTTCATCTGGGCTTGAATAGTTGGGATTACGTCGAAAACAGCTCCACCAAGCGTTTGGTTGAGTTCACGACTGTCGAGTTCAAAGTTGTGATCGCTACGTCTACTAGAGATTTTAAAGGTCATGCCTTCCTTGTAGATGTCTTTCATAATCTCTTGGACGGTAGCTTTGAGAGTTTCAACAGACTTTTCAACCTTATATACTGGAGAAAAATTTTGAATGCCAAAGACTTGTTTGAGAGATTCTGCTACTGCTGTATAATCCGCTCCGTTTAAATAAGCGTGGGCACGGTCGCGATCAGCGGTCACCTTGACTTGGGGGTAGATGGACAAAACGTCCGAAATGTTATTTCGAAGTTTATTGATGAAACGCATCCGGTTTTTACCCTTGGTTGACAACTCTCCATAGCGAATCAATATTTCTGAATATTGCATGAATGCTCCTATCTTACTTTCTAGTTTGATTGTAAATTAATTTTAGCTTGGTCAAGAACTGCTCGACCTGGCTCATATCATTTTCAAGGTCTAGGCTTAAACGCACAGCTGACTGGGCCTTATCTTTGTCCACTCCCATGGCAATCAAGGTACCCGCAGGTTTCCCAGCCTTGGATGAACAAGCAGAGGTTGTGGAAATGAAAATATCATAGTCTTCAAAAGCGTGGACGATGACTTCTCCACGAACGCCTTTAATCCCAAAAGTCAGGATATGAGGGGCAAAGTCTTCCTCATCTGAAAAGACAAAAATATCTGGATAGTCCAAAAGGGCTTGGCGAATAACAGCCTTCATCTGGCCTATCTTGGAAGTAAACAGGTCCAGATTTTCCATGGCTAAACGTAGGGCCTTGGCTGTCGCTGCAATCCCTGCTACATTTTCAGTTGTCGAACGATAGTCTCGCTCCTGACCACCACCAGTCAAAAGAGGCGTAATTTTCTTACCAGACTTGATATAGACAAAGCCAACACCTCTGACACCATGAAACTTATGACTCGAAAAGGTCGCAAAATCCACTCGATCTGTCAGATATTTTTCAGTCGGAATCTTAGCGAGTGCCTGAACTGCATCTACATGGAAGGAAATAGTTGGCTTGTCTGCCAACAGTTCTGAGATGGCCTCAATAGGTTGAATAGACCCAATTTCATTGTTTACTGCCATAATGGAGACGAGGGTCGTATCAGGTCGTATCAAAGCTCCTAGAGCCTCAACATCCACAAACCCTTTCTCATCAACTGGAGCAAAATCCACCTCAAAACCTTGACTTTTCAGCCAGAGGGCTGATTCCTTAACTGCTGGATGTTCAATGGCTGATACGATGATGTGCTTGCCAAACGGGGCTTTTTCAAAGGCTACACCCTTGATGACCCAGTTATCCCCTTCTGTTCCACCAGATGTAAAGAAGATTTCATCACTTTTCTTGCCAATCAAATCTGCAATTTGCTGCCGGGAAGCATCTAAGATTCGTGTTGCCTGGTCTCCCAAACGATGGAGGCTAGAAGGATTTCCTACAATTTTCGAAGCGACCTGCATATAGGTCTCTAGAGCTTCAGGATAAGGTTTAGTTGTCGCCGAATTATCAAAGTAGATCATGTTTTCTCACGCTTTCTAAAATCACTCCCTCTATTGTATCACGAAAAGAGACCTGCGACAAGAAAGGGAAGTTTCTCTTTTTTTAAGATTTTTTTAAAGAAATGAGGTATAATAAATCATAATCAAAGGAGAGTATCATGTCTAACTATCGTAGAACTTCAAAACCAAAAACCGAGCATATCAAAAAGGGGTTTACTGTCTTTCAAAAACGATTGCTACCATCGGTAGTATTCTTGGTCTAATTACTGCTACTATCACTATTATGAACGCCATGGATAATAGCAAAAACAACAAAAAAGAACCGACAACCACCCAAACAACTGTTGTCAAGGAAATCCAAAAAGAATCCCCTCAGGAGAACACTACTCCAAACAAGGACAACACTTCTACTAAAGAAAATACCCCACAAGAAGAAACTTCTCAGTCCAACAAGAAAGAGGAGAAAAAAGAAGAGCAGAAAACAACAACTCAGGACTCTTCTACACCTGCTACAAACAAAGAAACAAGCGATAGCGGAACACAGTCAAATACGACGAGTTCAGAAACTAAAACGAACCAGTAGTCACTAAAATAGCTTCCTTCCAGATTTGGAAAGAAGCTATTTTTTTATTGTTGCAATACTTTTCGTGGTTTGGTTCCTTCAGCTGGACCGATAACACCCGCCATTTCGAGTTCTTCCATAAGGCGGGTCGCACGGTTAAATCCAACCGACAAACGACGCTGAATCATCGAAGCACTGGCTTTCTGCGTCTCGATAACCAGAGCCTTGGCTTCTTCAAAAAGCGGATCACCACCAGCTTCACCATCTGAAAATTCTCCTTCATTTTCAGAAACCTCACCTGGGTCAAAACTCTCATCGTAGTCCGCATCCGCCTGAGCCTTGATGAAGTTTACGATGCGTTCAACATCATCATCCGAGATAAAGGATCCTTGTAGACGGACTGGGTGATTTTCATCGATTGGTTTAAAGAGCATGTCTCCTCGACCAAGCAATTTTTCAGCGCCATTTTCATCCAAGATGGTTCGTGAATCTGTGCCCGATGAAACTGCAAAAGCCACACGAGATGGGACATTGGCCTTGATGAGACCAGAGATGACATCAACTGATGGACGTTGCGTTGCGAGAATCATGTGAATCCCTGCAGCACGCGCCTTCTGTCCGAGACGAATGATGGCATCTTCCACTTCCTTGCTAGCCACCATCATGAGGTCTGCCAACTCATCTACAATGACAACAATCAAAGGCAGGGGTACTTGTTTGTACTCAGACTGGGCATTGAATTCCTCGACCTTGGCATTGTAACCAGCGATATTTCGCACACCAACCTTAGCGAAGAGTTCATAACGGTTTTCCATCTCATCCACAACCTTTTGCAGAGCCTTGCTGGCCTTGCGTGGATTAGTCACAACTGGAATCAAGAGGTGAGGAATGTCATTATAAACCGATAACTCAACCATCTTTGGATCCACCATCATAAACTTGACCTGGTCGGGTCTGGCTTTCATCAGAATGCTAGCGATAATGCCGTTAACTGCGACTGATTTCCCTGATCCTGTCGAACCTGCAACGAGTAGGTGGGGCATCTTGGAAAGGTCAAAGGTGCGAGCAGTTCCATTGACCGCCTTCCCTAGAGGAATTTCGAGGAGATTTTCTGGTTTAGTCTGAGACTGTTCCCATAGTTCTCGGAAGGAAACAGTCGCAATCTCAGAGTTTGGAACCTCAATCCCGACTAAGGATTTACCAGGTATTGGAGCCTCAATCCGAACATCCTTGGCCGCCAGAGCTAGTGCCAAGTCATCTGCCAAGTTAGAAATGCGATTAACTCGGACTCCCACTGCTGGCTTGACTTCATACTTGGTCACTGATGGGCCAATTTCAGCCCGTTCTACCGTTACCTTGATACCAAAGCTAGCAAAGGTTTCTTCTAGGATTTTGATATTTTCTCGAACAATCTTCTTTTCCTTGGACTGGTCTTTGGGTTTATCTGGCGCAAAGAGTTGCAAGCTTGGCAGTTTGTATTCAAGGGCTTCTTTGGCAGAAAAATCAACCTGCACCTCTTCATCCTCAAAGTCTTCTTCCACATCTGGAACTTCAAATTCAGCTTGAGGAAGGATAATCTCCGGTTCAATCCATTCTTCCTCAGGAATTGGGGGGAGATCGTAGCCTGGAACTTCTGATAAGATTTCTCCAGTTTCAGGATCTACAGGAGGAAGCGGTAGGGCATCCTGTTCTTCTTGTTCTCTCTGAATTCTGGCTGCTTCTTCAGCTTCTTGGCGAGCCTTTTCTTCTTCCCTCTTGATAAAGCGTTCCTGTTTTCTCTGTTCCTGTTTTTCCATGAATGATCTGAACTGCGCTCCAATAAAGGCTGCAACATCATAAATAGACCAAGGACTAACCAAGAGAGCCCCAACTAGAATCAAGAGAACTCCAATAAAGTACGATCCGATATTGGAGAAAAGAAAGGCAATGGGGATATAAAGTCCGACACCTAGCAGGCCTCCACCAGCAAAACTAGTCACCCGCATACCAGTAAGGTCCGTCATAACTTGAGACAAGGTCCCTTTTATAACTGCCTGCTCCAAACCAAATTTCCAAACCAAGTAGGCCTCAAAAATCAAGAGCAAGCCAGCGAAGATACAGAGAAATCCTGATAGAAGTCCCTCCTGCTTACGGATCCATTTAAATAGAAAAAGATAGATGAGGAGGGCAACAATGGCCACATAGGCCAAACTTCCGACCACCAGTCGAATGAGATTATAAAGGGTGATACCAGCTGCACCGAGTTTGAGAGCCGCAATAATCAATAATAAGGCAATCCCTAAGGAAATCAACATCCTCTGGATAGCCTGTTTTCTTTCGAGTTCTGCTTTAGACGGTCTTCGTCTTGTTTTTGTAGTATTCTTGTTTGCCATTCTTCTATTATAACATATTTCAGAAACTTCTAGAGAAATCAAAAAAGACTGCCCACTTTTGTGTTCAGTCATTTGAATATGATAACTATTGCTTTTTCTTCTGCTTCATCACTATATTCAATCTGCTTCTTTCTAAATCCATATAGCTTTAATACAGAATTTTCATGTTTAGATTTATTAGAAATCAACTTCTTTTTCTTTAAGTAATCAAGAAGTTTTTTTCGTTAAATTTAGAATACGACACTTTCGCTTCCTGATTACCATTTCCACCATTATCTTCATTTTTGATTTAATTTGTCCAAGGCAACTTCCCATTCAGTGTAGATATCATAATCTATTTGTTCCTTCAAGATTTGCATAATATCCGGTAATTCTAATAAATCTAAATAATCACCCAGCAAAAGTAAAGCTTATCTGCTTCTATTTGACTTTCCGAATCAGAAATTAATTTTTTTGAGAAGTTCTTTCCTATGTTCAAGTAAAAACATCCCCCCTACTTAGAATATCTTCACAGAGTAAATAACTAATTTCTTTGTCTTTTTAAATCTATAAATTCTGTTATATATCTGTTAACTAATCTCTGTATATTTCCTTGAAGACGAATATCTACTTTGTCATAGGTTTCACGATTTATTAAATATCTAAACTCATCCAAATCAAAATGATTTTTCTAATAGAAATGCTTTTTTATTTCTACTGCATATCTTATTTCCAATCTCCCATCTTCTAGAACCCCTCTTAATAGTTCTTTGTCTCGAATATCCTTTTCAAATCTTAAATAATCATTAAGGTTGATATGGAGAAATAAATTTAATACCTCAGGGTATTCTTCCTTTATAAACTCTAGATTAGATCTGTTAAAAAAACTATTCTACGTTTTTTTCTATAAGATCACTCAAATCATTTAAAAGCCATATTCTTTTTCATTAAATTCTTCGTAGAAGTATATTCCAATAATTTTTAAAAAGTTTTATACGTAGATTTTCATCTAACTCTGTTGATTTTTAAAATGAACTCTTTAAATTTTTTTCCTGTAGTGTCCTATCAGAATTGAAATACAATTCTTTATTCAAATCAAAATTAGGGTTTTGGTTCATAAAGTCTGCTAAACTATCTTCTCCTTCATTATTTTTGACTAAAATACTCTAAAATAATTTCAGTATTCACTTCTGCTTTTTTTAGTCTGAACAAGATTTTTTTACTAGTAATTCTCGATTTTTTTATTAGATAGTTTATTAAATTTATCTTCTGTATATGCAATATAAAACTTTGGAATACTAGCAATTATTTTTTTCTGCCGCTGTATCTTTGAATGGTTCAAAGCTTAGATTCATTCTTGTATTTTTCACATACAATATTTTTCGTTTAATAGTTTTTTTCAATATATTTAGGTTTATCAAGCATTTTTATTTTTCTGCTAGATCAATATACATCCAAACATAGTCTATGAATTCTTCTCTATATGATAGACAATAGTCAAGTATAGGATTTAGTTCGCTATGTTCATTAATCATTTCAAAGTTTTTTTGTGCTTAAACTCTGAATCATTGATAATGTCGCCTAAGTAAAAATCGTGTAAAAAAACTCTAACGTTTCTTTTTTTGAATATCATATAACTGCTTATTATAAATAAAATCAATTATTTCTCTATTATAACTGTCTTTAGCAGATAAAAAAACCTTTAAATCTAATCTTAAGCCACTTTAGATTCTTCTTCACTTTCTCTATATTTCTAAATTCCTTTTGAAAGAAGATCTCTTGATGTTCTTGCAAATAATTACTAATGCATCCTCAACAATACTATTTTTTTATTAATCCTGCGTAAGCCACGATATATTCTAGCACTATTTTTTTATAATCAGTTTCTTCTAAGTCAACCAATGATAGTAAGGATAGGATTATACTTGAGTTAACTTTGTATTCTTTCTCATTATTTATGCAAGTTATAAACGATAGCGAATTATATTCTAACCATTTTTTTAAGAATGTTTCAATAATGTCTTCTTTGAAAAACCACACCTTGTATTTTTGTCAACTCTATCTATAGTCGCATAAAAATTCAGTAAGAAAGTTTATGATATTTTTTTGATTAAATATATATTTAAGCTGTCGATCATATGACCCACCACTTGTTGGATTTAACAAGAATTCAAATAAACTATAATTTAACACATATTCCAATTCAAAAATTATCTAATGCTAATCTTTTAACAATTTCTTTAAAATTGGTAAGCTGTGTAGTGGGGCTATTCTCTATATAAGAATTAACATTTTTTTATAAAGTTTTTTTATCATCCTCTAAAAGTCCGTCACCATAAAAAAATATGATAGATAATTCCTATAATTTTTTTATCTATATGATTATTATTGATAAAAAAATGTCGCAATATCATTCTGTTGTTCAGTTTCAGTCACTTCATTTTGAATTAAGTGGTTTCTCTTCCTGAGGATTGAGTTTTTTTAAATAAATCTCCTTGATTTCTTTGTAAAAAGCGAAAAGTCTTTTTGGAAAAATATTCTTATAAACTATTAAAGAAAATAGTTTATAAGGATTAATTTCAAAGTCTAATGTCTCTTTGTAAGTCAAATATTCATTACAAATATTAATAATCAAACGCATGTCATCAAGATATAAGGCGATATTCAAAAGAAAGACCTCATCAAAATATTTATCTTCCCCCATTTCTGTTAATATCTCGTTTAGTTTTTATATGTGAATTCGAAGCGGTTACGACAGGAACTATAGGAATAATAAAATCAAAAAAAACTTCGTTCTCTCTTGTGATTCAAATAAATCATCCTTTACAAGATAGAAAAAAATACCAGTTTACGTTTGTGATTTGCCTTTCGATTTCTATTAATAATTATATTTAGTTCCTTCAATTTTTTTCAAAAAAATTCTAGAATCATTAAAACGTTCAATATCTTCAAATACTATAACATCCGCTTCAGACTGCTTAAACAAATAAAAGTACATCATCTAAATAGCAATCAAAATAAGATACCCTTGAACTTTCATTTGAGAAGATTTCAATATCAGTTTCAATTTTTTTCTGCCTTTTAAGGATAATTTTTTTGATAAAACCAAAAATCTTTTTGTAGCTTCAGTAAAAAAATAAAAATCCATATACAATTAAAAACAAATAAAATTACTAGTACAAGAAGGGAAATAATAGGTTTCGTAGTCCAAGATAACCAAGAAAAAAATTCTGAATCAATCCATTCCATAAGGAAATATTAAAAAGATACAAAAGATAATAGTATTGTTAAACTTAGATATAGTGTAATATTGAGGGGGTTGATTTGTGATTCTGCATCAAGAGTTTTAAAAATTGATTTTCTTATTTGATTAGGATTAATTTGATGAAGTAATTGATTGATTATTTTTCCTTCGATAGTATTGATTTGACGATTATTGAGCCCATTCTTTTCATTGTTTATCGTTTCATCATACTGCCCTAAAGAAATATGAATGAATTTTTTTATCTGTACATTTCCTCTCAAAACTCTCAACAACACTACTTTTTCCCCGCTCCATAATTCCCAGTAATAGCTACATTGGTTACTTCCGAATTTTTGTCAATCGCAAATTCAAGTGCTCTTTCTGTCACTGGCTTTATTTCAACATCTTTATTTGAAGTAAGTGCTCGAAATTTATATTCTCTTTCCATTAACTTTTTCTCCCCTCTAGTAATTCTTTAACTATTATTATATCAATTATTTATTGAGATATAAAGCTTTTAGTTATTTCTCGTCTCCTACCTAAATCAGCTATAAAATTGGTTCATTTAGAATCGGGAAAAATTCTCCTCCACCATACTGACATGGGTCGCTTGTAACTCTTCATTTAGAATACTTTGACTACGGAACTTTTTCATTCTCTGGTTTCTTTTCTAGAATCATTCAAGACACTTTTCACCTCCATGGTATTTATACAAACTTTAGTATTCTATCGTTTAAATGAAGAGTGAAAATCTCTACGATATACTTCTATATCACTTTAAAGCCCAGTCTCCCTAACTCCATTATCAAAAAAATGACTACCCACTTTCGTGTTCAGTCATTTTGGTATATGAATTCTTTCTATGCTTGTGGTTTGCGTAGGGAACCATAAACTACACCACTTACAATTGCTCCAATCAAGACAAAGACTAAGTAAAGAAGGGCATTTGAAGTAAGTGCGATGACGAAGATTCCTCCGTGTGGCGCCATGAGTTTGATACCTGCAAGACCGACGAGTCCACCTGCCACTGCAGAACCAAGGATAAAGCTTGGGATTGCACGAGCTGGGTCAGCGGCACCAAAAGGAATCGCTCCTTCGGTGATAAATGACAAGCCCATGATGATGTTGGTCAAACCAGAGTTACGCTCTTCTTTGGTAAATTTATCTTTGAAAAGAAGGGTTGCGACAAAGATAGCAAGAGGTGGAACCATTCCTCCAGCCATAACTGCTGCCATGGCTACAGAACCACCTGAAGAAACAGTCGCTGCAAGCGTACCTGTACCAAAGACATAGGCTGCTTTATTGACAGGTCCACCCATATCGACAGCCATCATACCACCAAGAACGATACCGAGAAGGACAGCTGATCCTCCTCCAAGACCGCCAAGGAAGTCATTCATAGCAGTGTTGATTGCTGCCATTGGAATGTTGACAGCCAACATGACAAATCCTGTCAAAATTATACCAAGAAGTGGCAAGAGAAGGATTGATTTAGCACCTTCAAGAGAACGAGGAACTTTAACGTATTTCTTGATAGCTAGAACCAAGGCACCTGCGATAAATCCACCAACAAGAGCACCTAGGAAACCAGATGAGACACCTGCAAGAGTTGAAGTTGCTTCACCACCTGCTGCATAAGGGATTTTACCAAAGGCAAAACCTTCTTTGGCAATGGCACCAGCCACAAAACCAGCAACCAAACCTGGTTTTTCAGCGATAGAGTAGGCAACATATCCTGCAAAGACTGGAAGCATCAAGCCAAGGCTGCTCCACCAATTTTCATGAACATAGAAGCTAATTCATGGTAGGATCCGAGATTGCCAAGACTATCTTGTGGCACACCCAAAGCTCCGTCAATCAAGAAAGCAAGGGCAATCATGATACCACCACCAATAACGAATGGCAGCATTTGAGAAACACCACTCATCAAGTGTTTGTAGAAAGCTCCACCGATACTTTGTTTTTCATTGCTTGCTGTTGCAGCTTTTGCTCCATTAGCTGCACGATAAACTTCAGCATCTCCCGAAAGAGCCAAGTTGATCAACTCTTCTGTTTTACGGATACCGTCAGCAACTGGACGATTGACCAATGGTTTGCCATCAAATCGATCCATTTCAACCGCCTTGTCTGCTGCGATGATAACAGCTTTAGCCTTGCGAATATCTTCTGCTGTCAATTGGTTACCAACACCGCTAGCACCGTTGGTTTCTACCTTGATACCAACACCCATTTCAGCAGCCACTTTTTGAAGGGCTTCTTGGGCCATATAAGTGTGAGCGATTCCTGTTGTACAAGCCGTAACAGCCACGATAAAGTCACCAGATTCATTGGCAGGTGCTTGGACAGACTCCTCTGCTTTCTGAAACTTGGTCAAAGAGCTCAATAACTTGGTCAGCTGATTGTGCTTGACGAAGTTTGTCAGCAAAACCGTCTTTCATCAAGTATTGAGACAATTCTGCCAAGGCTGCCAAGTGAGTGTCGTTTGCACCTTCTGGAGCCGCAATCATGAAGAAGAGGTCGGTTAGTTGTCCATCCAAACTCTCATAGTCGACACCCTTATTTGACTTAGCAAAGAGAACTGTCGCTTCTTTGACAGCAGAGTTCTTGCTGTGAGGCATAGCAATTCCGTCACCCAAACCAGTGGAAGTTAGAGCTTCACGCGCCAAAATGCCTTCTTTAAAAGTTTCAAAATCTGTCACATAACCGTGATTTACCAAGCTATGAATCATTTCTTCGATAGCCGCTGTTTTTTCAGTTGCCTGCAAATCCAGCAACATGACATCTTTTCTCAATAGATCTTGAATTTTCATCGTTTTTCTACCTCAACTTTTTCATAAGTTTCTTTTATAAATGCTGCAGTTGCCAAGTCATCAGAGAAAGTAGTTGCTGTGCCACAAGCCACTCCCCACTTGAAGGCTTCTACTGCGTCTTTTGATTTGACAAATTCACCGGTAAATCCAGCGACCATAGAGTCACCAGCACCAACTGAATTTTTTACTGTTCCCTTGATTGGTTTGGCAAAGTAAGCTCCCTCAGATATGACAAGAAGGGCACCGTCACCAGCCATAGAGATAATGACGTTTTGTGCTCCTTTGGCCAGTAACTGACGAGCATATTTCTCTATTTCATCTAAACTTTCGAGTTTCACTCCAAAGATAGCTCCAAGCTCGTGATTATTTGGTTTGACCAAAAGTGGCTGATAGTCCAAACTATCAATCAAGGTCTGACCTTCGAAGTCACAAACCACTTGCGCACCAGTCTGGCGTGTTAAGGCAATCAAATCCTTGTAGATGATATTACCCAGGTTCTTAGCACTTGAACCTGCAAACACAACGGTATCATCTGCAGTCAAACTAGATAAAATAGCTTTCAATTCTTCTAGCTGAGCCGGTTCGACGGTTGGACCAGTCCCATTGATTTCTGTTTCTTGGTCTGCTTTAATCTTGACATTGATGCGAGTATCTTCAGCTACTTGGACAAAACGAGTTTCGATTTCCTCTTCTGCAAGGGTATCTGTGATAAATTTACCAGTAAATCCTCCGATAAATCCCGTCGCTGTATTTGGAATATCCAAACGTTTCAAGACACGACTGACATTGATTCCTTTCCCACCAGCAAACTTATCATCACTGTCCATACGATTGACACTTCCAACTTGAACTTGGTCCAAGCGAACGATATAGTCAATAGACGGATTGAGTGTGACTGTATAAATCATACTTCTATTACCTCCGTTTTCTTCTTAATAGCCTGCAAGAGCTCATGCCCTTGACTTGTGATGACAATAGCGCGTTTAAGTGGTGCTACCTTGGCAAAGCAAGTTTGTCCAATTTTGGACGAATCCACCAAGACATAAGTCTGTTTGGCATTCTCTAAAATAGCACGCTTAACAGCTCCTTCTTCCATATCGGGAGTCGTATAATAACCATCGTCCACTCCATTCATCCCGATAAAGGCACGATCAAAATGCAACTGGTTAATCTGGTTAAGTGCAACGCCCCCGATGCTAGCATCTGTCGCCATCTTGACACTACCTCCAACCATGACAGTTGGAATCTGCTTTTCAACCAGCTGAACCGCATGGTGAATGGAGTTGGTTACAACTGTGATATTCTTATTAACCAATTCCTTGATCAAAAAAGCAGTTGTTGTTCCAGCATCAATAAAGATAACATCTTTTTCCTTGATAAGAGAGGCTGCTTTCTGAGCAAGTAACTTCTTTTCTTGAAGGTTTTTGACAGATTTTTCTTGGATGGTCTCTTCTTCCTGCAAGAAATGTGGCAATTCTGCTCCACCGTGCACACGACGAAGTTTATTTTTCTGCTTCTAACTCATCCAAGTCTCTTCGAACCGTTGATTCTGATGTTTCTAATAGACTAACCAATTTTTTTCAAGAGAAACTACATGATGTTGATTTAACTCCTCTAAAATCAGTTGTTTTCTCTCTGTTTTTAACACCAAATCACCTCCTGTTATCGTTTACACTATTCATTCTAGCACATTTTCTACCAAAGTCAAGCAATTTTTATCATTTTCTTTCAAAATCTATCATTTTTTTCTTATTTCCAAAATTTTTTTATTGCAAGATAAGTGGCTTTTATGGTAGACTATTTGAGTAAGTATTGGAAGATTACTCAAGAGGCTTAAGAGGCCGTGTTGGAAACGCGGTAGGCGTGTAACAGCGTGCGTGGGTTCGAATCCCATGTCTTCCGTAGAAAAGAAAAAAATTATTTTTTTAGATACAACAAATGTTGTATCTTTTTTTGTATCCCTTTTTAAAAAAAGAATACCAAGGAATACCAAATACAAAAATAAAAAACGTTGATTTAACAACGTTTTACCAAGGAATGCAAAAGAATGCAAAGGAATAATGGAGCCGGTGGGAGTCGAACCCACGTCCAAACACCTGCCAACATATTTGTCTACAACCATAGGTTATGTATTGTTTTAACAGCTCCTCGACACATAACTCAAGCCTAGGAACTGCGAGTCTATCAATCTCTTATCAAACCACTAGACAAGGCTTGATCGTATCTCGCTAATCATAAGACCTGTCATTGAACACGAGCAATCCAAATCGGGTCACGCCTGCTGGTTTTTAGGCAGCTAGAGCGTAAGAAGTGTTATTTTTTGCAGTTATATTTAACTGAGCGTTTACGTCGCCACACGGGTTGCAAAATATGCCTCATAATGCCTGTCGAATCCGTAACGACCCCAAGATTATAGAACTATTATAACCTATCTTCATAAAAAATGCAAAATCAAGCCAATTCTTTAGAAAAGATACATTTTCAAAGCATCTGATAGGGCTTGATAACCTGCTACACTTAGATGGAGACCATCCGTTGTATAGGCTGATTTAAGTTGTCCTTCTGAATTTGTCAAACTATCATAAATTGGTAGAAAATCTACTTGCATATAAGCGGAGGCTAGAGCCTCATAGGCTTGATTCCATTCTCTAATCTTTTCATTGGTACGGATATAAACGGTCTGCTTGTATTCTGCCCCTTCATTGACTGGTAGAATGGAAAGGAGCTTTATTTGTGACAGCGGATAATCTCGAGCAATCGATTGAATCACACCTTCAAGATTATCCAAAGCATCATTCATGGGAATATCTTTTCCGATATCGTTTGTCCCAATTAAGAGAACAATTTGATCGACAGCATCACCATAAAGATGGGCATCAAGATTATCTAGTAAAAGCCCTGTCTGGTATCCTCGAATGCCACGATTGACAATCGTCTTTGCGGTCCCAAACAACTCTTGCAGAGGATAATACTCCACAATCGAATCGCCAATAAAGATGATATCTGGCTCTAGGACAGAGACTTGATTCAATTCACGATACTTGGCTTGAATCTTTGCCTGCTCTTTTAGGAGCCAATTTTCTAATAACTGTACTGCCACCTTATCCCTCTTTCTCTAACCAATTTTCTAGGATCTGATAAACGCCCCCTTGGCTGTTAGCTGGAGCTAGGGCAGTTGCAACTGCCTTGGCCTCATCATCAGCATTTTCCATAGCATAGGCAATTCCAGCCATCTCCAACATCTCAACATCATTTTCACTATCACCAAAAGCCATGATTTGTTCAGATTTCAAATTCCAGCGCTTGAGTAATTCTTCCAATCCCCAAGCCTTGTGAACACCAGCCTGTAGGATATCGATACAACCATAACCGCTAGAAACAGCTCTTACACGACCATCAAAGAGGTCATTAATTTCCTGCAAAACAGAACTAGAACGTTCTTCACCAACGACCATGCTCATCTTTAGAACTCCTCCAAAGAGGTCTGAGGTTAGCTCATCCACAAAATTGGTTCTTTGGTAAAGTTTCTCAATCATCTCTGGAGTCATAAATTTTTCAAGGTCTGTAAAAAAACAGTTCCTTTCTTGACAAAACTCCCGTTCATACTGGTGACGACGAACTGATCTCTACACTCTCTCCCTTTAAAATGAAGGAGAGCCTTGTCAACCATAGCATCATCCCAGGTCTGAGCCTGAAGTAAGGTATCGTACTCAAATATCCGAGCGCCATTAGCAACAACCAGGACTACTCGACTCGCCAAGTGTTCTAGTAATTGCCTCATCCGATGGACTTCATTTCCTGTCGCAATGACAAAACGGATACCTCGCTCATCTAATTGATCTAAAATCTTTTCTAAACGTGGCAAGTCCAGCTGGCCTCTTGGATCCAGCAAGGTTCCATCCATATCTGTTGCAATCAATTTAATCGTCATCTTGGCTCCTTTTGGGCGAGTGCCTACCACTTCAACCCTACATGTTCATTCATTTCTTTATAAGCTGTGTCAATTCGTTCCTTGGTCGCCTCATCCAACTTGTCACGGTGGCTCCCCCCCTCGATGAAGTCTTCTAGTATATAGGTCTGATAGAGGAAGAGCGGATAGCCTTCTGGAGAGTATGTTCCTTTAGGCGTCCGATTGACCCAAGTCGGATGCGCTTTGGCAGTTTCAATCCTTGTCTTGCCATCTTTTTTCTTAATAGTCACATCCATGAGAACACCACGCTCCGTCCACTTGGCATTTTCCTCATCTTGCATGGTTTCAATGCGCTGATTTGAGAGGAAATTCCCCATGGAGTAGATGATCAGTTTTTTGTCACCATCTTTTTCAACTGTTTCAGCAGGTTCAACGACGTGAGGATGCCCTCCAAAGATAATATCAGCTCCCCAGTCAATCATCTTGTGGTACAGTGTTTTTTGTTCTTCCGTTGGTTCTAGCTGGTACTCAATTCCCATCTGAGGCATAACAACAGTGATATCCGCTTCTTTCTCTGCGCGCTCGATTTCCGCCTTCATCTTTTCTTCGTCTAAGTCAGAAAGGTAGCGATTATAGTCCTCTTGAGAGATATACTGCTCAATGCCATTAAAACCATAGGAATAGGCCAAGAGAGCTACCTTGATACCGTTGACTTCCTTGATAACAAGGGGAGACTCGTCCCGTGGTTCCTTTGTGTAAACTCCGATAGGCGTCATCCCTGCCTTTTCAATAGCCTCTGCCGTTGAAACAACTCCCTCTATCTGAGAATCTAGGATGTGATTGTGAGCCAAGTCTAGAACTTGGTAGCCTGCATCCTTGATCGCATCCATGACTTCTCCAGGTGCATTAAAAAGAGGATAACCTGCCAAATAGTGGTCCTTGTTCACAGTTCCTTCAAAGTCACCAATTACCAAATCCGCTTGCTTGAGCCAGGGCTTTACATACTCAAAATTTTCGTGGAAATCATAGCTCCCATCTTCTTTTAGAGCTGTTCGGTAGATGGGGATGTGGTAGAGAAGGTCACCATTTGCCATGATACGGGCTGTCTTTTCGTCAGAATCATTTTCCTTGAATTGACTAGAAGTACTTGCAGAATCACCTGCTTGACTACTAGGACTTGATCCCATGTTGCCTTGTACTGCTCGAACTAATAAGTTTCCCCCCATGGACAAGGCAACTGCCAGCAACAACACTGTAATAAACTGGGCATTGGTCCAAGATTTATAATTCCTAAAGAAACCAATACTAGTCTTCAACAATCTAAATAGGACCATGAGACCGTCTGTCTTTTCGCTTTTCCATTCTTATTCCCCTTTGCTCTCTTATGCAAGTCTTTCCTTTTATTATACCACAGACAAAAGGGGAATACCGTTTATTATATTATTTTTTAAGAACTTCTACGACTTTCTTTCTCACCTATTTTGTGTTATCATGTAGAGGTAATGAAAGGAGAGAAAATGTCTGCTATAGAACGTATTACAAAAGCTGCTCATTTGATTGATATGAATGATATTATCCGTGAGGGAAATCCAACTTTACGCGCGGTTGCTGAGGAGGTTACTTTCCCATTATCTGATCAAGAAATCATCCTTGGCGAAAAGATGATGCAATTCCTCAAACATTCTCAGGATCCCGTTATGGCTGAAAAGATGGGGCTTCGAGGTGGGGTAGGATTGGCTGCTCCCCAGCTGGATATCTCAAAACGCATTATTGCTGTTTTAGTGCCAAATATTGTGGAAGAAGGTGAAACTCCGGAGGAAGCCTACGACCTGCAAGCTGTTATGTACAATCCAAAAATCGTATCCCATTCTGTTCAAGACGCTGCTCTTGGCGAGGGAGAAGGTTGCCTTTCTGTTGACCGTAACGTGCCAGGCTATGTTATCCGTCATGCCCGTGTCACTGTTGATTACTTTGACAGGGACGGCGAAAAACACCGCATCAAGCTCAAAGGTTACAACTCCATCGTTGTCCAACATGAAATTGACCACATCAACGGAATCATGTTCTACGATCGTATCAATGAAAAAGATCCATTTGCAGTTAAAGATGGACTCCTCATCCTCGAATAAAGAAAATCCCGTTTCAAGACGGAGTTTTGTGTTATAATAGAGGCATGAAAAAAAATGATATTGTCTATGGCGTCCACGCCGTTACCGAAGCCCTCCTTGCAAACACAGGAAACAAACTCTACCTCCAAGAAGATCTCAGAGGCAAGAATGTTGAGAAAGTCAAGGAACTAGCTACAGAAAAGAAGGTGTCCGTTTCTTGGACTTCAAAAAAATCCCTCTCTGAAATGACCGAAGGCGCTGTCCATCAAGGATTTGTCCTTAGGGTATCTGAATTTGCCTATAGCGAGCTGGAGCAGATCCTTGGCAAAACGCAGCAAGAAGAAAATCCTTTGCTATTGATTCTGGACGGATTAACTGACCCTCACAACTTAGGTTCTATCTTGAGAACTGCTGACGCGACCAATGTTTCAGGTGTCATCATTCCCAAGCACCGTGCTGTCGGAGTGACTCCTGTCGTTGCCAAAACGGCCACAGGTGCCATTGAACATGTACCGATTGCCCGAGTGACCAACCTCAGTCAAACCCTCGATAAACTCAAGGATGAAGGCTTCTGGACCTTTGGAACGGATATGAACGGTACTCCTTGCCACAAGTGGAATACAAAAGGGAAAATCGCCCTCATCATCGGAAATGAAGGAAAAAGGCATCTCTAGCAACATCAAAAAAACAAGTCGATGAGATGATTACCATTCCCATGAATGGACATGTTCAAAAGTCTCAATGCCAGTGTTGCTGCAGCCATTCTCATGTACGAAGTTTTTCGAAACCGACTATAAAAAGTTTCCAGTCATCTGATTGGAAACTTTTTTT
>BNJV01001444.1_pt1 | contig 215620 bp, 237 predicted proteins | sample 8540591 | NCBI WGS metagenome assembly BNJV01 (sample SAMD00202457, study PRJDB9452) | human saliva metagenome | host: Homo sapiens
ATTGAAACCATCAGCGGCGCTGGCCTGCGCTCCCCGCAGCCCCCGGCTCCATCATCGCCATCCTCGGCGCAACAGCGAGCGACTCCCTATGTTGGCGTGATCGCCGGTGTCACTGGCGCAGCCATTGTTTCCTTCCTTGTCGCCTCGGCCATTTTGAAGTTCTCCAAGCAAACCGACGATGACCTCGCCGCAGCCACCGCACGCATGGAGGAAATGAAGGGCAAGAAGTCCTCCGTCGGGGCAGCCCTCACCAGCGAATCCGCTGAAACCCCGCTCATTTCCAAGATCGTTTTCGCCTGTGATGCCGGCATGGGTTCATCCGCCATGGGTGCCTCGGTGCTGCGCAACAAGATCAAAGACGCAGGCTACGGCAATGATGTGAGCGTGGTGAACTCCGCGATCAACAATCTCACCGACACCTACGATCTGCTGGTCTGTCATGAGGACCTGTTTGACCGCGCGAAGGCACCCACACCGTCTGCTGTACACGTGACCGTCGACAACTTCATGGCTTCCCCGCGCTACGACGAGATTGTGGACCTGATCCGCAGCCAGCGCGAAGCCACCGCAGCTACAGCGACCACCGAGGCGTCGACAAGCAGCGAGGGTGACGACGCCGCGCCTACCGCAGACAAGTCGGAAAAGAAACCGCTGCTGGTGGCCGACAACATTGTGCTCGCGGGCACCGCAACCAGCCGCTACGCCGCCATTAACGAGGCCGGTGAACTGCTGGTCAAGGTCGGCGCGGTTGACGAATCCTACATTGATGCCATGCACGAGCGCGAGCAGTCCGTGTCCACCTTTATGGGCAATGGCCTGGCCATTCCGCACGGCACCAATGAGTCGAAGGACGCCATCAAGGGTTCTGCCATTTCCTTCATTCGCTACGAGGAACCTGTGGATTGGGGCGGGCAGCCCACCTACTTTGTGGTCGGTATCGCTGGTGCCGATGGATCCCACCTGAAAGGTGCTGTCCAAGATCGCCAAGATCTTCGGCCGCAACGAATCCGTTGAACAGCTGAAGAACGCAGCTACCAAAGAGGAGATCCTGGAGATCTTCGGAAAGGTCACCGAATGAAAGCCCTCCATTTCGGCGCTGGAAACATCGGCCGCGGGTTCGTGGGGGTGATTCTGCACAACGCGGGCTACGAGCTTGTGTTCGCCGACGTTGCGGCCCCGCTCATTGACGCCCTGAACTCGAACGATTCCTACACCGTTCATGAAGTGGGTCAAGACCCCAAGGACATCACCATCACTGGTTTTTCCGGTGTGAACTCGGCAGAGGACAAGGACGCACTGCTCGCCCACATTGCTGACGCCGACGTGATCACCACCGCCGTCGGACCCACCGTATTGAAGATCATTGCCCCCACCATCGCGGAAGGTCTGCGCCAGCGCGCCGCCACCTCCGATGGCTCCAAGGGCAAGGTTGCGGTCATGGCCTGCGAAAATGCCATCAATGCCACCGACGGCCTCGCGGAGGCGATTCGCCAGGAGTTCCCCGAGGTGGACGAGGTTGCCATTTTTGCCAACACGGCCGTGGACCGCATCGTTCCCGACCAGGCACCCGGCCAGGGCCTCGATGTCACTGTGGAGAACTACTTTGAATGGGCCGTCGAATCGACACCGTTCGGCGACAATGTTCCAGACATCCCTGGCGTGACCTGGGTCGATGACCTCGCTCCCTACATCACCCGCAAGCTGTTCACCGTGAACACCGGGCACGCCGCAACCGCCTACTTCGGCTACAACGCGGGCATCACCAAGATTGCCGACGCCCTGGCGGCCCCCCAGGTGCGTGCACACGTCGAGGCAGTCCTCGCAGAAACCAAGACGCTGGTCGTCGAAAAGTTCGGCTTCGCCCCTGAGGTACAGCAGGCGTACATCGATAAAATCATCCAGCGTTTCCTCAACCCCTCACTGCCGGACACAGTTCAGCGCGTCGGTCGCGCGCCGCTGCGCAAAATCTCCCGTAACGAGCGCTTCATTGGCCCCGCCGCTGAGCTCGCCGAACGCGGGCACGACACCCTGCCTTGGTGAACACTGTTGCTGCGGCACTGCATTTCGACGTCCCGGAGGACCCCGAATCCCGTGAACTCCAGGAAAAGCTGGCTGCCGCACGCGGCTCGCGTGAGGCGACAGATGTGCTGGTCACAGAGCTCACTGGAATAGCGCCGGAGCACCCCCTGTTTGCATCATTATCAGAAGCATTTGCGTCCTAGACATCAGATGTTTCTCCTATCGTAACGTGCATTGTTTACTGCCGCTTTGTCACCGTATCAACAGCGATACTTTCGTTAGCAAAGCGCATAAACAATGCACGTTATGACACGTGGGTGTAAGCCTATTTAAATTACTAACAGATCAAGGTAGAGTCGAGTTTTATGTGTGGAATTGTTGGATATGTAGGGACTAACAACGTCCCAAATCGGGAGTACTTCGCACTAGACGTTGTACTTGAGGGACTTCGCCGTTTGGAATACCGCGGTTACGACTCTGCGGGCGTAGCCATGCTGGAAGGCGGAAAGATTAACTTCCGCAAGAAAGCGGGCAAAGTAGCTGGTCTGGACAAGGAAATCGCGCGCGATCCCCTCCCCGATTCCGTGGTAGGCATCGGGCACACCCGCTGGGCAACCCACGGCGCACCCACCGACGCCAACGCTCACCCGCACGTGGTTGACGGCGGAAAACTCGCTGTTGTTCACAACGGCATTATCGAAAACTTCGCTGAACTGAAAACCGAACTCGCAGCGAAAGGCTACACTTTCGCCTCCGAAACCGACACCGAAGTTGCTGCTACCCTGCTGGGCGACATCATGAACGGTGAAGGCAACGGCGACCTCACCGAATCGATGCGGCTGACCTGTAACCGCCTGGAAGGTGCCTTCACGCTCCTGGCCCTGCACGTAGACTTCCCGGACCGCATCGTTGCCGCACGCCGCAACTCACCGCTGGTCATCGGTCTGGGCGAGGGCGAAAACTTCCTAGGTTCCGACGTATCCGGCTTTATCGACTACACCAAGAACGCTGTTGAGATGGCGAACGACCAGATCGTCACCATCACCGCCAACGACTACTCCATCATCGACTTCGACGGCAACGAAGCAACCGGCAAGCCCTTCAAGGTGGAATGGGACGCCGCAGCAGCCGAAAAAGGTGGCTTCAACTCCTTCATGGAGAAGGAAATCCACGACCAGCCCGCAGCTGTACGTGACACCCTGATGGGCCGTTTCGACGAAAACGGCAAGCTCACCCTCGATGAGCTGCACATCGACGAGTCCATCCTCCGCAGCATCGACAAGATCATCGTCATCGCCTGCGGCACCGCCGCCTATGCCGGCCTGGTCGCCCGCTACGCCATCGAACACTGGTGCCGCATCCCCACCGAAGTGGAACTCGCGCACGAATTCCGCTACCGCGATCCCATCGTGAACGAGAAGACACTGGTGGTGGCACTATCCCAGTCCGGCGAAACCATGGACACCCTCATGGCCGTGCGCCACGCCCGGGAACAAGGTGCCAAGGTGATTGCCATCTGTAACACCCACGGCTCCTCCATCCCCCGCGAATCCGACGCCTCCTTGTACACCCACGCAGGCCCAGAAATCGCCGTGGCATCCACCAAGGCATTCTTGGCACAGATCGCTGCCGTATACCTCCTCGGCCTGTACCTTGCACAGCTTCGCGGCAACATGTTCGCCGACGAAGTCAATGCAACGCTTGAGGAACTGCGGAAGATTCCCGACAAGATCCAAAAGGTCATTGACAACGAAGAACAAGTCAAGCAGCTCGGCCGCGACATGCAGGAAGCCAGCTCTGTGCTGTTCCTCGGCCGTCACGTCGGCTACCCGGTGGCTTTGGAAGGCGCACTGAAACTCAAGGAAATCGCCTACCTGCACGCCGAAGGCTTCGCCGCCGGTGAGCTCAAACACGGCCCCATCGCTCTGGTTGAGGAAGGCCAGCCGGTGTTCATCATCGTGCCCTCCCCCCGCCGGTCGGGAATCCCTGCACTCCAAGGTGGTATCCAACATCCAGGAAGTCCGCGCCCGCGGCGCCATCACCATTGTGATCGCCGAGGAAGGCGACGAGGCCGTGACGCAGTTTGCCAACCACGTCATCCGCGTCCCGCAGTCCCCGACGCTCATGCAGCCCCTGCTGGCTACCGTGCCGCTGCAGCTGTTTGCGGCAACCGTCGCTGAATGCAAGGGTTACGACGTCGACCAGCCCCGCAACCTGGCCAAGTCCGTGACCGTGGAATAGTTACCGCAACTATTCCAGCAAAAACCGCTCCAGGTGCATCGATACCTGGGGGCGGTTTCTATACCCCTGTGACTGTGCGCACCAACAATTCATCTCTGTCCATAAAATCCAAAAACTCCATGCTGAGCGTCTGGTCTGTTAACTCCATGCTGAGCATCGGTTCCGTCAACTCCTTCATGAGCATCGGATCCATCGGCTCGGCATTCTCTATCGGGTCGATCGGCTCCTTTGCATCCGTAGCCTGCATCCTCGGCAGCTTCAGCGCCCTCTCTGTCATGTCCTATCGGGCATGGAGGAAGGTGTCGAGGGTGGGGACCAAGTGAGTCTAATTCAGAAAAAAGGGTATTTCTCCCCAGGATCGAAAATCAGGGTCATAATGCAGTGATATCAACACCACGACATTACTCGCAATCTTTGCGATTACCGTCGAACATAGACTTACGTGTTTAGGGCCTCGCATTGAGGGCTATTCAGGGTTTATGAAAGAATAACAACTTCCGCACCACAGTAATAACCATCACGATTTTTTCTTTCGGTACCCTGCACTCGGTATACAAGATACGGCATGTTGTCATATTCGCGACTGCTTGTTCCACCACATAGCCACTTTGGCCAGTGCCATGGTTAAACCGTACCTGCCAGTCCTTTCACTGCTTCTGACCAGGCTGCTTTTTATATGATGTGTAGCAGCCTGACCCTAGGTAACCTTGATCAGCGGTTCCATGCTCTGGGGCTAGGACGTTTAGCATCCCGGTGTCGCGAAGCGCCGTGAGATCGTGCACACTACCAACATATGGCGTGGAGATGAACGCAATGTTGCCATCTTGATCGGTGATGACCTGTAGGTTATGCCCGTGGTTTTGTGTTTGCTGTTGTAGAGTTCCGGGCTATCGGCCCAGGAATAACACGGAACGAGGGTGCCGCAAATGACGCTGTAGAGACGAGGGTCAAGATCGTCTGGTTCCGGTGGGTTGCCAGGTGTCAAACAACCTGGCAAATAGACGTTAGGTGAGGTTTTCTCCGCAGGTAGAGCAGGGGTTATGTCGACGCTGGTGTACATTCCCAAACTTTGTGGACACTCCAGGGTGATGTGCTGATCTTCGAGGGCGTCAATGAGGGTGCAGATGGTCTCGTGGGTGGGTGTGCCAGTATCGGCAATGAAAAGCCCGTATGGCATTTTGTTTTGTGCATAAATTAATAATGCGCGATGCGGGCTTCTCGTCATGATTTCATCCAGAGTATGTCGCAGGAACGCGGTTGGAGTGTTTCCCAGCAACTGAATAACCCTCTATAAGCTGAAATAGTCCAATAGTCGGAGCATCAAACCTAGACCGACAGAAAAATGTGCATTGCACTGAATGGTTCATTATCATTCATTCTCCTTACAGCTAGCTTAAATAATTCTTTCCCAAATTAACGCCCAAAATTCAATCTCCACCTAGGTTCGATAGTTGCCCGATACTACCACTATGTTCTGCCTGTGACCTTTTTATAAGCAGAAACTTCATCGACAAACTTCTCGCCTTCATCACAATAAATCTCTACTGCGCATATATCTACAATACCAAAATATAAATCCTCAGCTTGCACCGGAGGCTCCAATTCAATCCTGACATTAACCTCACTAAGAACCGGAATCCTAGCTTCGCCCTGATCATTTACAACTAGATTTCCTCCTTGCCCTGGTGATATATTTTTTATCGCCGAAATATTTTGCCAAGGAATTTCACAAATAAATCTTTTTCCATGCCGAACTATAACACCGCTCCCAGTAACATCATGCGCGTTATATTTCATTGAATTATAAAAACCGACCAGCAGCAAGGTAGAATACAAGCTTAACGCCAAAAAAAGATATCGCCAAAAATCGTTACGAAGTGCGAAATGAACAACAACCATTTCGACAATAACTAAGCCAAGAATAAAGAAAACTATAGTACGAAGATTTTTGTAACCCTGGGTAACTATCGGCTTTTAGCCTTAGAATCGGAAAACTCGGAATATGTGCAAGACCGAAGCAAACGAATATATTTCAGAGACTAACATAGCCAGAGGCTTCCTAGGCACCCGAAAAATCTCTGCAGAATTAGTTAACGCAATCGGCCATGATCGAGCTTTCCTTTCCATTCCACAATCATTCCGAAAAACAAGAGCATAAAAGCGAAAAATATCACTAACAAAGGAAGTGGCAACCATTGGCTAACTGAAACCGAAAATATATTTGCAGAAACAAAAATAACAATCTCCGAGGTAATTCCTATAAAAGGAGTGCTCTAAATACGTATTTAATCACCATTTTTCCTCGCTGATTTTGTGCAGAATTCCGCAAACCAATTCACCGCCGATATTTATAGCTTTATGCACTAATTCTTTACCTGCATATCGGAGCTTTCGCCTATTGCCAATGGTTGCATACAATGATTGAAGGAAAACTACTTCTTTTTAAGTCCTCATCGCAATCATCATAAATCTTTTGCGATTTGCATCTATTTTTCATAAACAGCATATCCTTTAATAAAAAAATTTTTCCATGTCGCCTTCACCAAAATTAATTACACCCGTAAGCTCGATCTCGACCAAAAACTGATGTAAATAAATACTGAGGCAGTATCTACATAATTGAGCTAGTTACAAAACATTAACGTCGATCTCGACCTATTAATCGATAGAGTTTGCCTCCTTGATATCGGCGTCTGCGATTAGTTGGTTCAGTTCGATAATATCATTAGACATTAGTCGCCCCCTCATTTTCCTTATATGTTGGAAAACTTGACGCTTTCAAGTATGCTTCAAGCATGTTTTAGAGACATGACTATTCTTCCTCTACGACGCAACACGGCCAGAAAGTCCAGGATAGGATGCAGCGTATTTTTCATTAATTATCACTACGGTTTATGCTTTTGCCAACAAGAATAAGTACGATAGCTTATTTTTCTATATCGACCTTGACCAGCACTTTAACGCTATTTTTTTCGGTTTTTAGACGCAAGGGAAGCACTGACACGATTGTTCCTGACGAACTCCGCCAATAGCAAAAGCGAAGCTGATTTCTTCTATGTTGGGGTTTTTGTCAAAGAATTGAACATACCACAGGGTCCCATGGGGCCTAGCTCTATATCTGACGCCTGTTATCAAGGCCGCAGAACTTGTGCAGACGTTGATATAGCTGCATTATTATGCCCCTAGTTGGGTGATCCTGGCGAGAAAACTCAACAAAGCCGCAGCGCCCAAAAGCGCTGCGGCTTCTTCACAAGGAGATTACCTCGTTACCCCAGCTCAAGCTGAATAGCGGAAGCTCCTAGCTCGCTAGCAATCTCATCAACAAGGGCTTCAGGGACTTCTCCATCAACGCGGAGGATCAGGATAGCACCTGTGCCTTCGGTGTCTTGGGAGAGGGCTGCGGCAATGATGTTGATGCCTGCGGCGCCGAGCTTGGTTCCCACTTTGCCGAGGGCGCCGGGGGCGTCTTCGTAGTGGAGGAAGAGGTTGCGGCCTTCGGCACGCATGTCCACGCCACGGCCGTTGATGCGCACAATCTTGTCTACGCGTTCCAGACCGGTGAGTGCACCGACCACGGAGGCGACGGTGCCGTTGGCGGCAATGGCTTTGACTTCCAGCACGGAGCGGTGTGACACGGATTCGGGCGCGGTGGAGACTTTCAGTTCCACGTCGCGTTCCTCGGCGATACGGGGCGCGTTCACAAAGGTGACGGGCTCGTCAATAATCGCGGAGAACACACCACGCATGGCGGAAAGTCCCAGGATATCCACGGCTTCGGTGGATAGTTCGCCGCGGGCCTCCACTTCGAGGGTGACGGGTGCGCCACCGAGGAGGTGGCCTGCCACCAGGCCGAGTTTGCGGGCGAGTTCGAGCCAGAGTGCCACTTCTTCGTCGACGTGGCCGCCGGAAACGTTGACGGCATCGGGGACGAATTCACCAGCGAGGGCTTTGAGCACGGAGTCCGCGACGTCGGTACCCGCGCGGTCCTGGGCCTCAACGGTGGAGGCACCAAGGTGCGGGGTGACTACCACCTCGGGTCGTGCAAACAGCGGGGGAGTCGGTGCAGGGTTCGGAAGCGTAGACGTCGAAACCCGCTCCACGAATGTGACCGGAGTCAATGGCATCGGCCAAGGCTTGTTCGTCCACCAGTCCGCCGCGAGCGGCGTTGATGATGATCTGCCCTTTCTTTGCCTTGGCCAGCATGTCTGCGTCAAACATGCCTGCGGTTTCTTTGGTTTTGGGCAGGTGGATGGTCACAAAGTCGGCGCGGGACATGAGTTCGTCGAGCGTCACGAGTTCCACCCCGAGCTGTGCCGCGCGGGCCGGGTTGGCGTAGGGGTCGTAGGCGATGATGGTGGTTTCAAAGGCCGCGAGGCCGCTGCGCGAACAGCTGGCCGATATGGCCGAACCCAACGATGCCGATGGTCTTGCCGAAGATTTCCACGCCGCTGAAGGAAGAGCGTTTCCATTCGCCGTCGCGGAGGGTTTTGTCCGCAGCGGGGATTTGCCGGGCAGTGGAGAGAAGAAGGGAAATGGCGTGTTCACAGGCGGAATGGATGTTGGAGGTGGGTGCGTTGGCCACCATGACTCCGCGTTCGGTGGCGGCGTCAATGTCAACGTTGTCGAGGCCGACGCCTGCACGGCCAACGATCTTTAGTTTCGGTGCTGCCGCCAGCACTTCGGCGTCGACGGTGGTGGCGGACCGTACGAGGAGGGCGTCGGCCTCCCCGACGGCGGCGAGGAGTTCGGGGCGGTTGGACCGTCTACCCAGCGCACCTCCACACCATCTCCGAGCGCGTCCACTGTGGACTGCGCGAGCTTATCTGCAATGAGGACAACCGGGCGGTCATTCTGGCTCACGTGCGTATCTCCTGGAAAATGAGGAATGTCCGCCTTGGGTCGGCACGACCGCGTCGACAACCAAGGCAGGTCCACGCCGGCTCATTGGCGTGCGACTGCCGTTCAGTTTAGACCGTTACCGCCGTCCACGTGAGTATCTATTCTCTTTTATTGGTATGAGACAAACCACGGTTGTGGGGCCACGTCCATCACTGCTTTGGGCTCAAACATGGGTTTGTCTTCATCAATAAAGTTCTTCCACGCCACAAATATGCGCGGGTCCAGCCCGTTACGGATGGCGTTCCAGGTTTCCATCTTCTCCCCGGGTGTGCCATTGCCATCGATGTGAACAACAAAACCGAGTTCAGGGTGGTTGATATTCAGCTGTTCGCGGTTTTGAATCATACCCACTTGGAAATTGGTGCAGGATCAGCACTTTTTGGGGCAGGTTTTTCTCTCGTGTCAGTCCCGCAAGCCATTCGGTGGTTTCATTAACCTCGGCGGCTGTGGTGTTACCCACCCGCGAGAGTGGTTTCTCATTCGGGCCGAGTTTCCACTCCGGGTCAAGTGCCAAACCAACATTGGGTAGTTCCAAAAGTTCCTGATACTTTTTGGCCTGTTCCAGGAAGGATCCGCGCCCCGGCTGCAGATCAATCACCGCGTAGCCGCCGGCCTGGGTGATGGCGTCAATGTAGGGGCGGATGGCCGCAGGATCGGTTTCGGAGGAATAGTCGCCGTCTTCGCCTGGGTCGGTATGCGCCACAGTCGCAATGATCTCAAACGCGGGCACTACGGGCTGCTCACTGAACGGCGCGTAGTCACTGGCAAGTTTCTTGGCATGTTCTGCGCTTTCCGCCGGGGGCTTCTCCCCCATCACCCCAAGTCCGGGGCTGATGGGGTTGCCGTAGAGGGCGATCATGCGATTGTTGGGCAGGTAAGTGGTGTTGGTGAAGGACAACACACCGTCAATGTACTCAGCACTGCCGAACTGCCTGCCCAGCGCAATGACGTGTCCACGCTCCCGAGCCTTCTTCACGAGCTCCGGGCTGGTTCGCAGGTCCGGCGCGTCAAGGTAGGTGACCTCGGCACCGTGGGCGCGGGCTGTCGCCACAGCCGAAATCGAGGAATCCCGCGTCGCCACCACAACAGGGCGGGTTCTCCCCCGCCTTCGGCTGACCTTTCGGCAGCTCACCCACCTGATTCGATTCAGTCGCGCCCAACGGCGGCTCCCAACTGGGAATCAAGTCAACGGGTGCATCGGCATTCAGGTCAGCAGCACCCGCCACCGCCTCATCAATGGTGGCCACCGGCTTGTCCGCCATATCCTTGCTCGTGAGCTGCTTCAGCCCATCCCGAGTGAGGGGGTCACGCACCACGGTGACGCCGTCGGGGGCGTCGATACGCGCGTTCTGCACCAGCAACACTGTGGATGCGCCGAGCCGCCGCACCTCATCGGTGATCTGCCGGGCGTTGGTACCGGCATCCATCAGCACTGGCGCACCCACCGTCACGCCTATCGACGCCCCGCGCAACTGCGCCGCCCTGCTCATGTCCGTGACGATGACAGTGTCCGAATGGTCGAAAAACTGCTGAGACGCACCGATGCCGGAATAGTCGACATCCTCAATGACCTGAGGTTTCTGCGGCTCACTTCTCGACGCCCCGAGAGCACTACTAGTCTGCTGGGAACCAGAATCCGAGCCGTTACCGGCAGATTGCCCCGACTTCGAGGAGCTGCATGCTGCTGCGAGAAGCCCCACGCAACAGAAAATGGCCATCACTTGTACGGTTTTATTCATTGCTGCTCCTTGTGTTGACTGGGAAGGTCAGACGATGGCTAGAGGAAAGCGTTTGGCCCTTCCTCGCCACCATGCAGATCAGATTCGACCACGTCACGGGTGGCCTGTTTGCCCATGGCGTACTCCACCATGTCAATGAGCCGCTGGCGACGATCCGCAAAGAACTCCTCGGCCTGCGCCTTGTGCAGTAGTTCGGGGTCCAGGAAGTGACCAGCCAGCACGGCATCGAACTCGGAATCCTCCATCAGAGATTTCGCCTGAACGCGCGGTAAGTAGCGCGCTGGGGAGGAGGTTTCAATGAGGTGTTCCGTGCGCCTGCCCATCGGTGTGTGGTTAAGCACGCTGTCCACCAGCACGGGTTCCACGTCGTGGTCCACACACCATTGTGCGGGGAAAATACGGCTAAAGCGTGTGCCCAGTTCCGCGAAGTTGGCACCGGTGAACGGTTGGGCTGTGCGCCAGTCCTTCGCGCCACGCGCCATGATCAGGGCATAGATTCCCTTGTAGACGGCGGATTCGGGGTCCACGCTGAGTAGCCGGGATTCCACAAAGCGCGCATCTGTGACGGTGGCCGGTTCCCGCGCTGGTGTCCCAGAAGACTGTTCGGTGTCACGGATCCACGGGGTGACCTCATCAATGTCACGTGCGGCGCGGATACCAATGGCCGCGGAGCCGTAGAGTTCGCCGAAGGTGCCACACCAGAACCACCGGTAGAGGCGATCCCACGCCTCGGAATGGGTGTCGTATTCCCCGAGCTCGGCGGACCCGCCCAGGAGAGCAAGGATCGCAGTAAGCGGCACAAGCTGGGTGGGGTACGGGACTAGGCTGGGGTCAACAATGCAACGCTGCCGGAGGAACTCGGCAGTTTCCACAAATGCGGCACGGATGGCGGCGGATGCAGCGCGGTAGGTCGGCAGGTTAAGGCGCAAAATGTCTTCGCGCTGGCCGGAAGCATGCCCCTCTTGCGCGGTGACAAAGAGCGCCACGGCGGTGAGGAATTCGGTGCGCCCCACACTATCCAGGGCAGGGTACTGCCGCAGGGTTGCTTCAGTGTCGGCCCAGTCGTCGTGGAGCTTAAAGTCGGGATCTTCGTTGGCAAAAACTGCGGTGAGCAGATCAAAGACGTCCATTTGCAGGCCCGCAGAGTTGGCTTGAGCAAAGATGGACCCCACACCACCCTGCGCGGTTTCACGGTCCAACCGGATCATGGGTACCGAGTAACGGATCAGAGGTTTCGCCACAGTGTTATGGAAGTGCTTTGGCGCGATCACGTGCGCTGCCACTGAACGCAGTTGCCGTCTCCCCGACCAGGTCAGGCCCTTCGGCGAGGTCAAAGATCATGTCAGTACCTTCATCGGAGAGCAGCGCGGACACGGGGATCACGCCCGCCGCGAGGGCTGTTTCCCGGTCGGTCACGCCGCCGGGAATATCGGGACCGAAGTGCGATTTCACCACGCCTTTTTCGTTGACGGAGAACACTGCCTCCAGCGGGAGGATGTCGGCGCTGAGCGCCTTGTTCACGTCCACATAGAACTTGCGTCGGATTCGTTTGTTGCGGAAGTCCACGGTGTCCACAATGCCGTCGCCCTGCAAGCTGTGGTAGAGGGTGGTCAGGCGTTGTTGCCCGTCCAGGAGCAGCATTCCTGGGTTGTTGCCCGTGTTGGGCGCTCCTTCGAGCGGGCGGGGTCGGAACCGCATTTTCTCGTTGCGGGTGTCCAGTGCCATGAGGCAGCCCATGGGGTAACCACGCAGTACCGTCACGATGAGTGCCCGTATTCGGTCGACGTCCCAGCTGTAATCCCGCTGAAAATCTGGAAGTTGAAGATCCCCCCGATCAATTCTGGCGAAAAGGTCAATCAAGTCGTAACTTAGCGTGCTGAAACCCATAAACCTGACTCTACTCACCAAAAACTCTTTAGTGGTTTATCTCCTCATGTTCCGCGTGTGCGGAACTTTCCACCTGAATGGTGGAGTGCTTGATGCCATGGTCGGTGAGTGCGGCAGTCGCGGCGTCGAGAAGCGAACATCCGGCGAGTTCGGCGGGAGTTTCGCTGACCACGATGTGCGCGCTGGCGAGAAGATCGGTACCGTCAACGCTCCATACATGCAGGTCGTGGACTTCCTCAACCCCGGGCACAGCAACGAGGGCAGCATGCACAGCATCTAGGTCCACCCCTGCCGGCACCTGCTCCAGCAACACTCGCAGTGCTTCCATGAGAAGCTGCACCGAACGCGGCAGAATCAGGGCGGCGATGATGACGGAAGCGATGGTGTCCGCCGCCTGAAAACCCGTGAACCGAATCACGATGCCTGCGACAATGACGGCGACGGAGCCAAACATGTCCGCTAGCACGTGCAGGTAGGCGCCCCGCATGTTGAGGTTGTCACGCTGCCTGCGCATCAGAACCAGCGCTGATACAGCATTGACTACCAGGCCGATCACAGCCACAAGCAGCATCACCCCGGTGTCAATGGGTTCCGCGCGCCCGATGCGCTGCACTGCCTCCACCACAATCCACACGGAAATGGCGCTGACGGCACCCGCATTCAGCGCCGCAGCCAGCACTTCTGTCCGGCGATACCCAAAGGTTGCGCGTGACGACGCCGCGCGTCGACCCACCAGCATCGCCGCCAGCGCTACCACCAATCCAGCCGAGTCGGAGAGCATGTGGGCGGCATCAGCAAGCAGCGCCAGCGACCCAGACACGATGCCTGCAATGAGTTCAGCGAGGAACACTACGGACGTGAGCGTCAGTACCCCCACGAGGGCGGAAAGAGATTGAGGCGCGTGGTTGTGGCTATGCCCGTGATGATGGTCGTGCTCGTGGCTGCTCATGAGACACATGCTAGCAGCATTTTTTCAATAATGGAAGGCTTAATGAAAAAGGCAGATGATGAAAAAAATTAACGCTCCTATTTTTTTGAGTACATCTGGACAAAGCTCCGCCCCAGCACACACCCCACTTTCATGCCACCAAGAAACAAATCTCCAGGATGGCGCGCCGTTTTTCCCATGTCGTGATACTAGATAACCGGGTATACGATGGAAAACATGATCGAATTCAGGAGCGTTTTTTTAAAAGCTATCCGAATGGGACTGAAGCGGTGTCAGATTTCTCGCTCACCGCGCAGCCAAATAGCACAACGGTCCTGGTGGGGTCGTCAGGATGCGGCAAAACAACGCTGCTACGCATGGTGAACCGTATGGTCGAACCGACCTCAGGAAGCATCCTCATTGACGGCAAAGACGTGAAGGATTCCGACCCCGTTGCACTGCGCCGATCCATCGGCTACGTGATTCAAAGCGGTGGGTTGTTTCCGCATCTTACGGTCGGCGACAACGTGTCCACGGTTCTGCGGTTGACCGGCGTCTCCCGAACCGAATGCCGTGAAGCAGCCACAGAACTGCTCGAACGCGTGGGCTTGGACCCGGCCTTGGCATCGCGTTATCCTTCGCAGCTGTCAGGCGGCCAACAACAGCGCGTGGGTGTAGCACGGGCTCTGGCAACTGATCCCCAGATTTTGCTGATGGATGAACCCTTTAGCGCGGTGGACCCTATTGTCCGCCGCGAACTGCAGGACGAGTTGCTGCAGCTGCAAAACGAGCTGGGAAAGACAATTCTGTTTGTGACCCACGATATTGCCGAGGCATTTCGGATCGGCGATGAGGTGATAGTTCTGCGCGAAGGCGCAACTATTGCGCAGCGCGGCACCCCTGCTGAGATTGTCGCGAATCCAACGGATGATTTCGTACGCAGTTTTGTAGGCACCGACAACGCCAACACCCAATTACAGCTTCGCGAGGAGGGCGATCGAGTCATTGTGGTGGATAGTTTCGGTAAACCCCTAGGAGTGGTCACGCCGTGAGTTGGTTGTCAGAAAATAGTGAACAGGTTGTCCAACTTGTGTGGGCACACCTCCTGCTCAGTATTCCTGCGATTGTGGTGTCCACAATCATTGCCGTTCCTATTGCCTATTTCGCCTATAAACGTCCCGTTATCGGTGGTCCTCTGCTGAGCGCTGCGACATTGTTGTATGCTATTCCTGCTTTGCCCCTCTTGGCATTAATTCCCGCATTTTTTGGGTTGCCATTACGCTCCCCCTTGACTGTGGTTATTGCGCTGATTCTCTACGGCATTGCGCTGCTGGTGCGTACAGCAGCAGATGCTTTCGCCGCAATAGACCCACACCTTCGGGATGCCGCTATCTCGATGGGTTTTTCCAACCGAAGCCTGTTCTGGAGGGTGGAGTTACCGGCGTCGATACCCGTGCTGCTCTCTGGGGTTCGCGTGGTCACCGTATCCACTATCGGGCTCGCCACCATCGGCGCGCTGGTCGGAGTGTCCAATATAGGTACGCTGCTCACAGACGGATTTCAACGCGGCATCACCGCCGAGGTCACAGTAGGAATTGTGGCCACGGTGGTGCTGGCGTTGCTTATCGACGCCGTGTTGATTCTGCTGGGCCGAATCATCGCACCGTGGGCACACGACGAAGCATCAAAGGCTAACTCACGGTTGGGGACGGTCCGATGAATCTTCTTCTTGATGCACTAGCCTGGCTGACCGACGCAGCACACTGGTCTGGAACGTCAGGAATCCCAACGCGTATGGCGCAGCATGTGGTGATCACGCTCATGGCAGTGCTGTGTGCGTCGTGCGTGGCCATTCCACTTGGCATAGCTATCGGCCATTCCAAGCGGGGATCCGGCATTGTTGTTGGCTTAACCGGTGCAGCCCGTGCCATCCCAACGTTGGGTTTGCTCACGCTCTTCGGCCTGGCGTTCGGCATCGGTGTGAAAGCCCCCTTGCTGGCGTTAATCGTGCTGGCCATACCGTCGCTATTGGCGGGCACATACGCGGGCATTCAGGCCGTTGATTCGGTAACCGTGGACGCGGCGCAGGCCATCGGTATGAGTCCTGGTCAGGTAATCCGTGGCGTCGAGCTGCCGTTGGCTTTGCCGGTGATCATCGGTGGGATTCGTGCGGCAACGCTGCAGGTGGTCTCCACGACCACTCTGGCTGCGTACACCTCAGATTATGGGCTGGGACGCTACTTGTTTATTGGCCTGAAAACCCGTGACTATGCAGTGCTGTTGGGCGGCGCAATCCTGGTGATCGTTCTGGCGCTGTTGTTTGAGGCCTGCCTTGCCGCTGTTCAGCGAGCCGCTACTCGCGCTGTAACCCATGTGAAGTGATCCACGCGAATTAAGGTGAATGACATATGAAAAAGATAGTTGGCACCGTCGTAGCGGTGTGTGCCTTGATGTTGGCCGGATGCGTGAATAACGATCCCTTTGGCACAGCCAATGACCCCGATACCATCACCATTGGCTCGCAGGATTACTACTCCAACGAGATTATCGCAGAGATTTACGCTCAAGCACTGGAAAAAAGTGGCCACAAGGTGGAGCGTGAACTGCGGATCGGCCAGCGCGAAGCATATTTGCCTGAAATTGAATCCGGTTCCATCGACCTGTTCCCCGAATACACGGGACCGTTATTGCAATACTGGAAAAAAGACACCAGCGCCAGGCTGCCGGAGGATGTGTACGCGGAACTCACCACCGTTACACCCGACGGGCTGCGGGTATTGAAGCAGTCCCCCGCCACCGACCAGGACGCCTACACAGTGACCAAGGAGTTTTCCGATAAGTGGGGCGTGAAGAACATCTCCGATTTGAAGAAAGTCACCGACTCGCTAACGCTGGGCGCCAACTCAGAGGCGGAAAGCCGACCCTATGGTCCCCGCAGGACTTGAAAAAGCATACGGTGTGAAAACCGCCTTCTCCCCCATTGAAGATGGTGGCGGCCCATTGACGGTACGTGCTCTGAAAGACAACGACATCCAATTGGCCATTATCTACACCGCCGACCCATCGGTGGCAAGCAATAATCTAGTATCTCTGGCGGACCCGAATGGATTGTTCCTGGCATCCAATGTTGTTCCCCTGGCCAGCAACGATGTGGATTCAGGTGCAGAAGAGGTGATCAACAAAGTCAGCGCTACGCTTACTCCTGTGGACCTTATTGAGTTAAACGCCCGCAGCGTGAATGAAAAGCTTCCCGCTGAACGCATCGCCTCGGACTGGTTAAAAGAGAAAGAACTGTAGTGGCAACCGCTTTTAAGGATTATTACGACGGCGAGTGCGCCAGGATACTAGCTACTTATTTTGACCTCGGATCGATCGATGACTTTGCCGCAGAGGTTGACGCGGCTGTTGGCCCGCTGGAACTAAAAGACCGTGTGCTAGTACTCGCACGCGGCATGAAAGACCGCCTACCGCAGCATTACCCAGATGCGCTTGACCAGATTCTGCGACACCTTAAACAGGAGCTAGACGACACCGACGGCATGTTCAATGAAGGCTGGCAGTTCATGCCGGTCGCCCGCTTTGTCGAGGAGTTCGGACTGGACTACCCGGACGAGTCACTAGAAGCGATTCGTGCCATCACCAGGATGCATACCGGTGAGTTTGCCATCCGCCCTTACCTGGAGCAGCACTATGACCTGGCCATGAGCCACGTTCGGCGATGGTCAAGGTCAGATAATGTGCACGAGCGCAGGTTGTCCTCAGAAGGTATTCGTCCCCGCCTGCCGTGGGGCCGCACGCTGAAACGCCACGTGGACGACCCGCAAGCAGTGATTGACGTCATCCAGCATCTTCATAGCGACCCCTCGCCGTACGTGCGAAAATCCGTGGCCAACAACCTCAACGATATTTCCAAGGATCACCCTGAACTGGCTGTTCGCACTGCACGGGATTGGAACAACGAATGGGTGACGCAGCACGGTTTACGCACCCTCATCAAGGCTGGAGACCCCGGCGCGCTGGAGCTTGTGGGCATGTCCGCGAATCCCCATGTGACGGTGGATGCTGTCACGCTCTCCCCCACTGTGGTGCCGCTGGACAACACACTGACTATCGACGTCGCGCTCACCAACAGCGGCGATACCCCAGCCAAGGTTGTGGTGGATTACATCATGCAGTTCCGCGGCAAGAACGGGGCGATGCGTTCGAAAGTATTTAAGCTCAAAACCACCACGATTGAACCACAGTCACAGGTGACACTGACCAAGCGTCACGCGGTGAAAAACACAACGACCCGCACCCTTTACCCTGGTACTCAGGGGTGTGTGGTGCAGGTCAATGGTGTGCGTGGCGACGTCCTTGACTGGACAATCGTCCCCTTAGACTTTAGGCGGTCTCGTTGAGCGGGTTCTTCACCCAGCTCATGAGGTCGCGCAGTTTTTCACCGGTCTTTTCGATGGGGTGCTCGCCAATCTTTGCGCGCATGGCTTCGAGTTCCTTGTTACCGCCCTCCACGTTGGCAATGAGCTTCTTAACAAAGCTGCCGTCTTGGATGTCGGCCAGGACCTTCTTCATGCGTTCTTTGGTGCCCGCGTCGATGATCTGGGGACCTGCGATGTAGCCACCGAATTCAGCGGTGTCGGAGATGGAGTAGTTCATGTTGCCGATGCCGCCTTCCCAGATGAGGTCGACGATCAGCTTCATTTCGTGCAGGACCCTCAAAGTAGGCCATTTCCGGGGAGTATCCGGCTTCGGTGAGTACTTCAAAGCCGGTCATCATCAGGTATTCCAGACCACCACAGAGCACTGCTTGCTCGCCGAAGAGGTCGGTTTCGGTCTCCTCGCGGAAGGTGGTGGGGATGACGCCTGCGCGGGCACCACCGATGGCTGCGGCGTAGGACAGTGCGAGTTCTTTGCCGTTGCTGGTGGGGTCCTGGGCGACGGCGATAAGGCAGGGCACACCTTTGCCGTCAACGAACTGGCGGCGAACCAGGTGGCCGGGGCCTTTGGGGGCGACCATGCCAACAGTGATGTTGGCAGCGGGCTTGATCAGTTCGAAGTGGATGTTCAGGCCGTGGCCGAAGAAGATGGCATCGCCGTCTTTGAGGTGCGGTTCGATGTCTGTGGTAAAGATGTTGGCCTGGGAGGTGTCGGGGGCCAGCAGCATGATCAGGTCGGCCCATTCGGCGGCTTCGGCGTTGCTCTTGACGGTGAAGCCTGCTTCTTTGGCCTTTTCGGCAGATTTGGAGCCTTCTCGCAGTCCGATCACAACCTCAACGCCTGAGTCGCGCAGGCACTGTGCGTGCGCGTGGCCTTGGGAACCGTAGCCAATGATGGCCACTTTGCGGCCCTGGATCAGGGATAGGTCAGCGTCGGCGTCGTAGAGCACTTCAATAGCCATGGGAGATAAACTCGCCTTTCCTTTGTCTTTATTCTTTGCTGCCGCGCCATGTGATTGGCGGCGACACGCACATCATCAGTTGTACCACAGAATGGGAATTCCATGCGTTTGTGCGTGCCACACCACGCACGTAATCCCATATTGTGGGATTTATAGTTTGTTGGGCATCATGATCTTCGGACCGCGGTTCAATGCGATCTGCCCACATTCAAGCAACTCACGGATGCCAAAAGGCTCCAGCACGTCCAACAATGCACGCAGCTTGTCATGACTACCAGTGGCCTCAATGACCACCGATTCTTGCGCGACGTCGACAACTCGGGCGCGGAAAAGTTTCGCGGCGTCGACAACCTGCGGGCGGTTGGAGTTATCGGCGGATACTTTGACCATGAGCAGGGCGCGGGCAATCATCTGGTCCTCAGCCAGACGCACCACCTTCAGCACGGGCACCAGCTTGTTCAGTTGCTTAGTGATCTGCTCGATCTTTTCCTCATCAGTGTCCACCACAATGGTGATGCGGTTGACACCGGGAGTTTCCGTTGTCGCCGAGGTGATGGACACCATGGTGAACGCACGACGAGTGAACATGGCGGCGACACGGGAAATGATGCCGTCAATGTCTTCAACGAGGACGCTCAGGGTGTGGCGGGAGATGTCGGTGGCGGCCATCAGTTGTTGTCCTCCTTGGTGACCTTGTGGGAAGCGGCGGTGGCATTGGCATCCACAACCTCATCAATGTGGGCGGGACTTTCAGCGGCGGAATCTTCGTCGAACAGTGGACGCAGACCAAGCGCGTATTGAATGTCCGAGTTAGACGATCCTGCGGACACCATCGGCCACACCTGGGCGTCCTCGCCGACAATAAAGTCGATGACCACGGGCCGGTCGTTGATTTCTCGGGCCTTGCGGATGGCGGGCAGCACTTCTTCTTCTTTGGTCACGCGGATGGCCACGCATCCCATAGATTCCGATAGTTTCACAAAATCAGGCATGTAGTTGCCCTGTTCCCGCAGCCTCGTGTTGGAGTAACGTTCGCCGTAGAACAATGCCTGCCATTGGCGCACCATGCCGAGGTTGCCGTTGTTAATCAACGCAACCTTGATGGGGAACCCTTCCATGGCGCAGGTCACCAGCTCCTGGTTGGTCATTTGGAAACAACCATCGCCGTCAATGGCCCACACTTCCGCATCAGGACGGCCGGCTTTAGCCCCCATGGCTGCGGGAATGGCATACCCCATGGTGCCCAAACCACCCGAGTTCAGCCACGTACGCGGCTTCTCGTAGTCAACAAACTGCGCTGCCCACATTTGGTGCTGTCCCACACCCGCGCAGTAGATGGCATCCGGTCCCGCCTCCTGCGACAGCGTTTGGATCACAAACTGTGGGGACAGGGAACCATCACTCTGGCCCTCCCAGCCGCGGGGGAAACGCTGCTTCAAATCGTTGAGGTAGTCGCGCCAGTTGCTCAATGACGGCACGGCAAGGCCGCTGTTTTGGTACACCGACAACAGCCCTGACAGCACCTCACGAGCATCCCCCACAATGGGGACGTCCACGGCACGAATCTTGCCGATCTCCGCAGGGTCAATATCGGCGTGAATCACCTTTGCATCTGGGGCAAACGACGCAACATCGCCGGTCACGCGATCGTCGAAACGCGCCCCAATGGTGATCAGCAGGTCGCTGCGCTGCATAGCGGCAACAGCCGGGACCGTGCCGTGCATGCCGGGCATACCCATGTGCAGCTCATGGGAATCCGGGAACGATCCCAACGCCATGAGAGTGGTCACCACGGGAATGCCCGTGTACTCGGCAAATTCCTTCAGCTCTTTGTGCGCATTGGCCTTGATCACACCGCCGCCGATATAAACACGGGCTGCTTGGCCTGGGAAATGAGCCGCACGGCCTCCTCAATCTGGCGGGCGTGTGGGGTGGTCACCGGACGGTAGCCAGGCAGGTTGATCTTTGGCGGCCACACAAAATCCATCTCCGCGTTTTGAATATCCTTGGGCACATCCACCAACACAGCACCTGGACGCCCCGTCGATGCCACGTAAAACGCCTCTGCCAAAGCGGCAGGAATATCGTTTGGATCAGTGACCATGAAATTATGTTTGGTCACCGGCAGGGTGATGCCGCGGATGTCCGCCTCCTGGAACGCGTCGGTTCCCAGCAGCGTGTGCCCCACCTGGCCAGTGATGGCCACCATGGGTACGGAGTCGAGATTGGCATCAGCAATGGGTGTGACCAAGTTGGTCGCGCCGGGTCCTGAGGTAGCAATGCACACACCGACTTTGCCGGAGACTTGGGCGTACCCGGTAGCAGCATGCCCCGCGCCCTGTTCGTGACGCACAAGCACGTGGCGCATTTTCGTGGAGGAATAAATGGGGTCGTAGAGGGGAAGTACTGCCCCACCGGGAAGGCCGAACACAACGTCCGCACCGAGCTCTTCGAGAGATCGCACAATGGCTTGGGCACCGGTCATCCGCTCAGAGGCTACGGTTTCTTTTGTTGTAGAGTCCTGTGCAGCCGCACGACCGTTAGCCGCCGCGCGTGCTGCGTTGCGGTGTGCCACGGTGGCGGGTGTGGGCTGATGTTGAGCTGCCACGTTCACTACGTCTGGCTCCTTATGAATACACAACTGACAAATACTAAGGCGACTGACCGTCCTCCCACCCTCCTGCCCACGGGGTTTCCGTGTCCATTGCGGGTAAACAACGAGCAGCAACAAAAATCAAAGCCCCCGAGGCACCGTGTGGTGTGGTGCTTCCGAGGGCGCTGACGAAACGACTTGTATAACCGTTACGGCAAGCGCCGAGGGCTTACGAGTACAAGTCGAATAATGGTCATGGGAGCAAATTCTACACACACTTAAGAAAATTGCCACTGACCAAACTCACAATCCCCCCGTTTGGGAGAAACATCTCACATCATGGAACTTGCAGCACAGGGTGACCGCGCCATTATTGGCCTTTTCTCTAGGATCTACCCTTGTCTGACTCAGGCAGGCACACGCAACACAACGCCGATATTCGCACATGCGATAAGCAAAATCTGAGCATAATCTAAACGCCACGATGTAGAGCGCGAACACCACTGTCGCAGCCACCCACCACCCACCGCAACTCACGCTAGCCTAGATGGCATGCCTGTCGGATACCTCCTTGATTCTGCACAAAACTGGATACTTCATCACGGCGTTACACTGGCTCTTTTGTTTGTGATTGCCGTTCTAGTCCCCCGCGTGGGGCGCTTTACCAAGCGGGTGTTGAGTCGGCGGCTAGAGAACATCGACGACCAGAGCAATAAAAGCCGCCTAGCCCTCATTGGCGCAGGCGTATACATCGCCCAAATGGTGGCCTACTTCATCCTTGTTGTGTTGGCCTTGCAGGAGTTCGGGTTCTCCCCCCACAAGCGCCGCTATTCCCGCAACAGTCATCTCCGCTGCCCTCGGTTTGGGCGCACAAAGCATCATCGCTGACTTTCTTGCCGGCTTTTTCATCATCTCGGAAAAGCAGTTCGGTGTGGGCGACTGGGTGCAATTCATCGGCTCAAATATGGATCTTCAAGGTGACGTCATCCAGATCACCATGCGTGCCACCACTATCCGCACCCTCAGCGGTGAAACCGTGATCGTACCCAACAGCACCGCGCGCGTGTGCGTCAACCACTCAAACTTCTGGGCGCGCGCCGTGGTGGTCATCCCAATTCCGCTGTTGGGTTCCCAATCCATCCACGAGGCGATCGCTCGGTCCGAAAAGGCAACCCGGCGTTCCCTGGCCGCACCCGAACTGCGCGGAGACATCACGGGCGATCTGGACGTACACCCCGCTGTGGACATCCAAACCCCCACCACGGTGGGCATGCCGTGGTTGGTGGACATGCGTTTTGTGGTGCAGGTCAACCCGGCTCGGCAGTGGGCAGTCGAGCGCGCAATCCGCACCGCCGTGCTTGAGGAATTCTGGGACGAATACGGTTCCGCGACCACAGTCTCCGGTGCCGTGCGCGAATCCCTGGAGGCCGAACCCACCATCACCAACCGCACATTCAGCTCCCAGCCGCTTATCGACGTCGATCTTCCCGATGCCGCAACCCGCAGCACCGCTGGTGGCACGACGCACGCCCAGGCTGCCCAGGCTGACACCGCCTCGCGGGAAAACACCCCCACCGCACCCCAACCGGCAGTCACGCGCGATGTTGCGCGGCAGGATTCCGAACAGTCCCGCAGCGATCTTTCCGTCGAAAACCCAGTGGATATGGAGGACGACCCCGCTGAGGACGACGAGCCAACCCAAATTTTCCGGCAAGCCACCTACGACAACATATGGCTACGCATGGCCTCCTTAGGCGGCCGTGTACGTCCCTCCACAACCCTGCTGTTTACGCTATTGTTCCTCCTCTTATTTGCCAAGACCTGGACTGTGGGCGCGGAGGCCACCAACGCTAACGCGATCCAAAACTCCCAGCAAATGGAACAGGAAACCCAGGCGCCGGCACCTGCGCCATCAACGGAATCCTCCCGCCAACCCAGCACTACCTCCGATTCGACTGCACCAACCAGTACCAATGCATCAGAAAGCTCATCTCCCGCTGAGACCAGCACTCCGGAAAGCGCAGCACCGACCAGCGAACCGGCAACCCCAGAACGCCAAAGCACCAACCAGCAGAACCAGAATCAGAATCAAAACCAAAGCCAGTATCAGCAGCAGCAACAAGATAACAGTGGCTACAGCCCCCAACGTCAACAGCAGCAGCAACAGCAACAGCAGTCCGACCAGACGTCCAATGCTGATCAACAGAGCGGTAATTCTGACAACTCAAACAGTGGAAACACGGGTGGCGGCACCACTGGACAGGAGTAGACACCACAAACCATGAGGGGATGGGTGCGAAAAACCGGGGCTGGCATACAATAGCCCCCATGAGTTCAGAAGCGGAATCAGCAACCGGTGTTTTTCGCCCGGACCGCGCCCACCTCATTGGTGCTGGTGTGATGGGCTTGATGTCCCTGCTTGCAGTGGGCATGGCGCCCATTTTTCTCTTCTGGATTCCGCTCCCTACCGGCCGTCTTTTGCGTATTGGGTGCTCACAGCACGCACCATCATTACCGAGGACGGCATTGAGGCACGTTACGCTTTTTCCCGGCCCAAAAAGATGACGTGGGATAATTTCAACGGAATTCTCTTTGGATCCAGCCGAGCATTCGCATGCGGCACTGACGATAACAAATTCCCTTTGCCTGGAGTAACATTCAACTCCTTGCCCGAACTCACTGAGGCTTCACAAGGCCGAATCCCCGATGCACTCACAGCAGGCCACCATGCCGCTGACGAGAAAGTTGTGGTCATTCACCAGGATGGCCGCCAGGTGCTCACAGACAAATCCGATGTCGCTGATGACACCGATGAGGCTAGCTAGCGCTTTCCACCCAGCTCCTTACTCACCCTGATCCTTCCATCTTGTTGAGGACAACTGACTACCCATGATCCCCCTACGCTCAAAAGTCACCACCGTTGGCCGTAACGCTGCAGGTGCCCGCGCCCTGTGGCGTGCCACTGGCATGAAAGACAACGACTTCGGCAAACCCATCGTCGCCATCGCGAACTCCTACACGCAGTTCGTCCCTGGGCACGTCCACCTGAAAGACGTCGGAGAGATCGTCGCCGACGCAGTTCGTGCCGCTGGCGGCGTTGCCAAGGAATTCAACACCATCGCCGTGGATGATGGCATCGCCATGGGGCACGGCGGCATGCTGTACTCCCTACCGAGCCGCGAAATTATTGCCGACTCCGTGGAGTACATGGTCAACGCCCATACCGCCGACGCCCTCGTATGCATCTCCAACTGCGATAAAATTACCCCCGGCATGCTCAACGCCGCTATGAGGCTCAACATCCCTGTGGTTTTTGTTTCCGGCGGCCCCATGGAAGCTGGTAAAGCCGTGGTTGTCGACGGCGTGGCACACGCCCCCACTGACCTGGTTACCGCCATCTCCGCCTCCGCGTCCGACGACGTGAGCGACGAAGGACTCAGCTCCGTTGAGCGCTCCGCCTGCCCCACCTGTGGATCCTGCTCGGGCATGTTCACCGCCAACTCCATGAACTGCCTCACTGAAGCCCTTGGTTTGTCCCTGCCCGGCAACGGCTCAACCCTGGCCACGCATAAAGCCCGAAGGGCATTGTTTACCCGCGCTGGCGAAATCATCGTGGAACTGTGCCGCCGCTACTACGGCGAAGAAGATGAATCAGTATTGCCGCGCAGCATTGCCACGCAGCATGCCTTTGACAACGCCATGGCACTGGATATGGCAATGGGCGGCTCCACCAACACAGTCCTTCACATCCTTGCCGCTGCGCAGGAAGGCGAGGTGGATTTTAACCTTGATGATATTGATGCTCTTTCCCGGCGAGTCGGTTGCCTCTCTAAAGTTGCTCCAAACTCGGACTACCACATGGAGGATGTTCACCGCGCTGGTGGCATCCCCGCGATCCTAGGCGAGCTTTTCCGCGGTGGTCTTCTACACACAGATGTCCATTCCATTCACTCAGATAACTTGGCTAGCTGGATTGATGAATGGGATATTCGCAGCGGCAAAGCCAGCGACGAGGCCATTGAGCTTTTCCACGCCGCACCGGGTGGCGTGCGCACTACTGAGCCTTTTTCCACTGATAACCGGTGGGACACGTTGGACACGGACGCGGAGCATGGTTGCATCCACGACGTAGAGCACGCCTACACCTCTGACGGTGGACTCGCGGTGCTGCGCGGCAATCTCGCGGTTGACGGCGCGATCATCAAAGCCGCCGGCGTGGACGAATCCTTGTGGCATTTCAGCGGCCCCGCCCGGGTGGTGGAAAGCCAAGAAGAAGCCGTGTCGGTGATTTTGAACCGCACGATACAGCCGGGCGAGGTGCTGGTGGTGCGCTACGAAGGCCCGTCTGGTGGTCCCGGTATGCAGGAAATGCTGCATCCTACGGCGTTTCTGAAGGGCGCTGGCCTAGGTAAAAAATGCGCGCTGGTGACCGACGGCCGCTTCTCTGGTGGTTCGTCCGGGTTGTCGGTGGGGCACGTCTCCCCTGAAGCCGCTCACGGTGGGGTGATTGGTCTAGTGGAGGATGGCGACATCATCACCATTGATGTGCATGCCCGCGAACTGTCGGTGGATGTGCCTGATCATGTGTTGGCAGAGCGCCGCGCTCGCATGGAGGCATCAGATAAACCCTGGCAGCCCGTTGGGCGTGATCGCCACGTGACCAAGGCGCTGCGAGCCTACGCAAAAATGGCCACCTCTGCCGATAAGGGTGCTGTGCGCCAGGTGGACTAGAAATAGCGTTCGGTGGGGGTAGCAAACCCCACCATATTCGGTGTCCCATCGCCGCAAAAGAGCTGGTACCCCATAAGCAACCAGTGCATCTATGGTTTCTTTTTTGATTACGTGTGCATATACTTCTCGCGTGAACTCCCCCAATAGCACTAGATCTACCGTCACGTTCGGCATCCAAGACGTCCTCCGGCTCATTGCTTTCGTGGGCACAGCCGCCGGGCTGATTATGACGAAGATCCAAATCCGCGCAACGGATTTTCATGTGGACATGATTATCTACCGCGCCGGAGCACAGGCGTTTTTAGAGAACCGTCCCTTATATTTTCAGGCATTTTCAGCCGGCGATTTGGGGCTGCCGTTTATTTACCCGCCCTTTGGCGCATTGATTTTAGGTCCACTGGCCAAACCTGAATGGATCACGGATGAAGACGCCGCAGCATTTGTGGTGATGTTGTCGTCATTGGGGGATGTTGCTGTGCTTGTACCTCGTAGCATCGGCGCTGCTGAATCGTGATGCCTCGGCGTTGAAGGAAGCAGCGACCAACGCGGCGTCGATAAGCATGAACAGTGACAGGTTGGTGCCGTTTACAGTTGCGGCGGTGTTGTGGCCGCTGGCGCTGCTGAGTGAACCGGTCTGGCTGAATTCGCAGTTCGCACAAATCAACGTGGTCGTGATGACGCTGGTGGTGTTGGATCTGATGCCGCGTCAGCGTCGTATCCCCCAGGGCTGGCTGATTGGCGTGGCGGCGGCGATCAAGCTAACTCCCCTGGTGATGCTGCTGTATTTTGTGGTGCGTAAAGAGTGGCGCGGCATCGCCTCAGCAGGCGTATCTGCGGTGGTCATGACGGCCATTGGTGCGGCGTTTTCGTGGAGCCGTACCCAGGAATTTTACACCCGGGTGCTGTTTCAGATGGGGTCGGGTGGGGACTTCGGCGTTAATTCGTCATACACCTCCAATAGCTCCATCCACGCGTTTCTAGAACGGTGGTGGTCTTCTAAAGACAGGATGCTGGCTCACCAGCACACGATTAGCCTGTGGTGGCTGGCGCTCAGCCTGATCACCATTGCTATTGTTTTTTTCCTCATGCGCGCACTTGTACGTCGCGGATACAACGTGGAGTCGGTGATGCTGAATTCGGCGCTTATGCTGCTGGTCTCACCAGTGTCGTGGTCGCATCACTGGGTGTGGATTCCCCTCTGGATCGCTGTGTTGCTGTGGCATTGGCGTACCGCAACGACGGTGCACGGGCGGAGAGCCTTCGCTGTGACATCACTGGCGCTCAGCGCGCTGGTGCTGTTTGAACCGCCAAAATGGTGGTTTGGCGACGGCGTGAACGTGTGGGAGCTGGAAGTATGGAAGAAGATCGTGGTCAACGACTACACTATCGCCGCGTACCTATTGTTCGTGTTTGTTTTCGTGGCGCTGCGCTTCCGGCAGGCACATACCCACGACGCGCACCCTCACTAAAGCGCGCACGCCGCTCCCCCTCACTCAGGATGTGGGAGAATCTGCAGTAGGTACAAATGAGGAGAGCCCTGTGAAAAAGTCGTTTGCCGCGCAGATTCCAGCATCGGTGCTAGCAATTTTGTCGCTGCTTGGTTTCGCTACCGGGTGGATTGTCACCAGGTTTCAGGCCGCGATGGAGGATTTTCACATTGACATGGAAGTCTACCGCGCAGGCGGACGAGCCATTCTGGATAACACCCCCTGTACGACCACTGGTTTCAAGCCGGAAACATTCAGCTGCCCTTCACCTACCCACCGTTTGGTGCACTGATCCTCACTCCCCTGTCCATATTTGACTTCATGGACTCCCAAGACTCCTCAGTGGCAATGATTTACTTCTCATCATTGCTAATGCTTCTGTGCCTTTTCCTGGTCGCCCGAACTCTCCTCGGCACGCTTATCGACGCCCCGAATGCTCTGGGGTTCACCCTCGCCACCGCGATCTGGCCACTGGCCATGCTCACTGAACCATTGTGGAAAAACGCGGTATACACGCAGGTGAACGTGCTGATCATGACACTGATTCTGCTGGATCTACTGCCCCGCAAGCGGCGCATCCCCCAAGGCTGGTTGATCGGCATCGCCGCCGCCATCAAACTCACCCCAGCCGTCATGCTGCTGGTGTTCCTTGTGCGTAAAGATTGGCGCAGCATCATCACTGCGGCGGCGTCGGCAGTGGGTGCCACAGCCTTCGCGGCACTGATCCGACCGAAAGACACGTGGGCTTACTTCACCTCCGTGCTGTACGACGTCAACCGCATCGGCGACGTTGGCTACGCCACCAACGGCTCCTTCAAGGGCGCTATCACCCGCTTCTGGCCGAGCAAACAAGCCGCCCTGGAGGCCGGCACACTCATCAACATTCTGTGGTTGGCGTGCTCACTGGTTGCCATTGCCGCAGCCTATGTGGCTATTCGCGCTCTGCTGCAGCGCGGTTTGCTTGTCGACGCCGTGATGGTCAACGCCGCGCTCATGTTACTGATCTCCCCCATCTCCTGGTCCCACCACTGGGTGTGGATGCCCCTCTGGGCGCTGGTGCTGGTGTGGCGTTGGTGGCACACCAATGACCGACCTGTTGTTCTGTTGGTTGGTGCTGCGGCTCTGGCAGCCCTCACCTTGTACACTCCCCCGCACTGGTGGTTTCGGCGACTACTTCGGCGTGGAATACACCTTCGCCGTGTGGAAAAAATTCCTGGTCATGGACTTCACCTGGTATGCGATGTTCTTCATTGGTGTGGTGTGGTGGGCTGCACGGCAGGTCCCTGCTCCTACCAGTGCTGATGAAGGCTAGCTCAGCGGATTGAGCTTATGTTGCTGAGCTGGGAAATACCCACTCTCCAGCCTTATAGTCTGCACCCTGGCAAACACCGCGACATCAGAAAGCACACCAGTTTTTCAAAAACATGTGCATTTTCTGATGGATAGCATCTCTTGACCCCGAGTTTTGCAAGGGGCCATGTCAGAAAAGTCGGTGAAATTTTAAAACTGGTGCGTTTTCTAACAAAACGCAGGCGAAAACCTCTGCGTCTGAGTGACTATAATCCGGTCAGACATCAGACGAAGGGGCAACATATACCTTGAGGGCCTCGAAAGAGACAATCTCTAGCTTCGTGTTCGGGCTGACAGAATTCCCTGAGATGCCATCTCCCGATTAAAGTTACGGCGTGCATTGATCACGTCAACAAGCCAGCCCAGGAAAAACAGCCCTCCCGTGAAGGTGTAGAGCAGTCCTTTGCCAATATTTCCTGTGTAGTAGTGATGTACGCCAAGCCAGCCACCAAACAACGCGCACATAAAATATGTTCCAAAACTCTTTTCATGCTTTGAAATCACTGGCTCATTTGATCCAACATGTACGTTTACAACCTGCTGGACATTTTGCATTGGCGCGCTCACCTGCGAGGTATCAGCCACCGAACCAGGCTGAAGATTTTCCCCCTGCGCGTCATATCCTTGTGGAATAGTCATTGCGTTTGCCTCCTGCAAAAGCTAGAAAGATATTACATTTCACACAGCACAATATTAGCGTCGCATTAGTTTCATAAACGGAAACAAAACGGGCATCCCCCTTTGTTAGGGGATGCCCGTTTATATCTCTGCAATCAGTTCAGCGGATTAACCCCTGCCCCGAACCACCACAACGCGGCCGCGCCGCCAAGACCCAAGACAACGAAGATCCAGGAGCTGGCTAGCGGACGCTGCGTCCAGCCTCGACCCATGTCGAAGGAGATTTTTGCCGGGACCGGTGAACTGCAAGCCAACCAACACAACAAGCATCAGGGCGCTGAGCCTCAGGGCGCTATCGGCTCCAAAGATACTGAGTCCTGATGTGCTCACATGCATCGTGTGCAGGAAAGTAAACGCCGCAACAATGGTCCCCACCGCAGCGGCTACGGGTGTGATCAAACCCAGGAACAAGAACACACCCGCTGCGAGTTCTGCCGAGGGAATGGCAATGGAAAGGATGCCGGGATACGCGTACCCGCTGTAACTGTGTTCCAACCCAGGGACACCAGAGTTTCCGCCAAGTTGGAAGAACACACTCACCGAATCAAGGATGAGATATAGGGAGGCAACCGCGCGGATCAGGAAAATACCAAAATCCATGGTTCCGCGGCGGGCATCTCCCACCGGTTCCGCTGGCATATCCTGCTGCGGGACTTGGCTGCCATCTGCAACGTCGGCTGGCGGATATACCTGAGCGGGATACGAATCCGCTGGAGCCGCATAGGGATCACCAGATAAATCCACAGGCGCTGTGGGCTCTACAGGCGGAGCGACTTCGTCGGGGCGTATGCGTTTGGATCTGTGCCAGCCGCAGCAGCGGCGCGGTCAGACTGGCTGAAACTTAACGCAACGGTAGGTTGCTCCTCATAGGGCGGAGGGTCTGCATAGCCTCGCGGGGTATGCGCCGAGGGGTGGGCAGGCATGGCACTGGGGTCATAGTCGGAGACCCCACTGGACGCAGCCGGCCTGAAAATTGTCGTGGGTGCATCGGACGCCAGCGGCGAATTCTTGTCACCGTGGTAGGTGGGCACATCCGCGCCATCGAAATCGTCAAAGTTCTGGTTCTTATCACTCATGGTTCCCAGGGTAGGTGAGTCAGGGCGGGTGCTGCTGTTGACGCTTCGACAAAAGCAATTATTTGCCGTATTCTTTGACTCACTTAAGATACGACGTTTGCTAGTAGCAAGTGAAAAACCAAAGAAGAGTGATGACTTTAATTTCACAGGACCAGGGAAAATATGTGGCAACAGACGGCGAATTCATTCGCGATACCACCTACATATCGGACCGAATTGTCGCCAGCGCACACCCCGGAATCCCAACCGCTCAGTTGGACGGCACGTTCCACTGGCCTGTCGAACCGAACCGATATCGCCTGATCGCCGCCCGCGCCTGCCCGTGGGCGCACCGCACGGTGATTGTGCGCAGCTTGCTGGGGCTGGACAAGGTCATCTCACTGGGACTCGCAGCCCCGACCCATGACGTGCGGTCTTGGAACTTTGACCTCGACCCAGATGGCGTAGACCCGGTACTGGGGATTTCGCGTTTGCAGGATGCCTACTTCAAGCGCTTCCCTAACTATCCCCGCGGCATCACAGTGCCCGCCATCGTGGATGTCCCCACAGGAACAGTAGTCACCAACGACTATGCCTCCATGACCCTGGATTTTTCCACCGAGTGGCACCAGTACCACAAGCCAGATGCCCCAGATCTGTATCCCGAGGACCTGCGCCCAGAGATTGACGAACTCAATGCCATGATGTTCACCACCATCAATAACGGCGTGTACCGCTGTGGTTTCTCCGGCTCCCAGGACGCCTACAACAACGCTTTTGACCAGCTGTTTGGGGCACTAGACACCCTTGAGGAGCGCTTGGCCGATAACCGTTACCTCATGGGTGATCGCATCACCGAGGCTGATGTTCGCCTGTTCCCCACCCTGGTGCGTTTCGACGCCGTGTACCACAACCATTTCAAGTGCAACCGCAACCGCATCAGCGACATGCCTCATCTCTGGGGCTACCTCCGCGACCTCTACCAAACACCCGGGTTCGGTGACACCACAGATTTTCAGCAGATCAAAGAGCACTATTACATTGTCCACCGGGATATCAACCCCACCGGAATTGTTCCGAAAGGCCCGGACACCAGCCAGTTCGCCTCCCCGCATCATCGCGAGCGGCTAAGCAGGCGAGGACACTAGTGCCTCACGCGCAGCACTGATCACCGCTTGGCTGAGGCGCTGGAGCAGCGGTGATTCGAGCCGCCAGTGCTGCCAATAGAGCGGAACGCGGGAGACGCGGTCGTCGAGAAGCACCAGGTCGCCGGAGTCAAGCGCGGGCCGGGCTTGCAGATGCGAGACCAAAGCCCAACCCAGGCCCACGCGTGCCGCCTCTAGAAACCCTTCCGACGACGGGATTTGGGAGATGCGGCGATGTCGCGGAAATTCCTCGACCCGGCCGATCAAGTCTTCGTCTTGGAGCTTGTCGTTGGGGCCGTAGCGCAGTGCGGGCATCGCGGCCCAGTCGAGCATGCCGTCGTGGGTAAAGCGGTCACGGAACTCGGGGCTAGCAACGGAAAAGTAGTGCATCTCCCCCAGCGGATGTACCTCACAGCCTGACACGGCCTTTGATTCGCGAGTCACTGCGCCGAGGCAGTCGCCGCTGCGGAGCAAATGCAACGATTGTGATTCGTCCTCAACTCGCAGCCGCAGTGAGGCGGAGTCCCATCGCGCCACTTCAGCCAACACCGGGCGGAACCAGGTAGCCAGCGAGTCGGCGTTAATGGCCACGCTCAGCGGGCACTCGGGCGAGTCGGCCGTGCATCATGGCGTCGGTTTCCGCCTGCAGCAGCGCCATACGCCGGGCTGTTTGAGCAAGCACCTCCCCTGCCTCTGTTGCGGTGGCGGGCGTGGACCGCCGAACCAACACTCGACCCGCCTCTTTTTCCAGAGCCTTGATGCGTTGACTCACTGCGGAAGGCGTGATGCCTAGGTGGTCGGCGGCGGCCTCAAAGCTGCCTTGGTCAAGGACGGCCAGCAGCGTGGCCATGTGTTTCGAGTTCACGTAAGCAATCCTTAATCAACTTAAATAAGATTAATTTTTACTTAAAAAGCATAGCGTTGGTTTACTGGACGCCATGAGCATCGCACTGAACGGGTTTATCACGGGACTCTCCCTGATCATTGCCATCGGCCCACAAAACGCACTCCTGCTTCGCCAGGGTCTCAAACGCGTGGCCGTCACCCATGTCATTGCAGTATGCCTGATCAGTGATGTTTTCCTTATTGTCGGCGGCACGCTCGGAGTTGGCGTGATCGTGGAGAAAGCCCCGATTGTCCTTGTAGCACTGAAATGGCTGGGCTTTTTCTACCTTCTCTACTTTGCCTACACCTGCTTCCGCGACGCCCTGAAATCGCACTCGCTGACGGTGGATGAGTCCGCCCCCAGCACACCGGACAACGGCGAAACACTCGTTTCCACCTCCAGCACCGATAATGGCACAGGTGGTGTGGCGGTCGCCCAGCGGACCATGGCACCAGCGAAGACTCAGCCGGATTGGGTAAAGCCAGTCATTGCGGCCCTCGTGTTTACCTGGCTAAACCCGGCCGCCTATGTGGATACGCTGGTGATGCTCGGCGGCATCGCCAACCAATATGGTGACCCGGGTCGCTGGCACTTCACCGCTGGTGTGCTAGCAGCAAGTACCGTGTGGTTCCCCTCATTGGTTACGGTGCCGCAAAGCTATCCAGCCACTATCCAATCACCGCGTGTGGCAGGGCCTCAACGTGGTCATTGGCTTTGTGATGATCGGTATTGCCCTCCGGCTGCTCATGCACTAGCTGGTACAAACTTGGCTATCTCAGTGGTTATACGTTAACGTGGCTGCATTACTATTCGGCGAAAGCTATAATCCCAACACCATTGAGGTTTCTGTATCCTACCGATGGCGCAACATGAACGACACACGCCCCACCACCCGATCCGGCGAGGACAACGCGTTTCCCGTGCCGTATTCCTGTCGCAGTACGACGCGCACCGACTTCGATAGCCTTCGCCACGCCGGTGAGTACGCAGTGGACGCTGGAAGATCCTGATGATCGGCACAGAAGAACGCTTCATGATGATGCCGCAATGCCTTCTTTTGCCTACCGGCAACCGCGGTAGAGAGATACTGCTACCACTTCGCACCACGCGCGCACGCCGCAGGTTTCGGCGTGGACACATCCATGCCTGGGCGGCGACACAAATCAGCTGGAACTCTGGGCCTTCCCAGCGACGACGACCATTGCTGAAACCTACGAAGTTCAAGCCCAAGCTCAGAACCCCCCAGGCCTGCGAAATCGCCATAGCCTCGGAGGATTCCGACTACCTGGCCATTTCATCCCCGGTGTACGGCGATGGTTGACCTGCCACACAGCCCGTCATGCAGAGGTGCTGGATTGGGCGCTTGACGACGACGCCATCATCGCGCCCTCTGCCACGGCCCGCCGCCTCGCGGCGTCCGGACTGAATCAGCGACGCCTCTTGCTTCGACGGCTACAGCATCTGCGTCTTCCCCGATGCGCGCCGGCCGTGGTGCCAACCGCGACATCCGGATCATCGGTAATTGAAATGGTACGTGGGTGAATCCTGGAAGCAGGCATCCTGTCCTCAACCAGGATATGATGACTGGTGCTGTCCACCGCAGCCACCAGCCTGCTGGCTGGCCCCTGGCCTCAACCAACTGGGCATCATGTCCGGCTGAGCCCTACTGGAGCAGGCAGCCAAGCGGGACAAGTAAACCACGAAAAATCAGGCCTCCACGGTGAGAACGGCGATTTTCTATTATCTCACCTTCTTCGTCTTCTCCGCGATGAGTTTGTTCACCAGCGCGGGGTCGGCCTTGCCACGCGTGGCTTTCATCACAGCGCCGACGATGGCGCCGCCAGCCTTGGCGTTTCCGCCGCGAATCTTTTCCACAATGTCAGGGTTGGCTGCCAGTGCCTCGTCCACGGCCTTTTTCAATCGCGGCGTCGTCACGCACCACCTCAAGCCCACGTGCCTTGATGACCTCAGCGACCGTCCCTTCCCCATCAAGCACACCATCAACGGCGGCGCGGGCGAGCTTGTTGGTGAGCTTTGCCTTCCTTCACCAAACCCACAACCTCAGCGACCTGGGCGGGTGTGATGGCCAGATCCGCAAGCTCTACACCAGCGGCGTTGGCTTTCTGGGCGAGGTAGGACACCCACCAGGACCGTGCCTCCCCAGAGGTGGCACCGGCCTCAACGGTGTCAATGATCAGGTCAAGCGCGCCAGCGTTGATCAGGTCGCGCATCTCCGCATCGGACAGACCCCATTCCTTCTGGATGCGGGCCTTACGTACCCACGGCAGCTCGGGCAGAGTGGCGCGAATTTCTTCCACCCATTCACGCGGGGCAATGACCGGGGGCAGGTCGGGGTCGTTGAAGTAGCGGTAGTCTTCGGCGGTTTCCTTCAACCGTCCGGGGCTGGTGGAACCGTCGGTCTCCTGGTAGTGGCGGGTTTCCTGGATGATCTCACCACCGTCTTCCAGCACCTGGGCCTGGCGCTGCATTTCAAAACGCACGGCCTGTTCAACAGACCGCAGCGAGTTGATGTTTTTGGTTTCCGTCCGGGTGCCAAACTCGGTGGTGCCTTTCGGGCGGAGCGAGACGTTGGAATCCACGCGCATAGACCCCTGATCCATGCGTGCATCAGAAACACCCAGGGCTTTCACCAGGTCACGCAGCGCAGAAACGTAGGCGCGGGCAACCTCAGGGGCACGCTCGCCTGCGCCTTCGATGGGTTTGGTCACAATCTCAATGAGGGGCACACCGGCGCGGTTGCAGTCCACAAGCGAGCTTGTTGCGCCGTGGATGCGTCCGTCGGCACCGCCGAGGTGGGTGAGTTTGCCGGTGTCTTCCTCCATGTGGGCGCGTTCAATCTCCACGCGCCATTCCGTGCCGTCGTCGAGCACGACGTCAAGGTAGCCGTCGTAGGCGATGGGTTCGTCGTACTGGGAGATTTGGTAGTTTTTCGGCTGGTCCGGGTAGAAGTAGTTCTTCCGGGCAAAGCGTGAGGATTCCGCAATGGAGCAGTTCAAAGCCAGCCCGATTTTAATGGCCCATTCGACGCCTTTAGCGTTGACCACGGGTAGCGCCCCAGGGAGGCCGAGGCTCACGGGATCAACGTTGGAGTTGGGTTCCGCCCCGAAGTGCGCGGAGCTTGCGGAAAACATTTTGGTTTCCGTTGCCAGCTCAACGTGCACTTCCATGCCCATGACGGGGTCGTATTTCTCCAGAACGTCGTCGTAATCCATGAGGTCGTAAACGGCTGCAGTCATACCGTCACACTATACCGTCTGCGCTGGGTGCAATCGGGTTTGGGTGGCGCTGCGCGTGCTTTGACTGATGCTTATCGACGCCTCGACACGGATGCCGCACTACGGTCACCGTTTACACAGAGGACGGTTAGGTGGCGTACGGCATGACGGATGGGAGCCTACAATTAATTAGCACAGCGATTTTTTTACCGTCAGTGCATACTCCCTAAGCATATATAGAGTTGGTGTTTAAGACCTCATGAATTCCCCGTTATCGAATTCACCGCGCATCGCTGTGCTTGGCGCTGGGTGTAATTGGGCAGGTGTACGCGGCACTTCTGCATAGAGCAGGTGCCCACGTTACATTATTAGCCCGTGGTAGTCGTAGAGAACAACTACACAATAATGGTGTGAACATGCTGCGCAACGATCCACATCCACAGAAATTGATCGTTCCAGTGCCTGTTGCAGATGCAGAACAACCACCCCCTACCGACATTGTATTGCTTGCAGTTCGTACTCAACAATTACCTAGCGCGCTAGAATTTATAAGCTCAATGGGCACACCCATGGTAGTCACGATGATGCACTTGACTGACCAACAGGATCTACTTGAACGCGCAGTTGGCCATGACCGGATTATTCGTGGATTTCCAGGCATTGGTGGTTACCTCGATAAAACCGGGCAGGTCGTGTGGGCACCGGTTCGCCAGCAACCTACAACACTTGACGCCAAAGCTCCAAACAGTGCACAAATCCAGAAATTGTTATCCTCAACAGGCTTGAAGACCAGACGTGAACCGTGGATGACAGATTGGCTCAATATCCATACGATATTCATCGCCTGTTTATCAGCTGCCATTGTGCGAGCTGGAGGAAGCGCTACACAGGCAGCAGGAAATCGGCAGATCATGCACCCCATGGTGCAGGCTATACGGCAAGGTTTTCGCGCTTATCGACAATCCGGTGGACGAGTCCGCCCACGCTCCTTAGCCATGCTTTTTGGATTGATGCCCTCCTGGTTCGCAGCTCACTATTGGCAACGCGAACTACAAGGAACACTCGGAAAAATCATTCTTGCTCCCCATACCCGCAACAATGAAAAAGACGAGGTTCCCTTGGTATGGCACAACGCAAAGATGCTGTTAGAAGGCACAGCTCCTTTCCTACAAGAATGGGTGAGTCCAAACGTGGTGGGCGGATTATAGAGGATGTAACGTACCCCCAAAAATGACGCAGCACGAGTGCGGTTCATGATGAGTGTTCACTACTTTGCCCACAACTAGCGCGCCTAGCGATTATCGATGCTTAACCATGCTACGGTGGCGGTATACATGATGACATGTCCACATCTTCCCCTGTTCAAAGCTCACTTTTGAACGGGGTTAACCTGCAGGGGTGGCGGGGTGGTCTCAGATAACTCGATACCGGCGTTTGGTGTGTAGTGGGTTGACCTGGTGTTTTTATCGTGATTTAAGGAAGCAAATGTGGGAATGTGATCTATTCGACGGGGGTGTGTAAATCGTTTCCTCCGCCGCTGGTCAGAGGGGGTGTTTTGAGGTAGGGGTTGGAAACCAAGTACCGCGATATAGCGGATCGAAACTATCCATCTACAATATACTCATTTAAATCATACCCGCTCAGTTGGAAACCAAGAGTACCGCGATATAGCGGATCGAAACTTTGATTTTGGCGGGCTAATCCCGAGATCCGACAGGCATTGTTGGAAACCAAGTACCGCGATATAGCGGATCGAAACTGGACTTGACCTCTGACGACTCTAGCCTGTGCCCGTAGTTGGAAACCAAGTACCGCGATATAGCGGATCGAAAACAACAGTCACGCTCATTCACACCCTTTCGGGTCATAGATGTTAGAAACCAAGCACCGCGATATAGCGGATGGAAATATCGCCTTGTTGGTGGTACCACCTGTTTGGTGAACTTCTGGGTGTATGAGTCGTCGGTGCGCATAACAATGCCACCCAAATGTAAGATCATCTCGCCTGCTATTTCCTGGCCTGCGGGCACTTTTTTAAGTTTGGGGCTTGCAAGGAGATAACTTCTAATGCTTCGCGCAGATAACAATAGGTAATGCTTTGGTTAATCCAATAGTCATGGACCAAGTGATATGCGGGGTGGCGTTATAATTGGGCGAAGCTTTAGGCGCGTCTTTTATTGGCTCTGCGGGCGCGTGAGATAATCCCGTGGCGTAAATGGATTCCGCCTCTAACTGTCCAGAGCCTATCTTGCGTCACTTACCTGGTTATCGATGCTGCAACATCCTCAACATTTCCACTGCATCTTCCACCGCTTTACCGTCCCTCCCGGAGCAGCCCAGGCCGAATAAGTTCAAGCCAGCGGCGACGGTCCTCCGCTGACATGTCTTCGGGAAGATGGAATGTAAGGAGGTAAATATCTCTCACAGTGAGGTCTGCGCGAAGAGTTTTTGCCTTTTTTCCTGCATCGATAATGCTTGACAACGCGGCGACTGACTGGCGTTCCGCGTCGGAGTAGTCGGGCGTGGCACCTAAGGCGTGGGCTGCGGCTTTGATCGCTTTGTTGTGAGCAGTGACATCAAGGAAGTGGCTTATGAAGTCAAGCAGTTCGTCTGCGGGTTCCGTTACCCCAGTATGTACGCGTTGCCATGCGGCATCGGCCGCGCGGGCGAGTTCGTCAACACTGTCGGCAACAACGGTTGCAACGAGGTCGGCTTTGGTAAGAAAGTGCCGGTACAGGGTTCCTACTGCCACTCCCGCTGCGGCAGCTATCTCGCTCATGCTGACGTCGGGGCCATGTTCGGTGATCTGCTGGCACGCGACGTTCATGATGGTGATGCGGTTACGCGCCGCGTCAGCGCGGGGTTGTCGTGGTGGTGTCACAGTTGACCCTTCTAAGTGCGTTATGCCTGTTCAGAGCAGGAAGGTTGCAATAAAGTGAATGTCGGTTCACAATATAAAATGAATCATTATTCACATTATATATCACTGAGGAGATACCATCATGCCAAAAACAGCACTCGTCACAGGTGCATCGTCCGGCATGGGCGAAGAGATCGCACGTACACTCCACAAGCTCGGCTACACCGTCTACGCCGCCGCACGCCGCACCGACCGACTGGAACAACTCACCCACTATAGGAATCCATGCCTTAACCATGGATATCACCGACGATGAATCCATGACCAGCGGCATCGAGAAAATCATCACTGAAACGGGCCATATCGACGTCCTGATCAACAACGCCGGCTACGGGTCCTACGGCGCCATCGAAGACAAACCTATGGACGAGGCTCGTCACCAGTTCGAGGTCAACGTTTTTTTGGTCTCGCACGCCTCATTCAACTTGTCCTCCCCTACATGCGCGCCCAACGATCCGGCACCATCATCAACATCTCCTCCATGGGTGGCCGACTCACCAATCTCCTGGGCGGCTGGTATCACGCCAGCAAACACGCCGTCGAAGCGTTGAGCGATGCCCTCCGCATGGAGACCGCCCCCTTCGGCATTGACGTTGTGGTCATCGAACCCGGTTTGATCCGCACCGAGTGGTCCGGCATCACTGCCAGATCACCTTGAAGAAACCGCTGAGGGCAGCGCCTACGCCGCTCAGGTCGAAAGCCGTGGCTAGCTCCATGCGCTCCGAATCAACCAACAAACGCCTGTCCCCACCCAGCGTCATCGCTGACACAGTGAAAAAGATCGTCACAGCACGCAAGCCACGCACTCGTTATGTGGTCGGGTTCGCAGCCAAACCCTTGGTAACCCTCCGCCACATCCTCCCCGACCGCGCCTTTGATCGCCTCATCAGTGCGGGACAGGGTGCGCGACGCTAGGTGTGCTGCTAGGTGTGCGACGCTAAAGCACCTTCCTAGGAACCTCTTTGGTTAATCAGATCACGCTCTAAAACAGGGTTCCTAAACTAGGATGCGTGTCTATCAACAAACACCACGCCGACAAGCATTTCGCCTTCACCGGGGAAACGCTGAGATTTGAGGGCGTAACCCTACGACGCATCCAGGCCACGCGGGACGTCGACAAGCATGGGGTTCGTGCGGGCGAGCTTGGCGGTTGGATCGAGTCGGAATATAACCTCGGCGGCAATGCATGGGTGCATGACCAGGCCAAAGTGTACGGAAGTGCCCAGAGTGCTTGACGACGCTCGCGTTCGCGGCAACGCCCAAGTTGGGGACCAAGCCAGCGTGTCTGGGATCGGCCGAAGTCAGCGACAACGGCCGAGTATTCGGGCGCGCGGTGCTGTCCGCCAACGCCTGGGTGTACGGCAACGCACGCATCTCCGGCAACGCCGAAATCTACGGCGAGGCGGAAGTGTTTGACCATGCCCGCATCTATGGGCACGCGCAGGTGTTCGCCAGCGCGGAAGTCTACGGGAAAGCACACGTCAGCGACCATTCATGGGTGTTTGACTCCGCTGAAGTTTACGGGAACGCGCACATCTCAGGGCGCAGTTGGGTGTACGGCAACGCCAAAGTTCACGGTGAGGCCTCCGTTGAAGGCAACACCTATATTCGAGATTCCATGAACATTGCCGACCATGTGGAGCTTCATGGCGCCCACCACATTATGGTGGCTTCCGGGTTCGGCCCCAGAAATTCCCTGGTCAGCGTTCTGCGAACTGCGGGCGGCGGGCATGTGATCACCCTTGGGAGCAGCAAGGCGACCACCTGGCAGGGTGACGCGGACGACTTTGCGCGGGAAATCCACAGGCAAGCACGCCGCTGGGAGTGCTCCGATGCACAGCGCCGACAATGGCTTGATGAGTATCAGGAGCTCGACCATCTCATCCACGCGCGTATCCAGGCGTGGGCCGGTGTGCTGGCGGGGACACACTGATGAGCAAGCATTTCGAATTCACCGGGGAAACTCAGCGCCTTAACCGTGTGACCCTCCACCGCATCCGCGCAACCCGCAACCTTGACAATATCGGGGTGGAGAAGGGCGATCTTGGCGGGTGGATCGAGCATGAATCCAACCTTGACGATAGCGGCTGGGTCTTCGACCAGGGGAAAGTCCACGGGCATGCTCGGGTGTTTGACAATGCCATCGTGGCGGAAAACGCCACCGTCCACGGCAACGCTCGGGTATCTGGGCTCTCGCAGATCCTGGGGCAAACCCAAGTTTTTGGGGATGCCTGGGTGTTTGACCAGGCCATTGTCCACGGTCGGGCCTGGCTGTACGGCAACACCAAACTGTTTGGGCAGGCGCAGGTCTCCGGGAAGGCGGAAATCAGCGGCAACGCTGTGATCCAGGGGAAAGTGGTTGTTGGGGATAATGCCGTGATCGGCGACAGCGCCGAACTTCATGATCGCGCCCGCGTCTATGGCGATGCCATCGTCCGTGGCGAATCCCAGGTCAGCGGCCGTGCGGTCGTCGCTGGCAACGCCGAGCTGACCAACTATTCTATTGTCTCCGGCACAGCTGAAATCTTTGAACCGGGGCATGTGATGACGTTTTCTTCCCTCGGCCCCAACAACATTCACATCACTGCTTTTCGCACTGCGGACGGTGGGCATGTGGTGAAAATCAGCGAGTGGACGGTGAACAAAACAGTGGAGTCCAAAGTCACCGACTGGGAAGGCTCCATTAGTGACTTTCTCGAAGAGGTTCACCGCCGCGCCGACAATTGGGAAGAAGCCACGGTCGAACAGCGCGACCAGTGGCTTCAGGAATATACGGCGTTAAGTGCTTTGATTGGAAACAGAGTGTCAACCTGGAGCTAACCGAACAGCGCTTGCGCGGTGCGGTAGCGTCCAAGAGGAACAGTTTTCAGCGTACCCACGGCTTCTTCCAGTTCGATCAGGTCAATGTGCTCGCCGCGCAGGGCAACGCACTTGCCAAAGGAACCAGTGTGGCAGGCGCGGGCGGCATGCACACCGAAACGAGTGGCCAGCACACGGTCGAACGCTGTGGGTGTTCCACCACGCTGGATGTGGCCCAGCACAGTGGTGCGCACATCGTGACCCAGGCGCTTCTGAATCTCATCACCAATGACCTGGCCAATGCCGTTGAATGTGCGGTGGCCGAACTGGTCCACGCCGCCCTCGGCGAATTCCATGGTGCCTTCCTTGGGCAATGACCCCTCGGCGACCACAATAATGCCGTATTTCTCGCCCATCTGGAAGCGACGTTCCATGGCTTTACAAATATCGGCAATATCAAATGGGGCTTCGGGGACAACGATGTAATGGGCACCACCGGCCATGCCGGAGTTCAGGGCAATCCAGCCAACATGCCGACCCATGACCTCCACGATCATCACACGATTGTGGGATTCAGCGGTGGTGTGCAGCCGGTCAATGGCATCGGTTGCCACGGATACTGCGGTGTCAAAACCGAAGGTAAAATCGGTGCCATTCACATCGTTGTCAATGGTCTTAGGCACCCCCACAACCGGAATCCCGTTATCGGCGAGCCATTTCGCGCCTTTCAGGGTTCCCTCACCGCCGATGGGAATCAGCGCATCAATTTCCGCGTCAGCGAGGTTTTCTTTAATTTTTTTCAATTCCATTTTTAAATTTGTCGGGATGCAAACGCCCGGTACCCAGGATCGTTCCGCCGCGCAGCAGGATTCGGTCAATGTGTTCGTCATCATAGAGCTGAATTCTGCGGTCTTCCATAAGACCGACCCATCCGTCTTCATAACCAACAACTGTGGAACCGTATTCGGTGCTGGCGGTGCGGACGACTCCTCGGATAACCGCGTTGAGGCCGGGACAGTCACCACCAGAAGTTAGTGTCGCAATTCGCATACAGCCCATCCTAGTCTGCTGCGGCAGTGTCCGTGCGTTCGGTAAAGCGTGATACAGCTATCAATCCGAAAATTAAAACGATTACGCACAGAACCATCGAATTACCCATCGAGTTAGCGTATCCACTATTCGCCACTCCCATCTGCATCACGCCACCAATCGCCGCTGAACCCAACACCGACCCGATTTGCCGTGTGGTGTTGTACACGCCAGATGCCGCACCTAAGGACTGAATTGGCAGATCACGCATGGACGTCGCCGAGTTTGGGGACCACACAAATCCGTTGCCAAACCCCAGAAGCACAGCAGGCAACAGCATCCACCACCGCCCGACACCGTCGCGCATGATGGCTGCCAACGCAAGCGCGGCAGCTGTCATAAAACCAAAGCCAATCATGGAGAGGACACGGGGATGAATGCGGTCCGCAAGCCTGCCTACAAACGGCGCGAGTGTACCGGAAATCACGGCCATAGGAATGAGCATGAAGGCTGCCTGTTGAGCGTTCATACCTTGAACATCCTGCAGAAATAGCATGATGGGGACCATAGTTCCACCCACCACAAAACCCATGGCGGAGATAGAAAACGACCCCAGCGCGAAGTTGCGGTTGCGGAACATCACCAACGGAACCAGAGGCTCGGTACCCCGGCGCGCAGCGGTGTATTGTAGCCACACGAACCAGGCGAACGCACCAACACCGGCAGCGAGCAGTCCCCACAGCCACAGTGGCCACCCCAAGTGCGGCCCCTCTTGTAGGGTGAACACAAAAGCAAACACGGAGATTACTGAGGCAACAACGCTGAGGGCATCGATGCTTCTCGACGCCCTGGGAAGCACTGGAACCCACCGCGCCACCAGCACCAGCGACACCACGCCAATGGGCACGTTGATAAAGAAAATCCACTGCCACCCCACGTAGGCCACTATGACACCGCCAAGGAGTGGCCCCATCAGGAAGCAAATCCCGCCACGGCGCCCCACATTCCCATAGCGGCACCGCGTTTGTCGCGCGGGAAGATGCGGTTGATCACACTCATTGTCTGGGGTGCGATCAGCGATGCACCAAAACCCTGGAGGGCGCGGGCGATGATCAGCAGCTCAATCGTGGATGCTAGTCCGCAGGCCAGCGAGCTGAGGGTAAACACCACCATGCCAATGAGGTATATGGTGCGTTGACCAAAGCGGTCCCCGAGCCGCCCGGTCACCAGCAGCGGTACCGCAAAGGTGAGGAGGTAGACGGAGGTGACCCAGATGACGTCGTTCAGGGAGGCGTCGAGATCTTTGTGGAAGTGTGGTGTTGCCACCGCAACAATTGTTTGATCCAGAAGGATCATAAAAAACCCGACACACAACGCACTGAGGGCGCGCCATGCGTCGGAAAGGGGCAGCTCAGCTGTGTGCTGCGGATGCGGAGGCTTCTGACTCATTCTCCTTATCATACTGGGCAGCATCGGGAAGGATCATGATGCCACGAAGAGAGGAATACACTGCCGCAGCGGTCCAGATGACGGCCACCGCAATGGCCACCGTATAAATGGACACACGGGTCAGAGACACTGTGGCCACGCTAAGGCCGATGGGGGCGGCAAACTGTCCAATGGCGTTGAACACGGAGAACGCCCGACCGCGTAGGTTTTCTGGGATTTGTTCAGTAATCAACACCATTTGCAACGGGGTACTGATGCCGCCACCAATACCGGCCACGAACATACCGGCAAGCAGAATCCAGGAGTGGGCCATCATTGCGATGCACGCAAATCCAATGGTGAAGAACACCATGCTGGTCACCCAGATGAGCCGCCGCTTGTTGGAACCAACAGCCGCAATCACGCCGCCGCCTGCGATCATGCCGACCGCATATGCAGACAACGCAAAACCGAGCATGGACGGGTTATGGCTATTTTGGAAGTGCGTAGGCAGGATAAGCATCAAGTAGGGCGCGATGAGAGTAGATGACACCAAGGCCACAAATGCAAGAAGTTGAACAACAGGGGACTGGAGCACAACCATCCAGGCCCTGCCCCAGTTGCGCCAACCTTTGATGTTCTCTTCGATTTCCTGGTCGGGGTTAACCTGCAGCCGCAAGAGTGCCGTAAACGCTGCAGCGAGCAACGAGCAGATGGCGGTGATCCACAGAACTTCTTGGATCGGCAGCGTGGCCATGAGCATGCCCGCAGCCGCTGGGCCAACAAGAAACGCCAATCCACCGAGAGACTGCACAACGCCGGAAATAAAATCCATGGACTTGCCGGAGGTGTAGGAGACATCGCCACCGAGCGCAGCACGAGCTGCCATTCCTGGGATATCACCCACCGCACCGAGAATTCCGATGACGATGAACCAGGTGAGGTTCAACCCCAGCCATGCGTCTACCGCAATGACGGCGATAACGGAAAGCCCACTGACAATGTCGGAGATAATACTCATGGGTTTGCGGCCAACTGTATCAATCAGCTGTCCACCCAAGATCGCAAACAACAGCGATGGAATAGCAATGGCCGTGGCTACCAAGCCAGCGGCGGCGGGGTTTCCTGTGCGTTCCAAAACCAGCCACGGCCATACAACGGTAGCGACCCCATTGCCCAACAGCGATAAGCCTGCGGATGTTAGGTACAGCCACGCCACGCTTGATCGTTTGGCTGAGCCAGCGGTTCCCGTCGTCTCACTAGCCTGCTGATCCGGCATCATTGGCGGTTCAGCGTCCGTTGCTTTCATACGCAGTCCTCATGTGTTTTATCGTTCCTTAATGGGCAGGTGTCATATCGTCTGCTACCAGTTCCATTATTTCCATTCGCAAAATTATTTCGTCAACAAAAATCGGATAAAAATCCATTCATTGTGATGGAAGCGACCTGGTCGTGGACATGTGTCCACCCCCACAAGCCACCCCTATCACACAGTGTCAACTGCGAATGCATATCTTCCCACAATAAAGGATAAGAGGGGCTAACTCTGCATCCTCTGATGCTTGGCTAGCCCCTCTCCCCCATCTATCAGTGGAAATACTCTTGACCAGCAACACTGTCCGGCAGCGTCAAGCTCGGCGTAATGTCTGAAGCGGGAACAAGATTGAACTTCTCCATTCCCTTGCGCACGTGCTCGGCAGCATCAATGTTCAAAGGTCCAGAACACCACATGGCATATGGCAGGTTGATAAAGCGATTTTCCTGCACTGCGGGAAGATCCTTGGTGGCGGGGTTGCTTTTCAGAATATCTACTTTCTGCTGAAAATCCTGGCCAGGATAGTCAACGAACACAAACACGTCCGGCGCGGAAGCGCTGATCTTTTCCCAACCCACCTGGGTCCAGGTGTCGTCGACGTCCTCGTTGGCGTTGCGGGCACCCGCGGCGTCGATAATTGCCTGCGGTGCCCCGAACTTCCCGGAGGTGAAAATGGTGTCGGAGGCCGAGTCGAACACAAACGCGGTGGGCTTTTTCTCTGGTTGTTCGGCGGAGCGCAGCGTCTTCAGGCGTGCGTCCTGATCGGCCACAACCTCGCGCGCGGTGTCGGCATTACCAACAAGGGTGCCAATGTTCTTCAGGTCCTCGCTCACCGCCGTCCACGGATCGGTGGTACCACGTTTATCGGTGCCCTGCTGCCTGCACGATTCGGTGATCAGATATGTGCCAATCCCCTGTTCTTTCAGCGTCTCCGGCGTCATGTTCTTCGACTCGGACAGACCGTAGCCCCAACCCGCGACGTACACGTTCGGCTGTTTGCTCACCACCTCTTCCAGCGAGGGGTATTCTTTGGATACCGCGTTCAGGCCGTCGATCGTCTCGACACCGTACTTGGCTTTCAGAATATCCACGTCACGCTGCAGGGAGCTGACATTTTTGATCTTGTCTTTCCCACCCGCAGACAGTGCTGTCGCGATGATATTGCCGTCGTTGACAAACAACGAATCCGTCTTGCTGTAGGTCACCTCCTCGCCGCAGTTTGTCAGGGTCACTCCCCCGTTCGCGCTTGTCGACGCCTCGTTGTTTCCTGTGGTGCCGCAGCCTGCGGCGAGAATGCCAACGCTGCAGAGAATTGCAAGGTACTTTTTCATGACTGGTCTCCTTATCACTTAGAGTGCGTCAATGATGAGGTGGGGGCTAGAGGCCTCCGGCAACTGTGCAATAAGCGCCTGAACATCAAACACTTTCCGCAGGTTGTCGGGTATCAGCACGGTCTGTGGGTGTCCGGCACACAACATGCCGCCCTGGTGCAGCACAACAACCTGGTCGAAGTAGGACATAGCCAGGTCGAGGTCGTGAATGGTGGCAACGATGGTGCGGCCTGAATTTCAGCACACTCAATAGGTGCAGCTGGTGATGCACATCCAAATGGTTGGTTGGTTCATCCAGAAGCACCAGGTCTGTTTCCTGGGCAAAGCCACGGGCTAGCAATGCGCGTCGGCGCTGACCACCAGAGAGCTGGTCGCATGGACGGTCGGCGAGGTCGGAAATACCCACGGTAGCCAGTGAACGGGCAATAATGTCCTTTTCCTTCGAGCTGCCCAGCTGCCAGGATTTCAAATAGGGCAGGCGCCCTAACGCCACCATTTCCGCAACGGTGAGGTCGCCGGGCGGGCTTTCCTCCTGCCCCACCAGCGTCATCAGGGTGGCGCGGTGCCGTGGCTTGATGGCGTGGACATTCGCGGCGTCGATAAGCACCTGGCCAGCGTGGGGCTTCGCGATGCCCCCGAGGGCGCGCAGGAGAGTTGATTTTCCCACGCCGTTAATACCCACGATGGCGGTCATGGTGCCGCGCTCGACGGTGAAGGAAACTCCACGGAGCAGCGTTTTTTTGCCGATGCCTGCAGCTACGGAATCAACAACAAACATTAATCTTGACCCCCAAACCGGTAGCGGTTACGCCCCATGAGCAGCAGAAACAGCGGCGCACCCAGCACGCCTGTAACCACACCCAGTGGAATTTCTTGCGGCGGTGCCGAAATACGCGCGATCACGTCCACCCACAGCACAAACAATGCGCCGAGCACAGCGGCGATCGGCAGTAGTCGCAGGTGTAGTGAACCCACCAGCATTCGCGCAAGATGCGGAATCACCAAGCCCACAAAACCAATACCACCCGCAATGGCCACCATCGCCCCCACCAGCAGGGCCTGAATGAAAAACAGCACCTGCCGTAGCAGCCCCACGCGAACACCCAGCGCAGCGGCAGTATCCGGCCCCGCAGCCAGCGCATCCATCGGGCGACTCAGCGCAACAAGAACTACAAGAGCAATGGCTACCACGACGGCTGGGAGCAGCAGTTTATTCCACTGCCCGCCAGCCACGGAACCCAGCATCCAGAAACATCACGCCCTGGGCCGCACGCGCATCTGGACCTTTGAACACCAAAAAACTCGCCAGCGCCGAAAACGCCGAGGACAGCACCACACCCGACAGGATCAGTCGCAACGGGGTCAGCCCACCCTGCGCCATGGTGATGGCGTACACGGTGGCGGTGGCAACCAGCGCACCGATAAGCGCACCGCCTGAAAGGGCATACAACCCAAGGCCGCTGAAAAGGCCAAACGTCAAGACGGCAGTGGCTCCCACGCTCGCACCGGACGACACCCCCAGCAGATAGGGATCAGCCAGCGGGTTCCGCACCAGGGTTTGCATAGCGACGCCCGCCAGCGACAGGCCCGCACCTACAATCAACGCCAGCACACCACGTGGGGCGCGCAGCTCCCACACAATCGAATCCACGGCCTGGTTAGGTGCCTTGCTACCTTGAAGGTGAGCCTGAACGACCTCCCACACTTGAGCATTGTTGTAGTCCACCGAGCCGAAGGTGAGTGACGCCACAAAGCTCACAGCTGTCAGCGCCATCAGCACCACACACAATGTGGGCGCAGCTAACTTTTTTACCATGTACGCACTTCTTGCCAGTCCCGCTGCTTGGACGCGAAGCGCGGGAGGATAACCGCTGAGTCGGCAGGTTTTCGGACTCGGAGGATCATTCCATCCCACAGAAACCTTCCCAGCGCAATCCACGCCAGTGGTCTTGATCTCTACCTGCGGGCGGTACTCTCCTGACCGCTGCGCGCCAGTTCTGGATTCACACCAGATTCCCTTGGCCGACTCACTGTCTCGTTAGCTAAAGTGTAACCCAGCAGACAGCAACAGGTAAAATAGTTGCCACACCACAGCTGCGACTGCTGACCGTTAATGCGCGTATTTTTCCCATCCGGCGCGCGCCTCCTGAGTGGCACCAAATCGGGTCAAAGTATCCACGACATTGGGCGCGTAGGCATGAAGTTCTTGAAGAGATTGAACATAAAAGGCTGTCCATGAGTTCCATGCCGTTATCGTCAAGAAAGTCGAAAAACTCTTCCATCTCGTCATCGTTCATCTGAAAAAGTTCTTCAAGCAGCGTGTTATCCACCCGTGGTTTTTCTTCGGGGACGTCATAGTCTATAGACGATCCCAGCTCCCCCAACCATTCCAGCACCCCACTGATGGCACATTGCTGTGATATCGCCTTTTCATTGAGCGCGGTGACAATGAACTGTGCGCAGGTCACCGCCGCAGGCGCGACGGTTCCTTGATGCAGCGGCGCACTATCGAGGTGCTGTAGCGCTCTGCGTATTGCTTCGGTGTCGTTTCCTAAAAGCGCCCGCAGATGCGTTGGCGTGTCCGTTGCCTTTCCATACATATGGATTTGCCGAGACCAGTCAACGCTATCCAACAGCAATACGCTTAGCATATTCACTACGTTAGCAGCATTTGTAGGTTAAGAAACGTCTCTTCCCAGAAATGCAGCTAATGCAACAGTGGGACCCGCATTTTCGGGGGCACGAGTTTCTGGGTCAAAAGGTGTCTCCTCACGGGGATAGTTTGAGACGATTTCGATGGCCGCCTCGAGTGCGGCTTGCGCCACAGCTTCTGGACCTTCGAGGGGCTGACCTGTTGCGTAGGCGAGGTCGTAGCCATGACAGACCATTTCGAACAGGTATAGGCCAACGGTCTCAGGACCACTGTACACTGCACCCCAGGACATGGTGTAGTCCCTGTGCATGGCTTCGTCAGTCCACACGGCGCGGGCGCGTTGTGACGAGGCGTTCCATTCTTGAAGGTAGTCATCCACTGTCCGCGTCTCGGCGGGGGTTCTATCCACAGGGAAGCTTTCAATCTTGTCGCAGACACCACACATGTAGTGGTCCAACAGATCCTTCACAGTGAACTCAGAGCAGGGTGTGGGCAGGGAGTACTGCTCGGGCTTTGTGTTGCTGATCAGCTCAGCCACCCAGTCCTGGGCACCGAAAAGTTCTTGCCGTAGGTCGCGCATATCTTCTCTTCTCCTTCGTGGTTGATTGCACGTACCCTGAAGGCTATGCGTCAACGGTGTCAGGACCTGTCACAGTTATATGAGGAGATGGGGATGTGAAGGAGCACCGTTTAGCTGAAATCGTCCGCATGCTGCGTGGAAATGCACAGGTCACGGCGTCGATACTCGCGGACCGCCTGCAGGTGTCGCGTCGCACCATTCTTCGGGACTTGCAGGAGCTGCAGCACCGTGGCGTGCCCATCAGGACCGAATGCGGCGCAAATGGCGGGGTATCCATCCTGCCGGGCTGGTTGCCGCCGATGGAGCAGCTGACCGACAGCGAACTGCTCGCGTTCATGATGCCGGGTGGTGAGTACGTGGCGCAGGAACTGGGCCTGGCCCAGCATTTTCGCCGCGCACAGCACAAAATTGACGCTCGCCTCAACCCCACCCAAAGCCGCAAGGTGGGCTTACTTCAGGATCGACTGCTTATCGTCCCCACGGGGTGGAGAGAGCCCCTGGACACTCCACCGGTGCTGCGGGAGTTGTTATTGGCCATCGCCGCCGACTACATCGTTGACGTGGACTACAGCCCCGGCAAAGGTCGCGCGGCGGTGCGACGCTGCGAGCCATTGGGCCTCATTTTCGCTGGTACACACTGGTATGTGCTGGTTCGAAAGGTTCCCGACGGCGAGATCCGCACCTACCGCGCCGACCGCATGAGCTCCGTGACCCGCACCAACCAGCGCTTCACCCGCGACCCCAGCGAATCCGTCGCTGACCTGTGGCGATCCGCGCGCCGCACCTACAAAAAAGGTGGCAGTATCCCCATCACCGTCCGCGCAACTAGCCCCGTGCGTAACGACGTCGCGTTTTGCCTCCGCCTCCTGGGTTCCGAACCCGCCGAAGAACCCATTGAGGGAAGCAGCGACGTCCTTATCCACGGAAACACCAAAGCGCTCTCCCCCGCCGTAGGCGTACTGTCTGGCTTTGGCTGCGCTGCAGAAGTGCTTGAACCGGTTGAACTGCGTGAACGCATACGGGAGGTTGGCGAAGAAAACGTCAGACTCTACAGCGCCGCTCCTACAATGGGAAGCCATGACAACCAATGAGATCCGCATTGTGCCGGACGAGCACATCCCCACCATCACCGTAACTGACAGCGTTACCGTTGAGGCACTCGCTGACAAAGCCACCGTCACAGTCAAGGTAACCAGCAACAACAAGGATCAAAAAACCACCTTCACCCGGCGCGACATTGGGGTGCGTAAAGCGCAGCAGGTGCTCGCCCAGGCGACTCTTCTGCAGCGACAGGGCGAGCACCTCGCTGAATACTCGGACTACAAAAACCGCATCGACTCCACGTGGCGCTGCACGATTGTTGCCGTCGACGTGGACAACCCCGAGGTGCAGGCCCAGCTACGGGATGTGATTGCGCGGCTGGCGAACCTGGAAAACTGTGTGATTGACGGTCCGAACTGGTCCTTATCTGCAGACAAACAGGCAGAACTGAATGCAACGGCGCAGGCTCTGGCCATCAAAAATGCGAAAGCGAAGGCAGAAATGCTTGTCGCGGAACTGGGTGGGACCATCAGTGGAGTTGTGCAGGTGGATTCCACGCCTACCCAGGTGACCTCCACACAAACTTTCAGGCGTGGCCGCGGGACTCCTGAATTTGCATCCCTAGGCAAGTCCTCCCTGCCTGAGCCCAGTCTGGAGATCAGCACGGAACCGGACGTTGTTTCTGTCCCAGGTACCGTGACAGTGGTTTTCTCTGCACGTTTCGAGGACACAGCGTTGTAGCCCGCAAACTCTGGATATCGGGACCGCTGATTTCGGGACGTCGAAACGCGAATCCTTGGGGGCGAGATGTCATCTAACCTGCTGCTGCAGACCCCCGGCGAGGCAAAACGCTACACTGGGCTGCCATGGGATTTAAAAACGCAGAAGACGTCAACACAGCAGCTGTCGTGGCCACCGGCCTGATCGGCGGCTGGCTCACGGCACGCGAAACCGGCATCCGCCCCATCGGCGGCGCGCTCCTCGGCGCGGCCGGACTCTACGCGGGACGGAGCTGGCTGGCAAATAGGGGGCCACTCGTCACCGCTGGACTCAGCGCACTCTACATTGGCGCTTTTGGAGCATCCCACCCACTGGCCAAGAAAATCGGTGCCTGGCCGTCCGTGCTTACTGTCACTGCGCTGACCAGCGGGGCGGCACATCTACTCTCTGACAGAAAGTAACCCCTTCTTTTCTTCACCATGTCTTTTACGCCCCCGCAGCAGCCGCAACCATCATCGCACTACCCGCCCGCTCCGGCGGGGCAGCGCTCAAACACGCAGTACCCAACCGCACAGTACCCATCAGTACCGCAACCGACGCAGCAGCGCCCCATCATGTCCTATGTTGTGCCGTCGCGCCGGGCAGTGACCGGGCTCGAATTATTGGCGATACTTGCGCTACCCGTCGTAGCATCTTTGGTTGCGATTCTTATCAGCACCATCGCCATGATGCTCATGTTCGATGATCTTAAGACCATAGAGGTCTACGTCATCCCAGCGGCGCTCGCCGGGTACGGCATAACCTTGTTCACCACATTGCGGGTACAACGATGGTCATTGTCAGACCTGGGGTTTCACCCGATAAAACGCACTTGGGCACACTTACTCTGGCAAGTTCCGGCGATTATTATGGTGTGCGGCATGATTTCACTAGCTGCCACCGTGTTGGTCACGCCTCCAGCGACTTCGGACTCGCAAGAAATGGCTGACACGTTCAAGTTTGGACTTGTTGCTGTGGTGTTGTCGATCCTGGCCATATCTATTATCGGTCCCGATCATTGAAGAAATCTGCTTCCGACGCTTCATCATGGGCTACCTGGATCAGAAACTACTTCCACGGATGCAGGCACGCACCGCCATCATCTGTTCAACACTAGCGTCATCGTTGGTCTTTGCCTGGCCCACGGCGTGCCCACCATCATGATCTACACATTCTTTTTGGGAATCGGCGCGGCCGCGCTCATTCGATGGCACCAATCGCTGTGGGCCGGCGTGGCCATACATATTGCCAACAACACGATGGTATCTTTGGCCGGGCTATCCATTTATCTCAATGGCATGTTGAACTAACACATGTCGAAACCCGCACCGACCATCGGTGCAACATACCTACTCTCTGGCAGAAAGGAACCCCTCTTTTTCCTACTATGTCTTTTACACCACCACAGCCGACGCAACGACGGCCCATAATGTCCTATGTTGTACCCTCGCGCCGAGCGGTGACGGGGCTTGAACTGCTTGCCCTCATCGCGTTACCCATAGCTGGGGCAATGTTTTTGGCAGTTATCACTAACATAGCCACGAACATTATCACGCACAATCTTGACAACGAAACCTTCAATGCCGCCATTCCAGCTAGCATGGCTGGGTTTGCTCTGACATTGTTAGCCACACTGAAGCTTCAAAAATGGACGTTATCGGACCTGGGATTTCACCCACTACGACACACCCCGAAGTACCTATTCTGGCAAGTTCCAGCGATCATAGCTGCTAACTTTGCTCTGCTAGCCCTCATGCTCATGACTCCCCTAGCAAACACAGGCGGGCGAGAGGATATAGCTAATACGTTCAAGCTCGGGCCAATCGGCCTTAGCCTGTCTATTTTTGCAATCTCCATCGTCGCCCCGATTATGGAGGAAATCTGCTTCCGACGCTTCATTATGGGCTACCTGGATCAGAAACTACTCCCACGGATGCAGGCACGCACCGCCATCATCTGCTCGACTTTTATATCGTCGGTACTGTTTGCCCTGATGCATGGCGTGCCCATGGCCATGATCACTGCCTTCTTTTTGGGGACCTGCGCAGCGGCACTCATTCGGTGGCACCAATCCCTCTGGGCCAGTGTGGCCCTGCACATTGCCAACAACACCGTGGTGTCCCTGGTTCTGCTCTTCATCTACTTCACCGGCACTAACGTGCTGGGCTAATAGATACGGCCCGCGTTTAGTTGCACTTAGTAGTGTTCAGCGCGGGCCTTACATATATACCGCGTGAATATTGTAGCGAGTTAGCTCGTGACTTCCGCCGCTACCTCATCAAACGTAGAAGTGTCGATGACAAAAGCGGAACTGCACATCACCAGCAACAACGCGGTCGTAGGCAGCATCTACGTCCTGGACACCGATCTTTTCAATGCGCGCACCCAGATCATGCTCGGCACAGAAGTCCAGCATCTCCTGGGTTGCTTTCAGTCCGCCGATGTTGGAACCAGTGAGCACCTTCCCACCCATGATCAGGGAAGCGAAAATGAACATTCTGCCCCTCGGGAGGCAGGCCGACAACAGCCATGACACCACGGGGCTTCAGCAACCGCATGTAGGAATCAACATCAATGTCGGCGCTGATGGTGTTCAGAATGAAGTCAAACTCACCCCTGTTGTTATCAAAGAAACCTTCCTCAGAGGTGGCCAGGGTGCGTGAGGCGCCGAGGGACTTTGCGGTCTCGGCTTTCTTCAGGCTCCGGCTGAGAACGGTGACATCGGCACCCTTCGCCGCGGCGATCTGCACACCCATGTGACCAAGACCACCAAGGCCCAGAACGGCTACTTTATCACCGGGCTTAATATTCCAGTTCACAATTGGGGAATAGGTGGTAATTCCTGCGCAAAGAAGTGGTGCGGCGACATCAAAATCTAAGCCGTCGGGAATGCGACACACAAAGTGCTCATTCACCACAATCTTTTCACTGTAGCCACCTTGAGTAATGGTGCCATCAACGTCAGTGGAATTGTAGGTACCCACAAGGCCATTGCGGCAGTTTTGCTCCTGGTCGGCTTTGCATTCTTCACATTCACCGCAGGAATTGACCAGGCAGCCCACTCCCACGCGATCGCCAATTTTCCAGCGGGTCACCTCAGACCCCACTGCAGAGACCACACCAGCGATTTCATGCCCAACTGCAAGCGGGAAGTGGGCTTCTCCCCACTCGTTGCGGATGGTGTGAATGTCGCTGTGACAAATGCCAGCGGCCTTGATGTCAATGACCACATCTTTGGGGCCGGGGTCGCGGCGTTCAAGATTGGTGACCACAAAAGGTTTATCAGGTCCGAATTTCTGAAGTGCTTTGACAGTAAAGGTCATGACAAATAAGCATACGTGCATAATGCCAATATCGCTTAATGGGCATTATTTCCATTTTTGAAAATAAGGTAATTTATAAAAATATACCGTGAACAAAAATACTGCGACATAAAAGAAGCATGAGAAGCGCTAGCCTGCCGTATCCCACCCCGCAGCATGCCGCTGTACTCTTGCAGCCAAACATATCCGAGCAGATCGTTCTATTGTTATGCATGAGGACGGCGTCCCACACAGACAGCACAACTGGAAAGGAAGACGCAGCATGAAAAATCGGAATGTTACCAGGAAGATCGTCGCAGCCGGAACGGCAACCGCGTTGGTTGTTGGCGGTATTTCCCCGGCATCTGCGGACCCAATGAACTCAAGTCGGCCCTACTCTGCCGCCGACTGGGCGATGCGCGGGATCCAGATGCTTGGAAACCCCGCCACCATCCAGTTCGGCGCCAACCACCTTCTGAGCAGTGCCCCTCTGTGCTGAGCTACGACTCGCTACTGGTAGCTAACCAGGCATTTTTCAACGCGGTCAGGTTCTTGACCCCGTAGCACAGTTAGTGTTGGCCCACCTCAAAGGCAGCACCAACCTTGTACAGGCGGTCGTCGGCAAACGCGGGAGCCATGATCTGCAGGCCGACCGGAAGCCCCGGTGTCGCTGGCCAGCCCTGCGGGGACTGACATGCCAGACAGGCCCGCAAGGTTCAGCGGCAGAGTGCACAAGTCGAAGTTGTACATGGCCATCGGGTCGGAAACCTTCTCCCCCAGCTTGAACGCGGTGGTGGGGGTGGTAGGAGAAACCAGCACGTCACAGGTCTCAAAGGCCGCAGCAAAATCCTGGGCAATGAGGGTGCGCACGCGCTGCGCCTGCAGATAGTAAGCGTCATAGTAACCCACGGATAGGGCGTAAGTACCCAGGATGATGCGACGTTTAACCTCGGGGCCAAAGCCTGCCGCACGAGTCATGGCCATCACTTCTTCTGCAGAGTGGGTGCCGTCGTCGCCGACGCGGAGGCCGTAGCGCATGCCGTCGAAACGCGCGAGGTTGGACGACACTTCGCACGGGAGAATCAGATAGTAGGCCGCAAGTGCGGAATCAAAGTGCGGGCAATCCACCTCGACAACCGTGGCGCCTTGGGATTCAAGCTGGGACACAGCCTTGTGGAATTGCTCCAGGACCCCCTGCTGATAACCGTCCCGGTCGAATTGTTTGACCACTCCGATGCGCACGCCGGAAAGGTCACCGGTCATTCCCGCACGGGCAGCCTCAACGACGGGGGCGACGGGACGGTCCACCGATGTGGCGTCAAAATGGTCAGGGCCAGCGATAACCTCGTGAAGCAGCGCCGTGTCCAGCACAGTGCGCGCCGTGGGTCCGCCTTGGTCCAGGGAGGATGCACATGCAACCAGGCCGTATCGGGACACGGTACCGTAGGTAGGCTTAACGCCCACAGTGTTGGTCAGCGCAGCAGGCTGACGAATGGAACCGCCCGTATCCGTGCCGATAGCCAGTGGCGCTTCACCAGCGGCAAGCGCTGCTGAGGAACCACCGCCCGAACCACCTGCGGTGCGGGTGACGTCCCAGGGGTTGTGGGTGGGACCGTATGCGGAGTTCTCGGTAGATGACCCCATGGCGAACTCGTCCATGTTGGTCTTACCCAAAATCGGGATACCGGCCTCGCGAATGCGACGCGTCACGGTGGCATCGTAGGGTGCCATGTAGCCTTCGAGCATCTTCGAACCGCAGGTTGTGGGCGCATCCGTGGTGGTGAACACGTCTTTCAGCGCCAACGGCACGCCAGCTAACGCTGAGGCCGGTGCTTCTCCCGCAGCCAGTGATTCATCAACTGCACGTGCGGCGTCCAGCGCTTCCTCGGCCCCCACGTGTAGGAAGGCGTGAATGTCACCATCAACGTCGGCAATGCGATCGAGGTGAGCCTGGGTCACCTCCACAGACGACACTTCGCGGCTGTGAATCTTCTCTGCCAGCTCTGCCGCAGTCATGGCGGTAAGTTCCGACGCACCTTTAGCGCCGACCAAGTACTTGTTTTCGCTCATGGTTTACTCCCCCAGAATCTGCGGTACGACGAAACGCTGCTCCTCCACCGCCGGCGCCTGGTCAAGGGCCTGCTCGGCGGTGAGGGTCTTTTCTACGACATCTTCACGCATGGTTGTGTGGATGGAATGCGGGTGGCTCATCGGCTCTACGCCCTCCGCAGCCACCAGGCCAACGGCACTGACATTGGCAACAATGTCATCAATCTGACCTGCGTATTGGTCGAGTTCTTCCTCAGTTAGGGCGAGGCGGGCCAGTCGTGCGAGGTGAGCGACCTCGTCGCGCGAAATTTCAGGCACGGTTGCGTGTCCCCTTCTTATCTCCCAGGGTTTTTACAATTCAATCAGCTTAACGCACTCATTTTAGACGCTACCGACTGGTTACCGCTGCCACTGCACCCGCGTATCGACGTCCCGACTTCCACCCCTTCCTCAAATATATGCAGGAGTGATGCGGAAGTAACGCAGTTTAGGGTGTGCTGCGGCGTCGAAAAGCCTACGCATGTGAGTTAACTCCAACCCACACGTTAGCAGAATCAATGCGGGCCCCCTGACCGGCCATAACGGCCATACCAGGAAAGTTATACAGCGTCCAAGAGTTCTCCAGCATCGCTGACACGAAAAATATTTACTCGCAAGCTACTTAACATCCACTGAGAAATTGGTAGGTTGGATAACTGTTTGAGGGAACCGAACTCCATCAGTTTTCGTTTCCTTCGTAGAACCCACGTCCACGTCACAATAAAAGCCCCTGTGAAAGGCACCTGCCATGTCCTACTTGATCCGCGTCCTGCTTCCTGATACTCCAGGCAGTCTCGGGCAACTCGCCGACGCGTTCGGAATGGTAGATGCCAATATTCAATCCGTAGATGTTGTCCAAGTATTTCCCGACGGCACAGCCATGGATGACATCGTGGTATCTCTTCCCAAAACCGCCCTACCCGACACATTGATCACCGCTGCCCAAGCATTAGATGGCGTGGAGGTAGATTCCATCCGCCCCTTCTCTGGAACCATCGACCGACGTGGGCAAATTCGCATGCTAGCCTCCATCGCCAAGCATAAAAACAATACGACGCGCGCAATGGAAGAACTCGTCGACGTCCTTCCCGCTCCATTACCTCTGGGTGGTGTCTAGTTCTTGATACCACCGGGCCAAAGCCGACGCATCGCCGCTAACCCGGCCGCCCCCGAAGACGACGCGACCACCCCTCTGTACCCCCGTGACATCAGCACGCGTACTCGACGTGGAACATGAGGATTGGATACCCAGCAGCTGGTCCCTGCTGGACTCAGCCCTGGCCGTCGCCCCCATCGGCGACACGGGCATGATCCTCATCGTCGGCCGACCCGGCGGCCCCGACTTCTTAGCCAGCGAAGTCGAGCACCTCGGCAACATGGGCATCATTATCGGATCAATCCTCAAAGTATAGGATCACTTTCATAGGACAACACAAGAAAGGTCATTTCATGAAGGTTCTAGTCACTGGTGGAGCAGGATTCATTGGATCCACAGTTATCTCCCGACTCCTTGATGATGGACACGAAGCCGTCATCCTCGACGATTTCAGCACAGGACGCCGCGAATTCGCCGAAGGACGAACCTTCTACGAAGGCGACTTCGCCGACCGCGCACTTCTCGAACAAATCTGGAACGATCACCCAGATATTGATGCGGTCATGCACTGCGCAGCCCTGATCGTGGTGCCCGACTCGGTGTCCAACCCCATCGGCTACTACCGCAATAACGTCTCCAAGACCATCGAGTTGCTGGACTTCCTGCAAAGCCACGGCTGCACCCGCTTCCTGTTCAGTGGTTCGGCATCCATCTACGCAGTCACCGACGACTTCACCGTGGACGAAAACTCCCCCTTCGCCCCCATGAGTCCCTATGCTCGGACAAAAGCCGTGCTTGAGGGCGTGTTTGCCGACATCGCCGCAGCCACACCCATCAACATCATCTCCCTCCGCTACTTCAACCCCATCGGTGCCGACCCGAGCATGCGCACCGGCCTGCAGCTCGAATTCCCATCACACGCGCTGGGCAAACTCATTGAGGCACGCAACACGGGAACCCCCTTCACCATCACTGGTGTGGACTGGCCCACCCGCGATGGCTCTGGCATCCGCGACTACATCCATGTCTGGGACCTCGCTGCCGCACACGTCGCAGCTATTGAAAAGTTCGACTCCGTGGTAGGCGACAACGACTACCTGGCCATCAACCTGGGCACCGGCACCGGTACCACAGTGTTTGAGCTTGTCGACGCCTTCGATGCCGTCACCGGCGAAAAACTCGCCACAACCACCGGTCCCGCCCGCCCCGGCGATGCCGCCGGTGCATATACCCCGCAGTTCTCGCGCCAAAGAGCTGCTGGGATGGGTGCCTAAGCACGACATCAAAGACGGCATCGCTGACACCTTGAAAATGGTTCGAGGTGCGCGAAAACATCCTTGACGGATTCTGATCACTATTGGTGGTCATTGGGGGGTATGACCACCAACCGTGCCATTCCCCTAGGGCATGCCCCAGGGACTACTCTGGCGAACCGGTTTCTAACAGCCGAACAAACTGCTCTTCATCCAGAATGGTGAGTCCAAGGTCGCGGGCTTTGGTTTCTTTAGAACCCGCCTTTTCCCCCACCACCACGTAGGTGGTTTTCTTGGATACAGACCCGGAGGCTTTACCACCACGGGAGACGATGGCTTCCTTCGCCGAGTCGCGGGAGAATCCCTCCAGCGAACCAGTGACCACCACGGTCATGCCTTCCAGTGTTTGCGGTAACTGTTCGGTGGTGTTCTCCTCCATATTCACGCCGGCAGCTGCCCATTTATCCACAATGTTGCGGTGCCAGTCCACCTCGAACCAGTCTTTGAACGACTGAGCGATGGTGCTGCCGATGCCCTCAGTTTCGGCAATATCCTCCACCGTTGCGGCTCGAAGTGCATCCATGGAGCGGTAGCGCGCAGCCAGCGCCCGGGACGCGGTGGAGCCGACATGGCGGATAGACAGCCCAACAAGCACGCGCGACAGAGGTACCTCTTTAGCGGCGGCAATGTTGTTCAGGAGTTTTTCGCCGTTGCTGTTGATCTTGCCGCTTTTTGCCGTGTACACCTTAGAGGCTGATAGCTTCTCACGATCAAGGTCAAAAAGGTCAGCCTCATCGGTAAGAATGCCGCTTCGGATCAGGTCAAACGCGCCTTTCTCCCCCAGCACCTCAATGTCAAAAGCTTTGCGGCCAGCAAGGTAGGTCAGTCGCTCGGCGAGCTGGTTGGGGCAATTCCTCGTGTTCGGACACCGCCAGTCTGCGTCTTCTTCCTTGGCAGGTGCAAGCCTGGTTCCGCAGGCCGGGCAGAATGTGGGGAAAATATATTCCCGTTCGGTGCCGTCACGTTTTTCCACCACCGGCCCTAACACTTCGGGAATGATCTCGCCTGCTTTGCGGATCACCACAGTGTCTCCGAGCAACACGCCTTTTCGCTTAATTTCGGTCTGGTTGTGCAGGGTCGCTTTGGATACCGTCGTTCCGGCCACAAATACCGGTTCCATAATGGCGAAGGGCGTGACACGACCGGTTCGCCCCACCCCCACTTGAATATCCAACAGGGTTGTCGTAACTTCCTCCGGCGGGTATTTGTAAGCAATCGCCCAGCGCGGCGCACGGCTGGTGGATCCGAGCGCACGCTGCTCAGCGATGGAATCGACTTTAATCACCAAACCATCAATTTCATGAAGCAGGTCCTCGCGGTTTGCGGGATCCGCCCAGTAGTCAACGCGTTCAATAATCTCTTTGGTTGTGTGCACCAGCATGGTTTTTGAAGACACTGGCAGCCCCCACGCCTCCAACGCGCGGTATGCCTCGTCCAAGGTGGCGGGTGTGAAACCTTCGCTGTAGCCAATGCCGTGGCAGATCATGCGTAGCTTACGTTTGCGCACGTCTTCCACATTTTTTTGCCGCAGGGAACCAGCCGCCGCATTCCTAGGGTTGGCGAAGGGTTTTCCGCCTTCCGCGATGCGTTGCGCGTTGACCTCTGGGAAAATCATCGATGGAAATATAGACTTCCCCGCGCACCTCCAGCACCGCAGGAACAGGGTATTCATCACTGCCGTTAAGCACGTGCGGAATATCGCTGATCACCCGCGCATTTGCGGTGACATCTTCACCCACGCGGCCGTCGCCACGCGTCGCCGCCTGCACGAGTTCACCGTCACGATAGGTGAGGTTGATGGACAGCCCGTCGATTTTCAACTCGGTGAGGTAGCTTTCCGACGGCGTACGTTCCAACCATTTCCTCAACTCGTCCAGGTCGAACACATTATCCAAGCTGCGCATGGGTTCCAAGTGCTCAACGTTGGCAAAGCTTGACGACACCGCGACAGGCGCTCCCACCTCCATGGTTGGGCTGTCAGGAACAGCCAGCTCAGGGTGCTCAGCCTCTAGTTTCTGTAGCTTTGCAAAAAGCTCATCGAACTCGGCGTCGGAAATGATGGGTTGCTTGTTGTAGTAGAGGTCGCGGTGTTGACGAACCTCCTGCGCAAGGTCGTTCCATTCGCGGCGGAGATCAGCAAAATCGGTCACGGTGCACCAGTCTAACGTTTCGGGCGGACACGGCGGGTTGGCTTCACAGCCTGCTTCACATAGCCCCACAGCTCCGAAGAATGAATAGGGTGAAAATCTGTCGCCTCCAAACTCACATTCACATGATGTGGAGCGAGCAGCTGGTCAGAATGGGTATGCCCATGCACGACACAGTCAAAACCGTCACGTGCGATCCAGCGGTTGAGCGCACCTTTGCGGTATGGGTCGTCTGTCCTGGGAATATGCGTAAACAGCACATCAAGACCGTCGTGGTTGAGCTGGAAATTTTCAACAACAATGTCGAACACAGCCTGATACTGCGGCAACCACGTCAGCTGAGATTCCACGCCGAACATGGGATGGCATTTGTCGTGATTACCTGGGGTAAGGATCAGACTAAGGTCTTTAGCAAACTTCAGTTCCGCAAGCTTATCCAGCGCATACTGATCTTTGCGGACAGAGATATCGCCAAGGCATACCAATGTTGCGTTATCAGGGAGTTCAGACAACGCGGCCATGACAGTGCTGTCATGATGATAGGTCTCGGTGAATCCACGGTTGTGGGTCACCAATGGATGCCCCAGATGCAGGTCTGAGGTGATCCAGAAATCACTGGGATCAAACATCGTTGACATTGCTTTCCTTGTCGTCGGGTCCATTGGTTTTTCTGACCATCGCAATCATGGCACAAGGGGCAGACACGCATAGCATCTCTGGTACATAAACGCGGTTTGCACATCGCCGCCACAATGATAAGAAACCAAGCCTTAGCAGCGATGTTATACCCTTTTTGCCCCCGTGTTTACCCCCTTGTCTACGCTAGGTTCCATGACGCACTTTGACGTAAACGCAATGCTCTCCTTCGACCTCGAAACAACCTCGGCGAACCCGTTGGAGGCGCGGATCGTTACGTCCGCCATGGTCCGTATCCACAACAAAGATGTGGAACCCCTTGAGCTGCTCGCGGATCCTGGTGTGGAAATCCCAGAGGCTGCCAGCAAGGTCCACGGCATCACTACCGAGCATGCGCGTGAACACGGTCAGCCGCATGAGAAGGTGCTGGCGGAAACCGTGGAGCGTATTCGTCAAGGTTGGGCCGATGGTTTGACGCTCATTGTGTTTAACGCGCCTTACGATCTCACCGTTTTGCGCCAACTCACGGGTGATTTCACAGTCACCGGCGCTGTGTACGATCCTTTTGTTGTTGACCGAGCCAAGGATCCTTACCGCAAAGGCCCCCGAACGCTCAGCGACCTCAGCCAGTTTTATGGTGTGCGTTTGGATAACGCCCACGAGGCCACGGCCGACGCTCTGGCGGCCGCCCGCATCGCGTGGAAGCAGCTGAAACTGTGGCCTGACCTGGGAACCATGGATTTGGATAGCCTCATGGAAGCGCAAGCGGTGTGGTACTACGAGCGCCAGACAAGTTTCCGCAAATACTTAGAAGGCCAAGGACGAGACACCAGTGATGTGAGCACGTCCTGGCCGATGCGCGGCTAGTACGCCGCTGCCGAGAAGCGTTAGAACCGCAGGTGGGAGACTTCCTCCCAGCCCGGGTCGAACGACGGTACCAAGTTAACGTTGCCACGGTCCCACAGTGCTAGGACTTCCTCCATACGCTGGATGACTTCGCTGCTGCTGTCGACATAGAAGTGCATGAGGCGCTGGCCTTGCCCGGTTTCGATGGCCACGCACCGGCCATCGTTGGCCACGGCAGAATCCAGGGCGTCCTCAATGGAACCGAGCGCCTGCATTGTTTCCTCATCACGAGGCAAGCCAGTTTCGTGCGCATCATAGGCGAACGCGACTGCAACATGGGTTTCAAACAGTGGCGCGGCCAGTGTGACCAGCGGTGGAAGCACGCGGATAATGATTGGGTGGTCGTCCACCATCGCCTCAGCGACCTGCCAATTACGGTTACCAATCAGCGGGAATTCGGATGTTAAATCGTGCAGCACATCAGTGAATTCGGAGATGGGTACGGCATCATCGGGGTTTTCGCGCACAAACTCAATGGCCCCGATCCACATTTCCACATTCAACTCGCCCAGGGTTTTATCGAGCAGAAGGAATCCAAGCCTTGTCACGATGGAATCATCGTCAAACTCATTAAACGCGGGGTTGTACACGGCAATGTCCACCAGCGAGTTACGCCGCTGGTACAGCACAGTCGTCTCGCTCAACTGTACGTAAACGCCTTCATAATTGATCTTTACATCGAGGTCCTGTGCTGGTCGGCGAAATTCGGAAAACGCCCACACGTCGTCAGCATCGGGGGCAGCCTCGAACCAGCGGCGCGCTACGCCGCGCAACTCAGCGCCAGCGGCAGTCACGGTGAGGGCGTGTCGCGCGCCGTCGAAACCCGGGGTGAATTCCCACTGCAACTGCTCGGCGATTGCAACGATTTTCGGGTGCACCAGCCCCATGACATCCGCTTGCTCCTGTCCGGTAAAAACTCGGTCGAGCAATTCGGCACCTTCGTCGCGCCACCATGACCAGAACGCATCAATCGCGGCCTGTTGTTCCTCTAGGGTGGGGTGATGAGTTTCAGCCATGGCTGTCCTTTCGCTGGATCGGTGCACTTATTTTGGCGCACAACATACGCGTACTAACGCTACCGAATTACTCGGCAAAGTCACACACGCCACAGTCACAAATCGCCAGCGTCTTTGTCCAGCATGTCCGCGACCGTTCGGGCAGTGCGGAGGGCTGCCGCGGCGTCGAGAAGCGTGCAGTTGGCTAAACCACCGCGGGGGTGCACATCAACGGCATGGGTGAGCAGTGTGCGGTCAAGTCCCAGTTCGTCCCACATGCGTGCGACATCGACCGCAAGGTGGCGCGGGTCGTGGTCGTCCCCGGCGCGGGTCATGCCCAGGCCAACGCGCATACCTGCGGCGAGTGCGTGCCCCATGCCGTCGTACTGTTCGCTGCCGCGTACTGTGTCCAGAGTTACCTGGCAGGTCTCCACGCCTGCGACCTGGGCGACTTTCCACAGCGGCGGATACCCGGTTTGGTTGAGGTAGCGCACCTCCGCACGCTCGATGACACCAGCCAACCGTTCTCCCAGGTCGGCATCGTTGATGGAAGGAATCTCATCAAATTGAGATGTTCCGGGCAGGGAACCATCGCGAACCTGCGCAAGTAGTGGCTCGTCTAGCTGCACATACACCTCGGTGTCAAAGCGCACTCGCACATCGGCGCTGTACTCCTGGATTCCGGCGATCAGAGATTCCGTGAGGTCACGCAGGGCACCGGTGTCGGTGAGTGCGCGATGTCCGTTGCTCAGTTCGATGGATGCTGACAGCGTCCACGGGCCTGCGACCTGGATTTTCACGGCGTCGATACGCGTACCCCATGCCTGTTCGCACTGGTCTAGATCTGCCTCTACCCGATCCCATATGCGGCGAGTGCGCAGCTGCGGGCGAGTGCTGAGCACCCAACTTCGCGGCCCCGCATCCACGTTAATTCCGGGCAGTATCCCGGTGGTGAGCCCCACCACGTCCACCCCGCGAGCGGGAAGAATGGGTAGTTGCCGCAGGTCACCGGTTTCACCCGCAACGATGTCGGCGGCGGCGATTATCGACGCCCCGGGCAGCTCGCCCAGTCCGTAAAAGTTGACGGTCATGAGTGGGCCGTCCCGCAGATCGTGCCGGAACCCAGCACAATATCGCCATCAGGATCAGGCAAATACAGGACAGCTGCTTGACCACGCGCCACGCCCTGAAGCGGTGTGTGCAGGGACAGTTCCATGCGGTCGTTATCCTTGTCGATGCGGGCGTGACACGGAACGACGCTGCCATGGGCGCGGACCTGCACCTCGCATTCCAGCTCCCCCTCCATGGCCGGGTGCAGGAATTTGAGGCGGTCGGCGTGAATTGTTGTGATGGCTAGGTTTTCGCGCGGACCAACGGTCACCACTCCCGTCTGCGCGTTGATATCGGTAACGTAGCGGGGACGCCCATCGGCTGCGGGATTGCGCAAGTCAAGTCCCTTTTCGCTGACCGATAGTGAACTCATGCACGCCTTGATGCTCCCGCAGAGGCGTTCCTTCCTGATCCACAATCAGCCCCGGACGCAAGCCAATATGCTTACCTAAAAACGCCTGGGTGTTGCCATCGGGAATGAAGCAAATATCGTAGGAATCCGGCTTCTTGGCCACGGAAAAGCCCATCTCACCGGCTTCTTCGCGGATCTGAGGCTTCTTGGTGTCGCCCACTGGGAACATGCACCGCTTGATCTCCTCCGCGCCCAACACCCCGAGCACGTAGGACTGGTCTTTATCTGGATCAATGGCACGGCGGAGGTACCCATCGCCACCGTCAATGGGTTGGGTGAGCCGCGCGTAGTGCCCGGTAGCCACGGCGTCGAAACCCAGCGCCACACCCCGTTCTAGCAAGGCGCGAAACTTGATTTTCTCGTTGCAGCGCAGGCACGGGTTGGGGGTTTCGCCGATGGCGTAGGAATCAATAAAATCATCAATCACATCCTCCTTGAACCGGTCCGAAAAAGTCCCAGACGTAAAAGGGAATGCCCAGTTTGTCGCACACGCGGCGAGCATCGGCGGAATCTTCCAGCGAGCAGCATCCGCGCGAGGATTCACGCACGGCCTGCGGATCCCGCGACAACGCCAAATGCACCCCCACCACCTCATGACCGGCTTTCACCGCGCGTGCCGCCGCCACTGCGGAATCCACGCCGCCGCTCATCGCCGCCAAAACTCGCACTGCCTGTGATCCTTCCTGAATTGCCTTGTGGCCCGACCCATTGGAGCCATATGGGCCTAACAGAATAAGCCCGTTACGTGGGAAAAGGCAAGTTGAAAGCAGGCTGCTGGTAGCCATTGCGCGACTACCTGCTTGCGCTATTCCATTATTTTAGTATTTTAAAACTATGGACTCGATGAAACCTCCGACCAGCGAACAGCCGCCTTCGCAACTGCCCTCGCAACGCGAGCAAGAACTAGAACGCAGGCTCGCCGCCATTGAGGCGCGGCTTGCCGTGTTGGAAGAACACGTACCTAAAGAAACGGCAGCCACACTACCCACCGGAACCAAGCAGGTAGACGACTCTGCTGACACCTATTGGGCACTCACCGAACTGTCATTACAAAACAACACTGCCGACAACACCGGTGCCGTCATGTTCGCGGGTCACGTCACCACTAGTGAGCAAGAAGCCACGTACCAGTGGACTCGCCCCACCGACTTCTTCCTCGCCACCAGCTGGGACGATCCCCATGACACGCCTTACCGCACTGGCACATCCGGTACGGGGAACCATCCTCCGCACGCTTCGACGCCCCGGCTACCGCAGCGCAACTTGCCGAAAACAATGTGGTCACCTCCACCGGAACGGCGTACCACCACCCTAACGCCCCTCATGTCCGCTGGTTGGATCAGCAAAGAAACCCACTGGGAATTCAGTATTCGCACCAGCAGGATCGTCCCCTTACTCACCATCCTCGCGTGCTGCGAAGACCATTAACAAGAAAGGCGTAATCGCGTGAAAATCAAGCCGCGACACCTGACTGCCGTGACAGTTGCAAGCCTTATTGCCATGTCAATCCTTGTAGCAGGCTTGACTTTTGGCCCCAAACACATCACAGTAGCGCAGACAGCAACGGGCGACCCCGAGCTCGCTGGTCACCTCGCGCAACACGAGCCGAAGGGTGCGCACAACCTTGCCGCGGCAGTCGTCGATAGTAATGGTGCAGTGAAGTTCGCTGGGCTTGGTGCGGATGAGAATACGGAGTTTGAAATCGGGTCTGTGAGTAAAACCTTCACGGCTGAGCTTCTTCGGCAGGCGGTGGAGCGTGGAGAGGTCACTTTGGACACCACTGTTGGCGAGATTCTGGACGAGGCTGATATGTCTACTTCGGACATCACCCTGAAGGAACTAGCCACCCACACATCAGGGCTGCCGCGGATTCTTGGTATATCGGCCTTCGCAGTGGCGATCAGTATGCAGCGAAGACAGAACCCATATGATGGCTTGACCACTCAGAGGATTCTGGATGAAGCCCGCACCGCAACTCTCACAGACCGCGGAACGTACAACTACTCCAATTTTGGAATGGCGCTGCTCGGACATTTGCTGGCGCGACGGGCTGGTACAACCTACGCGCAGCTTGCTCAAGAACGCATATTTCACTCCCCTTGGTATGAACAGCACCTACGTCATGACCCCCGAAACAACACCCGCAAACGCACCGCGTGGGCTGGACATTACTGGACACCCCACCGCCGTATGGGACGACGAAGGGTACGGGCCGGCCGGCGGAATTCGGTCAACTGCCGCCGACATGACTCACTTTATGAAGCATCTGCTAGCCCAGGGACTCCCCGACTACACCTGGGTACGCGAACAGGAGGTGGCCTGGCACAACGGCATGACCGGCGGCTTCGCATCCATGCTGGTGATTGACACACGGAACCACAACGCCAGTTTTGTAGCCAATGACAGCAACGTAGCTATTGATGAGCTCGGAATGGAGCTGCCACGATGAATCCAGCCATTGTCAGCACGATTTTGACCGTCCTCATACTCTTCATTGCAGCTCGTTCACTTCGCCGACGACGCCGCCCTGGGATCGCGCTACTAGATTGCGGTGTCAACTGTGCCATAGTGTTCTTCATCGCCAACAGCGGCGGTATCGCCTGGACAAGCCAGGTATCCGTCGTCCTGTGGTGGCTCACCGTAGCGCTCTGCGCAGCCGGAACAGCTTGTAGCATATTTACTTATCTGCTAACGTTGCGTTCGGATTAAAAAGGAGCTCTCCACATGTAATAGCAACGTCCCCTCCCGCACCGCTGACTGCTGCTTTAAGAGCACAAGCACACGCAGCGGGAATTTCATCGTTGCCATCGTCCCTCCTTGCATGTGGAGTCACCGTGTCTACCAACCCGTACGGGTTCCCCATCACTGTTCCCGGCTCAAAAGCCCCAGTTCGCATGTGGTCACCGCTTTACGACGTCGACCACACCGCTCAACAGCAAATCCGCAACGCATCTCTCCTTCCGTGGGTTCACGGCGTCGCCGTCATGCCCGATGTTCACGCAGGCGCTGGCGTGACTGTTGGAAGCGTCATCGCCATGCACGGTGCCGTTTCACCGGCCGCTGTCGGCGTGGATATTGGTTGCGGAATGATGGCGGTAAAAACAACCGCCACACTTTCCGATCTGCCCGATAACCTCGCCGGCATCCGCGCCGCCTGGGAAAACGTTGTTCCCGTTGGTTTTGCCAAGCATAAAACCCATGCCGCACTGCTGGGGCGAGACGGTTTTATGCGCCGCGATGTCAAGAAACTTTTCTCACGTTTCACTAATCTCCGCGTTGATGTCTCCGCAAAGGAAAACAACGCGGTCCGGCAATGCGGAACGCTCGGCAGCGGCAACCACTTCATCGAGTTGTGCAGCGACAACCACGGCATTCTGTGGCTGATGTTGCATTCCGGATCACGCAACATCGGCAAGGAAATCGCCGAGCGGCACATCTATCGCGCGAAACACCTGGAATGGAACAGCGATATTCCAGACCGCAACCTCGCTGTATTCTTGCACCGCGACCAGGACGGCACAGAATACAAGGAATGGGCCGACTACCTTCATGACATCTACTGGGCACAGGAATACGCCCTGCTCAACCGACGCATCATGATGGGCTCCATCAAAGCCGACCCTACAGAACATTCTTCCGCAGGTTGCCTTTACCCAGGAAATCAACTGTCACCACAACTACGTCTCTGAGGAAACCTACGACGGTCTTGACTTGGTAATCACCCGCAAAGGGGCAATCAGCGCGCAAACAGGTGAATTGGGCATCATTCCGGGTTCGATGGGAACCGGCTCATACATTGTGCGCGGGCTGGGAAATACAGCATCGTATTGTTCCGCCTCTCACGGTGCTGGCCGAACAATGAGCCGTGGAGCGGCAAGGCAGGCATTCACCCTCGCTGACTTGATCGAGCAAACCCGTGGCGTGGAGTGCCGGAAAGACTACGGGGTTCTTGATGAAATCCCTGGCGCCTACAAAGACTTGAGCCAGGTTCTCTCACACGAGGTAGACCTGGTGGAAATTGTGGCCAAACTCGACACACTACTGTGCATCAAAGGATAAAAAATGAGTAACAACAATCGCTACGTGCGACTCAGCAAAACAATGTCCGTCGCACTGCGGCACGACCCTGATTCTTTCGGAATCGAGCTGGACAAAGAAGGCTGGGTGGATGTCGATAAACTTCTCGACGCCCTGCGCAAACATAAGCGCTGGGAGGACATCACCGAAGAGGACTTCCATACGGTCATGAGCATTTCAGATAAGAAGCGTTTCGAAATCAGCGATGGTCACATCCGCGCACTCTACGGCCATTCCATCCCCATGAAGATCGTTAAAGAACCAACCACTCCTCCTCCGTTGCTCTATCACGGTACCGCCAGGCGGAATCTGGATAATATTCTCCAACAGGGCATTCTTCCCATGTCGCGCCAATACGTGCACATGTCGGAAGACGTGGAAACGGCAACGAAAGTGGGACGTCGAAAAGCGCAGGACATTGTGATCCTAGCAATAAACACACAGGCAGAACCAGGGGTGCTGTTCTACTGTGGCAATGATCAAACATGGCTCGCCGACCGCGTTCCGCCCAGTATGATTGAGGTCCTGAACTAACCTCATTTCGCATTGGGAAGCACGCATGACTCAGAACAATGATCATCTGCGGATCGGTGATACCGAGCGCATCCACGCACTTGACGCCCTCAGCCGCCACTACGCCGACGGCAGGCTTGACGACGCCGAGTTCAACCGCCGCTCCGACATCATCACCACCGCAACCACCCAAGGCGAACTGCGGGAACAATTTCGCTGACCTCCCAGGAGGATTCCCATTCACAGCCGACACCACAGGCGCACTTGTCCCCTATGAACAGGCCGAAAGTCACTCGCTTGTCGCGGATGTAGATCCCGAGACCAAGGAGCTGGAAAGGCTCAAGAAAAAAGGCAAGATCATCAACCTCATTGATGGGTTGAACGGCACTGTCTCTCTGGCCGCATTCTTCTTGCTGATGTTTGTATTCAACGTCTCCTACGCGTGGCTTGTCTTCCTAGCAGTTCCCGCCATTGGCGCAGGTGCGCGCCTACTTTTGCGCTTCGACGAATCAGAGGAAGACGCGTATGACAAATACCAGGAAATAGCGCAGAAAACAACGTGCCCAGCGCCTCGAACAAGCAGCATTCAAGATGCAGGAACTGGAAAACAGGAACCGTGAGGGGAGATAGCTACTGAATATTACCTAGCATCTTTTACCGTTGCCCCACTCTTAGAGTAAGTGGCAGTAATTAAAATCTATATGACAATCAGATTTGACATACCACAGCACATAGCTGTGACAATATCAAATATTCTCACGATAACCCTCTAACGCGGGGGCAGTTTTAGTTGGGGGTAAACTCGATAATTTCATAATCAGCAATTCCCTGCCTGATTAAACGGATCTTCAGAGATTATTCCTTCAACCTGTTTCCTACTGTCTGCCTGCATCACTATCACGCCCCCAACCCGAGGTTCCTTACGGCCAGACATCAGAAATATTCCCTGCTCATAATAGCGTTCAAGGTACGCGACATGATCAGGAAGATGGGCTTCTACATCAGATAGTTTTTTGACGTAAGTAAGCGATACGATAAACATAAATTTCATCGTATCACCAACTCAGGCATCGGAAATCTTTTAATTTCATTGAATAAAAGACCGACAAGCTCACGTTCAAGCTTGTCGGCCTTGTGTGTTCGGTTACTGCTCTAGCGGGCAGCACGACCCTACGGTCTATTCTTCGCTGGTTTCCTTTGCTTTCTTGCTGCGTGGGGACAGCCAGGTTGCCAGGATTCCGATGACAAAGAGCAGGAGGAACAGCCACCAGACGCCTGTCCACTGAGATGAGTGTTCGTTGCCGTTGCTGCTTGCGCTGTATTTGGCCAGATCGGGGCCATGTTCGCCTTCACCAGTGGATGCGACAGCGAGTGTGACATTCACGGGTTCACTACCCGCATCGGCAGGTGCGTTGTGGCGGACAGCTACGAGCTGCTCACCCGCCAGGAAGGAGGTGTTAACAGCGCCAGCCTTCTTCATGTTGGCCCACCGAATCGGCTCGGTAGCAAACGTTGCCGAGGTAGCCTCATCAGCGTTCAAAACCACGTTGCCTTCGCTGCGGTCAGTCCCGTCTGCGCCGCCGTCAGTCGTGGCAGACAGGTGGTTGTACAGCGGGCTGAAAGCCTGCCAGCTGATGCTGTGATCATTTTTGCCTGCAGCCTGTGCCTCAAGGTGCATCTGCAAGCGCTGTCCGTCTTTGACAGGAACCCTGAACCACTGAGTTTCGCCCGGTTTGAGAGCAGCGGTGTACGTTCCTGCCTTGACGCTGGGTGCGGCCGCAACGTTGGTGTTGGTCGGAAGTTCACCAGCGACGTCGCCAAGCGGAAGGTCAGCAATCTTTGGTTTGCTGGAGGATTGAGGCAGTTTGGCGTCGTCAACCTGCGGAACAGCCCAGGTGGAAATACGGATGGGCAGATCCTTGTCAGCGGCGAGTTCGCCTGTGCGCTTGAGCACGAGGTCGTACTTACCGGGCGGGCAGTCGGTACCCTTCTTGATTTCTTTCGAAAGTAGCGAGGCGGATTGTGCACCCGTGAAGTTGCCGTCTACCTTGACTTTTTCTGAGGTGGCGACGCAGGCCTTCCCCTTGGGGTTGAGGAGTTCAGGGGTGACAGTTAGCTCCTTGCCCTTGGCGCTCACATTACCCTCAGGAGTCGGAATCAAGAATCCAACGTTGAGTTGCTGACCTTCCTTCAGCGTCACAGACCAGTGGCGTTCCTGGTCTTTCGAATCGCCACTTACAGCCGGAAGTGAGTCAGTGAACAGCTGCTGGTGAATACGCCCGTCACGGGTCGTACCCACAGCAAGCGTGGGCGCACCGTCAGCCTTGTTGGTGCCCTTCATGTCCTTAGCTGCGGTCTGGGTTGCAGAGGCAGCCTCAGAGCTTTCAGAGGCCTTAGCCGTGGTGGAATTTTCGGTTGACTTCTTGTCTTCGGTCTTCGTCTCGGACTTTTCGTCAGACTTGGGAGTCTCTGCCTTGGATTCCTCCGCCTTGGGCTCCTCAGATTTTTCGGCAGACTTCTCGTCAGATTTCGACGTTTCAGCCTTGCTTGGCTCGCCGTTCGCCTTCGATTCGGAAGACTTCTCAGCGGACTTCTCGGCCGACTTGTCTACAGACTTCTCAGCGCTCTTGTCCTCGCTCTTGTCGCCGTCATGCTTATGCCCATCGTGCTTGTGGGTGTCCTTCTTGTCACCCTTGTCACCGTCATGCTTGTGCCCGTCATGATCGCCGCTGTCTTTCTCGCCAGCGTCTTTCTTGTCAGCGTCTTTCTTATCCGCGTCCTTCTTATCACCTTTACCTGCATCGTTTGCTGCAGCTGCGCCTTGAGCAGACAATGCGGTGACGAGTGCGCCGACGGATGCTTCGTCAGTGGCATCAGCGTAGGTGCCGCCGCCTGCTGCTGCGAGTTCTTTCAGCTGTTCGCGGACGGTTCTCGTCGGCGTTGAGGCCAACAACATCAATGGTGACATTGCTGTTGCGCTTGTGGATGTCGCGGGCTACCTCAGCCATCTCTGGCGGCGCGCAGGTGTCAATGCCGTCAGAAACCAGCACGATGTGGCGCTTGTTCTTTTCTGTCTTCTTTGTGTCCAGGGTCTTTTCGGCCGCGAGGAGGGCCGGGCCGATCGGGGTGTATCCGCTGGCAACCAGGCCGTCGATCTGGGCAGCAATTTCGTCGCGCGAACCGCCGAGAGGCACCAGGGTTTGGACGTCTTTACAACCAGCTTCTTTTTCTTCGTCGCTGTTTCCGGTGCCAGTACCGTAGGTCAGCAGAGCAAGTTGCTGGTCACCCGGCAGTTCGCCGAGGAGGGTGTGTGCCACACGGTTGGCGGTGTTGGTGCGTAGTTCACCGGAGCCATCAGGTGCCCACATGGAGCCGGAGGCGTCGATAATCAGCGCGGTGTCTGGGTGTTCAGACGATGGCTCAGCGCTGCTAGCGAGTGGGGCATGCATCCCAATGAGAGTGCACGCTGTTGTTAATGCGGCAACGCCAACACGCATGCGTCCCGGACCAGTGTGAGGCATGCGTGTTCCTAATAGGGTTGTGAATCTCATGTTTTCTATTAGAAAGAATTCTAAGCACATCCGCTACTACTTTGATAAACTTTTATCATTTTTTAAGAATATTCTTATAAAATGGGCGATATTTTGAGATTTATGCCACATCAAGAGAGTGACACGACAACGCAAAATCACATCAATACCTGTGCTACCCAGCGACTATATATCCCGACATCTACGACACACTATGGACCACATCGCCGGATAAGCACTACTGCTAAGATCATACCTTCGCAGTGTCATTCCTCAGTTTCAGCCCCACTTAAACAGCCGTGCCCCGAGAGCGCCGAAGATAACGATCATGCCGAGCAACACTGCCGTCGCAACGCCATAGTCGGACCACGCGTGACCCGCCCACAGCCCTTGCATCAATTCCACCAGGTGCCGCAGTGGGGAAAACTGCGTGGCATGCCGCACCCCACTCGGCAACGCCTCCATTGAATGAAAGCGCCGGACGTGATCATCAATACAATCATCACGCCGTTACCAATACCGGTTGCCGCCGCCGCTGACGGATACACCGCAGCCAGCGTGTATCCCAGCGCCAGGAACGCAATAAGCCCACACGCCCCCGCGACGAGCACGAGCAGAACACTCCCCTGCGCCCGGACGCCAAACATGAGCATTCCAACAATCAAAGCCAGAACCACACCGGTCATCCCCACAAGGAAATGAACGGTCACGTCCGCCGCCACGTACGTCCACGACTTCAACGGTGTGGCGCGAAGACGCGCAAAGGCACCGCTTTCACGCAGTTGCAGCTGCGTTGCGGGCAGTATTAGGATTCCCATAATCGCCACTACCAGCGACGACATCGCCGGAAGCGTGGCGTCCACAAAGCCCTTACCGTCAAACTGTGGTGTTGGATCGTTGCCAAATATTGTGCCAAGTATCGCCACCAACAGCGGTGGAAAAATGAGGGTGAAAAACAGCCCGACAGGTTCTCGCAGCATGGATCTGCCAAGGGTTATCACAAGGGTTTGGTACGCGCGCATCAGTGTTCCTTCCGCAGTGTGCGTCCAGTGAGATTAAGAAAAACGTCCTCCAGACCCGGTGTGGTCGTTTCCATATCGTGCACAGCAAGTCCGGATTGAGTGAGGTAAGCCAACACATTTTGAGCAAAAGCTCCCCGCCCCTTAACGACGATCGCGTCACCGTCACCGTCCACACTGGTCACTCCCTGCACCGATGTCAGCTCTGCTAGCACTGGGTGATCGAGGACGGGCGAGTTGAGGTTGAGGCGCAGCGTGGAGTCCCCGCCGTAGCGCTGGATGAGTCCCGCAACAGTGTCCAGCGCGACGAGCTTTCCACTGTCTATGATGGCCACACGATCACAGAGCGCCTCGGCTTCTTCCATGTAATGCGTGGTCAGAACGACGGTTTTGCCACGATCGCGGATGCCACGCACAACGTCCCACATGGCAAGTCGCGCCTGCGGATCAAGAGCAGTAGTCAGCTCATCGAGGAAAAGCAGCTCGGGATCATGGATAAGGGCAAGGGCAATAAATACTCGTTGACGTTCACCGCCGGACAGCCTGGCAACAAAAGAGCGCTCCTTCACGCCAATACCAAGCAGCTCCAGCAGCGGCCGCCACGGCACAGGATTGTCATAGAAAGAGGAAAATAGTTGCAGTGCTTCGCCAACTTTGAGCCTGGGCAACAACGCGGCTTGTTGTAGCTGAATCCCGGTTCTTTGCACCAGCTGGTGCATGTCTTTTATGGGGTGCATTCCCAGGACGTCGATAGTGCCGGATGTTGGGGTGTCCAGCCCTTCAATACAGCTGAGGAGCGTGGTCTTTCCTGCCCCATTTGGTCCGATGATTCCAAAAATCTCATTATCCTCAACAGCAAAGCTCACCTTGTCTACGGCGGTAAGCTCACCGAAACGGCGGGTCACATCACGGCACACGATCGCACTCATCACAACTCCTCGGTTGCGTCGCCTGATTGCCTTATGTTTCCCACCCTAGCACGGTAATACAAGTAATACTAGTATTACCGATTGGAAATTAGGGATGTACCGATTCTGATGCGCACCGTACATAGCGGTGGAGGTGTGAAGGCGTGGAGGTGCGGGAGGGCGTCGAAACGCGGGCCCCACCACGTGGTGAGCACCCGCGCCTGCGCCTCAGCTAACCTGTGCGGCTACCCTCTAGACCTCAAACAGCGAGACGAGCTGCTTGGTGTAGTCGTCGCGGTCGTCGGCAAAGAGCTCGTCCTTGCCGCATTCGTCCACCAATTCGCCCTTGCGCATCACCACCATGCGGTCGCTCATAAAGCGAACCGCTGTGAGGTCATGGGAGATAAACAAGTAGGAAAGATTCAACTGCTCCTGAAGATCCTTCAACAGATTGAGCACTCGGGCCTGCACGGAAACGTCGAGGCTAGCCGTCGGCTCGTCCAAAATAATCACCGCGGGTTCCGTGCTCAAGGAGCGCGCGATGGCAATACGCTGCTTCTGCCCGCCCGAGAGCTGCCCCGGGTAGCGCTGCAACAAACCCGGATCTAGCTGCACAAGCCCCATCAGCTCTTCCGCGTACTGCTGTAGCGTGAGCCCCTTTCTTTCAAGGATGGCGTTGCGTTTTTCCGGGAAGCACGCAAGCGGTTCCAGCAAGGAATCCCCCACCCGGAGGCGGTTGTTAAAAGACGAACTTGGGTTCTGGAACACCATCTGCATGGTGCGTCGCTTTTTCCGCTGCACCCGCGACGGCAGAGCCGTCAGCTCCTCCCCCTGCAACCACATCTGCCCACTATGAAGCGACTCCAAGCCGAGCAGGCACCGCGACAACGTGGACTTTCCACTCCCAGACTCACCGACCAGGCCCAAGCACTCGCCGCTGTTTACGGCGAGGTCTACTCCACGGACCGCCTGGGTGCCATCACGGTACGTTTTGGAAAGGTTTTTTGTTGCAAGAACTTCTGTCATAGTTGATCATCCACCGGTAGTCGCTCTAGGTCACTATGAAGCGTTGGAACTGACGCAAAAAGGTGTCGCGTATAAGGGTGCTCAGGATGCGCGACAACAGTCGCAGTATCGCCTTGTTCGACAATGGCCCCCTGTCGCATCACCGCAACCCGATCCGCATGCTGAATCACGCACCGGAGATCGTGAGTAATAAAAAGCACCGAACAATCGTGCTTCTCCCGCAATGCGTTAATAAGGTCAAGCACCGCGGCCTGGCTCACAGCATCAAGGGCGGTCGTGGGTTCATCCGCGATAAGGAGCTTCGGCTTGAGCATCATCGCGGTGGCAAGCGCCGCACGCTGAAGTTGACCGCCGCTCAGCTGGAAAGGATAGCGTTGCGAAAAAGCAACATCCAGTCCCACCTCTTCCAGCGACGTATTCACCAACTGTGTTTCCTCGCTCCGCGAATAATTCTTGTGCGCGTATCGCCTCCACCATCTGGCTGCCGATTTTTAAGGAAAGGCGTAAAAGGCACCGGAATAGTCTTGGAAGACGTAAGAAATCTCCGCACCCCGCACGCGCCGCATATCACTGGGGTTAATATTTAGCAGGTCCCGACCATCCAAAGAAATTTCAGCGGCAGTCCGGCGCAGACCTCCGGGGAGCATATCAGTAATGGCAAAAGCGGAGACGGATTTTCCACTGCCGGATTCGCCAATAATGGAAAACCATTCCCCTTTTTCTATATCAATATCCAACGACGGGACCAGCGTTCGCCCCGCCTTTGTTGACACGTTCAATTCTTTAACGTGCAGTCGCGACATCAATAACCTCTTCCGTTCCTTGAGTGCCGGAGAATTTCTCGGTGAGCTTATCCCCCACAAGATTCGTCGCAAGAACAACAATCAGAATCGCCATGCCAGGGGCAAACATGAGCAGCGAGGTTTCCGCAAAGTAGGTGCGCCCTTCAGACAGCATGGAACCCCACTCCGGTGAAGGCTGTGGAACACCCAGGCCCAAGAACGAGAGCGACGCGACCAGCAACACAACTTTGCCAAGGTCAAGCGTTGCCAGGGCCATAACCGGACCAATCACATGCGGGAGGAAATGATGCCGCAGCGTGCGGAACACGCTCGAACCGCTAATGCGCGCAGCCTGGAGATAATCTTGCGTTTTCTCCTGCAACACCACACTTCGAGCCAAACGGGCATAACCAACCCACTTTACTAAAAGAATAGCGATAAGGAGGTTCACATAACCCGGCCCCAGCAAGCCCGTAATAACAATTGCAACAATGTATTCGGGAAGCGCCATGAACGTGTCGCTTGTTCGCATGAGGATCCAGTCCACATATTTGCCAAGATAGCCAGCAAAGAGACCAATAGGAACGCCAACAATCATCGACAACACAAGCGCCGCGAGAGAAATACCCACAGTTGTTTGACCACCAGTAAGCAGACGGGAAAATACGTCGCGCCCAAGCTGATCCGTCCCAACAAGGTGCGCTGCGCTCGGACCCTGGAGTGCATTATTCAAATCCACGGCGATGGGATCATAAGGGGCAAGCCACGGGCCCACGATAACCAAGACAAGAAGCGCGGCGGTAAGGATCATGCCCCACGGAAGCTTTAACAATTTATGCATCATCCGCGCTCCTGTTCCTTGATCTTGATGGATGGGTCGATCATTCGGCACAGCCCATCAACAAAGGCCATAATCACCAGAATTGCGATCCCCACTACTAACACAAACCCCTGGATAACGGCATAGTCGCGGCGCGCAATCGCTTCGACCGCGAGCCGACCCATTCCTGGCAGGCCGAACACCACCTCAATGACCACAGAACCCGAAAGCAAACTGCCCAAACTGACGGCCAGCATAGTCACAACCGGGATCAGCGATCCGCGCGTCACGTGCCGCAGCACCACATTCCTCTCTGGCACTCCCCGCATTCTGGCCGCCCGAACATAGTCTTCGGCGTTAATTTCTACGTAGCGGTTGCGGAACATTTTGACAAAGGGCGGGGCAATAGCCACCACAAGGCAGATGACTGGAAGCACAAGTCCAGCGCCGTTATGCCACCCTGATGATGGAAGGAGTTTCACCTTCACGGCAAACATGGTGATCAGGAGCAAGCCCAACCAAAACGCGGGTATTGAGGCACCGAGGTAACAAAACCACATGATGATTTTGTCCACCCAGGTGTTGCGGTACCGCGCGGCCAACCAGCCCAGCAGCACCACAACAAGCGCAGTGACCAGCAGCGATACCCCCGAGAGGATGGAGGAGGCGGGCAATGCCTTGGAAATCTCGTAAGAGACAGGCTTGCCAGTCATCACTGACGTGCCCATGTCGCCCCGAAGCAATCCCTCAAGGTAATGCCAGTACCGAACAATCAATGGATCATTCAGGCCCATGCGCTCCCGGGTGGCTTCTATTTCGGACTTGCTCACCGCCACATCGTCGATGCGCAGCACCGACAATACGGCGTCTCCCGGGGCGAGGGCGACGATAAAGAAGCTCGCAATGGTGAGGAGCCAGACGGCTATCACCGCCTCCCCGAGCCTGCGAAGCGCCCATACTTTATTCAATGTCTAGATCCTTCGTGACCATCTGGAACTCAAACTCGTTGCTGGGGGTGAACCAACCAGTGACGGTTTTCTTGTAGGCAGCAGTCTCGTAGGGCGACACGATGTAGCAGTTATATGCTTTACTGCGAATGTCTTCCGCGATTTCGCGCATCTGTGTTGCCCGCTCGTCCTCATTCACGGTCTCGTTGAAGGTGTTGATCTTGGCAATAAGCTCGGGATCATCGAGCCCGCCATAGTTCTGTGCGCCGTCGGGCATGAATGCGCCGTTAACAAAGTAGGAGCCGTCGCCGCGCGTGAGCGTTGCAAGGGAGAATGTGGCAGCGTCCCAGTCGCCACCGGCGAGGTATTCGTCGATGTTTTCTGCGTTGTGGATCTCCATATTCAGCCCCACCTTCGCTGCGCTGTCTTGGAAAGCCTGCGCAATTTGGGGAAGTTCGGGGCGGGCGTTGTAGGTGGCCAGTTTCATGGAGATTGGCTCCGCAAGTTTCCCGTCTTTCACCTCAAGCCCTGCGGCTTTGAAGTGTTCGAGGGCTTTTTCCGGGTTGTAGGTGGATTCAAGCTGCTTGGGTGAGGTCGGCAGATCGCCCGGGAAGGGATTGTCGGTGACGATTGCGCGGCCCCTGAGAATTGTTTTTGCTATGGCTTCTCGGTCAACCAGCGCGTCAACGCCTTTGCGGAATTCGATGTTGTTCCACAGGTCAGCGTGGGCGCCCTTGTAGTTGTAGATGAGGTGATAGACGCGCGATCCGGGGACGGCATCAACTGCCAGGCTGCTGTCTTTGCTGATCGCATCAAGGCTTTCTAGTGACGGCCGGTAGATAACATCCGATTGCCCTGATTGGAGCGACAACATGCGCGCATTTGCGTCTTCATTCGCCGTCATGGTCACGCTATCGAGCTTGGCTTTTCCATCCCAGTAGTCGTCGAAGCGTGTGAGGCGAGCAGCACCTTTAATGTCAAAGGATTCGAACTTGAAGGCACCGGTGCCAATGGGAAAGTCTTTGCTGGCGTCAACGTCGGTGATCACGTTGTTGTAGTGCACAAGCTCGGATGGCAGCGACGCGTATTTTTGGGTCGTGCGAATTTTCAGCGTTTGGCCATCGGCCTCAATCGACTCAGCTTTCAGGGCTGTTGCCACACCAGGGTTGACTTCAATGCCGTGTTCCAGGCTTTTCTTCACGGCCTCCGCGGTGACATCTTTGCCGTTGTGGAATTTCACGCCTTCGCGGATGTGGAAGGTCCAGTTTTGCGCGTCCTCGGAACTCCACTCATCGGCAAGCCAACCATAGAGCTTGTTGGTGTTCGGTCCAGGCCAATGAGGGTTTCTGTTGTCCCGGAGTTCATGATGAAGCTGGTCCTGTTGAGCTGCGCATCTACCGTGTTTGCAGCGAACACAGTTTGAAGGTTGAGCGTTTTCCCGTCTGCGGAGGAGCCACTTCCGTCTTCGATGCCACATGACGTGAGTGCCAACGCAGCTACACACAGCGTTGCTGCCATAGCTTTAATTTTCATCTTCTACTCCCTGGTATTGGGTTACATTCCCACGAAGCGCAATGGAGTAGTAGAACGCAGGCGTATAAGGCAGCGACTTATCCAGCCGCATTATACAAGGCCGCACAATCCATACTCCGTGGGTCACGACAGCAAAGGTCTGAGCAGTTCTCCTGGCTCCAGTTCAGCGCTACGTTTCTTTCCTTCCCGATAAAAATCAGTGGCACGCAAGAAACAGCTCCCTGTTACAGTGGCGGGACCGCTCCGGTTTTTCACCGGATTCTCTATTAATGCATAGTGCACTCAGACCTCTATGAAATTGAAACACAGAATGTGATCCACGAAATCATAGCATCTAGGTTGTCGCAACCAGAATTGATGTGCGAAAAAAACACCTTTCACAGTTCGTACACTTCATCCCCGGCGATATACATAACGCGCCCCTCCAGCACCGGCGGCGTTACTCCCCCGTTGGTGTTCAACCGCAAAAACCCAGGCACAGGCAGCCGCGCCTCCAGCACGCCGTCACGCACCGCCGATGCAACATCCGCGAGAATATCCTCGTACGTATCCACCGTCGCCCACGCATTAAACTGCCTGATCAGCACGCTTATCGACGCCCCGTCATCCCCGCCGCACGTCCCACCGCGCGGAAGCGTCGGCATAGTCCCACCCCTGCACCTGCCCTGTAAGTGTAGGTATCGATCCCCCACCTCAGCGTTGCGTTGTGACTACTCAAAGCATCGGTGAGCATCACGCCGTAGCTTCGAATATCTGCCCCGCCATAGCGCTCAACCGCACTTTTGTACGCCTCAGAAAGCACGGCCCGAACGCCCGCGCGGAGGTGAGAACGTTGGTCCGATCCCACCTAGCCTTTACCCTGCCATTCCCGCGATCCGCGCCCTGGCTACTACATCCCCAATAACGCCGAGCACAGTAGCCACATCGTCCGACGTGGTGGTGCGCCCAAGCGTGAAGCGAATAGCACCACGCGCATCGTGTTCGGACATCCCCATCGCGAGTAGTACCTCACTGGCGCGGTTCACGCCGCTGGAGCATGCGGACCCTGTGGAGCATTCAATCCCGAGGGAATCGAGCAGCATAATCAGGCTGTCCCCCTCCGCTCCCGGGAAGGAAAGGTGCAGGTGACCGGGTAGTGCCTCGTCGGGTGTGTGTACGATAACGTCATCGACCTGGGAGAGTATCCCGGCGCGCATCTGGTCCCGCAGGTCGGCAACGCGTTGCCTGTCCGTGTCCATCTCGTGGATTGCTTCTTTCAGGGCTGCGGCGGTGGCCACGGCCCCGGCAACGTCGGCGGTGCCGGGGCGGATGCCTCGTTCTTGTCCGCCGCCGAAGAGCACTCCTGTTGGCGCTGGTGAGCGGGCCGCCAGCAGCAGCCCTGTTCCCCTGGGTCCGCCGAATTTGTGTGCGCTGGCGGCTAGTGTGGTGGCACCGGATTCTGCGAAGGAGACGGGGATGTGCCCGATGGCTTGCACGGCGTCGATATGCACGGGGATTTTCTGCGCGGCGGCGGCCGATACGATGTCGCCGATGGGCTGGATTGCGCCGGTTTCGTTGTTGGCCCACATGCAGCTGACCAGGGCTGCGGGGGTGTCCAGTGTTGTTCCAGGAACAACCGTTCCTGTTGGCGTGACGTCCATCCAGGTCACCTCGGCCCCGGCACCGGCGGCAAGCCCGCGCACTGTTTCTAACGCTGCGGGGTGTTCGATGGGTGAGCTGACAATCCGGCGGGAGTCGCTTGCCTTGTAGAGCCCTTGGATGGCGATGTTGTCGGCTTCGGTTCCCGAGGCGGTGAAGACGACTTCAATGGGTTCGCAGTCCAGCAACGACGCGATGTCTTCCCGCGCCTGTTCCAGGGCGGCGCGGGCGCGGCGCCCTGTTGCGTATTGCCCACCCGGGTTGAGCAGCTGGGATGCCTCCAACCACGCCTCACGCGCGGAGTCCCGCATGGGCGTGGTTGCTGCGTGGTCGAGGTAGACGGGCGGCATTGTCCCCTGTTATCCCTCGCTTCTTTATTTCTTCAATGAGTTTCGGGGCGATGTCAAAAAGGTCTCCCACAACACCGAGGTCGGCGATCTCAAACAGAGGCGCGTCCTCATCGTTATTGATCACAATGATCTTCTTCGCAGTCTGCATGCCGGATTTGTGCTGGATGGCACCGGACACACCGAGGCCGATGTACAGGTCAGGCGAGACGGTCACGCCGGTTTGCCCGATCTGGAATTGTCCGGGGTAGTAACCGGAGTCCACAACGTCGCGGGTGACACCAACGGCACCGCCGAGGGCGTCGGCAAGCGGTTCCACGATGTCCGTAAAACCTTCAGCGGATCCGACGCCGCGGCCGCCAGCGACGACTACTTTGGCTTGGGCGAGGTCGGGGCGGTTGCCGCGTTCGGCGGGCGTAAATCCAGTGACCACGGGTTCTGTCGCGTTGGCGTCCGGCAATTCCAGCGCAACGAGTTCACCTGCAGCGGCTTCGGGGGCAGCATCAACCGCGCCGGGGCGCAGGGTGTAGATGGGACTGTTGCCGCTGGCGGCTGCGGTGACGGCAACAGTGTCGCCAAAGATGGACATGGCGGCGGTGCCGTCGGCGTTCACACCAACCACGTCGTAGAGCGCACCCGAGGCGAGACGAGCGGCGAGGCGACCTGCGATTTCATTCCCAGTAACGCCCGCAGCGATGAGCAGCGGCGCTGGGTTGGCACCGGCGAGGATGGACAGGGCGTCGGTAGCCGGGATGACCACGCGGGAGTCTGCGGAGGGGGTCTCGGCGGCAACGATCTGTGCGGCACCCCATTCGGCAAGTTGCGGGGTGAAGGCTGCGGCGGTTCCGGGGGTTCCCACTACAACAGCGCTGACCACGCCAAAGGCGCGTCCGGCGGTGATGAGTTCGGCGGTTACTGGGTCAAGTTCACCGTTAGAGTGCTCGACCAGAATGTAGGCAAAGGACATGGGGTTTTCTCCAAAATCAGACGAACGGCACTCAGATGAACTTTTTCAGCGGCGAGGAAGTCCGCAATGACGGTGGCGGCATCGCCGTGGTCCACCACAATCTGGCCTTGGCTGCGCTCTGGACGGGTTTCAGCACTGTGAACCGTTGTTGCAGCATGTGCCAAACCGACGTGTTCGGGGGCTACCCCAATATCGGCAAGGCTGAGGTGCCGGATAGTGGCGGCTTTGGCGGCACGGATGCCCTGGAAGTTGGCAAAGCGCGGCTTGTCGGATTTTTCCGTTACAGACACCAGCGCAGGCAAAGGTGCCTCCAAGGTGTATTCACCTTCCATGACCTCGCGGATACCGGTGAGTTTTCCGTCAACAAGGTCACAGGAGCGCAAGCTGGTGAGCGCTGGAATCTGACGATATTCGGCGATAATACCTGGCAGCGCGCCCGTCGCACCGTCGGAGGAGGCAACTCCGGTGACAATTAACTGGACGTCATCAATAGCGTTGATGGCGTTGTGGAGTGCCCAAGCGGTACCGAGGGCGTCGGAGCCTTTCAGCGCATCGTCGACAAGCAACACCGCTTCATCAGCGCCCATGGCGAGTGCTTTGCGCAGCGCATCTTCAGCGCGTTCCGGCCCGGCACTGAGCGCCACAACGCGGAAACCCTCGTTGGAGTCCCGCAGCGCTAGTGCTTTTTCCACAGCGTACTCGTTGATTTCATCAATAACTTCGGTAACGCTCTCGCGGTCTAGCGTGTAGTCGGGGTTTAAGGAATGCTCCGACCAGGAATCAGGAACGTTTTTCACCAGAACCACAATCGTGGGCATAGTGCAGTCGCCTTTCCGTATTGTCATGTCTCAATTATGTAACTCGCAGCTAGTTTAGTCTGACCAGTCTAGGTATGCATAGACAACTCAGGTCATACTAACTTGGTGACGGATTATCCGCACCGGACCCCACTCGCGGACCACACACCAAGGCCACACCAGCAGCCCCGATGCGCGTACACACCAGGGTCAGCGGGCGCTTTCCACCCAGTTTCAGCTGTTTGCGCAGCTTATCCGGGTTCACATCCACGCCACGCACCAGGATTTCCAGGCTCCCACAATCCAGCTCCCGCAGCAGGCGTTTCACGTCTTTCATTTTCTTCAGCGGCAACTGCACCACAAACTCAGCACCCGTGTGGCCCGCCGGTATTCGATCCCCTGTGAGGTATGCGATCCGTTCATCTAGCATCCACAGCCCTCCCGCACCGCCATTTGGCGCACCAGCCCCGCCCGCACGATCGCCCCATCTGGGTCGATAATAAAACGCCCCGGCGCGCCCGCCAGGTCCCCACCAGGGCGATCGTCCATATCAGAGTTCAGCACATCCACCGATTGCGTATCGACGCCCCGCGTTCGCACCGCCGCGCAACACCACAGCTTCCCTGCCCCGCCCAAAATGCTGACTGTACAGGCAGGTTTCCTTCACTTTGCCGTCCGCACTCACCACGCTGACCATTCCGGGCCACTGGCTGTAATCGATACCCGGCGCGCATTTCACGGCCAGCGGCACATCAGGCCATGCCGCGATCAGGTCCGGCAAGGGTGGAATAAGGTGCGCGGGGTCGCTGATGCGGCGGCCACCGTCACGGCGTGCTGGATCAGCAATAACACAACCCCACATCGTTGAGCTGAATCGCGGGAACAAGCGCATCCGCCGCGTAGATCAAGGAGCTGGTACCCGCAAGATTGTGGCGCGCCATGTCAAGTCGGACCAGGTCCACATCGGAACCTGCGTATCGCAGTCCAGCCCTGGAGACTGCCAATCCCTCCGTTCCCACTGAACAGGTCACATCAGCAACAAACGCACCCTCCCCCACAATGTCGCGAATTTTTGCCGAACGCACATCCGCTACCGCAGACGGTGTGGCCTGCTGCGCTGATTCGTAGCAGAAAAGCCAGCGTGCGCGGGCGTCGTCACGCAATTTTCCCGAAGCCGCGCGACGGGCATGAAGCAGTTCACCAACAGCGCGGGCGTGGTCACCGAAACGACCACGTAACACCCCCATGTCCGCAATGAGGGTGTTTTTATTCATCTGCAGCCCCTGCTCCGCATCAGAAATATCCCCTGATGCGCAATCAGAAACCGGACTTCGTCCCGGGTGTAACTCATACCCTACGGGCGAAGAAACGTCCGTCGATCCTATCAATCTGAATCGGCTGGTGGAACGTCTTAGACAAATTGTCGCTGGTCAGCACCTGATCAATCAAGCCCTGAGCAACCACCTCACCCGAATCCAGCAACATAGCATGGGTGAATCCAGCAGGAATTTCCTCCACATGGTGGGTGATCATCACCATCGCTGGGAGCGTCCGGATCCACGGCCAATTCCCCCAGGTAGCCAACCAAATCCTCACGGCCACCCAGGTCCAAACCCGCGCCGGGTTCATCCAACAACAGCAACTCTGGGTTGGTCATCAACGCACGGGCAATAAGTACGCGCTTCTTCTCCCCCTCGCTGAGCGTTCCCCACATGCGATCCTTCAAGTGCGAAGCACCTACCTGCTCCAATACAGCGTCTGCATGGCCGAAATCCATGTCATTGTATTCCTCGCGCCACCGCCCAAGAATGGCGTAGCCTGCGGAAACCACCAGGTCACTGACTTGCTCTTCCGTCGGGATGCGGTTAGCCAGAGCGGAGGATGACATACCAATCATGGTGCGCAGGTCACGCATATCTGTCTTGCCCAGTTGTTCACCCATGATGTGCGCAATGCCGCTGGACGGAAATTCCTCAGCCCCAGCCAAACGCATAAGAGTGGTTTTGCCTGCACCATTAGGCCCAAGAACCACCCAGCGTTCATCTAATTCAACTTTCCACGTCAGCGGACCAACAAGGTTTCTGCCGCCTCGGATGAAAGAAACGTCGTCAAAATCGATAAGCAAATCTGGATTAAAATCGTTCACCTTCTCCATCATGGTGGAAAGTGCAGGAAAAATCACTATTTTCAGCCGTGTCCCGCTACTTTTGTTGATCTAGACTTTTAGGGAGTCGGTCTCAGGCAGTGCGCACGGGCAGACATCCAGGTTTTCGTAACGTTTACGTAACGCAGTTTCTCGCCGCACTACCTGTAGCAGACCTCAAGAATGCGAATACACCACATCCATCACCCGCGCATCAGCGTTGGGTCCCTGCAATCGGAAGGTAATAAACTGTGACCGGACGACTTGGAATAGACGACGTCCGCCCCGTTGTGTCAGGCGGAGCCTATCCATCTAAAGCTGTTGTGGGGGAACTTATCCCTGTTTTTGCTTTTGTATGGCGTGAAGGCCATGACGCACTCTCCGCGACCCTCAACGTGAAGGGCCCCGACGATTCATCTGTGGCCCCGCGCACCAAGCGGATACCCATGCAGCGCAGCGATGATGACCCAGACCAAGTCAATGCCATTTTCGTTCCCGATGTACCCGGTCGTTGGACTTTCCGCGTGGATGTATGGTCCGATCCGCTCGCCACATGGCGGCACGCTGTGACCGCAAAAATTGAGGCGGGACAGTCCGCTGAAGAACTTGCCAATGATCTTGAGCATGGCGCCCGGTTGTTTGAAAAAGCCGCGAAAGCTGTCCCCAAAGCGCAACGTCCACACCTTCAGGACGTGGCGCAATCGCTGCGTGGCAATGGCGACCTACGTGCTCGCGTCGCACCCGGATTGTCCCGCGAAACCTTAAACATTCTTGAGCTTCATCCACTGCGTGAACTACTCACACGCGGCAAAGGTCACAAGGTTAATGTAGAGCGTCGTAAAGCCTTGGTGAGCTCCTGGTACGAATTCTTCCCCCGCTCCACGGGCGGCTGGGACGAGAACGGCAACCCGGTGCACGGCACCTTCGCCACCGCCGCCGAAGAACTGGACCGTGTGGCACGGATGGGCTTTGACACTGTGTACTTCCCGCCAATCCACCCGATCGGCGAGATCAACCGCAAGGGTCGCAACAACACTCTTGACCCCGAACCACACGATGTAGGCTCCCCGTGGGCTATCGGTTCAGAAGCCGGTGGCCACGATGCGGTACACCCGCAACTGGGCACCATTAAGGATTTCGACGCCCTGATGGCCAAGGCCAAGAAGCTGGGTCTTGAGGTGGCCCTGGACTTAGCGTTGCAGTGCGCCCCTGATCACCCCTGGGCCGCAGAACACCCCGAATGGTTCACCGTGTTGCCGGACGGCACGATTGCCTATGCAGAAAACCCACCGAAGAAATACCAGGACATTTACCCCCTGAACTTCGACAACGATCAAAAGGGCATCTACAAGGAAATTCTCCGCGTGGTGCAGTACTGGATCAAACATGGTGTGCGCACATTCCGCGTGGATAACCCCCACACCAAGCCAGCAAACTTCTGGGAATGGTTGATTTCCACTGTGCATGAAACCCACCCTGAAGTGATTTTCCTGGCCGAGGCGTTCACCCGCCGCCCACGCCTCTATGGCTTGGCCAAGGTTGGGTTCTCCCAGAACTACACGTATTTCACCTGGCAGACCAACAAATACGAACTCACACAGTTTGGCGAGGAAATCTCCCGTATGGCTGACATCAGCCGTCCGAATCTGTTTGTGAACACCCCGGATATTCTGCACGCATCGTTGCAGCACGGCGGTCGGGGAATGTTCGCCATTCGCGCCGCTCTCGCTGCCACCTTGTCTCCACTGTGGGGCGTCTATTCGGGCTACGAACTCTACGAAAACCAGGCGGTGAAGCCTGGCAGTGAAGAATACATGAACAGCGAAAAATATGAGCTTCGCCCCCGCGATTTCGACGCAGCGTTGGAGAACAACGATTCGCTGGAGCCGTTCATCACCGCCCTGAACCGCATCCGCAAGGACAACCCGGCGTTGCAGCAGCTACGTAACATCTACTTCCACCAGATTGATAACGACAACCTGATTGCGTACTCCAAGGTTGATGCGCTGACAGGCAACTGCATTCTGGTGATTGTGAACTTGGACCCCTACAACGCCCAGGAAGGCACCATCCACCTGAACCTACCGGAACTGGGCCTGGATATGGATTCCACGTTCGAGGTCTACGACGAGATTACCGGTGCCACCTACCACTGGGGAACGCACAATTTCGTGCGTCTGGAACCGTGGAACAACGTCGCCCATGTGTTCGTCCTTCCAGAGATTCCTGCCAACAGGCGCGAAAAACTGGCATGGTTGCATGTAGACGAATATCGCGGCTAAAACCTGCCCCCTATGTCCCTTCTGAAGATAGGAACTACCATTGACCCCCGCACCTGAGCACGATCCCCGCTTCATTTTCGAAGAAGACCTGCACCGCCTACGTCACTGCCAACACCACGATCCTCATGGTTTCTACGGTTGGCACGCCGTTGACGGAGGTGCGGTGGTGCGCACCCGCCAACTAGGAGCGGAGCGCGTTGAGCTGCTTATCAACGGCCGCAGTCCTGTTGACATGGACCCCATTGGCGACGACATCTTCGCCATCTGGCTTGACGACGCCCAGCCGCAGGACTATCGCCTGCGCATCACCTGGCCCAACCAGGATCCCATCACCACCGCAGATCCTTACTATTTCCTACCCACACTTGGCGAAACGGACATCTACCTCATCTCCGAAGGCCGTCACGAACGTCTCTGGGAGGTTCTTGGTTCCACTGTGCGTAGCTACACCACCGTCATGGGTGAGGTCCACGGCACGTCCTTCGCTGTTTGGGCACCCAACGCCATCGGCGTTGCCGTGGTGGGCGACTTTTGCGGATGGAACTCATCCCAATACCCCATGCGCTCCCTCGGAAGTTCCGGGATCTGGGAACTGTTCATTCCGAACGTCGGTGACGGCGACGTGTACAAGTACGCCATCCAGACACGTGAAGGTCACCGCCGTGACAAGGCCGACCCATTGGCTAAGCTTTCGGAGACCCCACCGCGCACGGGTTCGGTGGTCACTGCCTCCCAGTACACATGGCAGGACAGTGAGTGGATGGAGCGTCGAGAAGCGATCAACAACATCGACGCACCCATCAGCGTGTATGAGGTGCACCTTGGGTCCTGGAAGCAGGGACTGGGCTACAGCGACCTCGCCACAGAACTGGTGGATTACGTAGTCGAGCAAGGCTTTACCCACGTCGAGTTCTTACCCGTCGCGGAACACCCCTTCGGTGGTTCCTGGGGATATCAGGTGTCCGGCTACTTCGCACCCAGTTCCCGCTGGGGCACCCCTGATGAATTCCGTGCCCTTGTTGATGCCTTCCACCAGCACGGCATCGGTGTGCTGGTGGACTGGGTGCCAGGTCACTTCCCCAAGGACGATTTCGCCCTCGCCCGCTTCGACGGTGAAGCCCTCTACGAGCACCCTGACTGGCGGCGCGGCGAGCAGAAAGAATGGGGCACCTACGTTTTTGATTTCGGCCGCACCGAGGTCCGCAACTTCCTAGTGGCCAATGCCCTCTACTGGCTCGACGAGTTCCACATTGATGGCCTGCGTGTTGACGCCGTGGCATCCATGCTCTACCTCGATTACTCCCGCAAAGACGGCGAATGGCTACCCAACCAATACGGCGGCCGCGAAAATCTCGACGCCGTGCAGCTCCTGCAGGAAGTCAACGCCACCGTCCACCGCGCGTTCCCTGGGGTTCTCACCGTTGCCGAAGAATCAACCTCTTGGCCTGGCGTGACCGCCCCCACCGAAGAGGGTGGTCTTGGCTTCTCCTTGAAGTGGAACATGGGCTGGATGAACGACACCCTGGAGTACTTCTCCAAGGACCCCGTGCACCGCGAATACCACCACAATGAGATCACTTTCTCCATGGTGTACGCCTACTCGGAGAAGTTCATCCTGCCGTTTTCCCACGATGAGGTCGTCCACGGGGAAAGGCTCCTTGTGGAACCGCATGCCCGGCGATGCCTGGAACAAAGCAGCAGGTCTTCGCAGCCTATTCGCCTATATGTGGGCGCACCCCGGCAAGAACCTGCTTTTCCAAGGCCAGGAGTTTGGTCAGATAGAGGAATGGTCCGAGGCCCGCTCTATTGACTGGTATGACATGGAAGGCTGGGAAGGCGAATATCACTGCGGCATCAATGCCTTGGTCCGCACCCTGAACAGCCTGTACAAGGAACTGCCCGCACTGTATTCGCAGGACCACACCTACGAAGGGTTCAGTTGGGCCAAGTCCGACGACGCAAGCCACAACGTTCTGGCGTTCCACCGACACGGCACTGACGGCTCCAAGCTACTCTGTGTGTTCAACTTTGGTGGAGCATCCCATCTGGGGTACACACTCGGCGTGCCGGAAGGCGGCCAGTGGGTGCGCATCCTCAACACGGATGACGGAATCTACGAAGGTGCCGACAACGACCTTCCTACTGAGGTTGAGGCCGTGTCCTTCCCCTGGGATGGATACGACTTCTCCGTGCAACTTCACGTGCCCGCCATGAGCGGCCAGTGGTACCGCTGGGAACCAGAGAAGTAATTAATTTCCTCCGGACATAACGCGCAGCGTCTAGAAGATCCATCATGGTGCTTCTAGACGCTGTTTCACTACCACACAGTGCGCAGGTTCAGAAAAGAGCATTCGCCATCCGCGCACGAGCATCAGCCACGCGCGGGTCGCCCGCATCAAACAGAGCAAACAACTCCACCATGCGAGTACGCACCCGCTCCTTATCTTTCATAATTACTGCCAACAGGCGATCAAATGCCTGTTCCACCTTACCTGCGGCTATCTCGGCATCAGCGGCAGTCAGGGCAAGATCAACATCGCCCGGCGCGGCGTCGGCACGCGCAATGGGATCAGCCTCGCCATCAGCCATGGCGGCCGAAATACGGGCAAGAAATCGGGCATTATCGCGGGCAGCTTTAGCCTCAGCATTGGCCGGTTCCTGAGCGAGGATGGAATCATAGACGGCAATTGCAGCATCAAAATCGCCGTTATTCAGTGCCTCTGTAGCGGGCTCAAAGCGCGGATCCTCGGGGGTGCTCTGCGCTGGAGCACCCTGCGCACCCTCATCATCCGATCCCTCAGCAGCTGCGTCACTCAACCCGACGAGCTTGCCCTCAACGGCCGAGACCACGGCAGTGAGTCCACTGCTGAAGTGCCTCCAACGGTTGACCGCCCTGGAAATCAGCGAGTGGGCGGCCGTCGGCAAGCGCAATAACAGTGGGAAGCCCGGTAACGCCGAGCATCTGGGCTAATTCCGGCGTGGCATCTGCATCAAGGTAGGCGAAAATCCAGGCGAGGTTGGCCTGTGTTGCTAGCGTGGTAAAGTCAGCGCGAAGCTGTTCGGATTGCTCACTCCGGGACGTTCCTACCAGCACAATCACTGGAACCTGTAAGGAGCGACGCACCACATCATGCTCAAAATTTTCTTGCGTAATGGTTAACGTCGGTGCCACACTACCGGCAGGCTGGCGGCTAGCCTGGGCACGTGCCTCCGCGCGGGCTTTGACCTCACCAAGGTCGATGGCTCCGGCAACAAAACGGTCAGGCGTCGTCATTCTTTGTCCTTTCTTTATTGCGACAGGTGGCGTTCCACCGACTCAACTTTAGCCGTAATTTGATTCGTGTATCCGGGCCGGATATCGGCCTTCAGCACCAGCGACACGCGTGGCGATACCTCCAACACAGCGTCGGTGGCGCGCTTGACCACAGCCATGACCTCATCCCACTCCCCTTCCACCAAGGTGAACATGGCGTTTGTCTCATTGGGCAGCCCGGATTCTCGGACGATCTTGATAGCAGCGGACACCGCCTCTGACATTTCGGCCTGGTTATTGGGGGTTTCGGTGGGTGCGACGGAGAAAGCAATAATCATGAGTTACAGGGTAGTCACATGATGAGGTTCATTGTGACTTTTGGCGCATTGTGTCAGCGATCTGACTACACTTGTAGGCATGACTCATGATATTTCTTCCATTGATATTCCACACGAGTACGTCATCTGCCTCGATCACGTAGGCATCGCCGTGCCGGATCTTGACGCCGCCGTTGAGTTCTACCGCTCCAACTTCGGCTGGGTGAACCACCACCAGGAAACCAATGAGGAGCAGGGTGTCGTGGAGGCCATGATCGGCCCGAAGAACCTTGGTGCCACCGATGGCATGGTGCAGCTCCTCGCTCCGCTGAACGAGGACTCCACCATCGCCAAATTCATCGATAAAAAAGGCCCTGGCCTGCAGCAGATGTGCGTGCGCACCAACAACATTGACGCACTGAGCGAGCACCTGCGCGCACAGGGGCACCCGCCTGCTGTACCCCGAACCCAAAATCGGCACCGGCGGAGCACGCATCAACTTCGTTCACCCGAAAGACGCTAACGGCGTTCTTCTCGAAATCACCGAACCAGCCTCCTAACCAACCGCTTATCGACGCCGTTCCCAGCACGGCTTGTGCCAATGCCTACGGTCGTCCGCACCCCGCCCGTAATCCCGTGGCCACGCGACAATGTGTGCCACGCCGGGCGGGATATTTTGATTGCATCCTGGGCACACGTAGTATTTCTTCGCCGCAGCCGATCCCATGTGCCGCACCAGATATATTTCCCCAAACGCCTCCTGCGTCTGGGTGCCAAAATACGCAGCGCCATCCTGAGGCAGCTGACGAGACGGAGTCGTATTCAACCGCCTATTTTTTCGTGGCATGCTGCACCGCTTTCCTCACTGATCCTCTAGAAGAGCCGAAGCTCATCAGATTCAATGCCGCGCAACGCCTGATAGTCCAACGTCACGCATCGGATTCCGCGATCCTCCGCCAGCGTCCGAGCCTGTGGCTTAATCTCCTGCGCCGCAAAGACCCCCTGCACCGGCTTCAACAGCTCATCCCTGTTCAACAGCTCCAAATACCGTGACAGCTGCTCTACACCATCAATACCACCGCGACGTTTAATCTCCACAGCAACCGTTGCGCCGTCGCTATCCCGGCACAAAATATCCACCGGGCCAATCGCCGTCGGGTATTCACGGCGGATCAGCGTATACCCATCCCCCAATGTGGTGATGTGCTCGGCTAGCAGCTCCTGAAGATGCGTCTCCACCCCATCCTTGACCAGCCCGGGATCCTCGCCGAGGTCGTAGTAGTAATCCGAATGCACTGCCTCCAACGTGATGCGCAGCTGCTCCCCCTTCTTGTTCTCCACGATCCACATGCGCACGCCCACATCCTGCCCGTCTACATCCGTAATCTCCTGCTCCTCCAGGGTGCATGGCGGTGTCATCCAGTTCAATGGCTTATATGCACGGTCATCAGCGTGAATGGACACAGACCCATCGGCCTTGACCATCAACAAACGATCCGCCATCGGAAGGTGCGCTTCCAACCGGCCAACATAATCCACGGAGCAACGGGCAATGACAAGACGCATTCCCCTACCTTATCCCACACCCAACAAAAATCCGGTCAATCCGGTGTGTGCTAGCGGCCACCCAATTCCCGGGCCTGCTGCATTGCAAAATGACGCATAGCCTGGCGCGGATTCACCCGAATCACCTGACGCATTGGCGCTGACTCCAACCAGGCAATAAACGCCGTATCCCCACGGTTTTCAAACGCCAACTCATATTCCGTGCCCGCAATCTCGATCAACAAAATACGAGTGTTCGGGTGCATGTACAGCACCTCGTTCGAGGTTGGCTCGCGGCGAGCCAGCACCTTCAAATCCCCTCGCATAACAAAAAGATCCGCTCGTGGTGACAGTGATCGAAGCTTGTAATACTCAATCTTTTCACCTACGTAGCGGATCGCACCGTGCCTCCAACCGTGATCTCCCGGCGCTGGCATCTTACGCAATAACACCGGTGTGCCCTTGGAACGCAGCGTGATAAAGCGCCATGTGGCCAGCAGAGTAATCACAATGACGGCCAGAATCAGCGCAAACCACACATATTCCATAGCGGTGTCCCTCTTGAAAGTTGCTCCAGGTGTGTGAACCTAGATGGCGTTTAAGCTGTTAACAGCTCATAGTACACTTTATTAGAGTTTTATTAAAAACTGGGGCGTTGCTTAGTGCACCCAGCCCCATCGAACTGCAGTTTTAGATGTCTACGACTACGTGTAAGCCGCTTCCCTTCATATCACCATGTCACATGCCGTCAACGCAAAAAGGACCCTCCCCCATGATGGGAAGGGTCCTTAGGTCACCATGCGCAGTACGCTTTTCAACACCGCGCACTCACGACGAGCGTGTGCTCTAGGCCGTCGTTATGACTCCTGATTTCGCCGAACCGCACGCAGCTTAGCTTCACCAAGAGCCTTGGTCTCCTCATCGTCCGATGCCGCCGCAACTTCAGCCTCAGCAACATCAATCTCGTCCGCCCACACGGCGAATTCAGCAAGGATAGTTACCTTGTCCTCGGAGACCGACAGAAAACCACCCTGTACAGCGGCGACAAGCTTGTCACCATCTACAGGACGGATGACCACAACACCATTGTCAACCAGCTGGCCAAGCATAGGTTCATGGCCGGGCAACACGCCAATCTCACCCTCAGTGGTCTGCGCAGTGACGATGCTGGCCTGACCGGACCACAGCATACGTTCAACAGCAACCAGTTCAACGGCGATTTCAGCCATGTGACACGCCCCTCTACTCTCCGGTCAGCTTCTTGTATGCGGCCTCGACATCTTCCAATCCACCCAAACCATTGAAAGCCTGCTCTGGGTAGTGGTCAAAGTCACCATTGCAGATACGCTCGAATGCCTCGATCGTCTCCTCTAGCGGCACATAAGAGCCGGGGATACCGGTGAACTTCTCTGCGACGAAGAAGTTCTGGCCAAGGAAACGCTCCAGACGGCGGGCACGCTGAACCGTGATCTTGTCCTCTTCAGACAGCTCATCCATACCAAGAATGGCGATGATGTCCTGAAGTTCTTTGTTCTTCTGCAGGATATTGATCACGCGCTGAGCCACTGCGTAGTGGCGCTCGCCCACAATGCCAGGCTCCAAAATACGAGACGTGGAGGTCAGCGGGTTCACAGCCGGGTAGATACCCTTCGAGGCAATGCCACGGTCAAGCTCGGTGGTGGCATCCAGGTGAGCGAAGGTCGTGGCCGGGGCCGGGTCGGTGTAGTCGTCGGCGGGCACGTACACGGCCTGCAGTGACGTAATCGACTTACCCTTGAGTGGAGGTGATTCGCTCCTGCAGGATACCCATCTCATCAGCCAGGGTGGGCTGGTAACCCACAGCGGACGGCATACGGCCGAGCAGGGTGGACACCTCGGAACCTGCCTGCGTGAAACGGAAGATGTTGTCAATGAACAACAGCACATCCTGGTGCTGAACATCGCGGAAGTACTCCGCCATGGTCAAGCCCGACAGAGCCACACGCATACGGACTCCTGGAGGCTCATCCATCTGACCAAAGACCAGTGCGGTGTCCTGAAGAACACCCATTTCTTCCATCTCAAGGAACAAGTCCGTACCCTCACGGGTACGTTCGCCCACACCGGCAAACACCGAGGTACCGGAGAATTCGCGAGCGATACGGGTGATCATTTCCTGGATCAACACCGTCTTGCCCACACCAGCGCCACCGAACAGGCCGATCTTTCCGCCCTTCACGTACGGGGTGAGCAGGTCAATGACCTTAATACCGGTTTCCAGAATCTCGGTCTTACCTTCAAGCTGGTCAAAAGGTGGCGGGTCGCGGTGGATGCCCACTGCTCACCGTCACGGCCGAGACCAGGTTCGTCAAGGCAGTCACCCAGTGCGTTGAACACGTGCCCCTTCACAACGTCCCCAACCGGGACGGAAATAGGTTTGCCGCTGTCAACAACCTCGGCACCACGGACAAGACCGTCGGTTGGTGCCATGGAAATGGCACGAACCAGGTTATCGCCGAGGTGCTGTGCCACCTCAAGGGTAATGGTTTTGGCGACTGCTTCGAGGGTGACCTCGACAGTCAGTGCGTTAAACAGGGCCGGTAGCTCGCCGCGCGGGAATTCCACGTCGACGACCGGACCAATGACACGCACGACACGGCCGACGGTAGCCGCCTGCTGTGCGTTCTGCTCGTTGAGAGCTGTAGTCATAATCTAGTCACTTTCTCCGCTTTCGGCGAGCGCACCAGCGCCACCGACGATCTCTGTGATTTCCTGGGTAATCTGTGCCTGGCGGGCTTGGTTAGCCACACGGGACAGATCTTTAACCAACGCTGTGGCGTTGTCGGTGGCAGACTTCATGGCGTTACGGCGAGAAGCCGACTCCGATGCTGCAGCTTCCAAAAGCATGGCGTACAGACCACGTGAGACGTACTGCGGAAGCAACGCCTCCAAAAGAGTGTCCGCATCAGGTTCGAACTCGTAGTCTGAGGTGGCTTTATCCTCGCCACTGCCCAAAATGCCATCATCACCGAGGTCAACCTCGTCAATTTCAATGACAGGCTCCATGGGAAGCAGTTGGTGGGCGCGTGCAGTCTGAGTCAACATAGATTCAAACTCGGTATACACCACGTGAAGCTGATCAAAGCCTTGGACAGGAGTACCTTCCTCGCCATTGATGCCCTCACGCCACTTGGCAGTACCCACAGACCCGGCAACAAACGCATCTACGAGGTGACGACGCAGGTCATGAGTATCCTGGTATTTCGGATCTTGGGAAAAACCAGACCATGCACCTGCAATATCTTCGCCACGGAACTTGTAGTAGCCAATGCCTTTGTTACCAGCGACATACAAGACAACCTCGTAGCCCTTATCTTCAAGAAGTCCACGCAGTTCCGCAGTTTTTTTGAAGACGTTGTAGTTGTAGCCACCTGCCATGCCACGGTCACTCGTGACCACCAAGATTGCGGCACGCTTGCCGTTCTCACGCTCACGGAGCATGGGGTGATCGAGGGAACTTGCGGACGCCAGACGTTCCACCACATTGCGGATCTCTCTGGCGTACGGAAGCGAAGCCTCAACCCGTGCCTGGGCCTTGGTGATTCGCGAGGTGGCGATCAGTTCCTGGGCTTTGGTGATCTTCTTGGTCGAGTTCACCGACTTGATTCGGTTACGTAATTCGCGAAGATTTGCCATGGATTATCGCCTCCCTTCTTTTCCTTGGACGGTCATAGTGCTCTACTACCAGCCCTACTTTTTAGCCGTCTTACGGGACACCGTGATCTGGTTCTTCTGCAGTTCGCCTTCAGCCAAAGGATCAACGTCAGGGTCGTGAATCACGGGAGTGCCATCAGTGGTTTGGAAGGTGCGTTTGAACTGATCAGTAGCCTCAACAAGTGCGGTCAGAGACTCTTCAGAGAAAGCAGCACCGCCCTTGATCTGCTCGTACACTGCCGGGATGTTAGCGTGCAGGTACTCGTGCAGTTCTACTTCAAAGCGGCGGACATCTTCGACGGGAACGGTGTCAAAGTGGCCTTCACCAGCCAACCAGATGGACACCATCTGGTCTTCCACAGCCATGGGGTTGTTTTCAGACTGCTTGAGCAGTTCAACCAGCCGCTGACCGCGCTGAAGCTGTGCTTTAGAAGCCGGATCAAGGTCGGATGCGAATGCGGCGAATGCTTCCAAGTCGCGGTAGGCCGCAAGATCAAGACGCAGAGAGCCAGACACTTTCTTCATACCCTTGGTCTGAGCTGCACCACCCACACGAGACACCGACACACCAACGTTAATGGCGGGACGAACACCCTGGTTGAACAGATCAGACTCAAGGAACACCTGTCCGTCGGTGATAGAAATCACGTTGGTCGGAATGAAGGCGGAGACGTCGTTAGCTTTAGTCTCAATGATCGGTAGAGCGGTCATGGAGCCTGCGCCCATGTCGTCGGACAACTTAGCGGCACGTTCCAGCAAGCGGGAGTGCAAGTAGAACACGTCACCTGGATATGCTTCACGTCCCGGCGGACGACGCAGCAACAGTGAAATGGCACGGTAAGCTTCTGCCTGCTTGGTCAGATCATCGTAGATCACCAAGACATGCTTGCCCTGGTACATCCAGTGCTGGCCGAGAGCAGCACCAGCGAAAGGTGCGAGCCATTTGAAGCCAGCGGAATCAGATGCCGGAGCTGCGACGATAGTGGTGTATTCCAGCGCGCCATGCTCTTCCAGGGTGCGACGAATCGCCGCGATGGTCGAGCCTTTCTGGCCGATGGCTACGTAGATGCACCTCACCTGCTTGGTGGGATCACCAGATTCCCAGTTGGCTTTCTGGTTAAGAATGGTGTCCAAGCAGACAGCAGTCTTACCAGTCTTGCGGTCGCCAATGACCAGCTGACGCTGACCGCGACCGATGGGGGTCATGGCGTCGATAGCCTTAATACCGGTCTGCAGTGGTTCACCCACGGGTTGGCGCTGCAGCACAGACGGTGCCTGCAACTCCAGCACACGGTCTTCTTCTTTTTCAATTGCACCCAGGCCGTCAATGGGCTGGCCCAGGGGGTTAATGACGCGGCCGAGGAATGCATCTCCGACCGGTATGGAAAGGACCTCGCCGGTCCGCTTTACTTCGTCGCCCTCTTTAAGAGTCTCGTAGTTACCCAGCACCACGACACCGATGCGGTCAGTGTCAAGGTTCTGTGCGACGCCAATGACGCCGCGCGGGAACTCAAGCAGCTCATTCGCCATGACTGACGGGAGGCCCGAAACCTGGGCGATACCGTCAGCTGCCGAAATGACCACACCGACCTCCTCACGGGAGGCCTCCGGGGAGTAGCTCGAGGTGTAGTTCGCAATCGCGCTACGGATCTCATCGGAGGAGATCGTCAGCTCCGCCATGTTCTTCCTGCTCTCGGTTGTTTCTTCCAGCATTGTTGTCTAGTAATTAGTCGTGTCTTAGACGATGCCTGCGCGCAGACGTTCGAGTTTACCTGCGGTACTGCCATCGATAACTTCGTCTCCGACTCGGATGACCACTCCACCGAGGAGGCTGGTATCGACCTCAGAGTGGATGCTCATCTCACGACCATAAATTCGGCCCAGTTTTGCGGCCAGTGCTTGCTCTTGTGGTGTGCTCAACGCAACAGCTGCGATGACGTGTGCGACAGTCTTTCCCTGCAGTTCAGCTGCGAGGGCGGACAAATTCGCAATATCGTCAATGAGATTGCTGTCTGGGCGTCCCACCACTTGCAGCGCCAGGGCCTCAGTGACGGCGCTGACTTTTCCGTACAGCACAGATGCAAGCAGTTGACGTTTAGCAGCGACAGTTGTTGTCTTGTCGCTCAGCAGCTGGGTGAGCTGCGTCTGGCCCTCCAGGATTCGGCTGAGGCGGAAGAGTTCATCCTCCACCTGGGCCAGTTGCCCCTGCTGTTCCGCAGACCGGAGAAGAGCGCGGCGGCCCAACGCAACCAAACCCTGTCGCATTTCGCGCGGGGTGGACCACACCTGGGCCGCAGCATCGGTGAGGAGTGCAAGGGTCACTGCGGACACCTTGCCACCAAAAAAACTTCCTTCACCAGACCAGAGCGCTGCTCCGCAGGAGCTGATGCCTCAGCCACTGCGACGCGCAGGCCGCGGTCGCCGTCGAGGACATCAACGACGTCGAAAAATTTCGGTACCGGTCTGTGCGGCAACTACGACTGCATTGTCAATGCCAGACAGGGTGTTGTCTAGGGTTCAAAGTTGCATTCGCAAGTGCTTCGCGGCTCGCTGCGTGCATGTCGCTCACTTTCCTGCTGGGGCCACAGTGTCAAGATCGGACAGGAAAGCATCGATCGTTCCCGAGCGTTTGACATCGTCGGAGAGTTGCTCCCCGAGGAGGCGTTCGGCCAGGTTGATCGAGTTCTGTCCCATCTCACGGCGCAGCTCTGTGACGACCTGCTCACGCTGGGCCTGGAGCTGCTTTTCACCGGACTCAATGATGCGGTTGCTTTCTTCGGTGGCCTGGGCCTTCATATCCGCGACAATTTGCTTGCCCTTTTCGCGGGCTTCTTCGCGGATCTGTGCAGCTTCGGCACGAGCCTCAGCAAGCTGTGCGTTGTACTTTTCAAGGGCTGCCTTGGCTTCCGCCTGTGCAGCTTCGGCACGCTGGATGCCACCCTTAATCCGGTCCTCACGCTCAGTTAGGACCTCCTGGAACTTTGGAAGAACAAACTTCCAAAAGAGGAACAGGACGACGATGAGCGAAACTGCGGACCAGACGACATCGTATGACGCAGGCAGAAGCGGGTTAACGGACTTCTCTAGAGGAAGCCCCTCACCGCCTTCTGATGCGGCCAAGTAGTAAATGACGTTCGTCATGTGTCTGTCGGCTTTCGTTGTCTGTTCGGATTAGGTGAAGATGAAGCCGGCAACCAGGCCGATCAGGGCGAGAGCCTCAACGAAGGCGATACCCAGGAACATGGTGGTGCGCAGCTGACCAGCCATCTCGGGCTGACGTGCCATGCCCTCAAGTGCTTTACCAACGAGGATGCCGATGCCAATGCCCGGGCCGATGGTGGCAATGCCGTAGCCGATGGTGGCGATGTTGCCCGTGATGCCAGATTCAGCGGCCTGTGCGAGGATGACGTCGTTCATGAGTGTGTCGTTCCCTTTCTAGCTGCCCGGACTTTCACCGGGCGAAATATATCTTTATGTGTGTCGGTGTGACTGTGGTCCGCGACCTGCGTACAGGCCAACGGGTCAGTGCTCGTCTGCGTGCAACGCCAATTCGATATACACGGCGGACAGCAGGCTGAAAATATAAGCCTGCAGGAAAATCACCAGTAGCTCAAAGAGTGTGAACGCAATCGCAGCAATGATGGTTCCAAAAGACACTGTTGTCCAACCATTCATCTGGAAGAAGAAGAAGTTGGTGGCAGAGAACATCAGAACCAAAATGATGTGGCCTGCGAGCATGTTGGCCATGAGACGGAGAGTCAACGTGGCCGGGCGCAGGATAAACGTGGAGAGGAATTCCAGCGGCACCACTAGTATGTGAAGCGCTGGTGGCAAATTCGGGATAACAATCGAGGACTTGACGTATTTGAAAAAGCCGTACCGCTTTGCACCTGCATAGATGAAAACAAAGTATCCAACAATGGCGAGCACAAGGGGCATACCCACACGGGCATTGGGCGAGATGTTAAGGCCCGGAATAACCGAAGGAAGGTTCATCGCAAAGATCAGGAAGAACATGGTGGCCAGCACTGGCAAGAAGCGCCGCCCCTCTTTCTTACCCAGAATTTCTTCAGCGATGTTTACCCGCACAAAGTCGAGTGCAATTTCTGCCACGTTTTGCACGCCAGACGGAACCAACTTGGGGCTGCGCATGGCGATAACAAAAAACACTGCAACGACCGCTGCCATAAGCAAGCGGACGAACATCAGACGGTCGATGGCAAACCAGCCGTTCGCTACGTGTTCGAACCACAGGATTCCCGGGAAAAATTCGTGTTCCAGAGAGGGCGCGTGGAATTCACCCTTCATGGACAGTGTTGTAACGCTCAGCGTTCTCTCCCGTGTTCGGGCCGCACGGGCATAAAACCGCACGGTGCGATGGACGTCTGAAATCTTCCTTGACCGCTGCGGACTCCGTCGCACATCATCGCAGCGATCATGGGGAAACCGGCAAACATCTTGACTCGCACAAACGCATCTCAAGTAGTTTGTTGGAAACCCGGTGGATAGATTATCAGGTGTTTCTGCATTTCGACGAAGTACGATGGGGGTATTTGAACTCCCCCACAGTTCACTGAAATAAATGCCGCCTAAGCGGCGGTTTTCATCACATGTAAGGTCAGTCACACTTGCTAAAACCCGCCCTTGTCGGGGTAGTTTCTTGCACCATAGTCTGTTATTGGTCCGACCAAAGCGGCAATCCTCGCTGGCATTTCACCAATTACACACCCCAGAACGCCCCCGTTTTACCCCTCATCTCCTACAAACGCTGTGCGCATGAGGTGAATTTTTTTAAGAATCAGTATCACCGTTAGTGCGCGCACTGGACTCAGCTGGAAGGTTGTACATAGGTCACCCGCGAGGTAATCACACTCCACACTTCCACGCTAAGCACAGCTATGAGTACAAGGGTTGTGGTGACGACGAAGGCCCAGCGGTCGTAAAACGTCATTCCACGGATGACCATGAGAACCCCCAGCAATACCACAATTTTCAGCAGCCAACTCCCTAGCACCACCGCTCCTGTGGTTGACGGAGTGGTATTGGCAGTAACAAGCACGCTGATCGCTGTGAGCAGCACAAATCCCCCACCGATTGCCGCTCCCATCAGTACTCCCCAGATTCCAGCGATCCCAGCTGCCCAGCCCCAGATGGACAGAGACACGACACTCACTGTCAACAGTGCCAACGATCCAAATCGAATGGCGCGTTGCAGTGGCCGACGGTGGTCGTCAAACTCAGAAACATTGGAGGTGGGTTGAGTAGTCACGAGGGTGCATCTTACCTTGCATCGGTGGCGGTTCGAAGTGACGCTTGTCGACGCCCTTCCGGTGCCGCCGTATTCCCCTCGCCAGTACGCGCAGATCGGAACACAGGACTAAATGTGTACACCAGTGCCATTGCCAGCGATATCAGGATCCCCGCCAGCGCGTAAGGCGCAGGGATAGCACTAAAGGCCACTGCGCCGAAAGCCACCACACTCACCCACATGTACAACAGAAGAACAACACTACGGTGGCTATGCCCCAGGCCCAAGAGACGGTGATGCAGGTGCATTTTGTCTGCACTGAAGGGTGAACGTCCCTTTGACACGCGCCGGACCACCGCCATTACTAGGTCCAGCAGGGGGACGAACACGGCGGCAACGACCACAATGAAAGGGGAAATTAACGCCACCATGTCCACTGCACCATACAGGCTCATGTTGATTTTGCCGGAGGCAGAGGTTGCGGCCGCTGCGAGCAGCAAGCCGATCAGCATAGAACCAGAGTCCCCCATGAAAATGCGGGAAGGTTCAAAATTATGGGGCAAAAATCCCAGGCATATGCCCACCAGCGCAGCGGCAATAATAGCAGGTGGGTAAGCAGAAACGGTACCGCCTTGGTCATGAAGAATCGTCAGAGCAAACACCAAAATCGCACACCCAGAGATCATGCCTAGCCCGGCAGCCAAACCGTCAAGACCATCCACAAAATTGATGGCGTTAATGAGGGTGACAGTGAATAATGCGGTAACAACAGTGGATTGAAACTGATCTATCACGACGGTCGTCCCATCCCCGAAAGGCAGGTACAACAGCGTCCACGATAGTCCCATCAGACTCATCACCATCGCGCCAAGGATCTGGCCAATAAGTTTGGTGATGGCATCAATTTCAAAAATATCGTCAATGATGCCCACAATCACAATGACAAAGCCAGCCATCACCACAGCCCCCATTTCAGGCGTGATGGGCTTGAAACCCCTGGTCAAAGCCGGAAGTTGTTGTGCAATGAACACGGCAGCCAAGAATCCGGTGAACATGGCAGCACCACCAAGTCGCGGCTTGGGCTGGGTGTGTACGTCACGGTCGCGAATCGCGGCGATGCGGCCGCTACGCACCATAATCGAGCGGATGATACCCGTGCAAAGATAGGTGACTGTGCATGCCACAAGAAAGACGAGACCGAGCTCGCGCAGCGGAATGCCTGCTCCACCCGACCCCATTAGCGAAGGCTTTCCACGTCCACGCCTAGAATTTCAGCGATTTTCTCGGCGGGCACCGCACCTTCACGTAACAGCTTAGGCTCGCGGTGGGACAGGTCAATGATGGTACTGGCCGTGCCGACAGCACATTCTCCGCCGTCCAGGTACACATTGACGGCGGAACCCAGTTGGTTCTTCGCATCCTCAGCAGTAGTTGCTGGTGGTTGACCGGAGATGTTTGCACTGGATACGGCCATGGGCCCGGTCTCACGCAACAACTCTATAGCTACGGGGTGCAAGGGCATGCGTAGCATGACAGTGCCGCGGGTGTCCCCAGGTTCCAGGGAAGGCTAGGCGCCTGACGAATCACGATGGACAAGCCGCCAGGCCATAACGCCTCAACGAGAGCACGTGCTTGCGGGCTATATTCGGCGACAAGCCCCTGAATGGTGTCCCAGCTGCCCACGAGAACAGGAACAGGCATATTGGGTCCGCGATTTTTCGCAGCCAGCAGCCTGTTCACTGCGTCGTTATCAAACGCGTCGCAGCCAAGTCCGTACAGGGTGTCAGTGGGCAGAACCACGAGCCGTCCACCTTTTACCGCATTGAACGCAGCCCTCAGCCCCAGTTCGCGGCTTTCGCTGTCGGCACAGTCATAGATTCTGCTCAACGTCGTCTCTCCTAGTACAAGGGTTTTCTTACCAAGGTTATAGCTTACGCGCTGTGACAAACCGCTCGCGACCAGCGAGGTCCCGTCGCGCAACAATCTCATCACAGCGTCCCGTCGCAGCCAGTACGGCCTTGACCTCTGCGGAGGTCGTATCGTCGTGTTCAATGCCCAGGTATCCCCTAGGTTTCAGCAGATCAAGCATCACATCAATCATGGGGGTGATCACGTCCATACCGCTAACCCCACCAAATACAGCCTGTGGCGGATCATAATGCACTTCCGTTTCCACTTCAGCCGCTTCTGGAACATAAGGTGGGTTCGATAACACCAGGTCACACGCACCACGCAGCTGCGGCAATACCTGGTCATACGTAGCATCACCCATCACCAACTCGACCTGCGGAGCGAACGCATCAAAGTTTGCCTGCGCCCATTCAGCCGCCGCCGAGTCAATCTCCACAGCAGTCACACGCGCTGCGGGTACCACCGTCGCCACATATGCCGCAATCGCACCCGATCCAGTGCATAGGGTCCACCACTGTGGGCTTATCGACGCCCGCGACTACCGAAACACCCCACTCTGCCAGCAGCTCCGTCTCGGGTCTCGGAATAAAAACGCCTGGACCTACACGCAGTTCAAGTGGCCCCATAGGTGCGACACCCAGAATGTGCTGAAGTGGTTCCCTGCGTGCGCGGCGGGCAACCGCATCGTGAAAACCTGCGGGAGTTGAGTCGTCGCTACGCAGGAAAAGGTCAGTGCGCGAGCAACCCAGCAGGTGAGCAGCAATGAGCTGGGCGTCGTAAAGCGGCGACGCCACCCCCGCATCTGCGAGGATGACGGCAGCAGCAGTGATGTCCTGGGAGATCACTCGGCCTCAAGACGCGCGGCACGCTCGGCGGTTTGAAGGGCAGTGAACAGGTCGTCCAGTTCGCCATTCAACACTGTGTCAAGGTTGTTGGCTTTATAACCAATACGATGATCGCTGATGCGGTTTTCCGGCCAGTTATAGGTGCGGATGCGTTCAGAGCGATCCATGGTGCGGATCTGCGCGGCGCGCCCCTCGGCTGCTTCGGCATCAGCGGCTTCCTCCGCCATCTGCTGCAGCCTTGCGGCGAGCACCTGCATGGCGCGGGCCTTGTTCTGAATCTGCGACCGCTCTTTTTGGCACGTCACCACAATGCCCGTGGGCAGGTGCGTGATGCGCACTGCGGAGTCGGTGGTGTTCACGCCCTGTCCGCCTTTACCAGAGGAACGGTAGACGTCCACGCGGATGTCTTTATCGTCAATTTCCACGGCCTCCACCTCGTCCGGCTCTGGATAGACCAGCACACCGGCCGCAGAGGTTTGGATACGACCCTGAGATTCCGTGACGGGCACACGCTGCACGCGATGCACTCCGCCCTCGAACTTGAACACACTCCAAGCGCCATCGCGAGACGGTTGCTTGGACCGGATAGACAAGGTCATATCCTTGACTCCACCCAAATCAGATTCAGACAGTCCAAGGATTTCGGTGGCAAAGCCATGCTTTTCCGCATACCGCTGATACATGCGGGCAAGTTCGCTGGCAAACAGTGCCGCCTCTTCCCCGCCGGCACCCGACTTGATCTCCATGACAATGTCATCACTGTCGTGGGGGTCGCGCGGTGCCAGCAGATCAGCAAGCTTTTCTTCCAACTGCACAGATTCCTCGGCAAGGCGCTCTGCCTCCGCCGCGAACTCGGCGTCCTCGTAGGCCATTTCCTGCGCAGCCTCTAAATCCTCCCGAACCTGCGAGAGCTCAGCGTGCACCTTGATGATGGGCTGCAACTCTGAATAGCGTTTGCCTACCTTGCGGGCCTGAACAGGATCATTGTGCAACTCGGGGTCACTGAGCTGGGCTTCCAAGCCTTGGTACTCGGCGAGGATGTCATCAACAGCCGAAACTTGGTTGGCCATCTTAGGAGAAGTCCTCCTCAACATCACCAGCCATCGGTGCGCTCGACGCGATCTGCATGAGGAATTCACCGTTGGACTTCGTCTTCTTCAACTGCTTAATCAGCAGGTCAATCGCTTGCTGATTATCCAAGTTGGACAGAATGCGGCGAAGCTTGTGCATAATGCGGGCCTCTTCGGGGGGCCAGCAGCAACTCATCCTTGCGAGTACCGGATGGGTTCACATCCACGGCGGGGAATACGCGCCGCTCGGAGATACGACGATCCAGCTTCAACTCAGCATTGCCAGTGCCCTTGAACTCCTCGAAGATCACGGTGTCACCGGCAGAACCAGTCTCCACCATAGCGGTGGCAATAATCGTCAACGAACCGCCGTTTTCAATGTTGCGGGCAGCACCCAGGAACCGCTTGGGCGGGTACAAGGCGTTGGAATCCACACCACCAGAGAGGATACGCCCCGATGCCGGAGAGCTGTTGTTGTATGCCCGACCAGACGCGTGATGGAATCCAGGAGAACCACCACGTCTTGCCCCTGCTCAACAAGGCGCTTCGCGCGCTCAATGGCAAGTTCCGCCACAGTGGTGTGCTCACTTGGCGGACGGTCGAAGGTGGAAGCGATCACCTCGCCGTGAACACTGCGCTGCATGTCAGTGACCTCTTCGGGCCGCTCATCGACCAACACAACCATGAGGTAACACTCAGGGTTGTTTTTGGCAATAGCGTTGGCAACGTTCTGCAGAATGGTGGTCTTACCGGCCTTTGGCGGAGAAACGATCAACGCGCGCTGCCCCTTGCCAATCGGCATGATCAAGTCGATCACGCGCGTGGTCAGGATCTTCGGGTCCGTCTCCAGGCGCAAGCGCTGATTCGGATACAACGGGGTGAGCTTGGAAAACTCAGGACGCTGGCGCGCTTCCTCAACGGTCATGCCATTGATGGTGTCCACCCGCACTAACGGGTTGTACTTCTGACGGTTGCGTCCACCCTGGTAGTTGTTCTGCCCCTCACGCGGAGCCTTAACCTGACCAATGATGGCGTCACCACGACGCAGCCCCAGGCGGCGGATCATTTGCTGGGTCACAAACACATCGGCGGGGCCGGACTGGTACCCAGAGGTACGTAGGAAAGCGACATTGTTGTCCACAATGTCCAGGATGCCGGCAACGTTCTGCAGAACATCGTCCTCCCGCACCTCATCGTCATTACGGTTGTCCCGGCCACGGCGTGGCCGTTCACGGCGGTTGTTGCGGCGCCCACGACGATCATCCCCGTCATCATCGCGGTAATTGCGCTGCTGGCGGCGGTCCTGTTGATTGTCGCGGTTGCCGTCTTGGCGAGCATTGTCGTCGCTCGTGTTTGCAGTATTGCCAGCCGAGTCAGCAGATGTATCGGCCGCAGGCGCGGCGTCGTCAGTATCGCGGGAATCACGCGCGCCAGAGGCATTGCGCTGCTGTCCGCGCTCCTTATCCCGCTGTTCGCGCTGATTCATGCGGGCACGATTGCGACGTGCACGACGTGCCGCAGACCGGGATTCGTAGCGAACCTCTTCGCCGTCACCTGTGTTGCTGGACTCTGCGGGTGCGTTTGTTGAAGCCTCATCGGCAGCGGCAGCTGCATCGGACGCAGAGGAGGATGACGCGGCGTCGTCACTCACCGCAGCGACTCGTTTGGTGGCGCGGCGTCGAGTGGGTGCCTTAGTAGGCTCAGTAGTTCCGGCGGCCTCCACGGCCTCTGCCGCCTCTGATGCAGTCTCACGCGCAGGCTTTGCTAACGATGCCCCATTGGATTGAATCGCCTCAATGAGGGCTCCTTTACGCAACGTAGAGGTACCCCGAATACCCATGCGCTGTGCGATTTGGCGTAATTCTGGGAGCCGCAGTGCGCTGAGGTTCTGCTGCTGTGCACCGCTCGTTGAATCGGTGGCGGTGATATCCGTATCTGTCACAGATTTCCTTTCAATGGCTTACCAGGTCACCGCATACTGAGCGAGACCGGAAAGCGGCTGTGAATTTACACTTCTGAGCACCGCAGACTCACGTTCCCATCACAATGAGCCGTGGCCCTTACGGACCTGTGGGTGATGAAGTGCCTCAAATGCATTATCTTTGAGCAACGCAAAAGCGTTTCCAAAGAATTTTGATTAAGCCGACTTTTACAGTGGAGCACCAGCTGAAACGGGTTGCTCATCAGTGACTATTCGCCGGTTCACCAACAGTGTAGCGCACTCACACGAAATTGTGTCATTTACTAGAGTAGTGTCCATGCTCAGCACCATGCATGACATTCCGTTGTCGATCGCACGAATACTCACTTACGGGTCACAAATTCACGGAAATACCACCGTGACCAGCTGCGATAATGGAAGCAAGGAGACCACAACCTTCGCTGAGATCGGAGCACGTGCCGCCGCGTTGGCACATGCGTTGCGCTCTGAACTTAATGTGACTGACGATCAACGCGTAGGCACATTCATGTACAACTGTGCCGAGCATCTGGAGTCCTTCTTTGCCGTCACGTGCATGGGTGCGGTGTTCAACCCGCTCAACAAGCAGCTGATGGATGACCAATTGCAGCACATCATCAATCATGCTGAGGACCAGGTCATCATCGCTGATCCGCGCTTGGCGCATAAGCTTTCGGCGATCCTGGAGCACTGCCCCGGGGTGCGCGCCGTCGTCTTCATCGGCGTCGGTTCCTTGGATGCCGCCATCGCTACCCTTCCAGACGGTGTGGCTGGGTACTCCTATGAGGCGCTTATCGACGGCCACCCCTCAACGTTTCCATGGCCTGTACTGCCAGAAAAACGGCCGCCGTCTTGTGTTACTCAACGGGAACCACCGGCGCCCCGAAAGGTGTTGTTTATTCGCACCGCTCCATCTATCTGCATTCCATGAACCTATGCACCACGGATTCATTCGCAGTCACCCACGGTGTGCCGTTCCTCTGCTGTGTTCCCATCTATCACGTGCTCAGCTGGGGTATTCCCATTGCCGCGTTTATGTGCGGCGCCCCGCTGGTCTTTCCAGGATCCGATGTATCCGCCCCGGCACTCGCAGCCATCATCGCCACCACACATCCGCGCGTGGCCACCGGTGTTCCCACCCTGTGGATTTCCCTCATGGTGCACTACATCAACAACCCACCGGAACGCATGAGCCTCACCGAGATTTTCGCCGGCGGCTCCCCCGTCCCGCCGATCCTGATCAAGCTATGGGAGGAACGCTACGGTGTAGACGTCATTCACATCTGGGGAATGACCGAAACCTCCCCCCATCGGCACGGTCGCCCGCCCGCCATCAGGCGTGTCCGGCGAAGCGCGCTGGAATTACCGCATCAGCCAGGGGCGATTCCCTGCAAGCATGGAATACCGCGTGGTGAACGATGGCGAGGTTGTTGCCAGCACCGACCGCAACCAGGGGGAAATTCAGGTGCGCGGAAATTGGGTCACCGCATCGTACTACCACTCCCCAGCAGACGTGGAAGGCGGACTCGCCCACACTTTCCGAGGAGACAACATTGACGATGCCCTAGAAAAGTTCACGCCGGACGGTTGGTTACGCACCGGCGACGTAGGATCCGTGACCAAAGACGGCTTCCTCACCATTGAGGACCGCGCCCGCGATGTGATCCGCTCCGGCGGAGAGTGGATTTACTCAGTGCAGTTGGAGAACCTGATCATGGAATCGAGCAGGGTGGTCGAGGCTGCGGTGATCGGTTACAGCGACGAGAAATGGGGCGAACGTCCCCTTGCCGTCACAGTGCTGCATGCTCATGTTGAACCGAACCGCGACACCGCCGAAATCCTCCGCGACGGCCTTCGAGAAAAGCTTCCCAGCTGGATGCTGCCTGAATACTGGACGTTTGTGGACAGCATCGATAAGACATCGGTGGACAAGTTCGACAAGAAGGACCTGCGCAAACACCTCGCCGACGGTGACTTTGAAGTGATCAAGTTGCGTGGCCCTGGCGAAAAGTAAATGCACTTAGTGCACGGTCACCTCAACCGGTCCCGCAACCGGCAACTCCATGACGCGGAGACCAGCATCGCGGGCATCCTGAAGAGATTTCTCGTCCACACCATCTCCTGTAGTCAATACCATGCACGTGGGTCCAGCCCCGGAAAGATAGGCGGCATAACCCTTATTGCGCAAGCGATTCACCCATTCAGCTGTCACTGGCAGTACATCCGCACGATAGGGCTGATGTAGGCGATCCCTCGTACCTTCCCACAGCAGTTCTGGGTGATGCTGCAATGCGACGGTCATCACCGCACAGCGCGACACGTTGAAACGTGCGTCAACGTGCGTGACATCGGACGGCAGTACGCGACGCACCGCCTCTGTGGAGGCGTGGAACGCCGGAACCAGCGCAAAAGCACGAATGGAGGGATGCACGGGAATGCTCACCGCTTTGTATTGCGGGTGAGTACGTCCGTCAACAGGAATTTCCGTCCAACTCACCACCGCGTTGCCGAGCACAGAGGCAGCAGCGTTGTCAGGATGCCCCTCAAAGGCAGAGGACAGCTGGACCACCTGGGCGTCATCAAGAGGAAAACCCGCAAGCCCATTCGCCGCAGCAACACCAGCAACAGCGGCAGCGGCAGAGGATCCCAGCCCCCGAGATTGGGGAATATTGTTGTGGCAGACCACTCGCAAACCAGGAACATCCACGTCGGCGGCTTTTAGTCCCTGCGCGAATAGCCTTGACCACCAGGTGTGAACCGTCTCGAGGAAGATCGTCTTCGCCTTCGCCGAAAATCTCCACCTCTAGCCCCTGGGGAATGACCTCCACATCCACCGTGTCGTACAACCCCAGCGCGAGCCCGAGGGTGTCAAAGCCTGGACCGAGGTTTGCCGATGAGGCAGGTACTTTGACAGTAACTTTCTGTCCAGCAGGCACTTCAATTGCCATGTGATTATTCGCCCTCCAACCGAATCACGCTGTTGACGGCCTTCACTGCTGGCAGGTTGTTGAGCGACTCAATCGTGGCGGCGAGATCGGATTCCTTGGCCTTATGTGTGACGATGACAAGACGTGCATGATCCTCACCGCCTTCCTCTTGGCGTACGGTCCGCAGGGAAATTCCGCGGTCGCTAAACACCGCAGCGGTTTCGGCCAGGACTCCGATGCGGTCATCGACCTCCATGTCGATGTGGTAGCGGGTTTCTACATCGCCGAAGTCGGCGATAGGCAGACTGGCGTAGGTGGATTCACCTGGCGCACGGCCTCCATGGACTTTATTGCGTGCTGCGCCGACAATGTCGCCAAGAACCGCAGATGCGGTCGGTGCTCCGCCGGCGCCGTTTCCATAAAACATGAGACGACCAGCTGCTTCTGCTTCAATAAAAATGGCGTTGAAGGATTTATCCACGCTGGCCAAGGGGTGGCTGCGCGGGACGAGGGTGGGATGTACTCGAGCGGAAACGGTTTCCTGCCCGTTGTCATCAATGAGTCGTTCGCAAATGGCGAGAAGTTTGATGGTGTAGCCAGCTGACTGCGCAGCTTTGATGTCAGTTGCCGAAATGTTGGAGATGCCTTCGCAATATACATCATCGGAGGTCACGCGCGTGTGGAACGCCAAAGATGCGAGGATGGCGGCCTTGGATGCCGCATCATGGCCATCAATGTCGGCGGAGGGATCGGCTTCGACATACCCCAGACGCTGTGCTTCGGCGAACATGTCGTCGTAGGAGGCTCCAGTAGAGTCCATGGCGTCCAGGATGAAGTTGGTGGTGCCGTTAACAATGCCCTTGACTGACAGAACGCGGTCACCAGCGAGGGACCGGCGTAGCGGGCCAAGCACCGGGATTGCTGCGGCGACAGCTGCTTCAAAGTACAAATCGACGCCCGCTTCATCAGCCGCTTCTGCCAACTCTGCCGAGTGCGCAGCTACGAGGGCTTTATTCGCCGTAACCACTGATTTTCCGGCACGGAGCGCGGCAAGCACGACCTCACGGGGATAGTCGATACCGCCGATAACCTCAACCACAATGTCCACATCATCGCGGTTGATCAGTTCCATAGCGTCATCGGTAAATAGTTCCTTAGGCACGCCGGGGCGGACTTTGGCAAGGTCCCCCACTGCCACGCCTTTGAGCTCAAAGGCGCCACCGATGCGGTGCACTAAATCATCTTCGTATTTGTTCAGAAGCCGAAGCACTTCACTCCCCACGGTGCCGTGGCCCAAAATGGCGATACCAACCGGCTCGCCAGTACCTTTACCGGGGTTGAAGGTGGATGAGGTTGTAGACATCGTTCTCCCAGTTCTCCCTAAAGTTATCCAGCGTGGGCATTCCCAGTTATTGTAGACCAAGCTGTCTTTCAGCGCCCCTCTACCCCCATCCTTGAAATACTCCTTGGTACACTCGCACCACACGCCACAACCTTAGATGAAAAGATATTTCCAATGTACTAAATATATTCTTATCCTCATTTTAAATTAATAAAATATTATTTTCTGCTATATTTTTTTCAAAAGAAATGCTGTTGTGAAAATTTTTTCACGTAGCAATACCACTGCATTTCATGGTGCTTGTCGCCCTATTTCTTAAGGAGAATATTATGAAAATGCCTCGTCGTATCGCCACCAGCATGGTCGCCGCGAGCCTGGCAACGTCTTTTAGCCGTCGCTCCCGCGCAAGCGCAGAGCCCTTTCTCATACCGCCCCTAGCAACCTCCACTGGTCTTGGTTCAAGCGCGGTTAACACCGTAATCGGTGTGGGCATCAACGTAGCCGTCGCAGTTGCCGTGTACAACTTCCTGGTCCAGAACCGCATCATCGCTCCCATCATCCGCTAGCACTTAGCCGAGAGTTGCACCAAAAAGATCTATCCCTGAACAGGAAAAATCACTGTTTTCTGAGTTCAGGGATAGATCTTTTCGCCGTTCAGCGTGCTACTTGTTCTTACATCACCTCAAGCGCCAAAATATCGTCAATGGTTTCGCGGCGGACCATCAATGTTGTATTCCCGCCCTTCACGCTCACCACAGCTGGCCGAGTGAACATGTTGTAGCGGCTGCTCATGGGATAGCAGTATGCGCCGGTCCCCGCCAAAGCGATGTAGTCGCCGGTCGCAATATCGTTGGGGTACGTGGCATCAGAGACCAGGATATCTCCAGCCTCACAGTGGCTACCCACAATGCGGGAATCTACTTCCTCACCATCAACAAAGCGGTTGACCACACGGGCGTCGTATTCCGCCTGGTAGAGGCTGGGTCGAATATTGTCGCTCATGCCACCGTCCACCGCGAGGTAACGCCGAACCCTATCCGAGGCAACGTGGACGTCTTTGATCACTCCAACTTCGTACACAGTCACTGTCGACGGCCCTGCAATCGCGCGCCCAGGCTCTACTTTCACGATGAGTTCTGGAAGCCCCAGTTCCTTGCTGTGCCGATTCACACGACCGATCAGATCAGCGGCAACAGCAGCAACGTCAAGGCCCTTCTGTTCCTCCACATAGGCGATGCCGTATCCTCCGCCGAGGTCCAGCACGCTGAAGTCGTGTGAAATCTCCTCGCCGAGGGCGTCAAAAAGCTGATCCACCAGCCCCAACACACGTTCAGCGGCTAGGGAGAAGCCTTCCGCGTCAAAAACCTGCGAGCCGACATGGCAATGCAAACCAACCAACCGCAGGTTTTCGGCACGAACGGCAGCACAGGCGGCGTCGAAAGCCGAGCCGGAAGCAAGGGAAAAGCCGAACTTTTGGTCCTCGTGACTGGTGGCGATGAATTCATGTGTGTGGGCCTCGATACCAGGTTTCACCCGCACCAACACGTTTTGCGTGCAGTTTTCATTGGCGGCGATGAGGTCCAGCAGCTCCAGCTCCTGGCTGGCATCAATAACAACAATGCCCACGCCGTTTTTTACACAAGCACGCAGGAAATCGGATGACTTGTTGTTGCCGTGCGCCGCGATGCGCGACGGCGGGAATCCCGCAGCCAAAGCCACCGTAAGTTCCCCGAGCGAGGCCACATCAAGGCACAGCCCTTCCTCATCGACCCACCGCACAATAGCCGTGGTGAGAAAGGCTTTTTGACGCATAATGCACACGGTCACCACCACCGAAGGCTGCAGCCATATCGCGGCACCGAGAGCGGAAATCGGCCTCGTCTACCACCATGACAGGCGTGCCATATTCCTCGGCAATCTCTCCGAGCGGCACACCCGCGACGGTCACCACGCCGTCTTCTTGACGGCGTGCATTCAGGGGCCACACGTGCGCGGGTAAGCCGTTAAAACCAGTGGCTTCGTCACTATGGCTAAGGTTGTTGGCGTTGTGATCAGCAGACATAGTGCACTCCTACATTCGCTCGGGGGCGGTCACACCGACAAGACCCAAGGCGTTCGCCAGGGCTTGGCGAGTCGCCATGGCCAGCGCAAACCTCGCCTTATGAATTGGCTGTACATCCTCACCTGCTTTCGGCAGGATTTGGCAGTTGTCGTAAACCTGTGGAACGTACCTGCAAGTTCTTCCGCGTAGCGCGCGATACGGTGGGGTTCGCGGAGTTCAGCGGCTGCCGTGACCACAGCGGGAAACTCACCAAGCGTACGGATGAGGTCGCCTTCGCGTTCATGGGTGAGTAGTGAGTAATCCACGTTATCGGTGTCAGCAAGCTCCAACCCAACATCGGCGGCTTTCCGGGCGATGGAGCACAAGCGCGCGTGCCCGTACTGCACGTAGTAGACCGGATTGTCTGAGGATTGCGATGCCCACAGGTCCATGTCAATGTCCAGCGTAGAGTCTACCGAGGAACGGATAAGGGCGTAACGCGCGGCGTCGATACCGATCAGTTCCACCAAGTCATCGAGGGTAATCACCGTCCCCGCGCGTTTAGACATACGGATGGCCTCACCGTCTTTCACCAGGTTCACCATCTGTCCAATCAGCACTTCCACCTGCGCCGGATCGTATCCCAGCGCGGCCGCAGCTGCCTTCAGCCTGGCGATATAGCCGTGGTGGTCCGCGCCTAGCATGTAAATGCACAGGTTGTGTCCGCGGCCAATCTTGTCGGCCACGTAGGCAATGTCACCAGCAATATACGCGGCATTACCGTCGGATTTGATCACCACACGATCTTTGTCATCGCCAAACGCTGAGCTGCGCAGCCACCACGCACCATCAGCCTCATACAGGTTGCCGTTGTCCTTCAACACAGCAATCGCGCGATCCACCGCGCCCGACTCGAACAGTGAATTTTCGTGGAAATACACATCAAAGTCGGTGCCAAACTCGTGCAGCGACTCCTTGATGTGATTAAACATCAGCTCCACGCCCGCAGAACGGAACGTCTCCTGCATGTTCTCTGGACTTTGCTCCAGCACCCCAGGATGCTTATCGACGACCACCCGAGCAATGTCCGCAATATACTGCCCACCGTAGCCGTCTTCTGGAGTTGGCTCACCTTTCGCGGCAGCAACTAACGAACGCGCAAACCTATCAATCTGGGTTCCGTGGTCATTGAAATAGTATTCGCGAGTAACGCTCGCGCCTGTGGCACTCAAAATACGCCCAAGTGAATCTCCCACTGCAGCCCAGCGCGTGCCTCCAAGATGGATGGGGCCTGTGGGATTCGCGGAAACGAACTCAAGGTTGACGACAGTACCCGCATACCCATCGGAATGCCCGTAATTCTCCCCTGCGCGCAGGATCTCTGCCACAATCTGCCCTTGGGCATCGGCAGCGAGTCGAATATTGATAAACCCGGGACCAGCCACCTCGGCAGACTCAATTGCCGGATTGGTGGCCAGTGAATCTACCAACCACGCTGCTAACTCTCGGGGACTCACGCCCACTTTCTTGGCCGCCTGCAAAGCCACATTTGTTGCATAATCCCCGTGTTCGGGGTTACGTGGACGTTCAACAACCACCGTCTCAGGAAGAACGCTAGCATCTAGGTCCTTATCACTGAGAACGGTGGTTGCGGTGGTTTTAATCAGTGAGGCTAAATCTGCAGGAGTCACGAAAAGCGATTCTATCGCACCACAACGTGTTTCCCGAACTTGGTTTAACCTCCTGAACTCTTAACTTGTGCTAGGACACAACCATCCACCCGAGAATCGGGGTGGACTGCAGGAACACCAGCACACAGGCGAACAATATCAAGCCGATGGAGAAGCCAATGATGTTCTTCATAATCTTGGCTTCGCCGTTTTCCATCTGTACCGCAGCGCTCGCGATGGTCAAGGTCTGCGGAGACAGCATCTTGCCGATCACAGCACCAGTGGTATTTGCGCCCACCATGAGAGCGGGTTCCGCCCCCACTGAAGTGGCAGCGGTGGCCTGCATCTTGGAGAACAGTGCGTTGGCGGAAGTTGCAGAACCAGTCACTGCAGTACCAACCCACCCAAGGATCGGCGAAATGAATGGGAAGAAGGAACCAGAACCAGCCAAGAATGCACCAATAGCACCAGTTTGACCAGAGAAGTTCATCACATACGCCAAGCCCATAACCGCTGCAATGGTCAGCGCAGCCAAACGCATGCGGTAGGCACCGCCAAACAATTCCCCGAATCCCAGTTTAAAGGACATGGGGTACTTTCCACCTTCGGTGTTGAGCATGTAGACAATGACGGTAATCAGGCCAGACAGGAAGAGTAGAGTGCCCGGGTTGGACAGCCAGTTGAAGTTAAACACAGTGGCGGTCAACGGTTTACCAGTGCTGTCAACCAGATGGCCATCCAGACCAGGCCATGGGAATTTAATATCAGTGGAGGTCAGGGCCTTCGGGATATTGACGCCCACGGTCCACAGCTTTGCCACGGCAAAGACCACGATAACCAGTAGGTACGGGAACAGCGCGAGGCTGGTGCGCTGAACGTTGAGTTCGTTTCCGCTGCTTGCACTGGTCTGACTAGCCTGTTCCTCAGGGGTTTTTGGAGCCCACACCATAAGGAACAAGACGCCGACGGTCAGGGAGAGCAGGCAGGCAACCACGTCGGTGAGGTCATAGAGGAAGTAGTTGGACGCGAGGAACTGTCCACTACCGAACGCCACACCCAGCACCAACGCCATGGGCCATACCTGCCTAAATCCGCGGACACCGTCCATGATGAAGCACAGGATAAACGGCACAATCACAGCCAGAACACTGACTTGACGACCAGCCATAGCGGCTACAATTTCTGGCTTAATACCAGTGAGTCCACCAGCAGTGGTCAAAGGAATGGCCATTGCGCCGAACGCCACGGGAGCGGTGTTGGCCACCAGCGTGACCAACACGGCTTTCATAGGCTTCATGCCAATAGCCAGCAGCATGGCAGCCACAATGGCCACAGGCGCACCAAAACCGGCCAGGGCCTCCAACAAGCCGCCAAACGAAAAACCAATAAGTAGGGCCTGTACGCGCATATCCCCACGGCCAATCTTGGAGAAGATCAGTCGGAGATCTTCAAAACGATTGGATTTAACCGTGAGGTCGTACACCCACACCGCCATCCAGATGATGAATACGATGGGGAACAAACCGAACGCGATGCCCTCTGTCATGGTGAGAACCGCAAGATTGGCGGGCATGGCAAACAACACAATAGCGACAATGAGTGCCATGACCATCGCGCCGATTGCTGACCAGTGAGCCTTAAGCTTCACAACCATCAACAACACGAAGAACGTGGCCAAAGGCACAATTCCGACGAGGGCACTGAGCGCTGAGCTATCCGCGACTGCTTTGTTGTTTGATGTAAAAGTGTCAGACGCAGCAAGTGTATGCTGCGCAGTGTTCACCAACGTCGGTGGGGCAGCGGCGAGGAGAAAATCCACCGTAAGCTCCTTTGTGGGATCGAAGGGGTCTCACTTTGGCAAAGTGAGTGCCGGTACGGCACTAGGAAGTATGAAATTTTGGCACAACATAAACGTGCCCTTGGGTGACGCTCCCCAAGAGGCAGCAAACACCCTTTTTCCTCATTGTGAGCCATTGGGACGTAAATCAATAGCAAAATGGTTCAGATACGACGTGAACCATCCTCAATCTTTCGACCCAGTGGGAGCTATCCCAAGGTCACGGTAGCATTATGATTTGTGTCATATTTTAGCCCCACCGTAAATGTTACCAACCCCGAACAAGGACATAACCACCTTGGGATGAGCATATTTTCAAAACATTAATGTTTCAGAAAAACCGCAGGTTAGGGCTACCTTATCGGGAGGAAGTTAGCACAAAGGAAAGCTAGGATAGGTTATGTCCAGCTAGGTCAGTAGCACTCTGCGATAACACTGCTGCCACCCATGCATGTTTCCGCATAGCTACTCCCTAACCAACCGCCCGATCAGATAAGTGAGGAGCACCCGTGCGTGTCGCTCTCTTCTCCACCTGTATTGGTGATGCCATGTTCCCCGACGTGGTCAAAGCCACTGCAGTGATTTTGTCACGGCTCGGCTATGACGTGGTCTTCCCGCCAGAACAATCCTGCTGTGGACAGATGCACGTCAACACCGGCTACCAACGTGAAGCGATCCCCCCAGATCCGCAACTACGTTGATGCTTTCTCTGACCCCTCCATTGATTACGTGGTCGCCCCCTCCGGCTCCTGCACCGGAGCGGTCCGCGAACAACACGAGTTCGTAGCAAAGCGCTACGGCGATGCCGCGCTTGTCGACGGCGCTCGTACCACGGCCGCAAAAACCCTTGACCTGTCCGAATTTCTTATCGACGTCGCGGGCGTCGAAAATCTCGGTGCGTTCTTCCCGCACCGGGTGACCTACCACTCCACTGCCACTCTCTGCGCTTCCTGAAAGTCGGGGATCGTCCGCTGCGTCTACTGCGCAACGTTGAGGGAATCGACCTGGTGGAACTCCCCCATGCCGATGAATGCTGCGGCTTCGGCGGCACCTTCTCTGTGAAAAACGCTGAAACATCCGCGGCTATGGTCACCGACAAAACCCGCAATATCCGTTCAACACAAGCCGAATATGTCACTGCAGGTGACGCTTCCTGCTTGATGAACATCGGTGGTGCCCTTTCTCGCCAGCACGGTGGTGTACGTGCTGTGCACATGGCTGAGATCCTCGCCTCCACCAAAGAACACCCCTGGTCCCCCACCTCCGCTGTGTACTCAAAGGAGGCAATGCTATGAGCATCCTACTTGGCACCCCGTCCATGCCGCCACGCGCGCCTAAAGACGTTGGACACCTCCGAGGTGATCGATCCTTCCAAAAAGCAGCACACGTGGACCTCTATAACGCCACGCAGCGCCGCAACTTGCATAAAGCTACCCACACCATTCGCGCAAAGCGCGCTAATGTCATCTCAGAAATCGATGACTGGGAGGATCTACGCGAAGCAGGGTCCGGCATTAAGCGAGACGTGATGGCCCGCATGCCTGAGCTGCTGGAGCAGTTTGAGGCAGCCGTCACTGCCCGCGGCGGTCACGTGCACTGGGCGCGTGACGCCAAAGAAGCAGGCGAGATTGTCACCGAGCTGGTGAAGGAAACCGGCGAAACCAATGTAGTCAAGATCAAGTCAATGGCCACGATGGAAATTGGCCTGAATGACCAGTTGCGTGACGCTGGCATCTCAGCCCGCGAAACCGACCTCGCGGAGCTGATTGTGCAGCTGGGCCATGACCGTCCTTCCCACATTCTGGTTCCTGCCATTCACCGAAACCGTGCCGAGATTCGCGACATCTTCATCAAGGAGATGCCGCATACCGATGACTCGCTATCGACCGAACCGGCCGAACTAGCCGAAGCGTCACGTCTGTTCCTGCGTAAGCAGTTCATGGAAGCAAAGGTCGCTATCTCTGGCGCAAACTTTGGTGTTGCTGAGACAGGGACCGTTGCCATCGTCGAATCAGAGGGTAACGGCCGTATGTGCCTCACCTTGCCTGAAACCCTCATTTCAGTGATGGGCATCGAGAAGCTGCTCCCCACGTACGAGGATTTGAGGTATTCCTACAGCTCCTCCCCCCGCTCCTCCACTGGTGAGCGCATGAACCCCTACACCTCATTGTGGTCGGGTGTGACGGAAGGCGACGGCCCGAAGAACTTCCACATCGTCCTCGTGGATAACGGACGTACCGCAGCACTATCCAACGAAATCGGACGCGAAGCACTGAAGTGCATCCGTTGTTCCGCGTGCTTGAACGTCTGCCCAGTTTACGAACGCGCTGGTGGTCACGCTTACGGCTCCACCTACCCAGGTCCGATTGGCGCTATTCTCACGCCGCAACTGACCGGTATTGACTCCGCACATGACCCGAACGCGTCACTGCCGTACGCGTCCTCGCTGTGTGGCGCATGCTTTGAAGTGTGCCCGGTCCGGATTGATATTCCGTCAGCACTGCTGGAGCTACGCCACCAGAAGATCGAAAGCCACAAGCCCAAGATTGAAGGCGTCATCATGGGCGCCATGGGCCTGACCTTTGGCAACCAGATGATCTGGAGCAACGTCACCAAGATGGTTGCACTGGGACGTGTCCTCGGCGGATTCAACGGCAAGATCACTCATCTCCCCAGCTTCCTCGCCGGCTGGACGGATATCCGCGACACTGCTGTGCCGCCGAAGAAGTCCTTCCGTAAGTGGTTTAACTCGGATGAGGCTAAGGATCTACTAGCTAAATCTAGGGCTGAGGGGATTCCCCACACCACCCCTAAGACTGAGAGTCAAGAGGAGGCACAGTAGATGACCATCACTTCTAAGAGCACTGACAGCGTCAGCAAAGCTCGCGCTTCCCGCAATGAGGCAGCGAAGAAAGAAATTCTCAAGCGCATCCACAACGCGCATCGGCTCGCTCACACCCCCGAGGGACCCTACCCGGTGGTACGTAACTACCACCGCGAGTATGACTTTTCCGACGACGAACTTCGTGAGATCCTGATTGATCGCCTTCTGGACTACAAGGCGATTGTGAAGGAATCCAGCGAGGCTAAGCTGAGCGACACCATTGTGGGACTGCTGGAGGAACGTGGCGCGAAGGATGTGCGCTTCGCTGAAGGACTCGATCCCAAGCTGTTCGCTGGATTCAGCGGCAGCGCCACGCCTGACGACCGCTCCTCCGATCCCCGTCTTCTTGATGCCGTGGATGTTGTGGTCACTGATTCTCACGTCACAAGCGCACAAACGGGCACCATTTGCCTGGAGAGTAATCCCACCAATGGCCGCCGTGCTCTGACGCTGGTTCCCGACTGCCACATTTGTATCGTGCGGCAACCGTCTATCGTCTATGGTGTGCCGGAAATGGTAGAGCGGCTCGACCGTAAGCTTCCCATCACGATGATCTCTGGACCATCCGCAACGTCGGATATTGAGCTCAACCGTGTGGAGGGTGTGCACGGCCCCCGTACGCTCATCGTGGTTATCGTCTCGTAAGCACGACACCGACATAAACCCGCAGTGAACACCTATCCTGCGGGTTTAATGTTTTTCCTGCAACGGTGCTAAGATCAGCAACGTTGTTTCGCCTCCGTAGCTCAGGGGATAGAGCACTGGTTTCCGGTACCAGCGGTCGCACGTTCGAATCGTGTCGGGGGCACCACAGCACTAATCCCAGCCTCCCGCATAGGGGATGGCTGGGATTAGCCGTTGTTACAAGCCCTAAAAGCCCAAATAGTTATCGTCCGGCATCAGGACCCAGGCAACGAAGTACAGGATGAACTGGGGGCCAGGAAGCAGCCACGACAAGACAAAAAGCAGACGCAGCACGTTAGCGTCCCAGCCATAGGTTTCAGCGATGCCACCCAGCACACCCGCAATTATACGGTTGGTCCGGCTGCGGTGTAGCCTGCGTGACAGCTTCGGGAGGTTCGACATGGTGATCAGTGTCTCCTTCACGGGTGGGTAGTTAAAATCTGATTCACCATTTAGTGTGCCTGGAGATACGGACCTATCGCATCAGGGTTCTCCCTGATTTATCCCTGATTTAAGGGTATCCGGGGCTTAGGTTTCGGCACCAGGGATGCCCTTCACGTTGATCACCTTCTCCATGAAGCCCTTGAGCGCTCGTGCTTCTTCCTCAGTGAGGTGGTCAAAGAGCAGCTGTCGTACTGACTCAACATGAGCCGGAGCTGCTTTTTCTAATCTGCGTTGCCCTTCATCCGTCAATTCCACAACCACACCTCGGGCATCACCGGCGCATTTTTGCTTGCGCACAAGCCCCCTGCGCTCCATCCTGGTGATTTGATGTGACGTGCGGCTGCGATCCCAGTTGAGGTCGCTACACAGGTCACGAAGCCTAATTTCATGGTGTGGACTTTCAGACAAACTAACCAAAACCGCAAACTCTGGGGTCGATAGTTCATATCCTCTTTGCAAAGTCTCATCTATGCAGCGACTTGCTTTACGCACAGACGCCAAACACAAGCGCCATAGCGCTTGTTCTTCATCACTAAGCCAGCGCGGTTCATTCATACCACAACAATAATCAAATAAGCCCAGTAAATAAAACCGGGACGGTATTTACATCTTTTGCACCCCCACCCGATGTTCTGCGCACGTCACGATTCTCATGCAAATATATTGCATCAGCAGCCATCACCGAATTTTATTCATACCCCCGATTGTCAGTCACTTTCACTAAGGACTAGCGCTATCCTGCATCGACTACACTCTCATCAATCAATCCTCTTGCCCCGCGGGGGCAGGACCACAGGCAGATCACATAGCTGCGACACTGCACATGAGATAACAAATCTGCGACATCAATAATGCAACACATATAGCTCTTTTTTCATCGCATGGGTAATGGTTTATTTGCATTCAAAATTCTTCCCTGCCGCAACGGCTCCTGTTCGCATAGCAGCTATCTGTAAGTGCCTACATTTTTTGCCGCTAAATATACTAGCTTTATACCTATCTGCATATTTTATTTTACGCTTGATAATGCCAAGGACAGCTTTCTCACAGGTCATCTGATGACTACACACGGTAACCCCATCACAACGCTTAAGGTAAAGGTAGGTGGGATTTTGGGGACATCTCATCGATCCTTTAACAACCTCCCACCACCCCCACATTCCCCATTTTCACCCCCAGCACAGACCCGAAATTACCCCCGTAAAGCAATTTTGCTACCCCAGACTAAACCATTAGTTCAATGAAATTGAAGCATCTACAATTCAGAGAACTTTGAGCGATTCAGAGACCAATCTGTGATGATTGTTTCATACCCCCAGGCCAGGGCGGGCGATTCAATCTACCGCATACCTTTCATTAAATTTATTTCATATTTCCTTTTTATATCGACTCGGGTGTAACGCTGCGGCTGGCAACTCAGCATGAAGACCTGCTTGTCTGCGCTGACCTCGCTCAACACGGCTGCCATCGCCTTCAACCGCTCGTCATCGGTGTTCCCCAGGACATCGTCAACAAACACCGGAACCCCTTCCATGTCGCCGTCCTCAGCCACCAGCTCCGCGATGGCCAGTCGCACCAACATGGCAAGTTGCTCCTGCGCCCCGCCGGACAACCAGGAAACGTCCATGACCTCACTCCCCGCAGTCCGCCGTGTTACTTGCAACTCTTCATTGAGCTCGAAGCCGACGCCGGCACCAAAAAGAAGGCGCGCAAGCTGACCTAACTTTCCGCAAAAGGACCGGCATAGCGACGCTGTGCCGCATCCCTATGCCGGTGTAGTGTCTCTCGAAGAAGTTTCACTGCTGCCGCACGTCGCTGAGTTGCCGCCAGCACAATGTGCGCACTGGATAGCCTCGCGTTGAGGGTGTCACGGTGTTCCTCGGCACCAGCAGACTGTTCAATTCTTCCGCGATTTTCGGCAATATGCGTCTGCGTATCGACGACCTGCCGCTCCGCGTCCGCAAGTTCATTACGCGCCCCGTCCAACAGGCGCGAGGCGGCATGATAGTCATGCTGTGCTGCAGTTTCGCGCGCATAATCAACAGCCTGTCGCGCCTCCATCAGTGCCGCATTTGTTACCTGCACGCGGTGTTCGATCTCACTATCAGCATCGTGAGAACGTTCGTCTGCAAGGCGTGCACCAGCGGCGTCACCTCGCTGACTGGCCGCCTTCAGTTGTGCCTCCACAACCCGAATATCTACGTCAATGGTGTGGTCACGAGCAGCGTCCAGCTCGGCTTTAGCAGCATCAACGGCAGCAGCGAGACGTCGTACCGTTCGGAGAGTTCAGTCTGTTGTTCACGTAGCACGCTGAGCTGTTCGGGATCTCCAAGGTCCTCCCCTAGTTGTTCGACCAGTGTTGCTTCCTCGGACTGCAACGCATCAAGATCGCGCCCTTGGAGAGTAGCTTTTCGCTCCCGCTCTAGGGCCGCTACTGCTTCTTGTGCTGATTGTTGCTCGGCATACCGCGACCGCAGTTCGGCCACGTCAGCACAATGCGTGCCATCAAGGATCTCCGCTAGGGCTTCTTTGCTATCCACCACCGCCTGCTGCGCATCAATCTGGCTTTGTCCTGGAAGTGCACGAATCCGCACGCCGGAAACATTGATGTCTAGAGTGTCCACAATCTCATAGGTACGGGGCTGTGCACCAATGGTCTCTTCTTCTCCATTGATCATCACCGACTGTGCTTCAGCAGCGGAAAGCTCAAGCTGGGCGCTGTGTGCGTCGCGCTTGGCTGTCGCAAGCAGGACGGCATGCTCAGCTTGCGCGGCAGCATCAATCATATCTGTGGTGATGGCGGGAATGTGTGCGTTACTGTGGCGGCGCTTGTGGATTTCAGCATCGAGATTTGTCACGGCGTCGATAAGCCGACGAAGTTCCTGCAGGCGTTGCGTGCCAACAATGATGTGTAGTTGTTCATTGACAGCCGTGAGATTGGCGGCATCAGTAGCAGCTTGTTGTTTGGCCAGTTCAACGCGCTCCTTCAGGTGAGCAAGCTGCTTGTCCCGGTGAGTACGCTCGGAATGCTTGTCCGCCAGCTGCTTTGTGAGGTCGGTGACCTCGGCGGATATCTGCGTAACTTCAGTAATACGGTCTTGGCGGCGTTCCCAGTCGCGTGTAGCATTCTCCGCTGCGGCAGAGGCCAGCTCAGCGGCTTGCAAGGCCTGCTTCACACGGTTCTGTGCCGCTTCTGCTGCGGTAAAGGCGAGTTCACGCTGGGCGATTTCGTCTTTGATCTGGGGTATGCGCTGTTCGGCGGCAGCTTTTTGCTCAGCCAGTGCGGCTACCCTATCGACATAAATGGCGAGATCTTGGACCCGCTGTTCAGCGGTGTGCATCTCGGCTGTGAGTTGCTCGACATCGTCCATCGCGGCTTTGAGCTCTCCCGTCGCCGCCCCCTTACCCAGCGTGTAGTACCGGCGGTATTCCTCATCCACGCGGTCAAGAAGTGCTGTGTTATCGGTGGGCTGTGCAGCAGAATCAGCGACATCTGTGCCGCTCAAGACGCTGCTCAAGGTAGGTATTCCCGCTGCCTTCAGGCTATGCGAAAGCTCACCCTGGCGGACAAAAAGCGCCGTGAACAAGGAACGGTCAAGGTGTTGTTCAAGAATCTCTGCGAGGACTCGCTCTGCATCAGCACCTGTGTAATTGTCCACTTTCGGTCGCGTAATAGCCAGATGCGCACTCCGCTGTTTGTTAAAGGTCTTGGTCACGCTCAGCGTATAAGGGCCGATGGTGGCATCCACGATGATTGTTGAACCAACATCTTTTCCTATAGGTTGTAGGGCTTTCACGTCACGATTGTTCGCCGTGTGTTTGTGGAACAACGCAGTGTACACAGCGTCCATCACGGTCGATTTTCCCTGCTCATTGGGGCCGGTGATGAGGATGAATCCAGTATCTGGAATCTCATCAAGATCGAGGTGTTCGATACCACGCACATTGTTCAGGGCAATTCGGTGAATTTTCATCTGGCTGTCCTACCTCTGCTGAGCCAAACGGAAGAGCAAACGCAAGGCATCATGGGCCGTATCCCGCTCAGGCGTACGAGATGTACCGGGAGGCTGCGCCGCTAGCTCGGATAATTCCGCCAGCGCGTGACCCGCATATCCGCCGAGTTCACACTGCGCGAGGTCCTCATCGCTGGGTGCCAGGCTCAGGTCCATGAGCCGCTGTCGTTCGTAAAGCGCCCCAAAAACTGGGGCAAGGTCGGCAAGTCCAGCGTCTAGCTGCTGCATCGTGCTCATATCCACGCTTCCCTGCAAGGCGTATTTGACCACGGTTTCCGCTTTGTTGGGGTACGCCGAAAGGAAGGCGAGGAATGCTTCTACGTCTGAGGCATCGTTGACGTCCCACTCCACGGCGTCGAACGTCCACGTCCCTACTTGGTGCTCGTGCACCTCAACTCGGCTGGGTTCTGGGCTGTGTGGCTGCTTGGTCACTGCAACAGTTAGCGCAACACCCGAGTTATTTTCGCCTCGGGAATCCTGCCCCCGCAGCCCGCGCTCATGAAAGTCTGTGGTCTCCGGGGTTCCGCTGAACCACACTGCGCCAGCGGAATCGAGTGCCATAGCGGAATGCGTATCACCGAGCGCCACATAGTCAATAGTGCGATCAGCCACGGCGCGTTCCAGAGCCGATAGGTCAATGAGTTCTGGGGCAAACTCTCCACTACGGTTTTCTACCTGCCCATGGCCCACAACAATACGCACCCGATCTGTAGGTTCCAGCGGCGCGATGGCATCGGAGACGAGGTCGCGGGTTGCGTGTTTTGTCAGCCACGGTGCGCCAACTATCTCCACCACACCCGCCGGGGTATCTACAGCAACGGGTTCGGTGTTGGTCAACACGGTCACGTTGTCGATATCCTGCGTCCGATAAAAAATGCTGTCAGCGGTCAAGGGGTCATGATTTCCAGGAAGGAGAAAAACTGGAACTGGCAGGTGTTTCAGCACTTCCAGTGCCCGCCCGATAGTGTGTCGTTCGAGGCTGTTGTGTTCAAACACGTCTCCAGCAACCACGATGAAAGAGCAATCCTGGGCGATGGCCAGCTGCCCGAGGGCGCGAACGGCGGCGAGGCGGGCGGCATCGAAACGCGCCTGCGCATCGGCATTGTCGTGGGTGTGCAGGAACCAGCGTCGTATGCCGAGCTGCCAGTCGGACGTGTGCAGGAAACGAACAGTCGTATCTGATGTCATAGATAAAATCCCTGGACGCTAGTGATTCTGGGTAAGAAAATCGTACATTTCTTCAATGTCAGCGACGGCTCGCAGCTCATCGATGGCGGTGTAGGAAATTGAGCGCATGGCTTTATGGAGCGCGTCAAGGTCGGAATCGTCCAGCGCAGAGGCTATTTTCGGGTTCGGTAGCTGCGGCAAGGCGGTCTTATCGCCCCAGAAGTTTCCGTCGTTGGTCTGCGCTGCGGAATCAGCCTTGGCATGGGCCTCACGCTGCAGGGATTTCTCTATGGTATCCATGTCAAGACCACGCAGAGCGAACGCTAACTGCGCGTCAGCGTCGATACGTTCGGTGGCTCGAAAGACGGTTGCAATGCTGTGTTTGCAGACCATCGCGAAGTCAGGGCAGTCACATAGGAAACGCACCTGTTCATCCGAAGCACATATCAGGGTTTCTGCCAACTGCTGGCTAAGCTTTCCCCTCTTCGCCTCAGCTAAACTCCCCGGCTCAAGTAGAAGCTGCGTGACGGTGTTCAGCTGGTCCGCATTGCGCGGTGGAAGCACCACATCGACGTTGAAGGGCTGATTTTGAGATCCGGCCACGGCGGCAATGATGCGTCCGTTGGTGAACTCCAGGTTCAAGACGTTTCCGTTTCGTGCATAGGCCCGACCACGCTTGACGCGCTCGGAGTCGGTGGCGGTCGTCGCAGCGTCGATAAGCAGCATAGACGCGAGGCTGGTGCGGGTTTCCTTCTGAACCGCTGGCTTCGGCGTGCTGACCTTCGTGGTGTTGCCGAAATTGGCATAATAACATTGCCGACGCTCGTGCGTACGACGGGAACTCAGAATCCGCCACGGACTACCTTTCCCCGATAGCTCATCAGTTGCGCCAGCTGCTCCGGCGAAAGTTCGGTGATCCAGCCTCACCCTGGCCTATGACGGCAATCCGGCAAGTTGAAGTTTCCCGTCGATAATGTCCTGATGGACTCCTCCATTGTTCCTTCCGTCACCATTTTGTACACATGCACGTTCTTACGCTGACCAATGCGATAGGCACGATCGGTTGCCTGATTCTCCACCGCAGGGTTCCACCAGCGATCCATGTGCACAACTATCGACGCCGCGGTCAGATTCAGGCCCGTACCTCCCGCCTTGAGAGACAAGATCATTGTCGGCGGACCGTCCTCAGCCTGGAACTTCTGCACCATAGCATCCCGTCCGGTTTTAGAAATACCTCCATGCAAGAAGGGAATATCCACGCCGTAACGTTCACTCAAGTAGGGCTGAATGAGATCACCGAACGCCTTGTACTGGGTGAACACCAACACCCGTTCCCGCCGTTCAATGGCACCATCGACAATGCCAACCAACGCCTCCATCTTGCCGGATCGGTGCTTGCCTTGGAGAGTGATCGAGGAACCGTCCCCCAGAAAATGAGCTGGGTGGTTGCAGATCTGTTTAATTTTTGTGATGGTCGCCAGCACCAATCCCCTTTTGGCCATACCCTCGGCATTTTCTAGCTGCTGCTGAATGTCATCCACCAGTGCCTTGTACAGCGCCGCCTGCTCTGTGGTCATGTGAACGGTGACGATGTCTTCGTTCTTGTCGGGGAGGTCGTCAATAATATAGGGGTCGGTTTTCACCCGCCGCAGGATAAACGGCGCAGTTAGGGAACGAAGCTTCTCCGCAACCTCCTCATCCTGGTGGCGTTCAATCGCCGTGGCAAAGTGATTCCTAAAAAACGACGCGCTTCCCAGCATTCCTGGGTTGCAGAAATCCAAGATAGACCGCAGCTCCGCCAGACGATTTTCCACTGGCGTACCCGTCAAGGCCAGTCGATGCCGGGAAGGAATGCTGCGCACGGCTTTCGACGCTCGCGTTGTGGAGTTTTTGATCTGTTGTGCCTCGTCCAGCACCACACGCTCCCAGTCCACGGAACCAAACGCGTCATAATCCCTGGTAACCACACCATACGACGTGATCACCAGATCCGCCTCTTTCGCCGCGGCAGCAAACTCTTCATCGTGTTTGCGTTGGCTACCGTACTGAACCAGAACGTTGAAGGACGGCACGAATTTCTTCGCCTCCGCAGCCCAGTTACCCACCACTGACGTCGGGCACACCACCAGGGTCGGTTTTGCCGACTCCTCTGCAGCATCCTCACGTGCGGCGCGTTCCACCGCAACCAGCGCCAACAGTTGCAGGGTCTTCCCCAAGCCCATGTCATCCGCAAGCACGGCGCCAAGATTGTTACGGGACATCCAATACAGCCAGTCCACACCACGGCGCTGATACTCCCGAAGCTGCGCATGCACCGTCTCAGGAATATCAATGCGTTCCGGCGCAGGAGCTATGTCACCTCCCAGCAGGCTGGTATGCCACTGGCTTCCAGTGAACTCCACGGGAGTTTTTGCCGTGGCTTCCAGGGCAATCTGACGCAGCTCGGCCAGAGTCACCTGTCCCACACCAACGTGGCGGTTATCAAACTCTTCCTGCAGCTTCTGCGCCTGCTGAACAAGTTCCTCCCACCCGGGTTCTTGCTGTGCTTTGGCGTGATCGGCGCGTTGTTTTGCGCTGTCCAGCTCGGCGCGCAGACGGCTTTCGGATGCCTTGGCAATCTCAGCCATGTAGTCAGAAATGTGGCGCAGCGCCGCAGCATCGGCCATCATCCATTCCCCACGCAGTTTCACCAGCCCAGCCTTGGAATTGACCAGTTCCTGCATTTCGGAGGCACTCAGCTCGATGTCGCCAAGGCTCAGCTGCCAGTTGTACTCAACAAGTTGCTCTAAGCCAAGCTTCGACCCTGCCGCGCTGACCTCCCCACTCTCAGTCGTGTTTACCGTGAGGTGGGGCTCGTAGGAACCCCAGGATTTGGGCAGCATGACCTGGAATCCAGCAGTCTTCAACGTCGTCACGTCTTTAGACACAAACTGCACTATCTCCTCAGTGCTGAAGAAAAGATCCCAGTCACCGAGGTTGTCATCATAATTGGCAATCACAATGGGCACCGCACCCACATTGGACTGCATCACCGGGCTGCGTTTGAACAGCGCCGCATGTATTTTGCGTAGTTGTTCTTGCGCGGCCTCATCCCACTGCGCGAGGCGCACGGGATACGGTGCATCCACACCGCGACGCACGCGGATACGCACAGGCCAGACGGGCTCATCCCAGGTGGTAACACCAGGAACCTCGAATCCGCCACTTGCCTCTATCAAATCAGGGGAAACATTGTGGAGCGGCAAATGTTCAAACGGTTCTTCAACAATAACCACAAGCTCTAGGCCCATCGTGCTGGCGGAATTCTTCCAATCGTTCAATTTGGACACCAAGCCTGGACCACCGCGACGCAGCGGACGGGAATGCAACAGGCTTGAACTGAATTCATGCCATGGGCTTGGCCTGGGCGCATCGCGCAGACCCTCAAGCAGCGAAGAAGCAATCCAATGCGGCAGTTCCTCCGCCATCAGTTCTGCGGTGCGTGAACCTCCATTTGCACTGATAACGCCAGGGGTTGCCGCGACCATCTCCGCTACCCACGCGTTCTCCCCCATGCCAGTAGCCAGCTGCCACTGCGGCCACCACTCATTATCCCGCCAAGCGCAACGCAAGAGCACACGCCCGGCACGAACGAATTGCTCCAAGCCGCGATACATGCGCAGGAGCCACATAAAGTCCGGTGCGAGGGCGGTGCGTTGTTGTTCGGTGGCGGCGGGTGACGCGCCGTCGAGAAACGCGACGCGGGCGAAGAAGGACACAGCCTGTTCTGGTGTAAATACTCCGACGGGGATGGGTAGTTCCACCATGCGTCCGCGAGGGGTTTGCAGGGTGGCGTGAAGGCGGTGCCGGAAGGATTTTGCAGCGAGTTCCGCCTCGACGATCGGAGGGAATGTGCCTGTGGGGACCTGTTCAGGGAGGACGATTTTGTGTCCCTCTACTTGCTCCACCCAAAGCGCAAGCCCATGGTCAGGAGTCCATAGGCCATGGAGCAGGTGTGTCGTCATGATTACCGTTCTACCAGTTGCCTGCAACATCCTTGTCATTTATCCCCGAATCATGCGAACGCGTGTTCATGCCCTGTTGTGCCCCCTTATTCAACAACATGATGCTAAAGTTCTTCCCATTGCATGTGATTCAGGCTACGCTTACGGAGTTGCTATTCATAGCATCATTACTCAGCACCACGCACTCCTGGGATAAGAACTGCCCACACTACTTTTGGAGGACATGTGAGCGAGCACACTTGGTTCATTGTTGCCATTGTTATGTACATGCTGGCCATGCTGGCTATCGGCTATTGGAGTTACCGCCAGACAAGCCAATACGACGACTACATGCTGGCTGGCCGCGGCCTTAACCCCATGGTAGCGGCACTATCCGCCGGAGCATCGGACATGTCGGGGTGGCTGCTCATGGGTTTGCCCGGCGCGTTGTTTGTCAGCGGCTTTTCCGGGCTATGGATAGCCATTGGCCTGCTCGTCGGTTGTTGGGCGAACTGGTATTGGGTGGCACCGCGCCTTCGCGCTTATACGGAAGCATCGCGGGATTCGTTGACGTTGCCGTCGTTTTTGGAAAATCGCCTGCGAGATAGTTCGCACGTACTAAGGATCGTGTCATCGCTGGTTATCGTGGTGTTCTTTACGTTTTATGTGTCCTCAGGCATGGTGTCCGGCGGCAAGTATTTTGAATCCACGTTTGGTGGTTCATATGTGGATGGCATGCTGATTGTTGCTTCGGTGACGGTGGCGTACACGTTTATTGGTGGGTTCTTGGCCGTGTCGTACACGGATGCTGTGCAGGGGATGATCATGTTCGCAGCATTAGTGCTGGTTCCAGCGGTGGCCTTGTTTTCTCTGGACGACATGTCGAGCATCTGGACGTTTGCTACGAGCAATAACTACGGTCCTTACACGAACGGCGGGAATCCGCACTATTTCTCCTTGATTAGTGGAGTGTCGTTCGCGGCCATTGTGGGATATTTGTCGTGGGGCTTGGGCTATTTTGGACAACCACACATCATCGTGCGGTTTATGGCTCTGCGTAAGCCGTCGGAAGCTAAGCAGGGCCGCCGCATTGGGGTGTCGTGGATGCTCATCTGCATTCTTGGCGCGGTTGCGGTAGCACTGATTGGCACGGCGTTTTTCGGCCAGAACGCAGAGTACACGGTCACTGACCAGAAAGATTATGAGACGGTCTTCCTGGACATGGGGCGGATTTTGTTCCACCCGCTCGTTGCTGGGTTGGTGCTTACTGCGGTGTTGGCAGCCATCATGTCGACGATTTCGTCGCAGTTGCTGGTCACGTCGAGTGCGTTGATTGAGGACTTGTACATGATCGTGACTAAACGCAAGCTTTCTGACAAGGTACTTATTAACCTGTCCCGTACCGCTGTGGTGGGGGTTGCCATCATTGCGGCTTTACTGTCAATTAAGCCGTCAAATTCGATTCTCGGATTGGTGGCGTTCGCGTGGGCTGGTTTTGGTAGCGCATTTGGCCCGCTGGTGGTGGCCTCCCTGTACTGGCGCCGTTTGAATACGCCCGGGGCGCTTGCTGGGATCATTGTTGGAGCGGTTGTCTCCTTCGGCTGGGGTATGTCTTCCCTGGGTGACAGCCTTTATGAGATGGTTCCGGGATTCCTGTGCGGCACCCTAGCCATGGTGGCGGTGTCGCTGCTGACTAAACCGCCAGCACAGGAGATTCTTGACGAGTTCGACAGGGCTGCCCACATGGCCCGCACCGACGAGTTGGTGGCCTAGGTCACGGAACCTGCGCAACATCCCGGCGGTCTGACAAGGTATGTCCCCTTGTTCTCAGACGCGCCGGGTTTTTTCGGTATTAACCCTGTTAACACTGGTCTTTCTGGGGTTCTACCTCCGCCTGGCTCTGCATCCCGGCTACGCTGCCGACCACCCACCCCGGCTTTCAGTCACGCTTGCTCGCATATCGACGGTTGCGCAGCGCACAAGTGTACTCGGATACGAGCGCACCAACTTCGGCCAAGGCTGGGCCGCCGCCCCGCAACTCGGCGGTTCCTGCACCACCAGGGATGCCATCATTGCTATGTCGCTTGCCGACGTCGATTTTTCCTCACGCTGCACACCTACCTCCGGTGTCGGCCCTGACCCATATACGGGGTCGCAGTTGCGGGTTGGGGAGACTCCCATTGAGATTGACCATGTGTATCCCCTCCGCGCCGCATGGGATATGGGGGCGCATTCGTGGGATGCCTCCAAGCGGCTAGCCTTTGCTAATGACCCCATGAATCTTGTGGCCACCTCGAAAAAGGAGAATCAGGACAAGTCAGATTCCCTGCCTAGCGAATGGTTACCAAGTGGTGTCGGGGCGCGGTGTTGGTACGTGCGTCGATTAGCGCATGTTGCTTCGGCATACGGGTTGCCATTGACCACGGCGGATGTGGCGGTGATGCGTCGACAGTGTTGGGTTCGCGATCTGTTGCGTGGATAGCTTAGGGTTAGTGGGATCTGATTCATCCCCTACCTGAAAGGTACTGCACTTACTGTGACTACGTTGATGCTGATTCTCCATGTGGTGGCCGCACTGCTGCTTCTTGGTCCGGTGACGGTGGCTGTGTCTACCTTCCACGTTCGTGCACGCGAGGCGCACAATGGCAATGATTTGGCACGGGGTTCTGTACGGACGCTGTTCACAATTACGAACACCTATGGCCTGATTTCCTTGATTGTTCCACTACTGGGTGTGGGCCTGCTTTTAAGCAACATGTCCTACCTGCGAGAAGGCCGCTTCCATGCATCGATTTTGCTCAGCGTTATCGCGTGGGGAATCCTGTTTTTTCTGATCGTCCCACGTCAGAAGAAGATGATGGCAGCGTTGGGGTTGTCCGATGATGACGATGACGTGCCTAGCGAGAAGCACGCTGGCGCAGCAACGATTGAAAACTGGGACAAGGCGGTGTCACAGCTCTCAATGTTTGGCGGCATCTTCTCTGCACTGTGGGTCATCGTCGCCGTACTTATGGTGATCTAAATCATATTAGATTCGGGAGTTATCCCACCTGGGACACCGCAACAAAAAACGCGGCCCAGCTGGCATAAAGACCAGCTGGGTCGCGTTGCGGCTTTTAGTAGCAACTATTACCGGTCACCACGGAATCCGCGGTCGCGGTCACGGCGGTTTCCGCGGTAACCGCGATCGTCACGGTAACCGCGGTCATCGCGACGTCGGAAATTGCGACCGTTATCGCGTCGGTCACGGTAGTCCCCACGGTCCCGGTCACGGCGGTTGGAGGAACGCCCTGGCGCACCCGGGTCGCGTTCAAACCGAATCGGCTGGCCAGAGATGCGAGTGTCGGCGAGGTTGTCAAAAACCTCTTGTGGCAGATCCTTGGGCAGTTCAACCAGCGTATGGTCGAAGCCAATGTGGATGCGCCCAAAATCCTTGGAGTTCAGGCCGCCTTCATTGGCCAGTGCACCAACCACGGCACCTGGGCGCACGTTGTGACGTTTGCCCACGTCAAGACGGTACAAGGCCATGTTGCGATCCCCGCGATCGTAACGATCACGTCCACCACGGTCGCGGTCACCCCGGTCAAAGCGGTCACGGCGATCGCCACGGTCACGCCCGCCCCTTTCGAAGCGGTCACGGCGTCGCTCTGGCGGGGGTTCCTTCATCAGGAACTCGTCACCAGCTTGCGCCTGCGTGGCCAGAGCTGCAGCGATGTCCTCCAACGGGACGTCGTGTTCCTCCGAATATGCCTTCACGAGGTTACGGAAGACGCTGATCTGGTTGTCTTCCAGTGACTCGGTGATGGAGTCTGCAAACTTTTCCTTACGGGATTCGTTAACCTCGTCAACGGTCGGCAGTTCCATCTCCACCAGAGTCGCGTTGGTGGCGCGCTCAATGGAGCGGAGCATGCGGCGTTCGCGCGGCGTCACAAAAAGGATCGCCTCACCGCTGCGCCCGGCGCGACCGGTGCGCCCAATGCGGTGCACGTAAGACTCAGTGTCATGGGGGATGTCGTAGTTCAGCACGTGGCTGATACGTTCCACGTCGAGTCCACGGGCAGCAACGTCGGTTGCCACCAAAATATCCAAACGGCCATCTTTCAGCTGGTCAACCGTGCGTTCACGTTGCGCCTGTGCGATGTCGCCGTTGATGGCAGCAGCAGAGAAACCGCGGGCACGAAGCTTTTCCGCCAGTTCCTCGGTTTCGTGCTTGGTACGCACGAACATGATCATCGCAGCAAATTCGGTGACCTCAAGAATGCGGGTCAACGCGTCCAGCTTGTTGCGATGCGCAACGTTGAGGAACTTCTGCGTGATGTTTGTGTTGGTACGGGTTTCAGACTTGACGGTGATCTCTCGCGGATCCTTCAAGTACTGCTTGGACATGCGGCGAATCGCAGATGGCATGGTCGCGGAGAACAACGCCACTTGCTTGTCGTCCGGGGTGTCTTCCAGGATTCGTTCCACATCCTCCTGGAACCCCATGTTGAGCATCTCGTCTGCCTCATCCAACACAAGGAAACGCAGACCAGAAATGTCCAGCGACCCCTTTTCAAGGTGGTCAATCACTCGACCTGGGGTACCAACAACAATGTGTGCACCGCGGCGAAGCCCAGACAGCTGAATGCCGTAAGCCTGACCTCCGTAAATGGGCAGCACGTTCATGCTGCCCAGGTGATCGGCGAATGCCTGGAAAGAGTCAGCAACCTGGAGTGCCAGCTCACGTGTGGGAGCCAGTACCAGTGCTTGGGGGGCACGCACCGAGGGGTCGATGCGCGACAGGATCGGGAGGGCAAATGCGGCTGTTTTGCCGGTGCCGGTTTGCGCGAGGCCAACAACATCGTGGCCGTCCATTAAAACAGGAATGGTGTGCGCTTGGATGGGGGACGGTGTTTCAAAACCAACCTTGGTAATTGCCTTCAGTACTTCCGAGGGAAGACCAAGGTTTTCGAAACCTTCAGTAGGGTCGGTCGCCTCAGAAGTATCCGCATCCCTGGTGTCCTGTTCCGCAGCTTCGATAGCTTCCGCTGCGGGCGCATCTTCCAGCGCATGCACAGCTTCAGCCTGTTCGGCTACGACACCTTGCGAAGTTTCCTGAGAATCCGACGAAATGACGCTATCCGGCTCTTCAACGCCGCCGGTGGCGCTATCGGTAATGCTCATTGCCCCACTACGTTACGTCATCAAAGCGCACAAAGCGAACTGGGCACACAGCAGAGACACTCCATGTCACCTGGCAAAATAAAATCATGCACCTGCTACATGTGTCTTGCTGAACAATTAGTTCATAAATCCGTAGCGAATCACACTCTCTTGTGCGCATAATTGATTCCATAACTGATAGCACTAAGCACTGCACACGAGGAGGCGATAGCCATATGATTGGGCAAGGATTGAAAGCTCGCCATATTCACTTCATCGCGCTGGGATCAGCCATCGGCACGGGGCTTTTCTACGGCTCAGCAAAGGCCATCCAAGCGGCAGGACCGTCGGTACTTCTGGTGTATCTTCTGGGCGGGATTGTCGTGTACTTCATGCTCCGAGCACTGGGGGAAATGGCAGTATCTATGCCGGTCGTGGGTTCTTTTTCGGAGTATGCACGCACTCACCTCGGCGGCTGGGCAGGCTTTATCACTGGCTGGATGTACGCCTTCGAAATGGTCATTGTGTGCATCGCCGACCTCACCGCTGTAGGGTATCTACATGGACTTCTGGTACGACGGCGTGCCCCGCTGGATATGGGTCGCCCTAGCGCTGCTGATCGTGGGGGCCGTCAACCTGACAAGCGTGCGTCTGTTTGGCGAGCTGGAGTTCTGGTTCACCCTCATCAAGGTCGCCGCCGTGATCGCCATGATCGTGGGCGGAGCCGCTATTCTCATCTTCGGTTTTGGTGAGCAACCTCACGCTGTTGGTGTGTCTAATCTGTGGAACGATGGCGGGTTCATGCCCAACGGCCCGACCGGCATGATTTCAGCGTTCATTCTGGTTCTCTTTGCCTTTGGCGGCACGGAAATTATCGGCGTCACGGCTGCGGAAGCTGATCATCCTGAACAGTCCATCCCCAAGGCCGTCAACACGGTGCCGGTTCGCATCCTGCTCTTCTATGTGCTGGCGATCTTTGTCATCCTCTGCATTAATCCGTGGCGCACAGTCAATGGCGACGAATCACCCTTCACACAGATCTTCTCTTCCTTAAACCATGACTGGTCCACTGGAGTGGCCGGCGTCCTGAACTTTGTGCTCATCACTGCTGCACTGTCAGCCATCAACTCGGACATCTTCGGTGCCGGACGCATTATTACGGGCATGGCGCAGGAGAAACTCGCCCCCAGAGTGTGCGCCAAACTATACAACGGCGTACCCGTTGTCACCGTCGCTGCTCTTATTGCCGTCTTGTCCCTTGGCGTGTGGCTTAACTACATCATCCCCGAGGAGGTCTTTGCCATCATCGCAGCTCTCGCCACATTCGCAACGATCTTCGTATGGCTCATGATCCTCCTCGCACACGTAGCATCACGCCGCAGGATGTCCCCAAGTCAGGTTCAAGAACTAAAATTCCCTGTGCCCTTCTGGCCATACGGACAGTACTTCGCCATCGCATTCATCCTGTTTACGTTCGGGATCATGGTGTGGCAAACCAGCTACCATGAAGCACTCATCGCCGGGATCGGGTTCACTGTTATCATGACAGCTATCTACTTTTTCACGGGTCGGGGCTCCACCACCCGCAGCATCGAATAATTCCTGCCGCGTATCGACGCCCCGGCTTCCGCCTGAAAGCTCGTTACATGCCCCGTCGCCCTAACCTGGGCCTGCTGGCCTGCATAGCAGGCGCAGCGGGCCTGTTGAGCAGCTACGCACTGCATATCCGCCGCGTCAACCCAGAGCTACGTGAGGGGGTGTGGCGCAGGCATTACCTGAAAAACCTGCCGGAAGTCTGGCGGTTCAGCCGCCCCGGTTGGTTGGCCACACACCCACAGCCCCGCGACAGTTCTGGTGGGTTGGCAAATGTTGATGTGTCCCAACACGACGCAGAGGGGTTGCACGTACGCACCTACCGACGCAGCGATACCACTACACCTGCGCTGACGCTCCTATGGATTCACGGCGGGGGCTATGTCAGCGGAGTCCCCGAATACGACGACATTGTGTGCGCCTTCCTGGCACGCGAACTCAACGCCGTGGTGGTCAACCCCGACTATCGACTTTCCAGCATCGCCCCCTACCCTGCTGCCCTCGACGACTGCTTCACCACGCTCCGCTGGCTCCTCAACTCCCCCGACTATCCCTCTCCCCTGGTTGTTTCCGGGCAAAGCGCAGGGTGCTGGAATCGCCGCCAGCCTGGTCCACAAGGCACACGATACGCACACTGGTCCCCATCGCCTTCCAGCTGCTATTCGAACCCATGCTGGACAACGCCACCACGCGGTCACCAGGTCGTGGTGTCCTCTGCTGGGGCATGATCACCAACATACTGGGATGGCGCGCCTATCTTCGCGATGCCACCGAACCCCTCGACTACGCCGTACCTGCGCGCCGGGCTGATCTGCGTGGCCTGCCGCCCGCGTTCATCGCTGTTGGAGACCTTGATTTGTTCTACAACGAGGACGCCGCCTACGCCCATCGCCTCACACAAGCTGGGGTTCCCCACCAGGTTCTACACCATGAAAGGCACCTATCACGGCACCCTGATTTGCTGCCTGCACACTTCCGCTATGCAGACGATGTGGGCGGAGGCGCTGGCAGCGGTTCGTCAAGCAGTCGGCTGAGGCCTGGTTTCTTTTCCGTGCACCAGCCACACTCCAGCAGCAACAAGCCCGATAGCACCGCAGGCAGTAAAAGGCGACATGGTAACCCTGGGCGTCGACAAGCATACCGATCGCAATAGGGCCGAGGATTGCTCCGAAATCCTGTGCCATCTGGAAGGTCGCAAGTACCTTGCCGCCGGAGCGTTTGTTTCCGATGACATCTGCAACGGTGGCCTGCTGCGCAGGGTTGAGCAAACCGCCGCCGATGCCAGCAATCACCGACACCAGCAGTATGAGCCACAGATTATCCATCCAGCCAAGAACACCCGTGAACGTTGCATTAACGATTAATCCCGCGATGATCAGCGGCTTTCTTCCCAGTGAATCTGCAAGTCTGCCCGAAAACTGCAAACACCCAGCATTACCCACCGCAAAGGCGGCCAGAACCATGCCCGCCACAGCGGTACCTTTAGGAAACAGCATGGCTGCGAACAAGGGAACGGTGGATACCCGCACTCCGAAGTTCACCCAGCCGTTAGCAAATCCCGATATCAAAGCACTGCGATAGGCTGGGTTTTTCACGGCCTCGCTCGCAAGCATTGGCGTTGATTCGTCGTGAGATTCAAGATCGTGAATTACCTCGGGCCGCAGCAGCTTCCACACCACCGCCGACGCGAGAATCAGAGACACACCGTAGATCAAAAACGGCGGGCGCATACCCAACACGGCGAGGCCGGAACCAGCCACCGGACCAATCACGCTACCCAGAAGAAACGCGGTAGCGTACGTTGACGAGGCACGTCCGCGAATACTGGGCGGCGCAATTCGCACAATCAACCCCGCAGCGGAGACAGTGAACATAGTTGAACCGATGCCGCCAATGGCGCGGAAAGCCAGGATATGCCAGTATTCCTGTGCGAAGGCGACGGCTCCGGTGGTCACCGCGACAGTCAATAGTCCGGTGATGTAGACCTTTCGGGACCCAATCAGGTCAATGAGCTTGCCCGAAGCAGGAGCAAATAATAATCGGCTAGCCGCGAACACAGATACCACGGCGCTGGCCGCCGTGGTGGAGACATCAAAGCTCCTGGCAAACTGCGGAATAATGGGCGATACCAGCCCAAACCCTGCGGCAATAATGAATGCGGCCGCAACAAGCACCCAAATTTCCCGAGGAATCTTTGGCGGAGGTGCGGTCTCAGTTACGTCGCGTGCAGCGTTGGGGTTGGTCACCTAGTTAGCGTAACCCCGCTGTCCAATTGGCTATGAATAGTTCATTTCCTCATCAATGGGCAGCAGTTGCTCCTCCCAGTTTTCGGCCTGGTCAGCGGCGAGCGATAGGACGTCGAAAAGCCGGTCGAAATCGGTGAAAGTCCCCAGGTCAAGCACCTCATCAGTGACCAGAGAAATATCGGAAGAAAGCTCAGACAACACACGCAAGCGTTCTTCTTCCGAGGGCTGCTCGTCAGAGTCTGGGGTCCACATTTCAGCCATCGCCTGGTTGACCAGCTCATCGTAGCTTTCGCCTAGAGCCACAAAACATCACCGTTGCGGTAGGGGTTCCGCCCGCTGATTCAACCACCACGTGCAGTTCCGAGTTCTGTCCCACCTCAGCGCGGACAAGATTAGCGTCATTGAGATCCTGGAAAAATTCCAGGTCAGAGATGCGCTCGTCAGTGCCTTCCAGAAGATCGCGCAGAACAGTAACCACCTGGTCAGTGGCAACATGCCGGGCTACCGCATCCAAAGCATCATCCACAGAGAACACCACGGACACGAGCACCGCTTCAAAATCATCGTCGTCTTCATCAACGTCTGCTGCAGCGATGTACACGTTAGCGGCCGGGAGGATCGGATCGATCTCCACGAATTGGATTTCTAGCTCTGGGGTGATGGGCACAAACATCGTGTCATCATGAACCCGCGATTCAATGCCATCCACATCCAGGGCAGCAGCGATATCTTCAAAAAAACTCATGGCGAACGAATCCTTTCAATCCGGCCAGTGCAGCTCGCTACACCAGCCTAGCCGCGCCCGTAGCCACCCGCAGCAACTTTGTTAAAAATCGAACGTAAAAGAATCAATAAGCTGGCGGTCACGTTCCTCCGGGGTCTGTTTCGGGCACGATAAACACATTCCCGCTGCTGGCGACCGATAAATCATGCAACAGGACACCCGCTGGGGAACAGTGTGCACATCGCGCTCTTCCCCCGCCAGGGCCGCCGCAACATCCGTTGGTTGAAAGTGCCCGTCACAGAAGTCTCTGAAATGCGGCTGCGGTAACCTCACGCCTTCGGGAACCCCCTCAGCCATGCCCGCGAGCAACGCCTGTGCAATCCGCACTCCTCGATACGGTTCAAAGGCATCATTACCAGCACCCACCGCTGCCCCTGCTACAGCATCCACACTCACGGCCCACAACGCGCGTGTCGACGCCCCGGCGACCTCAGCGAGCGCCTGAATAACCGGCGCAATCGACCGTGCGTAATCAGCACCGGCCGCGCGCCACGCAGCTTCAGAGTCGTCGGTGAAAACGTCGGTGAAAAAACTCATCCAATACCCCTGCCCGTGTTCCGTGCCGGGATTCTGAATGAACATCGCACCACGCGCCACATCAAGGGATGGTGTGACGTGGCATTCCACCATGGCTGTGAGCGCTGGCCCAAGCAGCGTGTTATTCAGGGAAAACCACCATACTTGGGCCTGATGTTTAGGCACTCCCATGGGGAAAAGCTCATCGCTGGCAGCAATGGCACGGTCGAGAACCTCAACGGATGCAAGTTCCTCCACACTGATGCGTCGACTGTTCTTCGTAGGGAACACGGCCGTAGAAAAACGCGGGTGTTCTGCAACAATGTGGTTCCACACCGGAGTGTTGGGCTTCATACCCCCAATTTTACCGTGGGCTTACACCGTCCCATTCGAGCATGTTGAAACCCGACCAGGCTTTACGACGTCCCGCACGTGGGTCAAAGACCAGTTCGCTTTCGGTGTTAAAAATCATGGTTGCCCGACCCGGACGGGTGTCTGTGGGCATCTGGTAACGCGGCCATTCCCAGCCTGGACTACCCACATGGATGAAGTTCCCCCACAGGTATTGGATGAATTCTGTCACTTCCTCTAGTTCCCCATCACCACCCCAGCGGGCGAGGCTGCGGGTGCGGGAGGCATCGGCGTCGCCAAACACGGCGAGGAGTTCCAGGAGTGCATGGCCCCGATGCCCAGCATTTTAAGGGCTTTCGGCGCAAAATCGAAGCGATACATCCAGGTGGGTGCCACTCGAGAATGCGCTTGGGCAACTTTGAGCGAGGGGGCCCAAAACAGGGCGTCGCACAGCAATTCGGAAAAATGTTGCCGCTCCACCGCACCCCAATACGCGCTGAGCACTCGTTCAGTGTTACTGGGGTCGAAGGCATTGAGCATCCGCTGCGCGGCTTTACCCCGAGCTGATTGCCGCAGATAAAACAACTTGGAAAAAGAGGTCTCATCGCGGTTAGTTCCAATGAGCAGCGGAACCCGCACCTGATTTCCTTGATTGAATGCCTCAACTGGGTGCTGCAGAACAAAACTACCGTCAACCGTGGGACAATAACAGGGATTGAGCTGAAGAAACTCTCGTGATCGCCACATCATGGACTGCCCGGCGCGAACAACATCGTCGGCGGATTCGAGCCGGAGGTCCGTAATGCTGGAGTGCCGTGGCATGGCCATGTGATAGGCGAGTTCGCGGGCCCAGAATTCCGATTGCGCAGCGGAGTGGACTGCGGCAATGGGGGCGGATTGTGCAATGGCACGGTGGAAAAGACCACGTGCTGAGGGCACGCACATGAGGGTTGTCACGGCTGCCCCACCTGCGGATTCTCCCATGAGTGTGACGTTGGTGGGGTCACCGCCGAACGCAGCAATATTCTCGTGCACCCATTGGAGCGCGAGGAGTTGGTCCCGGATTGCGGGGTTGGCGACGCAGTCACCCTCACCGACGCTGTGCATGTTGAGGTAACCAAGCGCCCCGAGGCGGAAGTTGATGCTGACGTACACCACGTCGAGATTTTTGACGAAGGTGTGGCCCTGGAGGACGCTTTGGTGTGAGGCACCAACAATAAAGGATCCGCCGTGGAGATAGACGACTACAGGTAGTTCGTCGTCGGAGTCGGGCCGGACGATATCGAGGTTGAGACAGTCTTCGCTTCCCTGCACTTGGTCGGTCCAGGAATAGATGGGTTGCGGCGCGATGGGGCCGTAGGCTGTACAGTCACGAACCCCACGCCACTGGTGAGCCGCTCGTGGAGCACGCCAGCGATGTTTGCCGCTGGTGTCGGCACCGAAGGGCACACCGCGCCATGTTCTCACCCCCGTTGTCCACCAGCCCGGCTACCAACCCTTGGGAGGTCCGTACAACTATCTCCATGGTCATCTACGGTAGTGAGTATGGTTAACCACGTCGATAGAAATACCACCCTCTGTGTGTCGCTTGCTGCACGTCCATCAAACCATGGTGTCCGGTTTCACAATTGGCTCTATGCGGAATTGGGGTTGAATTTTCTCTACAAAGCTATCGCCCCAACGGATATTGAGCAGGCTGTGGCAGGGATACGTGGCCTGGATATTCGTGGCGCTGGTGTGTCCATGCCGTATAAGGCTGCGGTGATTCCGCTCATTGATCATGTTGATCCCTCTGCGGCCCGCATTCAGGCAGTGAACACCATCGTCAACGATGGCGGGGTGCTCACTGGGTATAACACTGACTACAGCGCGGTTTCCGAGTTATTAGCGTCACATTCTGTGGACACTGACCTGCGGGTTGCTGTGCGAGGTTCCGGGGGCATGGCCAAGGCTGTGGTGGCTGCGATCACCGACTATGGTATGGGCGGAACAGTGGTTGCCCGGAACGCTGAAACAGGCAGTGAACTGGCGGAACAGTATGGTTGGGCGTATAGCCCCGAGGTTCCCACTGACGCTCAGATGCTGGTAAACGTGACTCCGTTAGGCATGGCCGGAACTGATGAGAATGTGCAGTCGTTTAGTGATGAGGAAATAGGGCGAGCCGACGTCATATGTGATGTGGTGGCGTTTCCCGTTTCCACTCCGTTGATTCAGGCCGCTCAGCAGCGCGGCATCCCCACCATTAACGGTGGTGAGATTGTGGCACTTCAGGCAGCACAGCAGTTTGAACTGTACACCGGTGTTCGACCAAGCGATGAGCTTATTGAGCCGCCGAGCGTTACAGTCAACAAGGCTAGTCAACAAGGTTCACCAACTATTCCAGGCAGGATTCTCAAGGCAGGATTATGAAGAATAACCGCATCGTGCTTGATGCCATCAGTTCCGACCCGAAAGCACTACATGACCAGGCAGGCACCACCGGTCGAATGCTCATCACAGCATTGGATAAAGCAGTGGCCGTGCAAACGTCCGTGGTGGAAAAGTACATCGACCATTTGCGCGAGAAGAACCCCAACGCCAGCACCGCTGATCTTCAGCACATGCTGGATAACCATTTCATGTACCTGGCTACTGGTACCGGCGCGAGTGTCGGCCTAACCTCTGCGCTTCCTGGCATCGGTTTGATGACCGGCCTTGCAGCCGTGAGTACTGAGTCGATGGTGTTTGTAGACGCTGCAGCGTTCTATACCATCGCATCGGCGCATCTTCGGGGCGTCGATATTCGGGATAGCGAGCGCCGCCGCGCATTAATACTGGTCACGTTGATTGGTTCCGCTGGTACGGCGTTGGTGGATGCAGCTATTGGCGATCTGGGCAAACAGTACGCGCAAGCCCAGCAAAAAACCACGGCAGCAACCGCCCTTTCGCGTTTCGGTATGGCGCGGGTGAAGGAACTAAATGGCAGGCTGTTGTCTCTGGCTACGAAACGCCTGGGCAAGAGCGTGCGTAACGCCTGGTTGGGTAAGTTAATGCCGCTGGGTATTGGTGCTGTGATAGGTACGGTGGCAAACCGCAAGCTGGCTAAAAGTGTGATCGCGAACGCCCAGGAATCACTGGGCCCGCTGGTCAACTAACCGTCAACGACGTGATGTCCACTTCCCTGGCTCCCCTTATCCGGGTGCTTCGACAGCACCGCGCCGCGAGCATCGGCGCGTTCTCTACCTCGATCGGCGTGACCGTGGTGGAGGTGCTGTTGCCTCTACTCACCCGGGATGCCGTGGATGTGGCAACCGGGCAGGCTGGGGCTGGGGAGTCTTCGACCGCCACCACGCTTTTCCCGAGCCTTTCCCCGCTATGGGCCATTGTGGTGTGTCTGGTCATTGCGACGGTCGCGCGATATGCCCTGCAATTTTCCAGGCGTTTCAGCGCAGGTATTTTGTCCATTAATGTGCAGCACCGCCTGCGGGTATCCATGCTGGATACGGTGCTGAAACTGGGTGGACCTGCTCAGGATTCCCTGCACACAGGTCAAGCGGTGAGCCGTTCCATCTCGGATATTTCCACGGTGCAGGGTTTGTGTGCCGTGTTGCCGTTGACGGTGGGCAATGCCACCAAATTAGTACTCACGGCCGGGGTGATTGTGTGGCTTTCCCCTGTGCTGTCGTTGTTGGCGTTCGCTACATTGCCGCTGGTTTACCTGCTGGGGTACCGATCACGAACGCCCTTGTTTGAGGCGACTCGCGCAGCACAGGATCAGGCCGCCACTGTCACTGGCGTGGTTGAGGAGACGGTCACAGGTATCCGCGTGGTCAAGGCGTTTTCGCAGCAGCAGCGAGAAGTGGCACGCCTTCACACAGAAAGCCAGGAGTTGTATCGGCGCAGGCTGCAAGTTGCTCGGGTCACGGCGTTGTTTCAGCCAGTGATGGAGCAGCTTCCGCTGGCCGCGCTGGTGGCCAACATCATGGCTGGTGGTTGGTTAGCACTCCAGGGAACCATCAGCATCGGCACATTTGTGGCATTTGCAACGTATGTGACTACGCTCAGCCAGGTGACAAAAATGCTGTCTGGCATGGTCATTCGCGTACAAACAGGCATTAGCTCACTCGCCCGCATCACCGAAATACTGGATCTTGCGCCTCCGCACGCCCCCACGGCATCCACATCACTTCCCGATACCTCCACCGCACTGGGTATCGACGCCCAGAAGGTCACCGTCGCCGGTGTACTAGACAGCATCAGCTTCACTGCCCAACCTGGTAAAACGCTGTGTATTGTTGGGCCTCCAGGGTCTGGGAAAAGCATGATGGTGCAGCTACTGAGTGGCTTTTACCAGCCGGACTCGGGGTCTCTCGCATTGATCGATACTGCAGGTAACCGCACCGCCTACGCGGACCTCGACCCTGATACTGTGCGTTCCCAACTAACAAGCGTGCTGGACGACACCTTCTTGTATTCCTCGACCATCATGGACAACCTAACGATGGGCCGTGAGTTTTCGGGGAGGAGGAAATCCTTACCGCCACCACAACCGCTCAAGCTCATGAGTTCATCTCTGCCCTGCCACATGGCTACCAGGAGACCATTGGCGAGCGCGGATTAACCTTGTCCGGCGGCCAACGTCAACGCCTGGCACTGGCACGGGCTCTACTTGCGGGCCGGAAAATCCTGGTGCTTGATGACGCTACCTCAGCCATTGATGCCATCACTGAGGCAGCAATCTACGATGCCCTGCGGGATAACTACCCCGAGGTGACGGTTATCGCGATCGCGCACCGCCCATCAACGATGAGAGTGGCTGACCACATTGTGGAGTTTCCAAATGCGCCATTCAAGTCGGAGGATGAACGCGACACTCATGCATTGTGGCCTGAGATATCCCCTCAGCCACATCCCCCATCTGACCAGTTCACAGCAGTGACCGAACAGCAGGATCCGTTTTCCCTGCGCCGCTTGCTTGGTCATGCAAAAACGCACATCATGCTGGTCGTAGCCTTACTCATAGTGGGGGTGCTGGCAGACTTGGCGTTCCCCAGCCTTGTGCGCCTGGCCGTTGATCAGGGTGTGCTCACACATAACGTTGGTACCTTGCAGCTGGCCACCGCCGTCGGCACAGTGATTGTTGTGGTCTCAGGGGCTGCTGCGGCGGCCCGTACACTGCTGACTGCACGGGTGGGTGAACGTTTGCTCTTGATCCTGCGGGTACGCAGTTTCGCGCACCTTCAACGACTCAGCATGAGCTATTTTGAATCCACTACGGCAGGACGCATCATCACGCGCATGACCACAGATATTGATGCTCTGAGCTCATTTCTACAGACCGGTGTAGCACAGGTGATCGTGGCCTGTGGAACTCTAGTTGGCATCACCATCATGCTTGTGGTCACTGATTTTTCCCTTGCGCTGATCGCACTGGCCGCTGTGCCAGTGATCATTGTGGCGACACTGATATTCCGGCGTATTTCCCGCAGACTCTACCAACGTGCCCGCGAGGAGATCAGTACGGTGAACTCGCAGTTTCATGAGGCATTCTCTGGACTGCGCACCACGCAGCTTTACCGCGCGGAACCGTTCATGCTTCGGCAGTTTCAGGACATGGCGGAGCAGTATCGGCGTACCCGCATCAAAGCTCAGACCGGGGTTGCTATCTATTTCCCCGGAATCAGCGCGGTGTCTGAGCTGACGCACGCGGCGGTGTTGGGAGTCGGCGCGCACCAGGTGATGCGTGGTGAACTCTCCCCCGGTGTTCTCATCGCGTTCCTGATGTACCTCGGCCTGCTATTTGGCCCACTGCAAGACCTCTCCCAACTATTCGATGCGTACCAGCAGGCTGCGATCGGACTTCGCCGCATCGCGGATCTGCTGGCCACGCAACCTACTGTGCCTGATACCGGCACGCGAACAGGCGCACCTGGGGCAGCCGAAGGACCCCTTGCGCTTGTTGACACCTCGTTTACCTACCGTACTGACCAATCCACCGAGAACGCAGACATACTCAGCCAGCTGAACCTCCGCATCGAACCAGGGTCAACAGTAGCGATCGTGGGAGCAACAGGAGCCGGAAAGTCAACGCTGATAAAGCTTATTGCCCGCTTTTATGATCCACTTTCCGGCCTCGTGACGGCCAGTGGGACTGATATTCGAGAATTCCCCCTCGCGCAATGGCGCGGCACACTTGGGTACGTCCCCCAGGAGGCACACCTGTTCACAGGGACCGTAGCGTACAACATCGGGTACGGGCGGCCGTCGGCACGGGCGGAGGAGATTGTCGAGGCGGCACGGGCGGTGGGTGCACTGCCCGTGATTGAGGGCCTAGCGCATGGTTTCAACCAGGAGGTTGGTGAACGCGGGCGTGCTTTATCCTCTGGCCAGCGCCAACTGGTGGCGCTAGCACGCGCGGAACTGGTGGACCCCCACGTGTTGTTACTTGATGAGGCAACAGCAACCCTGGACCCGGAGACGGAGGCCGCAGTCGTGGAGGCGTCGACAAGCATGATGCGGGGACGTACATCCATCTTTGATCGCGCATCGCCTGTCCACCGCCGCGCAGGCAGACCGCATTCTTGTGATGCATCACGGCAACATCGTCGAAGACGGAACCCACGATCAGCTCATTGCTGCTGGTGGCAGGTATGCGGCCTTGTGGTCTGCCCACTGACACCCCCCAAAATGTAACTTTTTGCAAAGGCAAATGCGACATCTGGGGTGAAGACACGTTAGCCTGTAAAGGATAACGAGAGTTACAGAACTTACCCCCAAAAATAAGGAAATGAGGCGAGCACCTGCCGTGAGCAGCGCTAGTACTTTCGGCCAGAACCAATGGCTGGTAGACGAGATGTTCCAGCAGTTCCAGGAGGATCCACAGTCAGTAGATCCAGAATGGCGTGAACTGTTCGAAACCCAAGGCGCTCCCCAACGGCGCCACCCCACCCGCAGCACCAGCGAAACCTACGCCCACCCTTCCCCCTGCTAGTACCCCCGCAGCAGCAGCTTCCACTGCGACAGCAGCTACACAGCCCCGCTCCGCGGGCAGCAGCCGAAACGCCAAAGGCGCGCGCCGAACGCAGGGCAAAAAGCACAGGGCCCGGATTCGCTTGCTGCGGAAAAGAAAGCCGCTGCTGAGCGCAAAAAAGCTGCGTCGCCTTTCACACACGCCAATTCCAAGGAAATGCCCCCGGCGGGCAGCACCGAGATGAAAGGCATTGCTAAGGCGATCGCCAAGAACATGGACATTTCCCTCGAAATGCCCACCGCAACCTCTGTGCGCGACATGCCCGCCAAGCTGATGTTCGAAAACCGCAGCATGGTGAACGAGCAGCTCAAGCGCACCCGCGGCGGCAAGATTTCCTTCACTCACATCATCGGCTACGCCATGGTGAAAGCCGTCATGGCCCACCCGGACATGAACAACATGTACCAGGTGGTGGACGGCAAACCCACACTGGTTGTACCGGAGCACATTAACTAGGTCTGGCCATTGACCTGCCGCAGAAAGACGGTTCCCGCGCCCTCGTGGTGGCCGCGATCCGCGAATGCGAGACGCTTTCCTTCTCTGAATTTGTCGAAGCCTACGAAGATATTGTCAACCGTGGCCGCCAAGGAAAACTCACCGGCAAAGACTTCAGCGGCGTGACCATTACGCTGACCAACCCCGGTGGTATCGGTACCCGCCACTCCGTGCCGCGCCTTACCAAAGGTCAGGGTGCGATCATCGGCGTGGGATCCATGGATTACCCAGCGGAATTTGCTGGTGCTTCTGAAGACCGCCTGGCGGAACTGGGCGTCGGCAAGCTGGTGACCATCACCTCAACCTACGATCATCGCATCATTCAAGGTGCTGAATCCGGTGAATTTCTGCGCACCATGAGCCGACTGCTCGTGGACGATGCCTTCTGGGACCATATCTTCGAATGCATGAACGTGCCCTACACCCCCATGCGCTGGGCACAAGACTACCCAACACCGGTGTAGACAAAAACACCCGTGTCATGCAGCTCATTGAGGCATACCGCTCCCGTGGTCACCTCATCGCTGACATTAACCCGCTGCACTACCATCAGAGCGGAATGCCAGTGCCAGACCACCGTGACCTGGATATTTCCACCCACGGCCTGAGCATCTGGGACCTTGACCGCACATTCCATGTTGGTGGCTTCGCAAACCGCGAAACAATGACGCTGCGCGATGTACTCTCCACGTTGCGCCGTGCCTACACTCTGAAAGTCGGTTCCGAATACACCCACATCCTCGACCGCGACGAGCGCACCTGGCTGCAGGATCACCTCGAAGCAGGCATGGATAAACCCACCCCAGCGCAGCAGAAATACATTCTGCAGAAGCTTAACGCCGCCGAGGCTTTGAGAACTTCCTGCAAACCAAGTACGTGGGTCAAAAGCGTTTCTCCCTCGAAGGCGCGGAATCCCTCATCCCGCTCATGGACTCGGTGATTGATACTGCTGCAGGCCAGGGCCTTGATGAGGTAGTCATTGGTATGCCGCACCGTGGCCGCCTGAACGTGCTGGCCAACATTGTGGGCAAGCCTCTCCACGTCCTGTTCAACGAGTTTGAAGGCAACATGGACCCGGCACAGACCGGCGGTTCCGGCGATGTGAAATACCACCTGGGTGCGGAAGGTCAGCACATCCAGATGTTCGGCGACGGCGAAATCAAAATTTCGCTCACGGCCAATCCCTCTCACTTGGAAGCCGTTAACCCCGTCATGGAGGGTATTGTTCGCGCCAAGCAGGACATACTGGACAAAGGCCACGACGGCTACACCGTTGTTCCGCTGCTACTGCATGGCGATGCCGCGTTCGCAGGACTGGGAATCGTGCCGGAAACCATTAACTTGGCGCAGCTGCGCGGCTACACCGTCGGCGGCACGATCCACATTGTGGTGAACAACCAGATCGGCTTCACCACCACCCCTGATTCCGGCCGGTCCAGCCACTACGCGACCGACCTTGCCAAGGCATACGGCTGCCCCGTCTTCCACGTCAACGGCGACGACCCCGAAGCCGTGGTCTGGGTGGGCAAACTGGCCACCGAGTATCGACGCCGCTTTGGCAAAGACGTCTTCATTGACCTCGTGTGCTACCGCCGCCGCGGCCACAACGAAGCCGACGACCCGTCGATGACTCAACCGCAGATGTACCACGTCATCGACGACAAAGAAGGCACCCGCGCACAGTACACCGAAGACCTCCTCGGCCGTGGTGACCTCTCTGCAAGCGACGCCGAGGCCGTCGCTCGGGACTTCCACGACCAGATGGAAACAGTCTTCAACGAAGTGCGGCTGGCAGGTAAGCCGAAAGCCACAGCGCAAGAAGGCATCGCCATGTCCCAGGCACTACCACACGGATTGGATACCTCCATCACGCGGGAAGAACTCGCGGCAATCGGCCAGTCCTACGCGGACCTGCCCGAAGGGTTCACTATTCACCCGCGCGTGGCCACAGTGGCAGAAAAGCGCGCCGAATCTGCCCGTGACGGCGGCATCGATTGGGGCTGGGGCGAACTGATCGCCTTCGGTTCTCTGGCGTTGGAAGGCAAGCTAGTGCGCTTGGCGGGTGAAGATTCCCGTCGAGGAACCTTCACCCAGCGTCACGCCGTGCTCATTAATCCCAGCAACGCCGAGGAATACAACCCCCTCGACGCGCTGGCCCGCTCCCAAGGCCCTGGCAAGTTCCTGGTGTACAACTCCGCACTCACCGAATACGCCGGCATGGGATTTGAATACGGCTACTCTGTGGGCAACCCGGATGCCGTGGTGGCCTGGGAGGCACAGTTTGGCGACTTTGCCAACGGTGCCCAAACCATCATTGATGAGTACGTGAGTTCCGGCGAAGCCAAGTGGGGCCAAACCTCCGACGTGATCCTCCTACTGCCACACGGCTACGAAGGCATGGGGCCTGACCACTCCTCCGCGCGCATTGAGCGCTACCTGCAGCTTTGTGCCGAAGGTTCCATGACCGTTGCGCAACCATCCACGCCAGCGAACTACTTCCACCTCCTGCGCCGCCACGCACTGGGTAACTTGAAGCGCCCGCTCGTGGTGTTCACACCAAAGTCGATGCTGCGCCTCAAAGCCGCATCCTCATCGGTTGACGAATTCACCGACGTGAAGAAATTCCGCTCCGTGATCAACGACCCCCGCCTTGTAGACCGCGACAACAACGTCATCGGGGACGTAAACAAGGTAAAGAAGATCCTCCTCGTCTCTGGAAAGCTCTACTACGAGCTGGAAAAGCGCCGGGCCAAGGACAACCGAGACGATATTGCCATCGTGCGCATCGAAATGCTGCACCCCATCCCCTTCAACCGTCTCAAGGAAGCCTTTGACTTCTACCCCAACGCGGAGGAAATTCGCTTCTGCCAAGACGAGCCCGCAAACCAAGGCCCCTGGCCGTTCCTGGGGCTGCACCTTCCAGAGTTAATCCCTGGGTTGCTGCCCATGAAGCGCGTTTCCCGCCGCGCACAGTCCTCCACCTCGACGGGTGTGGCTAAGGTCCATCAATTCGAGCAGGACCAGCTTATCGACGCTGCGTTCGCCGACTAAGCCCACGCACGCTCAAGCTCCCCTGGTTATTCCGCCAGGGGAGCTTTTGTCTGTTGTTTTATATGGCTGGCTCTACAGCTATAGGTCGTTTTTCTCAATAAAGGGAATCACCACCGCAGACACGGAGGATTGTTTCTCCGCTTCTGCACTGAGTTCCGACAGGTCAGAAGTGGTCAGCAGCCCGTCAACATTGTTGAGCACCTGCCGGTCATTCCTATTCAAAATGGGTTTGCGATAAATCGGGACAATATTCTGTGGCAACTCCGGTCCAGAATATTGCTCACAACCCGTCGCATTTGAGGGATCAGTGGCCATCATCGAGCCAGGTAGGGACTTCACCATTTCCTTATACACACGGTCCCGCCACTCCCCCGAGTTCGGGTCAACATCCCCGGATTCCTTGGCAGCCACGTATTTTTCCGACAATTCCTTCGCACGCGCCGGGTTCATTTGCTGCAGCAGTTCGCCCGTGCACCCCACCACCACGTCGGCGGTGCGTTCGTTGAGGCGTTGAACACGGCGCTGTTCATCGCTATCCACATCAAGGTTGATGTACGCCATGCGCCCCCTGTTGTTGAACGCTTGCACATACAGTTCGCCCAACACACGCTGTTCCATGGAGGATGAGTCAACCGAGACTTGAACCGGGAGGTACGCCGATTCATGTCGAACCCCCTGAGGCTCTGGGGCACATGCCGTCAGGGTGGTGGCTAACCCGACACCTGCGCTCATGGTGACGAGGACCGATCGGCAGCCTAAACCCTGGCGTATGGAAACCCTACGACGCTGCATGAGTGGTTGTTCTCCTAGGATGTTACGTTCCCGCATATTTCTCCTTAGTGTACGCGGGCGTGGTCACCACAGGTGATACAACATGCCTCAATAACTCCTCGATTCACCACAATTAATTATCGTTGCGGTGTGAGCTGCTAAAACTAAACCTGGCGATGGCATCCCGGGCCTCAGCAGCGTGGGCAGGTGTACACAGGACGTCGTAACGCCCGGCAACGATCTGGGTGCGGGTGGTAAAGTCGCGCCGTCCCCGGCTTGCTGCGTACGGCACAGCAGACGCGACAATGCCAAACACCACGCCCATAAGCATGCCAAGGAAGATCGGGGAGATGAAGTTCTCACTGAAAATCCCCAGCAGCATGCCAAAGAACAAACCCATCCACGCACCGGAGGCGGCTCCGCCGGCGATGACCCGACCCCAGGTCAGGCGCCCAACAACGTGTTCCACTTCCATGAGGTCAACACCAACAATGGTGAGTTCAGCGACGGGAAAATCAGACTTGTCACTCAGCATATCCACGGCGGCCTGGGCATCGGCGTAACTGTCAAAACTGCCCACAGGCCACCCTTCGGGTCGGGGGCGTAATGAAAGATCCCGGCTACCAGCATTACCAGCGTGTGGGGTGCTCATGGGGTTGATTCCTTAAGACTCTTCATCGTTATTGTTGTGTCACCGGAATAACGTTGTGCAGCTGCTGCATGTTCCCACTGGTGTGTTAGTACACTTAGTCACTATGAGCCCAATTACAAAAGTCTACGCAGGCCGTCTCGCAGGTATGGTGGTTCGTGGACCGGACACGGAGGTGATCGGCCGAGTCCGCGATGTTGTTGTCATTGTACGGCCCAACGGCCACGTCACTCGAGCGTTGGGGCTTGTAGTTGAGGTAGTCAATAACCGCCGTATTTTCCTGCCGATGCTTCGAGTGGCATCGATTGAACCGCAGGAAATCATGCTGGTGTCTGGATCGGTGAGCTTGCGTGCATTCAAACCCCGAACCGGCGAGTTGACCATCGTGGGTGACCTTGTGGGCTCCAAGGTGCAGGTGGACGACCCGGAACTGGAAAATCTCCATGGTCGGCCTGTTGAAATTGCGGACATTGAGCTGGAACGCACCCGTACCAGGGACTGGATTGTCTCACGCGTGGCTGTGTTCGGAGAGAAGCCTAAATTCGGTCGACGTGGAAGCCTGCACGTGGTTCCGTGGTCCCACGTGCACGGTATTACAGCAGCAGGGTGCAGGGCAGTCAGATAAGGTGGCTGAGCTTATCGCGCGGTTTGATAACATGCGCCCCGCCGACATCGCGTCCTTGCTGCGTGCCATGCCGGCGGCAGAGCGCCAGACCGTGGCTGAACAGCTTGACGACGAGCGCCTCGCTGACATTCTCCAGGAGCTGCCCGATGACCGGCAGGCCGAACTCATTGAAGCCCTAGCCATTGAACGCGCAGCCGTTGTGCTGGAAGAGATGGACCCTGACGATGCCGCCGACTTGCTGGGCGAACTCCCCGACGACAAAGCCGACGTGCTGCTGGAACTCATGGATCCAGAGGAATCAGCACCCGTGCGACGGTTGATGGACTTCTCCCCCGACACGGTGGGCGCGCTCATGACTCCCTGAGCCGCTGATTCTCGCCCCGCAAACGACAGTGGCTGAGGCCCTAGCAATGGCCCGCAACCCTGACTTAACGACGTCGTTATCGTCCCTCATTTTTGTTGTCCGCCCACCGACAGCAACCCCCACCGGCAAATATCTGGGGTGCGTACACTTGCAAAAGCTGCTGCGTGAACCCCCCAGTTCCTTGATCGGCGGTATTTTGGATCCTGACCTTCCGCCGCTTTATGCTGATGATTCGCAGGAAACAGCGGCCCGTTACTTCGCCACCTACAACCTTGTGTGTGGACCAGTGCTTGACAGCGACAATCACCTCCTTGGTGCCGTCGCTGTGGATGACCTTCTTGACCACATGCTTCCTGAAGACTGGCGCGAAACTGGCCTCAGGCCAGCAACGACACATGCGTAAAGGAGAGTGATCATGGCTGATTTTTAATCGCAGTGACCTTGACACCCCAGTCGCAGGAAACCGCCGAAAGTTCTTCAACTTTGACGGTGATTCTGTCGGTGCGTTCGCCGAGAAAGTCGCCCGTTTCTTCGGCACAGGCGAATATCTGTTTTGGCAAACCATTTTTGTTTTGATTTGGGTTGCGTTCAATGTCGGCGGATACTGGTGGAACTGGGATGACTATCCATTTATCCTACTCAACCTGGCTTTTTCCACTCAGGCTGCCTACGCGGCACCGCTGATTTTGCTGGCACAAAACCGCCAAGAAGATCGGGACCGCATTGCCTTAAACGAAGACCGTCGGCGCTCTGAGCAGACAAAAGCCGACACTGAGTTTTTGGCTCGGGAACTCGCTGGCGTGCGCATTGCTATCGGTGACACGGTTACCCGCGACTACTTGCGGCATGAACTGGAGGACCTGCGTAGCGTCCTAGAACGCATTGAGGCAAAAATTGACGACGAGGCAGCAGCTCGCATCGCCCGAGGCGATGGTGAAACCCATGAGCTTGCCGAACCTACTCAGGGTGACTTGGCTTAGCCCTACCCCACTATGCGCGCTAAACTTGGCGGGTGATGTCTACACTTTCGGAATCCGCTGTACGTACTGCGCTATCCCGCGTTGATGACCCGGAAATTGGCAAGCCAATTACCGAGCTTGGCATGGTTAAATCGGTGACCCTTGACGGCAATAATGTTGCTGTGGAAATTTACCTCACCATCGCCGGGTGCCCGCTCAAAAGCACCTTGATCCGCAACACCCAGGCGGCTGTGGAGGAACTTGACGGCGTGGGGACTGTCACCGTCACCACAGACGTGATGAGCGATGAGCAGCGCCGCACCCTCCGCCAGGCACTTCGCGGCACAGACTCAGAACCGGTCATCCCCTTCGCCCAGCCAAATTCAACCACCCGCGTGTTTGCAGTTGCCTCAGGTAAGGGCGGCGTCGGCAAATCCTCCATGACCGTTAACCTTGCAACAGCTTTGGCGGCGCGGGGACTCAACGTCGGAATCCTGGACGCCGACATCTACGGACATTCCATCCCACACATGTTAGGTTCTGACGCCCGTCCACACCAGGTCGATGACATGATCATGCCGCCCATTGCACATGGGGTAAAAATCATCTCCATCGGGCATTTCGTCGAAGGAAACACCCCCGTTATTTGGCGCGGACCAATGCTGCACCGCGCCATCCAGCAATTCCTCTCTGAAGTGTTTTGGAGTGACCTGGACATTTTGCTCCTTGACCTACCACCAGGAACCGGCGATATTGCCTTGTCGGTGGCACAGTTAGTGCCGAGCGCTGAACTTCTCATTGTGACCACCCCGCAGGCCGCCGCCGCTGAGGTTGCCGAGCGCGCCGGTGCTATGAGCCAGCAAACCCGCCAGAAGGTCGCTGGGGTGATTGAAAACATGTCCGCCATGGTCATGCCTGACGGATCAGTTGTAGATGTTTTTGGCTCAGGCGGTGGTCAGATGGTGGCAGATCGCCTGAGTACCCTGACCGGGACGAAGGTAGAACTGCTTGGTTCAGTTCCGCTTGATCCCGCGCTGCGGATTGGTGCCGACGACGGCAATCCCATCGCCATCACCGCCCCCGACTCGCACACAGGCGCTGCCCTGAACGCCATTGCCGACAAGTTGGCCATGCGGCGCGAATCCCTGGCGGGTCGTCCACTTGGACTGGGCGTAGTGCCTCATTAAACCCGCATTATAGGAAGTGCCCACTGCTTACCGAGCTTAGGGCACCCCACCTAGATCCCCCTATGTAATATCCGCCCAAGAGAAATCCCCCCGTGCAGCATCGTCAGGTCCCTTGCCGGGGGTTTGTTGCTCTTTTTCCACTGATTGCTTGGACTCTGGCTGCGACTGCTTAGGTTGTGTGGATGCAGCGGCGCTGCTTGCGGGTTTTGGCTGCTCATCCTCCATGATCTTCTTCGGATCAAGCGCATCGAGGAAACTGCCATCCCCATCCAACAATGTTTTGGTGAGCGCTGCGCGTGGACCCAAGCGTTGCAAAGCGGCAAGTTCGCTGAGTGGCTTACTGATTTCTTCAAAATCAGCCCCCAGTTCATCGCCCAACCCCTGTTTAGCATTGTCAATGGCGGTACGAGCCGCAGTCAACGCAGCTTTAACATCCCGAACAACGCGAGGCAGCCGCTCCGGTCCAATAACCACTAAGCCCACAACAAAGAGGAGGAATATCTCTCCCCAACCAACATCGCTGAACACTCAACTTATTTTACTTTATTTTCCAGCAGAGCGGCGTACTGCACGATAGATCAAATCAACCTTGCCCAGGAACGTTTCCGGGTGCTTCGTGGTAGCTTCCTCCGCATCGGGACCCGCAGGGCAGGAAAACGCGATACTGGTCAGGCGCGCCTTCAGCTCAGTGGACACACGGATCGTTTCAGTGTCTACGCAGTTTTTCAAGCATTCAGAGGCCCGGCGCTGTTGTGCAACTTCAGCGCGGCATTCCTCACAGTGCACAAGGTGGACGCGCGCGATGCATAGCCAGTGGTGTCAACTCACCATCCACAAAAGCAGCGACAGCTTCAAGGCTGAGATGCTCAACAGAGGCAAATTCGCGGGGTTTTCGCGCTTTTCGACGCCGCGTATGCCCCGTGTTCCCACGCAAGGATTCACGAACCATAGGACCACTGACCTCCTTCAACAATGGTGATGATGCTGTCTTGTTACCGAGGATACGCTTTTAGTAGCGCATAGGAAGCAAAAGTTGGGCCGACTCGCTCGACTCCGCAGCAGCTTCCAAACTGGCACGAAGCTGGCTCCGGCCACGGTGGATACGACTACGAACCGTTCCCATCTTCACGCCGAGGGTGTCGGCAATCTCGTCGTAGGACATTCCCACGACGTCACAGAGCACCACCGCAACCCTGAAATCAGGGCTGAGTTCATCGAGTGCCTTTTGCAGGGCCGGGTCAAGATTCGACACCGTAAACGCCTGCTCGGGGGTGAGGTCGTTGCCAGGAACCCGGTCATAGTCCTCTGGCAATGCTTCCATCCTGATCTTTGCGCGTCGACGCACCATGTCAAGGAACAAGTTGGTGGTAATGCGGTGCAACCAGCCTTCAAACGTGCCAGGCTGGTAATTCTTCAGCGAACGGAACACGCGCATGAATGTCTCCTGCGTTAGATCCTCCGCATCGTATTGGTTACCAGACAGTCTGTACGCCAAGCGGTACACACTGTCTGCGTGTTCCTCAACCAATTCCGCCCATGTGGGCATGTCCCCCTGCCCGGCGTCAAACGCCGCAGTGCCACTCAACGTGGCGAACGGGACAGTGTCATCGCTCCCAGCATTGATCGTCGGGTCGGTAAACTCGGCCTGATGAGTGGAAGTCATAGTATTATTGTGCATTGTCCCTTTAGCATACACCAGCTATTTAGCTGAGAGGTCACTGAATATTTTATGCATCTGGGGCGACAAACTGTGAACTTCTATTAAAAAGCCTGTCAACAGCCTGGATGTGGGAGGCTACAGCCTGGAAGTTGTCCCTCATCCCCGCGCTGGCCGGACAGTGTGGCACCCAACAATCATCAATAGGCTAATTCTGATGTTATTTCGGAGCGCGTCCACCTAAACTATCTAGTGTGAATGACACTGCTTTCGACGCGTTACGTTCTTACATCACTGATACTACGGTGATTGACAATGCCCTTGCCGCAGCTCAGCAAGACGCCGAGGAATTCGGCCTTGCCGCCCCCGACGCCGCAGCAGGTTCGCTGCTCAGTGCATTAGCGGCGTCGTATATTGATGAGGCAGGCGTCGGAGCCATCGCAGTGACCCCTGCTGCTGGCGTGGTGGGCCTTTATCTTCTCCGGGGCTTGGGGTTGACGGGCACGCTCACGTGCATTGACCCGGAGACTGAGCACCAGCGTCAAGCACGTACCAATTTTATGGCAGCAGGCTACAAACCCAACCAGTTTAGGTTCCTGCCCTCCCGCCCCCTTGAGGTGATGAGCAGGCTCGCCGCTGATTCCTACCACGTGGTTTACGGTGATATTCGCCCGTCTGACTACCGGGCGTTTATCGACGCCGCATGGCCACTTCTGCGTAGCGGTGGCATACTCATCCTGGCCAATTCGCTGCTTGACGGTACGCTATCTGACACTACCCGGAAAGACCGGGACACCATCTGCGCGCGGGAAGCCGATGAATATGTGCGCAGTATGGATCAGGCTGTGGTGTGTCGCCTTCCTCTCGGGTCTGGGCTAACACTCATTACCAAAAAAGACGACGATTCAGAGTCTGAATAGCAACAGAAAGGGGCGCGGAGGTAACTTCTCCGCGCCCCTTCTGAGCATGCGTGCTAATAAAGCGTCACACCACTTCGTTTTTACCCACACACACCACGCCGCCTGGGCTGATAGTGAATCGAGCTGCGTCACGATCGTGATCCACGCCAATGAACTCGCCCTCACTGACCACGACGTTTTTGTCCAAAATAGCGTGACGCACCACAGCGCCCTTGCCAATGCGGACACCTGGCATCAACACTGAACCCCTCGACCGTTGCGCCCTCTTCAACTATGACGTTGTTGGACAGCACCGAGTTACGGACCGTGCCTGCGGAAATAATGGACCCCGATGCGACCATTGAGGACTGTGCAATACCGCCCTGCACAAACTTCGCAGGAGGCAGATTGCCGTCATCGGTGTTGTGAATAGGCCACTGCTTGTTATAGAGGTTAAATCGGGTGAACCGAAATGAGATCCATGTGGGCCTCATAGAACGCATCAATCGTACCGACGTCACGCCAGTAACCTGCGTCGCGTTCGGTAGCACCAGGCACGCTATTGCCGGAGAAATCATAGACGTGTGCCTGATTCTTCTCCACAAAGTACGGAATAATGTCACCGCCCATATCGTGCGAGGAATCAGGGTTTTCCTCGTCATCCTTGAGCGCCTTAATCAGGTCTTTGGCGGTGAATACGTAGTTACCCATGGATGCAAAGGTCATCTCAGGGTCATCAGGGGTTCCAGGCGGATCGGCTGGCTTTTCGACAAAGTTGGTAATGTTACCGTCTTCGTCAGACTCAATACAGCCAAAGGCCGATGCCTCAGAACGTGGAATCCTAATGCCCGCAACAGAGACGGCTTTTCCAGAGGCAATATGTTCTTCCACCATCTGCTGGGGGTCCATGCGGTAGACATGGTCCGCGCCAAAAACAATGACGTACTCAGGGTCTTCATCGTAAATGAGGTTAAGGGACTGCAAAATGGCATCTGCAGAACCAGTAAACCACCGCTTACCCAGCCGTTGCTGAGCAGGAACCGGGGTGATGTACTGCCCTGCAAGACCGGAAAGCTGCCACGATTGCGAAATGTGACGGTCAAGCGAATGGGACTTGTACTGGGTAAGCACGCAAATCTGCATGTACCCGGCATTCACCAGGTTCGACAAGACGAAGTCAATGAGCCGGTAGGTGCCCCCAAAGGGCACGGCGGGTTTCGCACGGTCCGCAGTGAGCGGGAACAGGCGTTTTCCTTCACCGCCGGCAAGGACAATAGCTAGTACATGTGGTTGAATTCTCACACTGACCAACTTATAGCCTAACTCGCATCTTCGCCTCCAAAGTGAGTCATTCAACGTTTTTGGGCAGCGTTTCCGCAGCACATTGTCTGACGCGTGCGGCATTTATCACTATGCGTGTGTGCTGCGCAGCATGGTTTTTCAGGCTAGTGTCGTGGTTATGCGAGTAGCAATGATGACCAGAGAGTACCCACCAGAGATCTATGGCGGTGCTGGTGTGCACGTCACTGAACTGACCCGGTACATGCGTGAACTTGTTGAGGTAGATGTCCATTGCATGGGCGCGCCTCGCGATGAGGCTGGCGTATTTGTCCATGGAGTTGACCCCGCATTGGACGATGCCAACCCGGCAATTAAAACACTGTCCACTGGCCTGCGTATCGCAACGGCGGCCAACAATGTGGACGTTGCCCATTCTCACACGTGGTACGCAGGCCTTGGTGGACACTTGGCGGGCCGATTGTACGGCATTCCGCACGTGGTCACTGCACACTCACTGGAGCCTCACCGCCCGTGGAAACGTGAACAATTGGGCGGTGGTTATGAGGTGTCCAGCTGGTCTGAAAAGAACGCTATGGAATACGCGGATGCTGTGATTGCCGTGTCGGCACGCATGAAGGACGCGATCCTGGACGCATATCCTCGCATCGAACCCGACCGCGTTCACGTGGTACTCAATGGCATTGATACGCAACTGTGGCAGCCGCGCCCGATTTTCGACGCCGCAGAAAACTCCATCCTTACGGAACTCGGCGTTGACCCCAACCGCCCCATCGTGGCATTTGTTGGTCGTATTACTCGCCAAAAAGGCGTAGGTCATTTAGTCAAGGCCGCACAATACTTCTCCCCCGATGTTCAGTTGGTTCTGTGCGCAGGTGCTCCTGATACCCCGGAAATCGCCGAGGAAACCACAGCACTGGTTGAGAAGCTCCAAGCCCAGCGCGATGGCATCTTCTGGGTTCAAGAGATGCTGCCTAAGGATAAGGTGCAGGAAATTTTGACGGCCGCTGACGTATTCGCCTGCCCGTCCATCTATGAGCCTTTGGGCATTGTGAATCTGGAGGCCATGGCTTGTGGAACAGCTGTTGTCGCTTCCGATGTCGGCGGCATCCCCGAGGTTGTGGTCGACGGTACGACGGGTACCTTGGTCCACTACGACGAAAACGACCCCGAAGGCTTTGAGCGGGGCATCGCCGATGCTGTGAACGCCCTGGTAGCCGACGAGGAACGCGCTAAAGCCTACGGCGAAGCAGGTCGGAAGCGCGCTGTTGAGGATTTCTCGTGGGCAACCATCGCTCAGCAGACCATTGATGTCTATAGATCCTTAATGTAGGTCGCCTGTGTCCGTGTATTTCCGCCCACGTTTCCACCTTGCACCGCCGAGTGGCCGACTGAATGACCCCAACGGACTCTATGTTGAAGATGGTGTCCTTCACGCCTACTACCAGCATGATCCACAGTGGCCCACTGCTGAAAAGCGCACCGGCTGGGGGCACGCGTCCACGCCGCTTCTCTCTGATAAACCCGAGCTGTGGACACATCATCCCGACGCCCTCTACCCCGCAGTCGATTACGATGACAAGGGGTGCTACTCGGGGTCGGCGGTGCTGGTCAACGGCGAGCTTGAGCTGTTTTACACCGGCAATGCCAAGCCTGGCGGACATAGGCGGGCTACCCAAAACCTCGTGCACGTTGGGGGTCGCCGCCGCGCTGATGGTGGAACGTATCTCCGCAGCGAGCGCAACCCGCTTATCGACGGCCCCGCACCCGGCTTTACCAACCACTACCGCGATCCACATGTGCTGTGGCGTGAGGACCACTGGCTGATGGTGTTAGGTGCACAACGCGATGACGAAACTGGCTCGGTGGTGCTCTACACCTCTGAGGACCGCCGCGCATGGGATTATGCTGGTGAAATCCAGTTCGACACCAGTTCCACCGTACCTGGTGGCGCTCCAGACATGATCCCTGGAGGCTACATGTGGGAATGTCCGAATCTGGTGACACTTCGCGATGATGTGACCGGCGAGGACATGGACGTGTTGATTGTCCTTCCGCAAGGCTTGGAGCAGGTTGGCGATCATTACGCAAACAATCACCAGTGCGGCTATGTGGTCGGTCACCTTCAGGGCACAACATTCACGGTGAGCCGTGGTTTCACAGAACTCGATTACGGGCACGAGTTTTATGCACCGCAGGTGGTGCATGGTTCCCAACCTCCGTTGATGCTGGGGTGGATGGGTCTGCCGGACCTTGACGATCAACCGACACGACAGGATGGGTGGGTACACACCTTGACCGTGGCGCGCGAATTACACCTCAGCGATGGTGTGCTGCGGCAAGTACCACGGGCGTCGATAAGCAGCAACAATGCGGATAGCGACCTGGAGGTTGGCGCATCGTTCGAGTGGAGTGGTGAGATGCCACCTGGGTCCGAGCTGGTGCTGGTTGATACTGCGGGGGATGCCGTGGCGCGGTTGAGTGTCAATGGCAACGTGGTTGAGCTCGATAGGCAGGATCAGCAGTACCACGCGGGCGGCGATGTTCGGCGCGCATGTCTGCGGGGCGTCACCTCTGCAGTTGATGTACGGGTATTGGTTGATGCGTCGTGCCTTGAGATATTTATTGACGAGGGCAGGATAAGTTTCGCAAGTCGAATTTTTCCACGTCACGAACCTAACGAGTGTATAGTGCGCGTCCTCACATAAACAAAACTAACCAGACATAAATCACATCTATTAGACTCACTCTCAGTGTTGTCTTTGTGCCCGTTTATGTTGGTTGGGCTTGAGGACTTCCCGATTAGTATCAAACCGGTATACCTCAAGGAGGTCGCTGTGGATCATGCCGCAGTAGCCCGCCGAATGCTCGAAGCACTAGGTGGGGAATCTAATATCAAGGCAGCCGCGCACTGTGCGACAAGAATGCGGCTTGTTCTCAACGACAAAGAGAAAATCAACCAGCAAGCCCTTGATGACGACCCCGATCTCAAGGGAACATTTGAGGCCGGCGGGATGTTCCAAATCATCGTCGGCCCTGGTGACGTCGATATTGTCTACGACGAGTTCACTAAAATCACCGGCGACCGCCAAGTGTCCACCGAAGAGCTCAAGTCGGTAGCCGCCGAGGCGCAGGGCAACGCCCTGACCCGTGCTATTAAGGTACTGGCCGATATTTTCGTACCGCTGATCCCCATCCTGGTGGGCGGCGGTTTGCTTATGGCGCTCAATAACGTGTTGACCTCGGAAAACCTCTTTGGTGAGGGCACACGTTCGCTGGTCGAACAATTCCCGGCAATTGAGGGCATGGCCCAGATGATCAATCTGCTGGCCTCTGCGCCCTTTGCTTTCTTGCCCATTCTGGTGGGCTTTACCGCGACAAAGCGATTCGGCGGTAACGAATACCTCGGTGCCGGCATCGCCATGGCGATGGTCATGCCAGACCTAGTCAATGGCTACAAAGTTGCAGAGACCATCCAAGAAGGCGGCATGACCTACTGGGATCTGTTCGGCTTCGACGTCGCCCAGGCTGGTTACCAGGGCACCGTGCTGCCGATCCTGCTGGTCGCGTGGATTTTGAGCATGGTGGAAAAATTCTTCCACAAGCACCTCAAAGGCACCGTAGACTTCCTAGTCACCCCTGTGCTGACACTGCTGATCACTGGTTTCCTCACCTTCATCGCCGTGGGTCCCGCCATGCGCTGGCTGGGCGATGCCATTGCGAGCGGCCTGCAGAACATCTACGACTTCGCTGGTCCCGTTGGCGGTTTCCTCTTCGGCTTGGTCTACTCCCCCATCGTGATCACTGGCCTTCACCAGTCCTTCCCGCCGGTTGAGCTGCAGCTCTTTGCCACTGGCGGCTCCTTCATCTTTGCCACGGCATCCGTAGCCAACGTCGCACAGGGTGCCGCCACCTTGGCTGTGGCAATCACCACTCGTGACGAGAAGCTTCGGGCTCTGGCTTCTGCCTCCGGTGTATCCGCCTGCTTCGGCATCACCGAACCGGCCATCTTCGGTGTGAACCTACGCCTACGCTGGCCGTTCTACATCGGCATGGGCACCGCAGCCATTGGTGGCGCCATGATCGCCCTGTTCAACGTGAAGGCCGTGGCTCTTGGTGCCGCTGGTTTTATCGGCTTTGTCTCCATCAGGACAACCGACTGGCCGATGTTCTTTGTCAGCCTAGTCACCGCGTTCATTATTTCCTTCGCATGCTCCTATGCCTACGCTATGTACCTGCGTCGCCAGGTCGCGGGTGAAGCAGAAATGGAAAAGGCCGTGGGCACTCAGGCGGCTGCCGCAGCCAATGATGCAACTCCGGCAGCGACTGCTAGCGCAGGAACGGCAACCGCAGTGGCCACCGCTGTTGGCGCTGACCTGCTCACCTTCGCTTCCCCGCTCACTGGTGAACTGGTGGAGCTGAGCACAGTGTCCGATCAGATGTTTGCCCAGGGAAAGCTGGGTCCTGGTTTTGCTGTGGTCCCCAGCGAGGGTGTACTCCGCGCCCCAGCCGACGGCACCATCAAGGTGGCATTCCCCACTGGACATGCATTCGCTATAACCACGGCGGAAGGTGTGGAAATCCTCATGCATGTTGGCTTTGATACGGTCAACATGAAGGGCGAAGGCTTCACACCGAAGGTCAGCAAGGGTGACACCGTCAAGCGCGGCGACGTGCTCGGTGAGTTCGACATTGACGCTATCAAAGCCGCAGGTTACGACACGACCACACCGGTGGTTGTAGCGAACTTCAAAAACTCGGCGGCGTACGGCTGACTGACAGCATCTCCGCACCACACAGCATTACCGCAGGTGACGACGCCGCGATTGTCTCCGCGAAAGCCTAGCAATCCTCTAGCCCCATCACGTCAGCACCCCGTCGTAGCTTTTCGCGGCGGGGTGTTACTGTACATCAAATGCGGGGCGCGCTGAACGTAACTATCCTCGGTTTTATCCCCACGTCCATCGTTTTAACGCGCACTGAACTTGAGGCCCACACTTATGTCGTCACACAGACCCGAACTGCATATCACGGCACAACACGGCGTTCTCGAAGCCCCGGCAGGAGCATTATTTACCGGCGAGCAGTGGCATGTGTTTCACCAGTACAGGTCCCAGCCCGACGTGAAGAAAAACAACTGGGGCCATGTGGTGTCAGCTGACACTCCGTTCAACTGGGCGCACCGCGACGACGTACTCAGTGCCGAAGCCCCAGAGGTTCAGGTGCGGGCAGGGTCTGTTGTCGCCCCACGATGCGGCGACGAGGCCGAATTGTTTTTCACCTCTGTCACGGACGAGGGACCGAGTATTCACCGTGCCCTCCTGACCAACCTTTCCGGGCCCCAATCAGACGTGCGTCGCGAAGGAAGCGTCGTCGATGCCCCTGTGCTGGGGATCGATAAACTCCAGGATTTTCGCTCCCCCCTGTGTCGTACCAGGTTGGGCTGATGAGGATGACCGTTCTGAGGGGCACGGTGGATGGCTCATGCTAGCCGTCGCAGGGCCGATGTCCGCCCCGGAATTGGTGATGCTGTCATCGCACGACCAACAATCCTGGACGCTAGACGGGCCCCTGGCTTTTCATGGTGATTCCGGTCTGGCGCATCACCCGATCCTCGTCAGCCCCAGGATTATCCGACTCCGCGACGAAGTGGACGGCCACGTCTACGACGTCCTCATCGTGACTGTTGAAGCAGATGGTGTAGACCTTTCCGGCTACCTGGTAGGCACCCTCCGTGGTTGTGACTTTTGGGTGAAGACCCCCTTCACGCAAATGGATTTTGGCCATGACTTCACCCGCCCGCGCAACACCAACACGGTACGCGGCGTGACCTACGGCAATAACGAACGCTATGATGCCGCCTTGATTTTCGGGTTAATGAACGGCGTCGGCAGACTTGACAACCCGGCCACGCACGAAAGCCTACGCGCCGAGGGCTGGGCAAACTGCCTGTCGCTCCCCCGTCTCACCACGCTCCAAGGTGGCCTGCTGTTTCAAACCCCCACCCCCGGGCTTACTTCTGCAATCCCACACACAGCACATGCACGCATGTGGAGCGGACTTATCGACGCCCAGGAGGGCAGCGTCACCGTCACACTTCTGGATACTGCCACAGGACGTATCGCCGCAACCATCACCCACAGCGGGCATCACCTGCAACTAGACCGGTCCATGAATCCCCTGCATGCGGGGGATTCCCCGGCAGAAGCCTACCTCATTTCCGCCGACACCGACTCCCTTACCATCATTGTTGACGGATCCACCGTCGAAGTATTCGCCGACGGTGGTGTGATTGCCATGGCCTCCCGCGTGTATTTCGAGGGAATATGTGGCGGGTTCGATGTCACTGCGGAAGGCGGGGCGTCGATACTCAGATATTTTGAAGTCGCCGGTGAGGACGTCTAATCCTCAATCCGGGCGAGGCGTGTGACCTTTGCCCGCGCCGTCACGGTCATATGCATGGGTAACGCGGCAATGCGTTGCGCCAAAAGATCCGGGTGGATATGCCGAGCAGACGGACTCATGCCAATCTGCGCGGCAATGGACGGTTGATCAAGTGTCATGGAAAACTCCACAAGTTGAGGCTCAGTCACGGGGCGAAGATGCCCCGATGCCTGCTCGATCATGCGCTCCACCTTGCCCTTTTCTACATCAATGATGCCCAGGGGCTCCCGAAGCTCCGCGAGGTGCCCAGTATCGGCGGTCAACACAATCACCTGACCACCAGGTTTAAGCACTCGCGCGAACTCCGCAGCGTTACGGGGCGCAAAAATCACGGTGATGGCATCAATGGAGTCGTCACGCAACGGCAACCGTGCCCAGGCATCAGCCACCACCGCACCAACCCGAGGATGGCATTTAGCCAAATGCTTTGCGGCGTGAACTGACACGTCAATCCCCACGCCCCGGGCACCCTGAATAGCGTCAAGGGTGTGGGACAAGTAGTAGCCGGTGCCAGCGCCAATTTCGCAGATGGACACAGCGGCATCGTCATCCACCCCGGCATCATCAAGCGCGAGGTCCACGTTGTGCGTCACCGACTCCACAAAGGGCGCGTAATGCCCGCGAGACAGAAAGGTCTCGCGATCCTTGATCATTGTCGCATCGTCACCGCTGTAGCGCAGACCAGCACCTCCGGCTAGGGTGACGTAGCCCTGACGGGCAACGTCGTAACTATGCCCCGAGTCAGAAACCAGACGAGTAAACTCATCGGCACCGTGGAGGTCGGTTCCGTCAACAGGGTCTGCTAAAAGGTCAATAATGTCTTTGAGCACAACAGGTGTGTTCTCCTCGATATCGCTGCATTGCTGCCCTGCGTACTGGCAGGGTATTCATATTACCGCGAGGGGTAGAACGCCCACGCGCTTACCCCGACACGTTGGTGAGTAGTGCCCCCAGCTCAGCCGCCTCTTCCTTGTTGAGTTCAATAACCAGGCGACCGCCGCCGTCGCTGGGAATGCGCATCACGATCTTTCGACTTTCTTCCACTGCTTCCATCGGACCGCTGCCAGTCCGGGGCTTCATTGCTGCCACTTGTCCCTGCTCCTTAAACGTGGGGGATTTCACCATCCAGCCTAGCCCTTTTCTTTCGTTCCTGTAAGGTTTTCCAGGGCAATAATTCGTTGTCGCATGTTCTCAATAACGGCATCAACTTGATCCTGGCGATACCCACGAAGCACAACATCAAAAGAAATGTTGTCGAAACGATTGTCGCTCACCGCCGCAGCGTTAGCATCAATGCGTGCGGCGGACTCCATTCCCAGCATCGGCTTCCGCCGGAATGAGATTATCGCCACCGAAAAAGTGTCCGAACATGACGCTGAACAGCACAATTAGTGCGCTCAGGACAAGGACGTAGAAGATCCAGGTAAACATCATCTACCCCATGTTGGCGTGTGCAGCCACAATGTGTGCAACAGCTTCGTCAACGCTGTCGGTCACCATAAAAAGGTCCACATCCGATGCTGCCACCATCGATTCCGCAACGAGTTTTTCTTTGATCCAATCAACAAGACCCGACCAGAATTGTGTACCAATCAACACAATGGGATAGTTGGTTATTTTTCCGGTTTGCACCATACAAAGGGCTTCAAATAGTTCATCTAATGTCCCGAAACCACCGGGTAGACACACAAATGCCTGCGAGTATTTCAAAAACATTGTTTTCCGCACGAAGAAATATCGGAAATTCATGCCCAAGTCCACCCAATCATTCAGGTGCTGTTCATGTGGAAGTTCAATCCCCAACCCAACCGACAAGCCGTCAGCATCGTAGGCACCACGGTTCGGGGCCTCCATCAGCCCTGGACCACCGCCGGTGATCACTGCATAGCCCGCTTCTACTAGCTGTCGGCCCAGTTCCAACCCCATTTCATAGTAACGATGGTCAGGCTTTATGCGCGCGGAACCAAACACAGTTACTGCCGAGGGCATCTCCGCCAAAGCACCAAATCCGTCGACAAATTCACTTTGGATACGTAACACCCGCCACGGATCTGTATGCAGCCATTCGAGGTTATTACTGTGGTCAAGCAGCCGTTGATCCGAGGTCGTTCCCGCCTCATCGTTTTTGTTTCTCACAAGCACAGGGCCGCGCATCAGACGTTGCTTCAATTCGGAGGGGGTTTTGCTGGGAGGCATCGCTGCAGTCCTTTATTAGTTAGCTAGTCAAGTATTTCTTTACAGTCTCAGAGACGGACCTAATCATCTCTACAGGGCACTGTTCGTCCCGCTTATGGGCATACGCCGGGTCGCCGGGGCCGAAATTGACCGCTGGTATGCCCAATTCGGAGAACCTGGCCACATCAGTCCAGCCGTATTTTGCGCGGAAATTCCCACCAGTGGCAGCCACCAGTTCCGATGCAGCTGGCTGGGACAAACCGGGAAGCGCTCCCGGCACGGCGTCGTCAACCGTGTACGTGACACCCTGCGGGAGTGCAAGAACATCCAGCATGTACGTGAGAGCATCGTCAACGCTGCGGTCGGGTGCAAAGCGGAAGTTCACGAACATCCATGCCTCGTCGGGAATAGTGTTGGTGGCTACCCCGGCTTCGCAGTGCACAATGTTGAGTCCCTCGCGGTACTCACACCCATCAATGTCCACGGTTCGGGGCTGATAGTCAGCGATCCGCGTGATCACCGGAGCGAGCAGATGCATCGCGTTGACACCCATCCAAGAACGCGCGCTGTGAGCCCGCACCCCGGCGGCGGTGACGCGCAAGCGAATGCTTCCCTGGCACCCGGCCTCAATGACGGCACCAGACGGCTCGCCGAGGATAGCGACGTCGCCGCGCAACCAGTCGGGGTGTTCCGCGTGGATATGGCCTAGGCCGTTGAACTCACTGGCCACTTCCTCACCCTCATAGCAAATGAGTGTCATATCGCGTGTGAGGTCCGGTGAGGCCGCAAGCTCGGCGAAGGCATGAAGGAACACGGCGTCGCCACCCTTCATGTCCACCGTCCCGCACCCAAACAGAGTGTCCTTACCGTGCGTATCGACGCCCCGGTGCCCCGGCACGTTATCAGCGATCGGCACGGTGTCAATATGACCCGCGAGGATGACGCGACTCGGCAGATTCCGGCGGGTTCGCGCCAAACATTGTTGCGGAATCGTAAAACCTCAACCGCAGCTGGACCCCCTGCTCTTGCACTGGCAGCTTGGTCAGTGAGCGCCTTTTCAATCACATCAGCAATGGCACCCTCATGATGGGAAGGGCTCGGAATATCCACAAGAGCTGCAGTTAAGGAAACAGGGTCTCCGGTTAGGTCCAGATGAGTGTCGTTCACCACCTCTACACTACTGGGGCGACCTTTTTGTGTGCACACCCGAACTTATTTTTTAGCATCTTGCGGAACTAACATGGGAGACATGAACACCACGGGAGTCAGCGCAATTGGTATCGCCAACATCGCGATGGATGGGACTGTCCTTGATACTTGGTATCCACATCCAGAACTATCCACAGACGATGCGCACCAGTGGCGGGACATCGGGGAACCAGGCACAGTTCGGCTAGGAGCACACGACTTATCTCCTCGCATGCTGTCCTTGGTGCGGCTTGATGAGGACCGCATGGTTGAGCAGGTTGCCGTACGCACCACCATTGCCGACTTATCCCAGCCCCCCATTGACGCGCATGATGTTTATCTACGGCTTCACTTGCTTTCGCACAGGCTGGTACGCCCGCACGAGCTGAACATGGAGGGGGTGTATCAGAAGCTCACCACCGTGGTGTGGACCAACAAGGGGCCATGCCTGCCAGATAATTTTGAGTTTGTGCGCACTTCGCTGCGGTCTCGGGGTCTGATACACGTGTATGGCATCGACCACCTGCCGCGCATGGTGGATTATGTGGTTCCCACGGGTGTTCGCATCGCGGAGGCTGAGCGTGTGCGCTTGGGAGCCTATCTTGCTTCGGGGACAGAGGTGCTGCGGGAAGGTTTTGTCTCCTACAACGCGGGCACGCTGGGGCCCGCGACCGTGGAAGGATGCTTGTACTCGGGCGTCACGGTCGGGGAAGGCGCCGTTTTGCAGCACGACTCATCCGTAGTGTCCAATGCACTGTCCAACGGCGACCGCCCAGCACTACACGTGGGTGCGTCCACCGTTTTGGGGGTAAATTCAACGCTCATGGAATTGTCCCTCGGAGACAACTGCCTTCTCGGACCGAATCTACTCATCGAACCCGACACAACACTGTATTTTGCTGACGACGACCGCCTCGCCCCCGCCAGCACCATCGCTGGTGAAGATGGTTGGTCCATCGTCCATGAGCCAGGAAACGTGGAACCGGTAGCGCGCAAAGTTGCCGATACCACCAGCACAGGTAGCAGCGGACAAAGCAACCAGGGCAGCCGCAGTAGCCGCCGCGCGAAGGCTGAGCCTACAACCACAGAAGCCAAGGAACCCCGTACAAAGAAAACACGCGCAAGAAAGACCACAAAACGCACCAGGCGCTAGCCTGCATACTGATTGCTGGCGTGTATGTATACCGGCCCAGAACGCTCTTACAGTTTCTGGGCCTTTTTGCTGTGTTCTTGTGGCATGGGCTATAGACTGCTTGCATGAGTTCCGTGAATTCATCCGAAAAGTCAGGCGACAATCAGTTAGGTTCCGGACTGAAAACCCGGCATCTCACCATGATGGGATTGGGGTCGGCCATTGGCGCGGGTCTGTTCCTGGGCACTGGTGTTGGCATTAAAGCAGCAGGCCCGGCTGTATTGCTGGCCTACGTAATCGCTGGGGCGATTGTTGTATGCGTGATGCGAATGCTGGGTGAAATGGCTGCAGCACGTCCGGCATCGGGGTCATTCTCCACCTATGGTGAGATGGCGTTCGGTCGATGGGCTGGTTTTTCCACTGGATGGTTGTATTGGTTTTTGCTGGTCATGGTGATGGGGGCGGAAATGACCGGCGCTGCGGAACTGATGGGTCATTGGTTTGGGATACCGGCATGGATCCCGGCATTGGTGTGCGTGGTACTTTTCGCAGTGATCAATCTGGCTCAGGTTGGCGGCTTCGGAGAGTTTGAATTCTGGTTCGCTTTTGTCAAAGTCGCCGTGATTATATTTTTCCTGGTTGTGGGCGTATTACTTATTTTTTTGGACTGCTTCCTGGGCATTCAGCCGTAGGGCTTTGATAATTTCATCGGCAAGTCTGGCTTCATGCCCAATGGCATTCCTGGTGTTGCCGCTGGTTTTGCTAGCAGTGGCATTCGCCTTTGGCGGAATCGAGATTATCACTATTGCTGCCGCGGAATCTGAAAATCCAACATCATCCATTGCCGTTGCTGTACGCTCGGTAATTTGGCGGATTTCGCTGTTCTATTTGGGATCAGTGCTTGTGATTTGCTTCCTGCTTCCCTACGACCAGATCAATGGTGCCGAGTCTGCTGCAGAATCACCATTCACCATTATCTTGCGCATGGCGCATGTGCCCGCAATTGTGGGGTTCATGGAAGCGGTGATTGTGCTGGCGTTGCTTTCTGCATTTAACGCGCAGATTTACGCGACTTCCCGACTGTGCCGCTCATTGTCGCAACGAGGGGATGCTCCACGACTGTTTGCCACCACGAACTCCCAGGGCGTGCCGATCAACGCCGTGCTGTTGTCCATGTTCTTTGCGTTTGTCTCTGTGGGATTGCAGTACTGGAACCCGCCGGGATTGCTGAACTTCCTCCTCAACGCGGTGGGCGGCTGCTTGGTGGTGGTGTGGTTGATGATCTGTTTCAGTTACCTGAAACTGCACCCTGAACTGGAGCAAGAAGGAAACGTGTCGGTTCGCATGTGGGGCTACCCGTGGTTGCCGTGGCTGACCATCATCAGCATTCTGGCGCTTATTGCGCTCATGCTGTCCGACCCGGGTTCCCGCAGCCAGGTGACCTCCGTTGCGATTGTCTTCGCCTTCCTCGTTGCCCTTTCCTTCATTCCACGTAAGGTAGCTTAGAATCCATGACTGCTGTACTTGCCACTGGCCTGGCCACTTATGACGCGAACGGAACCGTCCTAGATTGCTGGTTCCCCTCCTTCAGATTTGTTGATAATGCCACCGCCGGCACCACCCACCTCACGCTCTATGACACTCCCTGGCGAACTTATCGCCCTCATCGGCGAAGACGAGGACCGCGGCACCACCCGAAAGTCAATCCGCACCGAGATTTCCTCACTTGACGACGCCCCGATTGACGCCCACGATGCTTACCTACGGCTTCACCTCCTCTCCCACCGTGCGGTTCAGCCACATGGGTTGAACCTGGATGGGGTATTCGGGCTGCTCGCCAACGTGGTATGGACGAACTTCGGCCCCTGCCCTGTGCAGAACTTCGAGCACACGAGGGCACGGCTGTCCAGGCGCGGACCAGTGACTGTCTATTCGATCGACAAATTCCCACGCATGGTGGACTATGTAGTGCCGTCAGGTGTCCGCATTGGTGATGCGGACCGCGTGCGTCTGGGCGCCCACCTTGCCGAAGGCACAACCGTGATGCATGAGGGCTTTTGTGAACTTCAACGCTGGCACCCTGGGCCATTCCATGGTGGAGGGCCGTATTTCCGGCGGCGTCGTGGTGGGCGAAGGTTCCGATATTGGCGGTGGTGCGTCCATCATGGGCACCCTATCGGGCGGTGGAAAGCAGGTTATCTCTATTGGGGAACGCTGCCTTCTTGGTGCGAACGCTGGTCTGGGCATCTCCCTAGGAAACGACTGTGTTGTTGAGGCAGGGCTGTACGTCACCGCAGGGACCAAAGTGACAGCCGTCGGTTCTGTTGCCGCAGCACTTGGAGTAGATGACGGTGCTGCAGTGAAAGCGCTAGATCTGTCTGGTGCCTCCAATGTGTTGTTCCGCAGGAACTCTCTCACCGGGACGGTGGAAGCGGTGCCGTGGAAGTCTGAGGCCGTGGAATTGAACGCGGACTTGCACGCAAACTAAAGGGCATCCATTAGGAGGGGTCTTCCGCGGCCACGACCTTATGGCCACGGAACGTCCATAGCTTGTTGATAATAAAATTCACAGGCATGGCGACGATGATGGACAACGCGCTAGCCCAGTAAAACTTAGTGCGGAACCCTGTCGAATCATCAAAAATACCGGAGGGAAGCGCCAACGGCGAAGTGGGGTTCATCAGCAAAACGAGCATAATCTGGGTCACGCATAGTGCACCGATTCCGGCGAGGAGAAATGAGAAAAACTCCTTGAACCAGCTGCCACCACCGTGGGCTTTGAACGTCCACATACGGTTGATCTGAAAGTTCCAGAGGTTGGCCACCAGGAACGCAATGATGGCGAAAATATTGAACCACCGGATGTTGAACTGGGAACCAAACAGGTTCATGGCCACGTCATGCTCGCTGATCTGAGCAGTCCACCAGCTAATTTTCTTGGCCAGGACAGTGATCACGAGGTTCACGATGGTGCCTGAGCCACCGACAATCCCAAATTTGAGGAATTGTCTGATGCTATTGCGGTATTTTTCCACGCGTCACTCCCAGGCTTTCCACTACCGATGGTCCATCATGAACAATTAATAGAAAACTTAATCTTACCCTCACGCGTCTCGTATCAGGTCATCTGCATGACATCTCACACTGATACGCACACGTGCTAGCTGCGGGAATGATCGAATGTGGCCAGCCGGGTCACGGCGGCGTCGATACGCTCGTCAGTTCCTGTCAGTGCCATGCGTATGTGCGAACTTCCACGTGGACCATAAAAATCACCAGGTGCGACAAGAATACCGAGCTGCGCCAGACGATCCACGGTGTCGCGGGCAGGTTCGCCGAGGGTTGCCCACAGGTACAGCCCGGCTTCGGAGTTGTCGATGGTAAATCCAGCGCTTTCAAGTGCCGCTTTGAGTTTGGCGCGTCGTGCGGCATAGCGGGTGCGTTGGATGGCTTCCTGTGTGTCGTCGTTAAGCGCGGCGATCATCGCTGCTTGGATGGGTCGGGGCACCATGAGTCCGTTGTGCCTGCGGACTTCAAGAAGTTCTGCGATGAGTGCGGCGTCACCTGCGATGAACCCGGCGCGGTAAGACGCCAGGTTGGAGGATTTGGAGAGGGAGTGGATGGCCAGCAGACCGGTGATGTTTCCGTCGTTTACGTCGGGGTTGAGGATGGAGAGGGGTTCCCCTTCCCAGCCCAGGCCGATGTAGCATTCATCGGAGGCGACGATGGTGCCGCGTTGGTGCGCCCAGTCAACAACTTTACGCAGGTGCCCGAGCCCCAGGATTTTTCCCGTGGGGTTGGAGGGGGGTGTTGATGAACATGAAGGTCGGCGACGCGGGTCCGAGTTGCATCAGAGAGTCGGCACGCTGCGGGCGCGCACCTGACACCAATGCCGCAACTTCGTACGTAGGGTAGGCAACTTCGGGGATGACCACAGTGTGCCCTGGCCCCACGCCGAGGTGGGTAGGCATGAGTGCGATGGCTTCTTTGGTGCCAATAACGGGAAGCACATTGCTCTCGTCCAGCCCGGTCACCGCGTATCGACGCTCCAGCCACTCCACGATGGCACGTCGAAGCTCAGGGGTTCCCACAGTTTGGGGATAGCCCGGCTCCGCCGCCGCGTCGGCGAGCGCCTGTTGGATACTCGGGGCCACCTCGTCGACAGGGGTGCCAACCGAAAGGTTGACGATGCCGTCGGGGTGTTGTTCGGCGGTGGCTTTGGCCTCAGCGAGAGTATCCCAGGGAAAGTCTGGAAGGTGGGCGCCAAGCGGCGTGCGTGCCGGGGGTGTCATTAGTCCTCCACTTGTGGGGGCAGCTCTGCAACGAGCGGCGGGTCGAAATCTTGGGGGCCGGTTTTTGCGGCACCACCAGGTGAGCCGAGGTCGTCAAAGAAGGCAGCGTTGGCGTCAAGGTAATCAACCCATTCGTCCGGCACGTCGTCTTCATAGAAGATGGCTTCGGTTGGGCACACCGGCTCGCAGGCTCCACAGTCCACACACTCATCAGGGTGAATGTAGAGGGAGCGTTTGCCTTCGTAGATGCAGTCCACGGGGCATTCTTCAACGCAGGCTCGGTCCATAACGTCAACGCAGGGCTGTGCGATTACGTAAGTCATTTCAGTTTTTAGTCTCCAGGAAGAGAGTCTCAAGTAGGTGAATGAATATTATTCTGTCATTTTTTTAGGGTAAGGGGCCAACTGCCACCAGCCAACCCGGCGACAAGGAGCAAAAGTCCACGCACGTCCGCCCCGACTAGGATATCCCCTTTTACACCGTCATTCACGGCAAACGCGAGGAACCCTGCGAGCCAGACCATGATGGGGATGGCTGCCACAATTTTATTCTTTGTCCACAATAGCGCTGTCTTGGACAGCACCCTGTTGAACAAGAACGCGATGAGGATGGAGAAGGGGAACACAACCGCCCCGCCGCCAGGCAGCGACAACCATGCGGTGAGGTAGATGACTTCCAGCACCAGAGACACAATGGCCCCGAGCGCCAACCAGAACAGCCCAAAAGCTGCTTCTAACTTGGAAAAACCGGTGTACACGTAGGGTGTAGCGCTGGCCGTGCCGGTTGTGTCTTCGCTGGTTGTTTCGCTCACCATGACAATCCTGCCATGATGCTGGTATCGGATGCGCCACAGGGTAGCCCGTATCCCAGTTGGTAGTGTTCTCTGGCTGGTAGCGGCTGGGCGATCAAGTTACTCAAGGCAAACACGGTGGGGGCAGCCGTCGTGTCAGTGACAGTTGCTCGGGCCGCATGCGGATTGGTGTGAGAGACCTCCCCATCGGCGATCCACAGCTGGGTAGCGTGAGCTTTCATCGCGCGAAGCTTAGCTGAATAGGCGACCTCATTAAGGGGCACTACAAAGTCGGAGTGCTCTACAGCTGCGATATCCCCCTTCCCTGGCCACCGCCATCCTTCGGGAATGGTCGCGATGGCGGCAAGCCCGTGAGCCACATCCTCACGGCTCGTGACAGCCCACACAATCCGCTGAGGCTGTTCTTCCTCCGGGAGGCGAGGGATCGCCGCGTGGGTGATCTCGTGGGCACGGATATGGTCAGGGTGCCCATAGCCGCCGTCGGGACCGTAGGTGACCACCACGTGCGGGCGAAGGCGGTTCAGAACGTGCACAAGCTGCTCCACGGCGGCATCACCCGAGTTGATGAAGGCACGGGGATGGTTGTTGGCGGGGTCTCCCACCATGCCGGAATCCCGCCATCGGCCAGCACCGCCGAGAAACTCACCACGAACACCCAGGTGGCGTAAGGATTCGCGTAGTTCCGCAATGCGTAATCCCCCAGTTGATCCGCAGCGTCCGCCACAAGCCCCTGGTAGGTTTCTCCGATAACTTCGCCTTGTTCGCCAAGCGTGCAGGTCACCACGGTTACGTCGGCACCGCGCTCGGCGGCATCAGCGAGTAGGCCGCCGGTCCAGATTGCTTCATCGTCGGGGTGGGCATGGACCGCGACAATGCGCGCCCCCACCAGGTCACGTGATGGCATCATGCTTTACTCATCCTCAGCTTTAATCGATCCGGTGGACTTCCATGTAGGTGCGGTGACAAACGCACCGGCCTGACCACCAGTTGGCCACTGCGCAAGATCCTCCGACGGTCCAATAATGTTTTTGCCTAACACGTCAAGGCGACGGTCCGCCATGAGGGGAATCCGAAGGCGTTCGCGATGCTCAATGTCCTCGAAAAAGGGCGTGTAGTCGCTTTCTGCGGCAGTCCCTGCCATGGCTTCCGTAACTTTGCGTTGCACATCGGGCAGGCACAGACCGGAGAGGTTTCCAGAAAACATCAAAGTGCCCGCGTTGTTGGCATCGTCTGTGCTATTGGGGGCTTGAATGGTGCCTGATGCTGTCACGGTGGTGGGAACTACGGGGCAGGCGTAGCGGCTGGCCATGACTTGCGGCGTAGACCCCACTCTGTTCCAGCTGATCACAGCATCTGCATCACCTCGCGGGAGTTGCGTCCCGGCGATCTCTTTCATATCGCCCATTACGGTCTCCACATCAATTCCTTCAGCGCGCAGCAGGTCAGCTATGGTAATCGCTGCGGCTGAGGCGGTCTGGTCGGTGGCGTCCACCGCCAACCGTAGCGGGCCTTTGGCTTTCACTGCCTGCACCACGGTGTCTCGGGCGGCGGCTCGTTCCTCCTCGCTGGGTTGCTCCAGGGGATCCGCTGTAGCCAGGTTAGTTGAGCGACCGGCGGCGAGGCGCGCAACCCGGGGACGTCGATAAGCAATGTCAGTGCGTGCCGGAGTTCCGGGTCGGAGAGGATGCGGGAGTTGACGGACATGGTGAGTTCCAGCCGGGAATCGCGGTCGCGGGTACGGACCTGCGTGTAAGGCAGCAAATCCAGCGACTCCAGTGAGGTCTCCGTGGGCGTCAAGTCTGCAAAGCTGATCTGCCCACTGCGAAGCATTTCCGCCCCGTGCGTGGGGGTCCGCACCTCGCGGAATTGCAGGGTCTCTGTCGCGGCTGGATGCGCGCCCCAGAAACGGTCGTTACGGGCCAGCGTGACCACTCCCCGGGGGCGGTCAATCGAGCGAACCATGTAGCGTCCAGCTGATGCCGGAATGGAGGTAGCAAGCGCCTGCTCGAAGGTAGTTCCGGTGTTAAACATGTGACTGGGCAGCAAATTATTAAACAGCACCTGCCACTGCGCCACGCGTTCCGACAAATCCACCTCGACTGTTTTCCCCCCGTTGCTCACCCGGATCTGTTTGATCGCGCGGTACGGTGCCGGGTCAATCGCACCGGGAGTACTCACCATGCCCGCCCACAAATACCGGAAATCGGCGCCGGTGATGGGCGTTCCATCACTCCACTGCGCCTCCCGACGAATCTGGTAACGCAGCGTCTGCACCGCCCCCACTTTCCGACGCCTCGACCTCCTCGGCGCTGGTCAGCACATCTGTATTCATTTCCCCCTGAACAAAAGCGCTGGGCAACACCAGCGCCGCAAGTGCCTGAACAAAAGCGTGATCGTCGGCGCTGAGGTGAGGGTTCAGCCCGCGGGTAAGCGGATCGATGCCAATGCCGATCACATCCGCCTTGTTCTTGGCACTATCTGCCGGTGGCGCGGACGTGGTGCTGGTCTGCTCCTGTGGGTCCTCCACGGGCGGTGGCCCCGGATTCGCCGAACATGCGGCAACACAACAACACGCCACGACGAGGGGCGCAAAAAACGGCAGATTTTTCACGCCTATATTTTTACCAGGTATGGCTGCGCTACTTCTGCGGTTTACTTGTTGCGCTGCTTTTCCCGAGACCGAGCGCGTGCACGGTCAGTGGCGTTCAAAATGACCTTACGAACACGAATCGTTTCTGGGGTAACTTCCACGCATTCGTCCTGGCCACAGAACTCCATGGCCTCGTCAAGAGACAGGTTGCGGGCCTTTGCCAGCGTTACCGTCGCCTCCGAGGTAGCGGAGCGCATATTCGTAAGTTTTTTCTCGCGGGTGATATTGATGTCCATATCCTCCTCGCGGTTATTGGAACCCACAACCATGCCCTCGTAGGCTTCCGTGCCGGGTTCCACAAAGAAGGAACCACGGTCGGCTAGCTGTTGGAGCGCGTAGGCAGTGATCTGGCCGGAACGATCCGCCACGAGGGACCCCTGAGCGCGGTCTTTAATCTCGCCAGCCCACGGTTCGTAGCCATCGGAATAGTGGTTGGCAATGCCTGTACCACGCGTTTCCGTGAGGAAGGTAGTGCGGAATCCGATCAATCCACGGGCAGGGACCTTAAACTCCATGCGTACCCAGTCCGTCCCGGTATTATCCATGGACACCATCTGGCCTTTACGTGCGGCCATCAGCTGTGTGACCGCACCCTGATGTTCGGCAGGAACATCAATCACCATGTGCTCATACGGCTCGTGCAGGACACCGTCAATGGTCTTGGGCACCACCTGAGGCTTACCCACGGTGAGTTCAAAACCCTCGCGGCGCATGGTCTCCACCAGCACTGAGAGCGCCATCTCACCACGACCCTGCACCTCCCATGCGTCTGGGCGTTCGGTGGGAAGCACGCGGATGGAAACGTTACCGATCAGCTCCTGATCGAGGCGGGCCTTGACCATACGTGCGGTGAGTTTATCCCCGCCGCCACGGCCTGCCAGCGGGGAGGTGTTCACGCCGATGGTCATGGAAATGGCGGGTTCATCAACGGTGATGCGCGGCAGTGCCACCGGATTCTCGACGTCCGCGAGAGTATCACCGATCATGATTTCCTCAATGCCAGACACCGCCGCAATGTCCCCAGCAATGACCTCGGTGGCGGGCACGCGATTCACACCCTCAGTGCGCAGCAGTTCCGAGATTTGGCGGTTTTGGTGTGCTGATTGCCGTCCGAGTCGTAGTGAATCCAAGCAACTTGCTGGCCTTTGCGTAGAATGCCTGCGTGCACACGGACCAGGCCAATGCGGCCCAGGAACGAGGAGGAGTCCAGATTGGTCACGTGGGCTTGCAGGGCACCGTCAATGTCGGCAGACGGTTCAGGCAGGACGTCGTATAGCACGTCAAACAGTTCCTGAAGGTTGTCCGCATCAGGGACATTGCCGTTCCCAGGGTTGGTTGTGGAGGCTTTGCCTTCCCTGCCGGATGCATACAAGACAGGAAGATCAAGAAGGGTCTCGGCGGCTTCTTGAGCCTCTGGGTCTTCCAGCGTAGAAGCAAGCTCCAGCAGAAGATCATGCGCTTCTTCCACCACCTCATCGATGCGGGCATCGGGGCGGTCGGTTTTATTCACCACGATGATCACAGGCATCTTGGCCGCCAGTGCTTTACCGAGTACGAAACGAGTCTGAGGCAGGGGGCCTTCCGAGGCGTCGATAAGCAACACCACACCGTCCACCATGGACAGTGCACGTTCCACTTCCCCACCGAAGTCTGCGTGGCCGGGGGTATCAATGACGTTGATGATCAGGTCCTGACCGTCCTTGCCAACCCCTTTGCGGCGAATAGCAGTGTTTTTTGCCAGAATGGTGATGCCTTTTTCTTTCTCGAGGTCACCAGAGTCCATGACGCGGTCGACGAGTTCAGCGTGGGCATCAAAGGCACCGGATTGGCGCAGCATGGCGTCGACAAGGGTGGTTTTTCCGTGGTCAACGTGCGCGACGATGGCAACGTTTCGGAACTCTGTATTGGTCACTGGGGCGGTCACTGCTGGCTTTCTCCTGCCGTTCAAGTTTGTCGATCGGTGCATAAGAGTACTCCGGCAGCAGCATGAACGCACCTTGAGGGCTTGTGTGAGATGGGCATGGGCATGATGTGGGCCTGGTTTTGCACCCAGAGAGGATCGTAAGGGATGGTGCAGCAAGGAAAGATATAGCACGTGCGCTTCTGCTTTTGCTGTGTAACGTTCTCATTACTTTCAACGAAAACTTAGGTGTAACGTTGTGTTCTGTTTGTTAGCTGAACATTAGCTTCGACTTTTAAGGTAGTCCTTTATCTATGCGTTTGATGAGTCCTCGCACCCGCCAGGCATACACCCGTCGGACACGGCCCCCACTTCACACCCCCAGCTCCACCCTGTTCAATCAGGAAGACTTCACAGGAGGGGCCAATGTGACTATTGTGAAAGAAGTTAATATTGTGACTAACTTGCGAGCGACCATATAGTAAAGGACACAGGTTACAGTGCGTTTTTCCACAAAGTCCCTCTCAGCAGTGGTTTTGTCCACACCGAGCTGGTGGACCACCGCGGCAACCCGGCGTGCCATCGCCACCGTCATGACGGCTGGCGTACTGTTCACAGCCGGAACTGTTCCCATGGCCCCCAGCGCAGTGGTTCCCGTTGCTGCGGCAGCGGACAAAGACAAGGCTGACAAAGATAAGTCGGATAAGGATAAAGCCGACAAGAACAAGGCACGTCCTATCGCCTCCCCTGCCCCGAAAGGCCCAATCAACAACCCTGTTGACGCAGCCAACGCCATTGTGAAGGACATGTCACCCCTTGATGAACTTGGCCGGCCCAAGCCAGAAATCCTCAACAGCATGCGCGCCTTGGCCGATCAGCCGGGCATGGACAAGAAAATTGCCGACCTGATCCGCTCCGCCGTCAGCTACTACGAAGGTGAAGGCGAACCTGGAGTGAACATGCCCGCCCTGTCCGACGCCCCGGCGATCACGCAGTTCGGCTGGCCCGCTTTTGCCGGAGAGTGCATTGGTGGGTCACAAAACGCCACCGGCACCGCCTTTGCGGTATCCGGCCCGGCGAAGCTTCCCGTGCCCGGGGTGCCGGAAAACCACACTGCCTTTGTGTTCACCGCGCTGGGTACTGGCGCTTTGGCGGAGCAACAACGTGGTGAGATGACGGTGCAGTGGGTCAACATGAACACCCTGAAGCATGGAGTGGCACCGCTGAAATACAACGGAATCAATCCTTCAGGCCCCGCAACCGTCTCTGGTACCGCTGAAACCGGCCGCGGAACAATCGTGGCGTGGCTCAGCGGCACTATCAACACCAAGGAAAAGAACGCCGAAGGTGCTGAGACCGTGGCCAACTGCACTTTCACCCCCACCGCCGGAATTATTACAAATTAAGGTAGCCCTACCATGGTTGATCTGCACCCCGTGAAAAGCGAGACGTTTTTGGTGCCTGAGCGGATCAATATCGATCCCAAAGGCTTCAAACGCGCCGTTGATACTTACACGGAAACTGACTTTGGCCTCTACATGGCGCGGGGCGCAGATCACCCCTGATTTTTGGCTACCTGGAAAGCTGGCTGCTACCTGAACTCAACCTGCGGGTGAGCATTTTCCACTTCCGCGACAAGGACAAGTCCGACAGCTCAACGTCCGGCACCACACGTTCCGACTACTACGTGGACATTGTGGATATTGCCGTAGACACCGCCAATGACACCAGTACATGGCACACCCGTGATCTCTACGTAGACCTCAGCTGCGTTGTGGGCGAACCCGTGGATGTGCTAGATATTGACGAGCTTGCGGCATCCACATCTGCGGGCATCATCACCGCCGATGAGGCAGAACGTGCCATCGAGGCAACATTGACCGCCGTGGATGGCATTACGCGGCACGGCGACAATATCCTGGAATGGCTGGCCGCCCAAGGTTATCCGCTCACATGGGCAGATAATGTGACCCTCACCTCACCTATGAGCACCTAGAACTACGTTAAACTTAAACGTCATGACCACAGCAGACAATCCTGGGATTCTCGGAGAACCAACCACTGGTGTCACCGAAGCCACCGTGTACCACAATCCGCAGTGCTCAAAATCCCGCGCTGCACTCGCCTACCTCGAACAACGCGGCATCACGCCTACGATCATCCACTACTTGACGGACACTCCCACGGCCGAGGAACTGACTGCTGTTCTCGCCACCGCTGGGTTGAAGGCACACGATATTATCCGTACCGGCGAGGCCGCCTACACGCACCTGGGGTTAAGCGCCGAAACCCCCGATGACGACCTCATCACAGCTATGGTTACCCACCCTGAACTGATCGAACGTCCTTTAGTTGTCACCCCAAAAGGGGCCATTCTCGCACGACCAACTGACCTTATCGCCACAATTCTTTAGGATTAAGTAATGCCGAATCACGCTATACGACGCACCAGCCTCGCACTCGCCACAGCAACCCTCACCGCAGCTGCCATGCTCGGCACCATCAGCCCGGCTTCTGCGATCAGCGGCGGCCGCAACGCTGATGGCGACGTGGCAGCCACTGCGTCTGCCCGCGTCATCCTTGGCAATACTGATTGCAGTGCCACCCGCATCTCCCCTGAGTGGCTGATCACCGCTAAGCACTGTGTCGGCCAGGGCAACCGTTCTCTAGTCTCCCTGGGTGGAAACCGCCAGGGCGAACAGCGCCACGCTGCGGAGGTGGTCATGCACCCCACGGCCGATCTTGCAGTGATCAAACTGGACCAGCCGAGTAACGGGCCCGTCGCAAAGCTTTCTGGCCAGCATCTGACCCCCCCGGGACTCATGCACGCGCCGTGGGCTGGGGCGGAGGCACCCAGAACTACTTCCCGATGGTGCAGCAAGGCGACCTTGAGGTGCAGCGGCGTGTGTTCAACATTGATCCCGACAACCGCGAGGCCGATCTGCTTGAGGTGTGGGTGACCGGTGGGCACCTGACGCCCGGCGATTCCGGCGGTCCTCTGCTTATTGGCGATACCATCGCGGGCGTAGCCAGCATGTCCAACGAGAATGCGCTGCCCCACGTCAACGGCAGCATTGGCTGGTACGTCCCCGTTGCTGAGCATACCGAGTGGATTACCCGCCAGACTGGAGTGGCCGCGACGGCAGCCGCTGGTCAACCTACGCCCCGTGCCGACATTCTGCAGGCACCTGCCGTGCAACCGCGTTCCCTCGCGCCTGCTGTAGGAAGCTCCGCCGTTGATTCCTGGCTGAGCACCCTGCCATTCAGGATTACGCACTCATAGCAGTAGCGCCCTAGCGGAAGCGTAAGGCACTAACCCCCTCTGCATCAGCTGACAAACCAGCCCATGCAGAGGGGGTTTCAGTATTTCTACTGGCCAACCCCCAGTTCAATCCCCAAACCGGGCACTGAATCAATGAGGTCGCGCGTGTAGGATTCCGTCGGGTTGGCAAAAATCTCATCGACCGTGCCGGACTCGACGAGTTTACCTTGACGCATAACCGCCACGTCATCAGCGGTCTGGCGGACCACCGCCAAGTCATGGGTGATGAACAAGTAGCTGAGGTCCAGCTCTTCCTGCAGCCCGGCCAACAACTGCAGAATCTGGTTCTGCACCAACACGTCCAGCGCGGACACGGCCTCATCCAGCACAATCACCTCTGGGTTCAACGCCAGTGCTCGGGCCACCGCGATGCGCTGGCGCTGACCGCCCGACAGCTCGTTTGGGTAGCGACGCATGGTTGAACGCGGCATGGCCACCATGTCTAGGAGTTCGGCCACGCGGGCCTCGCGTTCCTTCCGGTTTCCAGTCTTGTGCACCACCAAAGGTTCTTCAATACACCGGTAGATGGAATACATGGGATCCAAGGAACCGTAGGGGTTTTGGAACACCACCTGCAGCTTCCTGCGCATCTCAAACAATTCGTGGGATCCCAGCGTGGAAAGATCCGTTCCCTTATAGAACACCTTTCCGCTGGTTGGATCCAGCAGATTCAACACCATATTGGCCACGGTGGATTTGCCCGACCCGGACTCCCCCACCAGCGCTAGGGTGCTGCCTTTGCGGAGGCTAAAGGACACATCATCCACCGCCAGCAGTTTCTTCTTCGCGCCTTTTTCGCCGCGAATATCAAACTCCTTGGTCAGGTTTTCCACCCGAATGACTTCCTCATCCGAGGCCTCTGCCTTCCCAGCCAGCAACTCGGAGGATTCGATGCCCTGTTCCTGCGCAGATTGGATACGCGCGGACGCCAGCGAGGGTGCCGCCTTAACTAGGCGCTGCGTGTAGGGGTGCTGCGGGTCGCGCAGAATATCCAGACTCGGGCCAGATTCCACGACGCGGCCACGGTGCATAACAACAAGGTGCGAGGCCCGTTCGGCTGCCAGGCCCAGATCGTGGGTAATAAACAGCACCGCCGTGCCTAGTTCATGCGTCAACCCTTCCAGATGATCCAGAATACGACGCTGCACTGTCACATCGAGGGCAGAGGTGGGTTCGTCGGCGATGAGCAGCTTCGGGCGTGCAGCCAGCCCGATGCCAATGAGCGCACGCTGGCGCATACCACCGGAAAACTCGTGAGGGTACTGCTTGGCGCGGCGCTCGGCGTCGTCAAGCCTGCCTCTTGCAGCAGCTCCACCACGCGTTTGTTGGCTTCGGATCCTTCCACCACGTTGTTCGCGCGCAACGATTCTTTCACCTGGGTGCCAATGCTCCATACCGGGTTAAGGTTACTCATCGGGTCTTGCGGCACCAGGCCGATGTCGGAGCCGCGGTAGTGCTGCATCTCCTTATCGCTCAGCCCCGTAATGTCCTCACCATTGAACAAAATCGTGCCGCCAGTGACTTTGCCCGTACCGGGAAGCAACCCGATCACCGCCATCGCCGTGGTGGACTTGCCTGAACCGGACTCCCCCACAATGGCCACGGACTGGCCCGGGTAGATGGTGAGGTTGACGCCGCGAACAGCATCCACCACACCCGTGGAGGAGGTGAAGGAGATTTTCAGATCCTTCAGTTCAAGCAATGGTTGGTCGTTGTTGTCAGTCATCGCTTTCTCACTCATCGTTTCCGGGACTTCGGGTCAAGGGCGTCACGCACAACATCACCCATCATGATGAAGCTGAGCACCGTCAGTGCTAGTGCCATGGCCGGGTAGAACAGCACCATGGGCTGCGTACGGAGCGATGCCTGTGCGCTGGAAATATCCCCACCCCACGACACAATTGTCGGCGGCAGGCCAATACCTAGGAAGGACAGCGTTGCTTCCGCCACAATGAAGGTGCCCAAAGCCACTGTTGCGTACACGATGATCGGCGCGGCAGCGTTCGGCAGGATGTGTTGCAGCAAAATCCTGCTTTTCGACGCCCCGAGAGCCTTCGCCGCAATCACATACTCATCGTTTTTCACGCTCATCACGGCACCGCGGGTGATGCGGGCAATGGAGGTCCAGCCGAAGATGCCCAGCACAAGCACCACAGTCACGATGGTGCGTTGTTCTTTGAACATCTGCATCACGACGATGGCGGCCAGCACAAGCGGAATGGCAAAGAAAATGTCAGTAATGCGGGACAGCACTGAATCAAGGAAACCGCCAATGTAGCCTGCGAGGGAACCGATCAGCGTACCAATAATCACCACCAACAAGGTGGTGAGCACGCCAACGGCCACGGAGGCACGAGCACCATAGACGGTGCGCGAGTAAATGTCACAGCCTTGACGATCAAAGCCAAACGGATGGCCAGGCTCGGGACCTTTCAGTTGCTGCCCCAGCACGCACACACCGGGTTTCACAGAGGTGAACCACTGCGGCACAAGTGCGAGGAGCAGCGCAATGAGGATCAGGGTGGCGGCGATCCAGAACAGGGGGCGGCGACGCAGGTAACGCCATGCCTCACTCCACACTGAGGTGGGGGCCGACTCGTCAGCCACGGCATCAACAGCGCCTAGCCCGGTTTCGTCGGTGTCCGCAATGAAGCGCTCTTGACCACGGCGTGGTGTAACTGAGTTAGACATAGCGAATCCTTGGGTCGAGAAGGGCGTAGATCAAATCCACGAGGAGATTGGCGAAAATGTAGACAATGATGAGCACCATGGTGAAGGACACAACAGTGGTGGGCTCACCTTTCAGGATCGCCTGGTACATGGTTCCACCAACACCGCTGATACCGAAGATGCCTTCCGTGACAATGGCACCAGCCATGAGTCCACCAAGGTCTGCGCCAATGTAGGTGACCACGGGGATCAGGGAATTACGCAACACATGCCGCCCCATCACAGCGCCGTTGCTCAAGCCTTTCGCCCGCGCGGTGCGAACATAATCAGCGGTGAGATTTTCACTGACGGATTGTCTTGTCAACCGAAGAACATACGCAAACGACAACGCACCCAGCACAATCGCGGGCATGAGTAGGGCTTGGAAGCTATCATTCGCCCCCACTGTTACGGGCAGAAGTTTCCACTTCACACCCACCACAAACTGCAGTACAAAGCCGATCACGAACGAGGGAACGGCAATGACAAACAACGACATGACCAGGACAGTGGAGTCAAAGATACCGCCGCGGCGGATACCAGCAATGACGCCGAAGGCCACACCGAAGATGGTTTCAAAAACCAGTGCCATCACAGCCAGTTTGATGGTCACAGGGAACGCGTGCGCCATCACTTCAGTGACGGGCCGTCCAGAGAAGGTTGTACCAAAGTCAAGGGAGAACACACCTTTGAGGTACAGCAAGTACTGGACGATAAATGGTTTATCCAGATTGTATTCAGCTCGGACGCGAGCTTCCGCTGCTGCTGAAAGGCCGCGGTCACCGCCGAGTGCCTGGACTGGATCACCAGGCATAAGAAAGACGAGGGCGTAAATCAGTAAGGTCGCTCCGAAAAAGACCGGAATCATCTGGAGCAAGCGGTGCCCAACATAACGCAACATGGTTGGTTTCCTTCACGAGTTTTTGGTGAGTGGCAACGCCCCGAGTCCGCTCACATGCGGCCTCGGGGGCATGCCGAGGACGGGTTACATCCTGTTACTTCCTGGTGATCTTGTAGTAGAGCGGGGTGGTATTCCAGCCGAAATCCACGTTGCTCACGTTCTCGGAGTATCCACCAGTTACGTTGGCGTACCACAGTGGAATAGCCGGAAGATCCTTAAACAGCGTCTCCTGGGACTGGTTGTAGAGGGCATTGGATTCCTCAGAAGTCTTTGCGCTTGCGGCTTCCTTCAGCTTGGCATCGAAGTCAGGGTTGGAGTAGTCACCATCGTTGCTGCTGCCGCCTGTGCCGTAGAGCGGCACGAGGAAGTTACCCAAACCGGGGTAGTCACCCTGCCATCCGGAACGGAAGGCACCGCTGATGGTGCGGTTGGTGATGTCGTCCCGCAAGGACTTGAAGTCCGGGTAGGGGTTACCCACGGCCTCAATACCCAGGGTGTTCTTGATGGAGTTTGCCACAGCATCAACCCAGCCCTGGTGCCCGCCGTCGGCGTTGTAGGCAATGCTGAATTCACCTGTGAAGGGGGACATTTCGTCGGCCTTGGCCCACAACTCTTTGGCCTTCTCGGGGTTGTAGGCGAGAACATCGTTTCCTGCGATGTCAGCGGAGTAGCCTTCCGCGACAGGAGTGGTGAAGTCTTTTGCGGGAGTGCGAGTCTTGTTAAAGATCTTCTCGGTCACTTCCTCGCGATTGATGGCCAGCGAGATCGCCTGGCGGCGGAGTTTGCCTTCCTCACCGCTGAAGTGTTCCAGCTTCTGCGGAATGGTGAAGCTCTGGAACAGAGCGACAGATTCGTTGACGGCACGGTCGCCCAGTTCCTGCTGATAGCTCGTCATGGCGGAGTCCGGAACCGCATCCAGCACGTCGAGCTGGCCCGCGAGGAGGTCAGCGTAGGCGGGATCGAGCTGGGGGTAGAAGATGAACTTCACGCCATCGTTTTGGGCTTTGCGGTCGCCCTTGTAGCTGTCATTGGGAACGATGGTGGCGCTTTTCGTTGTGGGACCACTCTTGCAGCTTATAGGGCCGCTGCTCACGGGCTTTTCGCCGTAGGCATCCATGTCATCAAAAGCGGAATCGGGAAGCGGGAAGAAGGCCGTGTAGCCGAGACGGTTCGGGAAGTCAGCTTCCGGCTGGTTCAGCTCCACGGTAAATGTTTTGTCGTCAACAACCTTCAAACCTTCCATGGGCTTTCCAGATTCATACCCCTGAATGGATTCGAAGTAGGAGGATCCAAGCTGATCATGTTCTACAACATAGTTCCATGCCTTGACAAAGTTATCAGCTTTGATGGGGGTGTCGTCGGAGAAGGACATGCCGTCTTTGAGGGTGATGCGGTAGGTTTTTTCGCCCTCAAGCTCAATGGATTCAGCGAGGTCTTTCTTGGCTTTACCCTCTGCGTCGTAGTACATCAGACCGGAGTTGATCATCTCGATGATGCGACCACCACCGTTTTCATTGGTATCACCCGGAAGAAGGGGGTGCTGGGGTTCGCTGCCGTTGACAACGATATAGTTCCCGTCGCCGCCGCTGCCTCCCGAGCCAGAGGAGCAGGCAGCCATTCCGACTGCGAGCGCTGCCGCTGTGAGTACAGCGATTGTTTTCTTAAGCGTCATGAAGACCTCCAGTGTCTGCGAACGACAAGGCGGGCAGCGAGGGAGCCAACCCGGTTTCGTTATTGGATATCTTAACTGTGAGGAACATCAAAAAAAGAAACAGGGTTGATACATGTTACAAAAATATGTTCACCACTCCCCCTACCAGTCCCGTGAACTGCTAAAACGGGCGTTATGTCGAAATCGCCACACTAACCCCGTTTCCCACGCAATCGGGGAAACACGACGTCTCTACTCAGTGGTGCTAACTTTGGACTTGTTGACGAGACATCACACCAGCATGCTTCATCAATTTCCGCCTGCACACTGGGCAAATGATCAAGAGTCCCGCTCCAGACAAACACGTCACAACACACGGTGGCACCTGGTTCGTTCGCTGCTGGCGCTGTCAGTGTATCCAGATACGTGAGTTCACTCAGCGGCAGGTCAAGCCCAATTTCCTCGAAAATCTCCCGCGCGGCTGTCTGGATAGGCTCCTCCCCTGGCTCAATTTTACCCCCGGGCAGCATCAATGCAGTGGTCCCACGTTTTCGAACGCTCAGAATTTTCCCATGTGGGTTTTCAATAACCACCGCAGCTATCCGTATGACAGTCATGGTATTTCACCCTAGTTCATAGTCCACGGGCAGCTGCTCACCACGTGCATCCTCCTGCGCCGCCCACACGTCCCACCAGTCGGCGAAAGCTGGGTCCCGCGTCAAGGCACGTTGTTTACGCGTCTGAGCATCCAGGTGAAGCCGAATGCTCACTACCTTGCCGCGTTTCTGCGCCGCGCGTATCGACGCCTCGCTGACCGCACCCACCCCTTCTACAATCCTCGGCCGCTCAGGATCCAGGTTTACCCACTCACCAGGTGTGTTGGTCCCCCAGTTCCAGCGCTGATAACCGGGATGCGTGGGATGAAGAACATCGTGGGCGACCATACTCATGGCATCGTTCAAGCCCCACCAACCGGGATAGAAATCATCAAGATGGATAACCTCATGGCCGGTGAGCCTGGCAAGTGCCGCAGCAAACGTGGTTTTGCCAGAGCCGGAGCGGCCGTCGATAAGTACCGTGCGGGCATCGGCGCAGGCATGGGCAATGGTGTGCAGGTGGTCCATTAAGCCCCCAGAAACCGGAATGTTCCAGCGTAGACGGCAACGGCGATGGCGGCGGTGGAGATGAGTGCTGCGATCATCAGCACCACCGCGTCCCGCCAGCCAACCGTGGATGCGCGACCCCATGTGCGCAGACCCGGCGCGCCAAATCCTCGGGCTTCCATGGCGGTGGCGAGCTTCGTACCGCGTCGCAGTGCCACAACGAGCAGGCTGAAGGACATGGTGGCGGCGTGGCGGATGCGGGAGGTGTCGGCAACACCCCGCGCGCGGCGTGCTCTGCCGAGGGATGCCCAGTCCCTGCGAAAGAGTCCAAGGAGGCGGACACCTGCGACAGCCCCAATGACAAAACGTGCTGGAAGTCGGAGGACTTGGGCAAGGCCGTCGCCAAAGTCAGTGGGGTCCACACGCGCGGTGAGCACCACCACTGGCAGGCCGATGGCCAGAACACGTACCATAATCGCCAACGCGAGCTGGAGGGAGTTGTCGGTGATGTGTGCGAAGAGGAAGCTGGCGTATTCGGTTCCTTCTGGGCGTCCGTAAAGCGCCATCGACAGTCCCGAGATGGGTGCGGCGGCGAGAATGGGCCAGCTGCGGCGGATGAGCTGTAACCATGGCATCCCCACGAGGGGCGCGAGCAGAATAGTTGCTGTCAGTGCCACGGCGGCGGAGACCACATCGACGCTCACCAGCAGCGGCGTGGCCAGGAGAAGGACCGCGCCAATCCTGGTGACGGGGTTGATGGCATCCATGAAGCTGGTCATTTAACGCACCTCGATGTGGTGTTGGCCCATGAGGGCAATGAAGAGCTCGTCGTGAGTGATGGCGGCGAGGGTAATTCCCTCCTCACGCAGCCCGCGAAGGAGACGCACGAGTTCAATGAAGGTTCGACGATCCTGACCGAACGTGGGTTCGTCCATGATGATGACGCTGGGCGCGCACACCAGTGCGGTTGCTACCGACAACCTGCGCTTCTGGCCACCGGACAGCGAGAAAGGGTGCGCCTCGGCGAGATGGTCAAGGCGCAGCATATGAAGCAATTCATCGACGCGTTCCAGGTCTGCGGTGGTGGGTGTGCGGCGCTTGCGGAACCAACCCCTACCCCTGCCACCTGCGCCGTCGCGCAACGTGGCACCGATGAGCAGTTCCTCCCGAACAGTGCGCGCTAGGAACTGGTGCTCGGGGTTTTGGAAGATGCACCCGATGCGGCTGGCCAACTCTTCCGATGTCCACCCGCCAGGGTTGGTGCCAAGCCCGCGCGCAACAGTAGCGTCGGCCTCAACGGTGCCCGCAATCGGGTTCAACAACCCGGCGAGAGTAAGACCAAGGGTGGTTTTACCCGCGCCGTTGGGTCCAGTGATCACCGTGGAGCAGCCGAGGGGAAGGTGCAATGTGCGGGGTTCGCCAACAGGGGTGTGAGAGTCCCAGCCAACGCTCAATTGTGTTGCCTGGAGAGCAGATTGTGCATCCCCAACCCCAGGCAGCGGTTCAATAGGAACATCCATGCCGGGCACCCACACGCCCACGTCGGCCAGACGTTGCCCATAGTGTTCCAACACGTGGTGAGGCGGACCGTCGGCAATGATGCCCCGCTCAGCGGTGCCGAGAACCACAAGCCGATCCACCACGTCACACCACGTGTCCACGCGATGTTCCACCACAATCAGCGTGGCGCCCGTCTCCGCCGCGACCTGGGCGACGGCATCGCGGACGTCCTGTACACCAGCCGGGTCAAGGTTCGCCGTGGGTTCATCAAGCACGATCACTTGCGCCCCCATGGCGATCACGCCGGCGAGAGCCAAGCGTTGCTTCTGCCCGCCGGAGAGGTGTTCCGTGGGGTGATCAAACGGCAGCGGTAATCCCACCATGTCCAGAGCGCGACGCGCACGATGCCACATCTCCTCACGTGGAACCCCCAGGTTCTCGCAGCCAAACACCACATCGTCGCCGACGCGGGAACAAATCACCTGCGAATCGGGGTCTTGCAGCACCAACCCCACCATGCCGCGGACGCTGCGAGAGGGGTGGCCGTCGATAAGCACCTGACCAGCCTGTTCCCCTTCATCATCACCGAGAATCCCGGCGATGGCGGCGAGCAACGTTGATTTGCCAGAGCCGGATTCCCCGAGCAAGAGCACCCGCTCACCTTGATCGATGCTCAGTGTCAGGCCCTCAAGGGTGGGGTTTTTGCGTCCGGCGTGCCGCCAGCCGAAATCCTGGACACGTACCGCAACGGGCATGGCGCTACACCAGGCGCTGGCGCTCGCGCCCCACGGCGAAACGATCCAGCGCGCCCGTCGCCGCCAAGCCGCGCACCAACACAAACCCCAACGCACCAGCAAGCAACGCGCCACTGATGCACATGGTGGACAGATAAATCACGTTGAAGGTCACAGACATTGCGTAGTTTGCACTAGTCACCAGTTCAAGCGCCCAGCCGCCAACGGCCGCGCCAATACCCCCGAGCACAGCCACCGGAAGGGAAAACCGGCGGTAAACAAAAATCGCAAACATTAGTTCCGCACCCAACCCTTGAGCCAGGCCGGAATACACCGTCTCTATCCCCCACTGGTTACCCAGAATGGCCGACACACAAGCCGCCACCACTTCGACAAAAATCGCGGCACCCGGCTTGCGGATCACCAGTGCACCCAAGACGCCACCGATCAACCAGATACCCGTTGCGATACCCCCGAAACCGGGTGTTATGGCCTGCGCCGCCGTGTACCAGGCGTAGCCAATTGAATTCCATACCCAAAACAGCAGGCCACAGGCCACGCCAAGCACTGCCGCAACAACAATGTCCACGACACGCCACGTCATCATCTTTTTCATTTATCCTCCCTAGCGCCGGTATTACCCGGATCAGGTTCGTGCGGTTTATTCTCAGCCACAGCCATTACGCGCCTGGCACCCGCGGGGTCGCCATTACTATACATAGACTGGGAAGTATGACTACTCCACGCCTCACCACAACAACCATAGGAATCGCGGCAGCCGCCTTCTGCCTAGCAGTAGGACTCAGTGCCTGCGGAACACAAAACACCTCGCAGATGAACGCAGCAACACCGCTCACTTCCACCTCAACCACCAAGACAACCACCACCCATAAAGCACCCCCATCCACCCCCGAAAGCACCCCCGTAGGCCCCTGCGAAGCTGAGCAACTAGAGATGGTCGCCACCCCCAGCGGCAACGGCGCAGGCTCCACCTTCACAGAAATCACCCTCACCAACAAAGGCCCAGCCTGCATCCTCAAAGGCTTCCCAGGACTATCACTTCTCGACGGCGCGAAAAACCAGATCGGTGCAGCCGCCACCCGTGAAGGCGAGGGACAATCCGACAATTCCGGTTCCGACGGCCTGATCCAAACCGGTTCTAACGCGCACTTTGGCCTCAGGTCCAGCAACCCACACATCCACAACTGTGATTCCGTTGCGGAATCAGTGTTTGTGCAGGTCTACCCCCCGAATGACACTGGATCAATCACGGCACCATTGACGTTGGAAACCTGCACCGATGAATCGGTGGAGACGCTGTCAGTAACGCACATGTCCTAACTCTTATAGTGATTTAACCCATGCGATAAATGCATCAGGATCCTCATTAGCACCATGGCCTGCGTCCCAGTAGTAGGACGTGTCCACTGCGTCACCAGCGTTACTTAACGCCGAGGCAAGGTTGCTGACAATAGAGAAACTGGTATCCGTATCTTTCGCACCCACCCGGAGGAACCAATGTTGAGCGCGTTGGGGGTTGCGGTCCAGGATAAAGCCCATCGGGTTCATGCGCGTGACCGCATCCTCCACTCCTTCCTCCAGATCGCCACCCTGTGCATAGGTGGTGAAATGCCGGGCATTTGTGTTCTCATTACCAAACAGGCTGTTCTCGCCGCTGCTTAAATCAAGCGCGTCAAATGCTGGCGCACCCTTCTTGCGACCCTGCGTGATCGATGAACTGTTCCCAGGTGAAATCACCCTCCACCCACGGATTCTGTGCCACATATGCTGCCCGGTCCTCATCCGATAGACCATCCAGGTAACGCTTTGCTGATGGGCGCAGATGCACCGACAACATATGCTCCGCCAGGTTATCCGCAGTAAGTTTCCTGCCCTGATCATCCTTGAGGCCCAACCGCTCCATGTACTGCGGGAAACGCGCACGCAGCTCCTCGGAGACGGTGGCGTTGACCGAGACCGTTTCGTTCGTGGCATCACCAAAGCACCACTCATAGGCCGCGTCCGCATTCTCCAGGTCAGTGATGGGGCAATAACCAGCAACGGCGTAAATGGTGTCACTGGCATCCGCCGCCCCGAGCTCCACAAGATCCTTCTGATACAGGTCGCTGCCGCCGGACGCCCCCAACAGCACGGACAACGCACCACCAGCGGAACTACCACTTGAGACAATCCGATCGGTGTTACCAGGCACGACACCAGAGTTGGCCTTCAGGTATCGCACGGCCGCTTTAAGATCCACAATCGCGGCGGGCGCCTTGCCAAAGTACACGCCATCCGCATTGACGTTATCGCGACCGCGTGCGCCAGGATTGACCACCACAAGGCCACTGGCCAGGCATAATCGCCGAGGTCAATATGCTTTCCGGCACTCATTTGCGCGCCGCTGCCGGATTCAACTCCACCGCCGCCGGCCGGCGGGGCACCATCACCTGGAGGCATGCCACCTCCCGACATTCCGCCCGACTGTTCGGCGTTGACGGCCGATGACATGTAGCCACCAATGTTCATGGCAAAAACAATGGGCGACCCTGAGGCATCCACCTCTTTCCCATTCACGGACGTAGGTTGTTTGATATTCATACTTTGATATTCGGCATCAACCGGGTTGGCGACATACACAATCCCCTTCCACAGTTTGTAGTTGACGGTCACTTCTTCACCGTCTGCCATTGTCACTGTGGTACTTTCCTCAGTGAATGCTTTGGGATCAAAATTTAACGCAGAATTACTGGCCCGCTGTTTCCGACACTGAGCTTGTCGACGTCCCCGCTGCCCCCACCGGAACTGCTACACGCGCTGATGATGGGAATGCCCAACACAGCACCCGCTGTCACACCAATAAAAGACCGTCGTCTCATCGTTTCTCCTTCTCGTCGCACCTTGTTTATCTAAGGCTAAGTAGCAGTGCTGTAAATATGCTGGAAATTGTCTAGAAATTTAGCCAAAGAGTAGGCGAGGCGGTCTGATGCCACCGTGAGACTGCAGTGAGGTTGCTAGGCCACAAACCTGCACAAAACTTGTCGTAGCATGGAGAGTTGACGAAAGGTGCCATCAATGACAGCAACGAATCGCCCCACTGGACTCACGTCTGCGGACGCGGCGCAACGCCTGGACACCTACGGGCGCAATGAACTCCGCGCGGCAACAACGGAACCCACATGGCTGGTTTTTCTCCGCCAATTCCAAGACCCTCTGGTGTATTTGCTGTTTATCGCCATGGCAATTTCCTGCGGAGCATGGTTTATTGAAGGCTCACATGGGGTTCCGATTGATACAGTGGTGATTGGTTTAATCGTTATAGCTAATGCGATTCTCGGCTTTACTCAGGAACAACGGGCAGCGCATGCCGTCGCAGCACTTGCACGAATGACAGCGGCGCATTCCACCGTGCTCCGCGACGGTAAACAAACCGTCATCCCATCGGAAGAATTAGTTCCCGGCGATATTCTACTTCTTGCGGAAGGCGACGCTGTTGGTGCCGACGCGAAACTGATTTCCGCCACGAATCTCGCCGTGCAGGAATCATCACTGACAGGCGAATCCGAAGCAGTTATCAAAGACCCATCCCCCACCCCAGAGAATGCACCCCTGGGAGACCGTACTGACATGGTATTTAAAGGCACCGCCGTGGTTCGGGGCGTGGGGACCGCCGAAGTCACGCACACCGGCATGGAAACCCAAATGGGGCAGATCGCTACCATGCTGGACGAGACCGAGGCGGAAGACTCGCCGCTGAAGAAGGAAATTGCTACCATCTCCCGAACGCTTGGCCTCCTCGTCGTGGGTATTGCGGTGATCGTGATGGTCACCCTCGCACTGGTCAACGGCGTACACAGCACCAAAGATGCGGTGGATATTTTGCTGCTCGGCGTCTCCCTGGCGGTGGCGGCGGTGCCGGAGGGACTGCCTGCAATTTTGTCGCTGGTGTTAGCGCTGGGCGTTCAGGCCATGGCACGCAGAAACGCGGTGATGAAGAATCTTCCATCCGTGGAAACCCTCGGTTCCGCGAGCGTTGTGTGCTCAGATAAAACCGGCACGCTCACCCGAAACGAAATGACCCTGCTGAAATCGTCACAGCATCTGGAAGTACCATCCTGGAGGGGTCCGGCTACGATCCTTCCGGCGACGCGACCAGCATCAATGACAACGCCCGCATTGAGGCGGAGTTGACGATGGTTGCTGGTGCAACCGCGAATAATGCGCAGCTGGAGTACACCGCCAACGGCTGGGAGATTGTAGGCGACCCAACCGAGGCGGCGTTTTTGGTGGCGCTGCCAAAGGTGGTGTTAAACCCAGACCCTGCCCCTCAGCGGCTGGGAGAAATCCCGTTCAGCTCTGAGCGCAAAATGATGACCGTCTTGGTTCCCGGCTATCTGTACAGTAAAGGTGCTCCCGATGTGTTGTTGGAGCATTGCGGCCGAGAGCAGGTGGGTAACAGCGAACGTGAGCTTGAACCGGGGCGTCATGAAGCAATCCTGGACACCGTCGAAGAGTTATCGCGGAAGGGTTACCGCACACTGGGGGTCGCGCGGCGCACGGGTTTGGTGGCGCTGGAAGAAGATGACTTGACCTTCCTGGGTGTCGTCGGCATTATCGATCCACCGCGCGACGAGGCGAAAGAGGCCATCGAACAGGCTCACCATGCCGGTATCCGCACAATCATGATCACCGGCGATCACCCGGTGACCGCCAGCAGCATCGCAACCTCCCTGGGTTTTGATGCCACCGCCGCCTTCACCGGCAAGGACATCGATGACATGAGCGATCAGGAATTTGCTGAAGCGGTGCGCACAACCGACGTGTACGCCCGCGTCGCACCCGCCCACAAACTCCGCATTGTGGACGCACTACAGGCGGACGGCAACATCGTGGCCATGACCGGCGACGGCGTGAATGACGCACCTGCGCTGAAAAGCGCCGATATTGGCGTGGCCATGGGCATCACCGGCACCGAGGTAACCAAAGAAGCCGCCACGATGATCCTCGCCGATGACAACTACGGCACCATTGTTTCGGCGGTGGAGCAAGGGCGCGTGACCTTTGACAACATTCGAAAATTCCTGCGCTACCTGCTGAGTTCCAACATGGGCGAAGTGGTCACCGTGTTCTTCGGTGTCCTGCTGGCGGGGTGGCTAGGGCTTAACGACAGCGGCGGTGGGGTGGTTCTTCCCCTACTGGCAACCCAAATCCTGTGGATCAACCTGATCACCGATTCCGGACCGGCGCTGGCCATGGGCGTTGATCCCGCAGATGACGACGTGATGGAGCGCGCACCCCGACGCATAAGCGACCGCATCATCAACCGCGACATGTGGGCACAGGTCATTTACATTGGCGTGATTATGGGGGCCGTGACGCTAGCCACCATTGATTTCTTCCTCCCCGGCGGCATTGTGAACGGCCACGATTCTTTGGAGGTGGCCCGTACCGCAGGGTTTACCACCCTTGTTTTTGCCCAGCTGTTCAACGCCCTGAACGCCCGCTCCGACATTCATTCCGCATTCATCGGCATCTTCCGCAACCGCTGGCTGTGGGCATCCATCGGCATCGCGGTGTTCCTGCAGGTATGCGTGGTGCACATTCCGTTCCTGCAGGCAGCCTTCGGAACTGCCTCCCTGGACTTCACGCATTGGGTAGTAGCCATCGGCATGGCATCGCTGGTGCTGTGTGCTGAGGAAATGTCCAAGTTTGTGCGATGGGCCCTGGAAGTTTAAATAAAGGTAAGATTATAGGGCTTACTGCCTACTACCCCACTGGAGTGTCACTATGCCCGGAGGTCTTGCAGCACTGCTTGACGACGTCGCGCTCATCGCCAAAACAGCCTCAGCCAGCATCGATGATGTCGCCGCCGCCGCAGGAAAAACCAGCGCCAAGGCCACAGGAATCGTTGTTGACGACGCCGCTGTCACCCCCCGCTTCGTTCAAGGAGTCACCCCGGCGCGCGAACTCCCCATCATCTGGCGCATCGCCAAAGGCTCACTGTTCAACAAACTGGTGATCATTCTGCCTGTGGCGCTGCTACTCAGTTGGCTTGCCCCGTGGTTACTGAACCCCATATTGATGCTGGGTGGTGCCTACTTGTGTTTTGAGGGCGCCGAGAAAGTCTGGGAGAAAATCAGCGGCCACGAGGACCACGAGGAAGCCGCAGTGGATACCGGACCCGATGCGGAAAACAAGCTGGTGCGCGGTGCAGTCACCACTGACCTAATCCTCAGCGCAGAGATCATGGTCATCTCCCTCAACGAGGTCGCGGCCGAACCCTTGGCCATGCGCACTATTGTGCTCATCATTGTGGCCATCGGGATTACCGCGTTGGTCTACGGGGTGGTGGGCCTGCTGGTGAAGATGGACGATGTGGGGATGGGATTAGCCTCCCGCGACAGCGCCGGGGCGCAGAAACTTGGGCGTGGAATGGTGGCAGCGATGCCCCGTCTTTTGAACATCATCGCCGTCATCGGCACGTTCGCCATGCTGTGGGTCGGCGGGCACATCATCGTATCTGGGTTGGACCAGCTTGGCTGGCACACTCCGCATGACATCATCCACCATGCAACCCACGCGGTTCATCACCTGGGTGGTTTCGCCGAATGGCTTGTGGATACGTTCTGCTCACTCATCGTCGGAAGCATCGTCGGTGCCGTGATCGTGGGCGTCATGCACCTGCTGCCTTTCCGCAAAAAGCACTAGATTCATGCGTTTTTCTGACACTGCGCTGGTCATTGAGGGCGGTGGCATGCGCAATAGCTACACCGGGGCGGTCGTCGAAAAGCTCATGCGTGAGGGCATCGAGTTCGGTTGGGTGGGCGGCGTGTCCGCAGGTGCCTCGCACACGGCGAACTTTCTGGCGGGCGATCCGCTGCGCACTCGGGAGAGTTTTGTCAGCATTGGTGCCAACCCGCGCACGGGCGGTTGGGGGTCTTTCGTGCGGGGACGCGGCTATTTCGACAGCAACTACATCTACCACGAAGCACCACTACGCACCTTTGAGCATTCCGGCGGGCGCATCGCCGCCTTCGATTTTCCCGCCTTCCTCCGAAACCCCACCCCCTTCAGCATCGGGGCATTCCACGTAGACACCGGCAGCATGACCTGGTGGAACCGCGACCACACTTCCACTATCGACGCCCTGATGCTCCGCGTCCGCGCTTCCTCCACCATGCCCGGTTTCATGATCATGCCCCACGTTGACGGCGAGTTCTACGCCGACGGCGCCCTCGGCCCCAGCGGAGGCATCCCCATCGATGCTGCTGAAGCTGCAGGATTCCGGCGCTTTCTAGTGATCGTGAGCAGGCCGCGCGCCTACACCAAAGGCAAAGCCACCCCTGCGGGCATCCTGCGCCGGGTCTTTCGCACCCACCCGGCCATTGCCGACGCCCTGATAGCGCGGCCCGACCACTACAACGCCACCCGCGCCCGACTCCTCGAACTGGAACGTGGCGGCAACGCCTACCTGTTCTTCGCTGAAAACATGTCGGTGGAAAACCGGGAACGCAACCTACACAAGCTCCAAGAATCCTACCGCGCCGGGCGGGAACAAGCCGAGCGGGAATGGCCAGCGATCAGGGAGTTTTTGGGCGAGCCGGACTGATCCGCGCTAAGCGCGATGCTTACGCAACGATCTGGCATCCGCAAAACCAACCTGCCGTGCCGCCTGCTCCATCGTGGCACCCTGCGCAACCAACAGCTCCGCATGTTCCAGGCGCACAGCCCGTTGGTACTGGCTCGGCGTTAGCCCAATATTCTTCATAAAAGACCTGCTCAGAGTGCGTTCGCTAACGTTGCCGCGCCGGGCCAAGTCCGCGAGTGTAAAGCTCTGGGCAAAATGATCATTCAAAAAAATCCTGGATGCGGTGCACCAGATCATCGCAGTGGTCACGGTAGCGCAGCATCACACTGTGCTGCTCCATGTTTCCGTTGCGGCGGGCGTACACCACCATGGTCCTAGCAATGCGGGCCGCAATCCGCGCGCCGAAATGTTGCTCCACTAGGGTGCAGGGGATAGGTCGATGCCACTGGCAATCCCGGCGGAGGTGTAGATGCCCTGACCACCGACAAATAGCACGTCACGCACCACGTGGACACGAGGGTAGCGCGCGCCAAGGGTGTCTTGAAGGTCGTGGTGGGTGGTGGCACGGCGGCCGTCGAGAAGCCCTGCCTCCGCCATGATGAACGCACCCGCACAGATACTGGCAATTGTGCCGCCTGCAGCATGATGCGCTGCGATGCTGGCGAGCAAATTGTTGTTGAGCGGGTGTGCCGTGGCTGCAAAACCGGGAATGATCAGCAGATCATCCGGCGTGAGGTCCGGCCAGTCGGTGCTCACATTCACTGGTAGCCCTTGTTTCGACTGGACGGTTTGCTGCTCCCCCACATAAACAATGGTGGAGGGCTCGCCAGTGAGATCGCGGAGGGTGCTGAACACCTGGGCGGGGCCAGCGACGTCGAGAAGCTGAACGCGGTCAGGCACCACGAACGCGACGGTATTCACCTGCGCCAGCTTACTGCATCCTTCGATTCAATACGCGCGAACCGCCCTGCTAGCGCGTATTCGGTGCGTTCGATAACCTCCTGGGCAGGCAGCACCTCGCCTGTGTCGGGGCGAACGATAGGGAATGTAGCGGTGGCATCGGTGACAAATGTAACGTCGTACCCCATATCCGCCGCCAGACGCGCTGTGGTCTCGCAGCACTGCTCCGTTTGGATGCCCACGATCACTAGGTGCGTGATGTGCTCCTGAGTGAGATACCGTGCAAGCTCGGTGCTGGTAAACGCATTCCTTGTGGTTTTGACAAACGTCGGCTCGCCTGGATCGGGTGTGAGCCCCTCCATCAATCGCACATGTCCCAATTCCGGGTCAAAGGCGGTTCCGCTTCCCGGCGCGGCATGCATCACCCACACCACCGCATGCCCCTCCGCTCGGGCCTGCTGCACCAGCGTATCGACGTCCCGCACGATCTCTGGGTTGGATACCTCCGCCCACACCGGCAACTGACGAAACGATTCCTGCACATCCATCACAATGATTGCTGTTCTCATGGTGTCTAGTGTGCTGGACCGGAGATATCGCCACCAGGGATGCGCTGGCCAGAAAGCGGAACGATCTGGTCAGCATGTGAGTGATTTTTGGGGTGTGGGCTGGTAGATGTGGCCGCTGGAGTAGACTTCCCTACGTACCGCCGTTAAGGTGCAATGTCAGAGTGCGATGGGAGCATAACTGTGGCTGATGATGGCAATCGGGGAGCCGATCAGAGTTACGAAGGGAAGTACATCGGGATGGTCAAACTCGGGCCAAATCCCAGATTGTGATCCCGAAGGAAGTGCGCGATATTTTCAACCTGGAACCTGGTGCAACGCTGCTCATGCTCGCTGACAAGGAACGCGGCATCGCACTTGTCAACCCAGCCGAGTACCAAGACGTCATGGACGCAGCATTTGGCAAGGGCGAGATTTAGCCTGTTCACAAGCCTCAAAAGCCACACAGAATAGGGTAGAGCCTACCCTACTTTTACTCCCCTACGTCACTCCCCCTATATTTTTGTTAAGAAAAAATCGGATACAGGGAGCGCTTCTTCCTGGCGTTTTGATGTGACTCGCGAGACTCTTTATACGTTTTCTCAGGTGCGGATTTGTGGAAATTGAGGCGCATTTATACCGGTGTGGCAGAGCCACGCCAATAGTTTTACCCTTGAACACGTACACATTCATTGAAAACAACTAGGAGTACAACATGTTCAGCCTTGACACCCTGTGGCTCGTCCCCCTGTCCACCGTTTGGCACATTCGTTCCTTCATCGGCGGGCTGTCCTCATAAGAGCTACAGCACACTAGACTGGGTGCTCTCTCCACAAAGGCACCCGAGCACCCCGGCACCACTACGGCCGGGGTGCTTTTCACGTGGGCACTGGTGTTACGTGAAGTGTGTATACGCTCAGGTCCGGAATGGGGTGTTTTCGAGCTTGACGGTATACAAACTCTGCTGGCTAAGCTGCTGAACACCGCTAGCACAAACATGTGCATAGAAAAAGGTCTACCGCCAGGTACAGAAAACACCCTATTTCGTACCTGGCAGTAGACCTACATGACAAGCACGTAAAGTGTGCTTATCTCCAAGTCGAAAAACACCCCGTTTTCGTGCTTGAGCATAAGCAGATTTTGCAATGTCCAGCGGCAGCACATAGAGCGGTGCGTGCCAGCGTTCCATCCAGGAGGTCGACAGGCCCCCATTATTGCTTTTTCACAATGAGGTGTGTGCGCTGCGGCATAGCTTCAGAGGTTGTCGGCTCGCCGAGTTGGCGCTCTGTTTGGTCCTGGATTAACGCTTCCAGCGCCGCGTGAACGAGGGCAGAATGGTCGGTGATGGAGGTGAGTTTGCTGGCCTTGGCCACTAGTTCATCGTCAAGCGTGACTATTAACCGCATCTGCATGGCATTCATGCTACGCGCCTTGTTGACGCAACAACAATGCGCACGAAATGCGGCTTTATGCCCAGCCTTGCTTAGTGGGCACCACAACAATGTTGTGCACTGTCACCTCAGGCGGCAGGTTGATCCCATGATGCACAATCTCCGCAATATCCCTGGGTCGCAACGGATCTTGCCCCATTTGTTCGGTCACTGCGTTCATACTCATGCGCTTTGTCAACGGTGTCTCCACATAACCTGTGGCAATAGTCCGGGCACGGATGCGCTCACCGCGCAGTTCAAGGCGCAGCTGCTCCCCTAAAGCGTTGCGTGCTGCAGAGATCGAACCGTACACCGCCGCATCTTCAAACGCTGTGGTACCGGCAATGGAACCCATGACCACGATATCGGCAATGCCATGGTGTTCGGCGGCTTCCCTCAAACGTGGCAACAGCATGCGGGTGGTGCGTAACACAAGCAATGTGTCATTGGAGTAGTAGTTGTCCCACTCCTCCATTGTCTTGGACTCCAGCCTGCCGTTCATGGCACCACCGCCGCTGATGACCAGGGCGTCGATACGCTCTTGGTCACGAACAATACCGTCCAAGACCTGGTGGGCGGAGTCATTATCTAGCAAGTCACAATGAAAAATGTGGCATCCACCAGTTCGATGGGTTCCTGGCGATCAACGATGATGGTACGCCAACCGTCAGCCACAGCTTTTTGCGCCACCGCCAAACCGATACCGGAGGAACCGCCAGCAACAACAATGGTTCGAGTAGTCATCCTAGACTCCTACGGTCGTGATTTCTGCAGTACGGGTAGCTTCCAACGCCGCGATAATCGCATTGGATTCGATGGGGCCTTCGTAGATTTCATCGCCTATGAAGAACGTCGGGGTGCTGGTCAGGCCCATGCCCAGTGCATCGTCGGCATCGTCGTGGACGCGCGACAGGTAGGTGCGTTGCCGCATATCCTTCTCTAGTCGAGGCAGGTTGGAGCCAACATCGACGGCGGCGCGACGAATAACACGCGAATCCAGCTCCTCGTCTTCGCACAGGCGTGACAACTCAGTGCGGGCGTAATTAAACAGTTCCGGACTCTGCGCATGCACCGCTTCCAATGCCTCCGCTGCACGCTCTGCCGCCTCATCCCCCATCGGGTTGTGGCGGAAGACAAAACGCAGGTCATCACCAAAGTAGTCGCGCACCTCGCGCACCACTTCTTCCACTGTGGTGTCGTCCACGCCACCCAACTGTGCGTATTCCACGAGGGTCAGCGGAGCATTCGGGTCACCCAGAATATGGTCACGCTTGGGGTCAATGGAACGGTTAAGGCGCGTGCGTTCGGGGGCATGGCGGGCGTCGTAAGCCGCAGTTAGGGCCAACGCCACCATGCCGATAATTGCGGCGAGTATCGACGCCGTCAACACACCGATACGTGCATCCGACTGCGCAGTTTCATCCTTAATGGCCAGGTCAATGATGACAGGGAAATGGTGAAGCCAATGCCGGTGAGCATCGAGCCAGCATTGATGTGGCGGTAAGCCAAGCACTGCGCGAGTTCGCCAATACGCAGCTTGGTGGCAATAATGCTTGCGCCGAACACACCCAGATACTTACCACCAACGAGACCGGCGATAATACCCCAGGTCAGCGGCGACTTAAAGGCGTGCTGCAGCGTCTCGCCGGAGATGATCACACCGGCGTTGGACAGGGCGAACACGGGCACAACAATCAGATTCACGATCGGCGCGAGGGCCAGTTGCATACGCTCGTTGATGGAAACCGAACGCAGAATACCGATCACAGCGGCGCTACCAGTGGATGCGACTGGGGTGCGGCGGAAGTGATGTGTTAGCTCCTCCGCGCGGAGCACCTCGCTACGCTCCGGCGGAAAGACCGGAAGCAGAAGACCAAGGACCACACCTGCAATGGTGGCGTGCACGCCGGATGCTAAGAACAGCAGCCACAGAGTCGCACCAGCTGCAATGTAGACGGACGAACGGTATACACGAGCGCGCTGAACCAGGAACAACAGGGCGGCAATAACAACCACACCGATCAGCGGGACAAAGCTGATGCGCTCCGTGTACACGGTGGCGATGACCAGCAGCGATCCGACGTCGTCCACCACGGCGAGGGTGACCAAAAAAACGCACGCAGCTGCACGGGAAGTCTGTTGCCGAACACTGCGAGAATGCCCATCACAAAGGCGGTGTCCGTGGAAATCACCACTCCCCACGCATCGGCGTCATCGGTGCCCGCGTTGAAGGCGTAGAAAATCAACGCGGGAACAATCAAACCAGCAACAGCGGCTACCACCGGCACGCTGGCGCGCCGCCATTCACGCAGTTCTCCCATCACAAAGTCGTGCTTGACTTCAAGGCTGACTAGGAAGAAGAACATCATCATCAGGCCGTCATTGATCCAGTGCTGCAGCGACATATCAACTGAGAAAACGTCGCCCAGGTGAATGGAGAAATGCGTGTGCCAGAAATGCTCGTAGGAATGGCCGCCCAGGTTGGCCCATAGCAATGCCACAATAGTGGCCGCGAGGAGCAACGTAGCGCCCGAGGTTTCATTACGCACGAACGCTGAGAAAGAACTCTTAAACTTTGTCAGCACGACTATCAGTTCCCTTCCAGTGGCAAGATCGTGGCACTGGCCATGTTGACATGCGCAGGCAGCGACGCCGCAAAACCAACCTCCTCAGCGACGTGCGCAGTGTCAATCGCAATGCTTTCAAGCTCAGGCAAAGGCCCCTGAATAACGTCGTGATGATCACTCGTAGCGCGATTGGATCCCAAATTGCCCTGCGTAAAGAAACTCCCGCCCGTGTAGATGGAATCGAAGTAATGCACCCGAACACCACGCAAGCCATATTCGGCACGCAGGTGCTTGGAAAATTGCCCCAAGGACGCACCCAGCGACGAAAACACTGAATAGGCGTGCTGGCGTTCACGTGCCGGCGCGGAACTCAGCATCACAATATCGGCGCGGTCGCCATGCTCCCCCGCGGCCAAGACATCTGGGGAAAAAGTCTGCACAGTTTGTAATGTTCCACGAAGATTCGTAGCCAGCATCCGCCGCCAGTCAGCAGGAATTGCCTCATCAAAATTCGCAGCGCGGCGCACACCGGCAGCAGTGATCACCAAGTCAGGTGCCCCCAATTCCTCTAGCACCTTGTCGCGTGCCTCCACCAAGTCGTAGGCGCTACTCACGTCAGCAGAACACACAAGGGTTTCCGCCTCCTCAGGAAAACGAGCACACAGGCGCTCCAATCTACGCCGGTTACGGGCAATGAGCGCAACCTTCGCACCCGATTCGACAAGAGTACGCGCCACCGCCGAGCCGATGGCACCTGTGGCTCCAGTGATCACAGCAGTGCGACCACCAAGATCAAATGTTGGCATCCAAGTATTCCTTATCAATGCACGTCTTGTGTGTTAGGGCATGCCACCCCAACGTACCCTCCCAAAGGTAAGACTAGTTACGTCTACCACACGCATGCCGACGGCAAAACCGCATAATGTGCACCAACATCTCCAGCGCTAAACACCATATGCACGTTTTGATGCGTTAGGCAAAAAGTAACGATTCATCAGGTCAAGGCTCTCCATAAAGAGTATTATTACTTTTAGTAACACTACTCAAAGAAACAAGGAGGAGTCATGGACCCCGCACAAACCGGACGCACCCCGCACACCCTTCGAAGAAACCTGATCATCTTCACCATCAGCATTGTGGCCAGCGGATGGGTGGGGATTGCGATCGATAAACTGACAGGACAACCTGATTATCAGGACGTCGCAACGCTGAACGGTGGTGGTACCCTCGGCATGGGAGTGTGGACGGTTGCCCCGTTGCTAGTTGTCATCGCATTAAGAACTTTCTGCGGTGACGGTTGGAAAAATGCAGGATACGCGCTGAACGTCAGGGGAAACGGGTGGCTCTACGCACTCTCTATTGCGGTCTACCCTGCGACGACCTTTGTGGTTATCCTGTTAGGCACGCAGGTGGGAGCCATACACGTGGCAGCGCTAAATATGTCTGCCATCCTGACGCTCATTGCCTCCCAGTTCGTGATACAGTGCGCGAAAAACTTCTTTGAAGAATCACTCTGGCGGGGTTATCTCACCAACCAGCTACTCAAGCTCACCATATCCGATTGGAAGCTTTACCTCATCGCCGGGTTGGTGTGGTGGGCATGGCATCTTCCCTACTGGCTCATCATGCTCAGTACCAAAGAGGTCGAAAGTATCGTACCTGCGGGCAGAATAGTGCTCGTTGTTGCCGCAATCCTCGTCTTCTTCTGTTGGAATGTCATGTTCACCGAAATCTTCCGCGTAACTCGCTCAATATGGCCATTAGTTTTGGCACACGCATTGGAGGATGCCGTCACCCTCCCCCTACTTATCGACGGCACAATCACACTCGATCCACGCTGGGCACTTGTTTTCTCCACCAATACGGGGTTACTTCCTGCCGTCATTTTGCTTAGTGTAGGGCTTGGAATCCGCAGGTGGCGAATAAAAAACCAGGCCAAAACAAATGGGTATCACTGATGATGAAACGCCACTCGCAGGACGTGCTGTGATGTTACGATGGGGAGCCATAACCCACCGTGGCTCAAACTTTGTGAAATGAGGTAGCCAACATGGCGTACGCAACAACAAACCCCTACACCGGTGAAACCGTCAAGACCTTTGACACCGCCACCCCTGAGGAAATCAACCAGGCGATCAACTCCACCGACGCAGCCTTCCGCGAGTGGTCGCAGACCCCCATCGAAGATCGCGCAGCTCTCCTTTCCCGAGCCGCAGAAATCCTGCGCGCCAACAAGCGCGACTACGCAGAGACGCTGACCCTGGAGATGGGCAAACTCATCGCAGAGGCAGAAGCAGAAGTCGAACTCTCCGCAGCCATCCTTGACTACTACGCCAAGTTCGGCGCTCAGCACCTGGCACCGCGCTACCTGCGTGCCGAAGGTTTCGGCGATCAGGACGTCGCCCTAGTCAACGACCCACTGGGCGTGCTTTACGCCGTCGAGCCATGGAATTTCCCCTACTACCAGGTGATCCGCATCTCCGCACCGCAGACCTTGGCGGGTAACACCATCCTGCTGAAGCACGCATCGAACGTGCCCCAGTCCGCCTTGCGGATGGTCGAGCTGTTCCGTCAGGCTGGATTCCCGGACGGTGTGCTAACCAACATCTTCGCTTCCCATGAGGCCAGTGAGCAGATCCTCGCCGACCCACGCGTCCGCGGTGTGGCTCTCACCGGTTCAGAAGGAGCAGGCGGCGCTATCGCGTCCATCGCAGGAAAGAACCTGAAGAAGTCCACCCTGGAGCTTGGTGGTGCTGACGCTTTCGTCGTTCTGGAAGATGCTGAGGTCGAGAAGGCTGCAAAGTGGGCTGCGTTCGGTCGCCACTGGAACGCAGGGCAGGTGTGCGTGTCGTCGAAACGCATCATCGTTGTTGATGCCGTGTACGATCGCTTCCTCGCCGAGTATAAGAAGCACGTCGCAGAATTCGTAGCCGGTGATCCAATGGATCCCGCAACCACACTCGCCCCACTGTCAAGCCAGACCGCTGCCGATGACGTTCTCAAGCAGGTCGAGGCTGCGCGCGCTGAAGGCGCTACCGTCGAGGCCATCGGTGCTGAGGTTCCGGAACAGGGCGCGTTCGTTCGTCCGATGCTCATCACCAACATCCCAGAGGGGTCCGAAACCTCCCAAGCCGAGTTTTTCGGCCCCATCTCCCAGGTTTACCGGGCAAAGGATGAAGATGATGCGGTGCGCATCGCCAACGACACGCCGTTTGGCCTGGGTGGTTCGGTGTTCTCCACGGACATTGAGCGTGCCCGCAAGATCGCCCGCCGGATTGACACCGGCATGGTCTTCATCAACCAGCCGACCGGCGTGAAGGCAGACATTCCCTTCGGCGGCGTCAAGCGCTCCGGTTATGGTCACGAGCTGATTGACCTGGGCATCAAAGAATTCGTCAACGAGAAGGTCGTGGTGGTCACCGACATCGACGGTTCCTTCTAATACCCCGGACATCCCCCCGCTTATCGACGGCGCGGTGGTACCTGATCCGCTCTGGGCCCGTGTTTCCATTAACACGGGCCTTTTTGCTGCTCCGACGTGGCAAGTAAGGCGTCGCCACGCGCTTAAACACACACTTAAAAGTGATATGCAACACATTATTGGATAAAACCATGACGGTCGTTGACGTCGCAGCGTCTTCCTATCAGCGTCGCATTTCATGTTCATTTACTGAACTGCGCGCTATACCCTGACGGCGTCCGCACGCAGGCTTACACCGAGCCTCATCGGACCTTCACAAAGGAAAACACCATGGTTGGATTCATTGGAATGATCATCACCGGCGCCATCATTGGCGCGCTGGCACGACTATTCATGCGAGGCGAACAGAACATCTCCATCATCTGGACCATCATCCTCGGCGCAGTCGGCGCCTTTGTTGGTGGAGGAGTGGCCGGTTTCTTCGGCGTCGAATCAACAGCTGGTATCGACTGGATTCGGTGGGCGCTTTCCATCGTGGCAGCCGTCATCGCAATTTCTGTCTACCTCAGCATCACTCACAGGAAGTAAAAAAAGGTATCTCCATGAGCAACGCATCAATCCCTCAAACCGGTCAGCAGCGCGAGCGCAATGAGGAAAAGAAAAAAGAAGAAACAACCCCTCGCGGCCCGCTGCAAACCGCTCACGGCGTGACCACCATTGATGAGAACGTCGTCGCAAAGATCGCCGGAATGGCAGCCCGTGAAGTGCCCGGAGTGTACGACATGGGAAATGCTGTACGCCGCGCATTCAGCGCAGTAACAGATCGCATTCCCAACGCTCAGACCAATGTCGCGGGCGGAATCAGCGTTCAGAAAGGCGAAACCCAGACCGCCATTGAAGTCACCGTGGTGGTGGACTACGGCGCTCCCATCGTCGAGGTGGCCAACGCCATTCGCCGCAACATCATTGAACAAATTGAGGGAACAACCGGCCTGGAGGTCGTTGAGGTGAACATCAACGTCACTGACGTCCACCTGCCGGACGAAGACTCCGATTCCTCAAACTCAGCAGTCGACCTCACGTAATCCTTATCTAAGGAGCTTTTATGAAGACAACGCACCTGGCCCTCCTCGTGGGTCTGTTCCTAGGAACAGTTCTCGCCTTTGGCTCTTTCGCCGACTTTATCTTGGTCACCCTCTGTGGGCTAGCCGGAGCAGCGGTGGGCCTGTACTTGGAAGGCCAGATCGATGTCCGAAACATCCTTGATTGGCGGAAAAAGTGACGGCACCCGATCAACGTGGCATCACCACTATTCCGTCAGCAGTGGTCGCTCAGATCGCAGCTCAGGCTGCCTATGAGACGGCACATGTAGGGTCGAACGCAGGAGGAGTTCTGGGGATCGGCGCTCGCCGCGACTTTCACTCGCGCCCAGAGGCAGACTGTGAACTATACGGGCAGGTGGCTGTCCTCCATCTGAATCTTGGCCTGACTTTCCCCACTCCTGTGGCCTCCACTATTCAGAACCTTCGCGAGTACGTGCGCGAGCATGTTGAGCATCTCACTGGGCTGACTGTCGGGAAATCACCATCGACATCTCCTGGCTCAATCCGAACGACCATGTAAGGAAAGCCCTGCAATGAGAACATCTGCACCAAAACTCATCCGCCGCCCCTCCAGAAGCGTTGCGACGTCCCTTCTCGCACTGCTGCTTCTCACAGTGGGCGGGCTGGGGATCTGGCTCTGCGGCGGTCGCTTGTTCGACGGGGCATGGCCTGCGGGCACAACCGCAGCAGTGAATGGATTTGGGTCTTCCTCTCTCAAATCCACACTAATTATTGTGCTGGCGTGCATCGTGGCAGTATGCGGTCTGGCCATGATCATCGCGGCCGTGTGGCCCGGGGCTTATGACCGCACCGATGTTCTCCCCGACGACGTGGCCGGACAAACCGCTATTGCCCGTAAAGACCTAGCTGCTCTGGTGCGTAGAAACATCGAGCAGGTGGACGGCGTTCACAGCGCCACAGTCCGCATGCGAGGATCACGAGTCAACGTAAAAGTACTGAGCGTACTAGACAACCTAGAACCCGTACGCGAAGCAGCTCACAACAACGCTGTTCAGACATTGGAGGTGCTGAAACCTGAGGGTATTCGGCACTGCCGTGTGCGCGTACAGAAAACGAGTTAAAGGAGAGCACTATGCGTTCAGTATCTGGCTCCTGGAACAGGATAATCCTGGCCAGCGCCGGCATTGTTACCATCATAGCCGCATCATGGGTACTGGCATCTGGCTTGAACATCCGTGAGCGCTGGCCCGCCGCAACATCATTCGTGGCACCTGCGAGTACACGAATTGACAGCGCAGTAATGGGGCAGGAAGCGTGGCTATTACCGGCGATGTTCGCGGCGTCGATAATCGCAGCGCTACTCGGCGTGCTCCTGCTGATCATGCAGGTGCCCCGGAAAGCACCCGCCTCTCCCCTACGTTTCACCGACGCGGACGGCACGCTGCTGGCGACCATAAGCCCCGAAGTTCTGGCGCAGGCACTATCTGAGCGAGGCGAAGAGGTGTCCGGTGTCAAACGATGTTCCGCATGGGTGACCGGATCCCCCAGCAACCTGTGGGTACAAGCAACCGCAACGGTATCCCAGAACTGCGAGGTCGAATGGGCGGTGTCAGAACTGAGAAACCGACTCGACAACGACCTTGCCGTATCGCTGGGCGCGCACCCCAAACAAGTGGACGTGTTGCTCACACTCGATAGTCCTAGCCGTTCCCGCAGCATTGCCAGTACTGCTCGCACTGGCCGTACCCGCGCTGTAGAGGGATCGCGCGTGACTGAAAGCACCAGGTCTGGCGATGACGCACGATCATGACGACAGGCAACTGGTACTGCGAGCCCAAGACGGCGATATCAAAGCTTTCGAACGGCTTGTTGAACGTTACCAAGGCCGCCTGTTCCGTACCGCGTACATGATCGTGCGCAACCGTCACGACAGTGAAGACATCGTGCAAGAAACCCTTATCCAGGCATGGCGACGTCTTCACCTGCTCCAAGAACCCAGTGCTTTTCGAAGTTGGCTTATGCGCATCTGCACCAACAGTGCAACCAGTGCCATCCGCAAGCAACAACGCCGCGCCACCGAATCCTACGACCACGAGAGTCTTGAAACCGCGAGCACTCTCACTGAAACACCATCAAACACAACTGCAGACCCAGCACAATCCAGCGAGGTCAACGCGCAAATTGAGGCGCTAGCTACGCTGCTATCCTCGGTACAGCCCGAACTTCGTATCGTCTGGGTGCTTCGAGAGGTTGATGACATGTCCTACGAGGAGATTGCCAAAACTCTGAACCTGACAGAATCCACTGTCCGCGGAAGGCTCGCGCGGGCACGCTCACTGGTCATGCGCAACATGAAGGAGTGGGCATGACTCCCGCCAGCCGCCACAACCACCGCACCACACTGCTCTCCCCTGAGGTTTCTCCCGCTTCTGTGCGTGACGACGCCGCGCGGGACGATGCTGCAACGCGCGAGTACATGCGCCTCATTGCCTCCATCCACGAAACATGGGACCGGCTGGAATCAGAATCGAACGTGTCAGTGATGCCCCAGCGTCACATGATGGACGCAATTGTCGCTGCGACGCGCCATGGTGCGCAGGTACACATGCCACCCACCGACCTAGGTCCCTACAGCCTGTCTGAGTTCTCGCTGCGTTCCCTTGTTCGACAAGCGGTAGACTCTGTGGACAGCGCTCGCGGATTACGTACATCCTTCCAGCACGCCGAAGCCCCCGACGACCCCGTTGAGGCCCGCGAACTAGGGGTGCCGGAAACCATTTTCTGCCGAATTTCTGCCCACGTGACAACACAGCACCTGCCAGAACTCGCCCAACAGGTCCGCGATGCGGTACGAGAAGCATGTTATGAGAACCTAGGACTGTCCCCCACCGTCAATGTTCATATTGAGGACTTGCACGATGACGACTAGCATCTCAGCAGCCGAACTAGCCACAGCAGTCACCTCAGTTTCCTGGAGTCCGCGGGGTCGAACCAGGCATAGGTAGCACCCTCAAAACCATGGGAAGCCGCATCCAAGGCAATGATGCTGATGCCCGCTTCGGAGTCATTATTGACGCTGACGGGCAATCCATTGTTCTTGAAGTAGGCATTGACGGTTCCCGACCGGTCAAAGACATTGTTCGGGATATTCAAGAGACGGTCATTCGTGCTGTGTCGGAGGCACGCGAGAATGGGGATGAGACAGTGGTGAGGGTGCGGGTGCAGTCTTTGCTGATGTAAAGATTGGTTTGGGTCCGGGTTTTGACGCCACTGGAAAGCACGCCCCGTAAGGATTCGCCCCAGCCACCTTAGAGGACGTCGGGGCGTTTCGGCATCGGGTCAGTGATCGCTTTCAGTTCACCGAACTCCTCGCGGGAGATATAGCCTTTCTCACGCAGCCACACGACATCATCCCAGTCGCCATAATCGATGGCATCAAAGACCACGCGGCTAAAAGTATAAGGCCATGATCGCAGGCGATCCATCATATCCTGATCGCTCATGCGCCCTGCAGCTCGACGCCACCCCAGCTCTTTAGGAGCAACCGGGCAGCTCGTTTCCTCCGACTCCATGCGCTGACGAACAACCCGCACTTTGCTGACATCGACGCCCTGGTAGGCGGCAATACGCTGATCATTCCCAGCCGTCACGGATTAAGGCCTCGATTGCACGACATTGATCGATCTTGGCCAGACGCGCAA